>FLOH01000154.1_pt1 | contig 193425 bp, 168 predicted proteins | sample 756751 | NCBI WGS metagenome assembly FLOH01 (sample SAMEA4026879, study PRJEB14308) | marine metagenome | biome: coastal water; material: water | depth 74 m | reverse complement strand
GCTCTGTGGTGGCTATGCCTTTATCTTTGCCCGTCCCATCGGATACAGACTTATGAGCTAAGAAGCTGAGGCAGAATAATCAGATCAATCTCAGCCACACGATCCGGCATCGGCATAGACCGCGCCGCCGTCTCCAAAGCGGTGCCAGTTCCGAGTATCTTGTCGGCATGACGTAAGAAGACCTCACTGGGCCGGGCTTGTGGAGCTTCCTGACGAAGCAACAAGGCGGCGTCCTGTTCTCTCTCCGGGTTTAACATAGCAAGCGCAATCAGGGCCGCAGCCGGGCTTCGTGATGTGCCAGCCTTGCAGTGGACCATCAGATCACCCTCACCATTCCATTTCCGAAGGAAATTGATGAGGATCTCAACGTGTTCGATTGTCGGCACGATATAGCCGGTTGATGGATATTGAATGTCGTCGCATTCGATCCGAAGCCGCCGTGGCGGCGAACCCAACTCTGGCCACGGCAATTGATCCGCAGGACCAAGGATAGAAATTAGCCAGTCAGGCTGAAGAAGGGAGAAGTCAGCTTCAAGTTGCCAGTATGAAGTGATGTAGATCATGCAGGGCTTTCCATTACGTCTTCACCAGCGGTATGTCAGGCCATTCAGTCGTATACCGTGGAGAACGAAACGCACTGGCCGAGTGCCATGTTGACGCTTGCCCAGCCGTTCCGAAGTTAATCGTTCCCGGCCCTTGCTGACGAATGATCTGGTCGAAGGCTTCAATGAGTTTGTCATCTTTCGGATCATGGGTATCAAACAGAGACTGCGGGGCGTGGTCAGCGCCAACAAGGTCAAGCAGCATTACTCCGGCCTTCTTGAACTTGAAACTGATACAAAGGCTGGGCCATTTTGACCCCGCACTCCTTCGCTTCATTGGATCGGGCAATGGCACAGCCGTCATTAGACGATAGGATGATGACGGGTCGGCCTTCGAGTTTAGGATAACCATTCCTCCAGCTTCGACCACCTTCGTCCTTCAACCCTTCCTTTGACGGCCATTCCTATAGCCTTTTTCTGGCCGACCAGTACGACCATCTTCTTTCCTCTGGTGATGCCCGTATACAGCAGGTTTCGTCGCAGCATCATGTAATGCTGCATCATCATTGGAATGACGATGGCAGGGTATTCCGATCCTTGCGACTTGTGGATGCTTACGGCGTAAGCGAGGGCGACTTCATCGAGTTCACCAAATTGGTATTCGACTTTCTTCCCGTCAAACTCAATGGTCATCTCTTGAAGTTCTGGCTCGATGCGGCGGACGTACCCAAGGTCACCATTGAAGACCTCCTTATCGTAGTTGTTGTCTGTTTGCATTACCTTGTCACCAATACGGTAAACGAAGCCAAACCTTTCAACAGAAATATCGTCCGTCGCTGGATTTAATGCCTTCTGGAGATCGACATTTAATGATCGGGCACCTATGCCGCCACGGTTCATTGGGCATAGAACTTGAACGTCGTGGATAGCGTTAAAGCCGAACCGTTTCGGCAGCCTGTTTTTCACTATCTCAATGATCTTGATTACCGCGTCTTCAGGATCGTGAGCTTCAACAAAATAGAAATCCGTCTTCTCGCCTTTCACCGTATCAAGGTTGGGGATGTAGCCTGAGTTTACCTTGTGAGCGTTGGTGACAATTTTACTCTGAGCGGCTTGTCGGAATATCTCGGTTAACCGTGCAACCGGCACAGCACCAGAATTGATTATGTCTCCAAGCACCTGTCCCGGCCCGACTGATGGAAGTTGATCGACATCACCGACTAGGATCAACCCTGTCTTGTCACGAAGCGCCTTCACGACTGACGCCATCAGTGGCACATCCACCATTGATGTTTCATCCAATACCAGTAGATCGCAATCAAGTGGATTGTCGGCATTTCGTTTGAAGCCTCCGCGCATGGGATCGACTTCAAGGAGACGATGAATGGTCTTGGCTTCCATGCCTGTGGTTTCAGACAATCGTTTTGCGGCCCGACCGGTGGGTGCTGCCAGCGCTACGCTGACTGCCTTCGCCGTGAGTATACGCAGGATGGCATTTACGAGAGTGGTTTTACCGACACCGGGGCCGCCAGTAATAACTGTCACCTTCGACTTAATCGCCTTCTTCACCGCCTCTCGTTGGCTTTCAGCAAGGGTCACACCAAGTTTCTTTTCGATCCACGGAACGGCGACATCGGCGTTGATTTCAGGCCAGTAGGGTTTCCCGGTTGCCAGAAGTTTCAATCGTTCAGCAATGAGTTTCTCAGCAACCCACAGATGTCCCAAAAATATACAGCGTTGGTCTGCCATCTTATCAGCAACGACAGTTTCGTCCTGTAGTTCCAGTTGCAGAGCGTCACGAAGAATATTGGTTGGAATTTCCAGAAGTTTCTCCGCCGAAGTGATCAGGTCGTCTTCTGGAAGACCACAGTGTCCCTCGGATACAGCAGCGGTTAGGGTATAAGATATACCCGCTCTAGCCCTGATCATGGCCGTCTTTTCAATTCCTAACTTCTCAGCAACCTGATCGGCGGTCTTGAACCCTATACCCTTTATATCCTTAGCAAGCCGATACGGGTTTTCGCTCACCAGCGGGATAGCATCAGCACCGTAGGTTTTGTAGATACGAACGGCACGGGAGGTGCCGACGCCGTTTGACTGAAGAAATACCATGATTTCACGGATCGCTTTCTGATCAGCCCAACCGGACGTGATCCGCTCAACCCGTTTTTGGCCAATACCGTTGAGTTCCAACAGGCGGTCTGGTTCTTCCTCAATAACTTCGAATACATCTTCGCCATACGCCTTCACCAGCTTCTTGGCAAAATGGGGGCCGATGCCCTTGATCATGCCACTGCCCAAATATTTTTCGATGCCCTCGATTGAGCTTGGGGGCATCACTTTCAGAAACGTAGTTTTAAATTGCATCCCGTGGTCGCGGTTATTATTCCACCGCCCACTGCACTGGATGAACTCACCCGGCTGAACGGACGCCGCGGACCCTAATACGGAGACCAATTCACGATGTCCACGCACCTTCACTCTGAGAACGCAAAAACCAGTATCGGGACTGTGGAAGGTGACACGTTCAACTAGACCGGAGAGCGGTTCTCTATCACCGTCTTGGTGGGTTGCCCCTTTATGAATACTCACGCGGTATGCCCCGCGAACGTCCACCGGCATTTTTTTCCAACAGGTAAACTTTTTGACATCAGTGCAGACAACACTTCTTGAATTTCTTACCACTGCCACATGGACACAGATCATTGCGCCCCACTTTTTGGAAGTTCTGATTGGCAGCCCGTTTGGCCGATCCGGATTGCGCCAATCTTTCCCGGTGCAACTCTTCAACTGAGAACGGGATCAAATCGAGAGCTATTTTTTCCAGTTCATCATCCATATCCATAGGGTCCAATTCCGCTCTTGGCGTGGCGGCTAATTGATACAGTCGCATAAAGGTGGACAAGGCTTTGTGTGCATTTCCACGACCAAACGGCAACCACGCATTGGGACGCAGGGTCAGGGCCTTGTGGAAACCTATGATCCAAAGTTCCCAAAGGGTTTCGTCGGTGCGGCTATCGACATCAAAGATTGGCGCGTATTGCCTTTCGCCCAATTGCCTGATGATTTCGTTGTACAGCCCCATGATCGCACCATTGATGTCCTGTGCTTGTTCCATAGTCTCGAACACAGGGCCTTCTTCATCCCATATCATGGGCATCCATTCGCTGGGCATAATAAGGTCCGGGCAGACAATGACACCCGCCAGAAAACCGTCGAGTTCACTCAATGTCATACAGTCGTCTGTGACTGCATCGCTGAGAAGAAAGTCTTCAAGTTGGCGGAGCTTCTTTGACAATTTACTGCCCATGCACTGTGACCTTTCAGTTAGCTATCCCTGCCAATTTATACATGGGCTTATAGTGGCGCTTGACCATGTTATTGTGGCACAAGAACCGCCCTACTTGCTGCCCATTATTATTTCCCCTCCAAGCGATGTTGCGCAATCGGTTAGATTTGATGTCATCGCAGGATAGGCAGGTCCTCCGGTGCTACGATGAGTTTGATGCTCCTTGGTATCCCGGGCTGGCGTTGGATCAGCCCCGTTCTTTCAAGAGTGAGGATCATCTGATGGACGGTTGGTGGCGTAACTTGAAAGTAGCGTTGCATGTCTGCTTCGGCTGGCGCTTTTCTCATCACGCAAGAATAAGCATAAATGAAGGCGAGGTACTGCCCCTGTTTGACCGTGTATCTCGGTATACTTGCGGGGTGAAGGTTATCAGTCATGTGTTCATCAATAGCCCATCAACTCCTCCGCAATGGCGTCCATCGCCGCCTTGTGATCGTAGGACGGGAACAGATGCCCGTAGTGATCCATGTCTTTTACTAACTTAAACCTAGAGATTATGACTTCCCTCATTTTGGACAGGATGAGACTGGGTTGCTTTCTGGGTGCCGTCGGCACCAGTCACGATACGCTGCCAGCCCCTTATCAAGATTAATGTTCGGAACTGGCTTCCCGTCATCATCAATCAACCCTGCTTCCATTTCAGCGGCAACGCAGTGCCAGTAACGGTCAACGTCGGCAGCAAGGTCCGCGCCACCGTGGGCGTTGCGCGACAACTGCTTGGAACAGATGTCACGGGCGACTGCTTCGATGTTGCTGGTTGATGAGGTCATGGTGGTGAGCATACTGTGTACTGTTGCGTTTTTCCATTCGAGATTACGAGTGGCGCGAGGGAGAGATTATGTTGGCCTCACGATTACATCTTGCCGTTTTGATGCTGGCGGCGCTCAGCCCAGCCGCCCACGCTGGTGAAGTGCTGCCCGGCCCCATTCCGGCAAAGATCGTCTCAGTCTACGACGGCGACACAATCACCGTCAGGGCGCATATCTGGCTTGGTCAGGACGTGGAGACCAAGGTCAGGCTGGACGGTATCGACACCCCTGAGATCAACGGCAAGTGCGACGACGAGAAGACGTTGGCGGTGAAGGCACGTGATTTTCTTGCGGAACAGGCTGGTGATGCCGTGATGCTACGCGACATCCACTACGGCAAGTATGCAGGTCGCGTGGTGGCCAGTGTGTCCACAGAGAGCGGCATAGACTTAGTCGCGGCTCTCATCGCCGCTGGCCACGGACGCGCTTACAGCGGCGGCAAGCGCCGGGGATGGTGCCCGTGACTTCTGACATCGATATCTACCGCACCGCCAAGCTCCTGATCGACCAACACGGCGACCAGACATCCAGCATGATCGCCACGATGATCCGCGAGTTCACCGACATGGAGGACGCGGAAGCCGTCGCCGTTTGGCGGCGCACTGGAGACGCAGTTTTGGTGTTACAGGCTCAGGAGAAGATAGACGGTGCGGCGGTGCATTAGCCGTTCACAGCGGCGACATTCGCACTGTCCGAGATCATCGAGACGCACTGGATCACCTGCAAGGGCGAGACTACAGACCGCTACAAACGCCGTATCGCCGTCTGCTACGCTGGGCCGTATGACATCAACGCTGAGATGGTGCGGCGCGGCTGGGCGCTTGCCTACAGGAGATATTCAAAGGACTATGTTGATGAGGAAGAAGACGCCAGTAGCCGGAAAGTTGGTATGTGGCAGGGTGAGTTCATGAAGCCTTGGGAATGGCGTCGGAAATAGTTCATTCAGAACAAGGGAACTCAGCATCCAACAAGTTTTTCACTAAAATTGGTGACCCAAATCCGTTTTTCATCAGTATATCGGCAATGTCTCCACCGGAGATAAAGATAATAGGGTGTTGATCTGCCCTTACCTCTTCGTATGCTTGGCGAGCCACAGCAGACGTTGTAACAAGAACCCCAAACTGCCTATTCCTGATGCGAGAAATCAGTCTGGATACTTCTTTCACACCAACTGTGTTTGGTTTTAAACCCTCAATGCCGGGCCGGTAGCATTTTGCCTCCAAAAAGAACTTCACATAAACTGGGTCTGAGCTGAAGCCCAACAAATACCTGCCTATTGCGTCCCGGCCCCCGTCAACAACGCCTCTAGTAATCTCGTCTATGATTACCCGTTGATCTGAGAGCTGGAAAACCTTGGCGGCAAAAGCCTCAAAGGATAATGGGGAATTTCTAAAATGTTCCCATACGGTTCTCAATATCTCTGTTCTAACTTTACCACTAGGCAATTGTTCATCTTGACTGCGGATTACCGTTGTAGGTTCTGAAAGCAGGGGGGCATAAGTGCCAACCCGCACCCAGGCCGTCCAAGATTTTGGGGCGCTATGGGTCAGTTCATTACTATCGTTTAGATCCTGAAGCCAGATGCGGGTGATGTGCGGAATGTCTAACACCGTGAAGGTGGCTCGATAGTTCTGAAAACGCTTTCCGCTAGATGTTTTCCAAACTGCAACCAAGTCCGCCGTTGATGGCAAACCCATAAACCCAGGAACGGCCAGGCCCTTGAATTGAACCGAGCGAGAGCTATTAGCTGTAGGAAACTTTTGAAATACAAAAAAAGGCGGCAAAGACATACGGTCCGCAGAGGGGTCGTGGATCTTATTAAAGACGTGCCGCAGCAGCTCATTGCCCCCCCGGCTGGTATCATGAAGTTCATGACCAGGACGCTTGTTGTCACCGTAATAAACAAACTGCCCTGTGTTCAGTTCGAGGCTGTCCGGCCAATCTTGGTCTTCGCCACTGGTATATAGGACAACAAATTTCTTATCATTCCCGCGCCCCGCTGAGCGGAAGCCTCCTTGATTGCCTACACCCGGCAGCAACTTCGACAATGGATCGTCTGATGAATTGCCGGAATTACCCCCTTCATAAACAGCATCAATTATGAGATCTGCTTGGCCAAGATCGTCAAATTTGATGATCATTTTCTAATGTCCCTATCTGATCCCGGCGAAGTTTGGCATATCTGCGGCTGGGACGCTACTTCAGCATTTTAAACTCCAATTGTTTTCAAAAACTCGTCACGTCCTTCAGGACAAGACTTATCCCATGCAGACAACAGCCTATCTTTATCTGCTTCCGTCCGTGTCCTTGTCTCCTGCTTATGGTTCAGCGCAGAAGCGGCCCCCCCGACAGTTTGCTCACCGGCCTTGACCTTCTCGAAGGCTTCTGGGTCTTGCTCCTTCACCTGCTTGGCACGTTTGGTACTAGCGACACTGACATTCAACGCCTTCGAGGCTGTCTCAATTGAGCTACCCTCACCCTTCATCATGGGAAATAGATCAGCATAGGGGTGTGGGTGGTTTGCCATGAACGTCTCCTCTCTTATTTTCAACATCTCAATTACCATGTTGACAAATAGAAATCAACGTCATAATGTATTTGGACTGGAAATATGGAATTGATGCATGGCAATCCTCCGCGACCTCATTGACCTCGACAACAAGCTAACCAACCGCTCGAAGGGGCTGCTCAATACAAGGGCGCTCAGAGCGCGTGATGCAGGTCTTTTACCTCTGAAAGGGCATGGAACAAGCGCGGCCCATTACACGCCCAAAGACGCAGCCAATTATATTCTTTGCAGCATGACAACTTTTGTGAAGGCCAGCGAAGTCGCCGAAGAGATCCAAGGTTTCTCCAGTTTGCCCATATCCAAACCGTCGTGGCAGGCACTTATTGGAAACAATTTGTGGCACTTGGACGATGGCAAAGTTCCCAAGGCGCTTAATAGTCTCTCAGGGGCTTTGTCGTTCCTAATTGAGATGGCAGGTGATCCTAAGAGGCAAAGTAGCAAAGGATGGAAAGCTATTGATCATAAGTATAAGGACGGAACGCTTACCCTTCGCCGTAGCGTCGCTTCAAGAGAAGCGTTTATTACGCTGGTGCCCAAGGCCAAGAAGGCGCACCCGTTCCATATTGAATACAAAGCCATGGTGCCAGATGAAACAAATACATCGTGTCGCGTGTATGAGGCAGTGACGGTTCCAATCCATTTTGTCGCCGAGTTCGGTGCACTTCTGAAGGGGAGCGGTGATGGATAAGCCTTTTACCCCACAGTCTCTCGCTGAACACTGGGGTTGCTCCCCACAACATATTCGTAACCTAGTAAATGACGGTCAGCTCCCCGCAATGCGGATAGGGCGTCTTATCCGCATCCCAGCCCCTATAGTAGAGGAGTACGAAACTTGCAATACAGCATCGTTAAACACAGAGGGAAGTGGGCAATCCGACTTGCCAACCGCCGCCGATTATCAACAGGCCTCAACGCAACCTCAAGCAATCGTGACGTTGCCGAACAAAAGGCGCGTGAAATTATCGGTGCACTGAAGGCTGCAACATCAATAGGTATTATTGAGGAGATTTACCAAGAGTACCGCGATGATGCTGTAGAGCGGGGAGTAGTTTCTATTTCCCGTATTGACGAGTGTTGGAAAAACCTGAAGGACATGTTTGGTCAACTGAGGCCGGATGAAATAGACCGCAAAATCTGCCGTATGTATATAACAAGACGCCGAGAGAGGAACATCAGTGATGGGACGATACTCACTGAATTGAGGAAACTCCGGTCAGCGGTTCGTTATAACAACCCTGACATTGGTGTCTTCGAGTTTCCCCCAGAACCCGAACCGCGTGACCGGTGGTTACCTAAGAATGAGTTCAACTTCCTACTAGAAGAAGCGCAGCAGACGCCTCATCTTATGCTCTTTCTAGAGATTGCAATTGCAACAGCCGGGCGTAAAGAAGCCGTCCTTAGGCTGCGTTGGTCTCGTGAAGCCGATGGCAGCGGGTGGATCGATTTCGACAACCGTGTGATCCATATGGGTCGGAAGTCGAATGGTAAGAAACGAGCTACTGTCCCCATGAACAATCAGATCTTCTTGATTTTACAACAGGCAAAACAGTATGCACTTTCCGATCACGTTATTGAGTATGCAGGCGGCTCCGTCGGCTCCATTAAGAACGCATTTGGTAAGGCTCGATCAAGGGCAATGAGTAAACACGAAATGGAGCACTTCACGATCCACGACATACGTCACTCATCAGCCGTTTGGATGGCGGCGGCTGGGGTTCCAATGTCAAAGATCAGTCAGTATCTCGGCCACACCAGCACCGGAATAACCGAGAGAGTTTACGCTCGTTACGCGCCCGATCATCTGCGTGATGCAGCCGATGCATTAGAATACTGAAAGACGGTGCTTGGGGGTACATCGTACCCATATTGAGAGATACACATGGTTTATATTGGCGAAAGAATACTGAATGTTGGGGATACAAAGCCCCGTATACCCAATTGGTTGTGGTTCCACCGTCTTCGGGAGGCGGGGGCCGGAGGTTCGAATCCTCTCACTCCGACCAATTTTTTCAGCTACTTGGCAAACGGCGGGACGACTCCCTTGGGTCGGTTTCGGCAATGAAGCTGCGGCGACCGACGGTTTGCATTCAAAAATACTGCTTGACCGAAAGTTGAAATGGCCGCAATCTAGTTGTTGAGAATGACTCTTAACAACTAGATTGCGTGGTCAGCGGTTATTTCATGGGCGAATAACCAATCAATCCAGCACAAAAGGACTTCAATGGCTGAATTCAAAGCAACATTCGCGTCTTTAATCATCGGAGCGACGTCCGCGTTAACGGTATTGGCCGGGGGGGCAATCGATGCCCAGGCCGCCGAGGTAAACTTGTATTCCTATCGCCAGCCGTTCCTGATGAACCCGTTGCTGGATGCCTTCACCAAGGATAGCGGGATCACGGTCAACATGGTGTATCTGGAATCTGGCATGCTGGAACGGCTTAAGGCCGAGGGCGACAATAGCCCCGCCGATCTTGTGCTGACGTCCGATATTGGCAACATCTACAACCTGGTCGAGGCCAATCTTCTTCAGCCCACCCGATCGAGCGTCCTGGAGCGCAACGTGCCGGCCCAGTTCCGCCACCCCGATGGCCTGTGGTATGGCTTGACGACACGGGCGCGGGTCATTTTCGCTCATAAAGAACGGGTTAAGCCGGCGGAGGTCACCACCTACGAAGACCTGGCCAAACCCTACATGAAAGGGCGTGTCTGTTCGCGTTCCGGCAAGCATGTCTATAACGTTTCCCTGCTGGCCTGGATGATCGCGGCGAAGGGCGAGGCCGCCGCCGAGGCCTGGGCCAAGGGCGTCAAGGACAACCTGGCCCGCAAACCGCAAGGCAACGATCGCGCCCAGGTCAAGGCCGTGTACCAAGGAGAGTGCGACGTTGCCATTGGCAACACCTATTACATGGGCAAAATGATGGCCAACGAGAAAGAACCGGAACAGCAAGACTGGGCGGCCTCGGTCAACCTGATTTTCCCCAACCAGAAGGACAGCGGCACCCACGTCAATATCAGCGGCGCCGGCGTCACCAAAAGCGCCAGGAATAAAGACAGCGCCATCAAGCTGATCGAGTTCCTGAGCGGCGATGCGGCGCAAAAAATCTACGCCGAAGACAACTTCGAATACCCGGTCAAGGCCGGGGTCAAGCTTCACCCCATCGTTGCCGGCTGGGGAGAATTCAAAGCCGATGAAACATTCCTGTTCAAAATCGGCGAGCATCGGACGCAGGCAACCCGGATGTTGGACAGGGTTCATTTCAATGACTAATTTGCACCTTTCTGGGTGACCTGGGACATAGGGTCGAACCGAATATGATGAGTGAAGCAACGACCGTTGGCATGGCTCCGGGCAGAGCCGCCGGGGCCAAGAGTGAACGCTGGGCATGGTTCAATGTCTGGAGTGTCGGAACCGTTGTGATCGCGGCGATGATGACGGTGCCGATCCTGACCGTGCTTTACATCGGCTTGACGCCCGGCGATGAGATCTGGTCGCATCTGGTGTCCACGGTTCTGCCGGGATACATCACCACTACCTTACTGCTGATGATCGGCGTCGGCACCGGCACTTTCATCATCGGGGTCGGCACGGCCTGGCTGGTCAGCACGTGCCGGTTTCCGGGCAAACGCATGTTCGAATGGGCGCTGTTGCTGCCCATGGCTATGCCGGCCTATGTAATCGCCTACGTCTATACCGATATTCTGGAATACGCCGGCCCGGTGCAGGTCCTGTTGCGCGAGATATTCGGATGGACCCTGAAACGGCAGTACTGGTTTCCGGAAATCCGCTCGCTTGGCGGCGCCGCTTCAATGATGACGTTGGTTTTGTACCCGTATGTCTATCTGCTGTCGCGCGCCGCATTCATGGAGCAGTCGGTGTGTATGCTTGAGGCCAGCCGGGTTTTGGGGCGCGGCCCGTGGCGGAGCTTCTTTACCGTCGCCCTGCCGTTGGCCAGACCGGCCATCGTCATCGGCGTGTCGCTGGTGTTGATGGAAACCCTGAACGATTTCGGCACCGTCGACTTTTTTGCCGTCGGCACCTTCACGCTTGGCATCTATGACGTTTGGCTGAACATGAATAACGTCACCGGGGCCGCACAGTTGGCCAGCATGTTGCTGTTTTTCGTTGTCTTCCTGGTGTTGGCTGAACGTTTTGGGCGGCGCAACCAACGCTTCCACCACACCACCTCCAAATACAAGGCCTTGCCCGGGTATGAGCTAAAGGGCTGGGCCAGGCGCGGCGCTGTTATCGGCTGCGCCCTGCCGGTGGTGTTCGGCTTTCTCTTGCCGGCGATGGTGTTGGCTGGGTACGCGGTGATCCATTTCAAGGAGGCCGCCAATGCAGACGTCCTTGGCTACGCCGGAAACAGCGTCATGCTTTCGGCCCTGGCGGCGGTGCTGGCGCTGGCCATCGGCATTTTCATGGCCTACGCGGTGCGGCTTCGCAAAGAGCGTATTGTTACCTTCATGGCCCGCTTTGCCAGCCTTGGGTATGCGGTTCCCGGATCGGTACTTGCCGTCGGGGTTCTGGTCAGCCTGGGCGCGATGGACAACGGCATCGACGGCTTTATGCGCCGAAATTTCAGCCTTTCCACCGGACTTCTGTTCAGCGGCACCATCGCCGCCGTGACCTTCGGGTATCTGGTCCGCTTCCTGGCGCTATCATTCGGCAGCGTCGAGGCCAGCCTCGGTAAGGTCACCCCGAGCATGGACGGCGCTGCTGCCAGCCTCGGCCACACGCCGTTCAGCACGCTCCGGCGCATCCATATTCCGTTGATCCGGGGCAGCGCCTTGACGGCAGCAATGATGGTCTTCGTCGACTGCATGAAGGAATTACCGATGACGGTGATTTTGAGACCTTTCAATTTTCACACCCTGGCAACTTATGTGCATCAATACGCCTCCGATGAACAGTTGGGCGCGGCTTCCCTGGCGGCCCTTGGTATCGTCGGTTTTGGTATTCTTCCTGTTATTGTGCTTAGCTTCGCCATCACCAAATCCCGTCCCGGTCATTCAAAGCCCAACCCTGCGCCGGGACAGACCAACAAGGATCAAACATCGTGAAAGGACTTCATGTCATCGGTGTTTCCCACGCCTACGGAGACACCCAGGTTCTTAACAGTGTGTCGATGATGATCCCAGCCGGCGAACTGGTTTGTTTGCTGGGCCCATCAGGATCAGGAAAGACCACCCTTTTGCGTTTGGCGGCCGGGTTGGAGCGCCTGCAACACGGCCAGATCCTTATTAACGATCAGGTCGTCGCCGATGCCCATATGCACGTGCCGCCCGAAGGCCGGGGCATCGGCCTGATGTTTCAGGATTACGCACTGTTTCCGCACCTTAGCATTATCGAAAATGTGACATTCGGCCTTTTCGGACAGCCCAAGGACAAGGCGCGGCGTCATGCCATGGAGATGTTGGATCAGGTCGGCATGACCGCCCACGCCGAAAACCATCCGCACATGCTGTCCGGCGGACAACAGCAACGCGTCGCCCTGGCCCGGGCGCTGGCGCCGGAACCCAATCTTTTGCTTTTGGACGAGCCGTTTTCGGGCCTGGACACCAACATGCGCGGACAAATCCGCGAAGAAACCCAGTCTGTTCTTAAAGCCAGCGGTGTCGCCACTGTGATGGTCACCCACGACCCGGAAGAAGCCATGTTCATGGCCGACTGGATCAAGATCCTGGGCAACAACGGCAGCATCCTTCAGTCCGGCCGGCCCCATGAAATTTATTACCATCCCCAGCACGAATTCGTCGCCAAGCTGTTCGGCCTTATGAACCGGTTCGTGGGCGTCGTCAAAGACGGATATGTTGAAATTCCGATCGGTAAGGTTGGCGCAAAGGGCATGGATGATGGCCGCAGGGTCGAGGTCCTGGTTCGGCCTGAGGGCGTATTGCTTGAAAGCAATGGCGCTAACGGCGCACCGCTGGATGTGGTCTCAACCCACCTGCTTGGTCATGACAATATCGTCCGCGTAAGGCTGACCGCCGACAATGTAGCGCCGGAGGAACGAAATCTTTACGTCAGAATTCACCATACTTTCGAGCCGGAACTGAGCAAGCGGATCACCGCGGACGTTGAAGCCGATTATGCCTTCATCTTCCCCCTGGACGGGGCCGGGGATGTAGCTGAAGCCAGTTATGCATCGACGCCTCAACCCGAGGCGGCTAAATAATTTTGTCTTTGCCGGGGAGACGCTATAATTGCAGCCCCGGACGGAAGGAAATGTAAATGGTAGAACTGACTCCGTCGTTTTTGATGGACTATGAATCCCTTGATAAAGAGCATCAGGCCCTGGCTGACATCGTCAATCTGGTGGTTGAGGCGATCGACGGGGATGATGCGGGAAAATGCAAGACCCTGTTACCCGAATTCGTAAAAGCGGCAAAAAGACATTTCGCCAATGAAGAAGCTTTGCTGGTCAAGATCGGCTATCCCAACGTCAAAAAACATCAGAAGCATCACCGAAGCCTGAACACCAAAATGGACCACATGATCGAATTCGCCAATATGGCCGGGGAAAATCAGTTGGCCCGCGACAGCCTTCGCAGGGAACTGGTATTTTTCCTGATGGACGACATCATCACCACGGATATGGACTTCAAAGCCTTCATCGAGGAAAAGGCAAAAACCGGCGAAGCCTGACCGACCGGAATCGCCCTCCCCCCCCCCATACCTTGCGGTAAAATGGCCCTGTAAACGCTATCTTTTGGGTCCCGAAAGCGGACCCATACCCCTATAGCTGATTTTTCTTGCACATCCCCCGGAACGGGACAACAATTCCTGCGGTTACACATTATTCCGGCTTAAGTCTTATTTATTAGACGTCGTTGCGCTTGGTCGCAAAATTCCGAAATTGTGAACCAATTTGCTGCGTAGCGCGGCATCATGTGAGCGATGCATTCGATAATAGACTTGAGAAAGGGAGACAAAAATGGCAACCGGAACTGTAAAGTGGTTCAACCCGACAAAGGGGTATGGTTTTATCGAACCTGAGGACGGTAGCAAGGACGCGTTCGTCCATATTTCTGCCGTTGAACGGGCCGGACTTTCCGGCCTTCGCGAAGGCCAGAAGGTAGAATTCGAACTGGTTCCCGGACAAAATGGCAAAACGTCCGCCGAGAACCTGGTCGCGCTGGATTAACTTCAGTACGCCCTCTGCACAAGCGCCCCGCCAGGCTTTAAACCCTGGCGGGGCGTTCGCGTTATGGGACCAGTTTTTCCCAGATAGCCTTGATTTGATCGGCCAGCGTCACCGGATCGAACGGTTTGGGGATAACATCCGCCGCGCCCATTTCCCGGAACCGGGCGATTTCCGTCTCCATCACCTTGGCGGTCATGAAAATGACCGGGACATCTTTTAATTCAGGTATCTTCTTCATCGCCTCAAACGCCGTCGGGCCGTCCATACCGGGCATCATGACATCCATCAAAATAAGATCCGGCCCGAACCCCGGGCCCCTGTCCAGGGCTTCCTGTCCGTTGGAACATGTTTCAACCGTGAACCCGCCAAAGGATTCAAGCGCTAGCCGGGCAACCTCCTGGATGTCGGGCTCGTCTTCGACGTGAAGTATCTTGTTCAGGGGTGCCATGGTCGTTAAATCTCCTTGGTCGCCTTGCCTCGTTGCTTGGTTATGGCCGAACGGATTGTTTCATGCAACGTCTCGTTGCTGGTTCTTGATTTTACCAGGAATGTATTGATGTAATTGGCAAAATCCCGCTCATCCTCTTTCGCCGAAAAAACGATCACCGGGGTCGGCGGACGATCCCCGTTTTCCAGAAGCGGCAACAGGTCTTCGCCATTGCCGTCGGGCAGCATCAGATCGAGGATCACCAGATCGAAACGTTTTTCTTCAATCATCCGCTTCGCCTCGGCCATCGTCATGACGGACTCGACCGTGGCCATGTCGCCGACCACGGCGGCGACGATGTGGATGACATCAAGGTCATCTTCCACATGCAAAATACGCCGGGAGCCTTCACTCATTCCGCCGACCGCGCGCCTGAGGCCATCGGCCAGGCGGTCCTGATCTATCGGCTTCTCCATCCAGTCGACGACACCTAACGAAGCATGTTCCATTTCTTCGATTTTTTGTTCGGGTAAAGCAGAAATAACGATAATCGGCAGGTCACGGGTATGGGGATGGGCTCGCAAGTCCTTGAAAAGGGAAATCCCGTCCTTGCCCGGCAGGCATATGTCCAGGGTCATGGCGTCGTATTCATTGTCGTTCAGTTTTAACAGGGCTTCGTCGGCACTGAATGCGGTATCGGTGTCATAGCCTTCCTCGGCCAACATCATCACGATTAATCTGGATATGTCTGGCTCGTCCTCACATACCAGTATGCGGGGCCGCGACTCATTTGCTTTCGGTTGCTCCTGCTGTGCTACCCGTTTTTCTTCTCGCCCCGGCAGATCGAAGAAGAATGTGGATCCCTTGCCTTGTTCGGTCACGAAGTCGATTTTGCCGCCATGATATTCGATAATTTCCCTGGTAATGTTGAGTCCCAGGCCGGTACCCCCTTTTTGGCGGGTGTCCGATGAATCGGCCTGACTGAATTTCTGGAAAATCCGGCCATGAAATTCCTCAGGGATGCCCTGGCCTTTATCGGTAACGGAAACCCTGTAACCTTTACCGTGCCGGGCCAGGCTAATCTCGACCGTATCCTTTTCAGGGGAATACTTGGCCGCATTGGACAGCAAATTGGCCATCACCTGCATCAACCGGTCGGCATCACCGTCGACCCGGGCATCTGGCATGGTAGAGATAAGATCGAAAGAAATGCCGCGATCTTCGCCATAGCCCTTGTTGGACTCGATCGCCTGGGTGACTATTTCATGCAGGTTCACTTCCTGTATTGAGAATTCCATCTTGCCGGCGGCAATTTTTTCGATGTCGAGGATATCGTTGATCAACCGCACCAGCCTGTCGCAATTGCTGTGGGCGATCTTGATCATCGGCGCCATTTTATCCGGCATGTCACCGGCCGCGCCCGATATGACCAGGCCGAGCGAGCCTTTGATCGAGGTCAGTGGCGTCCGCAATTCGTGGCTGACGGTAGAAATAAATTCGGCCTTCGATTTTTCAACCGCCTTGCGTTCGCTAATGTCGCGAACAATACCGGCGAACATCCGCGTGCCGTCGATCTGCATTTCACTGACCGCCAGTTCCATGGGAAAGGTCGAGCCGTCCTTGCGCCGTCCCGTCACCTCGCGGCCGATGCCGATGACCTTGGCCTCGCCAGTCCTCATGTAATTGCCCAGATAATCGTCGTGCTCGCCGTGATAGGGCTCGGGCATCAGCATCTTGACATTTTTGCCCACCACCTCTTCGGCGGCGAACCCGAACAGGCGCTCCGCCGCCGGGTTAAAGGTTTCTACCGTTCCCTTCTCGTCGATGGTGACGATGCCGTCGATCACGTTGTCGAAAACCGCCCGGATTCTGGCCTCGCTGTTACGGATTATCTCTTCACCGTGCCGTTGCTCGATAGCGTTGGCTTTGAATATCCTGACGGCGCGGGCCATATCGCCGATTTCATTATCCTGATCGACGTCGGGAATATCCTGTTTCAGGTTGCCGGCCGCCAGGCTGGTCATAACCTCGGTCATATTGGAAATCGGGGCGACGATTTTGTACCTGAACAGCCACAGGGACAGGAAAACCAGAGCGGCACTAACAATGCCGGCCATCCATGTGGCGGTCTCGACAAGCGAATAAACCAGGGCAAGGGTTTCTTTGAGCTGTTTCGCTTCGTTGTCATTCTCATTGGCTATTTCGCGGGTCAGGGTATCAAACCCGCCGAGCGCCGGGCCGTCATCGACCCTGACGGCGCGATCTATATCGACCGTCGAGCGGCCTTCTTCCTCTAATAATTCGGTTTTCTCGATGGCGATGGCGTAGGCATCGATAACCGCGGCAATATCCAGAACTGCCTTTTTTTCCCTGTCGTTCAGGTTGCCCTCGTTGTACCCGTTGATCGCCTTCCAGGCGTTTGCAATATCCTGGCGCGTAATTTCCAGTAACGCGTGATCATGGCGCAGGACAAAATTCTTGAAGTGATGAATCAGTCCGCCATACCCCAGCGTCTTGCGTAATTGTGCCAGGGCCTTTGATTTACTGAGTCCCATGGTGGCGCCGGTCGCTGTCGTGCCCGCTGCGCCGTCCAGAACTTCCAGACCCCGGAACGCCGGTCCGTCATCGACCCTGACCTTGCTGTCAATCTCTTCCGGCAAGGCCCCCTCGTCGACCAGAGCGCGGGCCTGTATCAGGGCCTCGGCATAGGCGGCGAGCATGTTTTCGACATCCTGCAAGGCCGCTTTTTCCGTGTCATTCAGTCCCAGTGCCCGGTACCGGGCAAGCGCCGAATGAGCGCCGCCAAGCTTGATATGGACCACGTCGGCATGTTCCCTGTCCTGGCTCAGGACGTAATTCTTGAACCGGTGAATCATGCCGCCGTAGCCGATTTCCCGGCGCAGGGCATTCAGGGCGCGCGCCTTTTCCGAGCGGCCCTCCTCGAACCGGTCCCAGGTCGTCTCGATTTTCGATATGTTTTTGATGGTGATGGTTTCGATGGCGACGAACGCTATGCCGACGCTGACCAATACCAGAATGAATATCCACCCGATGGTTGTGATTCGCAGATTCTTTAACATACCCATGCCTTCGATTATAAATTTTGCGGCGCTTGGCGACAATTCCGTAATTATGGCTGCCAGGCGCCGGAAACAACCAGAATTATTCGTATTTATATGACCTTTGAACTTTTTGGATGGATTCGGGCCGTCGGGCCTCAAACGTCGGCAAGAATGTCCCGCAAGGGGGCGAGGCCGTCTTCATAGCGTTTCCATGAATTCACCGAACTTTTATACATCGGTTTCCTGACCTGGTTTACGCTGACGGTTTTGACGGCCCTGTCGGATTCGTGGAAACGCAGGCATGCCTCATCAAACGGCAAACCGCAATCGGCCAGCAACTGGCGGATGCCGGGCTCGGGCTTGTCCACCAGTTCCTCGTATTGAATTTCGATAATCTGGCCCGGCAGAACCTGCCGCCAATGATCCATAAGCTTGAGGTATAATTTATAATACTGTCCCAGTTCGTTCAGCTCATAGGCATAGTTATGGGCGCCAGAAAAAATGTTTTTATATAAGGAAAGGCAGGTATCCATGGGGTTCCTGTTGCAATGAATAATTTTTGCATTTGGAAGTGTCGCCCTGATCATGCCGATGTTAACGAAATTATGGGGCATTTTATCGGTGATGTAATTTGCCGTCGTTTCATGCTCCCGCAGTCTTTCCACATATTCGCGTCCAAATTTCTTAAAATCCCCGGGCCTTAAATCCACGACAATCTCGGGGAACGATTTTCCCCCTTCCTGCCCTAATCCGGTGCACATATTGGCGATGTAGTTCAACTCACCGGCCCCATACACTTGCGGATGACAGGCCAGAATTTGCTCAACCAGGCTGGTGCCCGAGCGCGGCATGCCAAGAATGAATATTGGGGTATTATCATCATCGCCGGTAACCACCGGTTTTTCGAAGAAAGACGATGAGAAGACATCGGCAATCTTCTGATAATACGTCTCGTCTCTTTGTATGTCGCACGAGATGGTTTCTCTTTTTAATGAATTCGCCAGCCTGAAAAATTCGAACGCCGTGTCATATTGGCCCAAATCCTCGAAGGCCTTTCCCAGTCCGAACCCCAGGTGCATTTTCTGCTTATCGGTGCTGCCGGGGCTGGCAATCAGTTTCTCCATGGCCCGCATTTCGTCGTCATGGTCTTTATGTTTTATGGAAAGCGCCAATTCGGTATGCGCTTCGGCAAAATCGGGGCTGGTGCGGATGGCTTCCCGGAATGAGGCGCGGGCCTCATCCATGAGGCTTAATGCTTGAAATGAAAGGCCCAGATTATGATGGGCTTCCGTGTAATTGGGATCCAGCTCAACGGCCTTTTGAAGTGCCTCTATGGCATCATCCATGCGGCCCAGATCGGACAGCGCCGAACCTAAATTGCCGTACGCCTGTGCGTAATCCGGATCGATCGCAATGGCGCGGCGAAATGATTCCAGCGCTTTTTCCAACAAGCCCCGGTTCTTGTTTGTGTTTCCGCGCTCTTTATAGACATTGCCAAGGTTGTTATGGGCCTTCTTATAATCCGGCCGGATGGTGACCGCCTGGCGGTAATGAAAAATCGCATCATCATTCTGGCCAAGCTGCCCCAGGGCGAACCCTGCATTATAATGAGCCTCGGCATAATTCGGGGTAATTTCCAGGGCTTTTTGATAGCAGGCTATGGCTTCTTCCGGGCGGCCCAGAGCCATCAGGGCGGTGCCGGTATTGTTATGGCACTGGGCGTATTCAGGGTTGATCGCCAGGGCCTTGCCATAGGATTCGACAGCCCCTTCCAACTGCCCCTGCTGTTGCAAGGCGCTGCCAATATTGTAATGGACCTCGGCCAGCCTGGGGTTGAGGCGCAGCGCTTTGCGAAAAGACCTGATGGCATCATCGAGCCGCCCCAGGCCGCCCAGGGCGACCCCCAGGTTTCGATGATACTCGGCTTCCTTGGGCTTTTTCCTGAGGGCCTTGGTGATCAATTCGACGGCCGCCTGGTTGCTGCCGGCCTGTAGGGCGAGAACCCCCAGCAGGTGATTGGCATCCGGATGGCTTGGCTTGGCTTGCAGAATCTGCCGGTAAAGGGATTCGGCCTCGTTCAGCCTTCCGGCCTGATGAAGCCGCAGGCCGTTTTGCAGCATGTCCTGGATATGAGTCGGTATGTTCATCAATATTCTTTATCGTAGATGGCGGCAAAGTACCACTCTGGCGCGCTGTCAGAAGGCTATATTTATACTGTTTTACAGGCCCTTAGGGGCTTTCGACCGATGCCGCCGCCGAACCGCCTGCATGGGGGGGCGGAAAGGCCCGGATTTTGGGTGTATCATATTTATCACGTACTTGAGATTGATTGTGTAAAACGCGCAACAAGCATTTGACTGTAGCCGGCTATCTATATCATAACAAACAACATCAAGGCCGAAGCACGGATGTTTCTTTTAAACAACACATCCAGAATATCTTGCTTCGGAACAGACGGTCTGGTTATCGGCGGCTTCGTTGGTCAACCAGATTAAACATGAGCTTTAAAGTTTATCTAAGAGAGGGACTCCAAATGACTAATTTCCGTATCATGCTGCTGAGCACCGCCGCTATCGGTCTCACCGCAGTTGCAGTTACCCCGGCCTCCGCCGGCGAAGTCGAAAAAACCATGTCCATGAGCGGCCATGTGGCCCGCACCGTGGGTGTCGTTGATAATGGTGACACTTCCATGTTCCTGACCGACGACAGCAACCGCTCCCAGTCGCGTATGAATTGGAATGCCACGGCAGCTTCTGAAGAGATGACCTTTGGTGCCAACGTTGACCTGCGCATGGATGGCGGCGGCAACGCCAACGGCAACACACCTACCGCTTCCACCGTTTCGCTGAACTATTCCAATGTCACCGTGAGCAACAACATGGGTACCCTGCGCATTGGTCTTTCCGATGGTGCCGGCGATGAATACGGCGTGCACGGCTCCTCCCTGTCCGGTGCCAATGGCCTCGGCATGAGCAGCTCCTCCGGCGCAACACTCGGCGGCGGCTTCATCGTTAAAGGCTCCGGTGCAGCCGGCGGCGCAGAAGATCCCACCGCCCTCGCAACCACCGACGGTAACGCTGGCTTCAGCACCGGTTGGGGTAACGTCGTTCGTTACGAATCCCCTGACTTCAATGGCTTCTCTGCCATGGTCTCTCTCACCGGTGGTGACACCAGAGGTGGCGGCGGCGAAATCGTCGGCGCCAACATCGGCTACGGCGCCGACTATGATGGTGTTACGGTCGCAGCCCACATTTCCGGTGCCAACACGGACGGTAACAGCACCACTCAGGAAAGCATCTGGGATGCCGGCCTTGGCATTGAACTGGCCAGCGGCCTGAACTTCATGGGTGCCTATGCCGAAAAGAACATGGCTGCCGGCAACACCCAAGCCCCTGACATGTGGATGGGTCAGATTGGTTACGACGCCAACGTGTTTGATGCCGGCGAAACCGCCATCAACTTCACCTATCTCCAGCAGGACGAAGCCAATGCTGACACCGGTGATTACAAGGCTTATGGCATCAACCTGACACAGAGCCTGTCTGATTACGGCACCAGCATTTATGCCGGTATTTCGCAGCAGGAATACGACACAGCAACTGTCAACTACGAAGACATCACGGCCGGCTGGGTTGGCGTCAAGGTTGCCTTCTAAGGAAGACGATCTGATCTAATCTAAGTCGTAGAGTAAGATAATGTTCTTAAGGACAGCCCCCGTATTGGTAGTGATTTTGTCACTGGTGATCGGGGGCTGTTCCTTTAAGAGGCCCCGGCCCCTTAAACCCGAACCGCCACATCCGGGACTGTTTACCGGGAAAGCCGGAAAACTGATCATATACCAGGATAAAAGCCGTACCAGGTGATCGTTGGGCTGGCTGTTTATCCACAGAATTCACTCCCGGGCTGCGGAAACGTTGCCGGGGATTTTCTTTCCCTGATATTCTTATCCCCTGCCCCCGGAGCCTTGCCGGGCCGCTACCAAAGGATTTGAAACCTTCATGCGCAGTATCGTCATCGGAATCGTTATCGGCTGTGTGGTCGGCGTTATGTTCGGCGCTACAGTCATTGCGCCCCGCCTTGATCAGAGCCGAGCCGTATCTACCCACACGCCCGATTCCCCGGCAATGGCCGATAAGAAAAAGCCAACCGACACCAGCGATCAAAAAAACAGGGCGGACGACACCGCCCCCAAACCGGTGCCGCCGGAACAGATCAGCGGGACCGTGTTACCCCCCGCAGGGCCCGATCGCCCCGTTGTGCGCTGGCGCATGGCCAGTGCCTGGTCCGGCAGCCTGCCCCAACTGGGCAGTCTTGGACTCAGGGTCGGGCGCAAGCTGTGGGAGGTGACAGACGGCGGTATCGAGATAAAGTTTTTCGAACCGGGCGAACTGGTCCCTACATCGGAAATGTTTAACGCCGTTTCCTCGGGCAGCATAGACGCGGCCTTTTCATCGCCCGGCTACTGGGGTGAAAAGATCCCCGCCCTGCAACTTTTCTCCGCCGTTCCCTTTGGCCCGGAGGCCAGCGAATACATGGCGTGGATGTATTTCGGCGGCGGCCGTGATCTGATGCAGGATATTTATGACAAGCATGGTATTCACAGCGTCCTGTGCGGCATGAACGCCCCCGAAGCTTCCGGCTGGTTCCGCCGGGCGTTCACCACGGTGGACGACCTGAAGGGACTGAAAATGAGGGCCACGGGCCTGGGGGCCCAGGTCCTCCGGAAAGTCGGTGTCCATACATTCCCCCTTCAGGAAGGCGATATTTTCACGGCTTTTGAAATGGGTGACATTGATGCGGCCGAATTTTCAATGCCGGCCATTGACCTTAAAATGGGCTTTTACGAAATGGCCAGTCATTACTATTTCCCTGGCTGGCACCAACCGACCACCTTCTTCGACCTGATGATCAACAAAGGCAAATGGGATGCCCTGCCGAAAATCAGAAGATCGCAGATCGAAACCGTCTGCGGGGACAATGTCAGGCAGGGGCTGGCCGAGGGCGAAGCCCTGCAGTTCACGGCACTTAAGGATCTGACTGCCAGGGGAGTGAAGATTCACCGCTGGCCGGAAGCGATCCTGACCTCGCTGGAGAATGCCTGGCGCGACGTCGCCGCCGAACAATCGAGCGCCGACTCGGATTTTCGCCGCGTGTTTGCCTCACTTACCGCATTTCGCAAGAATTACGCCGTCTGGCATGAACTGTCCCGGCGTTAGGTCGCCCTACGCGGCAGTGTCCAGCGTATCGCTGGGTAACTGTCCCATTTTGGTCAGAAGATACTCAAGATCCACCGCATCGAAATCAACGCCCAGGTCGCCATACTGGGTCAGGACCAGCTCGATCATACGCCGGGAATAGCGTTCCCGGTCATTTTCACCGCCGTCATATTCAATTTCACGGGTTACGTCGATGGCGGCGCGGGCGGCCGGATAATGGTTATCGGGAAGCCCCGCCTTCTTGAACACCGCCTTCAGGCCCAGCGGGCCGGCGTCGTAAATCAGTTTCCGCGTGTTTTCAACCGGAATGGTCGCCCGTTTTGACAGGGCGGAAACAAAAAAATCAAGATCACCCATGCACAAGGCCCTGAGGACGATCGAAGGGGTCAGCCGGTCGTTGTCGTGAAGCTGCTTGATCAACAGCTCTAGATCATCTTCGTTACCCTCCGATGAAAGGCCAAGAATGGCCCGTTCCCGGGACTGTAATATCAGATCGGTGGCCAGGTTATCGGGAAGTTCATGACGTTTCGCGAGTTCTTCCTTCATGCGTTCCGAAACCATGGTTACCAGACGTTCAGAAACCCTGACCGGCAGTTTCGGCCGCATGACCATGGCGTCCTTGATAGCATCACTATCGCCGAATTCATCGACCACTTTTTCAAGATCATCTGACGAGATTTGCGCCCCCTCGTTGGCGACAAGATTGCTGACAACGTCTTCATTTTCCGTATCGACCAGGGCCGAGGAAACCGTTTCCGATACGCTTGATCGCTTGGCGATGGCTACCTGTTTTGTCGAATCCTGACTACGCACGATTTCAATCAGGTCTTCATCGGTCAGGACTTCCGAAAATTGCAACACAGGCAGCGCAACGCTGTTCACATCCCCGGCAAGGCTCATGGCGATGTCGTGGGGAACGTTGGGGTTTTCTTTCAGGTTTATGGAAAGGGCTTCGCGCACCCGCACTTCCGCATCCTTGACCATCAGGCGGAATATTTCTTCCGCCTGGGTACGTTCGGCTTCGCTGATGGAACCACTGCCAAATTGCTGCGCGATCTTGGCCGCCGTCTCGGCGCGTGTGCCCGGCGACTGGTCCTCAAGCAGCTTTTTGACATCTGCTTCCGTAAGGGCTGATTTTTCCATGGAGACTCGCCATCCCATTTGTTTGATCTTGAAGAGAGAATTATAGGGGCCAACAGTTAATATTGTCACGATCTAGCGAACCGCCCCATATTATTTCTGTAATACGTTGAAATATATAGGAAAATGCCCTTCCCACGGGAAGCAGTTGCGCGAATCTTGGCGGCTTGCAATAATGCGCCACCATTTATGACATTTTCACGAACTTTAGGAGATTCCCAAATGACGACAGGTAAATTTCTTGCCTTTGGCTTGGCAATGGCAGTAGCCCTTTCAAGCTTTTCCGCGCAGGCCGACGATGATAAGGAAAAAGTCTTCAAAAAATGTGCGTCCTGCCACTCGACCGAGAAAGGCAAACACAAGATCGGCCCGTCGCTGTTTGGTGTCATTGGCCGGAAGGCCGGGTCAACCGACTTCAAAAAGTACAAGGCCATGAAGGATGCCGACTTTACCTGGACCGAACAACTCATCGCGGAATGGATCACCGACCAGAAGGCGTTCCTGAAAGCCCAGGGCATTGATTCGAAGACGTCCATGAGCGTCAAGATCAAAAAGGAAGAAGACCGCGAACATATTATCGAGTTCCTGAAGAAACATATGTAGTTTCATCGCGGCGACAAGCAATACGAAACCCGCCTCAACCGAGGCGGGTTTTTTGTCACTTTAATCCGTCAACCGGCGGCGGCGATGGCCGCATCGATGGCCGTGCCCAGTTTCTCGACTATTTCGTCGATACCTGATTGGTCGATAATATACGGCGGCGCCAGCAACACATGATCGCCGCGCACGCCGTCGACGGTACCGCCGTCCGGGTAACAAACCAGGCCCCGGTCCATAGCCTCGTCCTTGAGTCGGGCATTGATTTTCATGGCCGGATCAAAGGGCTCCTTGGTGGCCCGGTCGGCGACCAGTTCGACACCGTAAAACAGGCCCCGGCCGCGGATGTCGCCGACGTGGTGATGATTGCCGAAGCGCTCTACAAGGGCCGCCGAAAGGGCCGCGCCCTGGGTCACAACATTGTCGAGCAGGTTTCTTGACCGAATGGCCCGTTGCACGGCAAGGGCCGCGGCGCATGCCGTCGGGTGTCCCAGATAGGTGTGGCCATGAGAAAAGGCCCCGGGACCGTCCCTGAAGGCGCCGTAAATTTTCTCCGATACCAACGTCGCGCCAATCGGCTGATACCCCCCGCCCAGCCCCTTGGCGATACACATAATATCCGGCGAGATACCTTCCTGTTCGCAAGCGTGCATGGTGCCGGTCCGGCCCATGCCGCTCATCACTTCGTCGAGGACCAGCAGCACCCCGTATTTGTCGCAAATCTCGCGTATTTTTTTGAAATACCCCGTGACCGCCGGAACCGCGCCCAAGCTTGATCCAACCACCGTTTCGGCGAAGAAGGCGGCGACGGTTTCAGCGCCAAGCTCGAGAATTTTTTCCTCCAGTTCAACTGCCGCCCTGATCCCGTACTCTTCTTCGCTCTCGCCCGGCTTTTGTTCCCGGTAGGCGTAACAAGGTGATATGTGATGCGCCTCCATCAGCAGCGGTAGATAGGGCTGACGCCGGCCCCGGTTGCCACCGATGGACAGCGCCCCCAGCGTATTGCCATGGTAGCTGCGATCGCGGGCGATGTATTTATAGCGTTTGGGCTCGCCGATCAGGGTGAAATACTGTCGCGCCATCTTGATCGCCGTTTCGATGGCTTCCGAGCCGCCGGAGCAGAAATACACCCAGCCGATGCCATCCGGCGCCCCGTCAATCAGGGTTTCGGCCAGATCCTCGGCGGCCTGGGACGTAAAAAACCGGGTGTGGGCGAAAGCCATCCCCGATGCCTGATCCTGGACGGCGCGGATAACGTCGGCATCGTTATGGCCAAGGCACGATACCGCCGCCCCGCCCGATGCATCGATGTAGCGCTTGCCCTCGGAATCAATCAGATAGACTCCGTCACCGGCGACCACCATGGGCAGTTTGGCCTTTATGTTGCGGTGGAATATACGTGACATCTAGCGCCCTCCCCGGCTGCATAACTATAACGAGTTGCAAAATTCATTCCCAAAACTTCCTTGCCTTAGCCCATTTGCCCGCCCCAGCGGTTCGCGGTAGTATATCCGCAGCACACCCCTACAAACGGAAAAAAAATGGATATCAAAGATCACATTCGCAAAGTCCCGGACTTCCCCAAGCCCGGCATCCTTTTTTATGACATTTCGACCCTGCTCGCCCACCCGGATGCCTGGCAGGTCGCCATGGGACGGCTGGCCCGGATGATTATCCGCTATCAGCCGGATATCCTGGCCGGGATCGATTCCCGCGGCTTTCTGGTCGCCGCCCCGCTGGCCCTGAAACTGGGGTGTGGCTTCATCATGGTTCGCAAGAAAGGCAAACTGCCGGGCAAGACGGTCGAATACGAATACGATCTGGAATACGGCACCGACACCATCGAAATACAGGACGATGCCGTTACCAAGGGACAAAAAGTGCTGATCCTGGATGACCTGCTGGCCACCGGCGGCACCATGGCGGCATCTATCGAACTGTTCCGTTCCGTCGGGGCCGATGTGGTCGGCACCGCCAGCATCATCGAGCTGACGTTCCTGAACGGACGGTCCAAGCTCGACGGCGTGCCCTTCGACGCGCTGGTTTCCTATGATGAATAGGGCGGACCCCTAAAGATCAGGTTCGGCATTTGTCAACGTGGCGGGCGATCTTCTTCATCACCGTCGGCAGGGCGTGGTCGCCAAGCCGGTCCGGAAGGCTCCAGATTGCGCTGGCCTGCTTGACCGGGCATCCGTTCGCCGCAACAACCGTCAAATGCAGGTGGAAGTGGGTAAACGTGTGGCTGACCACCCCCGGCAGGGCTGTCCACTTGGTCGTCACCGGCGCTGACGCGAAGGCTTCTTCCAGCGGCCAGTCGGCCTCTCGCCAATCCGTCGATGGAAATTCCATCATACCGCCCAGCAGCCCTTTTTCCGGACGACGGCGCAGCAGTACCGCGCCATCGGTGTTTTCGATCCAAAAAGCGATACCCTGTCGGTGGGGCTTGGGTTTTTTGACCGGCCGTTTGGGCAAGTCACCGGTTTTTTGGGCCGCCATCGCCCCGCACATGCCGGCCCATGGGCAGGCCGGGCACTGGGGGGCGCGCGGTGAACACAAGCTGGCCCCCAGATCCATCATGGCCTGCACAAAATCACCGGGGCGCCCCTCCGGTATCAACGGCGCCAGGGCGTCGGCGACCAGGCTGCGCAACCCGGGCGGCGGTGCCTCGATGCACATCAGCCGCGAAATGACCCGCTCGATATTGCCATCAACGGGGGCGCACCTGAGGTTAAAGGCAATGGCAACAATGGCGGCGGCGGTATAGGGGCCGATGCCGGGCAGTTTCAGCAACCCCGGCTCATCATCGGGGAAACGGCCCCGGTGTTCGGAGGCCACCACCCCGGCACATTTATGCAGGTTGCGGGCGCGGGCGTAATAGCCGAGCCCCTGCCAGGCATGCAGCACACTGTCCAGATCGGCCGCCGCCAGCGCCTCTACCGTCGGCCAGCGAGCGGTGAAATCACGGAAATAAGGGCCGACCGTGGCCACCGTGGTTTGCTGCAGCATGATTTCCGACAGCCAGACCCGGTAGGGGTCGGGGCGCACGCCGTTTTTCAATCGCCATGGAAGGTCGCGCCCGTGAGTATCGTACCAGTCCAGCAGGGCCGTTTGCCGTCGGTGTTGTTCGCGTGCCTTCATGGGCTTATCCTAGCGCCATGAGCGCCATGAAAAACAGCAAAAGAGGCCGCGGCGTCAGGACCCTGGCCGCCGAGGCCGCCAAGATTACCAAACCCATCTTCGGCAGCCATGGCTTCGCCGACGGCGCCGTGGTCAAGGACTGGCCGACCATTGTCGGCGCCCATCTGGGGGCCCACAGCGCCCCGGAGCAGATTACTTATCCACAGGGGCGGAAAAACGCCGGCACCTTGCACCTTAAAATCGACAATGGCGCCCTGGCCATAGAGCTGCAACACCTTGAGCCGGTGCTGGTCGAGCGAATTAACGGCTATTTCGGCTTTCGCGCCGTCGACAAACTGAAAATCACCCAGGGACCGGTTCCCGAGCGGGCCGAGGCCCCCCCCCTGCCGCCCCCCATTTCCAAGGAATCCGAAAGCGCGTTGCTGTCCAGCCTGACCGATGTGGAGGATTCCGATCTGAAGCGTGCCTTGGAAAATCTGGGCCGCGCCGTGTATGGCCGTGAATAAGCCAAAATAATTGATTCGACTCTCCGCGATCGCCGATTCTATAGTCCCACATGTTGTGGCCCTGGAGGTTAAATTGTCCCGTTTCATACTAGGTATAGCACTGTCTTTGCTGGTTTTTTCGGCCTCTCCGGTGCTTGCCGGCGTCGCCCCGTTGTCCGAAAGCACGGCCGAAATGGTCATCGGTTCGCCCGATGCCCCGGTCACCATGATCGAATATGCCTCCCTGACCTGCCCCCACTGCGCCGCCTTCCACACCGAAACCCTGCCGAAAATCAAGAAAGCCTACGTGGATACCGGCAAAGTCAGGATTATTTACAGGGATTTCCCCTTGGGTTCCCTGGCCATGGGGGCGGCGATGCTCGCCAGATGTTCTGGAACAAAAAACTATTTCACCATGCTGGGGGCGCTCTTTGCCTCACAAGCAACCTGGGCGCGGAGTGAAACCCCGCTTCAGGCCCTTGAAGGCATCGCGCGCCTGAGCGGCATGACCGTCGATGACGTGGATAGCTGCATGAATGACAAAGCCCTGTTCGAGCACCTCAAGAACGTCGCCAATGATGCCAGCAACAGCCTTGGCGTCGAATCGACGCCGACTTTTTTTATCGAGGGGACAAAGGTTCCCGGCAATATGCCCTTCGAGGATTTTCAGGACATTCTCGATAAAGCCATTGCCAAAAAACAGTAAACGGAAAATTCACAAGTGATACGCTTTAACAAACTCAGGTTGACCGGATTCAAATCCTTCGTCGAGGCGACCGAACTTTCTATCGATACCGGTTTGACCGGCGTTGTCGGCCCCAATGGTTGTGGCAAGTCGAACCTGGTCGAGGCGCTGCGCTGGGTGATGGGTGAATCTTCGGCCAAGCAGATGCGCGGCACCGCCATGGACGACGTCATCTTCGGCGGCACCACGGAGCGCCCGGCCCGCAATATCGCCGAAGTATCGCTTTACCTGGATAATACGGAACGCACGGCGCCGGCCCAGTTTAACGATTTTGTTGATCTTGAAGTCAGCCGCCGCATCGAGCGGGAAAGCGGCTCCAACTACCGGGTTAACGGCAAGGAAGTGCGGGCCAAGGACGTTCAATTACTGTTCGCCGATTCATCCACCGGCGCACGTTCGACGGCCATGGTCAGCCAGGGCAAAATCGGTGCCGTTATCGCCGCCAAACCGACGCAACGGCGCGCCCTGCTGGAAGAGGCCGCCGGCATCACCGGCCTTCATTCCCGCCGTCATGAAGCCGAGCTTCGCCTGCGCGGCGCCGAAACCAACCTGGACCGCCTGGAAGACATTCTCGGCACCCTGGATGCACAGATGCAGGGCTTGAAGAAACAGGCCAGGCAGGCGGCTCGCTACCGCAACATTTCAGACCACATCCGCAAGGCCGAGGCGGCCCTCTATCATCTGCGCTGGCTGGCCGCCACCGATGATCTTGAAAACCATCGCCGGGAGCTTGAAGAAACTGCCGCCGAGGTCGATCGCCTCAGCCGCGTCGCCGCAGGTTGCGCGACAAATCAGGGCGAAGCCGCGGCCGTATTGCCGGAACTAAGGCAGACGGAAGCCGCCGCCGCCGCCGAATTGCACCGCCTGACCGTCGCCCGCGACGGCATCGAGGCCGAGGAGCGCCGGATCGCCGAAGCCCATGGCGAAACCGAGCGGCGATTGCTGCAAATCGCCGCCGACATGGAACGGGAAAAGGCCCTGGCCGCCGATTCGAAGGAAGCCATCGGTAATCTTGAGAACGAGCATGGCGAAATTGAAGCCGCCCATGAACAACAGGAGCAACGCGGCAACGAGGCCGAGGCCCTGCTGGCCGAGGCCAATGCTGCCGCCCATGATCTGGAAGCCGCTTTGAGCGAGCTGACCGAGCAGAACGCCACCGATGAGGCCCGCCGGGCCAGCCTGACCCGCACCCTCGCCGAACTTTCCGAGCGCCGTCAACGCCTCGCCGGCAAGGCCCAGGATACGGAAGAACAGCGTGCCCGTGTCGAAGCCGAAGCCATTGATCCGGCGGTTCTGCTGGAAGCCGAAAACGCCGTCGAAACATCCCGCGCCACCCTTGAATCCGCCCGCGCCCGGGCGGTGCGGGCCGGAACCGTCCGCGCCGAGTCCACCGATAACGTCAGCAACCTGGTCACCCGCCAACATACCAGCGAGGCCGCCCTGACCCGACTTGTCGCCGAGGAACAAACCCTTGCCGACGTCTTAAAAACAGGCAATGGCAACGGTGATGACTGGCCGACCCTGGTCGATGAGGTCACCGTCAACACCGGCTTTGAATTCGCCCTTGGTGTCGCCCTTGGCGAAGACCTGTCGGCCCCGGCCGATCAACCGGCGCCGATCCGCTGGCGCACCCTTTTGCCGTTCGCCAACGCCGCCCGGCTGCCGAATGGGGCCGAACCGCTGTCCCAATACGTTTCCGGCCCGGCCGCTTTGCAAAGACGGCTGAGCCAGATTGGCGTGGTATATGACGACGATGAAGGCGAACGCCTGTCGGGCAGCCTTCAACAAGGGCAATGCCTGGTCAGCCGCGATGGCGCCTTATGGCGCTGGGATGGCTATACGGTTTCAGCGGGGGCCGAAACCGCCGCCGCATCCCGCCTGCAGCAACGCAATCGGCTGGCCGAAATTCGCGGCTTGCTGGATGATGCCCGCGCCGACGTCTCGGCCGCCGGCGAGGCCGTCAATCGGGCCCGGCAAGCAGCGGCAACGGCGGTTGAGGAAGAACGCAATGCCGGCGGCGATGCCACCACCGCCGACGCCGCCTTTAACGCCGCCCGCGAATCATTGTCCGCCATCAAAGAGCGCGCCACCCACCAATCGTCGCGTCTGTCGGCGCTGGTCGATTCAGCCGCCGCCATAAACACCGACATCGAGGAAACGGAAGCCCGCACCACGGAATCCGATACGGCCATGGCCGCCCTGCCCGACCCGGAAGTGGCGCGCGGCAAGATAATTGCCATGCGTGCCGAAATGGCCGAACGCAGGACCCTGCAGATAGAACGGCAAAGCGCCTTCGATTCGCTGGTCCGGGCGGCCGAGGAACGGCGCCGCCGTTTGCTGGATATTGGCCGGGAACTGGTATCCTGGCGGCAGCGCATCGACGGCGCCAATTCCCAGATCGAAAGCCTGGAGCTGAGGCAAAGGGATGAAACAACCGAGCTGGAAAGGCTGGCGGCATTGCCCGCCGAGCTTATGGAAAAACGCCGTATCCTGATGGACGGCATCGAAACCTCCGAGCAGACCCGCAAACGGGCCGCCGATGCCCTTGCCGAGGCCGAAGCCCGGCTGGCCGAAGCCGACAAGGCATTACGCGCCGCCGAGGCCGAACTGGCAACGGCGCGGGAAAACAGGATTCGCAGCGAAGGGCATGTGGAACAGTCCGAGCAGGCCTGTGCCGCGATCACCGAAATGGTCGATGACAAGCTAAGCGCCACCCCCGATCAGCTGTTCGAGATTGCCGCCCTGAATGAAGACAAGGAATTGCCGGAACTGGACGCCACCGAACGCCGGGTTGAGCGCCTGCACCGGGAACGCGACACCATGGGGCCGGTCAACCTGAGGGCCGAGCAGGAAATGCAGGAACTGAAGGAACAGATCGAATCCCTGGTGACCGAGCGCGATGATCTGGTCGAGGCGATCGAGAAACTGCGGCGCGGCATTTCGGAACTCAACCGCGAGGGGCGCCAGCGGTTGCTGGAATCCTTCCGCCAAGTCGACAAACACTTCCAGGAACTGTTCGTGCGCCTGTTCGGCGGCGGCAAGGCTTATCTGCAACTGACCGATTCCGACGATCCGCTGGAAGCCGGCCTGGAAATCATGGCCAGCCCGCCGGGCAAGAAATTACAGGTTCTATCGCTGCTGTCCGGCGGCGAACAGGCCCTGACGGCGCTGGCCCTGCTGTTCGGGGTGTTTTTGACCAATCCGGCCCCCATCTGCGTCCTCGACGAAGTTGACGCCCCCCTTGATGACGCCAATGTGGACCGTTTCTGCAAGATGTTAAAGGAAATGGCGGAATCCGGGCGGACCCGCTTCCTGGTCATCACCCATCACCGTATGACCATGGCCCGTATGGATCGGCTGTTCGGGGTCACCATGGCCGAAAGGGGCGTCTCGCAACTGGTTTCCGTCGACCTTCAGCAGGCAGAGAGATTCCGCGAAACCGGATAACCCGGATGGCCATTATTCTCTAATATTATCAAATGGTTATGTTTAAACCATTGATCCTTGACAGGTTCCGGGAAGGCCTTTAGCTTCCCGACGGTTCCGGAGTTATTTTGCTGTTCATTTCTAAGGCTACGGCGAGGGGGTTTTTCGGGTACGCTGTTCATGATGAGCGACCATAAACCCGACCATACGCTTGAAGACCTGGGTGTCCGCCTGAAGCGGGCAAGGGACGAAAATGAACATAAAACCCGGGGGAGGATCCCCGGTTCCGGGTCGGATATGTCAGGCTTCGGCATGGCGATTCGGATCGGTAGCGAACTGGTGGCGGCCCTGATCGTCGGCGTCGGATTCGGCCTTTTACTCGATTACTGGCTGGATACGTCGCCCTGGTTTTTGGTAGTGTTCTTCTTTCTCGGTGCCGGTGCCGGGGTATTGAATGTTTACCGGGCGGCCAGCGGGATCGGATATGCACCCGGTTACGGACCGGCAAAAGTTAACAAATCCGCCGACAGTGCGGATAATGAGGGATCGGACGGGACTTAAAAAGTGGCAAACCCCCTGGCGCAATTTGAAATCAAGACCCTGGTTCCCATTCAGTTGGGATCCGTCGATGCGTCGTTGACCAATTCCGGCCTGTTCATGGTCACCACGGTCGCCGCCATCACGATTTTCCTGACCCTCGGCATCCGCAGCCGCAACGTGGTTCCGGGGCGCTGGCAATCCATGGCCGAACTCAGTTACGAATTTATCGCCGGCATGATACGCGACAATGTGGGCAGCGAAGGGCGCAAGTACTTCCCGTTTATTTTTTCCCTGTTCATGTTCATCCTGTTCGCCAACCTGATCGGGCTGATTCCCTATAGCTTTACCTTCACCAGCCACATTATCGTCACCTTCGCCATGGCGCTGTTCGTGTTCTTAGGCGTCACGGTGATCGCCATCGCCCGCCACAAGATGCACTTCTTCAGCTTTTTCCTGCCCAAGGGCGTGCCCATGGTGATGGCGCCGATACTGGTGCCGATCGAGGTGCTGTCTTATCTGTCGCGCCCCATAAGCCTGTCGATCCGGCTGTTCGCCAACATGATGGCCGGTCATACCATGATGAAGGTTTTTGCCGGCTTCGTGATTCCGCTGGGCATTTTCGGCGGCTGGGCACCGCTCGGCGTCGATATCGCGCTGACCGCTTTCGAATTTCTGGTGGCCTTCCTGCAGGCTTATGTGTTTACAGTCCTGACCTGCCTTTACCTGAATGACGCTATTAATCTGCATTAATCAATTATTGCTTAACACCGTTCTTAATTCTCTAGCTAGACGAAGGAAAAATAATCATGGAACTTGATGCCGCGAAGATGATAGGCGCCGGTCTGGCCGTTATTGGCCTGGGCGGAGTGGGTGCCGGTATCGGCAACATTTTTGCATCCCTGATCAGCTCAATCGCGCGTAACCCGGCCTCTCGCGGTCAGGTTTTCGGCCTGGCCATGCTGGGCTTTGCGCTGGTTGAAGCCGTGGCGCTGTATGCGCTGCTGATTTCGTTCCTGATCCTGTTCACCTGATCGCTTCCGGCCCCTTGGGGCCGGGCATCTGAGTTGAGCCCCGTTCAGGAGCATTTCATGGGCAATGTCCTCAAATACAAGCTGAAGGCCGCGTTTTCTGCGGTGGTGTTGCTGTTGGCCGCCCCGCCGGCTCATGCCGCCGGGTTGCCGCAGCTTGACGTGGAAAAGTTCCCGCCGCAGCTGATCTGGCTGGTGATCACGTTCACGGCCCTTTACCTGCTGATGTCGAAAATCGCCCTGCCGCGCATCAGCCAGGTGCTCGAGGAACGCCAGCACCGCATCGAAGATAGCCTGAAAAAGGCCGAGACCCTGAAGGGTGAAGCCGAAGCAGCAAGGGAGGCTTATGAAAGCGCCCTGACCAATGCCCGGGCCGAGGCCCATACGGTGATGCTGGAAACCCACAACCGTATCACCGCCGATGCCGCCTCCCGTCAGGCCGACTTAAGCGCCCGGCTGGAAAGCGAGATCAAAGCCGCCGAGGCCGGGATCGGGGAAGCCAAGGACCTGGCCATGGGCTCGCTGGCCGAGGTTGCCGCCGATGTGGTTATGGCCATGACCGAAAAACTGACCGGCGATGCAATCAGCGAAAAAGATATTGCCGGCGCCATCGACGCCGCCATGGAGGGCCGGTCATGAGCATCGCTTACGCCGCCGAAGCAGCCACAACCGCCCATGGTGCATTTTATGACGAGCCGACTTTCTGGGTCGCCGTCGCCTTCGTCATCACCATCGCCGCCGCCGGCAAGGCCGTTTACCAGAAAGTATCTGCCGCCCTTGACGCCCGCTCGGAAGCTATCCGTACCGAGATCGAGGAAGCGACGAAACTGCGTGAAGAGGCCCAGGACCTATTGACGTCCTTTGAGCGCAAGCAGCGTGCCGCGGTCGAGGAAACCAAGCTGATCGCCGAGCGCGCCAAATCGGAAGCCGACTACCTGGCCAAAAAAGCCGATGACGATATGCAAGCCATGCTGGCCAGACGCGAGCGTCAGGCCAAGGATCGCATCGCCCAGGCTGAAATCGCCGCCCGCGACGAAATCCGCGGCGCCGCCATCGACGTCGCCATGGAAGCCAGCCGCCGTATCCTCAGCCAAAAGGTTAGTGGTAAAAAATCTGATGCCCTGGTCGATGCGGCGATTGCCGAATTGCCGGACAAGCTGCACTAATCTGCCTTTGCGGCGATCTCCAGCCATTGCTGTTCGGTTAATACGGTGACGCCCAGTTCTGCGGCCCGCCGCGCCTTCGATCCGGCATCGCTGCCAACCACCACGTAATCGGTTTTTTTCGACACCGACCCCGCCACCTTGGCGCCCATGGCCTCGGCCCGGACCTTGGCCTCGCCCCGGCTCATGGTTTCCAGGGAACCGGTAAACACCACCGTCTTGCCGGCGACCGGCGATGCGCCCACATCGGGGGCGATGAAGTCGTGAATGTCCAATTGGGATTGCAGATCCCCAAGTGCTTCTAAATTGTGGGATTCGTCGAAAAAGGCAATCAGGTCTTTGGCCATGGACGGGCCGATGCCGTCGATGTTGGTCAAATCGGCGAAAGCTTCCGAGCCATGTATCTTGGCCGCGATCATGGCATCGCGCCACGCCCGTAATGATCCGTACTGGCGCGCCAGTAGCTTCGCCGTCGCCTGGCCGACCTGTCGAATGCCCAGTGAAAATATAAAACGATCCAGCGAAATGGTCCGTCGTTCATTTATGGATTCAATCAGGTTACGGGCCGATTTATCGCCCCAGCCGTCGCGTCCGGCAATTGCCGTTTCGTGTTCTGACAGGCGGAAAATATCCGCCGGTGTTTTAATCAGGCCATCGGCCATGAAGGCTTCGATATGCTTGCCGCCCAACCCTTCGATATCAAATGTTTCACGTGAAACAAAATGCTTCATGCGTTCCAGCGCCTGGGCCGGGCAGACCAGCCCACCGGTGCAGCGCTTGGCGACCTCGCCTTCTTCGCGCACCGCATGGCTGCCGCAGTCGGGGCAGGTATCCGGGAATTTATAGGGTTTGCTGTTCTTGGGGCGTTTGCCTAACTGGACTTCCAGAACCTGGGGTATGACGTCTCCGGCCCGCTGGACAATCACCCAATCGCCGACGCGCACATCCTTGCGGGCGATTTCGTCTTCGTTGTGAAGGGTGGCGTTTGAAACCACCACACCGCCAACGGTGACGGGCTCCAATCTGGCAACCGGCGTAAGCGTGCCCGTGCGCCCGACCTGAATGATAATGTCATTGACCACCGTCATCGCTTTTTCAGCCGGGAATTTGCGGGCGATGGCCCAGCGCGGGGCGCGGCTGACGAACCCTAAGCGCGCCTGCCAATCGCTGCGGTTGACCTTGTAAACGATACCGTCGATATCGTAGGCGAGCCCGGCGCGGGTTTCATTAAGCCGTTCATAAAAAGCCAGTGCCGATTGCGTATCGGCGCATAATTCGGCTAACGGATTGACCGGAAAGCCCCAGCCTTTGAGTTTTTCAATCACCCCCCAATGGGTATCGGCGATGGCATCGCTAACCTCGCCCAATGCATAGATAAAAAACGACAAGGGCCGAACCGCGGTTACCGCCGTGTCCAGCTGGCGCAGGCTGCCGGCGGCGGCATTGCGGGGGTTGGCGAAGGGCTTTTTGCCGTCTTTTTCCTGGCGCTGGTTAAGGGCCATGAAGTCGTGCTTGGCCATGTAAACCTCGCCGCGCACTTCCAGCACATCGGGAACCCCTGCGGCAAGTTTTTGCGGCAGTTCTTTGAGTGACCTGATGTTGGCGGTCACGTCCTCGCCGGTGGCCCCGTCGCCGCGGGTCGCCCCTTGCACGAAAACACCCTTTTCATAGCGCAGGGATATGGAAAGTCCGTCGATCTTGGGCTCGGCGACCATTTCCAGTGGGATTGTCGGATCGTCTGCCAGTTCTTTTAAAAACCGCCTGATCCCGTCGACGAATTCGCGGAAATCGTCCTCGCCGAAAGCGTTACCAAGGGACAGCATGGGAACCGCATGGGTGACCTTGCCGAATCCGGATTGCGGCACCGCACCGACCCGCCTCGACGGGCTGTCATCGCGGACAAGATCGGGGAACGCGGCCTCGAGGGCCAACAGGCGATGGCGCAGGCCATCATAGTCACCGTCTGATATGGTGGGGGCGTCGTTTTGGTAATAGGCATCGTCATGGGCCTTGATCTTGGCCGTCAGTGTCTCGATCTCGGCCGTCAGTGTCTCGATCTCGGCGCGGGCTTCCAACGGCGTCAGGTCCGTCACCTGCCCGTTCCCTGCAACAGGCTGTGGGCGGCGGCGCGGGCCTCGTCGGTAACCGTGGCCCCGGCCAGCATACGGGCGATTTCTTCCTTGCGCTCGGCCTCGTCCAGGATATCGATGCTGGTCAGGACCGTGCCCTTTTTGCCTTCTGACTTGCTGACCCGCCAGTGGACGTCGCCTTTCGACGCCACCTGGGGCGAGTGGGTGACCACCAGCACCTGGGCGTTATTGCTGAGCGCCGCCAGCCGTTCACCGACGGCGGCGGCGACCGCACCGCCGATGCCGCTGTCGACTTCGTCGAAGATCACCGTCGGGACCCGGTCCGCATCGGCCAGCACCGCTTTCAGCGCCAACATGAACCGCGACAGCTCGCCGCCGGAAGCTATTTTGTTCAATGGCCCGGATGGAGCACCGGGATTGGTGGAAACCTGAAACGCCACATCGTCGGCACCGTAGCGGCTCCATTGGGTCTCGGGCAGTTTGTCGATGCTTGTCGAGAACCGGGCCTTTTCCAGCTTTAGCGGAGTCAGTTCCCCGGCCATGGCCTTGTCGAGCCTTTTGGCCGCCGCCGTTCGCGCCGTGCTTAAATGATCTGCGGCGGTGCCATAGGCGGCACGGGCTTTGCCCTCAGCCCATTCAAGTTCCTTGAGGTGTGCGTCGCCGTCCTCGACCGCCGCCAGCTGGCTTTTCATATTGGCCAGCACGTCGGCCAGGTCGTCGACCGCAACCCCGTGCTTTCTGCCTTGAGCCCGCAGGGCGAACAGGCGCTCTTCCACCTGCTCGAGCCGGGCCGGGTCGAGATTCATATCGTTGCTGGCCTTTTCCAGTTGGGCCAGACCTTCGGTCGCTTCGACGGATGCCCGTTCAAGGGCGCCAATGGCCGCATCGAGGCGTCCGCCTGTATTACCTGCGACCTGTTCGAGCAACCGCACCGCCTTGCCGAGGGACTGCTCGGTACCGCTGGCACCGGAAAGTTCCTCGAGGGCCTTGTTCATGGCCTCGATCAGTTTTTCACCGTGCATCATCAGGGTGCGGTCACCGTCCAAGGTCTTTTCCTCGCCGGGCATGGGGTCAAGGGTGCCTAACTCGCCAACGGCGTGGCGCAGGTAGTCTTCCTCGCGGCGGGCCGTGGCCATGCGTTCGGCGGCATCGCCAAGGGCCGTGGCAGCTTCGCGCCAGCCATCCCAGGCAGTGGCCGTGGCCATGCAGAGTTTTTTCAGATCCCCGAAGACATCAAGCAGGCCACGATGGTTGGCGGCCTTGAGCAGCCTTTGGCTTTCAAACTGCCCGTGCACCTCGACCAGGGCCTCGCCCAGGCTTTTAAGCAGCGAAATGCTGACCGGCTGGTCGTTAACGAAGGCCCGCGAGCGTCCGTCGGTGGTCAATATCCGGCGCAAAATCAGGGTTCCGTCTTCAACTTCCAACCCGTGTTCTTCGAGCAGCGCTTCAATGCCGACCGGCGTAGACAGATCAAAGGTCGCCGATACCGTCGCCTGCTTGGCGCCATGGCGAACCAGCCGGGCATCGGCCCGAACACCAAGCGCCAGCCCCAGCGCATCAAGCAATATGGATTTACCGGCGCCGGTTTCGCCGGTCAGCACGCCAAGGCCATTGGCGAAAGAAAGCTCAAGCCGGTCGATCAGCACCACATCATGGATGGAAAGTGTTTGCAGCATATTCGTAGGATTACCCTTGCCCGGTTACCAGAGACTGTACCAGGGGTCGCCTTCCTCAGGGCGAACCAGCTTGCCTTCCACCAATTGATAAGAATCCACATACCATTCGCTGCCGGGGAAGTTATGGCCGAGAACGGCGGCGACCTTCTGGGCTTCTTTATGCAAGCCAAGGGCGATGTAGGCCTCGACCAACCGGTGCAGGGCTTCGGCCGAATGGGTGGTCGTCTGGTATGTGTCGATAATCGACTTGAAGCGGTTGATGGCGGCAAGATAATGGCCCTGACGCAGATAATATCGGCCAATCTCCATATCCTTGCCGGCCAGGTGGTCGCGGGTCAGGTCGCGCTTCAGCTTGGCGTCCTTGGCATATTTGCTGGTCGGGAACCTGCGCACCAGTTCATCAAGGGTCTGCATCGCAAGTTCCGTCATCTTCTGGTCACGGGCGACGTCTGAAATCTGCTCGTAATAGCAAAGCGCCTTCAGATAAAAGGCATAGGGCACGTCGGGGCTGGACGGGTGCAACTGGATAAAGCGATCGAGAGCAATAATGGCGCTGTCATAGGCATCGTTTTGATAATAGGCGTAGGCCGACATCAGCTGCGCCTTGTTCGCCCACGAGGAATAGGGATGCTGGCGCTCGACCTCGTCGAACATGACCGCCGCCAGTTTATAGTCCCCGGACTGGAGCACATTCAGCGCTTCGTTATAGATATCGTCGACCGGACGCTCCACGTATTCAGGTTCTACATCGGCGCTGGTACAGGCGCTGACCATAAGCATCATCGCCGCCAGCAGGGAAAGGACTGTTATTTTTGTGTTCATAGAAGGCCGTTCATACCGTTTGAAGAGGCCGACTATATCACGGCGGTGGCGGTGGTATGCAACAACGTCGAAGGCAAAAATGGGGGAAATACCGACTTTGAGCGGGTTCGCCAATCAGGCCCGATAAAGGCCAGCAAAAAGGCGGGGTTTCCCCCGCCCTGGCTGGGTCCGGGCGGGCCGGACTCGTGAAATTGCGGCCTGGGCCGCCTTAGGCCATGGCGGCGACGGCGACTTCTGCGCCCTCGGCCCAGATGGCGCCGGTCTGCGGTGATTCGGCGGAGCCTGAGTCCAGTTCCTCGTAGCACCAGGCGCTGTGGTCGGCAAAAAGAGCCCTGAGCAGCCTGTTGTTCTGGGCATGGCCCGAACAGACGCCACTGAACCGGCCAAGCAAGCCGGAACCGGCAAGGTACAGGTCGCCGACCGCGTCGAGTACCTTGTGACGGACAAATTCATCATCAAAACGCAGGCCGTCATCGTTCAGGATCTTGTCGCCGCTGACAACCACGGCATTTTCGAGCGAGCCGCCCTTGGCCAGGCCTGCGGCACGCAGGGCCTCGACCTCATGCAGGAAGCCGAAGGTGCGGGCGCGGGAAATCTCGTTCTTGAAGGCATCATCGGCGAAGCCTAGGGAAATGGACTGGCGTGATACCGCGGCACTCTCAAATTCAATCTTGAAATCAAGGGCGAACCCGTCGCCGGGGGTCAGCGTCACGCGCTTGTCGCCGTCTTCGACGGTAACGGTTTTAAGAACGCGGATGAAACGGCGTGCCTTGTTTTGTTCGACGACGCCGGCGCATTCGATCAGGAACAGGAACGGTGCGGCGCTGCCATCCATGACCGGCACTTCCGGGCCGTTCACTTCGACAATCACGTTATCTATGCCAATACCGGAAAAGGCCGCCATCAGATGTTCGACGGTCGAGATGGTGACACCGTCGCTATTGCCCAACGTGGTGCACATGGTGGTATCGACGACGTTGTCCCAGGTTGCCGGGATGATCGAACTGCCGTCGGTGATGTCGACTCGATGGAAAATAATGCCGGTGTCGGGTTTTCCGGGCAGCAAGGTCATTTTTACTTTGTCGCCGGAATGCAGGCCTACGCCGCTACAGTTGATGCCGCTTTTGAGTGTTTTTTGCTTAATCATGCTCGTTTTCTTTTATCGAAATGCCGGTTTAAATTACCAACGTTCTTTTTCTAATAATAATATAACTTTTACTTGTCCCTCGTCTTTCGAATCACCCGATAAATTCTGCCTTTACACTGCTTAATATTTGGTAAGGACACGCCGGTGACTTGAAATTCCAACAAGGTCTTCTAATCAAAGGCAAAAAGAATGCCTCAGGGATGTTTTTAGCAATCTACCCCGAGGCATTCAAATCACTCTTTGTTACCGTTTGTTACGGCATCTCAAAGCCTTAGCTTAATTGGCCTGTCGGCGCAGAAAGGCCGGAATGTCCAGCAGATCTTCATCCGCCTGAGCCGGCTGGATTCGGTCTGATTCACCCAGGCCACCAAGCTTGTCCTGACTGTCCTCACCGGTAATTTCCGGTTCAGGGGCGGGCGCAGGTGCGGCCAATTCAGCCACAGGGGCCTGCTCCGGCGTCGGCGTGATTGCCGCCTTGCCAGCCCCGGCAATGCCGGTGACCCGTTCGAACAGGGTCAGCTTGGCCGGGCTTGGCTGGGCTTCGGTCCTTGCTTCTTCCTGGCCTTTACCGGCATTGGCCATGGCGGCGGCGGCAAACGGTTCGGCCGCCTTGGGGGCCTCTTCACCGCTGGCACTCATTGGAGCTGACGGAATAAAGGCATCGCCCATATTGGTGCCCGGCGTCGCCACCACCGGCTGACCCGGATCGATGTCCGCCGATGTTTCTTCCACAGGCTCGGGACTATCCATGCTGGCCTCTTCCAGTTCCTCGGTTTCCGGCTCGCTGGTTGCCTCTGGCTCGGATATTCCCAGCTCCTCGATCTTGCTGTTCAGCTCGATCCTGGCTTCCTCGTAGGAGCGTTCCGGGCTCGGGATGACCAGGTCTTCTTCCTCCTGGCCGGTGCGGTCCGAAGCGGTGGCAATGCCCGCCATCTTGACGAATACAGAGCTTTCCTCCGGTTCGGTTTTGGCCTCTGGCTTGGGGCTGGTGGACCTGCGGGGCTTGGGCGCCATATCGACAGACAGAAATGTCGGGGATGGCCGGGCAACGGACTGGCCGTCCATACCGGTAGCAACCACGGAGACCCTGACCCGCCCTTCCAGGCTTTCGTCGAAGGTCGAGCCGAAAATGATATAGGCATCTTCATCGACTTCCGAACGGATGCGGTTGGCGGCTTCATCGGTTTCAAACAGGGTCATATCCTGACCACCCGTAATGTTGATCAGCACGCCCTTGGCACCGGCCATGGAGGTATCGTCGAGAAGCGGGTTGGATATAGCCGCCTCCGCCGCATCAAGGGCCCGGCGTTCGCCTTCGGCCTCACCGGTGCCCATCATTGCCTTGCCCATGCCCGACATCACCGAACGGATATCGGCAAAATCAAGATTGATCAGGCCCGGCATGACCATCAGGTCGGTAACGCCGCGAACGCCGGAATACAGGACCTCGTCGGCCATATTGAAGGCATCGGCAAAAGTCGTTTTCTCGTTGGCGATGCGGAACAGGTTCTGGTTGGGAATGACGATCATGGTATCGACATACTCTTCCAATTCCTTCAGGCCCTCTTCTGCAAGCTGCATACGGTGTGCGCCTTCGAACTGGAACGGCTTGGTGACGACGCCGACGGTCAGGATCCCTCTTTCCCTGGCCGCCCTGGCAATCACCGGGGCCGCCCCGGTACCTGTCCCCCCGCCCATGCCGGCGGCGATAAAGGCCATGTTGACGCCTTCGAGCTGAGCCTCAATCTCGGCCAGGGCTTCCTCTGCCGCCTTGGCGCCGATTTCCGGATGTGATCCGGCCCCCAGCCCCTGGGTGATTCCGACACCCAGCTGGATGCGGTTTACGGCATGGGAATTGGATAGCGCTTGGGCGTCGGTGTTAGCGACGACGAAATCGATGCCTTCCAGTTGCTTGGCGATCATGTTGTTGACCGCGTTGCCGCCACCCCCACCGACACCGATGACGGTAATGCGTGGCTTCAGATGTTCAGTCTTGTTGTGGGGTACGCTCAGGTTGATGCTCATTTTAGCCCTCCGATTTTTCAGAAGTCGTTGAAGTTAATGCCAGGTTGTTTCGTATGGTTGCTGCGTTTCTCACTTAAAAATTCTCCCTTAACCATTGGCCGAGGCGGGCAAAGCGCCCATTCGGCTCTTCTAACGGGCGGTAGGCGCTTTTTGCCGCCTCCGCCGGGTTGTTGAATGCAAATTGAAGAAGCCCTGCGACGGTTGCGAAGGCCGGGCCGCTGACCGCCTCGGCGAGACCCGGAATCGCCCGGGGCCGCCCGGAACGGGTCTGCTTGTCGAGAATTTCCGTGGCCAGCTCGCGAACGCCGGTCAACTGACTGGCGCCACCGGTCAACACGATGCGACGGCCGGCGACCTTGTCGAAGCCGGTTTCCTGTAGCCGGGTGCGAACCAGCTCGAATGTTTCTTCGATGCGGGGCCGGATAATGCCAACCAGTACCGAACGCGGAACCTGCTTGGTTTCGCCGGTATCTTCCTCGCCGACCAGTGGCACCTTGATGATTTCGCGGTCGTCGGACGGCGACGCGATGGCGCTGCCGTAAAGGGTTTTCATGCGTTCGGCGTGAACAAGCGGTGTTGCCAGCCCACGCGCGATATCGCTGGTAACATGGCCGCCGCCGATGGGCACGCTGTCCACATGCACCAGTTCACCATCGAAGAAGACGGCGATGGATGTGGTGCCACCACCCATGTCGATACAGGTGACGCCAAGATTTATCTCGTCTTCGACCAGGCATGACAACGCCGACGCATAGGGCGCAATGACCTTGCCGTTGATATCCAGATGGCACCTGCTAATGGCCGTTTCCAGATTCCTGAGCGGATCGGACGCGGCACTGATGATGTGCATGTTGACGCCGAGATTTTGGCCATGCAGGCCGCGCGGATCACGCACACCCTTGTTGCCGTCGATGCTATAGCCGACCGGAATCAGGTGGATCAGGTCGCGGTCCTTGATTTCGCTTTCCGGTATGCCGGACGGATCCAGGACCCGGCGCAGATCGGCATCACCAATTTCATGGCCGGCGATGGAAACTTCGAACGCGACAAGGCGCGAACGCGGGTTGCCGCAGGCAACATTGACAATAATATCGCGGATATTCTCGCCGGCCATATGCTCGGCCGCCTCGACCGTGGCACGGATGGTTGCTTCCGTTTCGACCATATCGATGATGGTCCCGGCCCGCATGCCCTTCGATACCTGATGGCCGATACCGGCGATTTCCATACCACCGGTCTCGTTCGGGCGCGCAATCAGGCAGCAGGCCTTGGTCGTGCCCAGGTCAAGCACCGCCACAAGCCCCGTTCTTGGCTTGCTTTGAGCGACTCCGCTGATCATGTCCCCTGACATCGCGTTTCCCATATCTTTCCTTAAATCTCCGTTTCCGGAGCCAGCGTTTTACCCGACGCATCGGTTCCCTTTTTGACGATCAGCCGGTCTGGCAGCCTGAGATCAAGCAACCGGACATCGCGGCTGAACAGCCCGTGCCTGCTTTCGTATTCGGCAAGACGCAACCATGCCGCCCCGGTGCCCGATTCCGGCAGGCGGATATCGATGCCACCCTTCAACTGCACGTCCCATCGTCTGCCGCTGACCCTGACCGCAGATTTCACAAGATTCATCAGTTGCGGTTGTGTTTGAAGAATGTCGAGCAGCCCGGCTGCATGTTTGGGCGCATCATTGCCGACCACGACCAGCAGATCGGAAAAGCGTTCCAGGTCATCTTTCAGGATGACGACGCCATCGCGGTCGATCAGACTGAACTGTCCGTTGACCTGCCATAACGCCAGCGGCTGACGTTCGACGACGCTGAGCAAAATGGTGTCGGGCAACATTCTTTCGACGGAAGCGGCCCGCACCCAGGGCAGGACTTCAACCCGCTGGCGCGCCGCCTCAAGATCATAGGCCAGGATCGGCGCCCCGCGGGCCAGCCGCACCGCCTTCAGAAGATCGGCCCTGGTTGTCTGGCTGCGGCCGACGACCAGCACGTCCTCGACCGTGAAGCCGAGCTCGCCGGAAGCAGAAATAAGTGACCACCTGGCCTGTTTGACAAGTTGCCCCATCCAGCCGTTACCGGTCATCCACCAGCCAGCACCAAACAGGCTCGACACCATAAGGGCGGCGGCGGTGGCGATGCTCCACTTCTGCCGCCACAAGGGCACGACACGCTTGCGGGGCTGTCCGCGCTTGGTTTCGGTTTGTTTTTTCCAAAATTTCATCATGGATCGCACTCCGCGTTTTCGACCATCCAGCCGACAAGTTCACCGAACGAAATGCCGCCAAGGGCGGCTTGCTCTGGAACCAAGGACGTCGGGGTCATACCGGGCTGGGTGTTGACCTCGAGCATGTAAAGATCGCTGCCGTCATAACGCAGGTCGGCGCGCGAAACGCCCCGGCAGCCAAGGGTTTCGTGGGCCAGCGCCGCCAGCCGTAAGCATTCGTCATAAACGGCCGGATCGACCTCGGCCGGGATCACGTGAATCGATCCGCCGGCGTCGTACTTGGCCGAATAGTCGTAAAAACCGTGACTGGTGGTGATTTCGGTGACCGCCAGCGGCTTGCCGCCCATTACCGAAACCGTCAACTCGCGGCCCGGAATAAACTTCTCGACCATGACCTGATCGCCATAGGGCCATTCGCCGTGGCTGAACGGGGTATCGTTATCGCCTTCATTGATCACCCGGACGCCGACGCTGGATCCTTCGTTGATCGGCTTGATCACATAAGGACGCGCCATTGGGTCGCCTGCCGCGAGTTCTTCCCGGCTGACGATCACATGGTCTGCGACCTTGATACCGACATTTTCGAACATCGCTTTAGACATGGGCTTGTCCATGGCAATGGCAGACGCCAGCAGGCCCGAATGGGTGTAGGGAATGTTGAGGATGTCGAGCAGCCCCTGAACGCAACCGTCTTCGCCAAAGCGCCCGTGCAAGGCGTTGAAGACCACATCCGGTTTCGGGAAAAGACGCGTCAACAGCGCCCCCATGTCGCGCTGTACGTCGATCGGGGTAACCCTGTATCCGACCTGCTTCAAAGCGTTGGAAACGGCGGCACCGCTGACCAGCGAGACTTCGCGCTCGGCCGACCAGCCGCCCATCAAAATAGCGACGCTTTTCTTCATGATGTGCCTCCATCACTGACGCCAACGCGGCGGATTTCCCATTCCAGCGTGACGCCGGTTTTATCAAGCACTTTTTGGCGTACCGTCTCGCCCAGCTTTTCCAAATCGGCGGCGCTGGCGGTGCCGGTGTTAACCAGGAAGTTGCAGTGTTTCTCAGACACCATGGCGCCGCCCATGCGCAAACCCCGGCAGCCGGCCTGCTCGATCAGCTGCCATGCCTTGTGTCCGGGCGGATTGGCGAAGGTGCTGCCGCCGGTCGGGGTGCGCAGCGGCTGGCTTTCTTCCCTGGCCGCCTGTATCTGACCCATGCGGCGGGCGATTTCCGATTTGCTGTCCGGGCGGCCTTTAAATACCGCCTCGACGAAGATCCACGTTTCATCGATGGCCGAATGCCGGTAGCCGAAGCCCATGTCGGCGCAGGAAAGTTCATGAATCTTGCCTTCCTCGTCGATGGCCCGGGAGCTGACCAGCACATCCTTGATTTCACTGCCATAGGCCCCGGCGTTCATGCGTAGGGCGCCGCCGACGGTGCCGGGGATGCCACTCATGAATTCCAGCCCGGTGAGGCCCGCCTGCCCGGCGGTCAGTGCCACATTCAGGCCAAGCGCGCCGGCGCCGGCGGTGACTTCCGTGCCCTTGATCCTGACCCCGGCAAATTCACCGCCGAGGCGTACCACCACACCGGGGATGCCGCCATCGCGAACCAGCAGGTTGGAGCCGACACCCATGAAGGTGACCGGAACCAATAACGGCCTCATGGCCAGGAAGGTCTTCAAATCATTCAGATCGGCCGGCCGGAACATCACTTCCGCCGGGCCGCCGACCCTGAACCAGGTAATCTTGTCGAGGGGCGCATTTTCACTATAGCGACCCCGCACCGTGGGCAACTGGTCGATCAGGGTGTCGTTAATTCGTTCAGCGGCCATCATTCGCCGGCCTCCTTGTGGCGCAGACGTTGCAACTGGTCCGGCAGCGCGTTCGCCCATTGGGTGATGTTTCCGGCGCCCAGGCAAACGACCATGTCGCCCGACCCGGCCAATCCATTAATCGCCGCGGCCAGGTGTGACGGATCTTCCAGCGCCATGGCCGTGCGGTGTCCGTGGGCATGCAGGCCGGCGACAAGATTATCGCGGTCGATGCCCGAAATCGGATCTTCGCCGGCGGTATAGACATCGGCGACCAGAACCGTGTCGGCGTCGTTAAAGCAGGTGCAGAAATCCTCGAACAGGTCGCGAAGCCGGGTAAACCGGTGTGGTTGAACGACGGCGATAACTTTTCCTTTGGTGGCCGAGCGCGCCGCCGATAAAACCGCCGATATTTCCACCGGATGATGGCCGTAATCATCAATTATGGTGATGCCATCAACGACGCCGGTCTGTGTGAAGCGGCGCTTGACCCCTTCAAATTCGGCCAGCGCCTTGGCGATCACGTCATCGTCGATGCCCATTTCCGTAGCAATGGCGACGGCGGCCAGGGCGTTTTGAATGTTGTGATCGCCGAACATCGGCAAATGCACGCCTTTCAGGGTGCGCGAGGTTCCTTCCTTGCGCTCAGAGACGACAATGTCGATGACGACCCCATTCAGGGCCGCCTTGATGTTCGATGCGCGCACATCGGCCTGTGGGTTAAAGCCGTAGGTGACAATTTTACGGTCGGAAATCCGTGAAATCATCGCCTGCACTTCCGGATGGTCGATGCACAATGCGGCAAAACCATAAAACGGGATATTTTCGACAAAGGAATCGAAGGCATCGCGCAACGCATCGAAACTGCCGTAATGGTCCAGGTGTTCGGGATCAATATTGGTGACCACGGCGATGGTTGCCGGCAATTTCAGGAAGGTCCCGTCGGATTCGTCGGCCTCGGCGACCATCCAGTCGCCGCCACCCAAGCGCGCGTTAGAGCCCCAGGCATTGATGATACCGCCATTGATCACCGTCGGGTCCATGTCGGCGGTAAATAGCATGGCCGCCACCAGCGACGTGGTCGTGGTTTTTCCGTGGGTGCCGCCGACCGCGATCGACCATTTCAGGCGCATCAGTTCGCCGAGCATTTCGGCCCGCCGGACCACTGGAATCATATTGTGCCGGGCCGCCTTGACTTCCGGATTGTCGGCCTTGACGGCGGTCGAGACCACAATCACCTGGGCATTGCCGATGTTTTCTGACTTGTGGCCGATGGCGACGGAAATCCCCATGTCGGTCAGGCGTTTGACGTTGGCGTTGTCGGTCTGGTCGCTGCCCTGCACCGAATAACCCAGGTTATGCAGGACCTCGGCGATGCCGCTCATGCCGATGCCGCCGATGCCGACGAAATGAATGGTGCCGATGGAAAGGGGAAGTGCCCTCATGCGGCCCTCCTCTCGCCATTGTGGCCAAGCAGTTCGAACACCGTATCGGCAAGCCGGATGGCGGCGTCCGGGCTTCCGGAATTGCGCGCACATGATGCCGCCTTGGTCAGCAGTTGTGGCACCGTGAACAGGGATTCCAGCCTTGCGGCCAGCGCCTCTTCGGTAAAAATTTCCTGGCTCATCAACCAGCCGCCACCGGCATCGTCAAGGGCGTGCGCATTATAGGATTGATGGTTATCGGTGGCGTGGGGATAGGGCACCAAAATGGCCGGGCGGCCAATGGTCGTCGCCTCGGCCACGGTGGAAGCCCCGGCGCGCCCGATCAGCAGGTGGGCCCGGGCCAGCCGTTCGGGAACGTCGGCGAAGAAGTTGTCCAGGTCGGCCTCGATGCCGAGTCGCCCATAAACGTTTTTGACCCGGTCAAGATCTTCGGCCCGGCACTGCTGGGTCACATGCAGGCGGCGGCGTAATTCATCACCAAGCCGGCCGAGCGCCCCCGGAACAATATCGCTGAGCACCGTCGCGCCCTGTGAGCCACCAAGCACCAGAATTCTGATCGGCGAAGTGCTATCCAGGGCCGGGTAAGGCACATCGCGGCAGGCGGTAACGGAACTGCGAACCGGCATCCCGGTATGGACGACCTTGGCCATGGCTTCCGCCGGCAGGCTGCGCACCTCATCGAACGATGTGGCAATACGCATGACCCGGGATGCCAACAACCGGTTGGCCCGGCCAAGGACGGCGTTTTGTTCATGAATGGCCGTGTTGAAGCCGCCGAAAGTCGCCGCCAGCATGGTCGGTACCGAGGCGTAACCGCCAAAGCCGACGACGGCGTTTGGCCGCATCCGTTTCAGCAAAGTCCGTGCCTGCCAGGTTCCGAATGCCAGTTCCGGGCCACTGCGCAACAGGGCCGCCAGGCTTTTACCGGCGATACCACCGGCGCGCACCCGGTGTGTTTCGATGTCGCCCAGGGTGCCCCCATAGGCATCACCGCGGCGGTCGGTTATCAGGGCGAGGCGGCAATCGCGCCCAATCAATTCGGCGGCCAGCGCCTCGGCCGGGAATACATGGCCGCCGGTTCCACCAGCCGCAAGCACCACAAGTTTATTGTCACCGGGATTCATAGAATGCCTCCCGCTTGTGGTTTCAGGGCGGGTTTCTGTTTTGAATGAATTACCGCCAGCCATTTCTTCAAGGCCCCGCCACCCCGACGCACAGGGATTCCCTGCCCCGGGCGTTCGCGTGTCAGGGCCAGCATCATTCCCATGCCAATGGCCAGCGCCAGCGTCGACGAGCCGCCGTAGGAAATGAACGGCAGGGTCATGCCCTTGGGGGGGATCAGGTTGATGGTCGATGCAATGTTGATAATCACCTGCAGGCCGAACTGCACCAGCAGCCCGGCGACAGCCAACATGGTGAACAAATCGTCTTCGCGCAGAATGCGCGACAACCCGCGCAGGACGACGAAGGCAAACAGGCCGACGATGATCAGGCAGACCAGCAGGCCAAATTCTTCGCCGGCGACGGCGAATATAAAATCGGCGTGGGCGTCGGGCAGGACTTCCTTGACCCGGCCCTCGCCCGGTCCGGCCCCGAACAGGCCGCCGCTCTGGAACGCTTCCAGGGCGCGCGTCACCTGATATCCTTCGCCCGCCGCCGGGTCGAGAAAACGATCGATGCGCGCCTGCACATGGCCGAAGGTAAAATAGGCGCCGACGACGCCGCCCAGGAACATCACCACCAACAGCACCACGAGGCCGAGCGATAGCCCGGCAAGGAAAAATTCGACGCCCCAGATGGCGGCAACGACGACGGTCATGCCGACATCCGGTTGCAACAGCAACAACCCGATGACAATGCCGACAAGGGCCGTCGCCACCTTGTTTCCGGGCAGGTCGATATCTTCAATGTTTTCCGAGAACAACCAGGCGATGACGACGGCGAAAGCCGGCTTGATGAACTCCGACGGTTGCAGCGAGAAGCCAGCCAGATACAGCCAACGGCTGGCGCCTTTGACCTCAGTCCCGATCATCAGGGTCGCCACCATGCCGACAAGGGCCAGCACCCCTGTGATGACCGCCAACCGGCGGACGCCGCGCGGCGTCATCAGCGATATGGCGACCATTAGAAGCAGCGCCACCGGCAGGAAGACAAACTGGCGACGGACAAAGTAATAGGTATCGAAGCCGATACGTTCGGCCACCGCCGGTGAAGCGGCCAATGTCAGCACCGCGCCGATGGCGGCGATGGCGAAGATGGCAGCCAGCATCCAGCGATCAACGGTCCACCACCAGCGGCCGAGCAGACTGGTATCGGTGCGGGTAAAGCCCTTCATGCGCTTATTCCCCCGATCTGGCTTATATCTTCGCGGACACCGGGAAGCGCCTCGACAAGCGCCCTAAAGGCATCGCCACGGCATTCGAAGTTGGCGAATTGATCAAATGAGGCACAGGCCGGCGACAACAGAACCACGGCCCCGTCGCCGATCTCGTCGAGGGCGGTTTCCCGGGCCTGACCGACGGCACTCGACAATTCACCGGACAGCATGCACGGCACCCGTCCGTCGAGAGTGGCGGCAAAATCATTGGCCGTTTCGCCGATCAGGTAAGCATGGCGAACCCGGTCCAGATACGGCATCACCGCCTCGATGCCGCCTTCTTTGGCGCGGCCGCCGGCAATCCAGTAAACGTTGCCATAGCACGCCAACGCCCTGGACGCGGCGACGCCATTGGTCGCCTTGCTGTCGTTGATGTAGGCGACGCCGTCGATGATGGCGAGCAGTTCCTGACGGTGGGCAAGGCCGGGGAAAGATTTTATGGAGGCCATGATCGCCGCCGGCTGGGTGCCCGCAGATTTGGCCACCGCATAGGCGGCGGCGGCATTCTGGGCGTTGTGCACACCCGGCAACGAGGTGATGTCATCCAGATCAAGGATGGCCACCGGATCGCCGTGGTTCGTGTCAGCGCCGGTATCGTCGTAAAGGATGCCGCCATCCACATAAACGCCGCCGGTCACCGGGCCAAGGCCTGAAACCGGAATGATGACCTGATCACCGGCCGCCTTCAGCTCTTTGTAAATGGTGCGGGTGATTTCATCGTCGACACCAATAACGGCGGTACGCGGACGGGTCTGCCGACGGAAAATTGTTTTCTTGGCGGCGATATAGCCGTCCATGCCGCCGTGACGGTCAAGATGATCGGCGCTGATATTGAGCAGCACGGCGATGTCGAAAGTGATCGAACGGGTCAGGTCCAACTGGTAGGACGACATTTCCAGCACGTAAATGCCGTCTTCGTCGAGGGCAGCCAGACTCAGCGCCGGGGTGCCGATATTGCCGCCAATTTCAGTCGGTCTTCCAGAGACCGAAAGAATATGCCCGATCAGCGCCGTCGTCGTCGATTTGCCGTTGGTTCCGGTAATGCCCACATAGGCCGCGTTGCGCATGCTGCGGGCCAGCAGTTCGATATCGCCAATAACCTCGACCCCGGCAGCCCGGGCCAAGGTGACAATGGGATGGGGCGCCGGGAAATCGAGCGGGATTCCGGGACTGACGATGAGCGCCGTCATTTCCGCCCAGTCCATGTCATACAGGTTGTCCATGGCAACGCCGGCGGCCTCGGCATCGGCGCGCACCTTTTCGTTATCGTCCCAGCCGTGAACCTCGGCGCCGCTTGTTTGCAATGCCTGGGCCGCGGTCAGGCCGGAATGGCCAAGCCCGAAGACGGCGACGGGAAGTCCGGCGAAGGGGAATATGTCGATCATTTATCTGTGTCCCCCCTTACCTGAGCTTCAATGTTGAAAGGCCGATCAGCGCCAGGATGACGGCGATGATCCAGAAACGGATGACGATGGTGGCCTCGGCCCATCCCTTCTTTTCGAAGTGATGGTGAATGGGGGCCATGGCAAAAACCCGCTTGCCGGTCAGCTTGAACGAAATTACCTGGACGATGACGGAAACGGTTTCCAGGACGAACAGGCCGCCGACGATGGCCAGCACCAGTTCGTGCTTGGTAATGACGCTGACCACACCAAGCGCGCCGCCCATGGCAAGGGACCCCGTATCGCCCATGAAAATCTTGGCTGGCGGTGCGTTGAACCACAGGAACCCCAAACCGCCACCGATCAGGGCGCCGCAGAACACAGCCAACTCGCCACTGCCGGGCACATGATGAATTTGCAGGTAATCGGCGAATCCCACGTGGCCGACCAGATAGGAAATCATGGCGAACACGGCGGCGGCGATCATCACCGGGCCGATGGCCAAACCATCGAGGCCGTCGGTCAGGTTAACCGCATTGGATGCGCCAACCATGACGATGGCGGCAAATGCGGCGAATCCCCAACCGAGATTGAACAGGGTGTTCTTGAAAAATGGCACCGCCAGTGTCGTCGACAACGAACCGGGCAGCATATCCATGATCCAAACGGCGGCGACAACGGCGATCGCGGTTTGCAGGGTCAGTTTCAGCCTGGCCGACAGGCCACCGCTGTGGCCTTGGGTAATTTTCAGATAATCATCAACAAAGCCAACGGCCCCATAAGAGAACGTCACCCCCATGGCCACCCAGATGTATCCGTTGGTCAGGTTGGCCCACAAAAGAGTCGACATGGACAGCGCGATCAACACCATGAAGCCGCCCATGGTCGGGGTGCCCTGTTTTGTCAGGATGTGGCCTTCCGGGCCGTCGTCACGAATCGGCTGGCCGGTTTTCTGGCGATTTTTCAGCATGTTTATAAGGGACGGGCCGATGACGAAGCTGATGATCAACGCCGTTATCACCGCCCCGCCGGTGCGGAACGTCAGATACCTGAAGACATTGAAGGCCGGAAACTGATCGGCGAGGGGGAACAGGAAATGATAAAGCATGGTTCCCCTACTCCCCGTTCGCCGCACGCTTTGGGCGTGCGTTGTTGGCGGCGGAGGCAACAAGCGCCTCGACGATGAGTCCGGTTTTGCTGCCGGCCGACCCTTTAACGACGACCACATCACCGGGGCGCACCGCTTCCTGAATCAAGGCCAGCATTTCGTCAGAGTCCGCTCCATGGCCGCCACGCATTTTGCCGGGCAGGGCTTCCGACAGAAGCGCCATTTCACTGCCGGCGGTGAACACAAGGTCGACATTATTTTTTTGTAAGGGTCCAGCCAGGTCCGTGTGCCGCTTGGCTGACGAGGCCCCCAGTTCAAGCATGTCGCCAAGCACCGCGATCCGGCGGCCCCCCGGGCCGGGCTCGGTACGGCCCAGCACCTGGAAGGCGGCGATCATGGAAACCGGGCTGGCGTTGTAGCTTTCATCAATCAGCGTAAATGTTCCGTCGTCGATGCCGATGGTATGGGTTTCACCCCTTCCCTTCGGCGAGGTAAATCCGGCGAGGGCTGCCGCCGCCTCGATCACGTTGCCTCCGGCGGCAGCGACGACCGCCAGAACACCCAGGCTGTTAATGACCCAGTGACGGCCGGGAACGCCGAGCCGGTAGGCAATGGAAGTCCCCATAAATTCTGCGCTGACATCGGTTCCACCCGGTTGTGGTACGTCACCGGTAAGACGCATGTCGGCGCTTTCCGATACGCCGAAGCTGATGACCTGCTTCGCGCCATGCTCTTTGGCGGCTGCGGCGAGGCGCTCGAAATGCTGATTGTCCCTGTTCAGCACCGCCGTGCCGCCGGGCTCCAGCCCGCTGAAAATTTCCGCCTTGGCGTCGGCAATCTGCTCGACATTTTCAAAAAATTCACTGTGAACGGATTCGACGGTGGTAATCAGGGCCACATGGGGGCGCGCCATTTTGGAAAGCGGCGCAATTTCCCCCGGATGATTCATGCCAAACTCGAAGATTCCGAAAATCGCCCCTACCGGCATCCGCGCCAAGCTGAGCGGCACTCCCCAGTGATTGTTCAGGCTGCCGGCGCTGGCGTGGGTGTCGGCCTGCCGCGACAACACATAATAAAGGGCTTCCTTGGTGCCGGTCTTGCCGACGCTGCCGGTCACCGCGATGACCTGCGCCGCGGAGCGGGTCCTGGATGCGATGGCCATTTTTTCAAGTGCCGCCATGGTATCTGCGACACGCAACAGCGGCTGGTTGTCGCTGATGCCGGAGGCAAGGTGGTCGATCATGGCGGCGGCGGCACCTTTGGCCAGCGCATTGGCGGAAAAATCATGGCCGTCGAAGTGCGGCCCTTTCAGGGCCACAAAAAGATCGCCGGGGCTGAGGGTGCGCGTGTCGATGGACAGGCCCGTCGCCTGCCACGGCAGCGTTGACTCGCCGCCGGTCACGGTGGCGGCGTCGGCGGAAGTCCAGAGCGGCTGCATGCTATTCGTCATTCATTGCCCCCACCTGAACCCATGCGCGACGAATTTCGTCGGCGTCGTTAAACGGATGAACTTCATCCCCAACGATCTGTCCGGTTTCATGGCCCTTGCCGGCAACCAGCAGCACATCTCCCGGACGATGGCGACCGATAGCGGCAGCAATGGCTTTGCCGCGCGCGCCAATTTCCGTGGCCCGCGGACAGGCGGTCATAATCTGCGAACGAATACCGGCGGCGTCCTCAAAGCGCGGGTTGTCGTCGGTGACGAAAACATGATCCGCCAGTTCCGAGGCGATGCGTCCCATTTCCGGGCGCTTGCCGGTATCCCGGTCACCGCCACAGCCGAACACCACCGTCAGGTTGTTTTCCGTATGGGGCCTGAGTGCCGCCAGCGCATGGGCCAGGGCATCCGGGGTGTGGGCGTAATCGACATATGTATTGTTGGTCACGTGCTCAAGACGCCCGGCGATCCCGATCAGGTTTTCCAGGGCCCGGACGGCGTTTTCCGGCTGGCCGCCGCCGGCGATGACAAGGCCCAGGGCGCAAAGCGCATTTTCGGCCTGGAACTCCCCAACCAACGGCAGGGTCACCTCCATGGGCTTGCCCATCACCGTCAGCTTCAGATGCTGGCCGGTGGCCATGGGTTCAATTTCATCGAGCCGGATGTGGGCCGCGCCCCGGCCATATTCTATAACCGTGCAGCCGCGCTCACCGGCGATTTGACCAAGGCCGGCCGCCGTTTCGTCAGCAGCGTTGATCACCGCCACGCCCCCGACTTCCAGCAATTGCGAAAACAACCGCTGCTTGGCGGCCAGGTAATCTTCCATGCTGCCGTGATAATCGAGATGATCGCGGCTAAGGTTTGTAAAGGCCGCCAACTCGATACGCACCCCGTCGAGCCGGCACTGCTCAAGGCCGTGGGACGAGGCCTCCATGGCCAAATGATCGATGCCGGCGCCTGCCAGCTCGGCAAGGGTGCGGTGCAGGTCGGACGGGTCCGGCGTGGTCAGGCCCTGGCCTGCATCAAACCCGTCTGCGCCAAGGCCGAGTGTGCCAAGGCTGGCGGCTTTAAGGCCGAGCCCGGTCCAGATCTGGCGGACGAAGGAAACCACCGAGGTCTTGCCGTTGGTGCCGGTGACGGCGGCAACTGTTTCCGGTTGATTCTCGTAAAAGCGTGCCGCCAACATGGCGTAGCGATGGCGCGGGTTATCATCGGCAATCAGCGGTACAGTAAAATTGCGGCTGCCCGGCGCGGCCAGTACGGCGGCGGCACCTCGATCAATCGCATCGTCGATGAAACGGCTGCCGTCGGTTTCGCTACCGGCAAGGGCGGCGAACAGGAACCCTGGATTCACTTTACGCGAATCACAGGTCAGGCCGGTGATATCCACTTCCAATAGGGCCGTTTCGTTCGTCACTTCTGTTGTGTTTCCATTCATCAGATCAAGGAGTCGCAACTTTTATTTCTCCGCCACCAAACGACGCCAGCCGCGGACGGCGGCCTTCCATGTCGATGCCGCTGGGCACTTCCGTATCGCTCGGCGCCAGGCCCAAAAGCGGCCCCATCCTGGCCACCAGCCTTTTGACCACCGGGGCCGCAACCCAGCCGCCGGTGGCGTAATTGAATGTCTTCTCGTTGCCCTTGGGCTCGTCGAGCAAGGCCAGCACCACGTAACGGGGCCGGTTAATGGGGAAGGCGCCGATGAAAGATGAAATAAGCGCTTTCTCCTGATACCTGCCGCCCACCTGTTTTTCCGCGGTGCCGGTTTTACCACCGACTTGATAGCCGGGAGCTGCGGCCTTTGATCCGGTGCCACGGGTAACGACCAGGCGCATCAGGCCGCGCATCATTTCCGATGTGTGTTCTGTCAGCACACGGTGGCCTTCGGTTGGCTTCATGCTGCGCGCCTTAAGCAGGCTGACCGGACGGCGGATGCCGCCGTTGACCAGCGACGCGGTAGCGCCTGCCAATTGCAGGGGGCTGACGGAAATGCCATGACCGTATGAAATTGTCATGGTCGATATGTCGCCCCAGCGTGACGGATACTGCGGCTGACCTACTTCAGGCAATTCGATGGCGGCCTGGTTGAGCAGGCCGAACCGGTCAAGATATTTCTGCTGGGTTTGGGTGCCCATATCCATGGCCATCCTGGCGGTGCCGATGTTGGACGAGTAAACGAGAATTTCCGGCACCGACAGCCAACGGTTTTTTCCATGATAGTCGCTGATGGTGTAGCGCGCGATGCGGATCGGTTCGGACGCATCGTAGCCGTCCTCGAGGGTGACGGTGTCACTGTCGAGGGCCATTGCCGTGGTGAACAACTTGAAGGTTGATCCCATTTCGTAGACGCCTTTGGTGGCCCGGTTGAATCCGGAAACGCCGCCCATGGTTTCGGGAATGTTGGGGTTGAAATCAGGCAGCGACACCAAGGCTATGGTTTCGCCGGTTTCCACATCAAGAACCACACCGGCGGCGCCGATCGCCTTGAATTCAAGCATCGCCGCCGACAGTTCCTGGCGCAGCATGGTCTGAATACGCAGATCGATAGACAGTTGCAGCGCTTCGTCGCCGCGCCTGAGAACCGAGGCAAAATATTTTTCCACACCGGCGATGCCATTACCGTCAATATCGGTCAGGCCAAGTATGTGCGCCGCCTCGCGGCCATTGGGATAGACCCGTTGTTCGCTGCGCCGAAATGCCAGGCCGGGAATGCCAAGCCGGTTAACGGCATATTGCTGTTTCGGTGTCAGGTTGCGCTTGAGCCACACGAAGCGCGCCTTTGATTTAAGTTTGACCAGAATTTCTGTCGGGTTCAATTCCGGCAGCACCGAGGCCAATTGAACCGCCGCCGCCTCCGCATCCATAACATCGGCCGGGTCGGCATAAAGCGAAGCCGTCGGCAGGCTGGTCGCCAGCAAAATCCCGTTACGATCAACGATGTCGGCGCGCCCGGCGATCGCTTTGCGATCGGTAGCGGCATAGGCAACAAGCGGATCGCCGCCGGGCCCGAAAATGGTCAGGTCCACAAGCCGCACCGATATGGCGGCAAACGCGATCATGAACATAACGCCGGTCACCAGCAGCCGGTTGCGTCCGGTTTCCAGCGCCTTCTTGCGATGACCGTCCAGGCGCACCCTTTCGCTGACCAGGCTCGGGTCAAGTCTGGTCATTGGTTTTCCTCGCCATCACCGGAAGCGGTTGCAATCGGTAGATCGTCGAAAGTGCTTAGCTGTTCGGGGGTGATCTGCGTCATGCCCAGATACCGGGTGGCCAGCCTTTCCAATCTTTCCGAGTTGTTCAGGTGGCTCCATTCGGCCTTCAGCACATGAACCGCCTGCCGTTCCAGGATGATCGAATCGTTGAGCCCGATAAGTTCCTGTTCCAGGTCCTGAACCTGATATTTGACCGAGAACAGCGCCACGCTGAGGGCGCCGGCCAGCATCATGAACAGCAAAGTGGTATGCCTCATGGTGCGACCCCCGTATCACCAGACCCATCGCCAGGCCAAGACGGGGAGCTGGTACGCTCCGCCGTCCTGAGCCTGGCCGAACGGGCCCGCGGGTTATTCTCGATTTCGGTAGCCGTCGGTTTGACGGCGCCGCGCCTGATCAGCCGCAAGCTGGGGGGCCGGTCTGTCCCAACGGCATCGGGGAGATGACGGGACGGACGCGGACCCTGCCCACTTCGGCTGGCCAGGAACTCTTTGACCTTGCGGTCCTCCAGGGAATGAAAGGAAACGACGGCCAGGTGACCGCCGGGAACGAGCAGCTTTTCGGCGGCAACCAAACCACGAGCGAGCTCGCCAAGCTCGTCGTTGACGTAGATACGCAGGGCCTGAAAGGTGCGGGTCGCCGGATCGATACCATCTTTTGACTTCTTGACGATGCGGCGCAGCAAGCCGGCCAGCTCTGCCGTCGTGGTGAACGGATTTTTGGCCCGGTCGAGAACGATGGCGGCGGCGATGCGGCGCGCGTTGCGTTCCTCGCCAAACTCGTGAATCAGGTCGGCCAGATCGTCCTGGGCCATGGTGTTGACGATATCGGCCGCCGTTTCGCCAGTATTGTCATTCATGCGCATGTCGAGGGGGCCGTCGAAACGAAATGAAAAACCGCGCGACCCGTCGTCGATTTGCATGGATGACACACCCAGGTCCAAAGCGACGCCATCGACACGTTCGATTCCGGCATCCCCCAACAGGCGCACCATGTCGCCGTAGCAACCGCCGAGAACGCGCAGGCGGCCGGGGAAACGTTTGCTTAAGTGCTCTGCTGTTTTTAGGGCGCGGGGATCGCGGTCGATACCAAAGACCCGGCAGTCGGCGGCTTCCAGTATGGCGGTGGCATAGCCGCCGGCACCGAAGGTGCCGTCCACATAGACGGCGCCGTCACGGGGGCCGAGAGCTTCCAGTACCTCTTTGAGCAGGACCGGCGTGTGCGGAGCCGAGGCACGGGAAGGAACGGCCATGGTCAGCTCTCCCCGTCTTTCGGTTGGCGCGGCGGCAGGGTGACGCCGCGCGCCCGGGCCTGGTTAAAGCCCTGATGGCGGTGTTCTTCGTGGGCATCCGGTTGCCATATCTGGAAATAGCTGACCCGTCCGACGAAACGGGCCTCGTCGGTGATCGCCGCCATGTCCAGCAGTTCCGCCGGAATGACGATGCGGCCTTCGGGGTCGAACGCCAATGCGTGGGCGTTGTCGAGAATGGCGATCAGCAGGTCGTCCTGCTCGGGGGAGAACATGGACAGTTGATCATCGAGGCGTTGGGTGAGCGCGCGAAAATAAGTTTCGCCGCATACTTCAATGGCGTCGAAGCGGATCGACGGATAGGCGTAGACGCCTTGGAATCCCTCGCTCGCGAAGGTGTCCCGGAAAGGTTTGGGCACGGATACCCGTCCCTTTTTGTCAATCTTGTTGACGTGTCTTCCAACCAACAATGCCATTTCGGCCCCCGATGCCGTTAAGCGCTCTCAAACCGTCAAAAATCTGTTTGTTTTCGGGGGTTTCCATGAAGCGGGGCGGGCCGGAACGGTTCCGGCAACACCATCGCTTCAACTTTCCCCCCGCAAACGCCTGACGGGCTCTTATGGGATAACATGGGCTCCTATGGGAAGCAATGGGATATTATGGGTTTACGTGGGTTAATAAAGTCTTTCCAGGGCCTATTTTCAGGGCCTTTCACATGACTTTATGGACACCCGATTCGGGGGCTTTCCGGGTCGACCGGATTCCCCAGAATAAGGCCACACCCATTACCAAGTTCCTAAGGGTCATCAGAGGCCGAATTTATGGCGACAAGACGTTCCCCGCCGGGTCATTTCGGGGCGCCGTTATTGCGGTTGGGTTATCCACCGATTTTCCATCCGGGGAGGCGTCCATAGGCTGTAAATAGATCCCAAAAAATGTTATACTCCACGAATCGAGGGGGCTTTTGCGGGCCCCCGACCAGCCCGGTTCCTTTAATAGAATGTTCAAGAGAATCAACTGTTTAACAGGTGAATCTGTTCGTGTTGGCAATCGCAACAAGACGATGCCAGCCGGCAAGTCTAGGAGGCAAAAATGGGACAAGCCCACCTACAACCAGGGGCCATGTTCCCGTTGACCAGCATTCTTCAAAGGGTCAATGGACTGGCTCACTTTCCCCCATTGGAAGACGCCGAGACGTTTCTTGACGGGATCATGCACGACCCGATCATCCGGCGCCTGATGACGACTGAGCACCTGATGGAAGACGACGTACGCCATGCCATCGAGCGCACGAGGCCCCATCTGCTCCGTCATTGAAGGCCTAAGGACCGGTTTGAGGGATAACCGTCAAATTCATTGACTTGCACCTAATATAGGTATATTGTCATATCTTGTTCTTTGATAGGGTGAATATGACAGCACAACGCCCCGGCCCTGAAAAAGGCGGGTGTTGATTTTGTTCGATAAAATGGCTTTGTTTTTTCATTTTTTTTTGCTCCCCTTTTACCGGGAGGAAAGAAAAAAGTGCCAGACGGCCTGTAAGCCGGGTTCTGTCCACGCCTTTCCGGCCTTTAGGGCCGTCATGGCGATAGATGGCCATTCATCTGGGACGCCCGTTACCGGACGCCTCGTGCGACACACCCGGACGACAGCGCGAAAACCCGCTTGTGGCCTTAAATCCACTGGCCGTCCCTACTCGGTCTTGCTCCCGGTGGGGTTTACCCTGCCACCCCCGTTACCGGGGGTGCGGTGCGCTCTTACCGCACCCTTTCACCCTTACCCCCTGTCGCCGAAGCTATGGGGGCGGTTTGCTTTCTGTGGCACTTTCCCTAGGCTCACGCCCGCCGGTCGTTAACCGGCACCGTGTTTCCATGGAGCCCGGACTTTCCTCGACCCTTCATCCGAAGATGAAAAGCCGCGGCCATCCGGCCGTCTGGCAAGCCTGATATGACACAAGCGACGGGTAGCGGTCAAGATAAGGGCGGGTTAGAGCGCCTTCAGGGCGGCGGCAACGTCGGCGAAGACCGAGTCCCAGTCCCCCGGAGACGGTTGGCGGAACAGCCGCATGGTCGGATACCAGGGGCTGTCGGTACGCTCCAGCATCCACCGGAAATCAGGCACGAAGGGCAGCAGGGTCCATACCGGTTTGCCCATGGCACCGGCCAGATGGGCGACAGACGTATCGACGGTAATGATCAGGTCCAGTTGATTGATGAAGGCGGCGGTCAAGGCATAGTCGGTCAGCTTCGAGGCGATATCTCTGATTTGCGGGTAAAAATCCAGGCCCCGGATTTCGGCGCTACGTTCGCCCACCTGCAAACTGTAGAAGGCGATGCCGTCCTTGCCAGCCCCATCCTTGCCAATCCCGCCCCTGCCAACCAATGGCCCGAAATATTCCGGCGGGACCGAACGGCCGATGTCGTTCTGGTGGTCTTTATTGCCGGCCCAGACAAACCCCACATGGGTTTTGGCCGTGTCGACCGGTCGCTCGGCGATGGCATTTTTTGTCGCCGCCAGATAGGGAACATTGCCGGGAATATCGTCAATGCCCGTCATGCCCAAAATACGCGGCAGGCTGAGCAGCGGGGCGAAAACATCAAAACGGGGAAGCGCCTCTGGTGTCGATATCAGTTTGTCGATCCCGGCCACGGTCTTAAACAGGGTCTTCAGTTCCGGCGCGCAGTTGACAACCACGGTGGCGCCCATGTCCTTGATGCGTTCGACGTAACGGATGAACTGGATACTGTCGCCGGCGCCCTGCTCGCCAAACAGCAGGATCGTCTTGCCGTCAAGGGCCGAGCCATCCCAAAAGGTTTGACCCAAAAGGTTGACCCCGGCCAAGGCGAATTTCTTGATGGAAAAACGCTTTTCGTATTGATTCCAGCCCTCGCCAAACGCGCCCTTGAGCAGCAGACACAAGGCAAGATTGTAGCTGGCTTCGTCATAATCCGGCCTTGCCGCCAGCGCCTTTCGGTAACTTTCTATAGCCTCGTCGTAACGGCCCATGTCATGAAGCGTAATGCCAAGGTCGTTCAGGGCCTCCGGGTAATTGGGGTCTATGGCCAAAGCCTTTTCAAGATAACTCATTGCTTCTTCCAAACGGCCCAACAGGCAATATGTCATGCCCAGATTATCCAGGACTTCGATGTCACCCGGATTCTGCTCAAGGGACATTTCAAAACTTGCGGCGGCGTCTTCCAGGTCCTCAATGCCTTTAAGTGCGACACCCAGATTGTTGTGGGCTTGCGGATAAATAGGACGTTTGCCGACGGCAATGCGAAGATAGAAGGCGGCTTCGTCAAAACGTTCCTGCTCGATCAACGTGACGCCAAGAATATTGGCCGCCTCGGAAAATTCCGAATTTGATTTCAGGGAATTTTTAAAGCAGTCAATGGCGGCATCGGCGTCGCCCGCCTGCTTGGCGACGACCCCCTTGATATAAAGAGCGATGGAATTTTCCGGTTCAGCCGCCAGCACCAGGGCGCAGAACTTTTCAGCCTGATCAAGGTTTTCTTGCTGAAGGTATTGCATTGCAACCTGAAGGGCCTGGGGAATGGATATCCCCTCTTCATCCGGCTCCGTGCCGCCGTTGTTATCGTTGCTATCTGACATGATCAACATAAGGCATTTTCAATGCGCTAATCGTTAAGGGCTAAAGTTCGGTGAGTCGCTGCACCCGCGACAGCAGCCCGCCCGTTTCGCCATCGATAATGCCGTCAATGCGCGTCGGACGGTAACGGCGCTGGAAGGCCTCGACGGTGATGTTTAAATCCACCGTCTCGTAGCCGATTGCGGCAAGCATGTGCGTGGCCCGGCGGGCATCTACCGTGACCTCGGCTACCCCATCAGGCCACAGGCCGATGCCCACGGCGGCCAGTCGCCGCCAGTCGAACAATTCACCGGGATCGCTCTTGCGCCGGGGGGCGACGTCGGAGTGGCCGACCACATTGACGGCCGGAATTGGATGACGCTCCAAGAGCTCTGCGGCCAGGGCTTCCAGGGCCGCCATCTGGGCGTCGGGGAACGGCCTAAGCCCAAATTCATGGCCCGGGTTGACCAGCTCTATACCGATGGAACGGCCATTGATGTCCGTTTGGCCGCGCCAGAACGCTTCGCCAGCGTGCCAGGCCCGGCGATTCTCGGGCACCAGTTGAAGAATGTCGCCGTCTTCGTCGATCATATAGTGGGCGCTGACTTTCCCATTGGCGTCACACATACGGGTACGGGCGGCGGCGGCACTTTCCATGCCGGTGTAGTGCAGGACCAGCATATCGACAGGGGTATCGCCTGAACGCTCATCATGATTGGGGGATGGATAACTTTTCATGTGGGTATCAGTGCAGGCCACGCTGCTTTTTTACGGCATCGTAAGCACCGTTAATGGCAGCCATTTTTTCATTGGCAAGATCAATAAATTCCTGCGGCAGCCCCTGGGCCATCAACTTGTCGGGATGGTTTTCATGGATCAACTTGCGATAGGCCTTTTTGATGGCGTCGTCGGAATCGTTTTTCGACACACCCAGAATTTCATAAGGATCGGATGCTGCTGAATCGACGAAGCTGGCGCGGATACGCTCGAAGCCGTGGGCATCAAAACCGAAAATCGTCGACACCCGCCGCAGGTATTGCATTTCCGCCGGGTGGATCTGGCCATCGGCCTTGGCGATGTGGAACAGCCCGCCCAGGAGTTCTTCGAGCACCGCCGGCTCACGGGCGAACAGGTCGGCAATTTGCTGGGCATAGGGCTCGAAGCCGCCGGAGTCCTTGCGGGCCTCGTCGAATATCTCACCGACCTTGTTCGTTTCGCCGGGCGGAATGTGAAAGACCGATTTAAAGGCATCGACCTCGTCGCGAGTCACCTTGCCGTCGGCCTTGGCCATCTTGGCGCTCAACACGATGACCGCAATGGTAAAGGCGAGTTGCTTGTTTACCCTGTCGGCGGCGGGCCCGATTTCTGCGACAACTTTCGACTGATCGACCCTGTGGCCCGCATAGGCGCCAATCAACGCGCCGAGGGGGCCGCCAATGGCAAACCCGGCAACCCCACCGATAACTTTTCCCCAGATACTCATGAGTGATTCGTCCTGAAACTCTTGGATTTATTAAGTATTGGAATATAGCGCAAATTTTATAGATTTTTCCTTACATATTATCATTTTGACTGCCGGCCGCCCATCACGTTGGATATAGGGAGCACCCCAATCGTGATGGAGGACGCCATGAGTAACATTGAGCAAAAATTCAGAATTATTCTGCTGGTGATTTTCACCTTCCTGGCGCTGGCCCTGGCCGCCGCCCCCTTGAGCATCGATCTCGTTAATTTTGACATTACGTCCAACAGCGCCGATGCCGCCAAAGGCGGTAACGGCGGCGGTAATGGCGGCGGTAACGGCGGCGGTAATGGCGGCGGTAATGGCGGCGGTAATGGTGGCGGCGGCGGTAATAGCAGTGGCGGTTCCGATAATGGCAGCGGCAAGAGTAAATCCGCCAAAAGCTCATCGGACGGCTCTTCCAATAATGGCAAGAGCGTGGCCAGCAAGCTTGGCAACCTGAATGCAGCCCACGCCTCGGCGACGGCACGCGCCAACGCATCGCCCAATTCAATCGTCGGCAAACTCGGCGCCTATGAATCATCCGTGGCCGGCGCTGCCGAAGCGCAAGAGAAAGCCGACGCCCTTTCGGATAGTATTTCGAGCCTGGAAGGGGAAATCGCCGATCTTCAGTCGCAGATTGATGCCGTCGATCCGGCAGACACAGATACGCTCAGCGTGCTGAGTGCCGAACTGGGCACCAAGATGGGTGATTTGGACACCGCCGAAAGCGATCTGGCGGGCCTGGAGAGTTCCGTTGAATCGGTGGACCTTTCGGACATTTCCAACAAGACCGTGACCGAGTCCGTGATCGAGGCCGTCAACGGCCTACTTGGTATTTCGGCAACGCCGGAAGATACACCGGAAGATACGCCGGAAGAAACGGCAGCCCAGTAAACCGGTAACTAAACGGCAAGCCTGATTACAGTTCGAGCCTGCCAAAACCCGGCAGCTTCAATGCCAGATCGCCGGGATCGATGCCGAAGGTCAGGCCCAGGATATTGACTTCCAGCCCTTCCTCGCTACCGGCCAACACGCCGAGAAGCCCGAACAGGGATAGCTGATAGCCGGTACCGCTGGGCGTCGCTGCGAACAAAGGATGTCCGGTCAGGTAGTCCTTGCCGATAGCCGTCGGTGGTAGGTCGATTTTCATTTCCGGCACGGCGCGCGCCAAATGCGCCGTAAAGGTGTTGGAATTGGGGCCGGGCCAGATTCGATATTCATCTGCAAACGGATAGGACCGGGCGGCCACATCGATGCGGCGGATGATGTCATCGACGCCATCGCCACGCATATCGGCGACGACTTTCGGCATGGCGCCGAACCAGCGCCCATCGGGCGGGCGGTTGGAAACGGACACCACCGAAAGGCCCCGGCGGGCACGCCAGCCGATGACTTCGTAAACGGTGTATTGGCTGGCATCGGTCGGCTTCACCGAAACCCAGGTATGAACACCAATATAGCCGCGCCAGCTCCAGGCGCGGGCGGCATAGACCTGAACGACGGCTTCTTTCGTTTGCGAAGGGTCCGGCGCGATCCCGGCGGACTCACGGCTGGCCGTCTGCCAGTCACTATGGGCAAATGATGATTTAATCCACAAAGCGGCCACCATGCCGACAGCCAGGGCGAGGATTACAGGCATCGGTCGTCTGAATGATTTCATCTGCCGATAATAGGGGAAAACCAAAGATAACGCCAAGCCTTCCCCTGCACGAAAACCCCAAATCCACTTCACGTCTGCGTGATTTTTCGGGGTCTTTGCAACCCGTAAGATCGTGCTATATTCAAGCCATGCATTACCTGTATTTCATCATAGCCCTGCTGCTGGCCGGGCCGGCTTCGGCCCAGACCACGTATTCGGAGTGGTCGAATCCGGATAGTTCCGGTGCCAACCCACAAACCCAGCAGCTGATCGACCGGCTTAACAAGCTTATTGACGAGGCCGAGAAAGCCCGCGCCGCCGACCCGGCATTCCTGCGCGACCTGCGCGACCTGACCCTGGCCCCCGTCACTGCTACCGTCACCGCCAAGCCCCAGATTGTTCTTAATGACGATTTCGGCGATGGTGATTTTTCAGCAAACCCGGTTTGGAATATCAGTGCCGGTAAATACTGGATTGAACAAGGCTGGGGCCTGAGAAGTGCCGTCACACAACAGGCCGAGACACCCCAGGCGCAGCAGCAAACAATAAAAGAAAAGAATCGCAATGCGGCGCTGGCAATTCTGGGTGCGGTATTGAATCAATCGACCAGTAATAATAGCGTGGCCAATACTGCCAGCGCACCGACCCAACCGTCCAGCGCCGTCATCTCGACAGAAGCCCCCATAGCCAATGCCTTCGTCATGGAATTTGATATCTATTCGTCACAGCCACTGGGCCGCCTTGATATTGGACCCTATCAGGGAACAAATCTGGTATCCGGCTATCGGCTTTCCTATACGCCGGGCGGTGCGATGCAGATCATCAGTTCGTCGGCGCGTGGCATCAACGTTGTTGCCGAGTCACAGGCGGCCATATCGCTTGAAGACAAACAAACCCACACCATCCGCTGGACCCGTGACGGCGCCGGTCGCATGAATATCAGTATTGACGGCAGCGCCGTCATCGAAGGTGCCGATCGCAGCTTCGCCGATCCGTTCCAGGGCCTGGCCATCGACAACCAAGGCGGCGATTACATCATCCGGCGCATCGCCGTGAACGGCGCCAGCTAGGCCTTTATATATTGACCTCCGACACCCAAAAAGACCCACGCTGGCAGTTCTGGATTGATCGTGGCGGCACGTTTACCGACGTCGTCGCCTGCGCCCCGGACGGCAATATCGTTTCGAGCAAGCTGCTGTCGGAAAACCCCGAAAGCTATGAAGACGCGGCCCTGGAAGGGATCCGCCGCCTGCTTGGGCTAAATACCAACGATCCAATCCCGTCCGAAATGATTGATGCCGTCAAGATGGGCACCACGGTCGCCACCAACGCACTGCTTGAGCGCAAAGGCGATCCGACGGTGCTGGTGACGACCCGTGGCTTCAAGGACTCGCTCTGCATCGGTTATCAGAACCGCCCACGCCTGTTCGATCGTCATATCCAATTACCGGAGATGCTGTATTCGAAAGTGATTGAAACCGATGAACGCATCGGCGCCCATGGCGATGTATTGACGGCGCTTGACGGCGCAGCCTTGCGTACGGAACTGGAAACTGCCTATAGCGAAGGCTTTCGTTCCATCGCCATAGCCTTCATGCATGGGTATCGCTACACAGACCACGAAAAAACCGCCGCCCATATAGCGCAAGACATTGGCTTCTCCCAGATATCGGTGTCCCATCAGGTAAGCCCGCTAATGAAGCTGGTGTCACGGGGCGACACCACGGTTGTCGATGCCTACCTGTCGCCGATCCTGCGCCGCTACGTCGATCGGGTCGCCGCAGATTTGAGCGATGCCCGGTTGATGTTTATGCAATCGAATGGCGGGTTGACCGACGCGCGCCTGTTCCAGGGCAAAGACAGTATCCTGTCCGGGCCCGCCGGCGGGGTCGTCGGCATGGCGAGAACCGCAGGCTCTGCCGGTTTCCATAAGGTCATCGGCTTCGACATGGGCGGCACCTCGACCGACGTTTCGCATTTTGACGGCGAGTTCGAACGAGTCTTCGAGACCCAGGTCGCCGGTGTGCGAATGCGTGCGCCGATGATGAGTATTCATACGGTCGCCGCCGGTGGCGGTTCGATCTTGCACTTTGACGGGGCACGCTACCGGGTCGGCCCGGACTCGGCGGGCGCCGTCCCCGGCCCGGCGTGCTACCGTCGCGGCGGTCCGCTGACCGTCACCGACTGCAATGTCATGCTCGGCAAGATTCAGGCTAGGCATTTCCCACGGGTATTCGGAAGAAATGCTGATGAACCACTCGACATCGGTGCGGTCAAGGTATCGTTCGGGCAGTTGTCTGAAACTATCCAGCATATAACTGGTGACAAAAGAAGTCCGGAGCAGGTGGCCGAAGGATTTTTGATGATTGCGGTCGAAAATATGGCCAATGCGATCAAGCAAATATCCGTACAGCGCGGGTACGACATAACCGAATACACGCTTAATTGCTTTGGTGGCGCCGGTGGCCAGCATGCCTGTCTGGTTGCCGATGCGCTGGGCATGAACCGAGTGTTCGTGCATCCGCTGGCCGGGGTGCTGTCGGCCTATGGTATGGGGCTGGCCGACATGCGGGCGATGCGCGAAAAATCGGTAGAAGCACCGCTTAATGATAACGCCATTGGCGGCTTGTCCGATACGCTGGATAATCTGGAACAACAGGCACGACAGGAAATCCTCGACCAAGGAATCGCCGCAGGTCGCATCACGACCTTAAAAAAGGTTCATATCCGCTATGACGGTACGGACACCGCCCTGATCACCAATTTTTCCGACACCCGCACCATGGCCGATGGCTTTGCCTCGGCCCACAAGCGACGCTTCGGTTTCATCATGCCGGATCGCGAACTGGTCGTCGAGACGGTCTCTGTCGAGGCCATCGGTGCCACAGAGAACGTCACAAAAGAAACAACCTACGATACAGTCCCCGAAAGCGTTACGCCAAAACCACTCGAGTTGGTCGAAATGATTTGCGGCGGCGAGAGTAAAGAAACGCCTGTCTATAACCGCGACGCTCTGAAACCTGGCCACACCATCAAAGGCCCCGCCGTCATCGTCGAAAAAACGGCGACCACCGTCGTGGAACCGGGCTGGCAGGCCGAAATGATGAACGGACGGCAACTGATATTGACCCGCGCCGAGCCGCGGCCCAAACGCATTGCTATCGGAACCGGCAGCAACGGCGGAGATGGCGCCGACCCGGTGATGCTGGAAATCTTCAACAACCTGTTCATGTCAATTGCCGAACAGATGGGAGCGGTGTTGGCCAACACGGCCTATTCGGTAAACATCAAGGAAAGACTCGATTTTTCCTGTGCCGTGTTTGATGCGGGCGGCGAACTGGTCGCCAACGCACCGCACATGCCGGTACATCTGGGATCCATGGGCGAAAGTGTGCAGACCGTAATCCGCGAGCGCGGAGGGGCCATGAAGGCGGGTGACGTGGCCGTGCTCAACGCGCCCTATAACGGCGGCACCCACCTGCCCGATGTCACCGTGGTGACGCCTGTATTTAATGATTCTGGAAGTCAGATTTTGTTCTTTGTCGCATCCCGCGGCCACCATGCCGACATCGGCGGCATCACGCCCGGATCCATGCCGCCCGACAGCACCAGCGTCGAGGAAGAAGGCGTGCTGATCGATAACTTCCTGCTGGTCGAAAACGGGCATTTGCGGGAAACGGAAATGCGCAAGCTGCTGGCATCCGGTCCCTACCCGGCCCGCAACCCGGACCAGAATATGGCCGACCTGCTGGCCCAAGTCGCAGCCAACGAAAAGGGGGTCGGCGAGCTGGGGCGCATGGTCAATCACTTCGGTCTCGATGTTGTTCAGGCTTACATGCGCCATGTTCAGGATAATGCGGAAGAATCCGTGCGCCGGGTTATTGATGTGCTGAAAGATGGTGAATTCGCCTATGAAATGGATGACGGTGCCGTCATCAAGGTCGCCATTTCAATCCATAAGCAGGCACGCCGTGCCACCGTCGATTTCACTGGCACGTCGCTTCAACTGAACAGCAACTTCAACGCGCCATTTGCCGTTACCCGGGCCGCCGTTCTTTATGTTTTTCGTACCTTGGTCGACGACGATATTCCATTGAACGCTGGCTGCCTGAAACCCATAGACATCATCATGCCCGACGACTGCATGCTGAAACCCCGCTATCCGGCCGCCGTTGTTGCCGGCAATGTGGAAACCAGCCAGGCCGTCGTCGATACGCTCTACGGTGCCCTTGGCACCATGGCCGCATCGCAAGGCACCATGAACAACCTGACCTTCGGCAACGACCGTCATCAGTATTACGAGACTATTTGCGGTGGTTCCGGCGGCGGGCCTGATTTTGACGGCACCGACGCCGTCCACACCCACATGACCAATTCACGCCTGACCGACCCGGAAGTCCTGGAATGGCGATTCCCGGTGCTCCTGGAAGATTTCTCAATTCGTCCGGGCACCGGGGGTGCCGGGCGGCACAGGGGGGGTGACGGCGCGGTCCGCAGGCTCCGTTTCCTGGAATCCATGACCGTATCGATCCTGTCCGGGCACCGTCGGGTTCCACCCTACGGTATGGACGGCGGCGCTCCGGGGGCCTTGGGTAAAAACTGGATAGAGCGGGCCGACGGCAGCGCGACGCCCCTTGGCGGTTCAGACAAGGCCGAGGTCGACCCTGATGACGTCATGGTGGTTGAAACGCCGGGCGGTGGCGGCTGTGGAAAACCTCCGCCACAGGGTTAGTTACCTTTAATTTCAATCTTTTTCCGACCTTCTCCACACATTAATCCGGCGCTTGTCCACCAATTTATCCACAATATATTGTAGTTCGCTGTTTTGATACCACACTCCCTAGTGTAAACTACTGATTCTGGGCTTTTCAGTGGAGTCGTCGCCTGTGATCAAGTTCGTTTCCTGGGGGTTGGCATTTTTTCTGATTGTTTCGGTGACCGCAGGCGCGGCCATGGCCGGAACACTGGAAGAGGAACTGGCCGACTTTATTTTTGCACATCCGTTGGTTCGCGCCGGGCAATCGACCGTCCGCTCGTCCGGCAAGGCAATCGATATTGCCAAAGCAGGATACTACCCGACCCTCGCAGCCACCGGTTCGGCCGGACCGCAGCAAATTGATAACCCGACAACACGAGCCCAGGACGGCGTCGGCAAAACCTGGTCGCGTTCGATGAACACCGCCGGACTGACGCTGACCCAGAACCTGTTCAGCGGGTATCTGACCGATTCCACGGTGCGCACCGCCCGCCTCAACAAGGCGCTGTCGCAGATGACTCTCGAAGGCACCTTGCAAGGCACCATTTTCGAAGGCGTTAATGCATATGTGGATATTTTGAGACAGTTGCGACTGGTGCAACTTGCGCACAACAATGAAGCGACCATCCAGCGCCAGCTCAACCTTGAAGACGAACGCGTGCAGCGTGGCTCTGGCATTGCCGTCGACGTCCTACAGGCAAAATCACGCCTGCAAATTGCCAAGGAACGTCGTATTTCCTTCGAGGGTGCACTGGAAGATGCCGTTTCCAGGTATTCGCAGGTTTTTGAACAGTCCCCCAATATAGAAAGCATGACCGATCCGGTGCCACCGGTCGAAATGATCCCGAGCGAATTAAACAAAACCATTGAAATAGCCCTGCACGAGAACCCGGCGATCAGCTCAAGCGCCGTCACGGTGGAAATGACGCGAGAAGGTCGGCGCACCCTGCTTTCGGAATATTCACCCGTCATCGATGTCGTCGGGGCCATGAACTACGAAAAGCATAATGCCGGTACGCTGGGCACACGCAGGGACCAATCTGTCCTGCTGCAAGCCAGCTGGAATCTGTTCACCGGCTTTTCCACACCTTCGGGTGTCGATAAGGCGACCTTTGATTACAGCGCCAGTCGCAGCACCTATGACCAGACGGTGAAAAAAGTGATTGAGCAGGTGAAGCTGTCATGGCAAGCCCTGCTAACGTCGCGACAGCGCCTTGAACTGCTGGAAAATGCCGTCAATATTGCGTCGGAAGTTTTTATCTCTCGCAAAAAACTGCGTGAAGCCGGCAAGGAAACGGTTATCAACGTGCTTGATGCCGAAAATGAAGTCAGTAACGCTCAGATAAATTATACGGCCGCTTCCTATGACGAACGGGTGTCTATTTATCAACTGTTGCTGGCCATGGGACGGCTGAACCCATCTCATCTGAAACTGGCGATGAAGTAGTTTTATCCTCAGTTCAGGGAAAAATTAATCAACATCAATTCGCGCGGGTTGATCATCGGGAAGATCGATGATGAGTCGGCAGTATACAGGCGCATGACCCCATGTTCCATGTCAGGGAATCCCCCGCGGGTATCATCAAATAGTCTTACTTCCAGTGTCTCGCCGATGGCGGCGCTTTTTGATGAGATTTCCTTTGTCCACATCGCGTACCGGTTCTCGGTCGGGGGATTGCCAAATGGCACTATCATCGCTGTTCCACTTCCCGTCGGCTCTCCATACCGTTGCGTCACATAGGCAGTGATGCTGTCGAACCCTTCTTTACGGAAAAGGATATGAACCTGGGTCGCTTTTTTCCCATCATAGCGAACAATCGATTTGGTTCCCCGGTACATGGTTCCTGCAACATCAAAAAAATGTCGCAGACTGTCCGGCCAACGAGCCGGCAAAAGACAGATGGCAATATATCCTCCGCCTTTTTTCAAGCACCCGTTGGCTTGCTGTGGGGCCAACACCATGCCGAGACGGAGAGTATCACCGAGCACCAAAGCTGAGGGCTCATATGTGCTTGCAGGCATTGATGGTAGGGAGTTTTTGGCCAGCTTGACTGATGTCGGAATAGGCATGGGCATGGGCTGCAGCTTGGGTTGCAGCATCGTTTGAGGCTTCTCAGGTCGCCTCACCCCGACCGGGAATGACGGCATCACGTTCGGCGGCATAACTGCAAGCACAGGTTCTGGCCCGGGCTCTGCCTTGGTCTTCTTTTCCGGCTCCGGTGCTGGGACTGGCTCTGGTTCCGGCGCTGGGGCGGGTTCTGGAACGGGGGCTGGTTCCGGTTCTGGAGGCGGGGGCAAATTGATAACGGCCTTGGGAATTTTTATGCGTTGTAATGACGGCAGTTTATCTCGCAACCAGATTTTTGCGGCGTGGGCCTTTTCGGACATGGCATCCATAGCCGGGAAAAGATAATCTTCCTTAACCCCGGCGTCGGCCGCAGTCGGCATCGAGCCAGCTAGCATCACCGATAAAAACAGCCATGTTAGAAAGCGCAATCCAAAAGCCCCCTCGTATATATCCGGCCACACCGGAATAAGTGCTCAGGATGATTTATTCCGGATCTGCGAAGTTTTTCTTGATCTGAAGAATATCATCGAACACATCGTTAAACATCTTGACCAGATTCGGGTCGAAATGTGAACCGGCATTATCGTTGATAAAGGCCAACGCCTTATCATCCGCCCATGCTTCCTTGTAGGGACGGTTGGATGTTAGTGCATCGAAAACATCACAGATGGAAGCAATGCGCCCCTCCAAGGGAATATCCTCGCCCTTGATGCCTTTGGGATAACCTGTGCCATCCCATTTTTCGTGATGGTTAATTGCGATGATACGGGCCATTCGCATGATATCCGAATCATGCTCGCCAATGATATCGGCGCCTATTTCGGCATGTGATTTCATGATCTCCCATTCATCCGCGTCCAGCTTTCCGGGCTTCAGGAGGATGCCGTCCGGGATGCCGATTTTTCCCACATCATGCATGGGGCTGGCCTGCAAAATGCGCTCGGCATATTGCTCGCCCATGCCCGCCGCCAATGCCAGACATTGGCAATTTTTAGACATCCGGATAACGTGCATGCCAGTTTCATTGTCGCGGTATTCGCCGGCCCGGCCGAGGCGGCGAATTATTTCGAGGCGCGAGTCATGCAGTTCTTGGGTTCGTTCGCGAACCTTCGATTCAAGAATTTCCGCTTGCCAACGACGCTCGTTGTAAAAGTTACGGACCTCAAGCATATTGTTGATGCGGTTTAGAACTTCGGTTCGATCAAACGGCTTGGTCACAAAATCCTTGGCCCCGCATTGCAGCGCCTTAAGGCGGGTATCCATATCCTTTTCCGCCGTTAGCACGAGGATCGGCAAATACCCCTCGATATTTAATCCGGATAGCTGTTCCATGACCTGAAATCCGTCAAGATGCGGCATCCTGATATCAAGAAGAATCAGATCGAAGTTCCACTTCTGTTGAAGTGATAAGACATCTCGAGAATCTGTCGTGCTCCTGACGTTCCCAAAGCCCTCGATATCCAGCATCATTTCCAGAAGCTGAACGTTGGCCTCGTTATCATCGACGATCAGGATACGGGATTTTTTGATTTTTTCCTGGGACTCAATCATCGCTGGAAGAACAACACTTAATCTTCAATTCGCAGATCGATGACGCGCTTGACCCGCCCCATGGAGCGTTCAATTTCGCCGACCGGTACAATTTTTGTGTTCACTGTCATGCTCAGTGACGTCTTGAGACGTTGAGCGAGATCCTTGCCAATGCCTTCGCGGAAAGTTTCCCCGAAGCCACCAGCATCAGGGCGGATTTCAGCCAGCACCGTCAGGGTTTCGAGCCTGTCGTGCTTGGTCACTTCCAGGGCGTAATGGGGTGAAAGCCGCTTGTCTTGCAAGATTACTTCCTCGATCTGTGATGGGAATACGTTGCGGCCGCGAATGATCAGCATGTCATCGGAACGAGCCCCGACCCTTTCCATGCGGCGCATGGTGCGGGCCGTTCCCGGCATCAGGCGTGTCAGGTCGCGGGTGCGGAAACGAATGACCGGAAGCGCCTCTTTGGTCAACGACGTCAGGACAAGTTCTCCATACTCGCCATCGGGCAATACTTCCTCTGTTTCAGGGTCGATGATTTCCGGATAGAAGTGATCTTCCCAAATGTGCAGGCCGTCCTTATCTTCTATGCATTCGCAGGCGACACCCGGCCCCATCACTTCCGACAGGCCATAAATATCGAGCGCGTCAATATCAAACAGCTCCTCTATCTCGTCACGCATGGCAACCGACCACGGCTCGGCGCCGTGAATGCCGATGCGGATTGATGTTTTTCGGGGGTCAATGCCATTTTGCTTCAGCTTGTCGCCAAGGGACAACATGTAGGACGGAGTCACCATCATGATGTCCGGCTTGAAATCATTTATCAGTTGCAGTTGTCGTTCGGTCTGACCACCTGAAACGGGAACCACCGTGCAGCCAAGGCGCTCGGCACCGTAGTGCAGGCCGAAAGCGTTCGTCCGCAAACCGTAGCCAAAGGAAATATGGGCCAGGTCGCCGGCCCGACCACCGGCGGCGCGGATTGACCGCATGGATAAATCGGCCCAGGTATCGATATCCTTTTTCGTGTAGCCGACAACCGTCGGGTTGCCCGTTGTGCCGCTGGAGGCATGGATACGCGCCACCTTTTCGCGCGGCACCGCAAACATGCCGAACGGGTAATTTTCGCGCACATGGCGCTTGCGGGCCATTGGAAATTTTACCAGGTCGGAGAAATCCTGCAAATCATCCGGATGGACGCCAGCTTCCCCAAATATCTTTTTGTAATGCTCAACATTGTCATAGGCGTGGCGGACCGACCACTTCAGACGCTCAAGCTGTAGCGCGCTGATTTCATCGCGGCTGGCGTTTTCGATAGGGTCCATTTCGTCTTTCGAGGGGGCCTCGGCGTTCATTTGTTTTCTCCGGAAATTATCTTTCTGCCCATCTATCAGGCGCTGTGGCCTTCGGGTATCACCACCGCCCACAGGGGTCAACTTCATTTGACGCCCGGAAGGTCAAGTAATCAATAATATGTTGGCTATCTTACCACTTGCTGAAGTGCCCGGAAAAGCCCGTATCAGTCTTTTGTGCAAGCTGTGGCAAAAGCCCTGAAAATGGCGTGGGAAAAGTCGTTTTCCGTGACCTTCCATTCCGGATGCCACTGAACCCCCAGGGCGAAAGCCTTGGCGTCCCTGACCGTGACCGCCTCGATCAGGCCATCGGGGGCATGGGCGTCGGCGACCAACCCGTCGCCAAGACGGTCGATTCCCTGGGAGTGGATGGAATTAACCTTAACCGTGCGCTCACCACTCATCCCGGCCAGGAAACCGCCATCGACGAGGTCCAGGTCGTGGGCTGGACCAAAACGGACCTCCAGCGCCTCATCGCGACCGGAGTCATGGTCAAGCATGCCATCCATTTCGTGAACAAGCTGATGCAAAGTGCCGCCAAAAACCACGTTCAGTTCCTGATACCCTCGGCAAATGCATAGAACCGGTACACCGGTATCAATCGCCTGACGCAGCAATGGCAGCGTCGTGGCATCTCGATGCGGGTCGTGCAGCGTGCCCTCCCGGCTCGCTTCGCCATTATAATGGTGGGGCTCCACGTTGGACGGACTGCCCGTGAACAGCATACCGTCCACATGCGCCAGCAGGGCCGTGCAATCAAGCGCATTGCCGAGAGTCGGGACGATCAGCGGCACAGCCCGGCAACCCTGCTCGACGGCAGCAATATAGTGATGGGCGACGGCATCAAAGTCGCGCCCGTCAATCTGCTTGCGACAGCCGGAAACACCGATGATGGGAGGCGAAGAAGTCTTGCTCATGATCGGCGGAAGCTATCATGATATGGTTGCAATCTGCAACGGGACTAAGGCACTGAATATGGAAAAAGATCAGATCCCGGTGGACAAGAACGGGACTGTCATTACAGGGACCGTGCTGGTGATTTTGTTGCTGGCCCAACATACCCTGTTTTCCAGGTTTTTCCCCATGGATGGGGAGGGCCTTGGCGGTGATTATGCCATGCATCTGCCCAATCTTCTGTCCGGACTCTTCTGGTTTATGCAAAACGGCTGGCTGTCGCAGCCGTGGTTCAGCCCGGCCCAATGCGGCGGGGTTCCGTTCATGGGCGACATGAACGTCCTTTACTATTCCCTGCCCCAATACCTGACATTTGTAATGACGCCGGTGGCGGCAATCTATGCCACCTTCATAATTTTTTCGGCACTTGGTTTTATCGGTTTTTACCTACTGGCGAGACGCCGCTACGGCATCGGCATGTGGCCGGCCCTGGTCGGCGGGGCGTTGTTTATGTTCAATGGTTTTTTCATTTATCGCATGGTCATCGGCCACCTGACCTTCCATGCCTTTATGTTGACGCCTTTCATGGTGCTGGCACTGCTACACGGCATAAATGAGCGCAACCCTATAAAGCGACATCTAATTCCGGTTCTCGGCGCCGGGGCGATACTGGCCTATATGTTTCACAGCGGTATGGTGCACGCCATTCCGCCGGTTTTGCTGGCCGTTGCCGTGATGTTTCTGATTCACGCCATCATTTATGAATGGCGGTGGTTGCCGTGGGGACAACTGGCCGTGGCCGGTTTTTTTGCCCTTGCGCTAAGCGCTATTAAGTTGGCGGCAGCGCTTGGCGTGATGATGGCTTTCCCGCGCGATTTTTATTCCCTTCCCGGCATCGAGGGGTTGGCCGCGACCGCCTGGATTGCCATGAAATCAGTATTCTGGCTGCCGGCGGTGGATGAAGCCCGACCGTTGCTGAGAGACTTACAATGGACCCTCAACCGCCATGAATTTGAATACGGGATCACGCCGATTCCGTTGATTATCATCCTCGAGCGTCTGTATTACGCCCTAACCGGCAAGGTGATGCTGTCCCTTGACGGTCGTCGTCTTGGAATGGCGGTGACCGCCGTTTTATTGATGACCCTGCCGGTGTGCCTGAACTGGTATACGCCGGGATGGAATGGCTTTTTGAAGGAATTGCCTTTTTTTGGATCTTCCAGCACCCTGGTGCGCTGGTTTTCTGCCTATATCCCGGTGTTTATTCTGCTCGCCATTTTATCCCTGGAACGGTTGCCGCAATCCGCTGCATCCAAAAGAAATGCTTCCATCGTCCTTATCCTGTCGATCGCCGGCATCAACTGGGCGGTCAACAAAGACAGTTATGAACAGCAACTATATGATGGCAGGCCGATCATCCGGGCCTATCAGCAAGCCCAGGGCAGCGGTCATGTCCTTCCGATCGGTGGCCAGGCCATGGCCGTCACGGCCGAGGGCATGCCGTCTATGCCAATTGACCGCAACAACGCCATGGCCATCGGGCTGTCCCAGTTGAATTGTTACCAGCCCATATTCGGCTATCGTCTGGAGGCCTTGCCGGGCAGGCCCCTGACCCCGGGACCGGCGATGATGGCTGGAAACGACGGGCTTAACGTCAAGAACCCGGCCTGCTATGCCTATGCGGGAGAGAACCAATGCCAGCCGGGAGATAATTTTTCATCGGAGCAGGCAACCGAGGCCAAACAATTCCTCGCCTACCGGTCTTATGATTTCAAGGTTCCCTGGTGGCAAACGGCCGCTAACTGGATCAGCCTGACCACCCTTGTGTTAATGTTGATGGGGGTATTGTTAATTTTGACAAGCCGGAAGACCGCATATCGTGACAAGTGAGCTGACCCTGGTCGTGCCGACCTATAACGAGGCCGGCAACGTTGAAGCCTTTACCGCCAAGGCCGCCAAGGCCCTTGAGGGTATCGACTGGGAACTGGTTTTCGTCGATGACGATTCCCCGGATGGCACGGCGAAACGTATCCGCCAGATCGCCGAAGCAAACCCACGGGTGCGCTGCCTGCTTAGGGTCGGGCGGCGCGGCCTGTCGTCGGCCTGCATAGAAGGGATCATGTCCACCGGATCGCCATTTGTTGCGGTGATGGATGCCGATCTGCAACACGACGAGGGTTTGCTTCCTGCCATGCTTGATATCTTACGTCAGAACGAGGTCGATATTGTCATCGCCAGCCGTTACATGGAAGGCGGCGGGGTCGGTGATTGGGATGCCGGCCGAGCATTGATCAGCAAACTGGCGACGGGGCTTGCCAATATGGTCGTGCGCACCCGGCTTAGCGACCCCATGAGCGGTTTTTTCATGGTCCGCCGCGATGCATTTGAAGGTTCCGTCAGGCACATGTCCGGAACCGGATTCAAAATACAACTGGATTTAATCGCGTCGTCCCCCGAACCGCTACGGATCAGGGAACTGCCGTTCAACTTCCGAACCCGTCACGCCGGCATCAGCAAACTTGATTCCCACGTCGCCCTGGATTTCTTTCAGTTACTGCTGGAGAAGACTATGGGCCGGGTGCTGCCGATCCGCTTCCTGATGTTCGTGTCGGTCGGGGGCCTGGGTGTGGTCGTCCACCTGATGGCGCTCGGGGTGGCACTGAATGTACTTGGCGCCCCGTTTGGGCTTTCACAGGCGACTGCCGTTTTAATCGCCATGACGTTCAATTTTACCCTCAATAATTCTTTCACTTACCGCGACCGGCGGCTGCATGGGATGAAATTCATCACTGGTCTGCTCAGTTTTTATCTGGCCTGTGGTATTGGCGGCATCATCAATTACAGCCTCGCCGTGTTCGCATTTGACCAAGGGTTCAGCTGGTGGCTGGCAGGCATCATGGGCGCCGCTGTTGGCGCGGTGTGGAACTTTGCGACCACGTCCATCCTGACCTGGCGAAAGTAAATCCTTGAAAATTTGGGGTATTTTCCTGCTAAATGGCACCTGAGCGGTGATTTTGGCCGCATCCATGACCGGGCATAAGAATTATGGCTGATAAAAGCGGCGCGGCTTCCGGACAGAATCCGGCTGCCACCGAAAAAATAAAGAATATTAAGGAATTGGCCACGACCCTGGAGGAACTCAGGGGCCGAGGCCAGAGCATTGTGCAATGCCACGGCGTTTTCGACTTGCTGCACCCCGGCCATATCCGTCATCTGGCCGAGGGCAAGCGTCAGGGTGATATTCTGGTAGTGACGATTACCGCAGACAAGCATGTCAACAAGGGCCCCGGACGGCCGGCGTTTACACAAGCCCTTAGAGCTGAAACCCTGGCCGCACTGGAAAGTGTCGATTACGTCGCCATTAATGACACCAGCAGCGCCCTGGAAGCTATCAAGCTGCTGCGTCCGGATGTCTTCGTCAAGGGCAGTGACTATGTCGATCCGGACGATGACATCACCGGTAAAATCGTCGAAGAATCCGAGGCCGTTACCGCCATTGGCGGACGCATTCATTTTACCAACGACATTACTTTCAGTTCATCGTCACTAATAAACAAGAATTTCCTGCCGTTCCCCCAGGAAACGGAAGACTGGCTGAAGGGATTTCGTCAACGCCGTTCTGATGGCGATGTGCTTGAAGCTTTCAACGCCATATCATCGCTAAATGTTCTGGTTCTGGGTGAAGCGATCATCGACGAATATGTCTTCTGTGTCTAACGTCAGCGCCTATGGAACAAATTAGCGGTATTGCATAAGAGAGGATTTCTGGCTCATCGTAGTGACCGAAGGGAACGAAGATGAGACAGAAATCGCAGACAAGACAGACGGGTGCCGCCAAGGCGATCAAGGATATTCGCCGAGCTACGCGCAAGCAATACTCGGCAGAAGAAAAAATCCGCATTGTCCTTGATGGCCTGCGCGGGGAAGAAACCATCGCTGAGCTTTGCCGGATAGAAGGCATTGCCCAGAGCATTTATTACAAATGGTCGAAGGAGTTTATGGAAGCTGGCAAGCGCCGGCTTGCCGGTGATACGGCTCGGGCGGCTTCGACTGGTGAGGTGACCGCCCTGCGCCGTGAAGCGCGTGAATTGAAAGAAGTTGTTGCCGAGCAGACATTGGAACTCCGACTTCTTAAAAAAAGCATGATCGCGGATGGGGGAGACGACGAATGAGATACCCCGCATCAGAAAAAGTTGAAATCATCCGCCTCGTTGAGCAATCCCATCTGCCAATCAAACAGACGCTGGACAAGCTGGGCGTCCCCCGCACGACGTTTTATCGCTGGTACGACCACTATCAGATTGGCGGGCCAGAGGCCCTGGAGGATCAATCTCCCAAGCCATCACGGGTGTGGAACCGTATTCCAGATGATGTTCGCCAGAGGATCGTTGACCTTGCCCTGAATGTACCGGAGCTGTCTCCCCGGGAACTGGCTGTACGCTTCACAGACACAGAAAAGTACTTTGTCTCAGAGGCTTCCGTCTATCGGCTGCTCAAATCTCTTGATCTGATTACCAGTCCTGCATTCATCGTGATTAAAGCTGCTAATGAGTTCAGGGACAAGACCACGGCGATTAATCAACTGTGGCAGACCGACTTCACTTATCTGAAGGTCATCGGCTGGGGCTGGATGTATTTATCAACGATCCTCGATGATTACTCGCGTTATATCATTGCCTGGAAGCTATGCACGACCATGAAGACGAGTGATGTTACGGACACGCTGAATCTTGCCCTGCAGGCATCAGGCTGTGATCAGGCCCATGTTGACCACAAGCCGAGACTGTTATCTGACAATGGATCCAGTTACGTCTCTGGTGAGCTGGCCGAATGGCTGGGCGATAAGAAAATGGGACACGTCAGGGGGGCGCCATATCATCCACAAACTCAAGGAAAGATCGAGCGATGGCACCAGACTCTGAAAAACCGCATCCTGCTGGAGAACTACTTCTTCCCGGCAGACCTGGAGGCACAGATCGAGGCGTTCGTCGATCACTACAACCATCAACGCTACCACGAGAGTATCAACAACCTCACGCCCGCAGATGTCTACTTCGGGCGTGGCCAAGCAATTTTAAAACAACGTGAAAGGATCAAACTGAAAACGATGGAAACCCGGCGCTTGCAATACCGCAAATACGCCGCTTAAAATATGATCAACCAGATGAGCCAGATCCTCTCTTAGATCAGGCCGCCATCTGTTCCAATTTATATGACGACGGACAATAAACCGAGTAAAGGTTGTTCTCGCACAAAAATACCACCGATAATTTATGAAGCGCCGCAAAGTTGAGGCTTTCGTGAAAAACACCCGTCTCGGTCGCTCCGTCACCAAAGTAAATCATGGTGACCCGATCTTCCCCCTTGAGCCGCGAGCCAAAGGCGGTGCCGACTCCAATAGGAATGGTACTGCCAACAATCGGAACCGCACCCAGAAATCCTGCATCCAGATCAATCAAATGCATGGACCCACCCTTGCCACCGGCACATCCCGTAGATTTGCCATAAATTTCGGCCATCATGGATTTAAGATCGCCGCCCTTGGCAAGATAGTGACCGTGGGAACGATGGCCGGAAAACGCGTAATCGCTCCGCTCCAAGGCCATGCCTGAGCCAACCTCGGCGGCTTCCTGTCCAATGCAAAGATGCACGGGGCAGCGTATTTCCTGCTCTGGATACAACTCTGCAATGCGTTCCTCTACGGTGCGGATGTAAAGCATTCCCCGATAAAGGGTCAGTTTGGTATCCTTGCTTAAATTACTCATAAATTTTCACAGTCATGGTTTATGAATGTAATCCATTTCCTGAGCCTTGAGGGCATCCAGATTTTCTTCTACCCAAGTAAGGCAATCATCAATCCCCTGATCAAGCGATATTCTGTCCGACCAACCCAGCGTCTCCCGGATCTTCGTGCTGTCGAGCATATAGGCGGCATCCTTGCCCAATCGCTCGCCTACTACTTCTGCTACATCATCAAAGGCAACGCCCATTTTATTGCAAATGAGTTCGACCAGTTGGCGAATGGAAACAATTTTATCGGTTGAGATGTGGTAGGTATCACCCACTTTGCCATCTACCATTACTTTCCAGGTGGCATCTGAAACATCATTAATGTGTATAAACGAGCGCTCCGAATGGCCGCTGCCATGCAATTGCAGTTTCTTTTCCAGGCGAATGAACACGATGGTCCGCGAGATAATGCGGTACAACTGCTGACCGGGGCCGTAAACATTTGCCGCGCGCGTTGATACGGCGGGAAAGCCATAAGCATCGACAAAGGTCTTAAGGCTCATATCACTCGCCGCGCGAGAAACCGCATAGGGTGTGCTGGGATTAAAGGGCGTATCTTCCTTGATCCTGCCATCCGTGCTGCCGTAAACCTCGGGCGTGGTGACATGAACGTAGCGTTTCAGATAGTTACTTTCCTGGCGCAGCCGGTTGTGCAACATCACGGTGGAAACCGCATTCGTCCGAAACCAATCTTCCGGGTGTTCCCAGCTTTCGCCGACCATGCTCTGGGCCGCAAAGTTAACAAAATAATCGGGCTTTTCCGCCGCCATCAAATCCATGATCTGGTCGAGGTGTTTGTTAATGTCGAAAGCAAAAAAGTGGAAGTTTGCGTCGTTGCCTGACCACCGATAAGGAAGGAATGCCCTATGCGGCTCCTCGGAACGGCTTAGCCCCAGAACGTGTGCACCCTGATTTAGCGCGAAGTCGGCGAAGCTTGCCCCGGAAAAAGAGTTTGAGCCCATAACGACGATTTTCATCGGGCTCATTTCAGTATCTTTTCCTGCATCCACTTAAGATTATAAAAGTGGGGCTCATTCTTGAGTGTGCCCGCGCTGTATGCCTCTACAATTTCAACTATTGCATCCTTGACCTTTTTCTTTGGTTTGAACCCGGTCTTCAACAACTTGTCTGAATTCACCCGGTATGACCGAGGATCGTTGGATTCGGTAACCGTGATCTTTGCTGGCACAAATTCAGCGATGGTCTTGGCAATATCAAGGATCGAAATATTTTCGAATCCGGCGTTGTAGATGCCCGTGGCATCCGGCTTGTCCAGAAAGTGCAGATACACGTCTGTGATGTCATCAATGTGGATGTTGGGGCGTGTTTGCTCGCCACCGAAGACTGTGATTTCCCCCTTTTCTAATGCCTGCATGGTCAGAAGATTGACAGACACATCGAGGCGCATACGTGGGGACAGGCCACATACCGTGGCGGGGCGAATGATCTGCACCTTCATGTCTTCCTTGTAGGAGAGCAGCACCCGCTCGGACACCATCTTGGTTTTGTTGTATCCCGAAATCGGCTTGAGCTCCAGGTCTTCGGTAACCTGCTCATCCTCCTTGATGCCGTAAACACTACCTGACGATGCATACTGAAACTGCTTCACACCGTTGCGCGCCGCTTTGTCGGCGAGTTGCATGGTGGCGAGAGCACTGATTTCCCAAGTCAAGGTAGGGTTGAGATCACCGCATGGATCGTTCGCCACTGACGACAGGTGAATGATCGTATCGACGCCATCCAAGTTGATCGCATCGGGCTCCAACACGGTGCCTTCGGTGACCGTCAGATTGGGGTGTGGTTCCAGGAAATTTCCAAACCACATGCTGTCGAACACGTCAACTTCATGGCCACGCGCAAGAAGTTTTGGGACCAAAATATGGCCTTTATAACCGCAGCCCCCTGTAACAAGAATTTTCATATTAATATACGCTTCCTAATGCAGCTTCACTTTGATCAAGTCACTACAAACAGCATCCTGTCGTTGTTATTGAGCCTATGGGGAATCTCAGGGACAATCCTATGTGGGAAAACTAAAATTGTCACGCTTGGGCCTTTGGAGGCCCTGATGGACTTCACCACGCCCTTGACCTGCTGATGGCATCGTCAAACCGGCCACGAAACTCGCCGGTATTCTGCCCAGGCCGGTAGGTTATATCGTCATGGCTTTGCGGCTTCATTTCCGAGTCATCCCGGCGCGCCAACATGGCCGTGCCAAAGGCGGTAAGCTCGCGCATGCCCGGCACCGCCACATCGCGCTCAAGAGTATCGGCTAAAAACTGGCAGAAGTAGGGATTTGCCGTCATCCCGCCATCGATAGAAATAGCGCCGGAAATTTGAACGTAGGCGCTCATTGCCGATAACACTTCGGCAGCGCGAAAGGCGATACCTTCAATAACCGCCTGAACCATATCCAAAGGCGTGGTATCCAGCGTCAGGCCGATCCACAGGCCCGCCGCGCTGCGGTCCCAATGGGGACAGGCGAGGCCGGTCAATGCAGGAACAAAAGCCAGCTTTCGTTCAATGGCGGACGGACCTTCGAAGGCATTGATTTCAGAAATATCCCTGAACAGTCCGAGGGACCTGGCCCAGTTGATGGCCGAGCTGGCGCAGTAGACACCGCCGTCGAGCGCATAGACGGGCTTGCCCCCCGACAGTTGCCAGGCGACTGTCGGCAACAGCCCTTTTTCCGGCGCGCGAAATATTTTTTCTCCCGTCAGGGTCAACGCGAATGCCCCTGTGCCGAAAGTTACCTTGGCATCCCCCTTACCACGGCAGCCATGGCCATAAAGGGCGGCCTGCTGATCAACGATGCTGGCGGTGATCGGAATGTGTTTGCCACCCGATTGAACCGCACCGAAATCACCGGTTGTTGGCCTAATTGCGGGCAGTGCCTCAATGGGAACCCCAAACAACCGGCAGAGCTCCTCATCCCATTGCCCGGATTCCAGGTTCATTAACGAGGTGCGGGATGCGGTGGTGATGTCGGTGACAAAATTTCCCGTCAACCGATCCAGGAAAAAAGCATCCGTGGTGCCCAGGCGCAACTTGCCTTCTTTCAGGTGCTGCTTGGCATCTGGAATTGACTGAACGATCCACGCCAGCTTGGCCGCAGAGAAATAAGGATCAAGAGGCAAGCCGGTTTTTTCAAGGACAATATCTTCCGCCCCGTCGGCTTTCAGTTTTGTTATGGCGTCCTGAGTGCGGGTATCCTGCCAGACAATGACCGGCGAAATGGCTTCCTTGGTTTCCGAATGCCACGCGAGACAGCTTTCGCCCTGATTGTCGATGCCTATGCACGTAACGTCACTGTTGTTGTCAATGGATGTGCGAATGTTAGAAATCAGTTCTTCCGGATCATGCTCGACCCAACTGGGCTGCGGGTAGATCTGCCGATGCTCAATGGCATCAATGCGTGTCGTTGCGCCATGGTTATCGACCACCATGGTTCTTGTGCTCGTTGTGCCTTGATCAATCGCCAGTACCGACATATCAAGCGTTCTCTTCCACGAAACAAATTTCAATGGCCTCTGGGCCGGTGAAATTTACGATTCCAGCCAAGGGCACCAGCACCCGGCGTTCCGGTCTCGCCGATATGTTCCTGGACCATAATGTTTGCCCCTTATATTGGACCGAAAGAATCCCCTTCGCGCAATCGAGAAACCGCAATTGCAAGTGATCCGCACCGACGTCGGTGATCGGCAGGGAAATGATCTGGGGGACGGTGAACCTGATCTTCGGGCTTTGTGAAACAATGGGCACCTGTAGCTCATTCGGCGGCAGTTTCCCGGTCAGGCTTCTGGCGACGGTGGCCGCAGTCTGCCCCCCTTCCCGCCAGCACCAGCCCGCCGTTTCCACCGGCCTTAAAAGGTTTCCAGTGGCGAAGTATGCCGGGTCCGAACACCGGCCATATTGATCGACCACAGGCCCGCCGCTGGCCGGATCAACTTTGAGGTGCCCCATTCGAAGCAGGCTGGATTCCGGTGTGAACTGGCCGGTAAACAGTACGCCGTCGCATTCGATCGTCTGCTCCCTACCCCTTTCATCCAGAATGCGAACGCCGGTCACCCGGTCCTTGCCCAGGATTTCAATCAGCCGGGAGTTGAGACGCAAAGGAACCCCCAGCAGGGCCGGTAAAGGCCGCAAGAAACAACGCGCCGTTATATGATCGCTTGGCTCGATCATGGCGACGGGCCTGATGTTCGCGTGTCGGCAGGTGAGCAGGGCGGAAAATGACACCAGCTCGGAACCGACGATGACCGGACGCCTGAACGGGATATTTTTTTTCAGGTAGACCATGGATTGCAGTGCCCCGGTGGTCAGAACACCGAGGGGCCGTTGCCCGGAAACCAGTCTCGGGGCGCGCGGTGTCTCCCTGACGCCGGTGCTGAGGATGACGCGCTTTGCCATCACCTCCGCCACCCCATTGGTCGTGGAAAGCAGCAGATGTCCGGCTTTGTAAATTTTAGCCACGCTTGTGTTGACATGAATATCCACGCCCGAATTTATCGCCCGCTCGACAAGAGCCGCCGCATAAGTGGGCCCTGTCAGGCAACGCCTGAATTCCCGCATGCCGAAGGGAGGATGCCCGCAATGCCGGGGAATGCCCCCCGCTTCGGATTCCCTTTCCAGTACAACAACGGAACCGACCCCCAACTGTTTCAGGCGTGTCGCCGCCGCCAGCCCCGAAGGACCGCCGCCGACGATGGCGACATCACACGTGCCGGGCAACGGGGGGTGGTTAAGTTTTGTCGACATGGCGGAGTCCGATGGGCTCTTCAAAGTGGCCCGCTGTCATTTCACAGAGTTGCGCTGAGCAGTAAAACCCCTGACATCGCCCCATGGTGACCCGGGTTCTGCGTTTCAGGCCAGACAGACTTTCTGCTGCTAGCGGGCCGGACAAGGCCCGTTCGATTTCCCGCCGCGTCACAAGTTCGCAATGGCAGACGACGCCGCCGTTGTCAGGTTTTGACCAGTCCCGAGGGCCGTCCTCGGCAATAGCGGGCACTAGCGGCCAGATACTGGGGGCAATTGGCGTATGGCTGTTTCCAGCCAATGTGTAGTGTTCGAAAATATATGAAGCGATGCCAAGCGCCGAACTCAACCCCGTCGAGCGAATGCCGCCGACGCTGATATAATTTTTGTCTGCCGTGTACTGAATACAATAATCCTTGTATTCGGTTGCCGGCCTTAGCCCGGCATAGGTCGCAACAATCGGGCAATCTGCCAGGGCCGGAATCATCTCCTCGCCCTTTTGACGCAACAAGCGCAAGGTTTCCGTGTCTACGGATGCATCGTCACGGCTTTCCTGTTCTTCCGCCGTTGGTCCGACCAGAACATTGCCAAAAATTGTTCTGCAGATTACGACCCCTTTGGTGGTTTCACTGGGCACCGGCAGAATGATCGACGAAACCAGGGTGCTGGCAAGCTTGTCGAAAACCAGAAATTGCCCCTTGCGTGGGCGAATTTCGAAGCTTGATTTTCCCAGTAAGGCGGCGTCGAGGCGGTCACCGTACAATCCGGCGCAGTTAATGATCGTCCTGCACTTTATCGTCTCGCTACTTGTCTGAAGCTGCCAGTGATCGCCATCGAAATGACCCCCGGTCACTTCGGTGTTGCGTAAAATGCTGGCGCCATTTTCCATAGCTTGCAGCAAGTAGGCGAAGGGAGCCGTCCAAGGGTCGATGACGAATTCTCTTGGCACGCAGAATCCAGCGATCGCTGCCTTCGACAGGTGTGGCTCCCTGGCGGCAATCTGTCGAGCGGTAAGAGGTTCAATATCGTTAACGCCATTAACCCGCGCCTTGTCCATCAAGGCATCAAGTTTGCTCTCTTCTTCCCGAGTCCAGGCGACCACCAGCGCCCCGGTTTCAAGCACCGGCAGATTCAACTGGCCCCGAATTTCCATATATTCCTGGTATCCTGCTGCGATGCACCGTTGCTCAACGGAACCGGGCGGTGCATCAAAGCCGGTATGCAACAAGCCGCTATTGCCTTTACTGGCGCCATCAAGAATATCGGCGGCCTTCTCGATCACGAGAACTTTTGCGCCTTGTAGCGAAAAGCGCCGTGCCACCGCACAGCCCACCACCCCGGCGCCGATGATCACGACATCGTAGGTTGATTCCGGCGTTGATTTTGGGCCTAAGTCCATTGCCTCGGTACTCTGCATATTCTGCAACATGCCACAAAACAGTTGCACGTTGAATTGGAGTTAAATAACCTATTTTAACGCTGGCCCATCAGTCTATTTATGTATTGTGGATGGCCATAGTGTACAATACACGTAAGCGAGCCAATCGCTTCATCCTCGGGGAGGGGCTTTCTGTAGCTATATCTTATTTGATTTAACTCCTTTGATTCTCAATTAGCATTGGAAAAGCCCCAGACCGTGCCAAAAGCTATTATCATGTATGTAAAATACGTCGATTTTGTCTCCGAGAAACTCGGCAGGCTGATGATGTATACGGTCTTTATCATGATCGGCACGCTTCTGCTCAATGCCATCACCCGCAATGTTATCAACTACCCGTTGTCCTGGTGCGTGGAAATGGCCCAGTTCACCATGACCGCCTATTACATCGTCGGGGGAGCCTACTCTATGCAACTGGATGATCATGTCAGGATGGACCTGATCTACGACCGTTGTTCGGAACGCACGAAAGCCAAGATCGATGCTTTCACCAGCTTTTGCCTGGTCTTCTATCTCTGCACTCTTCTCTTTGGTTCAATCTCCAGCACAATGTACGCGATTGAATATGGTCAACGGAAGTTCTCGCAGTGGAATCCTTCCATGATTCCCATCAAGGTCATTATGGTCGGCGGCATTATCCTGATGCTGCTGCAGGCGATCTCCATGTTCTTCAAGGATTTAGGGACCGCCCGGGGTAACCCAATCGCCCAAAAGCTGGAGCACCCTGTCGTATGAGTTTGAGTTACGAAGCGATCGCCATATTAATGTTCTCGTCGATGCTGTTGATGATGCTGACGGGGCAGCGGGTATTTGGCGCCATTGGATTTGTTTCCGCGGCCGCCGCATTGCTGCTTTACGGCACCGGCGCCATTGAAATGCCGTTCAATGCGGCCTTCAAGTTATTCAACTGGTACCCCCTGTTGACGCTGCCGTTGTTTGTCTACATGGGATACATCCTGTCTGAATCCGGCATCGCCGACGATCTATACCGGATGTTCCATGTGTGGTTTGGCAACATGCCCGGGGGCTTGGCTGTCGGCACCATCGGATTGATGGTTATTATTTCGGCCATGAACGGCCTGAGCGTCGCCGGTATGGCTATTGGCGCCAGCATTGCGTTGCCGGAAATGCTGAAGCGCGGCTACGACAAGGTAATGATCACAGGTGTCGTTCAAGCCGGCAGTTCACTGGGCATTCTGGTGCCGCCAAGTGTCGTCCTTGTGCTCTATGGCATGATCGCCCGCCAACCGGTTGGGCAATTATGGCTGGCCGGTGCGCTTCCGGGCCTGATGATGGCATCTCTTTTCGTCATTTACATTGTTGTTCGCTGCAAAATTAACCCTGCACTCGGGCCGACGGTTTCCGAAGAAGAAAGAAATATGCCGTTTTCGGAGAAGCTGGCTCTTCTCAAAGCGGGCATTATCCCGTTCCTGATTTTCTTCTTCATGACCGGGCTTTTCATCATGGGCGTCACCAGCCTTGTGGAAAGTTCCGCCGTTGGGGCGACCAGCGCGACCATCGCGGCCCTGGCCAAACGCCGCCTTAACAAGCAAGTAATTGAACAGACCTTGCGGAAAACCCTTGGCATTTCGTGCATGTTTTTGTGGGTTATTCTGGCGGCGCTGTGCTTCGGCGCCGTCTTTGACGGCATTGGTGCCGTGCGCGCCATCGAAACATTGTTCATTACAAGGTGGGAACTGACCCCGTGGGAAGTGCTGATCATGATGCAGCTTTCCTACATCTTCATGGGCATGTTCCTGGATGATACGGCGATGCTGGTCATCGTCGCGCCATTGTATGTCCCGCTGGTGATCGCCCTGGGCTTCGATCCGATCTGGTACGGTGTTCTCTACACCATTACATGTCAAATCGCTTATATGACGCCGCCCTTCGGATATAACCTGTTTCTCATGCGCGCCATGGCTCCGCCGGAAATAACGCTCGTAGATATATACAGATCAATCATACCTTTTGTGCTGGTGATGACGTTTGGGTTGATTCTTGTGATCATTTTCCCTCAAATAGCACTCTGGCTACCTGATCAAATCTATCTAGACCGATGAGAAGTGGAGCCGGAAAAAATATTTCTCAGCAAAGAACAAATAATCGTCTTATCCAAATTATAAACGACCACAACTTTAACAGGGAGACAATAAAATGACGCAAAGACGTGATTTTCTTATTGGCGCGGCCGGTGTTGCCGTCGGTGCTGTTGCAGCGACGACAGTTGGTAAAATGGGGGGGAAAGAAGACGCCCCTAAAATGAGTGCCCCGGCGGTTCAAACAAAACCTACCGACATAATCAAGTGGCGGCTTCAGACCTACTCCGGCGCTCCGTTGGGCGCACACGTTATCAAGCCGCAAATTGAGGCTTTCAATAAGGCAGCTTTTGGTGAAATGGAAATCGAACTCTATTACGCCGATCAGCTTGTCCCCACCGACGAGCTGTTCCGCGCCATGCAAAATGGTACCCTTGATGCGGTGCAGAGCGATGATGCGACAATGGCATCGCCGGTCGATATCAACGTGTTCGGCGGGTACTTCCCGTTCTCCACACGTTACAGCCTGGATATGCCGGTGCTGTTCAAGTACTACGGCCTGGATAAGATTTGGGCCGAAGCTTATGGCGAAATCGAGGGCGTCGAGTGGTTAAGTGCCGGAGCCTGGGATCCCCTTCATATCTTCACCAAGGACCCCATCCGCAGCGTTGCTGATTTAAAAGGCAAGCGCGTGTTTGGTGTGCCGACGGCGGGCAAGTTCCTGTCCCGTTATGGCCTGGTTCCGGTTACGTTGCCGTGGGATGACATCGAGGTCGCGATTCAAACTGGCGAACTTGACGGCGTCGCCTGGTGCGGATTCACCGAAGCCTATGAGGTGGGCTGGGCCGATGTCTGCAGCTATGCCCTGCTCAACAACGTCACCGGCGCCTGGTGTGGTTCATACTTCGCCAATTCCAATAGCTGGAACGCGCTTTCGCCGAAACTGCAAGAGCTGTTCAAGCTTTCCATGGATAGCTCGCACTATTACCGGCAGGTCTGGTACTGGGGCGGCGAAGCCAAGCTGCGTGTCGAAGGCAAGAAAATGGAGCTGACCGAAATTCCCAAGGCCGAGTGGGATGAGGTGGTCGCAGACTCAGAAAGCTTCTGGGACGAACTGGCCTCCATCAGCCCGCGGACGGAAAAAGTTGTCCAGGCCTATAAGGAATATTCCCATGTTATGGAGAAAGCGGGTGTGCCTTACAGGTACTAATAAAAAACGCCACCACACCTGACGATGAATCAGCCCCCCAGAGCCTCCAAGCCCTGGGGGGCTTTTTTATCCGCCCATCGCATCACGGCTGAGCTTGACATCGAATTTGTCGCGGATAGCCTGATCCGTGTCTTTCGAAATATGACCGGGCCAGTGGTTGGCAAGCAGGTCACGGGTCATATCCTGGGCCCTATCGATGACATCCCGGGAACCCTTTTCCGCCCATTCGTTGGGATTCATGCGATCCCCGACAATCGGGTAGACATAATCGCTTTCCATGCGGTCAAGTGTTTGCTTGTGACCCAGATAATGTCCGGGGCCGTTCTGGCACGTCTCGGCGATGACTTCTCTTGAAAGGGTCTCGTCATTGACCTCGATACCGCGAATGGTCCGCTGCACGGCCCCGATGGTGTCGTTGTCAATAACCAGGCTTTCGAAACAGCATGACAGCAAGCTGGCGTGCATTCCCGCCGATTCCTGGATCAGATTAGGGCCTGAATTACCGACCAGGGCATGGGTGTAGCCTTTTTCGGAACCCGACTGGGCATCGGGGACCTTTGAATCCGTCATGGCCGCCGCGACGGACGTCGGCAGGTCATAATGCCGTCCCATCTGGCCCGCCGCCGCCATCAAAAGCGCCTGTTCGCCGCTACCGCCCGACATGGCCCCGGTGCGAAGATCGGATACAAACGGCCAGATACCTATCATACAAGGGGCGCTGGGAACGACTGCGTTGATATAGACCAGCCCCATCAGGACTTCGGCGACGGCCTGCACGACCGCCCCCGCCAAGGCCGCCGGGGCCGTCGCTCCGGCCTGGGCTGCGGACAACAGCAACACCGGCATGCCACCCCGGGCCGCTGTTTCCAGTATGGCGCAGGCGTTGGCCTCGAAAGTCATCGGCGGCACCACGAAGCAGTTGGATTGGCTGACAAAGGGGCGCGCACGCCACTGCTTCTCACCGCCGGCGATGATGTGCAGCATTTCAAGCGCTTCTTCCACATGTTTCGGGTTAACGAAACTGGTGCCGATATGCTTGGCGGTGCCACTGACACAGGCATAGCAGGTGTTAAAATCAAGATCGTGGCTATTGGCCATATCGCGGGCGACAACCGGACGCTGAAAATAATGAATGTGCTCCAGCCCGTCGACCATACGCGCCATGTCGTACAAATCCTTCACGGTCGATTCACGGGTTTCACCGGTTCTGGCATCGACTATCTGGATGGCGGCGCCGCCGGTGCCAAAATACAGGCGTTTGCCGTGGGGCGACATATCGTGTTCGGTTTTTTGCCCACACAACAGAAAATCCCGATTGGCCTTTGCTATGGTGTCTTCAACAAGAGCCGGCGGCAGGCGCAAACGTCCATCATCGCCATACACCCCACCGGCGGCGGTGACGGCCTCGACACAGGTCGGGGGCGCTTTTGAAAAACCGACATTTTCAAGTACATCTAGAACCGCATGATGGATTTTTTCGACGTCGGTATCGGCAAGGGGTTTGTACCGGCCGTTTTCCATGCCGGGACGGACAGGGCGGGCGTCTTCTGCCAGTGGTTGGGCCCTGAGTGCCTGACGCGCTGTCCGGCCTCCGCGGCGGTGCATGGTGCTGGAAGATGATGACGTCAATGAATGTCTCCTTGGATGGCGGTTCTGATATTGGAATATTATTGGAGGCTTTTCTCAGGATATACAAACGTCCTTTTTTACTGGCGGCGCACCTAGAACATTCAGTGGCGTTAAGAAGACATGGCGTCCCGGTCAGGCTGTTGAAATGCCATTTAGATGAGGGGACTTTGATTTTCCGCCTCGATCAGGTAATATTTTCGTCTATGGGAATATTACAATTAAATAATATAAGTAGATTGCTACAGGGAGTGTCATCTCGGGATTGCTTAATTGAACTCGAATAAAAAATAATCTGCCATCCCGTATCCAGGACAAAATTTCACAAAAAACCCAGGGAGGGGTAATTATGTCTAAGACCAAGATGGACCACGAAAAAACCGGGCGCATTCACCCGAGAATTGCAGATCTAAAAAACAAATTTCTTAAAGGTGAAGTGGACCGCAGGGAATTCCTGCGCACGACCACGCTTCTCGGCCTATCCGCCGCCGCCGCCTACTCCTTTACAGATGCCTTCAGCACCGACGGGCCGAGCCTGATTTCCAGCGCCGAAGCGGCTGGCAAAAAAGGTGGCATCATCCGCTGCGGTATGCAGGTTCAGGATATGTCTGACCCGGCTGTCTACGACTGGGTTGAAAAATCCAACGTGACCCGACAAATGGTCGAATATCTGACCATCACCGGTGCCGATAACGTAACCCGGCCCTTGCTGGCCGAAAAATGGGTACCGTCCGATGATCTGAAGACCTGGACGTTCCATATCCGCAAGGGGGTCAAGTTCGGTAACGGCGATGAGCTGACCGCCGATGACGTTGTCTCCAACATCAAGCGCTGGCTCGACCCCAATGTCGGGTCTTCCATGGTCGGCATGCTCAACACCATGCTTAAAGAAGAAGACAGCAAGGACAAGGACGGCAAGCCGATCAAGGTCAAGCGCATGATCGAAGGTTCCGTCGAGAAAGTCGACAAATACACGGTTCGCATTCACCTGACGTCGCCCGATCTGTCGATTCCAGAAAAAATGTACCACTATCCGGCGGCAATTGTGCATCGCAGCTTCGCCGAAAAGGGCGCCAACATCACCAAGACCCCGGAATTGGGCACCGGCCCCTATACCCTGACCGAATACAGGGTCGGCGAAATAGCGATCCTAAAACGCCGTGGTGGCGGCTTCAAGTACTGGGGCGAAGATCCCCTGCTGGATGAAATCCACTACATCGATACAGGGCAAGACTCCGCCGCCGGTCTGGCTGCGCTGGCATCAGGCCAGGTCGATACTATTTACACACTCGATCTGACGCTGTTGGGCGCGGCTGAAAACATGCCGGGGGTATCCGTCCATGAAGTGACGACGGCACAAACCGGCGTCATGCGCATTCAGGCCGAAAGGGCGCCTTATAACGACATTCGGGTCCGTCAGGCCATGCAACTGGCAGCCGATAACGCACAAATGCTGAAAACCGCCCATCAGGGCCGTGGCCAGGTTGCCGAAAACCACCATGTCTGTGCCTGCCAGCCCGATTACGCACCATTGCCGAAGATCAAGCGCAATGTCGGTAAAGCCAAGCAACTGCTGGCCGATGCCGGTCACGGCGGTGGCCTCGACATTACGTGTAATGTTGGCAACACCAACGGCCAGTGGGAAACCGATCAGGTTGTCGTCTTGAAGCAAAACCTGGCCGAAGCCGGCATTAACCTGAACGTTAATGTCATGCCTGCGGCACAGTACTGGGATGTCTGGGACAAGGCGGACTTCAGCCTGACGGTGTGGACGCACCGCCCACTGGGCACCATGCTACTAGGTGTGGCTTATCGCACCGGTGTTCCGTGGAATGAAGCCAAGTACTCCAGCAAGGAATTTGATGACTTGCTGACCCAGGCTGAATCGACCGTCGATATCAACAAGCGCCACAAAATTATGGCGAAGGTCGAAAAACGTATCCAGGATGATGCCATCATGATTCAGCCGTACTTCCGATCGGTGATGAATGCGACCAGCGACAAGGTCAAGGGCCTCGGGGTCCACCCGACCAACTATCACCAGTGGAACAAGGTCTGGATTGATTCCTGACCTGACTTGACGACCCATCGTGCCGCCGGCTTCCCGTTTCCAGGGAAAGCCGGTAGGTACGGTGGTTTTTTTTGCGGCTGCGGGGAAGGGAATAGTTGCTCCATGTTGATCATGATCAGCAAGCGTATCGGTTTCATGGTGCTAACCATGCTGGTGGTGTCTATTCTACTTTTCCTGTTGCTGGAGTATTCACCGGGCAACGTCGCGGTCAAGGTTCTCGGCCCCTATTCATCGGAAGAAGCACGCCAGTTATGGCTTGAGAGGCACGGCTACTTCGAACCGTTATGGTGGCGCTACGGTTCCTGGCTCGGTAACTTCATTAACGGCGAATTTGGCGATTCCGTACGGTTCCGGGTGCCTGTTTCTGAAGTCCTGTGGCCGCGTCTCTGGAACACGGCAATTCTTGGTTTCTGGACCTTCGCCATCATGATCCCGCTGTCACTGATCCTTGGCGTGTTGGCTGGTATGCGTGAGGGCTCCAGGCTGGACCGCATCATCTCGGTCGGATCCATCATCACCACATCGGTGCCTGAATTCGCCAGCACCGTGTTGCTGTCGGCAATCTTCGTGTTTGGCCTGAAATGGTTGCCAGGCACGTCGTCCATGACCAGCGGTTTCGAGGTCAAGCAAATGATCCTGCCGGTTATGGTGCTGATTATTTATGATTTTGGCTATGTGGCGCGCATGACGCGGGCCTCCATGGCGGAAGTGATGACAACCCATTATATCCGCACCGCCATACTGAAGGGCCTGCCGTATCGGCAGGTGATCATGAAGCACGCGCTTCGCAACGCATTGATCGCGCCCTTTACGGTGATCATGCTGCAGATCAACTGGTTGTTGTCGGGGGTTATCGTGGTCGAGTTCTTTTTCGCCTACAAGGGTTTTGGGGCACTGCTGCTGGAAGCCTCGCTCAATCAGGATATTTTCGTCATCGAGGCATGCGCCATGGTCGCCGTGTTTGTCGCCGTCGCATCCCAAACCATTGCTGACATCGGCTACACGTACCTGAACCCCAGAATCCGGTTTACCTGAGGGAAATGACGAATGTCCAATATCATAGAAACCGTCACCCCCGCACCGACGCCAGAAGCCGCCTTTATGCGCGCCCTTAAGTCCTTCGCGTTACTGCGCGAAAGCACCCCCGGCATGGTCGGCGCTTTTCTCGTCCTGTTCTGGGTCATCGTCGCCATTCTGGCACCGTTGATCGCGCCTTTCGATCCTCTGGCCACCCTGCAACCCATGGCCAAGCCTGGCACCGTCTACTCCATGGGTGGCACCTTCTGGCTGGGTACCGATCATCTGGGCCGCGATATCCTGTCACGTATTATCTACGGCTCGCAGACGGTCCTGTTCTATGCGCCCCTTGCGACGTTATGCGCCTACACGCTTGGCATCCTGATGGGGCTGGCGGCGGGGTATCACCTGGGTTGGTGGGATATCGTGCTTTCCAGAATTAGCGACATCATCCTGTCGTTCCCGGTGCTGGTGCTCTATATCATCATCATCGCGACCATTGGTTCTTCTGGCATCAACATTATCATTGCCATCACGTTTGCCAGTGCGCCAGGCATTATGCGTATCGTGCGCGGGTTGGTGCTTGATCTGCGCAACCGGGATTACGTCGCCGCCGCCCAAACGCGGGGTGAATCCGCCTTATACATTATGTTGGTGGAAATCCTGCCCAACGCGCGCGGTCCGCTGATCGTCGATGCATGTTTGCGTTTGGGTTACGTTATTATCACCATCGGCGTGTTGGGATTTTTAGGCCTTGGCCTGCCGCCGCCAGACCCGGATTGGGGTGGTATGATCAATGAAACGCGGAAAATGGCGATGATCTTTCCGCACATGACAATCTTTCCCGTTATCGCCATCTCATCGTTGATTCTGGGCTTTAACCTGCTGGCCGATGGCTTGCGCGAAGTTTCACTGAGGGATTAAAAAACCGCCATGCCCGATTCCGTAACGCCCTATGACGGCCCGGTCCTTGAAATAGAGGACCTTTGCCTATCGTATTATACCCGAGCCGGTGAAATACCAGCCGTTGTCGATTTCTCGGCCACCCTGGCGCCCGGTGAAAGCATCGGGTTGGTCGGTGAGTCCGGATGCGGAAAGTCAACCGTCGCCATGGCCATCATGCGTTACATGGGCAGCAATGGCGATATTGTCAGCGGCACCGTCAAGTTCAAGGGCCGCGATATGGCGACCCTTAGCGACGAAGAACTGCGGCAGATTCGGGGCTCGGAAATTGCCATGATCTACCAGGAACCCATGGCCGCCCTTAACCCCAGCTTAACCATCGGCAGCCAATTGATAGAGGTTCCGATGACCCATGATGGCGTGTCCAAGGAGGAAGCCTCCAAGCGCGCCATCGCGATGCTTGCCGACGTTCACCTGCCCGATCCGGAACGTTTGATGGAAGCCTATCCGCACCAAATTTCCGGAGGCCAGCAGCAACGTGTGGTTATCGCCATGGCGCTGCTGTCAAGTCCGTCGCTGTTATTGCTGGATGAACCGACAACAGCGCTTGACGTCACCGTCGAGGCCGGCATCGTCGAGTTGATCGCCGAACTGAGCCGCAAGTACAACTCTTCACTGCTTTATATTTCGCATAATCTGGGATTAATGTTGGAAGTCTGCGACCGCATCTGCGTCATGTATTCAGGCGAAGTGGTCGAGGAAGGCCACATCGATTCAATATTCTCGTGGCCCAAGCACCCCTATACCCACGGCCTGTTCGGCTGCATCCCCCTGCCCCATGCCGATAAGAATGCACGGCCCCTGAAAGCAATCCGTGGGCAATTGCCTTTGCCCCACGAACGCCCTCAGGGATGCTATTTCGGCCCGCGCTGCGATTTCTTCAAGGCCGGAACCTGTGACCAGGAATCCGTGAGAATGAGCGAAGTCAACACCGACGATGACCCGGCACACCGGGTTCGTTGCAAACTATGGAACAGCATCGACCACGATGCAGCAATCCCCATGGGAGACGCCAAACCACCGGCGGAAATTGGCGAGACGGTGCTTGAAATTGACGGCATGCAAAAATATTACGAAGTGCGCGACACCTCGTTTGCGGCAATGATTTCTGGCAAGGGCGTGCGTCAAGTCAAGGCCAACGAGAAAATAACTTTCCGTGCCGGACGCGGCGAAACGGTTGCCATCGTTGGCGAATCGGGCTGCGGCAAATCAACCTTTGCCAAGGTGCTGATGGGCCTGGAGCAGGCAACCGACGGCGAGGTTCGCATGAATGGCATCGACATCGGTGGCATGCCGGTACAAAGCCGCTCGCCTAAACAACTTGGCTCGTTGCAGATGGTGTTCCAGAACCCCAACGATACCCTTAATCCCAGCTTAACCATCGGTGCCCAAATCGGTCGGGTGATCAAAAAATTCGGAGTCGAGACAGACCCCGTAAAAATCCAGGAAAGAGTCCTGCATTTGCTTGATGTGGTCAAACTGCCGCGGGATTTTGCCATCCGCAAACCCCGGCAACTATCGGGCGGCCAAAAACAGCGTATCGGAATCGCCCGCGCCTTTGCCGGAAACCCGGCCATGGTCATCGCTGATGAGCCGATTTCGGCCCTCGATGTATCGGTTGCCGCTGCGGTAACCGAATTACTGACGGATATTCAACGCGAAAACCAGACGACGCTGCTGTTCATCAGCCACGACCTCAGTGCCGTTCGCTATCTGGCCGACCGGGTAGTCGTTATGTATCTTGGCATGCTGGTAGAACGCGGGACCACCGACGAAGTGTTCAGCCCACCCTATCATCCCTATACGGAAGCCTTGCTTTCGGCGGTGCCGATCGCTGACCCGCAAGTTGAAAAACGCCGCATCGTTCTGGAAGGCAACTTGCCCAGCGCGCTTAACCCGCCCAAGGGATGCCCGTTTTCGACCCGCTGCCAGCGCCGGATCGGCGAAATATGCGACAACGAGCCCCCGCCAGTGCAGTTCAACGCCGATCGTCACGGCATTGCGTGTCATATCCCCATGGAAGAGCTGCGCAAGGTTGAGCCGGTGATCAAGGTTAGCGACAAGAAACCCGATCCGGCCGGGGCCACCCCCTAAAGCCAGTCTTCCTCAAACCGGTAAGTTGAGAGTGGCTCGGCGCCGCCTTTCGTAATCAGCACCTGTTGCTCAAGCTTGACGCCTTCGTGTCCGCCTTCCGCACCAATCATCGATTCCACGCACAACGTCATGCCTTCCTCGATGGTGCCGTCATAGCCTTTCTTGTCAAAATCCACACGATGGCGGATCGATGGATATTCGTCAGCCAACCCGACGCCATGCAGCAGACAGGTATATCTGTTCGACAAATATTCGTCGGGGATCGGCCATGCCTTTTCGGCAATTTCACGAAAGCTCATGCCGGGCTTAAGAATCGCAATATCGTGATGAAGTTGCTCATGAGCGGCGGCATACAGGCGGCGCTGGATATCGTCTGGTTTGCCGTCACCGCACCGCCAGGAACGCGAAATATCGGCGCAATACCCGTAAGGGCCAATCAGGTCCGTATCGAAGCTGACCATGTCTCCGGTTTCTATGAGCCGCATAGAGCATTCACGAAACCATGGATTGGTCCTTGGCCCCGATGAAAGCAACCGGGTTTCTATCCATTCGCCCCCCAGCGCAATGTTAGCTTCGTGAAGTTTCGCCCAAAGCGCATTTTCAGTGATGCCTGGAACCAGCGCGTCGTGCATAGCCTTCATGCCAATTTCGCAGACATCTATGGCCCGTTTCATCAACTCTATTTCCCCATCATTTTTGATGACCCGGGCCTGCTCGGTTATTTCCAGACCGTCGAAAACATCAATTCCGTGGGAGCGAATGGCATCGAGCCCCATATGGGAAAGCCGGTCGATGGCCAGGCGCTTGTTCCCGTGCCCGTGTTTTTTCATCAAATCGGCGATTTGTTTTCCAAATTCCTTCGCCCTTCCCGGGCCACCGTCGGCGGCGGAAAAATAATAAAACGCCGGCATCACCCGATATTCGTCAATGGTCGGAAGCCCCTCGGCCAGATGGGGAAGGTTGGAATAATCGAACAGCACCACCGGTCCATCCGTGGCAATGAAAACACACCGTGTTTCAAAGTGGGAGCACCAGATTTGCATGTTCGTAGAATCGGTGGCGTAACGGGTATTGACCTGATCGAACAGCAATGCCCCGGCACAGTCCTTTTTCCTCAGCTCTCCCCTGATCCGTTCAAGACGGTATAGGCGGACTTTATCAAGTTCGGCTGGTGCCTCGCTGCCTTCCATGGCCCCATGCTGGCGCGGAGCACCCTTGTTATAGACAGCATCTGCGGCAGTGATAGGCATGATTCCCCCTTTAAGTGATCTTGTGACAAGCTTTCTCCAGCCGGTCACAAGCTAATTTCAAATTATCCATAGAGGTCGCATAGGAAAGTCGAATATTGGGGTCGTACTCGAACGCCGAGCCCGGCACCACGGCAACACCGGCATCTTGCAGAAGATACGTAGCCAGATCGGCGCTGCTGTTGATTTTTTGTCCGTCTGAGGTAACGCCCCCGATCAACCCGGCGCAGGATGGAAACAGGTAGAAGGCCCCTTCCGGTGCATGACACGAAAAACCGTTGATGTTGTTCAGCCCTGCGACCAGAAAATCACGGCGCTCCCTGAACACCGCTGCGCGCTCGGCAAGATAGTCCTGTGGCCCCTGAAGCGCCGCAATAGCCGCAGCTTGACTGATCGAACAGGGGTTGCCGGCACTTTGCGACAGCACTTTGACGATGCCACCGATCAATTTTTTTGGGCCACCCGCGTAACCGATCCGCCAACCGGTCATGGAATAGGCTTTCGACACACCATTGATGGTTAGTGTCCTGTCATACAGACCAGGCTCAACGCTTGCCGGTGTAGAAAATTTGAAATCATCAAATACGATATGCTCGTAAATATCATCGGCGATGATCCAGATATTTGGATGGCGCATCAAAACGTCTGTCAGGGCCTTCATCTCTTCGCCCGAATAGGCGGCTCCGGTAGGATTGCTTGGCGAGTTGAGCATGATCAATCGGGTCCGGTCGGTGATCGCCTTTTCCAAATCATCCGCCTGCAACTTGAACCCTTTGTCTTCGGGACAGGAAATGGTGACCGGACGGGCACCGGCAAGCAACACCATGCCGGGGTAAGACGTCCAGCACGGCACCGGCAGGATAACTTCATCGTCCGGGTTCACCATCGCTTGTATGGCGTGGAACAACAACGGCTTGGCTCCTGCATCAACGACGATCTGATTGGGCGCATACGCAAGGCCATTATCACGGCTAAATTTGTCACTGATTGCCGATTTTAAAGCGCTGATACCATCGACCGGCGTGTAACGGGTGAAATCGCCTTCGATAGCGTCGATCGCTGCCTGTTTAACGTGATCAGGGGTCGGAAAATCAGGCTCACCGATCCCCAAGTCAATTATATCGCGGCCTTCCTCTTTAAGACGGCTGGTCAACGAGAAAATAACGCTGATCGCCGATGGCTGGAAACGATCCAGTATGTGGCTAAGGTCACTCATGGCCTTCCTTAATTTCTCATGCGTTCGCCCAAGGGGTCGAACAGGGGTTCGCTTATGAGGACAGCCTTCTGCATGTTGCCCAGAATTTCGATCTCGAATTCTGCACCTTCCTTGATCAAGGCGGTCGGAACGAAGCCAATGGCGACACTTTTTTCCACATAATGGGCATATCCGCCGGAGGTCACGGACCCGACGACTTTGCCGTCCTTCCAGATCGGCTCATCACCCCAGACGTCGGCGTCATCGGCATCGACGACGAACGTTGCCAGATGGCGTCCGGGCGGATTATCCCGTTCGGCCAGGGCCGCTTCACGGCCGATAAAGTCACCCTTATCAAAATTGATGAATCGCTCAAGGCCGGTTTCCGCCGGCGTATAGTCGGGGCGGTATTCGCGAAGCCATGATCCGAATCCTTTCTCAAGTCTCAGCGACATCATAGCGCGCATGCCGAAAGGCTTGAGTCCCAGTTCCTGTCCGGCGTCGTTTAGGGCCTTGTACAAATCAACTTGGCGCGCGGCATCAACATAAATTTCATAGCCAAGATCCCCGGTGAAGGTCACCCGGTTGACCAGTGCCGGAACACCGCCGACGGTGATTTCGCTGACGCTCAGGAACCGCATGGCTTCATTGGAAACATTACATTCCGTGACCCGCCCAAGAAGTTCGCGGGCCTTCGGCCCGGCAATTTGAAAGCCGATCCGTTGCAGCGAAACATTTCGGATTTGAACGCCACTTTCCGGCAAATGGGTTTCAAACCATCGCATGTGATAGGCTTGTGAAATCGACGAACCGGTGATCTGAAAGCGCGTCTCCGACACCCGCGCTACCGTAAGGTCACCGATCAACACCCCCTTGGGGCTAAGCATGGGCGACAGGCTCAGGCGTCCGGGTTTCGGAATCCGTCCGGCAAGGATAGTATTGAGCCAGGCCTCAGCCCCCGCCCCGGTAACTTCATATTTGCCGAAATTGTGGATTTCGTTAATACCGACGGCGCCACGCACGGCGCGGCATTCGGCGCCCACCGCATCGAAGGCGTTAGATCGGCGGAACGTCGGGGTTTCGTATAGCTCGTCACCTTCAGTGGCAAAATAATTGACGTGCTCAAGACCATATGCGGCACCGAAGACAGCGTTTTGATTTTTCCAAAGGTCATGGGCCGGCGTCGTAATCAGGGGCCGGCCCGCCGGTAGCTCTTCATTGGGAAATGAAATGGCAAAGCGCCGCTGGTAATTTTCCATGACCTTGACTTGAGTATATTCCGGCGTGCAGTAGTCGCCAAAACGCGCCACGTCCATGGCAAAAACGTCCATGGTCGGCTCGCCCTCAATCATCCATTCGGCCAAAATCTTGCCGACACCGCCGCCCTGACTGAACCCGGCCATGACCGCGCAGGCCGACCAATATCCTTTAAGCCCCGGCACCGGACCGACCAGTGGGTTACCGTCTGGCGCAAATGTGAACGGACCGTTGATGACGCGCTTGATGCCGGCCTCGGCCAAACACGGGAAGCGGAAAAAAACGTGCTCCAGTGGTTTGGCGATACGGTCAAGATTGTCAGGCAGCAATTCGTGGCCGAAATCCCAGGGTGTGGTATCGACCGACCACGGATCGCAATCTTGCTCATAAATGCCGATAACCAGCCCTTTTCCTTCCTGACGGAAATAACTCTCGCCCTCCGGGTCAAGGACATGTGGCAATTCGGTGTCCAGCGCCGCCACCTCGGCGATGTCCTCGGTCACTAAATATTGGTGTTCCATGGCCAGCAGGGGCAGGTAAACCCCGGCCATCTTGCCGACCTCGCGGGCCCAAAGGCCGCCGGCATTGACCACATGTTCTGTGGTAACGGTTCCTTCCTCCGTCACCACTTGCCAGCCTCCGTCAGATGTCGGGTTAAGTTCAAGAACCCTGTTCCTGAGCGATATTTCGGCGCCGCCGATTCGTGCCGCCTTGGCATAGGCGTGCGTGGTGCCCGATGGATCAAGGTGGCCATCCAAGGGGTTGTACAGGCCACCGATGATACCCTCGATATTGGTGACCGGCGAAAGTTTACGAATTTCATCGGGCGTAATCAGTTCGGATTCAAGCCCCATATAGCGGTGCTTGGCGTATTCTGCCTTTAGATAATCCATGCGGTCTTGATCGGTAGCAATGGTCATGCCGCCGACATGATGCAGGCCACAGGCCTGACCACTGATTTTCTCAAGTTCTTCATAAAGTTTGATCGTATAGCCCTGCAATCGGGCCATATTAGGGTCTGAATTAAGCGTGTGGAAACCACCTGCAGCATGCCAGGTAGAGCCGCTGGTCAGTTCCGAACGTTCGATCAGCAGCACATCATTCCAGCCGTATTTTGTCAGATGATACAGCACGCTGCATCCAATGACGCCACCGCCGATGACGACGACACGAGCATGTGATTTCATTTATCGACTCCCCCCGTTAATCTGTCGCGACGGCCCCGCCTTCGGCGATCCGGCGATCAACGAATGCATCAAGTTCCTCGGCGATGGCCGGGTCCATCGGCGGTTCCTGATATTCATCAAGAAGCCTTTTATAAATTTCATGCGCCCGCAAGGTGGCGTCTTTGCTGCCTCGGTCCTGCCAGTTCTCGAAGTTGCTCCAGTCGGAAAGGATCGGGCTGTAAAATGCCGTTTCATAGCGTTCCAGGGTATGGGCACAGCCAAAGTAATGACCGCCGGGGCCGACTTCCGCCATGGCATCCATGGCCATCTCGGCATCGTTGATGGTGACCGGTTTCATGAATTCAGCCATCATCTGCAGCATTTCTGCGTCAATAATCACTTTTTCAAAGGATGCCGTCAGCCCGCCTTCCAGCCAGCCAAGTGCGTGCTTAACGACGTTGCAGTGAGCCAGCATGCACGGCCAGATCGACATCTGGGATTCATAGGCGGCTTGCGCATCTGGCGCGTTAGATGCATTGACGTTGGAAGAGCGGTACGGAATGGCGTACCGACGCGCCATTTGGCCACCGATAACCACGGCTTTGGCGTATTCCGGGGTGCCAAACGCCGGGGCGCCCGTCCGCATATCGACGTTCGATGTAAAGCCGCCATAAAAAACCGGGGCGCCCGGATTAACAATTTGCGCGAAGGCGATGCCGGCAAGGGCCTCTGCATTCTGTTGCACGATGGCACCGGCCACCGTGACCGGCGCCATGGCACCGGACAGGGTGAATGGGGTGATAATAATCGGTTGATTGCGCCGGGCCATTTCAATGATGCCGGTCAACATGGGGCGATCGTAAACCAGCGGTGAGTTAGCATTGACAACTGTGAAGATGCTGGGCTCGCTCAGCAACGTATCCTCGCTGATGCCACGCCCGATGCGCACCATTTCTATGGAATCCAGTATGCGTTGACGGTTCAGCGAATATCCGAAGCCGACTTTGTCGGAAAGTTTTATCAATGCCTGTTCGGCCACAAGGTGGCGAATCGGGGTTTCGATATCCATCGGTTCGACCGGATACCCCCCAAATTGATGGGCGATATTCAGGCTTTGCCCGAGGCGGAGAAGATTGCAGTAATCTTCGAAATTGCCGGGCCGTCGCCCCCCTACCATGTCCGATGCGTTGGGCGGACTTCCGACCATCACGAAGGCCATGGCGTTACCGCCATATTCAAGATCATGTGCCGGGTTGCGGGCATGAACCTTGAAATGGGAAGGTGCCTTGGCGATGGCCTGTTCGATTAACCCCCGGTCGAAGCGAACGCGGGTTGATGTTTCGTCAACATCGGCCCCGGCTTTTTTCAGTATCTCCCTAGATTCATCAAGCAGGAAGTTCATGCCGATCTGCTCAAGAACATCCAGGGACTTGTTGTGCAGGGATTCAACTTCGTCATCGGAAATAATATTGAACGGCTGATACGGATTGCGTAATTGCGAGAAAGGCAGCTGACGAAATTCTTCGGCGGCGCTCTTTCGCCGGCCGGTTCTCGCATTCGATCGGGTTCGTTTTTCCACCAGCCCCTCCCTATATAGCCCGCAAGTCCCGCATGCGGTTGAATAGATACTAAGCGTCGCAGCATGCCCAAATATCAAAAAAACGGCGTATATCAATCATTTATGTCGCTTTCAGGCCCTCAAACAGGATGCTCTGTCACCTCCAGATGAAGTTCGTCACCATCATAAGGGTGGGCTTCGGCGACGGCCTCATTCAATTCAACGCCCAGGCCCGGCTCATGGGAAGGGATCACGTAGCCTTCTTCCCAGTGAATGGGTTTTTTAAGGATGTCTGCATGGAACCCGTCCCATTTTCGAATGCCTTCAAGAATAAGGAAATTGGGCGAACATGCGCTGATCTGTATATTGGCGGCGCCCTCAATAGGGCCGCAATAAAGATGCGGGGCAATCTGGGCGTAATGGGTTTCAGCCATGCCGGCGATTTTTTTTGCTTCCAATATGCCGCCTACACGGCCTAGTGCCATCTGCAAGATGGAGGCTGCGCCAGCCTCCAGGACTCGGGCGAATTCATATTTTGTCGTCAACCGCTCGCCGGTGGCGATGGGGATCGACGTTTGCCTTGCGACCTTGGCCATCTCCCTTGCGTTTTCCGGCGGTGTCGGTTCCTCGAACCAGAGAGGATTATATGGTTCCAAACGTCGGGCCAGCCGGATGGCGCCAGAGGTGGTGAGTTGGCCGTGGGTGCCGAACAGAATATCGGCCTTGTCACCGACGGCGTCCCGAATTTTCCTGACAAACGATTCCGAACGATCTAAATCCTGCAGTGACGGCTGGCGCGGATCAAACGCACTGTAATCACTGACCGGGTCAAGCTTGACCGCGGTAAACCCCTGGTCGACATATTCTGCCGCGCGTTTTGCCGCCAGATCAGAATCCCGGTAAACATCTGTTTTATCATCAGGTTCCGGATATATGTAGGTATAGGAACGCAGTTTTTCGTGAACCCGGCCACCCAGTAACATATGGACGGGCTTGTCTGTTTCCTTGCCGATGATATCCCAGCAGGCCATCTCGATTCCGCTCAACACGCCCATCAATGAAATGTCGGGGCGCGCCGAGTATCCGCGGGCGTAGATGTTTCGCCACAAGGCTTCAATTTGAAACGGGTCTGAACCGATCACATGGCGCTCGGCAACATCCTCGATCATGCGCGCGATCGTATGGGGGCCGAACGTCGCGGCATAGACCTCTCCATACCCGACAACACCGCTGTCGGTCGTTAACTTAAGAAAGATAAAATACTTACCGCCGAAATGGGGCGGTGGATTGCCGACCACGTAGGTTTTGATATCTTTGATTTTCATCCGCCGATCTCCCTCAGGCCATCGCCATCATGGCTTCGGCAAAACGTTCGACATCTGCCTCACCGACCCTGCGGGCAGTTGTTTCACGCATGGGCGTGGTTTCCGGCGTGCGCATCTCGGCAGCAAGATCACTTGCAGAAAAGCCCTTAAAGGCTTCAGGGAGTTTGCGCATCACGCCGCAATCCGTCAATAAATTGCCGTACCATCCGGGGAAAGAATTTACGTTTTGTCCCAGCCCACAAGCCGCTGCCGCTGCCGCGAAGGGTCCGGTATCTCGTTCCACCTGCCAGCCAAGGATGACTTCGACGGCAAGGCCGGTCGCCAATCCATGATGGACCGGCGCCAGGGCCGCAAGGGCATGAGAAATATTGTGAGCTATGGCCGTCGAACAATTATCAAGGGCAATACCGGCATAGGCCGAGCCCAGAGCCATATCGGCGCGAGCAGACAGGTTGCCGGGCTCCTGAACGGCGGTCCGCAACGCCTCGGAAATAAGGGAGAGTGCCTTGTGTGCATAAAAATCATTGCCCCTGTGCCGGTTCACATTGGTGCACGATTCCAGAGCATGGGAAAACGCGTCCAGCCCGGTCCAGGCGGTCAGGTCGGGCGGCAAGGACAGTGTCAATTCCGGGTCCAAAATGACTCGTTCGGGCTTGGTTTCCGTACCCCAGACCCAGACTTTTTTCCCGGCCGTGTTAGTGAATATATTGGTCGATGAAAATTCCGAGCCAGTGCCTGAGGTCGTTGGAACACAAATCTTCGGAACCGTTTTTTTCGGCAACGGCAAGCCTTGCATGGCGTATTCGGCGGGCCCGTTTCCCATTCGGGCGACGGTCGCGGCAATTTTACCGATGTCCATGGCCGAACCGCCGCCCATGGCAATGACCAACCCGGCATCCTTGTTTCGAACCAATTCGGTCGCCGCCTCGACCTGGCGTTGTTTCGGCTCGCCTTCAATATCGGAAAATACAGTAATGTCAGCCCCGCTGCTGCTTAATGCGGAAACAACCGGCTCGGCAATGCCCAGCTCTAGCAGGGTTCTATCAACAATCAGCACAACGGGTCGGTCAGGATCGCCAACGCTAAGCGCATCTTCCGCAATCAGCCTGACGCGCCCCGGGCCGAAACGTATTTCCGGAGTGCTGTTTACAGAAAAAGTCGGACTATCCATGACGCCTTCTTAACTCTACTCACCCGAAACCAGTTCCAGGTGGCTTTCTGTTTTTCTGTCAAAGACCCGCCTGACTGCCGGTTCAAAATGCTCCAGCGGCAACGTGTCGTAATCGGGATCGAAGGCGTTCTGGTCGTAGTTCGCACAAAAATCCACACATGCCTGATAATGGGGATGGTCCTTGAAGCGATCACGGGAATTGCGGTCGCCACCGATGTATTCATTGTAATAGTAACTCTGGAAAAGGCCGTGATGCTTGACGATCCAATAGACCTTCTCGGAAACATAAGGCCGCACCAGTGCGGCAGCGAATTCGCTGTGGTTATAGGGCGAGATGATATCCCCGATATCATGAAGCAGCGCCGCCACCACCATTTCGTCATCGGCACCGTCCCGCTCGGCCATGGTTGCCGATTGCAAGGAGTGTTGATAGCGGTTGATGCGATACCCACCCCAGTCCACATCCAGTAGCTTCAGATGTGTCAGGACCCGGTCAACCACATCGGCATTGGCTTTGTGTTCCAGCCGGGAAAGAAGATCCCAGTCTTCTTGCGTACCGTCCTCCATGCGTGTCCAGCTTACATACTCGAGCATGATTTGTTCTCCCATCTATAACAGGCCATCTGTCGTGGTCACCGGGTTCTATCAACCGGCGGAATAATGTGCTGAAATATAGCCTGTGACCAGAGGGTAATTGCATGTCATCACGTGACCAATATGCCTACCTTGGCATGTATGATTTTCCGGCACTTCACCCGGCCCAGGACGCATGGTGGTTCGGCCTTGCAAAGCATTTTGCTGGAGCCGGCATTTCCAACATCCCGGACGCCCTGAACAGGTCCGTGGCCGACCCCCATGATATCTGGGAGTCCCCCGATCTGTTCCTCGCCCAGACATGTGGATATCCGCTGACCCACCGGTTGGCTGGCAAAGTCCGGCTCATTGGCACGCCTTGTTATGATGTTCCGGCATGCGATGGTGCTCTGTACCGAAGCCTTTTCATTGTCCGTTCGGAGCAGAAACCGGAAAACCTTGCCTCTGCCTTGCCTGCCCGGATCGCCGTCAACGGCCTCGCCTCCTATTCCGGCTGGTGGGCGTTCTCAAGGGCGGTTGAAGCACTCGGCCTGAAAGGCGAGCCCTTCACCGAGACGGTTATCAGCGGCGGTCATGCAAAAAGCATTGATCTTGTCCGTGAAGGCCGGGCCGATATCGCCGCTATCGATTGCGTCACCCATGCGTTGATTGAAGATGTAGAGCCCGAACGATTGACGGGCTTGACCGTTCTCGAGCAAAGCGCACCGGCACCCGGACTGCCCTATATCACCAGGGGCGACAGGGACGAGACCGACATCCGGCGTATGGTCAGGGCTATCGAGAATGCCATGGAAGACCCCGACCTGGCGGATGCCCGCAAGGCCCTGCGGCTAGCCGGTTTCTGCCACGTTCCCTTGCAGGAATATGAAGAAATTATGATTTGAATTCAATGCTATACATGTTTTGTATTGCCAGGTTTCTGTGATTGAAATACAGATGAATTACTTGAGGGGCTTGAAGGGGATTTTCCGAGCCATACCTCGGTCATATTGATTGTCATACATTTTTAAACCTTCCCAAACCAACTAAAGTCATGGTTTGGCGTATCAGGGTAGCGCGCTTACCGATGGAAAGAATTGTCGATTTTTTCTGCCGCAAGGAAGGCCCGACTTGGGCAATCCTGGTGGCGACGTTTGCCTGCTGGACCGCCCTTATTGTGTCACATGAATTCCTGCCCTGGTATGTTCTTGCTGTCGTGGGCGGGGTGATTACCGCCCTGCATGCCTCGCTGATTCACGAAAGCGTGCATTGCATGAGAAGTGCGCCGAAATGGTTCAGGGCGTCGCTATTTTTCGTGCCACTTGGTGTCCTGTATCCCTATTTCATTTATGTTCGCGATCACACAACCCATCATCGCGATGCAGATTTGACCGATCCGAACCGCGATCCGGAATCTTTCTATTACCGGCAAGATGCCTGGCAACGAATGAACCCGGTGATGAAGATGATCATGACCGCCAACCAGACCTTTGCCGGACGTATGATCCTCGGCCCCTTCATCGTCACCATCCGGTTGATTCGGGTCGAAATTCGTCGTTGCCTGAACCGGGACGGCAGCAACCTTAGGGCATGGGCCCTCCATATTGCCGGTCTCGTCCTGCTGTTTGCCATTGTCTCGGGCTGGGCCGGCATGCCCTGGTGGCAGTACATCGTTTTCATCGCCTACCCCGGCTTGGCGTTTTCCCTGATCCGGTCATTTATCGAACATCGTTCAGCGGACGCCCCGGACCACCGGACGGCGATTGTCGAATCAGGCTGGTTTTTCGGACTTTTGTTCCTCAATAACAACCTGCATGTTGTCCATCATCGATTTCCAACCATGAAGTGGTACGAAATCCCGGCTTATTACCGGCAGCACCGACAGGAAATTGAACAAGGTAACAAGGGCTTCGTGTTCAGAGGGTACGGTGAGGTTATTCGCCGATACCTGTTCAAACCGACGTTTGCCCCGGTGCAACCGGCTGTTTAATCTTTCAAGCCCCCGTGGATAAATCCTGATTTAACAACGAAAATTCGTTAGTAAGCTGTTGTGCGATCAGCTGATTATATAACCCGTGAGATTGATTCAAAGTGCCGCTGCTGCTCCAAGTTGCTGCTCCTCCAATTCGGCATTTCGTGCCGCCAGGGTTCCCAAAGCAGGTGCCTCGGTAAGATTCAATACCGGTAGACGGCGGCGCAATTCGTCATGACAGGCCCGCACACCGTATTCCATATCTGAAAGGATAATGTCTTCAAAGGCGCTTGATTTCATGCCTTCCCAGGCCCACTTTACGAGTTGGGTATCCTCGTTTCCTGTTGTCAGGTTTATTCGGCGATTAAGATTTCGCGCCGCACTCATTTCCCGTCTCTCATCCGGCAGAGCCACGGTACCGCCGCACATATAGGATTTGCGTACGCTGATGGGTATAACTTGGTAATATTCAATCAGATCGGGACAGGCGGTAATCACCGTGTGTGGGAAAATGCCGAAATAGACCCAGGCCTGCCGATTGGATTCAGGCAGATGCTCGACTTCCGGTAAAAACTTGATGTAGTTGCTTACGCTCCATAACTTTGCCGGCTTGTCGCCAAAGGTGCCGACCGCCCGGCTCAGGCCGTTTGAGAAAGACTCATCAGAATATGTATGTCCATATAGATCGTTGAGGCTGGGGTGAGCTATCGGCACATGATAGCCCTCGTTATCGACATCTACGATGGATTTCCAGTCCAGGTCAAAATCCTGGCGCCAGGAAACGCCGTAAGGCTGCATTTCGGCAATACGGTACGGGGCAAGCTCCGCATCAAATTGAGCAACAAGACTTGACAGGGATGCGCCTTCACCCTTGAAGCGGACAAAAATTAATCCTAACCAAATTTCGAATTCCAGCGGTTTCAGTCCGTGCGTTGATTTATCTAACCCCGCAAAACTTTTCTCAAAAGCGATCCCTCGAAGGGAACCATCAAGATTGTAACTCCATCCATGAAAGGGACAAGTGATGATATTTTTGCAATTTCCAAACTCCTGCGTCACGACTCGCGACCCACGATGTCGGCATAGATTGTGGAAGGCGCGAATCTTGCCGTCATTTCCGCGCACAACCAAGGCCCGTTCATCAACCACATCCAGGCATTTGTAATCGCCTGGATTTGGGATTTCGCTAACATGGCCAACAAGAAGCCAGTTTCGACGGAAAATTACTTCCTTTTCGAGTTCGGTTAGCTCCTCGCTGTCATAAGTCCATGCGGGCAATCCGCCACGGCTAGCTTCCGAAGGAAAAAAGCTTTGACCTTTCTTAGTCTGCTGCATTTTTAATTCCTCACAGGTAGAAAAATATCCAAGGGCGAACCGGAATGACCCTGTAGCCTGCCAAAATTTGCACAATAAAGCAAAAATACAGTCATATCTTAATACCCTCCCCTGAAAATCGCTGCCGTTGAAATGATCCGCTGAATTATATATCAACGGTTTCAAGTGTAGGAGCCCTTTTGCTTTAATATCATAGGACACGGAGGGTTGGACGTTCGCTGACACAAATCAGGGACAAGAAAACCCCGCCAAGCCATTGGCCTGACAGGGTTTTATTTGGTGGGCGCTGGGGGATTCGAACCCACGACCCGCTGATTAAGAGTCAGCTGCTCTACCAACTGAGCTAAGCGCCCCTCAGGTGGGGTATTCGACCATATGACAGCCGGAGGAGCCATATACCAGAGCCCGGCCCCTTTGTCGATATGCCTGAGATAAATGAACACAGGACAGCAAGGCCTCTAAAAATCGCCCTCGCCGCCGCCGCGGCCGATCGATTCTTCGCGATGGATATGCACTGCCATCAGCAGCCCGAAACCAAACAGCAGTGTCATCATCGCGGTACCGCCATAGGAAATCAGCGGCAGGGGCACCCCGACTACCGGTATCAACCCCATCACCATGGCAATGTTGATGAACACATAAAGGAAAAACGTCGTTGTTACTCCCATGCCAACGAGGCGTCCAAAATGATTGCGACAGCTAAGCGATATGCTGAACCCGTAGGCGAGGATCAGCACATAAAGCGTCAGCAGGCCGAGGCCGCCAAGCAAGCCCCATTCCTCTGCCAGCATGGTGAAAATAAAATCCGTTTGTTTTTCCGGCAGGAAGTTGAGGTGACTTTGGGATCCCTGCAGGAAACCCTTGCCGAAAATGCCGCCGGAGCCGAAGGCAATTTTCGACTGGATGATATGATATCCGGAGCCGAGCGGGTCCATTTCCGGATTGAGGAAAGTAATTACCCGGTTTTTCTGATATTCACGCAAAAACTGCCAGCCGACCGGTGCCGACCCCAGAGCCAGCACCAGCAGCAATGCGAATTTCCATATTCTGACTCCGGCGACGAAGAAAATTGCACCACTGCCAATCAGCAGCATCAGGGCGGTACCGAGATCCGGCTGCCGCAACACCAGCACGACCGGCGACAATACCATCAGCAATGGTGCGATCAGGAATGTCGGGTGGCCTATATCCTCAATGTTGCCGCCGTGGAAATAGCGCGCCAGTGCCAGAACTAGAGCCACCTTCATCAATTCAGACGGTTGCAGATTGATGAAGCCAATATCAATCCAGCGCTGCGCCCCCATGCCGATGGTGCCGCCGAGCTCGACCGCCCCCAGCAAAGCCAACGTCGCACCATATAAAACGTAGGCATACCTGAGCCAGAATCGGATATTGGTCAACGCCACCACCAGCATCACGACAATACCGACCGCGAAGCGGATCATCTGGCGAGATGCCCACGGATCAAAGTTGCCGTTGGCGGCAGAGTAAAGCATAAGGAACCCGACCGATGCCGTCAGCACCAACACCAACACGAAAAGCCAATGTACCTGCCATAGTCGCTGGCCGATGCTGAAATTCGTATGATTGCTAAAACCTCTGGCCATTACCCTTGGCCCTTTCCGTCATCATCATTGCCGTTGACCGGGCTGGCCTTGGCTTCCCTGAGCAGTTTTGATTCCGGGGCCGGGGATAGTGCCTCGCCGGGCCGGGCCGAATTACGGCGTTGGGCCTCTTCCAGAATATCGCGGGCGATCGGCGCCGCCACACTCGAACCGCCGCCGCCATGTTCGATGACAATAGCCACCGCATATCTCGGTGCCTCGATTGGCGCATAGGCGACAAACAAGGCATGGTCGCGTTCTTTCCATGGTAGATTCTTGTTTTTGATGACACCCGTATCCCGTTCCGATTTGGATATCCGGCGCACCTGAACGGTGCCCGTCTTGCCGGCCATCCTGTATCTTTTATCTTTTATGCGAGAGCGAAAGGCGGTGCCGGTGGGTTCATTTACGACCACTTCCATGGCTTGGCGAACGGCGGCCAGGTGCTCTGGCACCAGCTGCATGCTTTCGGCTCCTTCAGCCATAACCTCAGCTTCCTCGTCGGCCCCGGTGACGCGCCGGGTCAGGCGCGGAACTACCGCGTATCCACTGTTTGCCAACCTTGCCACCATTACCGCTAATTGTATTGGCGTCGTCAGGATATAACCCTGGCCGATCCCGGCAATCAGCGTTTCCCCCATCTGCCACGGGGCACCGATAGCGGCCATCTTCCATTCATTGGAGGGAATGAGGCCCTTTTCCTCGCCGGGCAGTTCCAGGCCGAGGCGCTCTCCGAGGCCAAAACGTCGCGCCATTTCACCAATACGTTCGATACCGGTTCGCCGGGCAACTTCATAGAAATAAACATCACAGGACTGCGATATCCCCTTGTTAAGGTCTACGGCTCCATGCCCACCCCTTTTCCAGCAATGGAAAGTCGCATTGCCGAGCTTGGTTTGACCGGAACAAAATATGGAGCTTTCTGGCGTGATCACACCCTTCTCAAGGGCCGCCAACGCCACCACCATTTTAAATGTGGAGCCGGGCGAGTAATGTCCGCCAATCGCCTTGTTGATCAATGGCGATTTTTCATTGCCTACCAGCGCCTGCCATTGATCCGTTGTTAGCCCCTTATTGAAGGCATTGGGATCAAATCCCGGTGTCGAAGCCATGGCCAGAATATCACCGTTAATAACATCCATCACCACGGCGGCACCGCTTTGATCGCCCAGGCGCTTGCTGGCCATACGTTGCAACTCGGAATCTATGGTCAACGCAAGGCGTTCGCCTGACTGGCCTTCGTTGCGCGCCAGCTCACGGATGACCCGTCCATAGGCATTGACCTCTACCTGCAGATTGCCGCTGGACCCCCGCAACGACAGGTCATAAGTTTTTTCAATGCCCGATTTGCCGATCCGGAAGCCTGGAAGCTCCAGCATCGGATCGCCTTTCGCCTCGCCTTCGGAAACGGCGGCGACATAACCAAGGATGTGCGCTGTTTCTTCTGGGTATGGATAATAGCGACTTTGGCCAACATCGATCATCACTCCCGGCAGGTTGGGCGTGTTAACCTCGATCCGGGCAACTTCCTCCCAGTTCAGGTTTTCGCGCAGCGTAATTGGAACAAAGCTGCGTTTGCGCTTGATCTCACGCAAAATGCGGCGGATATCACCGTCGCTGATCGGAATGATAAGACCAAGCCGACCAAGTGTTGATTTTATATCCGGCGTCTGCTCAGGGATGAGGACAACACGGTAGTTCTGGTGGTTATCGGCAATCGGCTCGCCAAATCGGTCGACAATGCGTCCGCGTGGAGGCGACAACAGCCGAAAGCTGATGCGGTTCTCGTCAGCCAGTGTGCGGTACCGATCCGCCTCGACAACCTGTAAATAGTACATGCGCCCGACAAGCGACGAAAGTAATAGCATCTTGCCCCCGGCAAGCATGGCCGTACGGCGACTGAACTGTTTATGGCGTTCGCTATCTCTATGCATTGGCGGGCCTCAAAACTGTCTCAGGAATGCCCGCTGCCAGCGCATGAACAGCCAGGCCAGCATCGGGAATATTCCCAGGGACAGCAGATATTGCAGGAACAGGGCACTCGATTCGACCACCGTCCCATAGAACGACGAAACCAGCAACCATCCGACCATGGCGGCCGAGGCCGCAACCATGGCAAAGCCGAGCCAGATTATTGCAAAAGATTTTCCTACCAGAAACCGCCTTTGCGACACAACGACACCATAAACAATCAGATAAGACAGAACATTCACCCCAAGCGGTGCACCGGTCAGGGTATCTTGCAACAAGCCGATGGCGAACACGGCATAAGCCGGCATCAGATTCGGGCGGTGCACGGCCCAGTGATAAATTGCCATCAACGGCAGCAGGGGCATGACTCTTGAAAGATCTGGAATATGCAGAGGCAAGACGTTGAAAAGAACAAGCACCAATGTTAATCCGAATGGTGTCAGGCTACGCGCCATCAGGTCCAGACGATGCCACAGGACCGGCTTCATTATTCTGGTTTCCCGCCTCCGGCCTCACCTGTATCGGGTAGAATTCCACGCAGGCCATAGTCGACAACACGCACATATTCCAGGCGTTCTCGGGATACAAAAGGCTGAACCGTGATGTTGCCCTCGTTGACCTGCTCGACGATGCCGACGGGGATGCCTGCGGGGAAGACTCCGCCGTGCCCGGAAGTCACAATCCGGTCACCCGGTGATATGACGGCCCCCGGAGTCAGATGGATCAATTGCGTTTTCTCGGTATTGTTTCCGGCCATAATGGCGCGTGTCCGAGTCTGTTCCGCCAGCACCGGAATGCGTGAGTTAAGATCGGTGATCAGCAACACCCAGGTCGATCTGGATCCGACACCGGCGATCCTGCCGACCAATCCGGCACCTGTTACCACCGACTGTCCCTTGGAAATGCCGGGACGGGCACCAATATTCAGCAGCATGCTGTGGGCAAACGCCCCGCCGGTATCGGCGATCACCCGGGCCGTGACGAAACTGGCTTCGGAACCGGGAATAAAGTTGAGCTGATCACGAAGAGCAATATTTTCAGCTTCCAACTTGCGGGCCACCATTTGCCAATGCAACAGCCGCTCATTCTGATCGCGAAGCACTGCATTTTGCTCACGTACGACAGACAGTTCACGGAACTGGTCGATCACTTCATTTGCGGTCGCCACCGGCCGGGACAGCACATCCAGGATCGGGGCAACGGAATCGGTGATCTGGGCGCGCAGCCGTTCCGTCGTTTCCAGATCGGCCTTACCGAGGAGCATCAGGGAAAACGCCGCCAACACCAGGCCAATAAAGGCAAAGCGGTGCGTAAGACTCCTGATCGGAGCCGAAACACGGTGGCTGAAACGTGAACGATCTTTCACGCCGGTTCCTCAAAACGTCACAATTTCCCAGGCAAACAGATGACCCGTCGAGCAATATCATCCACTTGTTAATATTAGCTTTCCGGGCGCAGCCGGGGCTTGCACCAGAAAGGCCAGATATTATACGCCTTTACGGGCGAAGCCTCAATACATGCTGGTGAGAACGTCTTTGAGTCGCTTCATTTCCTCGAGCGCCCGCCCGGTACCGAGCACAACGCAGGAAAGCGGGTCATCGGCTATCGACACCGGCAGGCCGGTGGCATGGCGCAGCACGTAATCCAGGTTGCTGAGCAGGCCGCCACCGCCGGTCAGCACGATGCCTTTATCGACGATATCGGCAGCCAGTTCCGGCTCGGTGTGCTCGAGCGCCACCTTGACCGCCTCGATAATGGCGCCGACCGGTTCGGCCAGACTTTCGGCGATCTGGCGTTCGGAAATGATCAGTTCCTTGGGCACCCCGTTCATCAGGTCGCGGCCCTTGATTTCCATGGTCCGGCCCTCGCCTTCCTCGGGCGGGCAGGCAGAACCGATGGTTTCCTTGATGCGCGCCGCACTGCCTTCGCCGACCAGCAGATTATGGTTGCGACGAATATAGCCGATGATGGCTTCGTCCATCTTGTCGCCGCCGACACGCACGCTTCTCGCATAGACAATGCCGCCCAGGCTGAGCACCGCGACTTCGGTGGTGCCGCCGCCAATATCGACGACCATGGAGCCGGTCGGCTCGGTTACCGGCAGGCCGGCACCAATGGCTGCGGCCATCGGTTCCTCAATCAAATAAACCTTCCTGGCGCCGGCGCTTTCGGCAGATTCCTGAATGGCCCGGCGCTCGACGGCGGTTGATCCCGACGGCACGCAGATGACCACCAATGGGCTGGCGAAGCTGCGCCGGTTATGCACTTTACGGATGAAGTACTTGATCATTTCCTCGGCGACTTCGAAATCGGCGATAACGCCATCACGAAGCGGCCGGATGGCGCGAATGTTGCCCGGCGTCCGGCCCAGCATACGCTTGGCCTCTTCGCCGACGGCGAGAACCTGTTTTTTGCCCTTGACCTCGACGATGGCGACGACTGAGGGCTCGTTCAGGACGATCCCCCTGCCCTTTACATAGACAAGGGTATTAGCGGTGCCGAGGTCGATGGCCATATCGGCCGACAAAAATCCGAAAAGCTTGGAAAACATCAGCCCTCTCTTAAATTCCTAAACTCGGGGTGCCGGAGAGAATCTCCAGCACCCCTTTATAACAAAGACATTCCAGCGTTTACTAGGCGGAAAGCGCCGAAGGGGCGGTTTTTTCCCGTTTTACCAGCAGCTTGTTGAGGGCGTTGATATAGGCCTTGACCGAAGCCACCATGGTGTCCGTGTCGGCGCTCTGGCCGTTCACGGTCTTGCCGCCCTCTTCCAGGCGTACCGTCACCTTGGCCTGGGCGTCGGTGCCCTCGGTCACGGCGTGGACCTGGTAGAGCTGCAACCGCGCTTCGTGGGGGAACAGCTCCTTGATACAGTTAAAAGCCGCATCGACCGGGCCGTCCCCGGTGCGGGCGCATGATTTCGCAACGCCACCGACCTCAAGCTCGACCTCGGCCTTCGGCGGCCGGTGTACGGTGCCGCACTTGATCTCCATGGACAGCAGCTTGATGTTGTCGTTGGTGGCCACCACTTCGTCATCAACTAGGGCGATAATATCCTCGTCGAAAACCTCTTTCTTGACGTCGGCCAGATCCTTGAACCGCTTGAAGGCGTCCTTGATGGCGTTGTCACCCAGATCGTAGCCCAGGTCATTCAGTTTCTCGGAGAAGGCATGGCTGCCGGAATGTTTGCCCAAGACCAGCTTGGAGGTACTGAGGCCCACGGATTCCGGAGTCATGATTTCATAAGTCCCGGCGTGCTTCAGCATACCGTCCTGATGAATGCCCGATTCATGGGCGAAGGCATTGGCCCCGACGATGGCCTTGTTGGGCTGCACGGTGAAACCCGTTACGGTCGAAACTAATTTAGATGCCTTGATGATGTGCGACGTATCGATGCCGGTGACATAGGCCATGGAGTCCTGGCGGGTTTTCATGGCCATGACGATTTCTTCCATGGCGGCGTTGCCGGCCCGCTCGCCGAGGCCGTTGATGGTGCATTCGATCTGCCGGGCGCCGGCCTGAACGGCCGCCAGGGAGTTGGCGACGGCCAGGCCTAAGTCATTGTGGCAATGGACGGAAATGATCGCCTTGTCGATATTCGGCACCCGGTTAAAGAGCATTTCAATGAGCGCTGCAAATTCGAAGGGCAGCGCGTAACCGACCGTATCGGGGATGTTGATGGTACGGGCGCCAGCATCGATGGCGGCTTCCACACACCGGCACAGGAAATCGTGTTCGGTGCGCGAACCATCCTCGGCCGACCATTCCACATCGTCGGTAAAGTTACGGGCCAGCGTTACGCTTTCGATGACTTTTTCAAATACCGCTTCCGGCGCCATCTGCAACTTGTATTCCATGTGCAGGGGCGATGTGGAAATGAAGGTGTGGATGCGCGACCGCACCGCCGGTTTGACGGCTTCGGCACAGCGTTCGATATCGCCCCTGGTGGCGCGGGCCAGGCCGCAGACGGTGGAATTTTTAACCACCTTGGCAATTTCGTTGACGGCTTCGAAGTCGCCTTCCGAGGCAATGGGAAAACCGGCCTCGATAATATCGACGCCCATGGCTTCGAGCACCTGGGCGATGCGCATTTTTTCGTCCAGGTTCATGGACGCGCCCGGCGACTGTTCGCCGTCGCGTAAAGTGGTATCGAAGATAACGATACGGTTGGAATCTTGTTTGTTAGTCATTGGATTGGGTCCTTAAGCTTAATACTCGGGTGTTCGCGACTTTTTTACAGTGTCGTTTTTCCCCTAAGCGCCACCGATCCCGAAAGACCGCAGACGTCAGGGGCACCTAAGAAGCAGGAGGTTCCCGTTCAGGCCGGACAGCAGCAGGGGCGCGCGGTTGGGATCAACCGTGGTCGCCGACTTTAAAGGTGCGCTGCGCATCATCATTATTCTTGTCCGGGCCTTAAACTTTCGCTTGGAAACCCTTTAAATCTAGGATTCCCACCGTAGATATCAATGTTTAACAGTGCATAAAGACACCGAGCCGGGGGGCCTTGTCAATATGGTTGTTGGCGATTGGCTTTTATCGCAAAAAAAAAATGAAGAAACAAAGCCATTTTATCCTTTAAAAACAACAGGCCGCTTTTTTGACTGCCGGGAACAGGCGTCAATTTGGGGGAGTATTCACACTGTCAAAGAACAAGTTATGAATATAGTCCTTTATTAGGCATTTGTCAAGGCGGCGCCACAGGGCGGAGCCGAAGCCCCCCTTAGGCGATACATTCCCCGCCATCGATGACCAGGGCGTGGCCGGTCATGAAGGATGAGCGGTCGGAGGCGAGATAGAGGATCGATTCGGCAATTTCCTCGATGCTGGCCCAGCGGCCCATGGGGATGGTGCCGGCAACGTATTTTTCCAACTCGGCGCGGCCGCCCATCTGGCGCATGTAAGGGGCATTAAAGGGGGTATCGACCCAGCCCGGACACAGGGCGTTGCAGCGAATGTTGAATTCGGCGTAATCGAGGGCGATCTGCTTGACCATCATGATAACGGCGGCCTTGGTGGTGATATAGGCGAGCATGCCTTTATCGAGAAAGACCCCGGAATTGGACGACGTGATGACGATGGACCCGCCGCCCTGCCCCTTCATGTGCGGGACCACCAACTTGGCCGCCACGAAGTGGGCGCGGACGTTCAACTGATAGGATTGGTCCAGTCCCTTGGCCGACACCTCTTCCAGGGAGCCTTCGACCTGGATACCGGCGTGGCTGTGCAGGATATCGATGCGGCCATGGGCGGCATGGGTGTCGGCGATGAGCTTGGCCAGCGCGCCTTCGTCGGTGACATCGGTTGGCCTGGCTTCGGCCCGGCCACCGGCCTTGGTAATAATCAAGGCCGTTTCATCAGAGCGTTCCGATGACAGGTCGGCAACGATGACGATGGCCCCTTCACGGGCCAGAATTTCGGCCCCGCCCCGGCCAATGCCGGAACCGGCGCCGGTAACGATGGCAACGCGGTCTTTCAATATCATCGGAATTATCCTTTAGCGGCCTTTTTAGTATCGTTCTTGCGGAGCAATAGTTGCGCCGAGATCAACAGGGTCAGCGACACCGCCAGAACCATTGTACCGATGGCATTGACCTCTGGCGTGATGCCGCGGCGAATGGATGAAAACACATAAATCGGCAGGGTTGTATTGGCCCCGGCAACGAAGAACGAGATGATGAAATCATCGAAGCTGAAGGTGAAGCTGAGCAGGAATCCGGCGAGAATGGCCGGGAATATTTGCGGCAAGGTCACCTGACGAAAAGTTTGCCACGGGGTTGCGTAAAGATCCTGTGATGCCTCGATAAAGGATCGGTCCATGCCGGCAATCCTGGCCCGCACCAGGACGATGACCAGTGACATGGTGAACAGGGTATGGGCCGCAATCACCGACACATAACCCAGTGATAACCTGGGCGGCTCGGCGCCTTCCGGCCACACGGCGGCGAGCAGCGGATTGAGCGCATCAAATACGGTGACCAGGGCGACCAGGGTTGCGATGCCGATGACAATCCCCGGAATCATGATCGACACATATATAAGCCCGTCGAACATGGTCTTCATGGGGCCGCGCATCCGTTGCAGGGCCAGGGCCGCCGTTGTTCCCATGATGGAGGAAAGAAAGGCGGCGGAAAAAGCGATAATCAGGCTGCTGGTCAGGGATTCAAGAACGAACGGATTGGACAGCGCCTTGCCATACCATTCGATGGACAGCCCCCGGAAATCACTGGCATTACGCCCGGAATTGAAACTGAAAAGCACAATGATGCCAATCGGCACGTACAGGAACAGATAGACTGCTATGGAATAAAAACGCATGACCATGAATATCTTTCCCTACATGATCGAAACATCTCGTCCAGTCTTGCTGCCCATGGTGAGGCGCATATAAATCGTGACTGTAACGAGCATGATAATAACAAGGGTGACCGCAAGGGCCGAGCCAAAGGGCCAGTTCCTGGATTGCAGGAACAGATCAACCAGCGCATTGCCAAGAAAGAAAATTTTGCCGCCGCCGAGAAAGGCGGGGATCAGGAATTCACCCATGAGCAGGATAAACACCAACATGCACCCGGTCGCCATGCCGGGCATGGAAAGCGGCAACGTCACTTGTAAAAAGGTGCGAAACGGGCTGCCGCCAAGGTCGTTGGAGGCTTCCAAAAGCTGTTTGTCGAGCTTTTCCAGGGAAACATAGATCGGGAAAACCATAAGCGGCAGGTAGCCGTAGATCATGCCCAGCAACACGGCGCCGGGGGTGTTGATCAGGCGAACGTCATCGAAGCCGATCATTTCCAGCAGATTGGGAATACCGCGCCCACCGAGGATGAAAATCCAGGCATAGGTGCGAATAAGCAGGCTGGTCCAGAACGGCACAATAACCAGAACCAGCAGCAACATCTTCCAACGGGCACTTACTTTTACCGCAAGGTAATAGGCCAACGGGTATGCAACGAGCAGCGTCAGCAGTGTGCCAAGGGGCGCATAGGTCAGTGTATTTGTGAAAGCCTTAAGGCGCGAAGGCAGGTTGGCATATTGATCGAAGGTAAACGAAGCCGCATACCCGCCCATGGGCGAGCGCTCGCCAAAAGAAAAAATGACGACGACAATAAGGGGCATAATCAGCATGACCAGGAACCACAGCGTGGTCGGAGCAAGAAGCACCGCCGTCAGCCATGACCCTTTATTGCCGTCCTTTATCATCGTCGCCATTTCTTAACCAGAGTCTTCTATTAAGCCGATTTGAAGCGAGCGATCACTTCTGCGCGGCCCGGATCGGTCAGCGTTTTGGCTGCGCCAAATTCAAGAGCATCCATCAGCTCTTTGGCCGGGTACAGGATGGGATCGTTGACCGTGCTGGCAGGCAGCATGGCATCGACACGGGAATCGCTGGCCGGGTAACCATGCACTTCGAAGTCACGTGCCTGGATGTACGGATCCTGGAAGTAGTTGAGGAACGCATAGGCTGCTTCCAGATGCGGGGCATCGGTCGGAATGGCATAGAAATCAGACCACAACTCGCCACCATCAGAGGCCACGACGTATTCCATTTCGGGCATGTCGGTGTTCAGTTGTTTGCCGTCGCCGGTCCAGCAGATCGACATCCACGCATCACCGCTACGCATTCCCGGCTGATAATCAGACGTGATGGCGAACAGGTGGGGCTTGGAATCAATCAGCAGTTTTTCGGCCTTGGCAAGTTCCCCAGAATCGATGGAGTTGAACGAGAAGCCAAGGGCACACAGTGCAGCCCCGATGGTGGTCAGCTGATAGTCATGCACGATGGTGTGACCGGAACCGGCACCCATGGTGACATCGAAGAAGTCTTTCCAGGATTTCGGGCCGCTTGTGATCTTCTTGGTATTAACCACGAAGCCCGTTGTGCCCCAGTTCTTGGGCACCGCATAAACCTTGCCGTTAACCGTGGCGGGTCCGGCAAAGGTCGGGTTCTGCGCCGCAGAGCTGAAGTTGGGAATGCGGGACAGATCCAGCTCCTGGATCAGGCCCAGTTCCACATAGGTGGAAATGGTGTAGTTGGTGGGCACAAACACATCCCAACCGGCACCACCGGCCTGAAGTTTGGCCAGCATTTCTTCGTTGGAGCCAAAGGCGTTGACCTGAACGTTGACGCCGGTGGTTTTGGTGAATTCTTCGATGTTGACCGGGTTGTGGTAGTTCGGCCAGGTCGAGAACACCAGTTTGTCACCAACTTCGCCAAAGGCGTGGGCCGGGCGAGAAAGCAGGCTTGGCATTGCACTACCCATGACGGCCATGGCGGTACCAAGACCGGTAACCCCCAGGAAATGACGGCGGGAAACAGAACCGTTCTGATAACGCCGAAATTCTTCCATGAGCTTCTTGGCCGTGATCGGCTGATTGTCTTTGTAGTCTTTACTCATTAGTTAAACCTCCGTTTGAAAAAAAATCCGTAATTGTTATTTAAGCAAGCCGTCTTTTACGGATTTACCTTGCGGCTTCTAAGAATCCTCTAACGCTAACGCGAGTTCGTTCTTCCATCCAATGGTGACCGTGTCCCCAGGGTTAAAGCCCCCGCTTTCGCTTTCAATATGCTTTGGCGACAGCACCAGAACATCACCGATGCCTTCTGCATTGATCAGGTATTCCGTGTGCTCGCCCAGGAAGATCTGGTTTTTAACGCGCCCGTTCATAGCCACATCCGCATTCATGTCTGCGGCAGACGTATTGCTGGGGCTAATGGCGATTAATTCCGGCCGAATGGCGATGCTGGCATGATCGCCGCCTCGAAGGGTGGGCGCGCCGGTCGACGGGCTGCCGATGAATTCCCGGCCATTCTCGCTTTTTACGGTGATTGATTTGCCGTTTACCCCGGAAATGGAACCGGCAATGAAATTTGATTTACCGACAAAATCGGCGACGTAGCGATTGACCGGGTGATCATAAAGTTCGCGCGGGCTGCCCGATTGCACGATATCACCTTCGCGCATGATGCAGATCCGATCGCTCATGGAGAGCGCCTCTTCCTGATCGTGGGTGACCAGAATAAAGGTGATGCCGACTTCCCGCTGCAAGGTTTGCAATTCGATTTGCATATCCCGGCGCAATTTTCGATCAAGGGCGGCCAGAGGCTCGTCCAGAAGCAGCACCGTCGGGCGGTTGATCAGGGCCCGGGCCAGGGCAACACGTTGCTGCTGGCCCCCCGACATTTCCCAGATACGGCGATTTCTATAGCCGGACATCTGAACCAGTTCGAGGGTCTCGTCGATTTGCTTGTTCATTTCGGCTGCTGTCGGCTTGGGGCTGCGCTGGCGAAGCCCGTATCCGATGTTTTCGGCAACGTTCATATGGGGGAACAGGGCATAGTTCTGGAACACCATATTGACCGGGCGCTTGTGGGGCGGGATGCCGACCACCGGCACGCCGCCGATGTGCACGTCGCCTTCGCTCGGCTGATCAAACCCGGCGATCAGGCGAAGCGATGTGGTCTTGCCGCAGCCGGACGGCCCTAAGAAGCTGAAAAAGGCCCCCTGCTCGACCGACAGGCTGATGTTATCGACGGCGACGACGGGACCGAACCGCTTGGTCACGTTTACGAACTCGACATCCTTGTGGTCGTTGCTCAATTTATTCATCACCCTTTTGCGTACCAGCCGTTGTCCACATAAAGCGCATTGCCGGTAACAAAACTTGATTCGTCGGAGGCCAGGAAGACGACGGCGGCGGTCACTTCCTCGGGCTCGCAAATCCGCCCCTGGGCCGCAGCCAAGCCTGAGTCATCCCAGGCCTGCCCGGCCGCATCAAGCTCGTCGATCTCGCGAAGCCCGTGCGCGGTCTTGACGAAGCCGGGGCAGACCGCGTTACAGCGGATGCCCTGGTCGCGGTATTCCACGGAAATGGTGCGGGCCAATTGCAGCACTGCGCCCTTGCTCATGCAATAGATGGCCTCAAGGGCGAAGCCCAGTTCGGCGGCGATGGAAGAGGTAATGACGATGGAGCCGCCGCCGTTGTCGCTCATTTCCCGGACCGCCCGGCGGCATACCAGAAACGCCGATTTGACGTTGATGTCCATCAGCCGGTCGTAATCTTCCTCGGTCGAGTCATGCAGGGCCTTCACGATGATGGTTCCGGCATGATTGAACAGCACGTTATAGGGGCCGAAGGTTTTGGCGATGTCGTCGAAGGCCCGGTCGACCTGATCGGCCTTGGAAACATCTGCCTCGAAGAACGCCGCCGTGCCGCCCATGTCCTGAATCATGGCCACGGTTTCGGCGCCGGCGTCCGGCTGGATATCAATAATGGCGACGCTGGCCCCTTCGCGGGCAAAAGCCAGCGACGATGTCCGCCCCATACCGGCCGCCCCGCCGGTGATGACGGCCTTTTTACCTGCTAGCCGACCGTTCTTATTAACGAGCCCCCCGGAATCTGTCATGTGCACCCCTGTTCGTGTTATTTATTAGTTATCTAATATATTCAACAGGCCTTTTTGTAGGTTAAAACCATCCCAATCACCACAGAAATAAGCTGTCAAAAGGGGGCTATTTCAACAGGCAAAAAAACCCGGACACTTTTCCCATCCACCAAACGGTTTAGGAAAAGTATCACGGGTTTTTTGATCCGGTACTGTACCGGTTCGGTTTAGTTTTTGTCTTTATCGACCAGCTGGTTGGCCTTGATCCACGGCATCATGTCGCGCAGCTTTTCGCCGACCTGCTCGATCGGGTGTTCGGCGTTGCGGCGGCGGGTCGCCTTGAAGCTGGGCTGGCCGGCCTTGCATTCGAGCATCCAGTCGCGGGTGAAACGGCCCGACTGGATATCATCCAGCACCCGCTTCATTTCGGCCTTGGTCTCACTGGTGATGATGCGCGGGCCACTGGTGTAGTCGCCGTATTCGGCGGTGTTGGAGATCGAATAGCGCATGTTGGCCATGCCGCCTTCGTACATCAGATCGACGATCAGCTTGACCTCGTGCAGGCATTCGAAATAGGCCATTTCCGGCGCATAGCCGGCTTCGGTCAGGGTTTCGAAACCGTTCTTGATCAATTCCATCAGGCCGCCGCACAAAACCACCTGCTCGCCGAACAGGTCGGTTTCGCATTCTTCTTTAAAGGTGGTTTCGATAATGCCCGAGCGCCCGCCGCCGATGCTGGAAGCGTAAGATAACGCCACTTCCAGCGCGTTGCCGGTGGGGTCCTGTTCGACGGCGACCAGGCACGGCACGCCGCCGCCCTTCTGGTATTCGCCGCGCACCGTATGGCCGGGGCCTTTCGGCGCGATCATGAAGACATCGATGTCGCCGCGCGCCTCGATCAGGTTGAAATGAATGTTGAGGCCATGGGCAAAGGCCAGGGCGGCGCCGGGCTTCATGTTTTCATGAATGTGGCCGTAATAGATATCGGCCTGCAATTCATCGGGGCAGAGCATCATGATCACGTCGGCCCACTTGGCCGCATCGGCGACGGTTTTGACGGAAATGCCTTCGGCTTCTGCCTTCTTGGCACTGGCCGAGCCTTCCCGAAGCGCCACGCACACATCCTTGACGCCGGAATCCCGCAGGTTCAGCGCATGGGCATGGCCCTGGCTGCCGTAACCGACGATGGCAACTTTTTTCGCCTTGATCAGGTTAACGTCGGCATCACGATCATAATAAACACGCATGGTATTCTTCCTTCAGGTGGAGTTTTAAAAAAAATCAGGTTTCGTCGTATCTCATTGCGTCCAGGCCGCGGGCGATGGCGGCAACGCCGGTCCTGGATACATCGACCAGCCCCAAGGGCCGCATCAGTTCGATAAAGGCGTCCAGCTTGCCCGTATCGCCGACGATTTCAAAGACAAAGGATTCATTGGTGCTGTCGACGGCGCGGGCCCGGAAGATATCCGCAATACGCAGGGATTCAAGCCTTTTCTCGCCTGTGCTGCACACTTTCACCAGGGCCAGCTCGCGCTCCACATGGGGGCCTTCGACGGTCAGATCGGAAACCCCGTGTACCGGCACCAGCCGCTCAAGCTGCGCCTTGATCTGCTCGATGACCATGGGCGTGCCCGAGGTGACGATGGTGATCCGCGACAGGTTTTCCTGCACATCGACCTCGGCCACGGTCAGGCTTTCAATATTGTAGCCACGGCCCGAAAACAGGCCGATGACGCGGGCCAGCACCCCCGGTTCGTTATCCACCAGGACGGCCATGGTATGGGCGTTTTTTATATCTGCAATCGGTGTCACTTTTATTATCCTTAAACCAGAACCATGCCGTCTTCGGACACCGGTTTACCCACCGCGTCGCCCGGGCCAAAGATCATTTCATTATGGGCCGCCCCCGACGGGATCATCGGGAAACAGTTTTCCAGGGGATCGACGGCGATTTCGGCAATCACCGTGCGGTCCAGGGTAATCATCTCGTTGATAACGTCGTCCAGCTGATCAACCCTGTCGGCACGCAGGCCAACGCCGCCGAAGGCATCGGCCAGCTTGGCGAAATCAGGCAGCGCTTCCATCCGGCTTTCCGCATAACGGCCTTCGTGCAGCATTTCCTGCCACTGGCGCACCATGCCCATGTACTGGTTGTTGAGGATGAACACCTTCACCGGCAGATTGTACTGGGCGATGGTCGACATTTCCTGAATGTTCATCAGGATCGAGGCTTCGCCGGCGATGTCGATGACCAGCGCCTTGGGGTGGGCGATCTGCACCCCCATGGCCGCCGGCAGGCCATAACCCATGGTGCCGAGGCCGCCCGACGTCATAAACCGGTTCGGATGTTCGAAGTGGAAATGCTGGGCCGCCCACATCTGGTGCTGGCCGACCTCGGTGGTGATATAAACCTCTTCACGGTCCTTGGTCAGCTCGTACAGCCGTTCGATGGCATACTGGGGCTTGATCAAATTGCTGGTACGGTCATATTCCAGCGACTTGCGACCGCGCCAGCCGTCGATGGTTTTCCACCACGATTTCATGGCTTTTTCATCGGCCTTTTTCTGGCCCGACTTCCACAGCTTGATCATGTCTTCCAGCACATGGCCGACGTCGCCGACGATGCCAATTTCCACATGCACGTTCTTGTTGATGGATGACGGATCGATGTCGATATGAATCTTGCGCGACTCCGGCGAGAAGGCATCGAGCCTGCCGGTCACCCGGTCATCGAACCGCGCACCGATGCAGACCATAACGTCGCAATCGTGCATGGCCATGTTTGACTCGTACGTGCCGTGCATGCCGACCATGCCAAGGAAATTCTTGTCCTGAGCCGGCAACGCGCCGAGCCCCATCAGGGTCAGGGTGCACGGAAAATTGGTCGCCTGGACAAGCTGCCTGAGCAACAGGGACGCGCCGGGGCCGGAATTGATGACGCCGCCACCGGCATAAATCAGCGGCCGCTTGGCCGTGGCCATGATCTTGACTGCCTGTTCGATCTTTTTAATGTCGCCCTTGACCTGCGGCTTGTAGCTTTTGTGCTGGGCCTTGGCCGGCGGCAGATAGTCGCCCTTGGCCATCATCACATCCTTGGGCAGGTCGATGACGACCGGACCGGGACGCCCGCTGGCCGCCACGTGGAAGGCTTCGTGAATGCGCCGCGCCAGGTTATCGACGTTTTTGACCAGATAGTTGTGCTTGGTACACGGCCGGGTGATGCCGGTGGTATCGGCTTCCTGGAAAGCATCGTTACCGATCAGGTGGGTCGGCACCTGGCCGCACAGGCAGATGATCGGCACAGAATCCATCATGGCATCGAGCAGGCCGGTCACCGCGTTGGTGGCGCCGGGGCCCGACGTCACCAGCACGACGCCGATCTTGCCGGTCGAGCGCGCATAGCCTTCGGCCGCGTGCACGGCGCCGCCTTCCTGGCGGACAAGGATATGCCTGATCTTGTTCTGCTTGAAAATTTCGTCGTAAATCGGCAAAACGGCACCGCCCGGATAGCCGAAGATCACTTCGACGCCCTGATCCACCAACGCTTTGAGCAGAATTTGCGCACCATTCATCTGGGCATTTGACATCGGTCTGGCCTTTTCGTCGTTTTACACAAGAATCAGGCCGCCTGTCAGGGCGGCCCTGCCTATAAAGAGGGGGCAACCTAGTCTTTCAGGACGCGTCGGTCAACAAAAACTGGCGAATAAATGAAAAGATTTTTGGGCGCAAACTTTCCGAATATTGCGCGGTAATTTCCAGGTCGGCGGCCATCTGATTGCGCAGCCATGTCAACTGACGCTTGGCGAAATTGCGGGTGGCCCGGGCCGCGTCCTCTGTCGCGCTGTCCAGATCCTGATCACCGGCCAGATAGCCGAGCAGTTCCGGCACCCCGACCGCCTTCATGGCCGGCAGGGCGGGGTCGAGCCCAAGGGCCGCCAGCGCCCGCACTTCTTCCACGGCCCCGGCGTCCAGCATGGCCCGGAAACGATCATCGACGCTCTGGTAAAGAATGTCCCGGTCCGGCACCAGCTTGATGGCGGCAAAACGGGCATCCAGCGGCGCAGCGGCCGGGTGATCCTTCTGCCAGTCGCTTAAAGACTTGCCGGTCGCCGTCGCCACCTCGACGGCGCGGATGACGCGCTGGGTATCGCCGGGCGGGATACGCGCCGCCGCTTGGCTGTCGAGCTTCGCCAATTCGCCGTGGAAGGCCTCGGGGCCAAGTGCCCGGTGGCGCGCCGTTATGTCGGCGCGCACCTGTTCGGGCACGTCCGGGATCGGCGCCAGCCCTTCGGTCAACGCTTTTATATACATGCCCGTACCGCCGACCACGATGGGCAGTCTGTGTTCATTCCAGGTGGCCTTGACCTCGGATACCGCCAGATCGAGCCAGCGCCCGACCGAGCACGCCTCGGCCACCGATTGCACCCCATACAGGCGGTGCGGTACGCGGCTTAAATCCGCACCCGGCGGGCGCGCCGTCAGCACATTCAGTTCCTTATAGACCTGCATGCTGTCGGCGTTGATAACCGTACCGCCGAATTCCAGCGCCACATCGACGGCCAATGCGGATTTGCCGCTGGCCGTCGGACCGGCGATAATAAGGACTGGTTCAGACAGGATACGCATCTCCCATGGATAATGTTGTCACATTGATCGGCTCGTCTCTTGATCCGGCTATTGTCGCCGAGGTTGCCCGTTCGCTCAACGGTGAAGCCGACTGGCTGGCGATTAATATCGCCTGTGATATTCATGTCGGGTCTCTAGAAGCTGCGTCGGCTGAAACCACCGCCCGCGCCATTGTCGGCGACCGGCCCGTGGATGTCATCGCCCAGGCCGCCCACGGGCGGCGCAAGAAGTTGCTGCTGGCGGATATGGATTCGACCATGGTGACCACCGAAACCCTGGACGAACTGGCCGATTTTGCCGGTATCAAGGACCAGGTGGCGGCCATTACGGCGCATTCCATGAACGGCGAAATAGATTTCCCTACGGCCCTGAGAGAAAGAGTCGCCATGCTGAAAGGCCTGCCGGCGGATTATCTGGAACAGACATACCGCGCCATTCGCCTGACCGATGGGGCCGAAGCCCTGGTCCGCACCATGCAGGCCTTTGGCGCCAAAACCATGCTGATTTCCGGCGGCTTTACCTGTTTTACCGAACGGATCGGTGCCCGCGCCGGATTCGACGCCAGCCGCGGTAACGTGCTGGAAGTGGCCGGCGGGGTGCTCACCGGCCGAGTCGGCGAGCCTATACTGGACAGGGACTCTAAACGGGCGGCGCTCTATGAATTTGCCGCCGAACACGGTGTCAATCTGGCCGATACCATGGCCGTCGGCGATGGTGCCAACGACCTGGCCATGCTAATGGCGGCCGGGCTGGGTGTCGCCTATCACGCCAAGCCGGTGGTGGCGGCGAAGGCGACGGCCCGCATCGAACACGGCGACCTGACGGCGCTACTTTATATGCAGGGCTACCGGCAAGCTGATTTCAAGGTTTCCTGAAGGCCGACTCCTCCTTTATACTTTCGACTTTCGTAACATCAGATGGACCTTGAGCCCCCATGACCGACGCCACGCCCCAAGACATTCTGGACCGCTGCCTGATCGACGCACATTTCCCCGAACTGCCGGAATTTTACCGGGGCAAGGTACGCGATGCCTATGACCTGCCGGACGGAAGGCGCATCATGATCGCCACCGACCGCCAGTCGGCCTTCGACAAGGTGCTGGCCGCCGTGCCCTTCAAGGGACAAGTGCTGAACCAGACGGCGCGCTTCTGGTTCGAGAAAACCGCCGACATCGTGCCCAACCATGTGATCGACTATCCGGACCCGTGCGTCATCGTCGCCAAGCGGCTGGAGATGCTGCCCGTGGAAATGGTGGTCCGTGACTATATGACCGGGTCTACGGAAACGTCCATCTGGCCCATGTACGAACGCGGAACGCGGCTCATGTACGGCATTCAATTCCCCGACGGGCTGGTCAAGAACCAGAAGCTGCCCGATACCATCCTGACCCCGACCACCAAGGCGGCCCAAGGCGACCACGATGCGCCGATCACGGCGGAAGAAATTGTCTCGTCCGGATTGCTGCCGCAAGCCCAATGGGATGAACTGGCCCGGCTCAGCCTGGCCCTGTTCGCCCGCGGCCGCGAAATCTCGGCCAAAAACGGGCTGATCCTGGTCGATACAAAATATGAATTTGGGGTCGATGAGAACGGCGTCATTCATATTGCCGACGAAATCCACACCCCGGATTCGAGCCGCTTCTGGATCGCCGACACATACCAGGAACGCCTGGCGACAAGCAAAAACCCGGACAGCCTGGACAAGGAGTTTTTGCGCCTGTGGGTGACCGCCCGCTGCGATCCCTACAAGGACGAGGTTCCGGAAATCCCGACCGAAACCCTGCTCGAGTTCTCGGAAAAATATATCAAGCTGTACGAGACCGTCACCGGCAAAGCCTTCGAGCGTCAGCCCATCGACCAACCGGTCAGGGACCGGGTCGCCGGCAACCTGAAGAAGGCTTTTCCGGAATACTTTTCTTAATCAGCCGGTTTTTTCGATACTCAGCGCCACGAAACGCAGGCCCGATTGACCCTCAATCAGCATCAGAACCCTTTTCTGGTCTTTCTTGCGGGCCTGTTCCAGCTTGTCGATGACCTGGCCGGGCGACGTCACCTCTTCCTGGCTGACCTCGACGATTAAATCGCCGGGGCGGATGCCCTTTTCAAAGGCGACGCTGTCTTCCTTAACCTCGGTGACGATGACGCCACGGGCCTGATCGTCAAGCTTGAAGCGTTCGCGAAGGGCCGGTGTCAATTCGGCAAGCGCCACGCCGAGCGGATCAACCATCTTGTCGGCGGCCGGTTTTTGTTCGCTTTCTTTGGGATCGGTAGAGTCGGCGACCATTTCTTCTTCAAGCTCGCCGACTTTAACCTTCAGGGTGACGTTTTTCTTGTCGCGCCAGACCAGAATCTTGACCGGCTTGTCGATATCGGTTTCAGCCACGATACGCGGTAGTTTACGCATCTCGACGACCGGTTTGTCGTCAAATTCCAGAATCACATCGCCAACCTTGACGCCAGCCTTTTCCGCCGGGCCGTCCTTGATGATACTGGCGACCAGGGCGCCTTCGGCCTTTTTCAGTCCCAGGGTCTCGGCGATTTCATCGGTGACCGCCTGAATGTGGACGCCAAGCCAGCCACGCTTGACCTCGCCATGTTTGATCAACTGTTTGATCACCGGTTCGGCCCCGGAGCTGGGAATGGCAAAGCCAATGCCCACACTGCCGCCGGACGGCGAATAGATCGCCGTATTAATGCCGATGACCTGGCCCTGCATGTTGAACATGGGGCCGCCCGAATTGCCGCGATTGATCGAGGCATCGGTCTGGATAAAATTATCATAGGGGCCGGAATTGATATCCCGGCCACGCGCCGAAATGATGCCGGCAGTGACCGTGCCGCCAAGGCCGAACGGGTTGCCGATGGCAACGACCCAGTCGCCGACCCTGGATTTTGTGGAATCACCGAAGCCCACGGACGGCAGCGCCTTGTCGGAATGAACTTTCAGGACGGCAAGGTCGGTTTTCGCATCGCGACCGACAAGCTCTGCCTTGAGCCTGACATCATTTTGCAAGATGACGGTAATTTCGTCGGCGTCCTGAATGACGTGGTTGTTGGTAACGACAAAGCTGTCACCGTTTGACTTGGCATCAATAATGAAACCGGACCCCAACGATGTCGCCTTGTGGGTGCGCGGCACACCTTGCTGGTTGTTGCGGTCATTAAATTCCTTGAAAAAATCCTCGAACGGCGATCCGGGCGGAAGCTGCGGCATTTCCGGAACATTGCGCCCCTCGATAACCTGGGTCGTCGAAATGTTGACCACGGCGGGAAGCAACTTGGCGGCCAGGTCGGCAAAACTCTCGGGGGTTGCTGCGGCCTGTGCCTGAAACGTCGCCAGCATCATGGCCAGCGCGACAACCGTCGCCGCCAGCCAGGTCACCGGCATTTGCCATAGGGGGGTTTTTGCTTCCGCTTTCTGATTCACGTTCGTGTTCTCCATGACATCAAGTGCTATTCAATTCCGGGCGACTGTCATTTTCACAATTAATATGGTGGAACTATGGCCGAAATGGAAAAAAGTAATGATTTTTTCAACGTCAACCCCTGACCAGCCAGATCACCCCGACCCCAAGGACGGCCGCCGCAAGCCCGGCCATCCGCACATTCGAGCCCGGCATTTCCAGAACCTGGGCCATCATACGCCGCATGGCATCGGGAAACAGCGCGTAAGCCGCCCCTTCCAGGACCAGGGCGAGGCCGAGGGCTGCAATCAAATCTGTCACAGCCCCGCAGCCATAGCCTAGTTCTTGGCCTTGTCGCCACCACCCTGGCGATTGAAGAAGCGGAAGAAATCGCTGTTCGGTGACAACACCATGGTGGTGCCTTCGCCGAGCGCTTCGCCATAGGCTTCCATGGAGCGATAGAAAGCGAAGAATTCCGGGTCCTTTCCAAAGGCATCATTGAGGATGGTCGTCCGGGTGCCTTCGCCCTGACCACGCAGAATTTCCGCCTGCTTCTGGGCTTCGGCCAAGATCACGGTGCGCTCCCGGTCGGCAGCGGCCTCGATGATGGATTTAAGCTCCTCGCCTTTGGCGCGCAATTCGGCGGCCTGGGCAATACGGTCAGAGCGCATACGGTTGTATACGGCCTGTGACGTGGCTTCCGGCAAATCGGTGCGACCGATGCGGACATCGACGACCTCGACCCCGAAATCGGGTGCCTGCTCCTTGAGCGCCGTGGTGATGGTATGCATGACTTCGGCGCGTTTCGCCGTCAACATGTCACCCAGCAATACCCGGCCGACCGCGGCACGTACGGCGGCGTTCAACCGACCACCGAAAACGGCCCTAAATTCCACGTCGGTCGAAGCCTTTTTGCGGAACTCAAGCGGATCGACAATACGGTAACGGGCGAAGCTGTCGACGTTGATGCGCTTCTGGTCCTGCAAGATGACTTCCTGGGCTGGCGGATCAAGATCGAGGATGCGCCGGTCGTAGTATTCGACGTTTTGCAAGAACGGTACCTTGAACTTGAGGCCCGGATCCCGTTCGATGCGGATCGGGTTGCCGAACTGCAGTACCAGCGCCTGGGATGCCTGATGCACGGTGAAGAAGGTGCCATAAGCGGTAATGCCGCCGATGATGATGATCGCGCCAAGAATGGCCAGTGATTTTTTCATCAGTTCGCTCCCTCAGCTCTTTTCTTCAGTTCAGGTAACGGCAGATAGGGAACAACGCCCTGGCCGCTGTCGTTATCGACGATAACCTTGTCGATACCTTTCAGCACCTGCTGCATACGCTCAATATAGAGCCGTTCGGTCGTCACTTCCTTGCCCTGTTTATAGGCTTCATAAACCGACAGGAACCGCTGGCCTTCACCTTCGGCCTCCTTGACCACCTTTTCCTTATAGGCGGTGGCCGCCTGAACCATGCGGGCGGCTTCACCCTTGGCCCGGGGAACGATGCCGTTACGGTAAGCCGTCGCCTCGTTAACGCTGCGTTCCTGATCCTGCTTGGCGCTTTGCACGTCGTTGAAGGCGTCGATAACGGCAATCGGCGGATCAACCTTCTGCTGTTTGATGTCAACGATATAAACGCCGGCACCATAACTATCGAGAATTTCCTGTAACAAGACCTTGGTCAGGGTTTCGACTTCCCCGCGCTTGACGGTCAATGCATCTTCCAGGGTGGTCTGGCCGATGATCTCGCGGATTGCGCTTTCCGACGCCAGTTTCACGGTGGCCTGCGGATTGCGGATATTAAACAGGAAATCGGCGGCGTTCTTGATACGCCACTGAACCACAAAATCGACATCGATGATGTTCTGATCACCGGTCAGCATCAGGCTTTCCTGGGGCACATCGCGCACGGCGGAGCCCCGTTCGGATTCACCGGTACCGCGGAAACCGACGGTTATCTGGTTGGTGTGCTCCACGTTGGGCTTGAAAACCTGCCCGAACGGGGACGGCGGCCAGTAATTGAGGCCCGGCGCGGTCACCTTGACGAATTTGCCGAACAACAGCTCGACCCCCTGCTCGCCCGGTTGCACCCGGTAAAAGCCGCTGAGCAGCCAAATGGCGATGGCGCCGACGACGATCAGGATAAATCCGCGCGCCTGACCAAATCCGCCGGGCAGGAATTTTTTGAATTGATCCTGACTGCGGCGCAAAATTTCTTCAATATCAGGGGGTTGAGGCGATGACGGACCGCCTCCCCATGGGCCTTGTCCACCGCCACCTTGCTGATTCCAGGGCATATAACTATGGTCCTTTTCATTCTGGCCTGATGGCCGGGCTTGTATTTTTAAAAACTAATGTTACTTCATAGGCTCATTAGAACTGCCTTATAGGACAGCTAGCCAATCGGTGCAACGAACGAGACTCGCCCCACCCCTTGAGCGTCCTATAAGTACGAATTAAGGCACCATTACGGCACCAGACGGATATCGGCTTATTTTATGGAGATTTCAAGTATGTCAGGAATTAACGAAGCAAAAATTGTCGAGGCCCTTAAGGGCGTCATGGACGGCGATCAGGATATTGTCGCCAAGGGCATGGTGTCAGAGCTGCAAATCAAGGACGGCCATGTGGCCTTCGCCATCGAGGTCGAGGCCGAGCGCGGCCCGAAAATGGAGCCTTTACGCAAACAAGCCGAAAAGACCGTCCACGCCCTTGACGGCGTGCTGTCGGCGACCGTGGTTCTGACCGCCGAGCGCGGCCAGCCTGCCAACAGCGCCCCGGTCCACAATCAGCAGGGCGGCGAAAAACACCCGGCCGGCACCGGCCCCGATGCCATCTTGATGCCCGGCGTCAAGTCGATCATTGCGATCGCTTCCGGCAAAGGCGGGGTCGGCAAATCGACCACATCCGTCAATCTGGCCCTGGCGCTGGCCGCCGATGGCCTCAAGGTTGGTATTCTGGATGCCGATATTTACGGACCCTCCATGCCGCGTATGCTTGGCATTTCCGGCCAGCCCGCATCGAGCGACGGCAAGAACCTGGACCCCATGGAAGGCCACGGCGTCAAGTGCATGTCCATGGGTTTCCTGATCGAGGAAGAAACCCCCGTTATCTGGCGCGGCCCCATGGCACAGACCGCATTGCAGCAGATGATGCGCGACGTTAACTGGGGCGACCTGGATGTTTTGGTCGTCGATATGCCGCCGGGCACCGGCGACGTGCAGTTGACCATGGCCCAGCAAGTGCCGCTGACCGGCGCCGTCATTGTATCGACCCCCCAGGACATTGCCCTTGCCGATGCCCGGCGCGGCCTTAACATGTTCCGAAAAGTTAACGTCCCGGTGTTCGGCATCATCGAAAACATGAGCTACTTCGCCTGCCCCCATTGCGGCGAACATTCCAACATCTTCAGCCATGGCGGCGCCAAGGCAGAGGCGGAACTGCTGAGTACTGATTTCCTGGGCGAAGTTCCCCTTGCCATCGACATCCGGGAAACTTCGGACAGTGGCCATCCGATCGTACTGTCGCAACCGGACAGCGAACACGCCAAGGCTTACCGGGCGATTGCCGCCACCATTTGGAAAAAGACCGAACGCGCCCTGGCCAGCGGCGAAAGCGAGGCACCGCGTATCGTCATGAACTAGTGTTGATGCCCCTCACGCGCCGGGCGCTCGTTCCACTCGCTTGGCTCTTTGGGCCTCTGGAAGTCAAGACAGGTTTGGCGGCAGGTTAGTCGGTGACGTTATGGGTGGCATCGACGGCGGCGGTCACCGCGTCGGCCATGCCGCAGGTGCAGGTCCAGTTTTTGGGAAAGTCGCAGTCTTCCTTGTGGCGGCAGTATTTCAGCAGCAGGAATACCGCATCCTTGAGGCTGGTGCCCTTGCGGGCAAGGGTCCGCTTGATGACCACGACCAGGAAATCCTCGTCATAGGGTTTCTGGATGAAATCGTCGGCACCTTCCCGGAAACATTGCAAGATAACGCTTTGGTTGCTGTCGGCGGTCAGCATCACCACCGGCACCATCATGTGCCGCTTGCGCAAATCCTTGAGCGCCGCCAGCCCCTCGACACCCTCCATATGATGATCGAGAAGCACCAGATCGGGCCCATGCTGGCGCACCTGGCGCAGCAGGTTATCGGCACTGGACAGCTCGGACACCTCAAAACCGTGCTCTTTCAGGAGCGCCGCCGTAAAGGTGCGTAACTGCCTGTCGTCATCAACGATGAGGATGTGATTTTTCATGGCGAATATATGGGACACTTGAATCTATTTACAATGAGAAATACTCCATATAAGGGTATCAAATACGATATCACTATCTTTTTACTTTCACTACGTAATTGTAATTATTCAACTCCTCCCCCTCCCCCACAGGGCCTGGGAAATTCTCTTTCTCGCGGGATGGAGCCGTATATTGATACGCATATTCGTTCGACTCGATGTTATTTGACTCCCGTTAACTTATTTACACGGATAATAGTGTATAATTACCTGTAAGTCACGAAAGTGGTTCTTCTGATAGCAGGAGGATGACATGGCAAACACCGCAACAATGACAGAATTCACCTACGGCGCCCCTATTGGCCAGGTCGAGACCCTGACCGGTATGGTCCATATCGTCCACACGGACGGAACGGAAACGCCGCTGGCCATCGGCGGCCCCGTCTATCAGGGCGACGTTATCGCCACCGGCGATGATGGCGCGGTCGGCGTCGTGCTGGCCGACCAGACCGTGTTCTCCATGGCCGAAAACGGTCGCATTACCCTGGATGAAATGGTCTTTGACGCGGCCACCCAGGACGGCTCGGTCGCCCTGACAGCCAGTGAAGGCATCTTCACCTTCGTCAGCGGCATGGTCGCCAAAACCAACCCGGATGCCATGACCATCGAAACACCGATGGCCACCATCGGCATTCGCGGCACCCAGCTGGGCGTTGAATTGGGGGACGACACGGGCCTGCGGGTCATCATGATGGAGGAAGAAGGCGGCTTCACCGGCGAGGTCGTGGTCACCAGCCCGGCCGGCGTTATGGTCCTGAACGCGCCTTATCAGGGAACATGGGTGGCCAATGTGAATGCCGCGCCGACGACACCGTTCAATGTTCCCATGAACCAGTTGCTGAACATGTTCGGCGGCGCCCTTGGACGCCTGCCCGATATTGGCGATGCCAACAATTACGGCCTCGATGAGGCCTCGGTCGAGAAACTTGGCGAAGAAATGCTGGCTCAGGAAGTGATCCAGGAAATCATCCCCGATGAAGAACTGGCCGATGAAGTTGCCATGGACGAAAGTCTTGCCAAATTCGAGACGGCGGCCGGCGACCCCCCCCCCGAGGCGGCCCCGACAGAGTTTATTCCCGTCCTCGGCGAAGACTTTACCGAGGGTGTGGAAATTCAGCCGATTGATATAGAATTCACCGCCCCCTCCGTTGGCGCGCAGGCGGCCGCTGGCGGGGGCTTCGAGACGGCGAGAGTCGACGCGCCGGCCCCAAACCAGCCGCCACCGGTCGAGCCCGAGCCCGAACCCGTGCCTGAGCCTGAACCTGAGCCTGAGCCTGAGCCTGAGCCCGAGCCCGAGCCTGAGCCCGAGCCCGGCAATGGCGGGACAGGGGAAGAAGGTCAGGTTATTTATGGCGGCAAGGGCGAAGACACCCTTGTCGGCGGCGATGGCGACGATACCCTGTACGGCGGCAAGGGCGAAGATGTGCTCTATGGCGGCGGCGGTGACGACACCTTAAGCGGCGGCAAGGGCGAAGACACCCTTGTCGGCGGCGATGGCGACGATACCCTGTACGGCGGCAAGGGCGAAGATGTGCTCTATGGCGGCGGCGGTGACGACACCTTAAGCGGCGGCAAGGGCGATGACACCCTTGTCGGCGGCGGCGGCGATGACATCATGGTCGGCGGCAAGGGCGATGACACCTTTATCTTCGGTGCGAACTCCGGCACCGATATCATCACCGACTACAATCATGGCGAGGCCCTGCGCTTCGAAGGCGAAGGATTCAGCGCGGAGAACTTCTCCGTCGATCCGAACGGCGGCGATGCGGTCATCACCTTCGGTGGCCAGGATGTCCAGGTCACCGTCAACAACATGGACCTGACCCAAAACAGCTACACCATTACCCAGGAGCCGGATGCGGTGGTCGTCGTCTTCGACGAAGTCGATTAAGCCCGATCCAGCACAGTGACGCTGTAGGCCGGGATTTCCCCATCGCCGGGGAAGTCCCGGCTTCGCGTCTGCCGCCAGCTGCCGGGATCAAAATAGGGGAACTGGGCATCGCCTTCGGGCATCAGGTGAACCTCGGTCAGGTACATACGGTCGACCCGGTCCAGGGCCAGATTGTAAATTTCCGCGCCGCCGATAATCATCGCCTCGTCGCAGCCGCCGGCCAGCCTCAGCGCGCTATCCAGATCACCCGCCACCTTGGCCCCTTCGGCCCGGTAACCGGGGTTGCGGGTAATTACGATATTATCGCGGCCGGGCAAGGGCCGGCCCAGGGACTCCCACGTCTTGCGGCCCATGATGATTGGCTTGCCCAGGGTCGTTTCCTTAAACAACTTAAGTTCGGCCGGAATATGCCACGGCAATTTGCCGTCCAGGCCAATAACCCGGTTGTCGGCCATGGCGACGATTAAGGATACCAGCATCAGACGGCGATCGGGGCGGCGATGTGGGGGTGGCTCTCGTAGCCCGTGAGGGTGAAATCTTCAAAACGAAAATCGAAGATGTCTTTCACTTCTGAGTTGATCGCCATCACCGGCAGGGCCATCGGTGAGCGCCCAAGCTGTTCATCTACCTGTTCCATATGATTGGCATAGAGATGCACATCGCCGAAGCTATGGACAAAATCGCCGGGGGCATAACCGGTGACCTGGGCCACCATCAGGGTCAACAGCGCATAAGACGCAATGTTGAAAGGCACCCCTAAGAACAGGTCGGCGCTGCGCTGGTAAAGCTGGCACGACAATTTGCCGTCGGCCACATAGAACTGAAACAGGCAGTGGCACGGCGGCAGGGCCATATGGCCGATGTCGGCGACATTCCAGGCACTGACCATCAGGCGGCGGGAATCAGGATTGTTTTTGATCTGGGCGATAACCCCGGCCAACTGGTCGATTGTGCCGCCATCCGGCGCCGACCATGAGCGCCACTGGTGACCATAGACGGGGCCCAGGTCGCCATTTTCGTCGGCCCAGGCGTCCCAGATTTTGACCCCATTATCGTTCAGGTATTGGATATTGGTGTCGCCGGCGATGAACCACAACAATTCGTGGATGATCGATTTCAGGTGCAATTTCTTGGTCGTCAGCACCGGGAAACCGGCACTCAAGTCAAAGCGCATCTGGGCCCCGAAAACACTGCGGGTGCCGGTGCCGGTGCGGTCCCCTTTAAGGGCGCCGGTGTCGCGGACATGAGCCATCAGGTCGAGATATTGTTTCACTTAGGATTTCCCCGGTACTTTACGATTCTCTGGCCTAAAATAGCCGATCTTGGCCGTTCCGCCCAACCTTCCTTGTAGTCCTTTCAATAATGCCGAAATATCCCTATATTGGAGGGGTCGGGTAACCGACTACGGCGATAAACGTTATACGGAATAATCGTTGCGGACCCGGGGGCAGTGCCCGGCGCCTCCACCAGTTTTCCGGGCCCGGCCTAGATGCCGGCCCGGACTTTACGGGGGCGAAACAGGATCGACGTGCGTGGTAAAGGTATAATTTTCGCTCGGCATGGTACCCACCGTTATCGGGCCAAACACTACAAATGCTAACGATAATGAAGCATTTGCGGTTGCCGCCTAACGGCTAAGTAACCACGGGGTTCGGGGGGCACCTGGCAACAGAAGCCCCCCACTCGTCCCGGCGATTTTGCCGGAAACTGGCCGGAGCCCGCTTCGATGGAGTCTGATTTATTTACTTACGAGACCTGGGTGGAAGAAGCCCTGCGCAAGGTTATTCACCGCGCCCTGGAACAGACCCACGCACAGGGACTCAAGGGCGATCATCATTTTTTTATTACTTTCCAGACGACATTTGAGGGCGTCAATATTCCGGCCCCATTGCTGGCCGAGCATCCTGATGAAATGACCATCGTGCTGCAGCACCAGTTCCATGATCTGGTTGTCGACGAAGACGGTTTTGCCGTCACCCTCAGCTTTAACGGCCGCCCGTCTCGACTGGTCATTCCGTATGCCGCCGTCACCACCTTTGCCGATCCGGCGGTCAATTTCGTCCTGCAACTGAAAATGTCTGCCGATGTTACCGACTTTGACAAAACCAGTAACGGTGCGGCCCCGCAGCCGGCCCCGGTCACCGATAACACAGACATAGCTGAGACAGACCTTGCCCCCGGCGACGATGACGGGGCGGCAGATGACGAAAAAATGGGCGAGGTCATCACCCTTGATGCTTTCCGCAAAAAATAATTTCAGGCACGGCGTTTGAGTAAATATGTCCACCACGAAATATTCCCCCTGACTGGCGATGACACACCGTGGCGTCTGCTGAGCACGGAGTATGTATCGGAAGCCGACTTCGAAGGCACCGCCGTCCTTAAAGTCGCGCCCCAGGCCCTTACCCTGCTGGCGGCCCAGGCCATGGCCGACATTTCCCATCTGCTGCGCCCCGGCCATCTTGGGCAGCTGCGCAATATCCTGGACGACGCGGAGGCCTCGGACAACGACCGCTTCGTCGCCCTCGACCTGTTGAAAAATGCCAACATCGCGGCGGCCGGAATCTTGCCCATGTGCCAGGATACCGGGACCGCCATCATCATGGGCAAAAAGGGCCAAGCCGTGTGGACCGGCGGCGATGACGAAGCCGCCTTGTCGGAAGGGGTGTTGAAAACATTTACCGAACGTAACCTGCGCTACAGCCAGATGGCGGCGCTGGATATGTATACCGAGACCAATACGGGCAACAATCTTCCGGCCCAGATCGACATTCATGCCACCGACGGCGATGAATACAAATTCCTGTTCATGGCCAAGGGTGGCGGTTCGGCCAACAAGACGTTCCTGTTTCAGCAGACCAAGGCGTTGCTCAATCCGCATAGCCTGATGGCATTTCTGGACGAGAAAATTCGCACCCTGGGCACCGCCGCCTGCCCGCCCTATCATCTGGCCATTGTCATCGGCGGCACGTCGGCGGAAGCCAACTTAAAGACCGTCAAGCTGGCCAGCACCCGCTACCTGGATACCCTGCCCGACCACGGCAACGAATTCGGACAGGCCTTCCGCGACCGGGAACTGGAGGCCGCCGTGCACAAGATGACCCAGAATATGGGCATCGGCGCCCAGTTCGGCGGCAAGTATTTCTGCCACGATGTGCGCGTTATCCGGCTGCCGCGCCACGGGGCTTCGTGCCCGGTCGGCATCGGGGTCTCGTGTTCGGCGGACCGTCAGTGCCTGGGCAAGATTACGAAAGATGGTATTTTCATCGAGGATCTTGAGCATGACCCGGCCAGATACCTGCCGGAAATAAAAGACGACGACCTGTCCGGCCATGTGGTCGATATCGATTTGTCGCGGCCCATGGACGAAATTCGGCGCGAATTATCCAAGCATCCGGTCAAGACCCGGCTGCGCCTGACCGGGACGCTGATCGTGGCCCGCGACATTGCCCACGCCAAGCTCAAAGAACGGCTCGACGGCGGCCATGGCCTGCCCCAGTACTTCAAGGATCATCCGGTGTATTACGCCGGGCCTGCAAAAACCCCGAAAGGCTATGCGTCCGGTGCGTTTGGACCGACCACGGCGGGGCGCATGGATTCCTATGTGGACCAGTTTCAGGCCGCCGGTGGCTCCATGATCATGCTGGCCAAGGGCAATCGCTCGGCCGCCGTGACGGCGGCATGCAAGAAACACGGCGGTTTCTATCTGGGCTCGGTCGGCGGGGCGGCGGCCAACCTGGCCGAGAACACCATTAAAAAACTGGAGTGCCTGGAATATGCCGAACTCGGCATGGAGGCTATCTGGCGCGTCGAGGTTGAAAACTTCCCGGCCTTTATTATTGTCGACGACAAGGGCAACGACTTCTTCGCCGAGTTCTTCGCCCCGATCCATAACGGCGACTAGACCGCCAGGGAAGCTGTCGGGGCCTTTTGGGGCAAGATGCGCTCCTCCGGGATGATCATGCTGACCGTCGTGCCGGATCCCGGAACGCTTTCAAGTTCCAGCTTTCCACCATGCATTTCCATCAAACGGCGGCTCAATGCCAGGCCCAGGCCGGTTCCCTTTAACGAACCGGTCATGTCGTTTTTAATTTGTTCGAACTTGGTGAAAACCTTTTCAAAATCCTGCTTTGAAATTCCGATTCCGGTGTCCGACACCGTTATCACGCCGCTGCCGTCGTCGGCCAGATAAGTCCGCACCGAAACCGTCCCGCCCGCCGGGGTAAATTTGATCGCGTTCGACAGCAGGTTCAATAAAACCTGTTTCATTTTTTGTTTGTCCGCATATAGGCGATTAAAGTCTGAAACCTTATGGCGTTCGATAGCAACGCCGTTTTTCGTTGCTAGCCCGTTAATCATCGATACGCTTTCCAGAATCAGGCCTTTAATAATCACGTTTTCCTCGTTCAGTTCATCCTTGCCTGCCTCGACCTTGGCAAGATCAAGAATATCATTAATCAGGGTGCGTAAGTGGGCGCCCGATTCGTGGATGATACGGGAATAATCTAAATATTTTTTATTTTCGAGCGGTCCCATAATCTGCAAGGCCATGGATTCCGAAAAACCGATGATCGCATTCAGCGGTGTCCGCAATTCGTGGCTCATGTTGGCAAGGAATGCAGATTTCGCCACGTTGGCTATTTCCGCCTGCTGGCGGGCGGTAACCAATTCTTCTTCTTTGCACTTGCGTTCGGTTATGTCCTCCTTGAAGGAAACATAATTTCTGATCTTTCCGGTTCTGGCGAACATCGGTGATATATGGACTTCTTCCCAGTACAGGTTGCCATTTTTTTCTTGTTTACCAACTCGCCCTGCCATTCATGGCCTGAAGAGATTGTCTTCCACAGATCCGTATAGGTTTCCGGCGATGTATATCCGGACTTGAACACACGAGGCGTATTCCCAAGCACCTCGGTCAGTTCGTATCCGGATGTATCAAGAATCTTCCGGTTGGCATATTCGATAGTGCCCTTGACGTTTGTGATGATGATGCCGATGGAGCTTTGCTCGACGGCGCGGGCAAGTTTGCGGCGGTCCTCGACAACGCCGGAATAGCTATAGATAAGGATTGCAGTCGCCCAGATCACGAATATCGCCAGCACCCGGTTGGTGTATACCACCCAGACGGTCCCCCCCCTGCGGGGAATAGTAATACCCGACCAGCGTCAGCATGGTACCGATCAAAGCCAGGTAGATGACATGCTCTCGTCTCGGCAGCCAAAGCCCGATCATGACCATGGCCGCATACGGAACGCCACCGGCGACCCCCAGCGGCATATTCAGGTCGAAACCCAGCACCAGGACAGCCAAACACGCAGCCGCAACCCCCGGAAGAACGTGGTGGGCCTTCTTCTCTGAATCTATAACTATTTCTTCCGTCACCCAGGTCTCTCAATGGTATATTTTTTCGTAGATAACCATGCATGCTATAGTGTTTTCTTGACTTATATCAAGCAGCTCCCTGAAACAGAGCCATGCACCAAGCAATAATAAGGGCCACGAGATGCACTCTCCGGAATTTATCTTCGACGGCCCCCATGATGCGCCGCTAACCATCGCCCTGGCCCACGGCGCAGGCGCGCCCATGGATACGCCGTTCATGGATGCCTTCGCGTCAGGACTTGGCAAACACGGCTTGCGGGTCGCCCGCTTTGAATTTCCCTACATGGCCGAACGGCGTAATACGGGCAAAAAACGCCCGCCCAATTCAGCCACGGTGCTGATTGAAACATGGGCGGCGGTTATTGATGAACTGGGCCCGGAAAATCTGGTCATTGGCGGCAAGTCCATGGGTGGGCGCATTGCCAGCATGGTTGCCGATGACGCGGCGGTAAAAGGGCTGGTCTGCCTGGGCTATCCGTTCCACCCGTCCGGCAGGCCTGAAAAGGTGCGCACCGAACATCTTCTCGATTTGAAAACACCGGCTTTGTTTCTGCAAGGCACCCGCGACAGCCTTGGCAACCCCGAAGATGTCGCCGGCTATAAATTATCCGGATCCATCCGCTTGAAATGGCTTGAAGACGGCGACCACGGATTCAAGCCGCGCAAAAAATCCGGGCGTAGCGAACAGCAAAATTGGGATGAAGCCATCGCCGCCTTCGCCACCTTCGCGATGAGTCTATAAAGATGATGCCTGTCGATATCGCCACCTTAAGTGCTTTTATTGTCGCCGCCACGGCGCTGGTTATCTCGCCGGGGCCCGATACGATATTGATCATTCGCTACACCCTTGCTTCAGGGCGCCGGGTCGGCCTTGCCGCCGTCGCAGGCGTGCAAATGGGATTGGTCATCCACACCACCCTGGCCGTTGCCGGTATTTCCCTGATCATCGCCTCGTCGCCAATATTGTTCAAGGCGGTGGCCACATTGGGGGCGCTTTATCTGGGGTGGCTTGGCCTGCAAGGATTCCGGGGTGGCGGGGCGCTGAAATTTGGCGGCGGCGCCTCGGTGACGGCGGCCAAGGCGCTGCGTGACGGGGCGCTGTGCAATCTTCTCAACCCCAAAGTCATTCTGCTGTTCCTGGCCCTGATTCCGAATTTTATCGAACCTGAGCGCGACAATACATCGGCCCAGCTGATCACCTTTGCCGCCACCCTTATTATCCTCAATTCCCTGTGGCAAGCACCGCTGGCATGGGCCGCCGAGAAGGTGCGCGGCTGGTTGACGACGCCATCCGTCACCCGCGCCGTGTCTCGCATTTCTGGCATTATCCTGCTGGGCTTCGCCGGGCTGATGATTTACGACAATATATTGAGGTGACGCCATGACCAACGATGCCCGCATACGAAAGCGTTCGGTCCTGATCGCCGGTCACCAGACCAGCGTTTCGCTGGAAGGCGCATTCTGGGACACCCTGAAGACTATGGCCAGCGCCCGCGGCACATCCGTTAACGCCCTGATTACCGAAATTGACAGCGCCCGACCAGGCGGCGACGGCGGCAACCTTTCCAGCGCCATTCGGGTGTTCGTGCTGCAATCCCTGCGCCACGGTTAAGAGTGCCAAGCCGTCATAAATTGACACAATTCCTATCTTCTCGCTATCATTGCCGCTCAACGAATAATTAAAATTATAAAATAGAAAATTATATATGACTGGCCCCCCCCCACCTTCCGATAGCGAAGACGACCTGCAATCTTTCGACGCTGCCGAACTTTTCCGGGCCTGCTTCGACAGCAGCATCAGCCTGATGGCGATCTCTACCCTGAAGGAAGGCCGTCATGTGGATGTCAATGACGCGTGGCTGCAAGCATTTGGCTATACCCGCGAGGAGGTGATCGGCAAAAACGTCGAGGAAATGAATATTTGGGCCGACCTGGAAGACCGGAAAGAACTTGCTACAAGGCTCGAAAAAGAAGGTTTTATCAGAAACTTCCAGGCGACGCTGCTCAGCAAAACAGGTGCGCCCATCTATTGCGATATATCCGCTTCCCGGCTCGCCACAGGTACCGAAACCTACCTGCTGTTTTCCGGTCATGACCTGACGAAAACGAAAAAGCTGGAAGAGGCCCTCAGAAAATCAGAAAAATTACACCAGGTCGCCGCCCAACAGGCCAAGCTCGCTTTCTGGCGCTGGACATTCAGCGAAGGAAAAATGACCGACTGGTCCCCGAACTATCAGGACATCAACGCCTATGGCGACAGTATTCCGGAATCGTATGAAGATATGCTGGCCCCGGTGCACCCGGACGACAAGGAAAAGGTGATCGCCGTATACAACGCATCCGATATCGGCCCCAGTGATTTCGATGTGGAATACCGTGTTATCGATGATGAAGGACGCGTCCGTTGCCTTAAGGAGCATGGCGAGGTCGAGTACGACGAAGCCGGAAACCCCGTCGCCCATGTGGGAATCCTGCTGGACATTACCGACCTGAAAACCGTCCAGGATAAACTTCGCCATTCCCGGGATGAACTGGAACGGCTGGTCAACGAGCAGACCCGGGAATTGGGCTCGGAAATTGAAAAACGTCGACTGACGGAAGTGGCCTTGAGCGAAACCAAGGGATACGCCGAGGGTATGGTTGAAAACACCGCCGAGGGCATGATCACCATCGACGACAAGGGAGTGATTGAAACATTCAATCCGGCGGCGCAGAGGATTTTCGGCTACAAAGCGGAAGAAGCGATCGGCAACAACGTATCCATACTGCTCCCCGAAGAAGAACGCCTCCACCACGACGAATATGTCAATAAATCCGATCTGCACGCATCCAGGATCATCAACAAGGTCCGCGACCTGTATGGGCGGCACAAAAATGGCACGTTGTTTCCCATGGAGCTTAATGTGTCGAGAATGCCCCTGAAGGGCCAGACCAAATTTATCGGCATCCTGCACGACATTAGCGATCGCAAGAATTCTGAAAAAGGCGTTTTACAGGCCAGGGAACAGGCCGAAACCGCCAACCGCGCCAAATCCGAATTGTTGGCCAACATGAGCCACGAACTGCGGACGCCATTGAATGCGGTAATCGGGTTTTCACAGATGTTCCTGGGGCAGATCTATGGTCCGCTGGGGCATGATAAATATCTTGAATATGCCATGGACATCAATACGTCGAGCGCCCACCTGTTGGAGCTGATCAACGACATTCTGGATGTATCGGCGATCGAGGCCGGCAAGCTGGAACTGAATGAAGACTCCATCGACCTGAAACGGACAATCGAGGCAATGCGCCGACTCGTCACTGCCCGCGCTTCGAAAGACGGAATTTCCATCACGTTTGAAGCAGATAATGAATTGCCGCATCTTTCCGGTGACGAACGCCGGATTAAACAAATTTTGCTGAATCTTCTGTCCAACGCCGTCAAATTTACGAAAAGGGGCGGCCGGGTAGACCTCAAAGCCAGTGTTTCCAAAACTGACGGTTTGATGATTGCCATTTCCGATACGGGCATCGGCATGAGCAAGGAAGATATAGCGCGCGCCATCGACAAGTTCGGTCAGGTCGACAGTGGCCTTAACCGCAAGAACGAAGGGACCGGCCTTGGCCTGCCCCTGACAATTTCGTTGGTCGAGTTGCACGGCGGAACGCTGGATATTGAAAGCCAGTCCGGCGTCGGCACAACCATCACCATCCGGTTTCCGGCCGATAGGGTCATCGGCTAGTTTCCGAGCCCTTTTAACAGCCCCTTCAACAGATCCTGCGGCTTTATCTTTTGCGGTTGCTGTTGTGAAGAAGGCGGCGGCGGCGGCTCGCTGCCGCCGGAAGGTTGGCTCGGGGCCGGTTGTGGTGTCGTCGTCGCGGCGCCGCCAAGACCCGGCAGCAACTGATCAAGGAGCTGGCCGACACCCTTTTTCTTCAGCACATTTTCGAGCCCCGGAATAGGAAGCCCGGCGCTTTGCAGGCGGCTGGTATCAAGCTTGACGTTGGGGGCATCGAGGACACCCTTGATGGTGAACGGCAATATCTGTTCCGCCGATCCCTGACCGAGGATCTGGCCAAGAAAATTCTGCGACATGCGCACGTCGCCGCCGATATCGATCAGCCACCGGGGCAAATCAACGGCGCCGCTGGCCTGACCATTGCCTATGGAAGAAGTCAGTTTCAGGTCGCTGCTGCGGCCAATGCCCTTATCGATGGTGAAGCTGCCAGAAATATCGGCCAGCCCGGCACCGCTTTTCTTGCCCGAAAGCACGCTGCCCAGATCATTGAGCCCGGCGACCAGGCCGAGAGCGGCCGACATGGCGGTTCCCTTGGCACCGGATTTTACGTCGAGGCTGCTGAGCGCCACCGAACCGTTACCGGCAAGATTGGCGATCATATCGGAAACACTAAAACCTGTCGCCCCCAGCTTTACCGTCATTGCCGCCATACCCTTGGCCAGCTTCTCGCCGGTGACCGCAACGAGGGCGCGCCCCACATCGGCATCTTTAACGGCAACCGAAGTTTGCACGCTTGGCGGTGTCGAGGCCGTCACCACAGCGTTGGCATCCAGGGTGCCGCCAAACAGGGCGCCTCGGAAACTTTTAACCGTCAGCACCCCGGCATCCAGTTTCGCCATCAGGTCGGCATTATCGATGCGGTACTTGTCATAAATGATGGCGCTCGATTTGATGCGGATATCGGCGTCGGCGGATTTTAACGCCATCAGGTCGATCGGATCGGTTGGCCAATGGCCGGTCGCCATGGCGACGAGACGGCGGAAATCAGGCTGCCCTACGCGAGGCACGGTAAAAGCCGCCGGCACGGGACCGGCGGGACTTGCCAGCGCCGCGCCTTGGGCGGCGGGCAGGAACCCATCGATGGCCAGATCGCCGGTTTGCAGATCGGCGACAATTCGTGGTCGGGGACCGTCCAGAGCCAGTGCACCGTCGCCGGAAATGGCAAGCGGGCCAACACTGCCTGACAGCCCCTTCATGACGATGCCCTTGGTGTCCGCTTGGAGCGATGTGTTTAAGGTCAGCCCACCCAAGTTGCCGACCGGACGATAGGCCACGCCAAGGGCCGCCATCAGTTTGATCATGCTCGGGTGTTTGACTTGCAAGGTGCCGGCGTAACCACTGCCGATCGGCAGGAACGACAGCGAACCGGTGCTGGCAATGGAAGCCCCGGCGCCCGACAGCCTGATGTCGATATTGGGTTTCAGGGCCGTACCATCGATCTGTCCGGCGATATTCACCGACCCCATTGCCTTGGCATTAGCTGGCGGTTCAACCCCGGCAAGACGGAACACCCGTGCCAGATCCTTGATCGTGGCGTCGAGGCGCAAATTCTTGAAACCCGGAATACCATCCAGTCCGTTGATCTGCCCCTTCGCCTTGACGGTCGAGCCGACCAGATCGGCGATGGCGATATTATTTATGTTCAAGGCATTATTGGCCAAGTCGGTATCAATCTGAATATTAGCGATCGAGTTGCCCCCATACACCAGCTTCTTGATTTGCGCCTTGAGGTTAACCGCCAGCCCCTTGATGGCGTTCTGGGCACCCATAATTCCGGCAAGCGGGTTATCCGCATCCGATGCGCCCGGGGAATCTGCCGCCTTCTTTTTCTCCGCCTGGCCCAGCAAGTAAGCATCCAGATTGATTCTGTCCAACTTCAAATCCATGTCGATGCTTGTGTCCGTGCCCAGGCTGGCGCTCGCCGTCCCGGTCAATCGGGAACTGTCAAACTGCATGTCGACTTTGTTAAAGCCGATCCTGGTTGGCGTCGCCTGTATGGTGCTGGCAAGGGTCATCTTACGCAGGCGATCAGGCGGCACCGGGAGTGGCGGCAGGTCGAGCCACCCGAGCACCCCGTGTAAATCGCCAATGCTGACTTCCAGCCCCCCGTCAAAAAGCGGCTGGCCCTTTTCAGGTACGACAAACCCGAACAGCGCCACGTCGGTGCTGCCGGGCAGTTGTGCCGAAAGCTGGTTGAGGGTGATTTCGCCATTGACCAGTTCGGTGCTCAACCGGGCCTGACGGATCAACCCACCGCGATAGGACACGGACTCTGCGGCCAGATTGACGGCAACGTTTATGTTCTGCGGGAATAGCGCGCCATCGACAGCAGCCGCCGTGGGGGCGTTGCCGACCATGCCGGCGGCCGTGCTCTCCCCGCCAGCCGTCGCCGGTGCCGACACATGCGTGGCCGCTGCCAGCAACTTGTCAAGGTCGATAGACGTCGCCGTCAGGTCGACGTTAATGGCCAGCATCGGATCAAGATCGAGGCTGGCCGCGCCGGCAAGAGCAATAGCGCCAAGATTGACCGACAGGTCGGATAAATCGGCACTTGTCGCCGATGCCGTGGCCTCTGCGGCCACGGAAAATTCCTGTGCCAGCAATCCCGACATCTCGCTGACACCGGCGCCAGCAAGAAGTTCAGACAAGCTTTCCCCTTTTGCCGAAACCTTGCCCTTGAACTTCGGCGCGCTTTCAAGTTCGGTCACCGCCCCCGTCGCGATGATCTGCGATGCGCCAGGCCTGAGATTGATCCGCAGATCCAGAGTTGCCGTGCGGGATTCAATAATTTTTCCGATGGTAACGCCGAAGCCGAGAGGAATACCGCGCACCGTCACGTTGCCGTCACTTTCGAACGGCCCGTTTATGGAAGCGGCGGCGATGCTGGCATTGATTGATTCAACGCGTTCCGTCGTTCCGGCGGCGACATCGCGGAAGATCAGCGTGCCTTTTTCAATAATGAAACTGTCGAGACGAATATCCGGAGCATCCCCGGCACCCGCATTTTCTTGCGTGTCCATGGCCGCTGCCGCATCTGGCTGCTCTGCTTCGAACTGCCAGTTGGCCCGACCGTCGGCCATACGTTCCAGCTCGATGACCGGTTCGACCAGCCGCACCGTCTTGACCTGAACCTGTCCTGTCAACAATGGTCCGAAGGCGATACGTACCTCCAGCGATTTAAGGCTGACCATATCGGTGGCCGATGCCCCTTCCATATTGGCAAGGTGCACGTCGCCGACGATCAGCGCCGGGGCCGGCAAAATGGTCAGTTTGATGTCGCCGTTGATAACGAGATCGCGGCCGGTAAAGGCCTTGGCCTGCTCGGTTATTTCGGTCTTGTAGTTATTCCAGTCAATAAGCCCCGGAACGACCAGCACGCCAACCACCAGAACGGCAACAAGCCCACCCAACCCGATTAGTAATTTTTTCAAAAGATTCTGCCCTGAATTAATTTCTTTAATAGTTGGCCGATAATAGTTGTTAACGGCGGATGGGTCTAGATGTTGATGATTTTCCCGGGATTCATGATGTTCAGGGGATCAAGTGCCTTTTTAATGTCTGCCATGACATTGACCCCCTCGCCATGCTCGGCCTCCATGAATTCGATTTTGCCGTAGCCGATGCCGTGTTCACCGGAACAGGTACCGCTCATATTTATTGCACGCAGTACCATGCGTTCGTTGATACTGCACGCTTTTTTCAGTTCCCCGGCATCGTCCGGATCAATCAACAGGGTAAGGTGAAAATTGCCATCGCCTACGTGGCCGACGATCGGCGCGATCAACCCGCTTGCATCAATGTCGCGCCGGGTTTCGGTGATGCAGTCGATTAGACCGGAAATCGGCACACAGACATCCGTAAACCACGCCTTGGCGCCTGGCCTGAGCGCCAACGCCGCATAAGCGGCGTCATGACGGGCCTGCCACAACTTGTCACGGTCTTCCTGATGCTCGGCCCAGCGAAAATCGCTGCCGTTGTTGGCGGTCGAAATTTCACCGACGATTTCCGTCTGCTCCCTGACGGCGGTGGGCGTGCCCTGAAATTCCATGAACAAGGTTGGCTGCTCAGGGTAGTCGAGCTCGGAATAAGAATTAACGGCGGCCATTTGCACTTGGTCCAAAAGTTCAATGCGGGCGATCGGTACCCCGTGCTGGATGGTTTCGATGACCGTTTTCACCGCTTGATCAAGGGCCGGGAACGATACCACCGCCGCCAGGGTGCTTTCAGGAATTCCATGCAGCCTGACCGTGACCTGGGTGATGACGCCCAGCGTTCCTTCCGAACCGACCATCAGCCGGGTCAGATCATACCCGGACGATGATTTGCGGGCCCGGCTGCCCGTATGCACGATGCGCCCATCGGCAAGCACCACGGTCAGTGCCAGCACGTTTTCACGCATGGTTCCGTAGCGCACCGCATTGGTGCCCGACGCCCGCGTCGCCGCCATTCCACCAAGGGTCGCATCGGCGCCCGGATCGACGGAGAAAAACAGGCCGGTGTTGTGCAGGTTGCGATTCAGCTGTTGGCGGGTAACACCCGCCTGCACGGTGGCGTCCATATCATCTATATTGACCGAGACGATTTCGTTCATCTGCCCCAGATCGATGCTGACGCCGCCCCGAAGCGCCGCCAGATGCCCCTCCAGCGACGTTCCGGCGCCATAGGGTATGACCGGAACACGCCCGGCCGCACACACTTTGACAATACCCGAGACCTCGTCTGTGGATTTGGGATAAACGACCACATCCGGCGCATGGCCCTGGTGATAGGACAGATCCTGGCCGTGTTGCTCACGCACCGATTGCCCGGTCGTCAGCCGGTCGCCGACAATGGCGGCGAGCTCGGCCAGCAAGTTTTCATCAATGCATCCCATCGGTTGGCTCATGAAATGTTCTTCGGTTTCGGCCCGCCACTGGCCCAGTCAAGAAGCTCGACCGTGTGAACGACGGGAATATCTGTGCCGCTGGCGATCTGCACCAGGCAACCGATATTACCCGTTGCGATGACCTCGGGGAACTGTTCTTCCAGATTAATAATCTTGCGATTTTTAAGTTTCCCGGCCAGTTCCGGCTGTAACAGGTTGTAGGTACCGGCCGAACCGCAGCACAGGTGGCCCTCTGCCGGTTCGCGAACGCTGAACCCGGCATGTTCCAAAAGCCGCTTGGGACCGGATACCAGCTTCTGGCCATGCTGCATGGAACACGCCGAATGATAGGCGACGACCATTGGTGGAAGTTCGCCCCCGGTCACCAGTTGCAGGTCGCAGACAACCTCGGTAACATCACGGGCAAGCGCCGCCACTGTCGCTGCTGGCTTGCCCCAAACCGGATCGTTCCTGAGCATGAAGCCGTAATCCTTGACCGTGGTGCCGCAACCGGACGCGTTGATGACAATGGCGTCGAGGCCGCCGTTCTCAATTTCGGCCATCCAGGCGGCGACGTTGGTGCGGGCCGCGGCCAGGGCCTCATCTTCCTTGCCCATGTGATGAACAAGTGCGCCGCAGCACCCCGCACCCTTGGCGATAACCACTTCACAGCCGTGCCGGGTGAGCAGCCGCACCGTCGCCTGGTTGATGGCCGGGCGCAGCACCTTTTGGGCGCAACCGGTCATCAGGGCGATGCGCTTTATTTTTTTACCCTCGGCGTTGAATACCTGTGGCTTGTCGCAAGGAGCGGCCTTTTCCATGCTGTCCGGGGCCATGGCGATCATCCCCTTCAGGCGCCCCGGCATCAGCCCCTTAAACGGCCTTCCCAACCGAGCGCCCCATAAGGACAGGCGGAACAGGGCCGGGTTTGGCACGACCCTGGCCAGCAGCTTGCGAAGCAGGCGGTCCCCCAATGGCCGGATGAACGTGGATTCAATATGGACGCGGGCATGATCGACCAAGTGCATATAATCGACCCCGGACGGACACGTGGTGGTGCAGGACAGGCAGGACAGGCAGCGGTCGATATGTTTGACGACACGCTTTGAGGCCGGTTTGTCATGCTCCAGCATATCCTTGATCATGTAGATGCGGCCGCGCGGGCTGTCGGCTTCGTCGCCAAGCAGCACATAGGTCGGACAGGTAGCGGTGCAGAATCCGCAATGCACGCACTTGCGCAAAATATCGTTGGCGATAACGATCGCCGGGTCTTGCATTTGTTCGGGGCTAAAACTTGTTTCCATATCTCAGCCCATGCGCCCGGGGTTAAACAGGCCTTTCGGATCGAAGCTTTCCTTGACCCTTTGGGTGATCGCGGCCAGCGCCGGGGCCTGGGGATGGAACACCGGAACCGCCGCCCGCACAGGTTCTGATGCCCGGATCAGGGTGGCATGGCCACCGGCGGCATCGACCACGGCGCGGACGGATTGGTGATCGGCGTCGGGGCGTTCCTTGATGGCCAGCCAAATCAGGCCACCGCCCCAATCATAGAAAACCCGCCCACCGATTTCACCCTGGATGGCCCGGGCAACGGCGGGGCCGTCAGCGGGGGCCACCGACAGACGCCAGACCTGTTTGTCATCACCGATGAAAAAATCAACATCGCGAACTTCCCGCCACAGGGAGTGTGAATTGCTGCTGTGCAGTTCCTCGGTATCGCCGAAACCGGCCAGATCATCCCGCAACGCCCGGCACCGGACATCGACGGACGGCCCCGGCCCCTCAATGCGAATCGCGGTCACCGAACATCCGGCGTCAACCACATAGGAAACACCGCTTTCCGCGGCAATGTCGGCGGGCAGATGGACGGCACCGGAAACATCATAGGCCCCGTGCAGGGCGCGGGTCAGGGCGACGACGGCGTCATCATCGGAGAGTCCCAGCACCAGGACCGTGCGCGTTTTTTCAGGCATCGGCAGCACCTTGAAGGTCACATCGGTCAGCACCGCAAGGGTACCGAAGGAACCGGCCATCAGCTTGCAAAGATCAAAACCGGTGACATTTTTGACGACCCGGCCACCGGACTTGAACTGCTCTCCCAGGCCGCTAACGCCGTGAAAGCCGAGCAGGTGGTCGCGTGCCGCCCCGGCCTGGATACGCCGGGGTCCGGCCAAATTGCAGGCAAACAGGCCACCGATGGAACCGCCGCCCATAGTGCCGCCGGCCAGCAGGGGGCCGAGATTGGGCGGCTCGAAGGCCAACCGCTGCCGGTGCTCATTCAGGGCCGCCGCGATGTCGGCCAGCGGTGTCGCGCACCCCGCGCTCATCACCAGTTCGCCGGGCTCGTAAAGCTGGATGCCCGAAAGCCCTGTCAGGTCGAGGCCGTGGGTGGCCGCAGGCGGCGCGCCATAACCTCGCTTGCTGCCCTGTCCCGTCACCTCATAGGTATGGCCCTCGGCCAATCCCCATTGGACAGCTTCCAGTACCTGTTCGGGTGTTTCCGGTTTTAATCTCTCGGTCATATCAAAACCCGCTTAAAACCGGGGGATGTCGGGAAAGCGGGTGCGCCCGTCGTGGACATGAACGCGCCCCTGTTCGGCGCAGCGGTGCAATTGCGGAAAGACCTTGCCGGGATTGAGCAACCCGTCCGGGTCGAAGGCGCATTTAACCCGCAGCTGCTGATTCAGATCGTCTTCGGTAAACATCTCCCCCATGAGGTCGCGTTTTTCGACACCGACCCCGTGTTCGCCGGTCAAAACGCCGCCGACCTGGACACATAGTTTCAGTATTTCAGCACCGAATTCTTCGGTCTTGGCCAACTCGCCGGAAATGTTGGCGTCATAAAGGATCAGCGGATGCAGGTTGCCGTCCCCGGCATGGAATACGTTGGCGACGCGCAGCCCATAATGGGCCGACAGCTCGGTGATACGCTTAAGCACTGTCGGCAACTGGGAACGCGGGATGGTGCCGTCCATGCAGTAGTAATCCGGCGACAGGCGTCCGATAGCCGGGAATGCGGCCTTGCGGCCGGCCCAGAATTTCAGCCGTTCTTCTTCGTTCTGGCTGATCCGCACGTACGTGGCACCGGTGTCACTGGCAATCGCCTCGATCCGGTCGATTAAATACGTGACTTCGGCTTCCGGCCCGTCCAGTTCGATGATCAGCAGGGATTCCACATCGAGGGGGTATCCCGCATGGGCGAAATCTTCCGCCGCCTGTATGGCCAGCCGGTCCATCATTTCCATGCCGCCCGGAATAATACCGGCATTAATGACGGCACCGACGCAGTCGCCGGCGGCTTCATTAGACGGAAATCCGACCAGCATGGCGCGCGCCGTATCGGGGCTTCTTAATATCCTGACGGTGACCTCGGTGACGACACCGAGCAACCCTTCCGACCCGGTCAGCAGGCCGAGCAGGTCATAGCCTTCACTGTCCAGATGCTTGCCGCCGAGGCGTACCGTTTCACCGTCCATGGTCACCAGTTCGATGCCGAGCACGTTGTTGGTGGTCAGCCCGTATTTCAGGCAATGCACGCCGCCGGCGTTTTCGGCCACGTTGCCGCCGATGGAGCACGCGATCTGGCTTGACGGATCGGGGGCATAATAAAAGTTCCGGTGCTGCACCGCATGGGTAATTCCCAAATTGGTGACTCCCGGCTGGGCGACGACGCAGCGGTTGTCAAAATCAATCTCGAGAATGCGGTTGAACTTGGCCAAACCCAGGATGACGGCATCGGCCAGCGGCAAGGCGCCGCCAGAAAGCGAGGTGCCGGAACCGCGCGGTACAACCTTGATGCCTTCCGCCTTGCAGTATTTGAGAATTTCGGCAACCTGGGCCGTGGTTTCCGGCAACGCCACCACCATCGGCAGTTGGCGATAGGCGGACAGGCCGTCGCATTCATAGACGCGCAAGGCGTCTTCGTCGGTGATCACGTTATCGGACGGCACCAATCCCTTAAGCGCGGCGATAATGTCGGCGCGGCGGGCGATGATGGCGGCATCGGGTATCGGCATTTTCACAGCCGCAGTCTCCCAAATAACAGGAAACCATGAATGTATGACCTGACAGGCTGCCTATAAAGCAAAACCGCGCCTGATGGCGCGGTTTTGTGATGGTTTCCCAATTGGCGGGAAGCGCCCTTGAACCAGGCAGGCTTCGATTAGCCTCAGCCTCAGCCTTTAACCTTGGCGCGCCTTGAAACGGGGATTGACCTTGTTAATAACGTAAACGCGGCCCTTGCGGCGGACAATACGGCAGTTTTTGTCACGCGATTTGGCCGACTTGAGCGAATTTAATACCTTCATGATCCCGAATCCTTGGTTTTTAACGCCGACGGCCAGATTGAGCCTCCGGAAGGCGCGGAAAGTAGGGGGTCAGGGACGATCTGTCAATGGCCCCCGGCCAAAGAATTCACACAAAAGGCCCTAAATCAGCCTTTTTAGAGCCCGCCGCGCTTATCGGGCAGCTTGATGGCATGAAATTGATGGACCTTCAACCCGCCGCTGTCGATCGCGGCGATCCGTTTTCCCAAGTATTTACACTCCTCAAAAAGGTCGTCGACGATTTCCAGAAGTTCCCCCTTGGTCGTGCCGGCCAAAAACTTCAACAATCCCATGAACAGTTGGCTCCGGTATTGGCGGGTGATGTCTTCATAGGGGCGTACGTTCAGGTTCAGCCCGCTTAAGCAGGACTGTATTTTGTCGGCTGTCCATGGATGCGGCGTATAGGGTTCGCTTTTGATCCAGTCGCGAACCGCCGGGTCCGGCGCGTCCGAAGGGACCAGAACAAAGTCCGTAAATATCAGGTCGCCATCGACGCGCAAGGACTCGGCAACGGCGGCGAACAGGTCCTCCTTGTTCTCTACCTGATAAAAGTTTTCCAGCGATACCGCCGCGTCAAAATATTTCGACTTCAGTTGCAAGGAAGTATAATCCGCCAGTTTGACCGGGGCGCGCTTCTGTTTGCCGGCCATGACAGATTTTTCCATGCCAAGGGCCGCCAGTTCCCCATCGCTTTCATAACCGCTGATCCAGACGCCGGTTTCATCCACCATGGTACGGGCGATACCGCCCAGCCCGGCCCCCAACAGCAGCAGGCTTTTCTTTTCCGACAACGCCAGCAACGGCATGAAGCCGAGCACATATTTGGCACCACCGGCAGTGATATAGCCGTCGCCCCATAATTTTTCGACGATATTGACCCGTTCAGGCGGCCACACCAGCGGGGCGGCATCGACGGCCGGGGACTCCGGCTCGGGTGGGAACAATTCCGGCTCAGCGGGTTCGGGGAGGGGCTCAATACTATGGCGGCGGCGGAATGGATGGAAAAGCCAGCCCAGCAACCTGCGCGGCAGGGAAGTCCTGCCATCCCGATTGATAGATTTTTCGCGGCTAATGTTAATCCTCCACCTAACCGCCCATTGCGACAACAATGAAAATTGTATCGATTCGATTATACTTCTATATCAGAAATATTAAATTTCTTTGATGAAGGATTTGAATTTCAGGTCGCCGGCGATGATATCATCGATCAGAAATTCGGCCATAACGGTGAAACACTGTTCCAAATTGCCATTGGCCGACGCCCCATGGCAAATGGCATTCATAGCCCTGGCCTTGAGCAGGAGATCCTGATGGTAGCGAATATGTTCCGCCAGATCGGGATAATGCACGGATTCAAGAATTTCCTCTTCATCCGTGAAATGTTCCTGGGCCCGGACAATCAGGTCTTGCAGCAGCGCCGAGCAGCGCGGACGATTATCATCCTCAACCGCCGAACGGACATCCTGCATGATGGCGATGATGTCTTTGTGATCTCGGTCGATCTTTTCATTGCCGATGGCAAAGCTTTCCAACCATTGGATCTTGATCATCTCACCACCCCTGCCTGCGTTTATACATCAGACCCATTATGCCAGACTACGATGATATGCCATGCAAATCTCTGACAGGGGTCAAGTGACGATCCGTTTTCCGGTTAAATGCCGATGATGGCTAGTCAAAAAAATAGCATTTCGCCATTAACCATACCTACTTAAAGCACTGAAAACACACCTGTTATTTGATTTTTCCATTTCCATTCAAAATGCTAGAATCAGGCGTCCCATCAAAGTGGCAGAAACACACCTTCCATTAAATGGCAGAATTCCTTTGGGGATGGGCATTTGGGAGTAGCGCCTCCGGCCAAGAAACAATGGCAGGGGTGCCGGGTGTTTGTGTGCCATAAAAGCAAAAATAACAACTGACAGAAGCATGGAAGCACCCGTGAACGGCTTAGGCCACAACGGGAGCACCTAGAATGGCTGACATCAATATTTCAGCATCGACAAGAACGTCGATCATCGAGCTGCAAAAAGCGCGGCTGCGTATCGATTCCATAAACAAAAGCCTGGCGACGGGGCTGGTTGTATCAAGTCCGCTCGATTCACCGAGCGCTTTCTTCGATGCCATCAGTCTTTCGTATCAGTCGAGTCGGTTGCTTGATATTAAAGACAGTGTTGCCCGGGCGGCGACCATCCAGGGTGGGGCCATTGCCGCCCTCGACGCCATTATTTCGACCTTGGAGCAGATGAAGGCGACCGCCAACTCGCCCAAGGGCGATACGGTTTCCGGGCTCGTTACGACCACCGCGACGGGCACCTATTCAGCGACCGCCGCGAGCAATGTTGTCACAACGGAAATCGCCGGTGCCGTCGATGGCGACGCCTTTGACATCACCTACAACGGCACCACCACCACCATTACCAACACCAACGGATCGACATTCACTTCAATCGCGGGCCAGATCTCGGCCATTACCGGGTTGACGGCGACCGTAACCGACGGCAACCCGATCGTCATCACCGACGACGCCGGCAAGGACATCACCATCACCGACGGCACCGGCACCCTGGCCGCAGATTTGGGTCTGTCATCATCGACCAACGGCACCATCAACCATTCGGCATCCCGGAAAAATGCCGAAACATCCTATGACCTGCTGCGTTCGCAGATCGACACCCTGGCCGGCGATGCGACCATTTTAGGCGTCAACCTGGTGAAAAGCGCCCCCGACGAAATTACCATTTATTTTGACGAAAACGGCGGCAGCACCATCACCATCACCGGGGTCGAAACGTCGGCTTCGTCGCTCAGCATCACCGCCGTCGATGCCGCCGACAGCTTCGCCACCGATGCCGGAATCGAAGCCGCCGTCGCCGAGATCGAGGCGGCACTGACAACGATCGCCCAGACCAAGGCATCCTTTCAGACCTACGATGAAATAATTAATGCCCGGCTTAATTTTGCCGATGCTCTCATCCAGAACCTGGACGATGGTGTCAGCAAGCTGGTGGGCGCCGATATCAACCAGCAGTCGGCGAACCTGCTGGCCTTGCAGACCCGCCATGATATTTCGGTTACCGGTCTCGGATTTTCGTTCAAGAACGGGACCGCCCTGACCTCGATGCTGACGTACAGATAGTAATCTTGAAAGATCAAAGCCATGATAATGCACCAGACAATGCACCGCGATAACCCCTACGCCGCCTATGACCGAACACAGCAGTCGGCCATGTCGATCCGGCAGATGGAACAGGCGGTGATGATTCGTGCCATTCGCGAGCTTGAGCAGGCGGCCCGGAATGTCGGCGATCACAAATCTTACGTCGCCGCCCTGACCTATCACCGAAAGATATGGTCGGCGATCCAGATAAACATGATCGAAGACACGGGCCGCATTGCCGGCAGCAGCAAGGCCCGGCTGCTGGAACTCAGCCTCTACGTTGACCGTCAGACGATCAAGGCGCTGTCGGCGCCGAGCTCAGCGAATCTTGAACCGCTGATCGAAATTAACAAGACCCTGGCGGGCGGTTTTTTTGCCCCTGACAATGGCCCTGCAGGGTCCCGTTCAGGGGCCGCGCCTGAATCCTTCCATCCTCTGCATCCATCTGGAACTATTGAAATTTTACCGCCGCGCCATTCTCGCACTGGATAATTGTTACGGGTTTACCGGGCGCCCGCGTTAGGATTATGGTAACCTTATCATAGGATTATCTACATATCTGTTATGCAAATCGTGTGAACAGAGTTCCTTGAGTGATTTCAAGGAGAGGAACATATGAGCGAAGAGCCCGAAAACAAGCCCCCTCCTGCATCCCCGACAGGCGAAGCAAAGCCTGAGCGACGCGCTGACGAGCGCCGCGATGCACCTGAACGGCGCGCGGCTGAGGCCGGCCCGGGAACCACCGATACCGACGATATACTCAAGAAGGTTGAAGAATCCGAGGAACAAGCTGTCGAGCGGAAAAAGCAACTCGACCGCCAGAATAAGGATCGCCGCGAACAGGAGCGCCGTAAAATTCAGGGCCGCCGCGAACAGATTCTGAAAGAAGAAGAAGACAAGAAGCTGGCCGAGAAGAAATTGCGCAAGCAGCAGCGCCTGCAAGAGCGCGAGGCCGAAGCCAAAAAAAGGGTGCAAGCAAAAAAACGCCGCGCCAAGCTCCGCAAGGAAATGTTCAAGTGGGTCATGGGATTCGTGGTACCCCTGTTTTATCTATGCATACTCGGCGGCCTGATCTATGGGGTCGTTGTCTACTGGCCCGAATTCGCCAAATCACTGAAATAGCAGCGTGCCAGAACCACAAAACCCCCCGGTTTCCCGGGGGGTGATGATGGTGGGCACGACTGGGATTGAACCAGTGACCCCCTCGATGTCAACGAGGTGCTCTCCCGCTGAGCTACGCGCCCTATATAGCCTGCCGCCCGTAAGCGGGGCCAGGGAATGGCGTTTTAATCCGAACCGGGTAAATTGGCAAGCCTTGCCTGTTCGGCTTGTGGGCACAGAATCCGGCAAATATCCGTTGCGCCCACCTTCTTGGCGCGCTAACTGAACACCTGTGGACAAGAATATGCTGATAACAAAGGGGCTGGAGCCCTTCGATGTCGTCCGTCCGGAAGACTGGCGAACGCCGGTGGTATTCGCATCCCCGCACAGTGGCTGCGATTACCCGGATGCATTCGTCGCCGCTTCGCGTCTCGATGCGGTCAGCCTTCGTCGCTCGGAAGACGCCTTCGTCGATGAAATATTTGCATCTGCGCCCCGTCTCGGCGCGCCATTGCTTAAAGCCAATTTTCCAAGAGCCTATATCGATCCCAACCGCGAGCCCTATGAGCTCGACCCGGACATGTTCCAAGGCCCCCTGCCCGATTACGTCAATACCCTGTCGCCGCGGGTATCGGCCGGCCTTGGCACCATCGCCCGGGTCGTCACCAATGGCGAAAACATCTATCTCGGCAAACTGGATTTCCAGGAAGCGAAGCAGGCCATCGAGTCTTTATATCTGCCCTATCATGCGGCGCTTGAAGAACTGATCACCGAGACTGCCACGCGTTTCGGTGGCTGCCTGTTGATCGACTGTCATTCCATGCCATCGGTCGGCGGACCCATGGACCGTGATCCCGGTTTCCGGCGTGTCGATTTTGTGTTGGGCGACCGCCGCGGCATTTCCTGTGCGCCGGCCATTACCCGGCTGGCAAAAGATACCCTGACCGGGATGGGATATGTGGTCACCCTGAACAGCCCCTATGCCGGCGGCTTCACCACCGAGCATTACGGCAAACCGGCGACCGGTCGCCATGCCCTGCAGATTGAAATAAATCGCGCCCTTTACATGAATGAAACCAACATCAGCCGCAGCGATGGAATGGTCGCCCTGGTCGCAAACATGGAATCCCTAATTGAGGCCCTCGCGGCAATTGATCCTGAGATGCTGGCCTCGCCATGATTGATCCCACCAAGACAGAAACCATCACCATCCGCGATGCCAATGCAAAAGATATGGAAGCCGTACAGGCGATTTACGCCCCCCATGTGCTGGATGGGCTGGCCAGTTTCGAAGAAGTTCCCCCCGCCGTCGCCGAAATGGACCGGCGGCTAAGCGCCATTCAAGATAGCGGTTTTCCTTTCCGCGTTGCCGAAATTGACGGCAAGATCCTGGGCTTTGCCTATGCCGGGCCGTACCGGACACGCCCGGCCTATCGCTACATGGTGGAAAACAGCATTTATGTCGATCTTGGCTCAACCGGTCAGGGCATCGGCAAAAAGCTGCTCGAAGACCTGATCGACATCTGTAGCGAGAAAGGCCTCCGGCAAATGATCGCCGTTATTGGCGATTCCGACAATAAGCCGTCGATTAATCTACACAGCCGCTTAGGCTTCACCCACATTGGCACCATCCGCGCCGCCGGCTTCAAGCACGGGCGCTGGGTCGATTCGGTGATTATGCAACTGGCATTAGGCCCAGGCGACGGCTCCCTGCCCTGATTTTCAAGGTTTTGGCACGACATTTGCTCCTTATCTTTCGGGAATGGGAGTGATTAAGTCATGAGAAAACGTGTCCTAGCGGTATTTCTGGCCTTTGCCGGGCTTTTGGCCGGCCACGGGGACGCCGCCGCCAGCTCAGAGCAAGCCCTTGGAAACGCTTCAATTTTATGTGATGCGGAGACTGCCCGAATGGAAAATTCCAGGGCCATTCCGAGCCATTTACTGAAAGCCATTTCATTGGCCGAAACAGGCCGCTGGGACAAGGCAGAACAGGCAAATATTACCTGGCCATGGACGATCACGGCGCTTGGCAAAGGCAATTATTTCCCCGACCGGCAATCGGCGTTGGATTTTGTCCGCGACTTAAAGGCTCGCGGCATCAACAATATAGATGTCGGCTGCATGCAGATAAATCTTTACTACCACGGCGGCGCCTTCGCCAATCTTGAGCAGGCCATTGATCCGGCCAGCAATATTGAATACGCCGCCGATTACCTGACCGGTCTTTACCAAAGCACCCGGTCATGGACCCAGGCCGCGGCCTATTATCATTCGACAACACCCGACCGGGCCAAGGCCTACAAGATGAAGGTTCTTAAATACTGGAATCAGGAACGCCGCCAGGCAGCATCGCCCGGCGGTAAATCCATCGATTACACCCGCATGGAGAAACTCAACAACAACCACAAGGAAGCCATGGAAAAAGCCGCCGCCGATGCTCCTGGCGGCCAGCTCGCATCGTGGCGCCAAAACAGAAATGGCGGCCTGGACATGACGACCCTGGCCGCCATGCGCCGCGCCAAGGCCAAGGCAGAATGGCAAAGAACCTACGGACGCGAGGCTGGTAGCAAGACCGATACCTTCGCCGAAAAAAGGCGTATGCAACTCAAAAAATGGCGCCTGTCACAATCCGGCGCCAGCTGATTCTTGTTGGCCAGGTCAAAGACCTGATTCTTTAAAAAATAGGCCTATCTTCGCCCGCCGCAAGCGGGTAAAAGATGCCCTCGCTGCTTGGGGCATAACCAGCTAAGGAACCATTTAAGCTGATGAAAAATCGACAGAACGCCGATGTCCTGCCGTCATTGATAGAGCTGAAGGGCAAGAAAGTCGCTGATGTCGGTTGCGGCGATGGATCGATGACCCGCCTGATGACCCGCCAAGGTGCCAAGGTGTTCGGTGTTGAGTGCAACTCCCAAATGCTGGAACGCGCCCGCGCCGCCAAGCCGGCAGGAGACGAAATTTATTACCAGGGGGTCGCCGAGAACCTACCGTTTGAAGACGGACGTCTCGACGTGGTTGTGTTTTTCAATAGCCTGCATCATGTGGCCCCGGCCCATCAGGGCGTCGCCCTTGACCAGGCCGCCAGGGTTTTAAAGCCAGGTGGAATCGCCTATGTCTGCGAGCCCGTCGCCGAGGGAGCCCATTTTGAATTGATGCAGCCGGTTCATGATGAAACGGATGTTCGTGCGGCGGCTCACAAACATATCAGGAATGCCGAAGACAACGGGCTGACCGAAGAGAAGGAAATAACCTATATTCACCCGGCAACTTACGAAAACTTCAAGGCATTTGCCGATCGCATGGTCGCCATCAACCCGGGCCTTGAAGACAGGCTTGATGCGGTGCGAGCGGAACTGGAACAGGCCTTTTCCACACTTGGCCGCAAAGGGCCAAAGGGCTACGAATTTGATCAGCCTATGCGGGTCAACCTGCTCAGAAAACCTGCAAAATAGTCCGACGCCATCTGTAAACTCACAGCTCAGGGCATCCACGGCAATTTCCTGAATTTTCGCCTCGCTATCTCATGCTTGGGGGAATGCCCCATGGTGTGTTACTTTTCCCCCGCAATTAGAGGATTTAGGTAAATGCGCGCCCCGATGTCGTCATATGACGATGATGACCTGATTTTAGTGCGCCTCTCTTTCAAGGGTTACAGACGGTTAATATCGCGATGAACGACCCGGGTACTAAAATTACGTTTGAGATTCACGTTCTGCAGCAAGGACGCTGGGAGCTACAGGGTACCTATACCCAGGACAAGCAGGCGGCGGCGATTCGCGATGCCAAGGCACTTGAAAACATCTCGACCATCACCGGCGTCAAGGTGATCCGCGAAGAACTCAACACCAAGAACGGCAAATCCAAGGAAAATAACGTCTACGCGACAAAAAACCTGACGGACGAACAGCCGAAGGGCTTGCAGGAAGCTCGTAAGGCGAAGGAAAAAGCCAAGGCCATGGCGAAGCCGGCGAAGGAAAAGAACCCCAATGCCGCCATTGCCAAAGACCTGGAGAACTACAATCCGGATGCTGCCGACGCGCCAGCATTCTCTGTCTTGGGGTTTCTCATTAAAATTCTGATGGTGATGCTGTTCAGCGCCATTATTTCGATGTTTGTTACCGGTGTCGCGACGGTCTGGCTTCGGGAATCCGCCTTCGGCGTGAACACCCAATCCAACATCATCTTCGGCATGTTCATCGGTACGTTTGCCATCTGTGTCGTATCCATGGGCTGGTCCATGCTGTCAAAGGCGAAAATCCTGACCACGCCCAGAGCGGTACCGGTTCCGACCAGGGCAAAAAAACCCAACCTGACGCCAAGCCTGGAAGATTTTAAGCCCAAACTTGGTGGCCCCGACGACAGCGACGACCATAAACCCGGAACGGAAGAAGCGGCGCGGCTGGAAGAAGGGCCGGACACCCGTGAAAATGAAGACACCCCCGAAACCGAGGCCACCCCCGGTTCCGCCCCCAAGGTCGGGTTCGAGGCTGTCGTCCCCATGGAAGAAGACCCCAAGTTAAAGATGCAAAAAGAGTACGTCATGGATTTCATGGAATCTTCCATGGGCCATGCCAATATCAGCCGCCTTTCCATGGACAACTTCAACAAGTTCGGAGTCAGCCTGTTCATGGCCGGGGCCTGCGAAACTCTTTCCCAGGAACGCAATCTGGACGGCCAGATGATGGCCAAGGTTGTCAGCGAGCCGGTTAAACAATTGGGCTTCAAGGGCGGTGATACGGAATCGTTCTCGGACAAGATTCAGGGATATCTGCTAGCCGATTCTAGGTATATGCAGATGTTCCAGGCTGGCCGCGTGGCGATGACATCTTATATGGAAAGCGATCTCGACAGTCTGAACCATATGAAACGGGCAATGGCCGAATGGAATTCACCGAAGTCAAAAGCGGCCCCAACCGGCGGCCCAGTTACCGTCCTGTTCACCGATATTGCCGGATCCACCAACATGACCCAGACCTTGGGCGATGCCGTCGCCCAACAGGTTGTGCGCGCCCATAACAAGATTGTCCGCGAAGCCCTGATGAAATTCCAGGGCAAGGAAATCAAACATACCGGCGACGGCATCATGGCCTCGTTCTCGAACACGTCCAACGGTGTCGATGCGGCCGCCGACATGCAAACGGGTACCGTCAAACATAACACAGAAAATCCTGGCCTGCCGCTCGGCCTGAAAATCGGTATCAATGCCGGCGAGCCGATTGCCGAGGACAATGACCTATTCGGCACTACCGTACAACTTGCCGCACGCATTGTTGACAAGGCGCAGGCCGGACAAATTTATCTTTCAGAAACCGTGCAAGGCATCTGCAGCGGCAAGAACTATCGTTTCTCCAGGGTCGGCTCGTTCGACATGAAGGGCTTCGACGAAGGCATCCGCCTGTATGAACTGATCTGGGACGTGAACGCTCCGATGCCGGAACAGCCGATGCAAGAGCCCGAAATAAAACAAGCGATTGTCGCAGGCGCGCCTGATGAGCCAGAAGCCGCAGCAGAATCGACAGAGCCCATTGCCGCCGAAGGAAATGCCCCCGCGCCGCTGCCTGAGGCTGCCGCCGAAACGGTGCCGGAAACGGCAACAGACCCGGCAGAAGCCGTTGCCGCCGCCGAAGAAGATGACGCCCCGCAGGCGACCTGAGCCTGCCGGACTTAAATGGCCCCCAATGGTTACATTGAAAAAAATCATACTTAGGAACTTCCGATTGCTGGCCCTGTTACCAGCCATGACCGTGCTATCCTCAGGCCCGGTCATGGCTGCCGGGTGCCCGGAAAATCCCGCCTCGCCGACGGTGACGGTGACCACCAGCCCCGGCCAGATCATCTTAAAACGGGGGAGCAGCCGTGATGACCTGATCCGCCTGCAAGCCACCAACAATGCCTCGGTTCCCAATAAAAATGGATATCCACTGGGCCTGACCCTGACCGATTTCCGTTATTCCATTGAGACCGGCGTCAATATCCGGCAACTGTCGGCGGGTCGTTATTGCGCCTATCCGGCATCCTTCGATTTGGATATCCGGTTTTCAGATTTCCTTGTTTATATAGATCGCCGTTACAAGCGCGGCAGTTGCGAGTACAAAGCCGTTAACCGGCACGAATACACCCATGTGGTTCTGTACCGCAAACAACTGGAGCGGCACCTGCCGAATCTTCGCCATCAGGCGCAAACGGCGGCCCGGCGCATCAAGCCAATTATTGTCAGAACGCCGAACGACGGAGTTAAATTGATCCAGAAGGCCATGCAGGACAAAATGACGCCGCTAATCGACAGTCTTAGCCGCGATGCCGATACGGCCAACGCCCGCATCGACACGCCGGAAAGCTACCGCAAGATTCAAAAACAGTGCCGAAACTGGTGATCCGGATGATCCCCATCACAGACACCATTTCCATCGACGAGAAAGAGATCACCGAACGCTTCATCCGCGCCGGCGGCCCGGGCGGCCAGAACGTCAACAAGGTATCGACCGCCGTGCAGTTGCGCTTTGACGTGGCGTCATCATCTGGACTTTCAGAGTCCGTAAAAAAGAGACTGAAAACACTTGCCGGACGGCGGATGACGGCGGACGGCGTGCTGATCATCGAGGCCAAACGCTTCCGCCTCCAGGAACGCAACCGGACTGACGCGCTGGACCGCCTGATTGAGCTTATCCGCAAAGCCGCCGTGCCGCCGAAATACCGGCGGCCGACGAAGCCCTCAATGGGCGCCAAACAACGCCGCCTCGATGGCAAACGCCGTCAAAGCGGCCTAAAAAAAGACCGCGGCAAGGTCAGCCACGACGATTAGAATTCAGGCCTATACGCAGCCGGTCGGCTTGGGCAGGCCGCCCCACTTGCAAATCAGTTTCATGGGCCCGGCCTCGAACGAGGCGAACATATCGGCCTTGGAAACATTCTGGTCCTTACAAAACCGGCGTAAGGGCGGCACCACGCCATCATCGGCGAACATCTGGCGGGCGGCGACAATGTAAGACATATGCTCGTCGGTCAGCTCACGGCTATCGCCGGCCGCAATCTGGGCGGCGATTTCCGGAGTCCAGTCGTCCCGGTTCAGCAAAAATCCTTCGTTATCTACCTGCAAATCCATGGTCATCTCTTTCAGTATAAGGTCAAGAAACCCATATGATGATGATGGCTGTTTATTTCAACCGCTATGGTCCGGGTAGGAAATGCCCATAACCTCAAGCTCTTCCTCGCCGCCCGGCGTTTGTACACCGACCAGGTCGCCGGCCGCCTTGTTCATCAGCGCCCGGCCGATGGGCGAGTCCAGGCTGATGCGGCCCAGTCCGGCTTCCGTCTCGTCCTTGCCGACGATGGTGACGGTCTGTTCCCTGCCGTTCTCCCGTTGATAGCGAACCGTGGCACCGAAAAACACCTGATCCCGGTTGGCCTGCCGGGCCGGATCGACGACTGTCAGGTTTTCCAGGCGCTTGCGCAGGTAACGCACCCGGCTGTCGATCTGGCGCAGGCGCTTTTTGCCATAAATGTAATCGCCGTTTTCCGAACGATCCCCATTGCCGGCGGCCCATTGCACGGTTTGCACCACCTGGGGCCGCTCGATTTCCCACAACTGGCTGATTTCCGCCTGCAAGGCGGCGAAGCCTTGGGGGGTGATGCAATCTTTGAAACGGCTCATGGTGATTCATTTTCTCCGGCGACCCTTCCTGTTTATCCCAATCAGCGACACGGTCAACATCAACATCAACATTGGGCATAGGGGATAGCTGGAATTAACACATTATTTCGTGTATAATAACCGCCTAGGAAATATCCCCTGCCCGGACGGCGGGGATTGGCTCTTGCCCGTCCTTTCCGTTCAATGGAGAAAAGGAGACGGTCATGGGAATGGCAATCACACTCAAAGAATACCTCAAGGACTGTGACATTGCTTTCGATGTTATCGAACACGATTACGAGGCAACGTCCCTGAACACCGCCAACAGCGCCCATATTGCCGGCGACTGTCTGGCCAAGGGCGTTCTGTTACGCGACGATAAATCCTATACGGTCGCTGTCCTGCCGAGCACCCATATGATCGACCTTGATAAAATGAGGCTCTGCTTCGACCGTAACTTCGAACTGGCGAGCGAGGGCGAAATTAATGTCCTGTTCGAGGACTGCGATCCAGGAGCCGTACCGCCGGTGGGCGGCGCCTATGGCATGAAGGTGCTGATGGATGACGCACTTGCCGGGCAGCCGGAGATTTATTTCGAGGCCGGCGATCACCGGACCCTTGTCCACATCAAGGACCAGGAATTCGAAAAATTGATGGCGGCGGCCGACCATGCCAGCTTCAGCCATCACATCTGAAGCCGGCTTAAAGGTTCAGGCCTTTATCCGTTCGCTTTTCGGATCGTAAAAGGGTTTCAGCGACGCGGTCGCCGGGTAGCGCTGGCACGCGACTTCTATTTCGTAAGTACCGGCATTGATAAAATCCGCATCGACGCCGCCGTCGTTTTCCACGTAACCCATGCCCAGGGATTTTCCCAGGGCATGGCCGAACATGCCCGACGTAATGTCGCCGACGATGACGCCGTCGCGCCAGATCGGCTCGTTGTGTTGAAGCAACGGCTCCGGGTCTTCCAGGGCGAATTGCACAAGCCGCCGGGTAACGCCGTTTTCACGCTGCCGCAAAAGCGCGTCGCGGCCGATGAAGCCGCCGGGCTTATCCCAGGCGACGGCAAAACCGAGGCCCGCCTCGACCGGCGTGTCCTCGTCGGAGATATCGTGACCCCAGTGGCGGTAGGCCTTTTCCGTGCGTAGGGAATTCATGGCGTGCATGCCGGTGTGTTTGAGCCCGAAATCGCCCCCGGCGGCGACGATGGTATCGTAAACCCCGGCGGCGAATTCGGTCGGGATATAAAGCTCCCATCCCAGTTCCCCCACATAGGTGATGCGCGATGCCCGCACCTTGGCATAACCAAGCTCGATCTCGCGGCTGTGGGCGAAGGGGAAGGCCGTATTTGACATATCGTTCGGGGTCAGTGATTGCAGCAGGTCGCGGGCATTCGGCCCCATGACGCCGATCATCGCCATACCCGATGTCACATCGACCAGCTGGCAGTTGGCCCCTGAAGGGATATGGCTTTCGAGCCAGTGGAAGTCGCGGGTTTGCGACGAGAACGCGGTAACCACCATGTAACAGTCATCGGCGATGCGGGTCACGGTCAGGTCGGATTCGATGCCGCCGCGCTCATTCAGCCACTGGGTATAGATGATGCGCCCCGGGGCGACCGCGACGTTGTTGGCGCAGACGTTATTGAGGACTTTCTCCGCATCCGGGCCTTTCAACAGGAACTTGGCGAACGATGACTGATCGAGCAGGCCGACGCTCTCGCGTACCGCCATATGCTCGGCGGCGGAATGCTCGAACCAGTTCTGGCGTTTGTAGGAATATTCATACTTAGGTTCGACGCCTTCAGGCGCGTACCAGTTGGCCCGTTCCCAGCCACCGGCCTCGCCGAAGCAGGCGCCTTTTGCCTGCAAGCGGTCATGCAGCACCGACATGCGCGCCGGGCGGGCGGTTTCGAACTGGCGGAACGGCCAGTGCATGGCGTACAGCAGCCCCAGCCCTTCGACCGTACGATCGTGCAGGTATTTGGCGTTGCCCTGGAACGGCAACATGCGGCGGATATCCACATCCCACAAATCCATGGGCGGACGGCCATCGAGAATCCAGTCGGCCAGCACCTTGCCGGCGCCGCCCGACGACTGGATGCCGACCGAATTGAAACCGGCGGCGACAAAGAAATTCTCCAGCTCCGGCGCCGGGCCGAGCAAGTAGCGATCATCCGGGGTGAAACTTTCCGGGCCGTTGAAGAACAACTGGATACCGGCATTTTCCAACGCCGGCAGACGCTTCATGGCGGCTTCCAGCACCGGTTCGAAATGGTCGAAATCGTCGGGCAACTGGCCGAAGGTAAAATCTTCGGGGATGCCGCCCATGCTCTTCATGCCCCACGGTTTGGACACCGGCTCGAAGGCGCCGAGCAGCAGTTTTCCGGCATCTTCCTTGTAATAAGCGCAGTTATCCGGATCGCGCATCACCGGCAGGTCGGGGGTCATGCCATCGAACGCCTCGGTGACGATATAAAAATGCTCGGCGGCGTGCAGGGGCACGTTGACCCCGGCCATGTGCCCGACTTCCTGCCCCCACATACCGGCGGCATTGACGACGAATTCGGCGGAAATATCGCCCTTGTCGGTGGCGACGCCGGTGGCCCGGCCGTCCTTTTGATGGATGGCGGTGACTTTGGTGTCTTCAAAAATCTGCGCGCCGCCGGTTTTCGCCCCCTTGGCCAGTGCCTGCGTCACGTCGATGGGATTGACCTGACCGTCTTTCGGAAGGAACACCGCACCGACCACATCGTCGATGTTGATCAACGGCCACTTGGCCTGGGCTTCCGATGCCGAAATCACGTCCACCTCGAGCCCGAAGCAGCGCGCCATGGAGGCGCCGCGCTTCAACTCTTCGAAGCGTTCCTCCGACGTCGCAAGGGCCAGCGAGCCCCGTTGGGCGAAGCCGGTCGCCTGTCCTGTTTCCTGTTCCAGGGATTCAAAAAGGCCGGTGGTGTATTGGGCCAGGCGCGTCATGTTGCGGGTGGCGCGCAACTGCCCGACAAGGCCGGCGGCGTGCCAGGTGGTGCCCGACGTCAACTGCTTGCGTTCCAGCAGCACCACGTCCTTGCAGCCGCGCTTGGTCAGATGATAGGCCAGCGAACAGCCGACGACACCACCACCGATGATGACGACCCGGGCATGGGTCGGAAAAGGTTTGGCCATAATATGCCCCCTTATTTGTGGGTCAGTGCTCGCTGCCCCGCTTGAAGTGGAATTCGGCGCCTTCGCGGATACCCGACGGCCAGCGCGTGGTCATGGTTTTCAGTTTGGTATAGAAGCGGACGCCTTCCATGCCATGAATATGATGATCGCCGAACAAGGAGCGCTTCCAGCCGCCGAAGCTATGATAGGCGACGGGAACCGGAATCGGCACGTTAATGCCGATCATGCCGATCTTGGCCTGGTTGGCGAAACTGCGCGCCGCATCGCCATCGCGGGTGAAGATGGCGGCGCCGTTGCCGTATTCGTGATCGTTGACCAGGCCAAGGGCCTCGTCATAGTCCTTGGCGCGAACCACCGAGAGCACGGGGCCGAAGATTTCGTCCTTGTAGATGTCCATGTCCTTGGTCACCCGATCGAACAGGCATCCGCCGAGGAAATATCCATTCTCGTAGCCTTGCAGCGAGACATCGCGGCCATCGACGACCAGTTCGGCCCCGGCTTCCAGGCCGGAATCGATGTAGCCCTTGATACGGTCCAGGCTGTCGCGGGAAATCACCGGGCCTAATTCTGACTCCGGATCCGTGTAGGGGGCGACTTTCAGGGCCTGAACCCGGGGCGCCAGTCTTTTGACCAGTTCGTCGGCGGCTTCGTCGCCGACGGCAACGGCAACTGAAATCGCCATGCAGCGTTCGCCGGCGGAACCGTAACCGGCGCCGATCAGCGCATCGGTCGCCTGTTCCATGTCGGCGTCGGGCATCACCACCATGTGGTTTTTGGCCCCGCACAGCGCCTGCACCCGCTTGCCGTGGGCGCAGCCGGTCTTGTAAATGTATTCGCCGATAGTGGTCGAGCCGACGAAGCTGATGGCGGCAACGCCGGGATCCGTAAGCAGGGTATCGACCGCTTCCTTATCGCCGTTGATGACGTTCAACACACCGTCAGGCAATCCGGCCTCGCTCAGCAGTTCGGCAACACGCAGCACCACCGAGGGATCGCGTTCAGACGGCTTCAATATGAACGTGTTGCCACACATCAAGGCCACCGGGTACATCCACATGGGCACCATGGCCGGGAAGTTGAAAGGCGTGATGCCAGCGACGACGCCGACCGGCTGGCGCACGGAATAGCTGTCCACATTGGTGCCGACGTTTTCCGAATACTCGCCCTTCAGCAGATGCGGGATGCCACAGGCAAATTCCACCACCTCGATGCCACGGCCCAACTCGCCCTTGGCGTCGGGCAGGGTCTTGCCGTGCTCGGCCGACAGCAATGTGGCTATTTCTTCGGTGTGGCTGATCAGCAGATCGCGGAATTTGAACATGATCTGGGTGCGTCGGGCCGGGGGCATGGCTGCCCAGGCAGGCAAAGCCTTGGTCGCAGACGCGATTGCCATGCGAACTTCATCGGCGGTGGCCAGCGCCACCTGTGCCGTGACATCGCCGGTCGCCGGGTTAAACACGTCGCCCATGCGGCCGCTTTTGCCCAGGGTGATTTTACCGTCGATAAAATGATGAACCGTCTTGGTCATGGATCAGGAGTCTCCTTGGGTCTTTGAAATATGATGATATTGCCGACTTCCTATCACATGTTGGCGAGAACGTCGCGCAGAATGCCGCCGATTTCGTCGATATCGCCCTTGCTTGCGATCAGCGGCGGCGCGACAAGGACGCAGTCGCCGGTCAGCTTGACGTGCAGGCCCGCCGCATAGAGCTTTTTCAACGCCTGGGCACCGGTGGCACCGGGGGCTGATCCGCCGGCCAGATCGAAACCGGCCAGCATGCCATAGCCGCGTACATCGGTGACGATGTCCAGATCCTGCAAGTCGAAAATGGCATCGAGGAAGTGATCCGACATGGCGGCGGCCTTGTCAAACAGACCTTCTTTTTCATAGATATCAAGTGTCGCCAGGGCGGCGGCACATGACGCCGGGTTGCCGGAATAGGTATAGCCGTGGAAGAACTCGACGGCGCCATCGGGGGCGGCATCGACGACGGTATCGTAGATGCTGTCCTTGACGGCGACGGCGCCCATGGGCAGTACGCCATTGGTCAGCGCTTTGGCCATGGTCATGATGTCCGGGGTGACGCCGAAGGCCTGGGCCGCGAACGGCGTGCCGAGACGGCCAAAGCCGCAGATGACCTCGTCGAACACCAGCAGGATGCCATAGGTGTCACAGATTTCGCGCAGGCGTTCCAGGTATCCCTTCGGCGGCACCAGGCAGCCGGTCGAACCGGCGACCGGCTCGACGAAACACGCCGCAATATTCTTGCCGCCCAGCAACTGAGCGAAGCGTTCCAGATCATCGGCCAGCTCGGCGCCGACAGTCGGCTGGCCGCGCTGGAACCGGTGATCCGCTGACCAGGTGTGACGCATGTGAACGACGCCCGGCATGACCGAGCCAAAAATCTCGCGGTTTTTCATTAACCCGGACAGCGACGTGCCGCCGATGTTAACGCCATGATAGGCGCGTTCCCGCGATACAAACTTGCTGCGATAGCCTTCGCCGCGGGCGCTGTGATAGGCCATGGCGATTTTCAGGGCGGTGTCGATGCTTTCCGAGCCCGAGTTGGTGAAAAACACATGGTTGATGTCATCCGGCGTCAACTTGGCGACGCGGCTGGCCAGCTCGAAGGACGGCGGCGAACCGATCTGGAAATGCGGGCTATAGTCGATTTCCATCAACTGTTTGGCGACGGCATCGGCAATTTCCTTGCGGCCGTGTCCGGCGGCGCAGCAAAACAGGCCGGATGCGCCATCGATGACCCGTTCACCCTTGTGATTGGTATAGTTCATGCCCTCGCCCTTGACGACCAGCCGGGGGTCGGCCTTGAAGTCACGGTTGGCGGTAAATGGCATCCAGTGTTGTTCGAGGGTGTTGGTCGTGTACTGCATCGCTTTAGCTCCTTGAATCCTGCCCGTTCGGGCATGACAACATACTTGGCGCACTTGCCCCAATTGTGCAAACACCGTAATCTTTTGGCCCCGGCATCCCTAGTGCCAATTCCCGCATTTTGCCTAGGCCAACAACATGCGCGACTCACTATTTCATTTAAGGCGGCAAGCCAATATCAGTATTCAGGTGCAAATTCGCCAGATGCTGGTTTCGGCCATCCTTGAAGGGCAATTGCCCGGCGGCGAGCCGCTGCCATCGTGCCGGCAGATGGCAAAAACATTGAAAGTATCGCGCAATACGGTGGTTCTCGCCTATCAAGGGCTGGTCGATGACGGTTACCTGACATCCCGCGAGCGCAGCGGTTTTTACGTGAGCCCGGAAATTCAGGATGACCGCCCGAAAAGCCCGGCCTTAAAACCGGTTTCAGATACAGAAGATATGGCCGAACCGGCCAACGCGCCGGACTGGGAAAAAATATTTCGCGTCCGCCCGTCGCGCCAGCACAATATCCTCAAGCCCGCCGACTGGAAATCCTATCCTTACCCCTTCATATACGGGCAGGTCGATCACACCCTATTCCCCATTGCCGCCTGGCGGGAATGCTCACGCCAGGCGCAAGGCACCAAGGCGATGGAGTCCTGGACCTGTGATGCCCACGGCGAAGATGATCCGTTGCTGATTGAACAAATCCGCACCCGGCTGCTGCCACGCCGCGGCGTTATGGCGTCCAACGATGAAATCCTGATCACAATGGGTGCCCAGAATGCCCTTTATATGCTGACATCCCTGCTGATCGGCGACAAGTCGACCATCGCCATTGAAGACCCCGGCTATCCGGACATGCGAAACATTTTCAGCCTGAAGACGACACGCCTGAAGCCGATCCCGGTCGACGGCGAGGGCATGGTCGTCGATGGGCGTTTAAGCGATGTCAACATGGTCTATGTGACGCCCAGCCACCAGTTCCCGACAACGGCGACAATGTCCATGGCGCGTCGCCAGCAACTTCTCGGCATGGCCGTCGAAAAAGACTTTCTGATTATCGAAGACGATTACGAACCGGAAGCCAGCTACATCAGGGAACCGACGCCGGCCCTGAAATCCCTGGATCGGAACGGCCGGGTTATCTATGTGGGCAGCATGTCGAAGACTATGTTCCCGGGGCTGCGCCTTGGTTACATGGTGGGGCCAAGTGAGCTGATCGCCGAGGCCCGCGCCATCCGCCGCCTGATGTACCGCCATTCCCCGACCAACAACCAGCGTACGACGGCCCTGTTCATGTCCCTTGGTCATCACGACGCATTGGTACACCGGCTGCACCGGGCCTACCGGGCGCGCTGGGAGCGGTTGGGGGATTCCCTGAACCGCCATCTTCCCGATTCGGCGACGGCGCCGAGCATCGGCGGTACCAGCTTCTGGGTCTGCGGCCCCGAAGGACTGGACGCCGACAGGCTGGCCGAAAGGGCCCGCGATGAAGGCTTGATTATCGAGCCGGGCCGGGTTCATTTTATTTCCGACAAGGCCCCCGCCAACTATTTCAGGCTCGGATTTTCATCCATCTCGATCGAGCAGATCGAGCCCGGCATCCGGCTTCTGGCAAAGCTGATTCACGGGCGATAATTCCTTTATTTCTGCGCTTTCGCGCTGGCATGGGTAAAACCCCTCAACTGGCCCTATGCCGTGCCCAGGCAACCTCCTATCACTGCCTCAATGCTTGCTTAATATTGATATGAAGGACGAAAAAATGTTGATCGGTGTTCCCAGGGAAATAAAGAATAACGAGTATCGTGTCGGCATGACGCCAACCAGCGTCCAGGAAGCCGTCGCCCACGGCCATTCGGTCGTCGTAGAAACCAACGCCGGAATCGGCATCGGCTGTGCCGATGCTGATTACGAGGCCGCCGGTGGGCGCATCGCAGGAACCGCCAGCGATATTTTCAAAGAAGCCGACATGATCGTGAAGGTCAAGGAACCGCAGGCGGTCGAACGCAAGATGCTGCGCCAAGGGCAAATCCTGTTCACCTATCTGCATCTTGCCCCGGATCCCGAGCAGACCAAGGATCTGGTCGCCAGCGGCGCCATCTGCATTGCCTATGAAACCGTGACCGACAGACACGGCGGCCTGCCGCTGCTGGCCCCCATGAGCCAGGTCGCCGGTCGTATGTCGATTCAGGCCGGTGCCCATTGTCTGGAACGCGCCCAGGGCGGCAAGGGTATTTTGCTGGGCGGCGTGCCCGGCGTCGCTCCCGCCAATGTGGTTGTCATCGGCGGCGGTGTGGTCGGCGAGAATGCCATTTATATGGCCTTGGGTATGGCCGCTCATGTCACCGTGCTAGACCGCAACGTCGACGTGCTGCGCAACCTGACCGACCGTTTTGGCGCCGCCCTGACCACCGTCTATTCGACCCAGGCTGCACTGGAAAAATACGTGCTGAATGCCGATCTGGTTGTCGGCGGGGTGCTGATCAAGGGCGCCGAGGCACCGAAGCTGGTGACCAAGGCTATGATCAAGGCAATGACACCCGGTTCCGTCGTGGTCGATGTGGCCATCGATCAGGGCGGCTGCTTTGAAACATCAAAGGCGACGACCCACGCCGACCCGACCTATGTGGTCGATGATGTCGTCCACTACTGCGTCGCCAATATGCCGGGGGCGGTGCCGCGCACGTCCACCTATGCGCTGAACAACGTCACCCTGCCCTATGCCCTGGCCCTGGCCGACAAGGGCTACAAACAGGCGCTCGCCGACAGCCCGCATTTCCTCGAAGGCCTGAACGTCTGCGAAGGAAAAATCACCTACAAGGCCGTTGCCGATGATCTCGGCTACGATTTCGTTGAGCCGACGAAAGCTCTTGGACTCTAAACCAAGGAACACCCCGATGACCAAGATGACAACCGAAGAGGCCTTCGTAAAAGTCTTGCAGATGCATGGTATCGAGCATGCGTTCGGGATTATCGGATCGGCCTTCATGCCGATTTCCGATCTTTTTCCGAAAGCCGGCATCACTTTTTGGGATGTCGCCCACGAAACCAACGGCGGCCTGATCTGTGACGGCTACACCCGGGCGACCGGGAAAATGGCCATGGCCATCGCCCAGAACGGGCCGGGCATTACCGGTTTCGTGACGCCGATCAAGACGGCGTACTGGAACCACACGCCCATGCTGCTGGTCACCCCACAGGCCGCCAACAAAACCATCGGTCAGGGCGGCTTCCAGGAAGTCGAGCAAATGGCTTTGTTCAAGGACATGGTCTGTTACCAGGAAGAGGTCCGCGATGCGTCGCGCATGGCGGAAGTCCTGAACCGGGTGATTGAAAAAGCGATCCGCGGTTCGGCTCCGGCGCAAATCAACGTGCCCCGGGATTTCTGGACCCAGGTGGTTGATATCGACCTGCCGCAGATCGTCCGTCTGGAACGTCCCCGCGGCGGGGCGGCGGCCATCGCCGAAGCCGCCAAACTGTTATCGGGCGCCAAGTTCCCGGTCATCCTTTCCGGCGCCGGTGTCGTCATCGGCGGCGCCATCGCCGAATGCCAGGCCATTGCCGAGCGTCTTGATGCGGCGGTTTGCAGTGGCTACCAGCACAATGACAGCTTCCCCGGCAGCCATCCGCTGGCCGCCGGACCGCTCGGCTATAACGGCTCGAAAGCGGCCATGGAATTGATCGCCCAGGCCGACGTGGTTCTGGCGTTGGGAACACGGCTTAATCCGTTCTCGACACTTCCTGGATATGGAATCGATTACTGGCCGAAAGATGCCAGCATCATTCAGGTCGATATCAACTCCGACCGCATCGGCCTGACCAAGAATGTCACCGTCGGCATTTGCGGCGATGCAAAAATGGTCGCCGAGCAAATTCTCGATCAGCTTTCACCGACCGCCGGTGACGCTGGCCGCGACGACCGCAAGGCGACCATCCATCAGGCCAAGTCGTCGTGGTTGCAGGCACTGTCCAGCATGGATCACGAAGATGACGATGCCGGTACCTCGTGGAATGCCGATTCCAGGGAACGCGATGCCGACCTGATGTCACCCCGTCAGGCCTGGCGTGCCATTCAGGCCGGCCTGCCCAAAGAGGCGATTATTTCCAGCGATATCGGCAACAACTGCGCCATCGGCAATGCCTACCCGACCTTCGAGCAGGGTCGGAAATACCTGGCCCCCGGCCTGTTCGGGCCTTGCGGATACGGTTTTCCGTCTATTCTGGGGGCCAAGATTGGCTGCCCGGATGTGCCTGTCGTGGGCTTCGCTGGCGACGGCGCCTTCGGCATTTCCATGAATGAAATGATTTCATGTGGCCGTGACGAATGGCCGGCCATCACCATGGTTATTTTCCGCAATTTCCAGTGGGGGGCGGAAAAGCGCAATTCCATCCTGTGGTACGATAATAACTTTGTCGGTACGGAACTGAACCCGGAACTTAGTTTTGCCCGTGTCGCCGAAGGCTGCGGCCTGAAAGGTGTTGAGGTTAAAACCCCGGCAGAGCTGACCGCCGCCCTGCAAACCGCCTGCAAGGCCCAGGACGACGGGGTGACGACTTTCATCGAAATAGTGCTCAATCAGGAGCTGGGCGAGCCGTTCCGCCGGGATGCCATGAAAAAACCGGTCGCCGTCGCCGGCATTGACGCCAAAGATATGCGACCGCAGTAATCTGCGTAAATTACGTTGAATACTGACGATGGGGCCGAACGAAGAAAATTCGATCGGCCCTTTCACCTTGTGCCGGATAAGGGAAGTCCTTTACCATCCGATCAAATTCAAAGAACCAATCCTAAAAGGGAGAAACCAACCATGAGCCACGCACCAAACTCGCTCGCCGCCAGAGACCTGGCCTATTCGCTGCACCCCTACACGAACCTTGCCGTGCACGAGGAAAAGGGGCCGCTGGTCATCGTCCGCGGCGAAGGCATCTATGTCTATGACGATCAGGACAACAAATATATCGAAGGGTTGTCCGGCCTGTGGTGCACCGGCCTGGGCTACAGCCAGCCGCGGCTGGTCGAAGCGGCAACCAAGCAGATGAGCGTCCTGCCCTTCAACCATTCCTTCGCCCACCGGGCATCGGAACCGGTTATTGATCTGTCGGAAAAACTGATTTCTATCGCGCCAAAGTCACTGTCGAAAGTCTATCTGGTCAATTCGGGATCGGAAGCCGTCGACACCGCCATGAAGCTGGTCTGGTACTACCACAATGCCATCGGAAAGCCGGACAAGAAGAAAATCATTTCGCGCCTGCGCGCCTATCACGGTGTTACCATTGCCGCCGGCAGCCTGACCGCCCTGGCCTATGCCCAGAATGGCTTCGATCTGCCCATTGACCGGGTCATTCACTGCGACACGCCGTGTTATTACCGCTACGGCCAAGAAGGTGAGTCGGAAGAAGATTTCGCCACCCGTCTGGCCGAGGCCCTGGATGCGCAAATCATCGCTGAAGGCCCGGACACGGTTGGCGGTTTCATCGCCGAGCCGGTGATGGGCGCAGGTGGCGTCCTGGTGCCGCCGAAAACCTATTTCGAGAAGATTCAGAAGGTACTGAAGAAACACGACGTGCTGCTCATCGCCGATGAAGTCATCAACGGTTTTGGCCGCACCGGCAATATGTGGGGGTGCGATACCTATAACATCCAGCCCGACCTGCTGACCTGCGCCAAACAATTGTCATCGGCGTATATTCCCATCGGCGCCGTCCTGTGTTCTGACAAACTTTACAAGGCCTTCGTCGAGCAGAGCAAGAAGCTCGGCATTTTCGGCACCGGCAACACCTATGGCGGCCATCCGGTGGCCGCCGCCGTGGCGCTGGAAACCCTGAAGATCTACGAAGACGAAGACATTCTTGGCCATGTGCGCGCCATCATGCCGCACTTCCAGAAACGCCTGGCCAAACTGGCCGATCATGCGCTGGTCGGCGACGCCCGCGGCGTCGGCCTGATCGGCGCCATCGAGATCGTCAAGGATAAGGCCACCAAGGAACAGTATCCGGTGGAAACCAAGGCGGCACCGCTCGTTGCCGAAAAAATCATGGCCGAAAACCTGATCCTCAGGCCGACGCCCGGCGACGGGGTCGGCATCTGTCCGCCGCTGATCATTACCGACGCCGAAATAGACGATATGTTCGACCGCATCGAACGCGGCCTCGATGCGGCGGCTGCCGTACTGAAAAAATAGATGACTGACGCGATCCTCGTTCTTAACGCCGGATCGTCGAGCATCAAGTTTGCCATCTATTCGACCGACCTTGAGCGGATGGAAAGCTGCCATATGGAGGTGTTCGCCTCGGCCGGTGGCCATGCCGGGGCACTGGCCCCCCTGCTTGACCGCCTGACCGGACCGGGCGCGGATTTCAGGCTGGTCGGCGCTGGCCACCGGGTCGTACATGGCGGTACCGATTTTACCGGACCCGTCCTGCTGACCGAGGAAGCCATTGACCAACTGGCGGCGCTGGAGCCCCTGGCCCCGCACCACCAGCCCCACAACGTCGCCGCCATCCGGGCGCTGGCCGAACGGTTGCCCGATTTGCCCCATGTCGCCTGTTTCGATACCGCCTTTCACGCCACCCAGCCGGGTGTCGCCCGCAATCTGGGTTTGCCTGCCGAATACTCGGATCGCGGCATCATCCGCTACGGATTTCACGGCTCATCTTATGAATACATCGTCGGGGCGTTTGAAGAAGTGACCGGCGTTGGCCTGCCCAAGCGCCTGGCCATCGCCCACCTTGGCAACGGGGCTTCCATGTGCGCCGTTCTGGAAGGTAAAAGCGTCGCCACCACCATGGGTTTTTCGACCCTGGACGGCATTCCCATGGGGACTCGCTCGGGTGCCCTCGACCCCGGCGTTATCCTGCACCTGATGCGCGAGGACAAACTCGATTTAACGGCCCTGGAAGACCTGCTCTACAACAGGTCCGGGTTGCTGGGCGTATCGGGGATCAGCGCTGACATGCGCCAGCTGCTGGAAAGCGACGAAGAAGGTGCGCGCACCGCCATCGATTATTATGGCTACCGCATTTGCCGCGAACTGGGCTCTCTGGCCGCCGCATTAGGCGGACTTGACGGGCTGGTGTTCACCGGCGGCATCGGCGAAAACGCCGCCAAGGTACGCGCCGACATCATCGGTCGGTCTGGGTGGCTGGGGCTGGAATTGGACTCAGGCGCCAATGATAGCGGTGGGCCGCTGATTACGCGGGTCAGCGGCAAGGTCCAGGCCTGGGTGCTGGCAACCGACGAAGAACGCGTGATCGCCCGACATACTCTGGATGCCCTCAAGCCTTAATAATGGGGCGGCGGCGGTTCCTTGCCCGGCGGCGTGACGTCGGTGAAGGCCTGGTTTTCCAGCTTTTCTTCCAGCTCGGCAATGCGCCGGTTCAGGCGCTCAATCAGCTTCCACTGTTCGGTGATCTGATCGCTAAGCTCCAGGATCGTGCCTTCGTGATGGGTGAAGGCTTCTTCCAGTCCGGTCAGGCGTTGATCATTATTTTCGCTCATGATCCTCTGGCTTTAGGGGCCATTTAGGCCCGCGTCAAGCATCACCGGGGGCAAGTATCCCTTGCCATCGTCCCTGCCAGAAGGCAAACAAGGGGCGAGACAACCCAGAAACGAACCGCAAGGCCCATGTCAGACAACGAAGAGCCCCGCCAGCCAAATCCACGAATCCTCGATTATGCCCTGCTTTTGAAGCCGCGGGTCATGTCGCTGGTGGTGTTCACGGCATGGACCGGCCAGATGATGGCGCCGGGCAGCATCGATCCGCTGACATCGGCCATAGCGGTGCTGTGCATCGCCGTCGCCGCCGGGGCATCGGGGGCCATCAACATGTGGTACGACCGCGACATTGATGTGATCATGACCCGGACCCAGAAACGCCCGCTGCCCGATGGCCGCCTCGACCCGCTGGAAGCCCTCGGCTTCGGCACCTTCCTGGCCTGCGCGTCGGTCGCCGGCATGGGATTGTTCGTCAACGTGGCGGCGGCCGGCTGGTTGATGCTGACGATCCTCTATTACGTTTTTATCTATACGGTCTGGCTGAAACGGCGCACCCCGCAGAACATCGTTATCGGCGGCGCCGCCGGGGCTTTTCCGCCCATGATCGGCTGGGTCTCGGTAACCGGAGGCGCCGACTGGAATTCAGTTATTTTGTTCCTGATCATCTTCCTGTGGACCCCGCCCCACACCTGGGCGCTGGCCCTGTATCGCACGGGCGATTACGAGGCTGCCGGGGTGCCGATGATGCCGGTCGTCGTCGGCCCGCAAAAAACCAAGATACAGATGCTGATCTATACCCTGGCATTGGTTCCAGTGACGTTGATGCCGGTGATGGTCGGCATGTCGGGCCGGGTTTACGGCATTGCCGCCCTGGCCTTAGGAATCGCCTTCCTGCGTCATTGTATCATCGTGTTGCGCAGCGACGACGACAAGGACGCCCGCAAGATGTTCTTCTTCTCGATCTTCTACCTGTTCCTGATATTCGTCTTCCTGCTGATCGACAAAGCCGTCCAGATCTGGCTGTAGGATTTCTCGGCGACCATCCACCCTTCCAGCCTTGCCAAACGATTGGGGTTCCATGGCATCGGTCACAACAAACAGAAGAAACCTTTTCATCATCGGGTTTCTGATTATGTTCATGGAACTGGCCTGCATCCGCTGGTTCGGTGCCTACGTGGTTTTTCTGCAATTTTTCACCAATGTGGTTCTGATCGCCGCATTCGTCGGCATGTCCATCGGCTGCATGTGCGCCGAGCGCTCCGAACCAGACTGGTTGGGCCGGTTCCCTGCCCTGGCTGCCAGCACAATCTTGCTGGCCTTATGCCTTTTCCTCTCCTATGGCCTGTTTCCCAATATGGCCATCGACGTCGGAAGCCAGACCACCGCCCCTCAGGTGGTGTTTTTCGGGACCGAGTATCGGGACGTCGACCTGGCCAGCTTCGTCATTCCCATGGAAATTGTCGCTGGCGTTTTTTTCGTTCTGATTCTGTTTATGTTTATCGGGCCGGGTCAGATTTTGGGCCAGTGCTTTCGGCGCGACCCTGAACGGGTTCAGGCCTACGCGATGAACATCGCAGGCAGCCTGGCCGGCATCCTGTCCTTTGCGCTTCTCTCCTATGGGGAAATGCCGCCGGTTGTCTGGTTTGCCATTTCTTTTGCCATCATTGCCTATTTTCTCAAGGAAAATCAGAAGCTGACCCGCTCCAAGGTCGGCCTCCTGATTGTGGCCGCCCTGGCCGTATGGGACTTTGGCCATTTGCCGTTCACACCCCCGACATCGGCTTCGACAATTTGGTCGCCCTATTACCTGGTGCGCTACGATGGCGCCGACAAGAGCATCGCCGTTAATTCCATCGCCCACCAGAATATGGTTAAGACGAAAACCGAGGCGCCGATTTATTCGCTGCCCCATTTGCTACAGCGGGACGCTGGCGGCGAGCCCTTTCGCAACGTTCTGATCATTGGTGCCGGTTCCGGCAACGATGTCGCCGCCGCCCTTCGTTACGGCGCAGAGCGCATAGATGCGGTCGAGATCGACCCGGTGATCGCCCGCATCGGCCGGCGTGACCATCCAGAGCAACCCTATCAGGATGCCCGGGTGCATCTGCATCTTAACGACGGCCGTAATTTTCTCAGAGAGAGTACCCGAAAATACGACTTGATCATTTATGCCCTCGTTGATTCCCTGATCCTGCACAGCAGCGTCAGCAACATCCGCCTCGAAAGTTTCCTGTTTACAGAACAGGCCATCGCCGATGTTAAGCGTAACCTGGCGCCCGGCGGTGTTTTCATGTCGTACAACGCCATGCGTCAGGGCTGGATCGTGCACCGCATCGCGGGCATGCTGAACGCCGCATTCAACAGCGATCCGCTGACCATATTCCTGCCCTATCAAAAAGAAATTCACGACACCCTGCCATACAAGGGAATCGCCGTTCTGATTGCCGGTAACAACGGGGCCATCCGCAGTGGGTTCAAAACCAGCGAGGCCTTTTGGCTGAACAGCAATCCCACCCTGAACGATCAAACCGTCGGCTTCGGCAAACAACCGCCGCCACCGGATGCTGCTGCGTCAGGCGCCGATTGGCTGCGCATCGCACCCGCATCTCTGATCCAAAATGGCCCGGCATTGCGCAGTACCGATGACAACTGGCCGTTTCTCTATCTTCATGAACCCTCAGTCGCCCCACTATACTGGCGGGCCATGGCGATTATGGCCTTGCTTGGGCTGGCCGTTCTCTACTGGCAGGCGCCGAAGCACAAGGTATCCATGAACCCCCGCATGTTCTTTCTGGGCGCCGGGTTCCTGCTTCTGGAATCGAAAGCCGTGGTTCAGTTGGCGCTGGTCTTCGGCTCCACATGGTTCGTCAACACCATGGTCTTCGCCACCATTATGGTATTAATCCTCGGCGCCAACTTATATGTCTTATGGGTCGGTCGGGTCAGGCTGAGCTGGCATTACGGCCTGCTGATTGCCGCCTTGGCCGTCAATATATTCGTGCCCCTTGATGCCTTTCTCGAGGGCGGCGCCTTCTGGCGTTATATGGCACCATGCATCATGGTGCTGGGGCCGGTGTTTTTCGCCGGCGTCATATTCGCAGTTTCATTCCGCGCGTCCGAGAATCCCGACCAGGACTTCGGCGCCAACATTGCCGGCGCCGTCCTCGGTGGGTTTGCCGAGTATCTTTCCATGTTGCTCGGCTTCCAGTACCTGCTGTTGATTGCCGTCCTGTTCTATGGGCTGTCCGCGCTGGGTAAAACCGGTAAGCTGGATCACGCCTTGCGGCTGTCGAAGGAATAATAAACATCCGGCCCGGCTGGCACTTCAAACGCCAGATCTTTCTGGCGAATGGTCTCGTATCCGGTCCGCTGCAAAAGGCTTACCCACATCTCTTTGCCCAGAACACTGTAGTGATTGGGATTTGCTTCGTGTTTGCAACTTGTGCCGGGTGCCGGCACCTCCATATAAAAAACACCACCTGTCTTTAGTATCCGGAACATCTGGCGCAACGTGAAAAATGGAAAGATGCTGTGCTCTAGTACATGGCGACACCAAACTATGTCGAAGGTCTGATCCGGAAAATCAAGAAACGACATGTCCGTTTCCTCAATTTCAAAACCTTCTGCCCGGCTTTTTTCGGCTTCACCCCCGAACCCGACTCCAATCGGTTGGCACCCGGCATCGCGAAAGACCTGTAAGGCAAGGCCATGCCCACAACCGACATCAAGCACTTTCGCACCTGGTTGGATTTCATAATGGTTGATAATATCCGGAATCATTTGTTCGATAATGGAAATATGCATCTGTCCCATTGGTTCCGGATATATATCTCCCAACCTTTCGTCGAGAAAAGAGTCGAGCCGCTCATAGTCTCTCATTACCGTCTCCAGTCTGGCGAATATGGAACATTGATATCCCGGCGAAGACTATGACACTTATATTCTCGGGAGCCATGAACAATTCACTAGGAGGAAAGCCTGGGTGGGGAAATCAAAGTAGCGGAAAATTCAAAATGTCCATTGCATCTCCCTTGGCCGCCGCTATCAAGGCCTGAAGAAAATCCACGCTCGATATGCCGCGTGTCTTGTCATCAATGGTGCAAATTCTTTCATGATGGTTCGTCCTGCCATGGGAACTTTCGATGGCCTCAGCAATTCGGAAAACATAAGGCGCCGATGCCGAGACGAGGCTGTTATGGCAGCAATGGCGGCATCGCTGGCCCGGTTGTTGTTTTTCCGGCGCTCCAGAATCTTGGTCAATTGGCGCACCAACAGCACCTGCTTGACGTCCAGAATTTTAGGCGATAGCCCTTTTTTCCGAAGATCGTCGGATGCCTCATTGACATGGGCACGGCGTTGATTGTGGCTTGATGACACGCGGCTCAGCCCCCCTTGCACTGTGTCTGAAGCTATTTTGGCAGGAAGCACCTTAATTTTCTATCAACACCTCAGAAACTTTAAGAGCCATTGATTTCATTTGATAAAATTGGCTTTTTTTATCATTTTTTTGTTTATCCCGGCTTGCCGTTCGTGTTGTGCAGGAGTAGGTTGTGCCGCCTTGCGGCCCCATATAGAGCCTTGAAATGAATTATGTAAGCACCCGGGGGAAAGCCCCTGACCTGGCCTTCGATGATGTTCTGCTGACCGGCCTGGCCCGCGACGGCGGCCTTTATGTGCCCGATGCCTGGCCCACATTGTCAGGCGCCGATATCAAGGCCATGAACGGGCTTTCATATGCCGAAACCGCCTTTCGCGTAATCCGGCCGTTTGTCGGCGACAGCGTCAATGAAGGCGACCTGGCCACCATTATCGACGACACCTACGCCGGCTTCGATCACCCGGACGTGGCACCGCTTAAAACACTGGCGGCGGGCGAACACCTGATGGAGCTGTTCCACGGGCCGACCCTGGCGTTCAAGGACTACGCCATGCAGTTCCTGGGCCGCATGTTCGACCATGTCCTGGCCAAGCGCGGCGAACGGGTGACCATTGTCGTCGCCACATCAGGCGATACCGGGCCGGCGGCGCTCGAGGCTTGCCGCGGACGCGATGCCATCGACATCTTCAACCTGTATCCCGACGGGCGCGTGTCCGAGGTGCAGCGCCGACAGATGACGACGGTTAATGAGTCAAACGTCCACAACATTGCCGTTCGCGGCACCTTTGACGATTGCCAGAACATGGTCAAAGCCATGTTCAATGACCAGCCTTTCCGCGATCGCTATCGCCTGTCGGCGGTTAATTCCATCAACTGGGCGCGGGTGATGGCGCAGATCGTCTATTATTTTTATGGCTCTGCCCGTGTTACCGGTGGCGCCCACCCGGTATCGTTCGCGGTGCCCACCGGAAACTTCGGCAACGTGTTCGCAGGTTACGCCGCAGCGCGAATCGGCCTGCCCATCGACAAGCTGATCGTCGGCACCAACCGCAACGATATCCTGAGTCGCTTTTTTGAAAGCGGCCTCATGCAAACCGGCACCGTTCACCCGACCATCAGCCCAAGCATGGACATCCAGATATCCAGCAACTTCGAACGCCTGCTGTTTGAACTGTATGGCCGCGACAGCACCGTGGTGAGGGCGATAATGAACACATTCAAAGACACCGGAGATTTTGCCGTCGGGCCGAAACAAATGGCGACGGCGCGCCAGCTGTTTGTCAGCGCCCGCTTCGATGATGACGAAATCAAAAAAACCATCCGCGATGTTTATGAACAAAGCGGCGAGTTGATCGATCCTCACTCGGCCATCGGCATCGCCGCCGGCCGGGCCTGCCGTGGCAACACGGACATCCCGTTGATCAGTCTGGCCACCGCCCATCCGGCCAAGTTTCCGGATGCGGTCGAAGCGGCCTGCGGCGTTCGCCCCGAACTTCCGGCCCACCTTTCAGACCTGTTCCAACGGGACGAACGTTTCACCGTGCTCGATAACGATCTTGCCGCAGTGCAGGACTTCGTTTCCACGGCCCTGCCCGGTACTGCCTGATGGCCATTAACATCACCACCCTTGCCAATGGACTGCGTGTGGTCAGCGATCCCATGGACGGCGTCGAATCGGTTTCCGTCGGGGTCTGGATCGGGGTCGGCACCCGCCACGAGGAGGCCGCCTTTAACGGTATTTCGCACCTGCTCGAACACATGGCCTTCAAGGGCACGCCGAGCCGCAGCGCGCTGGATATCGCCGAGCAGATCGAAGACGTCGGCGGCCATATCAACGCCTACACCACGCGGGAAACCACCGCCTATTACGCCCGTGTCCTGAAAGACGATTTGGAGTTGGCCGTCGATATTATCGGCGACATCTTGCAGAACTCTACTATGGTCGACGAAGAACTGGCCCGCGAGCGCGCCGTTATCATTCAGGAAATCAATCAGGCTAACGACACCCCGGACGATGTCATCTTCGACCTGTTTCAGGCCATCGCCTACCCTGACCAGCCCCTTGGCCGACCGGTACTGGGCCACCCCGATATCGTCGGCGACATGGCCCGGGGCACCGTCCTCGATTACATGAAAACCAATTATCAGGCCCCGGTGATGGTGCTGGCGGCGGCCGGGGCCGTCGATCATGACCAATTCGTGCGGCTTGCCGAGCGCCATTTCGCCGGACTTGGCGATGCCGGTGGACCGGGCCGTCAGCCTGGGCACTACAGCGGCGGCAATACGGTCGAGCACCGCAAGCTGGAACAGGCCCATGTGCTGATGGGGTTCGAGGGCATCGCCTACGACGATCAGGATTACTATGCCCTGTCGGTGCTGACCACCCTGTTCGGCGGCGGCATGTCGTCGCGGCTTTTTCAGGAAGTGCGCGAAAAGCGCGGCCTCGCCTACAGCATCTATTCGTTTACGTCCAACTACATGGACACGGGCCTGTTCGGCATCTACGCCGGCACCGGTGCCGATGAAACTCCAGAGCTGCTGGACGTCATTGCTGACGAAATCAAAAAACTGTCCGGCGGCGTGCCTGAGGCTGAGATTGCTCGCGCCCGCGCCCAGTTGAAGGCATCTATTTTAATGTCGCTGGAAAGTTCGTCGTCCCGGTCCGAACAACTGGCCCGCCAGATGCTGGTGTTCGACCGTCCGATCCCGACCGACGAGATCGTTACCAACATTGATGCCGTCGATGCGGTTGCGATTGCCCGCGTTGCCGAGCGCATCTTTGCCTCGCCACAATCGCTGGCCATGCTCGGGCCGTTAGATAAACAGGCTGATCGAAAAGCAATCTAGGCGTGGCCGGCGTTATCTGAAAGCATCGCCGGATCGATGCCTATCTTGCCCATGGCGTGATCCCACTTGTGGGCCAGATCGTCGCCGAACACCAGATCATCATCGGCATCAACATTAAGCCAGCCGTTGCTCATAATTTCGGAGTCGAGCTGGCCCGGTCCCCATCCGGCATAGCCAAGGGCAAGCAGGCAGCGGCGCGGGCCGTTGCCGTCGGCGATGGCGCGCAGGATGTCGATGGTCGCGGTCAGGGCGACATCCTCGTCGACGATCAGGGTGGCATCGCGGACATAGTCGGGCGAGTGCAGGACAAAACCGCGCGACGATTCCACCGGGCCGCCGAAATGAACGTCGATACGGTCCGTCGGCGTGGCCCCCTCGATGCCCAGCTGTTCGAGAAGATCCGGGAAGCTGATGGCTTCAAATGATTTGTTGATGACCAACCCCATGGCACCATCGGGGCTATGGGCGCACACATAGATGACAGACCTTTCGAAGCGCGCATCCTTCATTCCGGGCATGGCTACGAGAAGCTGTCCGGAAAGCGAGTTTTCAATATCGTCGCGGTAGGCCATACCCTATTATGACACACCCCGGCACCGTAACAAATAGCTTCGCCTGCCGAATACTTCGAAATATATCGGAGGCAGCCACATAAAAGCCTTGTTTTCAAGGCCTTTTGAGCAGGTAAAGAGTTCGTGAGTCCCGCTAACTTTGGCTTTTTCCTGCCCTGAAAAAGGATATGATCCGCCGGTCATGAAAGCATCCCTCTTCCTGCCCAGATTCGTGTTCGCAGTCGCCATAATCTTCAGTCTTGGTGCGACCTCCGCACTCGCCCGCGAGGCGGCGTCGCCGTGGACCGAAACCGACTTCACCTCGCTGCGCCTGATCGCCGCCACCAACGGGACCGGCGGCGGCGAAACAGTATCCCTCGGCCTGCACTTCAAATTGCGCAACGGCTGGAAGATCTACTGGCGCTCGGCCGGCGATGCCGGATATCCCCCCTCCCTCGACTGGAAGGGGTCTGAAAACCTGAAACAGGCCGACATGCGCTGGCCCCTGCCGCACCGCTTTTCGATCCTTGGGCTCGAGACCCTGGGCTACAAGGACGAGGTTGTCTATCCGATCACCGCCTGGGCGGAAACCCCGGGGGCACCCATGCAATTGCGCGTCAAGGTCGATTACCTGACCTGTAGCGACATCTGCGTCCCCTACGAGGCAGAGCTGACGCTTGACCTTCCAGGCGGCGGCGCCGAGCCGAGCCCATTCGCCCACCTGATTAACCGTTTCGCCGTACAGGTGCCGGGCGACGGCGCGGCCCACGGCCTGACCATCGAAAAAGCCGAGGCGCTGGCACAGGCCAAGGATACCTGGTTGCGGATCACGGCCCGCGCCACGTCACCGTTTACCAGCCCCGACGTTTTTATCGAGGGCCCCGACGTCCTGGCTTTCGACCGGCCCATGGTGCGGCTTTCCGAAGGGGGCCGCGTCGCCGTGTTAACATCGAAGGTGTGGGGCGCCGAAGACCTGACCACCGCCGGCGGACTGGTCGGCACGCCCATTACCCTGACCCTGGCCGACGGCAAACGGGCCGCCGAAAAACCGATGACCGTTACCGCCGGCGTAGGGGCAGCCAACACCGGCAACAGCTCGGCCTATACCTTCGCCGTCATCCTGGCCCTGGCGGTGCTCGGCGGGCTGATCCTCAACCTGATGCCGTGCGTGCTGCCGGTGCTGTCGATCAAGCTGCTC
>FLOH01000153.1_pt1 | contig 195794 bp, 191 predicted proteins | sample 756751 | NCBI WGS metagenome assembly FLOH01 (sample SAMEA4026879, study PRJEB14308) | marine metagenome | biome: coastal water; material: water | depth 74 m | reverse complement strand
ATCGCGACGAGTTGCCGGATCTTCTGGTCAGGGATTGAAGCGCGCGTTACTCCACCGCGGGGGCTGCCCCGAGCATTTTTGCCAAGAGCTCGTTGAGAGCGGAGGCGGGAAGGCGGAGGGCTTTTTGTCCAGCGGACGGTTGCCACGCGCCAGCGGCCAATTCGTCGGCGAAATCGAGTTTCTCGATCTCGAGGTCGAGTTCGCCTTGCGGGGTGGCCAGAACAAGGCGGGTCGGTTGACGGTTGGCGTCAATCCAAGCCCGGCCGGTAAATTCTTCCGCCTTGATCGCCTCGCGCAGCTGCGGAAGGAGGCCGAATCCGAGCACGCGGCGCGGGGGGTTTTCCTCCGTGCCGAGGTCCTTCACGTCAAAGACGAGCGGCAGGAAGGACAGCATCTGGGGGTCCAAGGCGAGGGGAATGAGCGGTGGCGACGTGGTGTCCGGCCTTTGCTCGGCGAGGTCGAACCCGGCCATCTGGGCCAGTGCGGTCATGGGTTCGGCTGGCACGGCCCAAAGTTCTTTGCCGTCGCGGCAGGCGGTGAGCTTTGTGGTGTCGCCCTCGCGCACCAGATCAATGCGGAATCGGTCCGGTGCCTGCACGGCCAAACGCAGACGGGTCCCTGCCGCGGCGGCGAGCGGCCCGGTGCCGCCGTTGACGCGGCACTCGGCGACCATGGCTTGACTCCGACCATCGGCGGAACCAAGCAGGGCTGCGGCAATGGGAGCCAAAGCCTGGCCGAACAATGCGTAAACCGATTCGTCCGCGGCACGGGCCGGCTGGGCCGACCAGAATGTCAAGACCATGGCCAGGATCTTGCACGCGGCGTGGCGGGTCCTAATATGGACCGGATAAACCATGGTTCCTTTACTCGCGCCCGAATTCCTCGCTGCCGGCGGACTGCTTTTTGCATTCCAAGAAACCAGCATTTCGGGGCTGGTCATCATCGCGGCTCTCTTCATCGCCTCGATTTTCAGTTGGTCGGTCATGATCACCAAGTTCCGCATGATCCGCTTTGCCCGCAAGCAAACCGAGCGTTTTTCCGCCATTTTCAAGAAGAACCGCCAACCCCTGCAGGTCTACGAAACCGGGTTGTTTTTCGAGGGTTCGCCGACCTGGGCAGTTTATCGCGCGGGGTGCGAGGAACTCGCTTACCAGATGCTCGGCTCGGTCGAGGTGGACGACACGTTTGCCGCGCGGGTTGAAGTGGCCGACCGGATTAGTCCGGCGCAAATGCGTTCCGTGACCGCGGCGATGGAGCGTGCGGTTGGCGAATCGGGCCTGCGCATGGAGTCACAAATGATCATCTTGGCTACCGCGGTGAGCGGTTCCCCCTTCCTCGGCCTGCTCGGCACGGTTTGGGGGGTGATGGATACTTTCAGCGGCGTGGCCATGGCGGGTACGCCGAATCTGGCGGCCATGGCGCCGGGCGTCTCGGGCGCCTTGCTCACCACCGTGGTCGGGCTCCTCGTCGCGATTCCGGCCATGTTCGGTTACAATTTCCTCGTGACCAGCTTGCGCGCCATGATTGTGCAGACGGACAATTTTGCGGCGCAACTTTCGTCCGACTTCGAGCACCGTTTCGTGGATTACGAGCGGAAAAGTTGAACCATGCGCCGCTACTCGGACAAACAAGCGCTGTCGACGTTGTCGGAAATCAACGTCACTCCGCTTCTCGACCTGGCTTTTGTGCTCCTGATTATTTTCATGATCACCACCCCTTTGCTCGAAAACAGCATGGATCTCATCGTCCCGACCAGCGAGGCGGCGGAGGGCGCGGTTGATCCGGCCAAGGTGGTCACGGTGTCGATCGACAAAAACGATGTGCTCAAACTGGAGGAGGAAGAAGTTTCCTTCGCCCAGTTGGAGGAGAAACTTGCGGCCTTGCGTGCCTCCGACCCGAAAGCCGCGGTGGTGGTGCGTCCGCACCGCGATTTGCCGGTGCAGCGGTTCATTTCGGTGATGGACGTCATCGCCCGTGCCGGTATGACCAAAGTCGGCGTGATGACACGTCCCGAAGGGACTTGACGAGCCATGGGAGACTCCCGTTTCCGGTGGACCGTGGCCGCCGTGGCCCTCCTCCACGTTTTGGTCATTGGCTGGCTTCTTTGGTGGAGTTTGTCTGAGGTGCCCCAGCCGCTGGTTACGTGGATGAGCCCTGCGCAATTTCTCCCGCCCGAGGAAACGGAGGATCCTAGGCCGATGCCGACCCCTGATCCGAACAGGCCCCGCGATGAGCCCAAACCAGCCGAAACCCCGCTGACCGCGGAGAGCGAGATTCCGCTGCCTACCCCGACGCCCATTCCGACACCCGCTCCGACCCCGGAGCCGACCCCAACTCCGAAACCGACACCCAAGCCAACGCCGAAACCAACGCCAAAACCGACGCCGAAACCGAGTCCCAAGCCCTCCCCGAAGGCATCTCCCAAGCCCAGTCCCAAGGCCTCACCCAAGCCCTCTCCGCAGGCCAGTCCCAAGCCCTCCCCGAAGGCATCTCCCAAGCCCAGTCCCAAGGCCAGCCCCAAGCCCTCGCCGAAGCCTTCGCCCAAATCCTCCCCAGAAGCGGCCAGCGCGGCCGGTGAATCGTCCGCGCCCAAAGCCGAAGCGGTGGGCAGCAAGGCCGGTGCCGCCGGCCGCGCGAACTTCGGATGGTATCACGAAATGATCCATGACCGCTTCTTCGGTCTCTGGGAGCAGCCGACCAGTATGGTCGGCTCGGCCAAGTTCACCACAACCTTGAAAATCACCATCGCGGGCAACGGTCGGATTAGCAGCTTCTCGGTCCTTCGTTCTTCGGGCAATGTGGTCATGGACGAAAGCGTGCTCGCTGCCGCCCGTCGGGTAAGCCGGATTGACGCCCCGCCCAAAGATCTGGTTTCCGGGGGATCCTACACTGTGAATATTAATTTTGAGTTGGATTGAGGGCGCCACTCGTTGATTGACCTCCGCTGCCCCGGCTCTTTTAATGGGCGGTCCTCCCGGATCCGCATCCAACACACAAAAAAACAAAAACATGACAAAAATCGGTATCAATGGCTTCGGGCGCATCGGGCGCCTCGTTTTCCGCGCGATTGCGGAGCAGGGATTGCTGGGCAAGGATTTCCAGGTGGTCGCGGTCAATGACCTCGTCCCGGCGGACAACCTCGCGTATCTCGTCAAATACGACTCCACCCAAGGGGCCTTCAAAGGAACCGTGACGAGCGAAAAATCCTCGCCGTCCGCCGCCGAAGACGACGTGCTCGTGGTCAATGGCCAGAAAATCCAATGCCTCGCGGTCAAAGAAGGTCCGGCCGCGCTCCCGTGGAAAGAACACGGGGTGGACATTGTCCTCGAATGCACCGGTCTTTTCACCGAAGCCTCCAAGGCCAAAGGCCACCTTGAGGCCGGGGCCAAGAAAGTGATCATTTCCGCTCCGGCCAAGGATGAAGACATCACCGTGGTGATGGGCGTCAATGACGAGAAATACGACGCAGCCAAGCACCACATCATCTCCAACGCCAGTTGCACCACGAACTGCCTCGCCCCCGTGGTCTACGTCCTGCTCAAAGAAGGTTTCGGCATCGAGGAAGGCCTCATGACCACGGTCCACAGCTACACCGCAACGCAGAAAACCGTCGATGGTCCTTCCAAGAAAGATTGGAAAGGCGGACGCGCCGCGGCGATCAACATCATCCCGTCGACCACCGGCGCGGCCAAAGCCGTCGGCCTGGCCATCCCGGAAATCAAAGGAAAGCTCACCGGCATGTCTTTCCGCGTGCCCACGCCGACCGTTTCCGTCGTCGACCTCACGGTCAAGACGGTGAAAGAAACCAGCTACAAGGAAATTTGCGCGGCGATGAAAAAAGCGAGCGAGACCTACCTTAAAGACATCCTCAAATACACGGACGACGAAGTGGTCTCCTCCGACTTCATCCATGACACGGCCTCGAGCATTTTTGACGCCGGTTCGGGCATCGAGCTGAACAGCCGCTTTTTCAAGCTGGTCAGCTGGTACGACAACGAGTGGGGTTACAGCAACCGCTGTGTCGACCTGCTCAAAAAAGTCGCGGCCAAACTTTAAAAGAACCAAGCTCACACGGCGTCCGGGGCAACCCGGGCGCCGTTTCCTTCTCCGCTAAAACCATGGCCAAATTCCGCACTCTCCACGACCTCGACTTCGCCGGCCAACGCGCGCTGATCCGCGTGGATTTCAATGTCCCGCAGGACAAAACGACCGGCGCGATCACCAACAACCAGCGCATTGTCGCCGCCTTGCCGACGATCGAACACGTGCTTGTTCAGGGTGGCTCCGTCGTGCTGATGAGCCATCTCGGACGTCCCAACGGCCGGAAAGTGGACAAATACACGCTCCAACCGGTTGCGGTGGAATTGGAAAAACTGTTGGGAAAACCGGTCAAGTTTGTTCCCGATTGCTCCGGTCCGGCGGCGGAAGAGGCCTGCGCCAAGTTGCGGCCCGGTGATGTTCTTCTTCTTGAAAACCTCCGCTTCCACCTCGAAGAAGAAGGTAAAGCGAAGAATGAAGACGGGTCATCGGTCAAAGCCGACCCGGCCAAAGTTGCCGCCTTCCGCGCCAGTCTGAGCAAGCTCGGCCATATTTACGTCAACGATGCCTTCGGCACGGCGCACCGCGCGCATTCCTCGATGGTCGGGGTCGATCTTCCGGAAAAAGCCGCCGGCTTTTTGATGGAAAAGGAACTCAAGGCCTTCGCGGCCGTGCTGGAACATCCCCAGCGTCCGTTGCTCGCCATTCTCGGCGGCGCGAAGATCGCGGACAAAATCCCGCTCATCACCAACCTCATCGAGAAAGCTGACGCCATCATTATCGGGGGAGGCATGGCCTACACTTTCAAGAAAGTCCTCGATGGCATGGAAATTGGCGGCAGCCTCTTTGATCCGGAGGGTGCCAAGATCGTGGCCGACCTGGTGGCCAAGGCCGAAGCGCGTCAGGTGAAGCTCATTTTCCCGGTCGACTTTGTTTGTGGCGACGCCTTTTCGCCTGACGCCAACACGCAACCGGCCGACGGCGCCTCGGGTATTCCCGTCGGCTGGGAAGGACTTGATGCCGGCCCGAAATCTATAGCGCTTTACCGCGAGGCCATTTTGGCTGCCAAGACGATCATTTGGAACGGCCCTCCCGGGGTCTTCGAATTCGAAAAGTTTTCCGGGGCCTCGAAAGCCATGGCCGAGGCGGTGGCCGAGGCGACAGCCCGCGGCGCGATCACGGTGGTCGGCGGCGGGGACACGGCCACTGCGGCGAAAAAATTCGGGGTGGCGGCAAAAGTCAGTCACTGCTCCACGGGCGGCGGGGCCAGCTTGGAATTCCTTGAAGGCAAGGTGCTTCCGGGCGTGGCGGCCTTGGCTCTCTGACCGGCTTCTTGCCGCTTTCGACCAACTAACCTACTCTAATTCCTCATTTCACCGGCCCCCGGAGAGGCCGGACACGACATGCGCAAATTCCTTCATCGGCAGCAGTTGGTGAAAAAAGGCCTGGCCTGCGGCAAATCACGCCGCACGGTCGAGGACAACCCGTGGCACGAAAGGCTGGCCTGCGGCTGGCTGCCGCGGGTGCTGGTCTTCGCGCTTTTCGCCGTCGGCCTCGGCTTCCTCATTTTCACCGGCGGTCCGCAGGAAGAACCGCTCAAGAAATATCTCATTTGCCTGCTCGTCTTCGCCATTTCTATCGCGCAGCTCTGGGTCAACCATCCGCAAGCCTTCTACCGCAATTCGAGCCTCGCGCTCATTTACGGGATTTTACTCACCCAGTTGGCCACAATCAAAGGCCTCCTCGTGCTGGCCGACACCGGGCGGATCGACCTGCAGTTGTTGCCCATGCTTATTCCTTACGCGTTCGCCCCGCTGGTTTTTTCGGTGCTCCTCGGGCGACATCTCGGGCTTTTCGGCGCGGTGGTGGCCAGTTTGTGGGGCGCGTTTCTCATGCCGGTCATCGACACGGTTTTCCTCGTCATTTCCCTCATCTCCGGGGTGGTTGCCGTGCTTTTCACCTTGCAAGTGCGCCGCCGCGGCCAACTCATCCGGGCCGGTCTTTATGTCGGCATCGGCGTTTGGTTGCTCGCCGCCATTTTCGGCCAGATCGGACCCCGGCTGATCACCGAACCTCAGCTCACCGACTGGGGCATGGTGGTATGGCAAACGTTGGCCGCTTTCGGCGTGGGGGTCGGCACGGCCATTCTGGTCAGCGGCATCCTGCCCGTCCTCGAACACATCTTCGGCATCACCACGGATATTTCCTGGCTCGAGTCGGCCGACCTGAACCATCCACTGCTCAAGCGGATGACCCTCGAGGCGCCGGGCACCTACCATCACAGCCTCGCCGTGGCCAATCTCGCCGAGGCCGGGGCCGAAGCGATCGGTGCCAATCCGACCATTTGCCGGGTCTGCGCCTATTTCCACGACATCGGGAAGATGGTGAAACCGGAGTACTTCACCGAAAACATGGCCGGCGGGGTCAATCCCCACGACGACCTCGCGCCCTCGATGAGCGCGCTCATCATCCTTTCCCACGTCAAAGAAGGCGTCGATCTCGGCCTGAAAAACAAACTCAACGACCTGGTGGTCGATGTCATCCGCGAACACCACGGCAACTCGCTGGTCCGCTTTTTCCACGAGCGCGCCAAAGGTCAGGCGGAGGACGCCCGTCTCGGCGGCAAAATCATGAACCTGCGGGCGGAGGATGTTCCGGCCGTGCAGGAGGAAAACTTCCGTTATCCCGGCCCGAACCCGCAGAGCAAGGAGAGCGGCATCATATGTTTGGCCGATGCGGTGGAAAGCGCTTCCCGCAGTCTCAAACGCCCCACCCCGCAGCGGGTCGAGGACCTGGTCGGCGAGGTGATCGAGCGCAAGATGGATGAGGGTCTGCTCGGGGAGTCTCCGCTCACCCTGGCCGATATCCGCAAGTTATCCGCCAGCTTCCGCTTCACCCTGCTCAACATGATGCACAGCCGCATCGCCTACCCCGAGGACGAGGAAAAGCAGGACAAAGCCGCCAACCTGGCAAAGGCGACGGCCTGAGAATCGCGGCGATTTGGCGGGAAAATTCAACGCACTTTTTGCCGTCTGTGCTCCGTTTGCGGCATGATGGAAAACGGACCACCAACCAGCTTTGTGCCCCCTCCAATCTTGGCATGAACGTCGCTCGGTCTTAAGCAGGGATGGTGCTTCCGAATCCCGTTTTTATTTGGTCCAACCGCCAGCGGGTTGTTTCGTCCGCGTCATTGTCGTTGCCCTCGGTGCGCGCGGTTGTCGTTGCCGCTTGGCCTTTGATCCGCGAGGCCGAGCGCGGGGAGTCGGTCCTCGGGCAACTCGGAGAGATCGGATTCGTCCTCGTCTCCGATGCGCGCATTGCCGCGTTGCACGAGGAATTCATGAATGACCCGTCGCCGACCGATGTCATCACCTTCCCGTACGGGGAAATTGTGATCAGCGCCGAAACAGCCCAACGCGAGGCGCAGCAACGCGGTTTGTCCCTGCCTGAGGAAATCGCGCGTTACGCCGTGCACGGCCTGTTGCACCTCGCCGGGTGGTCAGATGCCGCCCCCCGCAACAGCGCCGCCATGCGGGCCATTCAAGAGAAAATTTTGCGCCGCGCCCTGCGTGGATTGTGCTAACTTCGGCCATGCTTCAGCCTGTGCCCGCATCCGATCCTACGGCGGAAATCACCGCATGGTGGCGTCTTGTCGCATTGTGCCTGCCTTCGCACGAGGAGTGCGGCGCGATCACTTTTGCCCCGGCGGGATGCGAAACGCTCGAGGCCGATTGGGATCGCTGGGTCGCCGGGGTCTTTCTGCCCGTTTTGCATCCTTCCTTGGCTGCCCTTCAGTCGGCGGCCGCGCGGCAAGACACGGTGGCAGTGCTGGCCGAAGACGCCGCCCTCGGGGCCGACTTGCCGGCAGATTTGTCGGGGGGGAGTCTGGCCGCGGGACGCCACTTGCTCACCGCTTTCCAGCATCCCCAAGGTGCCAGGTTGCTCGAGAGGCTTTCGGAAGCAGCGCGGGTTAATCCTTCGGTCGGTCACTTTGCCACCGTCTTTGCCGCCCGCGGGCAGGCATTTCATTTGCCCTTCCTGCAGGTCGCCGGGGCGTTCCTCCTCGCCGAGTGTGTTCTCGGGGCGGATGCGGCCGGGGTCACCTTGTCGGCCGCGCAAACGACAGGCCTGATGCAAAGCGCCCTCGATCGCGTGGCGGTCCTGCCGGCCGTGCAGTTGCTCGCGGTATGAGTGGCACCGCGGTCATTACCGGAGTCGACACGCGCGATGAGAATGCGGTCGATGCCCCGTGGAATGTCGTGGTGCACAATGATCCCGTGAATTTGATGTCCTATGTCACCATGGTCTTCCGCCGCGTCATGGGTTTCCCGCCGGACAAAGCGACCAAGCACATGCTCGAGGTGCATCACAAAGGCCGGTCACTCGTCTGGTCCGGGGAGCGCGAGCGCGCCGAGTCCATCGTCGAACAACTTCATGGTTACTTGCTGCTTGCCACGATCGAGCAGGCCGAACTCTGATCCATGCGTTTGCGACGCGCCTCGACCGATTCGTGGGAACTCCGCGACCTTCATCCGCTCTTGGCTACGTTCCTGACCGAACTACCCAAGGTGGACGCCCGCCACAAAAAAGCGCAAGCCCGGCTTTATCCGGACCCGATCGACGGGGCGACCGACGAGGAGTTTCGCCGCGATTGGAAGGAGCATGTCAGACCGGAGTTGCAGCGTCTTTTTGCCGCGAGTCGCGATATCGTGGCACGGGATTTGTCCGCGCCCGCTGCCCACAACCTTGGCGTCAAAGTGGTCATTCCCGGTGCGCATCTTGAAGCCTGGCTCAACGCTCTCAACCAAGCGCGCCTGGTCATTGTCGAAGAAAACAATTTTACCGAGGACGACTTGGACCACCGTGAGCCCCCGGACCTTGCCACGCAGCGCGGCCTGTCGTTGCTGAAAATACATTTCTACGGCCACCTCCAGGAGTTGCTCGTCGAGGCGGCGGGCTGAAAGCCCATGTCTGACGCCCAAACCACCGAGGCAATTCTGCTCCGCCGGGCGCGCTTCGGTGAGTCGAGCTTTGTCCTCATTTGGTTGTCGCCCGGCCACGGTAAAATCCGCTCGGCGGCCCGCGGCACGGCAAAGCGCGAGAGCAAACTGCGGGGAAGATTGGACCTTTTTTACCACGCCGAGATCCAGTTTGCCGGTGGTCGCAAGTCCGACCTGAGTACCCTGCGTGAAGTGAAGCTGCTCCAGACGTGGGAGGGACTGCGCGGCAGTTACGCCCGCCTCCTCGCGGCCTCTTATTTCGCGGAACTCTGCGACTTGTTGTGCGAGCCGTCCCATCCTGCCCCGGAACTCTTCGACTTGTTGCGCCGGGCGCTGGGCCATCTCTGCGCCAAGGATCCGACGCGCCGCTCCATCGAGTTTTTCGAGTCGGAGACCTGCCGCATGCTTGGCTTTGGACACCGAGGGAATGCCTTGGGTGCGATCGAAGCCCATGCTGGTCGGATTCCGGCCAGCCGCCGGCGCTTTGACGGGGTGTTTCTTTGAACGATTGGGTCATTGCCCCCGCTGCGCGGCAGTCTTAACCTGCGGCCATGGCGCCGACCGCCTCCCTCTATTCACCCGGGTTTATCGAGCGGGACCATGGATCGTGGTCGCTCGAGGTGGCCGGAGACGAAGCTGCCTCGCGTGGTGACCAGCGCGAAGCTCTTTCCTGCTGGGCCGAATGCCGGGGTATTCTCAGCGCCCGGGCCAAGTCGGCCGACGCGGCGCGTGTTGTTTTGAAAATGGCCATGGCCGAGGAAAGTTTGGGCGATGTGCAGGATGCCTCTGCCCACTATCTTGAGGCTGCCGATCTCTACAAGCTGGCCGGCGAAAAACATCACGTGCCGATGTGCCTGAACAATCTTGCCATGCTGCGAAAGCTCTCCGGTGACTTGGAGAAAGCCTCTCTTCTTCTCTCTCGCGCCCTCGACGAGGCCTCGCTTTGTCACGGAAGTTCGCACGGGGAGACCGCTCTGATTGCTACCAATCTCGGCGCGGTGCTCTGCGAGTGCGGCGATCTGCTCGGTGCCGAGCAATGCCACATGCAGGCTCTCGGGATTAGGGAACAACTCTTCGGGCCGACCCATCCCGAGGTCGGCCTGAGTCTTGGCCATCTCGGAGTGCTTCACCAATTGCGGGGCGATCGCGACGGGGCCCGCCGTTTTTACTGTTCCGCCCTGGCCATTCTTGACGAGTTCCCCCGACTGCACGACGCCGAACGAGTCATTCTCCGCGAAAACCTGGCCGGTCTGGTCTCTAAGCAACTGCCTTAATCGAAGCGCGCCGGTTCTTTAGTGGTTCGCGGCAGGGTGATATTTCGTAAGAGAGAGCCCGCTAGTAATTTATAAAATTGTCCTGATCTCAGTATTGACGTTCACTGGTTGGTGGTTATTTCTGGAGGTCCATGGAAACGAGACTTCCTACGCTTGCTCGAATAGAGGTCAACGGAATCAGGAAAAAGTCCCAAGGACGCCAGCTGCTGGTAACCACGTTGGCCTTCGTGTTTTGGTCGTTTATCGCTCACGCTGCTGTCGTCATCGATCCTTTGTCATGGGGTATGCATCCTGGCGACTCGTTTCGGCTTGTGGTGATCACTGCGGGTAGGACCACAGCGTCCAGTTCGTCCATTGCCACCTACGATTCTTTCGTCAACACACAGGGACTTTCGGGGATCACGTACAACGGCACATCCCTCGGATGGCAAGCACTTGGGCTAACGCAATCGTCTTCACCCCTGACGGACGCTTCCCGTTACAGTTCGCAGGCCAACGCAAAAAGGATTTACAATCTTAACGGCAGTCTGGTCTCCAACACCACGAACGGTACAGCCTTCTGGAAGATGTCCGGCTATAACGCGCACCTGGCGCCGATCGATTGGACCATCAACGGGAGTGGCAATCTCGCCCAGGTCAACGGGTCCCAGCTCGTCTGGACCGGCTTCGACATTGACGGCTCAGTGGCTAGCGCACGGGACTATGATTCGAATGGCTTTCAAATCGGCACGGTGGCAGCCGCGTTAGGCCAGAGTGTGAGTTATCTAGACTATGACTTTTCCAGTAGCACAACGAGCTCCAGGACCCTTAATCCCTACGCGGGCCGGGCCGGAGCGTCTGCCAATGGCTGGGCGGCGCTTGATAATAGTGCCCTTACCACGGAGCTGCCGATGTATGCGATGTCAGAGCTGATCACGGTGACTGCCGTTCCTGAACCTTCCGCCTCTACTCTCGCTGGCTTGGCCTGCGTCGTTTATTTGCTTTGGCGGCGGCGGACGCGCGCTTGAAGTCTGGCTCCTGGCGGCATCCCTCAACACAAAGAACGGCAAAGCTGGCGGTACGGATCTGCTCCCACCGTGCGCGCGTGCGGGACCATGCCTGGGTCGAAGCAGGTGATCAACGACCCGGGGCACGGAGGAGAAGGGTGACCCATTTGCCGCGGCGGTTGGCGGCTTCAAGTTGAAGGCCCCGGGCGGTGAAAGTGGCCAAAGTTTCCTGTTCCAAGCTGCTCAGGATGCCGGAGAGAATAAGGTAGGCCTCCGGTTTCAAGGTGGCGACGATTTGCGGGGCGGCGGCGCAAAGGATTTCGCTGAAGACATTGGCCATGACCAACGGATAGCGGCGGGTCGGCCGCCATTTGAGGAGATCGCGACGGGTCAGGGTAATGCGGGTGCAGCGGTTACGGTGGAGGTTGGCGCGGGCGGCGGGGAGGGCGCGCGGATCGTAGTCGAAAGCATCGACGCGGGTGGCACCGAATTTTTCGGCGGCAATGGCCAAAATGCCGGAGCCAGTGCCGATATCCAAGGCGGTCCACCCAGGTTCCTGACCGGCCGCTGCACGGCGGAGCAGGCGCAGGCAGGACGCGGTGGTGGCATGTTCGCCGGTCCCGAAAGCCATTGCCCCGGCGATGCGAAGGAGGATGCGGGGTTTGGGGCGAGTGGCCGGCCAGCGTCCGTGGGCGTCGATCACCGCAAGGTCGGACGCGAATTGCAGCGTCCGCCGCGGGGCATTGGCGCGGCGGGCGATTTTCGCGGCGTCGATGGTTTCGATTTTCCCGCCGAAATCCCGCTCGAGATGCCGCAGGGTGGCGTCAGTGGCATAAGCTTCCCAGCGGACCAGTCTTCCGCCCGGACGGGCAAGGGTGACCAAGCCGGTCCCGAGGAATGAGAGTCGTTCGCGCCACGCATCTTCATGGTGGGCGGAGGCATGACGCACCCAACGCCGGACGTGGCGTGGGGCCGGTTTGGAAGTCATGGCATCACGCTGGATTTATTTGCTTCGCGGCACAAGTCCGGGCCGTTTAAGGTTTTCCCATCATGATGAAATCATATGCGCGGTGGATGGCCGGGGACGGAGGAGAGTGTCTCAAAGATGTTGGTCTGCTTGTCCTGCGGGTCTGGCTGGGACTGTCCATGCTTCTTTTGCATGGCTGGGGCAAGTTTGCGGGTTATGCCGACAAAGCGGGTGGCTTTCCTGATCCCATCGGGGTGGGCAACGCGATGAGTTTGAGCCTGGTCATTTTTTCCGAGTTTTTTTGCGCTGCTTTGCTCGTGGCGGGTTTGGCCGCGCGGTTCGCTTTGGTGCCCCTCGTTGTCACCATGGCGGTGGCTTTTTTCCTCATTCATGGCGGGCGTTTGGTCGGCGACGGCAGCGGTGAAATGGCCTTCCTTTACCTCGCCGGATTTGTCGCCCTCTTGATCGCGGGTCCGGGTCGCTATTCCTTCGACCACTACATCCTTCGCGCTTTTCGCGGGTAGGATCAGCCGGCGGCCCGCTAGAATATCCGGCTTATGCACGAGTTTTCTTATCGCGACGGGGTGCTCTGCTGTGAAGGGGTGGCCTTGACGGACTTGGCCGCGGAGCACGGGACGCCGCTCTATGTCTACAGCGCGAAGACGATCCGCGACCAGTACCGCCGGCTGGACGAGGCTTTGTCGGGGCTCGATCACCGGGTGTGCTTTGCCATGAAGGCGAACTCAAATCTTGCGGTGCTCAATTTGCTGGCCCGTGAGGGCGCGGGATTCGACATCGTCTCGGGTGGGGAACTTTTCCGCGTGCTCCAATCTGGCGGGCGGGCGGATTCCTGCACTTTTGCCGGGGTGGGCAAGACGCGGGAGGAAATCGAATATGCGCTGAAGGAAGGCGTTTATTCCTTCAATGTGGAGTCGGAGCCGGAGTTGGAATTCATCAACGAGGTGGCGGGGGCTTTGGGAAAAAAGGCGCCGGTGGCCTTACGGGTCAATCCTGATGTTGATGCCCAGACGCACAAATACATTTCGACCGGCAAAAGCCACAACAAGTTCGGCATCGGAATCGACCGTATCCTCGGGGTTTATGCCCAGGCGGCAAAGTTGCCGCATTTGCAGATCCGCGGGATCCAGACGCACATCGGGTCCCAGATTCTCGAGACGACACCCTTCGTCGAAGCGCTGGGCAAGCTCGCGCCGATCGTCGAGGAGTTGAAAAAATCTTACGGTATTGAATTCTTCAGCATCGGGGGCGGAGTGGGGATCGTCTACCATGGTACGCTGGAAAGCGGGGCGCCCGACTGGTGGCTTCGGGCCAACGGGGACGGCGGGAAGCGGATCGGATTCGACGACTATGCCCGTGCGGTCGTGCCTTTGCTCAAACCGCTCGGGTTGAAAATCCTGCTCGAACCGGGCCGCAGTCTGGTCGGCAACGCGGGAGCGCTGCTGGCCAGCGTGCTTTATGTCAAGAAAACGCCGGCGAAAAATTTTGTTATCACCGACGCGGGGATGAACGACTTGATTCGGCCCGCTTTGTACGAGGGCCACCACGAGATTGTTCCTCTCCAAGAACCGCCGGCCGGTGCTCCGCACGGGCCGGTCGATGTGGTCGGTCCGGTCTGCGAAAGCGGTGATTTTTTTGCCCAGGATCGCGAATTACCCGAAGTGCAGGCTGGCGAAAAAATCGCGCTACTCAGCGCGGGAGCGTATGGATTTGTCATGGCGTCGAACTACAATTCGCGGCGTTTGCCGGCCGAGATTTTGGTCGACGGGGGCCACTCGGAAGTGGTCCGGGCGCGGCAATCGTGGGATGACCTGGTGGCCGGGGAACGAGTACCGGGGAAGTAGCGCGGAGGCCGGCATGGGCGACCTCCTGAGCTCGTCGAAGTGAAGCAGCCCGCCTGCGGCGCGTCATGATCAAGGCCGGGCAGTGGTTCTGGTCGGGGGCAAATCGAGGGGTCGGCCGACGAAAATGCCGGCGTGTTTCCCGAACTTGTTGAGGTAGTCGCTCAATCGGTTGTCGAGGACGACCTCGCGGTGGTTTTTCGAGGCATGAAGGAAGCGCAGAACTCCGTTTTTATCCCGCGAGGCGATGCCGACGTGGGAGGTGTAGGTCTCGTGCCAGGTGGTGACGATACAAATGATGTCGCCATTGCGCAGTTGCGACTCGATGCGGGGCACTTGAGCCTTCGGGACGTAGGTGATACCCCGGCGGGAGAGTTCGTTTTCCACCCGGATAAATTCCGGGACCATGGAGGGATCGGCCCGCAGCTGGCGGTAAAGATGCGGCTTTTTCCCCATATAAGCCATGCGCCGGTGGAGTTTTTTGCCACCGAGCGAGGGTGTGATGTCTTTGACCAATCCGCGCCGTTCGTTGTCCTGGATCCAGTCCTCCAGATGATGCAGTCGTGAATCGAACCGTCCGGTGCAGCGACCCCCGCGGTAGCGGTCCATTTCGATGAGGCGCAGCATTTCCTGCGGCGAGTAGGGCGGAGAGTGCAGGGCGACAAGGCGCCCCATGGCGAGGGCGATTTCGAATAGTGTCCAGCAGTCCATTCCCTTCATGTTGACCGACGGGGACTCGATCACATCGTGCAATTCCAAGGTGTAATTCACGTAGGGTGTCCCGCGCAGGGCGAGGGCGAATTTGTTCACCCGCTCCCCGAGCGGCAGTTTGGCCCAGCCGGCGCGGTAGCCGCGTTCCATGACCTGTTGAAATTTGTCCGGCCCGACAAAGGTTCGCTCCGGAGGCAATCCGGCGAAAGCCGGGCGGGATAGGACAAACAACAAAGCGAGCAAAAGAAAAGTGGCACGCATTGCGGCGGAAGTTACCACAGGAGGCGGCAAGGCGCCAACCGGGCCTTACCGCAAAGTTCTTATTAGTAATTATTCTTGAAACAATTTGCTTTTGGCCTGAGATTGGAGGATCCGATGGCCACCAAGACTGCCAGTCCCGAAAAACAGCTCAAACGCTACGAGGAATCGATCGCGCAGGACGGCCTGCGTCTGACCCGCCAGCGCAAGCATGTTTACGGGGCCCTGCTCCAACAGCAGGACCACCCGACGGCCATGGAAGTCTTCCTGCGGGCCAGGCCCGAGATGGAATCCCTCTCGCTGGCCACGGTCTACAATGTTCTCGAAACGCTGGCCGAGCGCGGGTTGGTCCGCAAGGTGCATCTGGACAGCGGGTCCACCCGTTATTGCGCAAACAATGCCAAACACGGGCACTTTACCTGCACCGGTTGCGGCGCGGTCATGGATGTGCCGCTCCTGCCCGGCGCCGAATTGGAAAAGCTCCATCATCTGCCCCGCGGCTACACCGTGACGCAGCAGGAAGTTTCCCTGCACGGCCTCTGCGCGACCTGCCGGAAAAACCATCACTAATTTTATGAAACATCTCAAAATTGACAACCTGCACGTCAGCATCGGCGACCGCGAAATCCTCCGCGGCCTGAGCCTCGATCTGCCGACCGGTCAAGTGCACGCCATCATGGGGCCGAACGGTTCGGGCAAAAGCACGCTGGCCAAAGTCATCGCCGGCCATCCCGACTACACGGTGACTTCCGGCGATATCCTTTTCGACGGCGAGAGCATCCTTGTCATGGAGCCCGACGCGCGGGCCCGCCAGGGTATTTTCCTCGCCTTCCAATACCCGAGCGAAATTCCCGGGGTGACCATCGCCAACTTCCTCCGTGCCGCCCTGCAGGCGCGCCTGCCCGAGGGTGAGGAACTGGAGGCCACCGAATATTACGCCAAGCTTTACGAGAAAATGGATCTCCTCGAGATGCCGCGGAATTTCACCTCGCGCGCGGTCAACGAGGGATTCTCCGGCGGCGAGAAAAAGCGCTGCGAAATCCTGCAAATGGCCATGCTGCAACCGACCTTCGCCCTGCTCGACGAAACCGATTCCGGTCTGGACATCGACGCCCTCAAGATCGTCTCGCACGGGGTCAACTCCCTCCGCGGGCCGGAGACCGGCATGCTCGTCATCACCCACTACCAGCGCCTGCTCAATTACATCGTGCCCGATTTTGTCCATGTCATGATCAATGGCCGTATTGTCGAAAGCGGCACGAAAGAACTTGCCCTCAAACTGGAGGCCGAAGGTTACGACTGGGCAACCGAGCCTGAAACCGAAGCAGTCGGAGCCTGAAACCCACGGAGAACAAAACTATGAGCAACACCCAAACCCAACTGGACATCGACCGCGAAAAAGGGAATTTCCGTTACGACGTCGACTACGAATTCGACGCCGGCACCGGGCTGAACGAAAAGACGATCGACTACATTTGCGACGTCAAGGGCGAGCCCGATTGGATCCGTCAGTTCCGCAAGGACGCGCTGAAAAAATTCCTCGAGAAACCCATGCCCACGCATTGGGCCTCGCACGATCTGGAGAACATCATTTTCGACAAGATCCGCTACTACCTTTCGCAGGGCGGACAAAAACCGAAAAAGACCTGGGATGAAGTGCCGGAGGACGTCAAACGGACCTTCGAGCGGCTCGGCATTCCCGAGCAGGAGCGCAAGTTCCTCGCCGGCGTCGAGGCCCAATTCGACAGCGAGGCGGCCTACTCGAACATCAAGGAGGCGGTCGGCAAGCAGGGTGTCATTTTTATGGGCAGCACGGACGCCCTCAAGGAGCGCCCGGAAATTTTCCGCAAGTGGTTCGGCAAAGTGATCCCGACGGGTGACAACAAATTCAGCGCGCTGAACAGCGCCGCTTTTAGTGGTGGCTCCTTCATTTACGTGCCGCCCGGGGTCAAGGTCTCGCACCCGCTGCAGGCCTACTTCCGCATCAACGCGGAAAACTTCGGCCAATTCGAGCGCACCCTGATCATCGCCGACGAGGGCGCCGAGGTGACCTACATGGAGGGCTGTACCGCCCCGAAATTCGACACCGCCACCCTGCACAGCGCGGTGGTCGAGCTCGTCGCGCTCAAGGGCGCGAAAATCCAATACATCACGGTGCAAAATTGGTCGAACAACGTCTTCAATCTGGTGACCAAGCGCGGCCTCGCGATGGAGGACGCCGAAGTCAAATGGATCGACTGCAACATTGGTTCGCGCCTGACCATGAAATACCCGGGTGTGGTCATGAAGGGCCGCCGGGCCCGCGGCGAAGTGATTTCCATCGCTCTGGCCGGCGATGGACAGCATCAGGACACCGGCGCGAAAATGGTCCACGCAGCCGACGAAACCACGAGCAACATCGTGTCGAAGTCGATCAGCGTCGGCACCGGACGTGCCACTTACCGCGGACTGGTCAATATTCCGCGACACCTCAAGGGTTGCAAAAACAACACCGAGTGTGACGCCTTGCTCATCAATACCAGCAGCCGCACGGACACCTATCCGGCCATCACGGTGCGGGGGACGGGCAATGCCTGCCAGCACGAGGCCAGTGTCAGCCAGGTCAGCTCGGAGCAGATCTTCTACATGCAGCAGCGCGGACTGACCGAGGCGCAAGCCATGAGTTTGAGTGTCAACGGATTCGTCAACGACCTCGTTCGTCAATTCCCCATGGAATACAGCGTCGAACTGAAACGCCTCATCGATCTTGAGATGGAAGGCTCGGTCGGCTGATCAGGTCGGAGGAACAATCGTGATCATGGCTTCTGCATCCGTTTCCGGTGTACCCTTGATGGAAGGCGCCCTTGTCGAGGGCCAATGGCCCGAATGGTTCGTCGCCTCGCGTCAGCGTGGCTGGGCGGACTTTGAAAAGCTCCCTGCGCCTGCGCCGAAGGACGAAAAGTGGCGTTTCTCCAAGGTCAAAGCCCTGGCCTTGGACAGCTTCCGCTATCCGGCCGCGGTGGCCGATGCCGCCGCGCTGGTCGGTCGCTCGACCGGTCTTGGCGAGTCCGCCGCCCGTTTCGTTTTCGGGAACAACCGCCTGCTTGCCGCCACGGCTCCCGCTGCGGAACTGGTCAAGGCCGGGCTCGTCGTCATGACCCTTGAAGAGGCGGCGAGCAAACACGCCGATCTGGTGGAAAAACATTTCATGGCGCACGAGGCCAAGCTCGGCTCGGCCAAATACGCCGCCTTGCACCGCTCCGGTCCGGTCAACGGCGTCTTCATTCGCGTCCCGGAAAATCTCGAGGTCGTTCTGCCCATCGAAATTTTCCACTGGGTCGAGGGTGAAAATTCCGCCGTTTTCCCGCACACCCTCGTGGTCTGCCAACGCCAGAGCAAGGCGACCGTCGTCGATTGTTTCCGTAGTTCGGACGATGCACCCGCTTTCGCCTGCGGGGTCAACGACTTGGTCGTCGAGGAAGGCGCCAAGCTCAACTATGTGGCCGTGCAACAATGGAGCCTCGCCACCACCGCGTTTCATCTCAACTCCACCACGGTCGGACGCGATGCCGCCTGCCTCGGTATGCAGGTCAACCTGGGAGGCAAGTTCATCCGCGGCGAGAGCTACAGCCGCATGGTCGCGGAAGGCGCCCGCAGCGACATGCTTTCGGTCAACATCGCCAGCGGCGAGCAGATGATCGACCAGCGCACCTTTCAAGATCACGCCAAGCCCAGCGCGACGAGCGATCTGCTTTACCAGAACGCTCTGACCGGCAAAGGACGAACCGTGTTCAGCGGAGTGATTCGCGTCGAACCCGGCGCCCACAAGACCGATGCCTACCAAAAGGTCCGCAATATCGTCCTGAGCGACGAGGCCGAGGCAAACAGCATGCCCGGTCTGGAGATCGAGGCGGACGACGTTCGTTGCACCCACGGCGCGACGACATCGCAGGTCGATGATCGCGAATTATTCTACCTGCTGGCCCGCGGCATACGTCCGGAGGCGGCACAGCAACTTTTGGTCATGGGCTTCTTCAACACCGTGCTTGATCGTCTGCCGGACGCCCGGCTGCGCGGGCCCATCGAGAGCTTGGTGGAAGCACGTCTGAAGGCCGCGTTGCCAGCTTAGAGTTGCTCGGGGTGGTTGAGTAACTCGGCGATCCGGGTGAGGAGGCGGCCGGCGGCGCCGCCGTCGAGGACGCGGTGGTCGAAGCTCAGGGTGAAGCAGGCATTGGTCACGGGGAGGAATTGTTGCTTCTCCTTGTCCCATTTCGGTTCGACGCGTCCGGCGCCGAGGCCGAGGAGGACAGTTTGCTCGGGGAGCGGAATCGGGGTGGCGAGGGTCAGGCCGAAGGTGCCGTAGTTTGTCACCGTCGAAATGCATTGGCCCATGTCCTTCGGACTGAGGCGGCGTTGGCGGGCGAGTTCGACCAACCGGGCATAGATCGGCATGAGCTCTTTGAGGCTGTGTTTGTCCGCACTCCGGATCACGGGCACAAGCACGCCATCCTCGGCCTCGACGGCAAAGCCGATATCGATCGATCCGGGATGGATGACTTGGTTGCCGATGAGGCGGCCGGCCGGCGCGCTGTTCTCGGACAAAGCAATGGCCAAGGCCCGCAGCGCGTAAAGCGAGACGCCGGCTTTTTCGGACGAGGCTTTGCGGTGGGCGAGCATTTTGTCGAGTTCGACGGGCAGGACAACGGTGGCCAGCGGACGCGTCCAACTGCGGCGCATGGCATCGGCCACCGCCACGCGCATGGAGGAGGCCTCGGTGACCTTTTGCTGGTCGAGGTTCTCCATGAAGCGTTCGAAATCCTCGATGGTGACACGGCCGCCCGCTCCGCTGCCGGCCACGCCGGCGAGGTCGGCCGCGCTGAGGCCGAGTTCGGTCATGCGTGCCTTCATGCGGGGCGAAAGAAAAGCCGCGCCCCCGGCGTGGGCCGGGACGGGAAGTCCTTTGATCGTCGGTTCCGGTTTGTCCGACTGCTTGATCTCGGGCTTGGCCACGCGTTGTTTCTTCGGTTTTTCCGGGGCACCGGCCGGCATGGAGCCGGTGGGTTGGCTCGAGGATCCGTTTTCTTCCGGTTCGAGATAGCCCATGCGTTCGGCGTCCGCATCGGCGACTTCAAGGTATCCAAGCGTTGCCCCGACCGCATAGCTCTCGCCTTCCACCGCGCGAAGTTCGACCAGTTTGCCGCTGCAAGGCGCGACCACACCCATGACCGCTTTGTTCGTCTCGACCTCCATGACATCGTTGTCGCCGGCCACGTCGTCGCCGGGCTGGGCAATGAGGCGGACAATAGTCGCCTCGGCAATGGATTCACCGAGTTGCGGCATGAGGAGAGGAATGCGGGCCATAAAGTTTATTGGGTGAGGAGTTGACGGAGGCGCGCGGCAATGACGCTGGCGGTCGGCCGGTGGGCGGCCCACAGATCGGGATGGTAGGGAACGGGGGTGTCTCTCGCGTTGAGACGCATGGGGGCGGCATCAAGAAGACCGAAACCCTCGGTGGCCACGCGGGAGATGACCTCGGCATTGACGCCGCCCCAGGGCCACGCTTCGCCGACGACGAGAAGGCGTCCGGTGCGTGCCACCGAGGCGAGAATGGTATCGGTGTCGAGCGGTTTGACCGTGCGAAGGTCGATCACTTCAATTTGCCAACCATCTTCAAGGAGGTCCTCGGCAGCTTGGAGGGACTCATGGAGCATGGCGCTGTAGGTCACCACCGTGGCGTCACGTCCGGCCCGCGCGATGCGTGCTTTGCCCACGGGTTGCGCGGTGTCGGGTAGTTTGTCCGCCTTGAGATGATAATAGAGCAGCTTGTGCTCGCAGAAGATGACGGGGTCGTCGATGGCCACAGCCTCGAGCATCATGCTGTAAGCGTCCTCCACCGTTGCGGGGGTCATGACGACGAGCCCTGGATAGTGTGCGTAGACGGCTTCCATGCTTTGGCTGTGGAACGGACCGGCACCGAGCGTTCCACCGCTGGGGAGACGCACCACAATGGGGCAGGGGACTTCGGTCCGGTAATAAAGGGTGGCGGCTTGGTTGACGATCTGGTTGAAGCCCACGGTGGAAAAATCGGCAAATTGCATTTCGACAATGGGGCGGGCGCCTTCGATCGCCGCACCGACCGCGAGCCCGACGATGGCGTCCTCGCTCAACGGTGCGTCCATGACGCGGCCGGGAAATTCGGCGGCCAGGTTTTTCGTCGCTTTGAAGGCACCGCCAAAAGCCCCGACATCCTGCCCGTAGATAAAGACGCGCGGGTCATCGGTCAGGGCTTTCTCCTGCGCGGCGCGGATGGCTTCGAGGTAGGTGACGCTCATTCGTCCTCCAAGTCGTGATGACCGTCGACCAAACGCTCGGTTGAGATGGCCTGCCAATCTTCATCAGCCGGATCCGGGCCTTTTTCCCGCTGGGCGATGTTCAAGGCACCCTCGACTTCGGCTTGGGTTTCTTTGGTCCAGACGGCGATCTCTTCCGCGGTGGCGAAATCCGAACCGATGAGTTGCCTCGCGCCGACTTCGAGACAGTCGCGCCCGACATTGGCTTGGCGCAGCGCCGCATCCACGTAACCGGCATCATCGTGCTCCCCATGGCCGACAAGGCGCAAGAGGGTGGCGACGACCATTTGCGGTCCGTGCCCTTCCCGCGCGGCCTGAACGGCGAGTTGGAGGGTTTCCAGAGAAGCAATGGGGTCGGTGCCATCGCACTTGAAGCCGGCGATGCCGTAGCCGGCCGCTTTGTCGAGCAGGTCGGCACAGGCGAACTGGCGGCTGTTCGGCGTGGAGTAGGCGTATTGGTTGTTGGCGACGACAACGACAAGTGGAAGACGTTCGACCGCGGCGAGGTTGACGCCTTCATGGAAAGCCCCGGTGGAAGTGCCGCCGTCGCCGATTGAAGTGACTCCGACCACGCCGGTCTCACCGCGGAGACGACGGGCATAGAGGCCGCCGGCGACCACGGGCACGAGGGCGCCGAGATGGCTGATCATGGCGTAGTAACCCTCGCGGGGGCGGCCGCGGTGGATATTGCCATCGCGCCCGCGCATGGGCCCTTTGGCCGATCCGAGATAAGTGCGGAAGGTGTCGAGCACGGTGTCCCCGAAGGCGAGGCGTCCGGCCTGGTCGCGGATGAGCGGACCAAAGATGTCGCCTTTTTGGAGGAAGATGGATGATGCGGTGCTCAGGGCTTCCTGACCTTTGCCGAGAAAGACGCCACCTTTGATCATGCCGGCACGATAAAGGCTGGCGAGCTTGTCCTCGGTCGCGCGGGCCAGAAGCATGACGCGGTAGGCGCGCACCAAGAGCGCCGGATCGAGGTCATTGCACGCTACCGACTTTGCCTTGACTGCGGTGACCATCTGGACCGGGAGGTTATCGTGCCGGGTGCCCGTGCTGCAAAGGGAAAACCATGGGGCCTGCTCCTTCCTTTTGGCTCGCGGTGAGGTTTTTAACGGAGAAAATCTGCACGATGCCACGGCTGCGAACCCTGATGCTCGGAATTCCGCTCTTGCTCGCGGCGGTCACCGCGTTGGCGCTCTGGACGGTTTCGCGGGTCACGGTGGACAAAAAAAACGAGATGTATATCGGCAGTATCGGGGAACCGAGCACGCTCAATCCCGTCCAAGCGGCCGATTCGGCATCCGGCTCGGTCACCGGGGTGATCTTCAACGGTCTGCTCAAATACAATGCCGGTCTGGAAATTGTCGGCGACCTCGCCGCCGAGTGGAAATTAAGTCAACGCAGCACCTTTTTTTTCGACTCTGCTGAAGCAGCCATCCTCGCGGCAGCCAATCTGGAAGCGGGGGGCGTGGACCGGGAAGCGCTGCATCTCAGGCGTTACGCGGTGGAGGGAGACCGGCTGGAGCTGGAACTGTCGCTGCCGGGAGTGGGCGATTCGGAAAAGTTGGCCGCCAAATTCGGGGTCGCACCGCTGCCGGTGCAGACCCTTTCGGTCATGGCGCCGAAACCGCTGGAAGATGCGCTCACCCGCTTCGCCGCGGAGGAAAGTTCCGCGCGCGTCGTGCGGGTCTGGAGCCATGGCAACCTGGGCGAACTTGTTTTTCTCGGTGCCGAGGAGGCGACCCGCGAGCGTTTGCGGGTCTGGCTGGCCGAGCGATTCGGGGAAGAGGGATTGCGCATCGAAGCGGTGCAAGCGCCGCGATTTTTGGCCGAACCGGTGGTAGTCTTCCGCTTGCATGACGACGTTCGCTGGCACGACGGCGCGCCGTTCACCTCGCGGGACGTGAAGTTTACTTACGAGGCGATGATGGACGACCGTGTGGCCTCGCCCCGCAAGCCGGATTACGAATTGGTGCTGTCCGTCGAAACGCCCGATGCGCGCACGGTGCGGGTCGTTTACCGCCGACCTTTTTCGCCCGCCCTGGAGAGTTGGATGACGAGCGTGTTACCGGCTCATTTGCTGGCCGGCGTCCCCCCTGACCGGTGGCCACTGACCTTCAACCGTGCACCGGTCGGAACGGGTCCGTTCAAGTTTGCCGAGTGGAAAACGAACCAGTTTGTGCGCGTGGCGCGGAACGAGGACTACTTCAAGGGTCTCCCCCATCTGGACGGCATTGTTTTCCGCACCTTGCCCGACCCGCTGACCCTGCGCCTCGCTTTCGAGACGCGACAGGTTGACTTCTGGTCGGCGGATCCCTGGGCGGTGGGGAGCTTCCGCGAGGACGAGCGCTTCACCCTCTTCACCTCGCCGAGCAATTCTTACAACTACGTCGGGTGGAATCTGCGGCGCCCCATGTTTCAGGATCTGCGCGTGCGCCAGGCCCTGGCCCACGCGGTCAATATCGACCAGATGATCCGTTATATCCTTTACGGATACGGCACGCAGAGTACGGGGATCTTCACCCCCGAAATGTGGTTTTTCAACCCGCGGGTCCAGCCGCTCGCTTACGATCCGGAGGCGGCGAGGCAGTTGCTCGACAAAGCGGGCTGGGTTGCGGGCGAAGACGGGATCCGTGTCAAAGACGGGCAGCGCTTCGCTTTTACCCTCATCACGAACAACGGGAATGTTATCCGCAGCGACATCGCGACACTCGTGCAGGAAAACCTCCGGGCGATCGGGATCGAGGTCACGGTCGAGATGTATGAGTGGGCGGTCTTTCTCAAGCGCTTCGTTAACCAGGGGGAATTCGACGCCGTGGTGCTCGGTTGGGCGCTGGGGCAGGGTTTTGATCAATTCCAGATCTGGCACTCGTCCCAGACCGAGCCGGAGCGGCTCAACATGGTCGGCTACCGGAACAAGGAAGCCGACCGCCTGCTTGAGTCGGTGCGCGAGGAATTCGACCGCGGCGAGATCATCCGCCAGTGCGGTGAATTGCAGCAGTTGATTTACGACGACCAGCCGTATTTGTTCCTTTTTGTGCCTGAAGGAACGTCTGTCATGTGGAAGGACGCTTTCCGCGTGAGGCGGCCGGGACCGGATGGCACCTGGATCGACGAACCGGTGACGATGACCAAAGCGGGGTGGAGTCACTACCTTGAATGGTTTTACCGTCCGGAATACGCCAAGGAGGCCAGTGAATAAGCCATGACCGTTTTCATCATCCGCCGCCTCCTCGCGTCCATCGTGCTGTTGTTTTTTATCAGCCTGATTTCGTTTTTCATCATCACGCTGACGCCGGGGAGTCCCTATCCTTGGGGTGAGTTGAATCCCAAAGTTTCGGAAGACGTGAAGCGGATTTTCCGCGAGAAATTCCACCTCGATAAGCCCTTGCATAAACAATACGGGTTCATCATGCGCGACCTCTTGACCGGCGAGTTGCGCAGTATCAAGGACGAGCGGCCGGTCCTGGCCAAAATCGCCGAGCGCCTCCCCGCCACCCTCGCGCTCAATCTCGGGGCCTTGGCCCTGTCCTTGAGTTTCGGCCTTTTGCTCGGTGTTTACGGTGCGCGGTATGCGGGGCGATCTCCGGATGTGATCACGAGCATCCTGGCCTTTGTCTTCATCGCGTTGCCCGGTTTCTGGGTTTCCTATTTGCTGGCCATTGGCCTGGTCAACTACGGCGCCGTGCCGATCCTCGGAACGCACACCATCGGCGTCACTTTCAGCAATGGTCTGGAGGTCTTTCTCGATCGCTGGTGGCATGTCATGTTGCCGGCCTCCATTCTGGCCATCGGCGGCGTTGCCGTGCAGTCGCGCTTCATCCGGGCGAGCATGATTGAAACTTTGCGCGAGGATTACATCCGCACAGCACGGGCCAAGGGACTCGATGAGAATGCGGTTTTTTACCGGCATGCCCTGCGCAACTCGATACGCCCGCTGATCACCGGCATCGGTATGCTTCTGCCCGCCTTGATCGGCGGGGCGGTCATCATTGAAAATATTTTCGCCTACCCCGGGATGGGGCGCTTGGGCTACGAGGCGGTGCTGGAGCGTGATTATCCGACGCTCGTGGCACTCAACTTTGTCACCGCGGCGCTCGTCCTGCTCGGCAATTTGCTGGCCGACGTGCTCTACGCGGTGGTCGATCCGAGGGTGCGATTGGAATGATCACGACCACGCCGGAACCACTTGAAGCCGCCGCGGCCAGCCCGACCGCGCGCTCCCTGCGCCGTTTTCGTGCGAACAAAACCGGACTGTTGGCCCTCGGTATGGTCTGCGTGCTGGCCGTCATTGCCGTGACCTTCTTCGTGCTTGATACCCTTGGTATCCCTTGGCCGATGGACCCCGATACGACCAATCTCGAACGGAAACTTCTTCCGCCGAATCCGGTCAATTGGCTCGGCACAGACAACCTCGGGCGTGATGTCTTCAGCCGTCTGCTCAACGGCGCCTACATTTCATTGACGGTCGGATTTGTCGCGGTTTCCGTCTCGCTTTCCATCGGCGTGACGGTCGGTGCGGTCGCTGGCTATTTCGGCAAGTGGGTGGACAACCTGATCATGCGCATCGTCGATGCGGTCATGTGTTTCCCGACATTTTTCCTCATTCTCACTGCCGTGGCGCTGGTCGGTCCGAGCATTTTCAACATCATCATCGTCATTGGCCTGGTCAGCTGGACCGGCACCGCGCGTCTGGTCCGCGCGGAATTCCTCACCTTGCGCGAGTCAGCTTATGTGCAGGCCGCGCGGGCGCTCGGGCAGCGCGGCCCGAAAATCATTTTCCGTCACATGCTGCCCAATGCGGCGGCCCCGATTTTGGTCACCGCCGTGCTCGGGGTGCCGGAGGCGATTCTGGCCGAGGCCGGCTTGAGCTTTCTCGGTTTTGGGGTGCAGCCGCCCCAGGCCACGTGGGGCAACATTATCGCCGACGGCAAGACTTACATTCTCGATGCCTGGTGGCTGATCTTGTTCCCCGGGCTTGCCATTCTCATCGCGGCACTGTCGTTTTACTTGACGGGGGACGCACTGCGGCAAGCGGTGGAAACCCGATCCGAAAGACAATGAACCGGCCCATCCTTCAAGTCCGCAACCTCTGCATCGATTTCGTCCTCGAAGACCGCACGATTGAGGCGGTGAAGGGTGCTTCCTTCGAGTTGGCGGCGGGCGAGACCTTGGCCATCGTGGGCGAGAGCGGCAGCGGCAAGAGCGTGACCGCGCTGGCTCTCACGAGGCTTCTGCCTGTGCCTCCGGCGGAGATCAAAGAGGGGGAAATACTTTTCGACGGCGAAAGTGTCATGACGATGGACGCGGCCCGCCTGCGCAAACTGCGCGGCGGCAAGATCGCCTACATTTTTCAGGAGCCAAGCACGTCGCTCAACCCGGTTTACCCGGTGCGCAGCCAAATCGGGGAGGCCATCCGTTTGCATCGTCGCGACGTCACGGACGTCGATGCGGAGATCGTGCGCTGGCTGGAGGCGGTCGGCATCGTCGATCCAGCGGCCCGCATGCATGATTATCCGCACCAATTGAGCGGCGGGATGCAGCAGCGTGTCATGATCGCCATGGCGCTGGCCTGTCAGCCGGACGTGTTGGTTGCGGACGAGCCAACCACCGCACTGGACGTAACCATCCAGGCGCAGATCATGGAGTTGCTCGGATCGTTGAAAGAACGTTTCGGCATGGCTGTGATCCTGATCACGCACAACTTTGGGATTGTCTCGGGATTCGCTTCGCGGGTGCTCGTCATGTATCGCGGGCGCATCGTCGAGCAGGGGCCGACGGAGGAAATCTTGCGGCATCCGCAGCACGCCTACACCCGCGCCTTGATCGAATGCATCCCGCAGTTGGGCTCGAAGGAAAAGCGGCTGAAAACGATCGACCACGCGGCGATTGAGGTGGCTTGAGCCTTGCCTTGCGGCCTGACCCGATCTTGGATGCGCGGATGGAACGATCTTTTGGGCGGGCGGCGGACGTGTTACGTCCGGTAACTTTCGAGCAGGGCATCGCGCCGCACGCGGCGGGGTCTGTGCTGGTTTCCTTCGGCCATACCAAAGTGGTCTGCGCGGCGACGATCGACGAGGCGGTACCGCGTTGGATGCAGGTGCAGAAGGTGCCGGGTGGATGGCTGACCGCGGAATACTCGATGTTACCCTATGCGACCTTGGATCGGAAGCAGCGGGACATTTCGCGCGGCAAGCTCGATGGTCGCACCACGGAAATCCAGCGGCTGATCGGACGGGCGCTGCGGGCCGTGGTGGATCTGGACAAACTCGGTCCGCGGACCTTGTGGGTGGATTGCGATGTCTTGCAGGCCGATGGCGGGACGCGCACCGCGGCCATCACCGGAGCTTGCGTGGCGGTGGAATTGGCCTGCCGCAAGCTGATGGCCGAGGGGAAAATCAAAGAGACGGCTCTCAAAGAGCGGATGGCGGCCGTGAGCGTCGGGGTGGTAGAAGGAGAAGTGCTTCTCGATTTGGACTACCTCGAGGATAAGGATGCGATGGTGGATTTGAACTTGGTCATGACTCAGGGCGGGGAGTTTGTCGAGGTGCAGGGATCGGGGGAGGAGGCGACTTTCGGGGAGGAGGCGCTTTTTGAAATGCTGCGGGTCGGTCGGGCGGGGATTGAAAGTTTGCTTGCCCTTCAAGAAAGGACCCTTACTCTGTCCGCCTCTTAAGCGCGGCCATGAAGAAAGCACTCATCACAGGAATCACCGGTCAGGATGGCTCCTATTTGGCCGACTTGTTGGTGGCCAAGGGCTATGAAGTCCACGGGATCATCCGCCGGGCCAGCACCTTCAACACAGCCCGCATCGATCACCTTTACCAGGACACGCACGTCAATGGAGTGCGACTCTTCCTGCATTACGGCGACCTCGCGGATTCGGTCAATCTGACCAAGCTTCTCTATAAACTGCAACCCGACGAAGTCTACAACCTCGGGGCACAGAGCCACGTGCGGGTCAGTTTTGATATTCCCGAATACACGGCCGATGTGACCGGGGTGGGGACGATCAGGATTTTGGAAGCGATCCGTGAGTCGGGTGTCAAGCCGCGCTTTTACCAAGCTTCGAGCAGCGAGATGTATGGCAAGGTGCAAGAAGTACCGCAAACCGAGACCACGCCGTTCTGGCCGCGCAGTCCTTACGGCTGTGCCAAGATGTTCGGGTATTGGGCGACGGTGAACTACCGGGAGAGCTACGGGCTCTTTGCCAGCAACGGCATCCTTTTCAACCACGAAAGTCCGCGCCGCGGCGAGACCTTCGTGACCCGCAAAATTTCCCGGGCGGTGGCGGCGATCAAGCTGGGGCGACAAAAGGAGCTTTATTTAGGAAACATGGAGGCCAAGCGGGACTGGGGTTATGCCCCGGAATACGTGGAGGGGATGTGGCGGATGCTGCAGGCCGACGAACCGGACGACTACGTGCTGGCGACCAACGAAACCCATACGGTTAAAGAATTTGTGCAGGAAGCCTTCGGGCACGTGGGCTTGGAGTGGGAGAAATACCTCAAGTATGACGCCCGCTACGAGCGCCCCGCGGAGGTCGACCTGCTCATCGGGGATCCAGCCAAGGCCAAGCGGCAACTCGGCTGGGAACCCAAGGTCCGCTTCAAGGAACTGGTCCAGATCATGGTAGACGCCGATCTGGAAATGCTTGAAGCCAAGGGCCCCGTCCACCAAGATCAATACTAACCAAGAGAAGGAACCGAAATTTTATGTCCAGAGTTTGTACCGTTACCGGAGCCAAGCCCAAGCGTGGATCAACCATCCACCGCCGCGGTATGGCCAAAAAGAAGGGCGGCGTCGGCCGTCACGTCACGGCGAATACACCACGCTTTTTTACCCCGAATCTTCAGGAGAAACGCATTTGGGTTCCCGAGCTTAAACGCTTCGTGAAGGTCAAACTGACCGCCCGTGCCCTGAAGACAATCAACAAGAACGGGGCTTACGCCACTCTCAAGAAGGCCGGGATCATCTGACCTTCTTGGTTTCCACCAAAAAAAGAAAGGAAAGACACCACCATGGCATTCAGCACAGTCAGCAAAAAAAGCGGTAAAACCTACTTCCTCCACGCACGTCTCCAGAAGTTGCGCGGCGGACAAGAAGTGACCCTCTATTACTTCGGGGGCGAGCCGAAGGAAGGCGCGATCGACGCACTTCCCGCCGGCTACGAAGTCTCGGAAAACGAGCGCACTGGCCTGCCGCTCCTGAAGAAAATCCGCTAAGTCAGAGATATTTCTCCATCAAGGCGGCCCGGCAGCATACGCAGGGTCGCCTTTTTCTTTGCCGCCCTTTTTCGCGCCTCCTTTCCCTTGCTGAAGAATCCCTTGATCATTGGAGGCGGACTGGTCGGCTTGGCTACGGCTTGGCAATTGTTGCGGTCAGGGCGCGTCCGAGCCCTCACTTTACTCGAGAAGGAATCCTCGGTCGGGTCCCATCAAAGCACCCACAACAGCGGGGTACTCCACGCCGGGCTTTATTACCGGCCGGGCTCGCTCAAGGCGCGTTTGGCCGTCGAGGGCATCCGGGCCATGACCGCCTACTGCCGCGAAAAAAACATTCCGCATGAAATCTGCGGCAAGGTGGTTGTGGCCGTCGACGCCGGCGAAGTCCCACGCTTGCACGAGCTCGAAGCCCGTGGACGGGCCAACGGCCTCACCGGGTTGCGCCGGCTCGATCGCGAAGGGTTGCGGGAAATGGAACCGCATGCGGTTGGTGTGGCTGCCTTGCACGTGCCGGAGGAGGGCATTGTTGACTACGCCGCCGTCTGCCAGTCCCTGCGTGAGGACCTTCTGGTTATGGGCGGCTGCGTGGTGACCGGCGCGGAAGTCACGGGCCTCACCGAGACGCCGGATGGTTGGACGGCCGAAACGCGGGCCGGCGATTTTTCCGGCGACTTCCTGGTCAACTGCGCTGGCCTGCAGAGCGACCGCGTTTGTCGGTTGACCGGTCTCGACCCAGCTGACCAGATCGTTCCCTTCCGTGGAGAGTATTACCGGCTCCGCCCCGAGGCGCTGCGCCTCGTGCGCCATCTTATTTATCCGGTGCCCGATCCCAAGTTTCCCTTTCTCGGTGTACACTTCACGCGCCTGATCTCCGGCGGCATCGAAGCCGGCCCCAATGCCGTTTTCGCCTTGGCACGCGAGGCCTACCGCAAAACACAGTGGAACGCGCGCGATTTGGGCGAGGCCCTCGCTTTTCCCGGGCTGTGGAAATTTCTCGCCCGTCATCCGCGGATGGCGTGGGACGAAGGACGGCGGTCGCTGAGCAAAAGGCTGTTTTGTCAGTCGCTCCAGCGTCTGGTGCCCGACCTGAAGGAGGAGGACCTTCTGCCCGGCGGTGCCGGTGTGCGCGCCCAGGCGATTTCTCCGGCCGGAGAATTGGTGCAGGACTTCCGCCTTGTTTCCGGACCGCGGGCCCTTCACGTGGTCAACGCCCCCAGTCCGGCCGCGACGGCCAGCCTTGCCATCGGCCTTGAGGTGATGGAACGCATTGCAGCGTGACGAGAGGCTTCCCCATCAATACACTTATCTGGTGAAAATTTTGTTGTTTTTGAGCCTGTTGGTTCTCCCGCTGGCCTCCGTGAGGGGCGAATCGATCGAGTTGCGCGACGGAACAAAAATCGATGGGAAAATTATTTTTGTCAGCAAGGAGAAGGTGCTCATGGAAGTCCAGACCAGTCCGGCAATCCGCGAGGAAATGTCCTACCCGCGATCTGAAGTGGCCAAGATCCAGCGCGCCACTCAGGACGATGTCGCTTATGCCGAGGTGGCGGCTTTTTCGGTCCCGTCCACGGCCGACAACCCCGCGGTCTACGACGCGCCACTGGCAAGGGTGCGCTTCTTCATGAAAAATTACGGCTATAGCAAGCACATGCCGGAAGCGCGCAAATTGGCCGCGACCTTTGAGACTGATCGTGCGCGCTTGGTCGCCGGTGAGGTCAAGCTCGACGGAGTCTGGTTTGCCGCGGATGCCTCCCCGGCCGAGCGGACCGAACTCGGCGGCCGGGTGCAGTTGGCCAAGATGAAGGATTCCTCGGATCCGGTGGCCGCCATGTCCGCCTTCGAGGTTCTCGAGAAAGACCACAACACTTCTTCGGCTTATCCGGAGTCGGTTAAAGTGGCGCGTGATTCTTTGGTCAAACTTCGCGCGGGCCTGGTCCGGGCGCGGGCGGATCTCGAACGTCGCATCCGTGAGCAAGAACAGGGGCTGAACTTGGCCAGTGAGGATCGTCGCCTGCAGATCGAGCAGGGCATCGCGCAGGAGAAGTCCGCCATCCAAGCGCAGATCGAGCGGGTCAAGCAAAGCGGGAGCAAGTGGGTGCCTGTCCTTTCGGACACCAAGGTTCTCGATGATTTATCCAGCCTGGTGAATAGCGAGGAAACAAGGCTGGCCAAGATCGACACCGCGACCCTTGCTGCCGGGGCGGCCGCAGCGAACGAAGCACAGCGACAACTGGCTGCGGGCAATCTATCCGCGGCCAAGGCCAATCTCGAGCAGGCGCAAAAACTCTGGTCCCAGCATGTTCTGCTTGCCTCCTTGCAAGAATCGCTCAAAAAAGCCGAAGCCGCCGCCCAAGGCGGGAACCAGCCACCCCGCCCATGATCCGCTCCGCCAGCGTCAAAAGGAAAACGAAGGAAACCGACATTGAATTGCGTTTCGTCGTCGATGGCACCGGCAAGGCGGAGATTTCCACCGGAGTGGGCTTCTTTGACCACATGCTCGAGCTTTTCAGCAAACACGGACTCTTTGACCTCGAGCTCAAGGCGAAAGGTGATCTCAAGGTCGACGCGCATCACACGGTCGAGGATGTCGGCCTGGCCCTCGGCCAAGCCTTGCGCGAGGCGCTCGGCGACAAGAAGGGGCTTTGCCGTTACGGATGGTGTCTCTTGCCGATGGACGACGCGTTGGCCCGCATCGCCCTCGACTGCAGCGGGCGTCCATACCTTGCCTATGAGGCACCGGAGGAAGCGGGGTCGATCGGGGATTTTCCCTTCCAGCTGCTCGAGGAGTTTTTCCGCGCCTTCTCCGTGCAGGGCGGCCTCAATCTGCATGTCGCCCTGCTCGATGGGCGCGACACGCACCATATGGCGGAAGCGGTGTTCAAGGGGGTGGCCCGAGCATTGGACCAAGCCACGCGGATCGATCCGCGGGTCGAGGGTGTGCCCAGCACCAAAGGACAGCTCTGATCCATGGTTTCTCCGCCACTCGTGGCCATGATCGACTATGGCAGCGGCAACTTGCGCAGCGTGGAGAAAGCGTTGCAACACGCCGGTGCCGTGGTCAAGCGCTGCGACTCGCCGGCGGGTCTCGAGGACTGTGCGGCGGTCGTGCTTCCCGGGGTGGGGTCCTTCGGTGATTGCGCTTGTAGCCTCGAGGAGCGCGGGTTGACCGGTCCGTTGCGTGCGTGGTTGGCGGCGGACCGTCCCTACCTCGGGATTTGCCTCGGCTACCAAATTCTTTTCGAGGGCAGCGAGGAATCTCCCGGAGTTTCCGGCCTCGCCCATTGGGCGGGGCACGTGGTGCGTTTTCCTTCCTTTCCCGGGCTGAAGGTGCCGCACATCGGCTGGAACAATTTGCTTTTGCGTGCCCCGGACGCGTTCTTCACGGCGCTGATGGATCCGACCTTCGCTTATTTTGTGCACTCCTTTTATCCCCGGCCGGCGGAGGCCGGGATGACCACCGCCGCTTCCATCCACGGCGTCGAGTTTGCCGCCGCATGCCGCCGCGGGAAGGTTCGTGGCGTGCAGTTCCACCCGGAAAAAAGCCAGGCCGCCGGATTGCGCATGTTGGAGAATTTTGTCGCCGAAATTCGCGAGGGAAAATTCTAATGCTTCTTTACCCGGCAATTGATCTGATGGGAGGCCAAGCGGTGCGTTTGCGCCAAGGGCGGGCCGAGGACAAGACGGTCTACTCCGACGACCCGGTCGGTGTCGCGCTTGAGTGGGTGGCGCGAGGTGGCGACTGGCTTCATGTCGTAGACCTCGATGCCGCCTTCACGGGCGAACTATCGAATTTGGAACTAGTGCGCCGTATGGCCGGGGCAATCGGCATTCCGGTGCAACTCGGCGGCGGCATCCGCGATGAGGCGGCCATCGGCCGCGCCTTAGATGCCGGGGTGGCGCGTGTCGTGGTCGGCACCCGGGCGACAGCGGGAGATAATTTTGTGGCGCACGCCGTGCAGCGTTTTGGAGGGGATAAAATTGCCGTGGGCATCGATGCCCGCGACGGATTCGTGGCCGTGCGGGGTTGGACCGAGGGCACGAAAATCAAAGCCCTCGATCTGGCCAAACAGGCAGGCGAATGGGGAGTGGGGGCGGTAATCTATACGGACATCGCCACCGATGGAATGTTGCAAGGGCCTAATATAAATGCTGTTGCATCAGTGGTAACAGGAAGCAAAGCGCCGGTCATTGCGAGCGGAGGTGTCTCGTCGGCCTCCGATCTTCGCGTCCTGGCTCATATCGAGGGGCTCTCGGGAGCGATTATCGGCAAGGCGCTCTTTGACGGGCTCATCAAGGGCCATCTGCGAGCCGCGCTGGCTGAGGGAGATTAGTAAGTGGGCAGATTCGCCTTGATGTCTGTCTGCACCTCTGATCCCTTCATCGCATGACACGTATTGTGCTCGTCGCTTCGACCCTCGGCCTTGCCGCCGGCTTTTTGGCCGCCTGCTCGCCGGAGAAACCCCCAACCACCCAACGCAATCGTTATGGTTTTGGTGGCACGCAAACTCTTCCGGAGCAACAGGCGCAAACCGCCGCCGGTTTGCCGCCCTTGACCGGTGTGGATTCTAGCGCTGGCCTGACCGATGCGGCCCTGGTCAACCCGATCCCGAATCCCACGCCCGTCCCTTTGCCGCCGCCGGTCAGCTTGCCGACGCCTGAAATCTCATACGGCATCCCTGTGCCCGGAAAGCCCGGCTTTGTGACCAGCCCCCACGCCCCACAGGCCGGGTTCGTCGACGTGCGCGGCTTTCCGCCGGGCACCGAAGTGAAAGATCCTTACACCGGCAGGATTTTCCTCGTTCCCTGACGCGGAATTTTCCGGCGTGAGGTCCGCTCCTCGGCCTGCTAAGTTTTGCGGGTCATGGCGAACCCGTTCCCTTCCATTGCCGTTTTTGGTCCGGGCCTGATGGGCGGATCTCTTCTCATGGCACTACGCCAGCGCAGCCCGCAGTCCAAACTCGGTGCATGGGCGCGCCGGACCGAGGCTGTTGAGGAAGTGCGGGCGCGCGGACTCATCGACTTCGGCGGAACGGATGCCGCGAGTGTGGCTGCCCATTCCGATCTTGCCGTTCTTTGCCTTCCGGTTGATCGGCTCTCGGACGTGGCCGAGGCGATCAAAGATGCCCTTCCGCCGCATGCGGTCATCACCGATGTGGGCAGCGTGAAGAAACCCGTGGTCGACCAACTGGAAGCAACATTTGCCCGCAACGGAAATTTTGTCGGCAGCCATCCCATGTGCGGTTCGGAGGCCGCCGGACTGGCGGCTGCCCATGCGGATCTTTACACCGGTGCGCTGTGTGTCGTCACCCCGACTGCGCGCTCGAGACCGGAGGCGGTGCGCAGTGTCGCCGCCTTGTGGAGTTCGGTCGGCGCGCGGATTCTCGAGATGGAGCCGACGGAACATGACTGCGCCGCGGCCTCCGTCAGCCATGTTCCCCACTTGATCGCTGCTTTACTGGTCGAATTGGCCGCTCGCGGCAGCGCGTCCGCGCGGCAACTCTGCGCCGGTGGATTTCGTGATACCACCCGCATCGCTTCGGGCTCGGCCGACCTTTGGACCGCCATTCTGGAGTCGAACCGTGCCGAGGTGATTGATGCCCTGCGCACTTTTGCCGGTTCGGTTGAAGAAGTCATTGAAGTCATCGAAAAGAACGATATGGCATCGCTCCGTGATCTGCTTGTGCGCGCCGCAGCGAACCGCGCCGAAATGTTATCCGTCCCATAATCGTGGAGATCCGTGTACATCGCGCGCCGCGCATCGAGGCGGATATCCGGGTTCCCGGAGACAAGAGCATCTCCCATCGCTCCGCCCTGCTCGCCGCGCTCTCCGATGGAATATGCCATTTGGGCAACTACCTTCGCGGTGAGGATTGTCTCGGCACATTGCGTGTCCTCCGCCAGTTGGGAGTGGTCATCGAGGAAAAGTCCGATGGCATATTCGCCGTCCGCGGTTGTGCCGGACGCTTCATCGCTCCGGAGTCCGACTTGGATTGCGGAAATTCAGGAACGACCATGCGCCTGATGGCGGGTTTGCTCGCGGCGCAGCCTTTTCAATCGCGCCTGACGGGCGATGATTCGCTCTCCCGCCGTCCCATGCGGCGCGTCGTGGAGCCATTAGGTCTCATGGGTGCAAGGCTCCGCACCGAGGGAGAGGGGGATTGCCCACCTCTTATCATCGAAGGCAGTGTAAGTCTCCAAGGGATGGAATACCGTCTCCCCGTGGCTAGTGCGCAGGTCAAGAGCTGCGTCCTGCTGGCCGGGCTTCTGGCCGAGGGAAAAACGACGGTCGTCCAGCCGGTCGCCACGCGCGACCATACCGAGCGCATGCTGGAATACTTCGGTGTGCCCGTGGAGCGAAAGGGTGAGCATATTTCCGTGGTCGGGGGAAATTTGCCGCGGGCGCGGGATTTTCAAGTACCGGGTGACATTTCGAGCGCCGCTTTCTGGTTGGTTGCCGCCGCGGCGCAGCCGGGGGCTAATGTGGTGGTTCGCGATGTCGGTTTGAACCCCACGCGGGCCGGCCTGCTTGGCATCCTTCTGCGCATGGGTGCCCGGCTTCGGGAGGAAGAACTCTCCAAAGGACCAGGTGAGCCAGTCGGCAAAATCGAGATCCTCGGTGCATCGCTGCGAGGAACGACGATTGGGGGCAAAGAAATCCCGAACGTGATCGATGAAATTCCCGTGCTTGCCGTGGCCGGAGCCCTCGCTTCTGGAACGACAACCATCCGTGACGCCGGAGAACTACGGGTCAAAGAATCCGACCGCCTGGCCGTCGTCGCGCACCACCTCGCCGCGATGGGCGCCGAGGTTATGGAGACCCCTGATGGTCTGATTATTCACGGCGGCCGTCCCCTGCGCGGGGTTCGGCTGAGCAGCCATGGTGATCATCGCATTGCCATGGCCTTCGCCATGGCCGGCCTTTTTGCCGAAGGAGAGACCGTTATTGAGGACGCGCAGTGCGTGGAGACATCTTATCCGGGTTTCGCGGAACAATTGCGGCGGATGACCCATGAATAAAGCCGATACTTCATCTTCCACGGTAGTTATAGCGATTGACGGTCCGGCTGCCTCCGGCAAAAGCACCGTCGCCCGCGCGCTTGCCGCCCAACTCGGTTACCGCTTCCTCAACTCCGGCGACCTTTACCGCGCGATCACTTGGAACTGCTTGAGTCAGGACGTCGACTGCCGCGACATCGGCGCGGTCGCCTCGGCGGTTGGCAACTCGCACGTCGAGATTGGTTGCGACGGCACGGATTACTATCCCATCGTGGACGGCACGGATTCCCGGGCTTACTTGCGCGAGCAAGTAGTCAATGCCAACGTTTCACCGGTTTCCGCCGTCCCGGCTGTGCGTTACATCCTGTCCGCGGCGATCCGCGCCCACGCGCAAAGCCGTCAGACGGTGGTGGAGGGGCGCGATATCGGCTCGGCCGTCTTTCCCGAGACTCCCTACAAATTCTACATCGATGCCCCGGTGCAGGTTCGCCAGCGCCGGAGACGCGACCAGGGTCAGACGGAAGAAATTGCCAAACGTGATTTTATCGATTCCACCCGTTCGACCGATCCCCTGACTATTGCGCCCGGTGCCATAGTGATCGACTCCTCCACTTTGGATGTTGCCGGTGTGGTCAACGCGATGCTGGAGAAGTTGCGCGAACAGGGATTAGTGGGTGGCATCGGCATCCTGCCGATGATGTCAGGAAGTCATCGGCAAGATGCCGATACCGCTTAGGCATGCAGCAACGAATGACATGCTGGTATTTGCTTGGCTACTCGCTGAGCAAGGCCATGGCCAAGACCTTCTTCCATTACCGTGTGGTCGGCGCGGAGAACATGATCGAAGAAGGTCCCTGCATTATCGCGGCCAACCATTGCAGCTACCTGGACCCGCCGCTGGTCGGTGTCGCCTGCCAGCGAGCCATTCACTATCTGGCGAGGAAATCCCTGCTCGATATCCCGGTTTTGGGTCCGATTCTCCCGCAACTCAATGTCATCCCCGTCGACCAAAAGAACGCTGACCGGAGCGCCCTCATGGGTGCGATCCGCGTGGTGAGAAATGGTGGTGTCGTCCTTATTTTTCCCGAAGGAAGCAGAAGCCCGGATGGAAAGCTGCAACCGGCCCAGCCCGGCATAGGAATGATCGTGGCCAAGACCGGTGCCCCGGTGGTGCCGGTGCGCGTCAGTGGATCGTTCGAGGCACTCCCGCGGCACCGAAGAGTACCCCGCTGCGCCCAAATCGAAGTCACGGCAGGCAGAGCAATGTACTTTCCGCTAACAAAATTACCAAACCGTGGATTTTATGACACGGTCAGTAATGAAGTCATGGACGCGATCGGGGCGTTGTAAAAAGGCTTGGGCAATCAGTTTGCCACTGGGACAAATTCGCCAATTAAATTCGTGAAGGAAGATCCGACCTGGCGGGGTTGGAGAGAATTCACAGAACCATCCATGCGGACGACCACAAAACCTTTATCGCCAAAGGGAAGGGCGTTGGGGTCAAGAGTCGTACCGCCCTGCGCTGAGTTGGTAAAGTTCGACGTGCTGAACAGAACAGTGTTACCGTTATTCGTTGCAGATACTTGGTAAAGGATGACGGCTCTCCCGTTTTCTTTCACACCCGGTTGCAGACTGCTAAGGTCCGCATTGGCCGGTATGGTGAGGCCGGGAGCACTGAGCATCTTTATCATGTCGTTAGTCTTCATAAAGTGAGGAACGGCATTGGTTACCCAGCCGGCCCAAGTTTTGGACGGCAAATCGCCAGGCCAGCCGATATTGGTGTCACCAGTAGTTATACTATCCAAGTTCATCTGGAGGGCAACAGCGTGCAATTGTCTAAGGTTGTTGACTGATGTTGATATTTGGCCACGGTTGAGCGCACTAGTGATGGCGGGGATGGCAAGCGAAGCCAAAATGGCGATGATCGAAATAACGACCAAAAGTTCAATGAGAGTGAAGGCCTGAAGGGAGCGGCGGAGTAATTTCATGGGATGGAAGTAAATAATACAGGTTAAGGCCTAACACAACCACTAATCGGCCACAAATGCAAGCAAAGCCAGCGGCGGCAAGTTGATTTGAATCGAGTGGCCACGGCTTTGCCAGGGAGTGGGCTCAGAATGGACGCCACCCATGTTGCCGCCGTCGCTGCCGCCGTAAGCTTCGGCGTCAGTATTAAGGATTGCGCGGTAATGGCCCTCCTTGGGCACGCCGATGCGGTAACCGGCTCGGACCACCGGGGTGGCATTCATGGCGAAGACGAGGCTCTGGCCACCGGCCGATTTGCGCAGGAAGGCAACGACGCTGTTGTCGGTATCGTGGAAGTCGATCCACTCGAAGCCGTCGTTGGTGTCGTCGAGTTCGTAAAAAGCCGGGTATTCTTTGTAAATGTGGTTGAGATGTTGGACCAGTCGGCTGAGGCCGGCGTGGAGGGGGAATTGCTTGAGGTGCCAGTCGAGGCTTTGGTTGTAACGCCATTCCTCCCACTGGCCGAATTCGCCGCCCTGAAAGAGCAGTTTTTTTCCGGGGTGCGCCCACATCAGGGCGTAGAACATCCGCAAATTGGCGAATTTTTGCCACGTGTCTCCCGGCATTTTGCCGAGCAGGGCGCCTTTTCCGTGCACGACCTCGTCGTGGCTGAGGACCAGGATGAAGTGCTCGTGGAAGGCGTAGAGCAGCGAGAAAGTGATACTGCCTTGGTGATAGCGCCGGTGGATCGGATCAAGACTCATGTAGTCGAGGGAGTCGTGCATCCACCCCATGTTCCATTTGAATCCGAATCCAAGGCCGCCAAGGTAAGTCGGACGCGACACGCCGGGCCAAGCGGTCGATTCTTCGGCGATGGTGATGATCCCGGGGAAGCGCTCGTAGCTGACCTCGTTGAAGCGCTTGAGAAAATAGATCGCATCGAGGTTTTCGCGTCCGCCGAAGCTGTTCGGTACCCACTCGCCGCCCTCGCGTGAATAGTCGAGGTAGAGCATCGAAGCGACGGCGTCCACCCGCAGCCCATCGATGTGGTATTGGTCGAACCAGAAAAGCGCGTTGGCGATGAGGAAATTGCGCACTTCGTTGCGTCCGTAGTTGAAAATATAGGTTCCCCAATCGCGGTGCTCGCCTTGGCGCGGATCGGCGTGTTCGTAAAGGTGCGTGCCGTCGAACATGGCCAACCCGTGCACGTCCTTCGGGAAGTGGGCCGGCACCCAGTCGAGGATGACGCCGATCCCCGCCTGGTGGCAGCTGTCAACAAAGTGGCGGAACTCATCCGGATTGCCGAATCTGCTGGTCGGTGCGTAGTAGCCCGCCACCTGGTAGCCCCAGGACCCGTCGTAAGGATGCTCGGCCACCGGCATGAGCTCGAGGTGGGTGAAGCCCATTTCTAAACAGTAGGGAATGAGCCGTTGGGAGAGTTCGATGTAGCTGAGGGGCCGGTTGTCTTCCTCTGCCACGCGTTGCCAGGACGCAAGGTGCACCTCGTAGATGCTAATCGGCTTTTTGGTCCACTCCTGGCTGGCGCGATACTTCATCCAGCTTTGGTCCGACCAGGCGAATCGCCCGAGGTCGTAGACGATCGAGGCGGTTTGCTGTCCGTGTTGGCCATAGAAAGCGAACGGGTCGCTCTTCAGGCAGATCTCCCCGTGGTATCCCTTGACCTCAAATTTGTAGTGGCTGCCTTCTTTGATTCCGGGGATAAAAATTTCCCAGACACCGCTGCCAAGCAATTTGCGCATGGGTTGGACGCGGCCGTCCCAGTGGTTGAAATCACCGACTACGCTGACGCGCTGCGCGTTGGGGGCCCAGACGCAGAAGACCGTGCCCTCCACGCCATCGACTTCGGTGAGATGCGCTCCGAATTTTTGGTAAAGATCCCAGTGGTTTCCCTCGGCATGCAGGTAGACGTCCGTATCGCCAAGGATGCGGCCGAAGGAATACGGGTCACGCGTTTCCCACTCTTGGCCATCGTGCGACTTGAGGCACAAGATGTAAGAAAACTCCGCGGTATTCTTGGGGAGGACTGCTTCGAAAAATCCTTCCGGATGGATTTTCACCGCCTCGAACTTGCGCGCACGATTGCCAGCGTCGACCACCGTGACCGAGGCCGCATCGGGCCGGAAGACACGCACCGCGAGGAAATCGCCGGTGGGCCGCATGCCCAAAGTGTGGAACGGATCGGCGTGGCTTGCTTCGAGAAAGGCGGCAAGCTCTTCGGGCGGGACGGTGGACTTCGGCATGGGAGGGAGGCGTCAACGACGTCGCAACACGGTAAAAAATATCGGGCTCACCCTTGGGCGGCAAGGGCCGTGGTCAACCAACTCCGCCCGCGGAGTTGGCCAAAGCTGCATCTTCGGCGGGGAGGAACGGCTTGAAGCGATTTTTATCGATCGCCTTCATGAAGGCTTCATGCGGCGAGACCAGGCCCTGCTGCAATTGCGCCCAGATGGCATCGTCCATGAATTGCATACCCTGAGCCTTGCCGCCGACGATGGCGTCCTGCAACTTCTGGGTGGCTCCCTCGCGTATGATGGCAGCCACTGCACTGTTGACCACGAGGATTTCGTTCACCGCGATGCGGCCGCCGCCGTCCTGACGTTTGAGCAGGAGCTGCGCGACCACGCCGCGCAAGGACGCGGCCAGCATGGTGCGGACTTGGGATTGTTGGTCCGATGGGAAGACGTCAATCATACGGTCAACCGTCTTTCGTGCATTGTTGGTGTGGAGGGTGCCGAAAACGAGCAGACCGGTTTCCGCAGCAGTCAGGGCAAGGGAGATGGTCTCGAGATCGCGCATCTCGCCAACCAGCACGATGTCGGAGTCTTCGCGCAGTGCCGCCTTCAGTCCGGCGGGAAAGTTGACCGAATGTTCCGGGACTTCGCGCTGGGTGATGATGCTTTTCTTGTTCGAATGGACGAACTCGATCGGTTCTTCCACGGTCACGATGTGCCGGGCGAAGTTTGTGTTGATGTAGTCCATCAAGGCCGCCAGCGTGGTGCTCTTGCCGGAACCGGTCGGGCCGGTGACGAGGACAAGGCCGCCGCGCAAGTGGCCGAATTCTTTGATCACCGGCGGCAGGGCCAGTTCCTCGAGCGTGGCAATGCGCGTCGGGATCAAGCGGAAGACCGCGCCGAGGCCGTGCACCTGTTTGAAGTAGTTGCAGCGGAAACGGCTGTCCTCATTCATCTCGTAGGCGAAGTCGAGATCGCCTTTGTGCTGGAAACGTTCCCAGTTTTTCGGCGTGCAAATCTCGCTGAGCATGTAGCTCATCTCGTCGGCCGTGAGGAGTTCCTCGCGGATCGGGATGACGTCGCCGTGACGACGGATTTTGGGTGGTTGCCCCTCGGCGAGATGCAGGTCGGACGCGCCCGCGTCGATCAGAACTTGAAAGAATTGGTCGATGTGGGCCATGGCTTCAGAGTGTGCCGCAGAGTTGTTTCATGATGGGCTTGTCCTCCGAGCGCGCGATGGCCTCATCGGCTGTGATGACTCCCGCACGATAAAGCCCGGCTAGCGAGTCGTCCATAAGTTGCATCCCGAGTTTTTTGCCGGTTTGGATGATGCCGGGGAGCATGAAAGTTTTTGCTTCGCGGATGACATTGGCCACGGCGGGGGTGTTCATGAGAACTTCGATTGCCAGGGCACGACCTGCGCCATCGGCGCGGGGCACGAGTTGCTGCGAGACGATTCCGCGCAGTGATTCGCTGACCATGATGCGGATTTGTTCGCGCTGGTCCACGGGGAAAACGTCGAGAAGACGGTCGAGCGTACGGGCTGCATTGGCGGTATGGAGCGTACCGAGAACAAGGTGGCCGGTTTCGGATGCGGTGATGGCGAGCGAGATTGTTTCCAGGTCGCGCATTTCACCCACCATGATGACATCCGGGTCCTCCCGGAGGGCGCCGCGCAGTGCCGCTCCGAAGGATTCCGTGTGGGTGTGCACTTCCCGCTGGTTCACTTGGCAGCCCCGGGGGGTGAAGAGGTATTCGATCGGATCCTCCAAGGTGATGATGTGTTCGTGGCGGGTGCGGTTCACTTCTTCGACCAGCGCGGCAAGGGTCGTGCTCTTGCCGCTGCCAACCGAGCCGGTAACCAGAACGAGCCCGTTCTGGTATTGGGTCAGCATTTTGAGCTGCGGCGGCAAACTGAGTTCGTCCATCGACCGCACGTTGGTCTGGATGATCCGGAAAACAAGGTCGTAGCCGAGACGGTGGCGCACCACGCTGGTGCGGTAACGACCCGCCTCGTTGGTGTAGGCAAAGTCAACGTCACCGCGCTCCTCGAGGAGTTTCTTCTGCGCGTCATTAAGAAAGCCCATGGAGAGTCGCTTGGTGTCGGCGGCCGTGAGTTTATCCGCCTGCAACCAGATCGGCTCAAGGGTACCGAAGCGCCGCCAGGTCGGTTGGAGGTTGACGCTGAGGTGGATATCTGAGGCGCCCGATTCCTTGCCGATGGCGAGGTATTGGTCCACGTGCTCGAGGGCATGTACGTCGGAGGCACCCTCCTCTCTAATGTCGACAGTTGTTGGGTCGGGGGAATCGGACACGGGGGTGGGAATCTTCACGGCTTACGGCCGGATCGCAAGCTCAGAAGGAGCGGAATCAATTGGCTGACTGCGGCGGGGAGGAGCTTAAGTAGGGTGGGCACCCAGAAAGCAGCCCCGCTGCGCGCAACTCCCTGAATTCGAACCTGTTGTGTTCGGTCACTTTTTGGGCGCAACAGCAGGGCGGCGGCGAATCCTGCCACGGAGGCGCAAGGCATCCACCACCTCCAGTCCCGCGCTATTTCGCTGCGAAGTTGATGCAAAGGGTTGGCTGCCTCGGCCAGGTCACGCGCCCTGGCATTCAGTTCTGACCCGGCAGAATCCAGTTCGCGCAGGTATTCTTCGCGGTTCATGAAAGTTTTTTCACCTCTCGGCGCAAGGCCTCACGGGTTCCGAGAAACAAAACTTTGGTTTTGGTCGTGCGCCTGCGCAAGAGAACAAAAATCACAGCCGCCGCCAAGGCGTGCAGCGCGAAGAGGACAAGCAGGGCGGCTGCCCATTCGCCCCCGAGCAGGCTAACGACCGCAACGGTAAGCCCGATGAGAAGAAACAAATAGGCGAGCACGGAGGCAACCACGAAGGCCAGACCAAGCAAACCGATGAGCAGTGCTTCACCGCTCGCCTCGCGCAACTCGAGACCAAAGAGGCCGGCGAGAGCCCGCAAGAAACGAACTAGCGCCGCGGTGAAAGCGCTGGCCGAAGCTTGAAACTTCGGTGGCTCCGGCACCGTGGCCGGTTCCGCGCCGGGCGATCTTTTCATGGGCCGCGTGATCAGCGGCGGATGACGAGGCCAAGAACGAATCCGGCAGCCAAGGCGATGCCGACGGCTTGGAGCGGATTTTCCCGGATGTATTCCTCACTGTCCTCGCTGAGGGTGCGGGCGCGACCGGTGGTGTCCGACCAGACCTGATTGGCCTTTTCGCGGTATTCACCTGCCCGTTCGTTTAAAGTGCCACGCAGGTCACTAAGCTTTGCAGCCGCGGCGTCCTTGAACTCTTGAGCCGCTTCGCTGGCGTGGGTCTTGCCACTCTTGAACTTGTCTGCCGCTTGTTTTATTTCTTTTTCGCTCATAATTTTTTTAAGTTTCGAGCTCTAATTATCGCAGACGGGACAGCGGGTGGCAAGTGCCGGAGCATCGTTTTTCTTGAAGCAAACGTATCCTTGGCGGACAAATTACCTCTTATGACCGCCGCCGAGACTTGCCAAGCCGACCACCTATCTCCCGAATTACCGGCACGGGCCGATGAAATCATCACCCATTATCCGGTTTCCATCCGCAGTGCCGCGGTGCCGCTCCTTCACCTTTGGCAGAACCACTTTGGCTTTATTGATGACAGCGGAGTGGATTGGATCGCGCGCCGACTCGGCCTCGAACCGATTAATATCCTCGAACTTGTCACCTTTTACCCTTGGTTTCGCCAGACCCCGCCCGGCCAGACCACCATCCGGGTTTGCCGCACTTTATCCTGTGCCATGGCTGGCTCCTCCGAGGTCCGCGATGAGCTGCTCCATTGCGCTGGTGCCATGGATACCCCAGACCATGGCCATGGGGTGACCAGCCCCGACGGCAAATACACCATCGAGTTCGTCGAATGCCTCGCCAGTTGCGGCACGGCGCCGGTGGCGCTGGTCGGTGACAAACTGGTGGAGCGCATGAAACCGGCAGACGCCGGCCGCATTCTGCGGGATACCGACCACACATACCGCAAGTCGATCCGTGCCCCCCATCCTGCGGAGAAGCGCATGATCCTCAAAAATGTCGCCCGCGAGGATTACAACACATCACTCGAATGTTATCTGCGGCACGGCGGATATGATTCTTTGAAAAAAGCGCTGAAGATGAAGCCCGAGGAAATCGTGGCTGAACTGAAAACTTCCAACCTGCGCGGTCGTGGCGGGGCCGGTTTTCCGGTCGGGGTGAAATGGAGTTTCATCAAGCGCGAGGACGGCAAACCGCATTACCTCGTGGTCAACGGTGACGAATCAGAGCCCGGCACTTTCAAAGACCGCTACATTTTGCACGAGGACCCGCATCAACTACTCGAAGGCATGATGATCGCCGCTTGGACCCTCAATGTGCACCTCAGCTACATTTACATCCGCTGCGAATTTCCCGAGGCCGCCCGCATCGTGGAAAAAGCGATCGCCGAAGCCAAAGCGGCCGGCTTGATCGGCCGGGACGTCTGCGGGAGCGGCTTTGCTTGCGATATTTTCGTCCATCAAGGTGCTGGCGCTTACATTTGCGGCGAAGAAACCAGCTTACTCGAGTCGCTGGAAGGCAAGCGCCCTTACCCGCGGATCAAGCCACCCTTTTTTCCCGCCGTCTTCGGGCTCTACAATTGCCCGACCATCGTCAACAACGTCGAATCGCTCTGCCATGTGAAGCATGTTCTGGCCATGGGCGGCGAGGCGTTTGCCAAGCTCGGTTCACCCGGCGACGGCGGCACGCGGACCCTTTGCGTGAGCGGGGACGTGCAAAATCCCGGCTACTATGAATTGGGTTGCGGGCAGGTCACCGTCGGGCAGTTGATCAACGAGATTTGCGGCGGTCTGAAACCCGGCCGCAAACTCAAGGCGATCATTCCCGGGGGCAGTTCGGCCAAGGTCCTGCGGGCCGGCGAGAAGTTTGCCATGAAGCGCAAAGGGCCGGACGGCGCCGAGCAAAACGTGCAAGTCGACCTGATGGATCTCGTGCTCGACGCCAGCACGCTGGCCGCGGCCGGTTCGATGATCGGGAGTGCCGGAGTGATGATTCTCGACGACTCGCGCGACATGCTCTGGGTGCTGAACAACATCAACGATTTCTACGCTCACGAAAGCTGCGGCCAATGCACCCCGTGCCGCGAAGGCAGTCTTTGGATGTCAAAAGTCACCACCCGCATGCTCAACGGCGACGTCAAACCGACCGATGCGACCCAACTCGTCGGCATCGCCGACCACATTGCCGGCCGCACGGTCTGCGCCTTCGGCGAAGCCTGTGCCTGGCCGACCCAGAGTTTCGTCGGCAAGTTCCGCGAGGAATTCGAACCGCGTCCCGCCGGGGCGAACGGCAACGGCGTCAACGGACACTAAAGCGGACTAGAAAAAACTTAAACCGCTCTAAAGCTGATATTCCGGGAGCACGTAAACAATCCGCCCGCACTGCTCGCAGGAGACGACCGTGGTGCCGAGTTTGGCATCGCGTAAGGTCGCCGGAGTAACGGTCATGTGGCAACCGGAGCAGTGGTTGCCCTCAAGAGGGACGATGGCGCGACCGGCCTTGTTCAGGAACAACTTTTCGTAGAGATCGAACAAGTCCTCGTCGCCGGCTTTCACTTCCGCGGCGATCGCTTCGCGCTCGACTTTCAGTTCGTCGGCCCGGCCCTGCAGCACACCAACTTTGTCGTCGGCGGTTTTCAGCAGGGCGGCGACGCGGTTTTTTTCCGCATTGAATTTGGCCTCGGCTGCGGTGATGGCCGGCTTGAGGTCTTCGGTCTCCTGCATCAGTTCGAGTTCACGATCTTCAATGACAACAATGTCTTGCTCGGCCCGCTCAATCTCGTGCTTCAGCGCGGTGTATTCCTCGTTCTTGCGCGTCTCCAATTGCTGGGTGCGGTATTTGGCGATTTGCCCGCGTTTGGCGGCCGCCTCGACCTCGAGGCGCTTGCGCTCCACCTCGATTTCTTTGGCCCGGGTTTTGTCGCCTTCCAGTTTGGCTTGCGCCACAGCGAGTTCCTTTTCCAAGAAAGACTTTTCGCCCGGCACGGCATTGATTTCGCGGAGAAAAGTTTGCAGCCGTTGGTCTCGCTCCTGCAGGAGGAGAAGTTTCTCCAGAATTTCTACCATGATGCGTTCTTCTAGGCTTTCCCATGCGGGGCGACCAGCAAGAATTCCGGTTGCTCCTCCGGCTGGCGGCGATTGCCCCCTCGCCACCGCGGCCTTTCCGCCCGTGCCGGCCGCCGCCGGTCGCACCGCGCCTACCGGGTCAGTTTTCCAATTCGCGGAATTTGCCTTCGCCGCCGCGCGAACGGATGATGGACCGCATCTCCTTGCGGTCGTCGGGCTTCATCCCCACTCCGATGAAATTGACGGTGGCCGGCTCGGGCAACGTTTCCTGAAGTTCGCGCAAGCGGCGGTTGATTTCGTCGTAAGGAATTTTGTCGGAGCCGGCACCGCGGTAAAAACCACCGTCGGAGACAATGTAGACGAGGTCCGGCTTCAGTTTGAAGGCCTCTTCAAGCACGACAAGAAATCCCGCACTGCCCGGCACGTAGTCCGGAGTGCCGCGGTTGAGCGAGCCGGTTGTGCTGAACCACTTGGCGAGCCACTCTTTGGCCCGGGCTTTGTTCGGATCGCTGGCGGGCAGAAGTTCTTTGTCAAAAAAAGCGTAATTGCGGGCAAACTGGCCGAGGCTGAAGGTGGTGTTGATGCCTGCCGAGTCGATCAACTCGACCACCTTGTCGCGGATCGCCTCCATTGGCAGATTGGCCCGTGCGGCGGCGTTGTTCACCGTCTTGGAGATATCGAAAAGCAGCACGACCCGCGATCCGGTGCTGGTCACGCCGAGGAAACTGATTGCCTCCCCGCGGCTGCCGCCGGTGCCGGCACCAGTGCCGTCGCCCGCGGCAGCGGAGAGGCTGTCGAGCTGGTCGGCGACAAGGTCACTCGGATTGATCGCGGACAAAACATCGAGTGGCATGGCGGGCAGGTCGGGTAGTGAAAACTCCATCGGCCGCTCGGTGGACATTTTGTCCTGGAACGTCGGCTTCGGCTTAAGAGCGTCAAACTCGTCCATATTCATCCGGTGCTGACGATCCTCGGCGGCGATACGGATTTCCCGCTTTACCTCGAAGGTAGCCGGGGTTGGCAGGAGATAGCGGGCCACGATCCAAATGCCCGCGAGGGTGCCGCCGAGCAAGTGCACGGCGATGCTCGCGACGATGACGGAAATGATGATTTTCCGCCGCCGCAGTTTGGCCACGGTCTGGGGATCAAGGATGACCTGGCTCATATCTTACCTTTCCTCTTCCGAGCTGTCGGAGAATGTGACCCCCGTGACGTCGGCTCGCGCGCACGCGTTGAGCACGTCGACGATGCGCTGGTGCATGGCACCATCGGCCGCATCCAGTGTAACGAGGGCATCGGATTTGTTCGCCTCAGCCGACTCCCTGAAACGTTGGAGCGTGGCGACCAGTCCGTCGAGGGCTGCATCGCCGGGTTGTCCGAGGACAGAGTCGTTGAGCACGATGCGGCCGTCATCTTCGATGCGGATGCGCTGCTCGTCGGGGAGGTCGACGGACTCCTCGGCGGACACCGTGCCGGGAAGTCCGAGGCTGATGTCGCTTTCCTGTTTGATCGGCTTGGCCGTGACCATGAAAAAAACCAAGAGGAGGAAAACCATATCGATCATGGGTCCCATTTGCATCTCGACGAGTTGCTGATCGCGGCGGCGGACTTGCATGGCTCAGGATTGGTAGCTGCCGAAAATAACGTCGACCGCCCCGGCATCGGCGGCCATTTTCATGACCTCTTTGATTTGTTTCCCCGGCGTGTTTTTGTCGGCCCGGATGTAGAGGCGTAAGGGCGGATAGTTTTCAAACCGCTGCTTGAGGTGCACGGCCAATGCTTTTTTGTCCGCCGGGTCGGGACCGATGAAATAACGCCCCTGCGCGTCGATGCTGATAATGTCGCGATTGCTGGCTTCCGGCGGGATGAGCGCGTTGCTCGCCACGGGGAGTTTGATCTCCTCCTTGATTTGCTCCTTGGAAATCTTGGTCGTGACCATGAAGAAAATGAGGAGGAGAAAAGTCATGTCGATCATCGGTGCGAGCTGGAAGCCCACATTATCTTCGGATCGACGGAGGATTTTCACGGTGCCTTGCCTCGGGGTTTATTCGGCGGCCTCTTCCGGCGGCGTCTCCGCGTAGGCGTGCGCGGCGCTGGCCAGCTTCAGTTCGCCCGAGAGGACATCGATCATGAAGGTGACCGATTTCTGGATATTGCCGATGGCGACCTGCAGAAGGTTGCGGAAATAGAAATAGAGGAACATGGCCGGAATGCCGACGATGAGCCCGCCGGCCGTGGTCAACATCGCCTCGCCGATTCCTCCGGCCAGATCCTGTGGTTCGCTTTTCCCGGCCGCGAGCTGGTCGAAACTTTGAATCATTCCGGTCACCGTGCCGAGCAGCCCGAGCATGGGCGCGATCGTGGCGAAAATGTTCAGGTAGTTGACCCAGATCATGAGGCGGGTTTCTTCCTGCATGAGAGTTTCCCCGGCGGCTTGTTCCATCGAGACCTTGTTGGCGAGGTCACGCTCGAAATTCACTTTGAGCAGGGCGGAAGACATTGTGTTGGCAAAGACGTTGGGAGCTGCCTGGCACAACTCGTAAGCGGCGTTGGCGTCATGGCGCTGCATGGCATGCGAGACGCCGTCGACCTGTGTTTTCGGCATCATTTTCTTCTGGTTGATTTGCAGGAAGCAATAGACGGCGACGGCGATGGTGCCGACCGAACAAAGAAGAATCGGACACATGAGCGCGCCGCCCGCGTTGAATAAATCAAGCAGGCTTTTTTCCACCGCCGCCGGTGCTCCGGGCGGGAGGTTGGCGGTTCCTTCCTGCGCCAGCGCCATAGTGACGGCGGTGAAAGCGAGGGCCGGAGGCAGGAGAAGGCGGAGGATCAGGCGGGGTCTTGGGTTATTCATAATTCGGTTTTTTTTGTTAGCAACGCCTCCCGGGCGGGACCGGCGTAGCGGGTTTCGGGATATATGGTCACGATGTCGCTGGCAACTTCGCGAGCGGCCGCGGCATCGCCGGCCAGCAAATAGACCTCGTGCGCCAACCACAGGCCTTGGGCCGCCTGCTCGTGCGCGGTGCCATGGAAAAGGAACGGATGAAGCGACAAGTCGAGGGCGTCGTTGAGCAACTGCTTGCGCTGGGAGCGCACCGGCGGGTCCTCGCTCCAACGTGGATTGTCGTCGAGCAACTCGCGCAGCGCAGCGATGCGAGTCTGGGCGAGGAGCAGTTTCGTCTCGAGCAGGAAGCCGGGATCGTCGTCCCGTCCAGCCAGCGCCTGGGCCTCCGCCGAAGCTTCATCGACCCGCCCGAGCCGGAGCAGGGCTTTGAGCCGTCCACGGGTGGCGGTTTCACGGTCGGTCGGGTTCCAAGCTTCCTTCTCGATGCGCTCGAAAAGGGCCAGTGCTTCGTTCTGCCGTGCCGGGTCGGAGGAAAGCAGGAGAATTTCGCCGTAAAGCATCCCCGCTTTGGCCGCGTGGGACTCAGGCACGGCGAGAAGGGGTTCCTGCCGCTGCCAAAGCAGACGGGCAAAGGCCAGACGTGCGAGCACCGGATCCTTGCCGAGGGTCTCGAGGTCGGGATCGGGACCAAAGAGGATTTTGTCCACATCGGTGCGGATGATCGTGATCACCGCGGGCTGCTGTCCGGGAATCGGTGCGGGTATCCTCAGTTGGAAAACTCTTTCGTCGGCGCCCATGATTTTTCCCGTGCGGGAGTTGCCGTCGAGGTATTCCACCGTGTCCTGCGCGGTGACGGCGGACAGGGCCGTGGCGGCCCATCCGATCGCGAGGGGAATTTTTTTCATGACGAAGTTTTCGGTGATTCTACGGGGGTGATGTTCTTCAGTTTTTCGCGCGCCCGTTCCGCTTCGGGCAACGAGGCGAGGTCCTCGCTGTTGGCCAGCTCCTCGTAGGTTTTGCGCGCGGCCTCGAAATCGGCAACCTGTTCGAAGGCCTCACCGCTGCGCAGGTAGGCCTTGGCTGCGGCTTCGCGCCATTTGCCGTAAAGTATGTAGATCCGCTGATAGTAGGGGATGGCGACCTGCGGTCGGTCGCGCTGCATTTCCAACTCGCCGAGAGCGAGGAGGGCTTGGGCCTTGAGCTTGCCCGGGATGTTTGCCGCCGCGAGCAGACGGGTATAGGAATCAACGGCTTCGTCGAGGCGACCCTCGTCGAATTCGATCTGAGCGCGGGTCATCAGCACGTCGCCCATCAATGGCGACCACGGCGTGTCGCGCTCGATGCGGCTGTAGTAACCGAGCGCTGTTTGCCGGTCATTTTGCTCCATCGCCATTTTGGCCAGTGCGCCGAGCGCTTTGTCTTTTTGCGGCGCGCGCGGATACCATTTGAGCATGTCGCGGTATAGCCCGCTGGCCAGATCGCGCCGGCGCTGGCTTTCGGCCGCGTCGGTCTGCGCCCCCGCTTCCTCCGCCTGCGCCCCGGCGCAGTCGGCCAACACGACCGGGCTCGTGACCGGAGGATCAACCAGCACGGAGGCTTCGCGCAATAGTGCGCGGGACAGTTCGGAGTCGGATTTTTTCACCGCCTGGGCCAGCGCCCAGATGGCCCGCACGGCGAGCACACTTTCTTTCCCCGCCTCGGCCTGCGCGCGCAAAGCGCGAAGATCGGCAAGATGGTCGAGTTTCTCCGGTTCGCTCTGGTAAAGACGTCCCGCGGCAAGAAACAAATCCTCCACCGCGAAGGCGGCCGGATCGTTGCCGTATTTTTTGATCGCTGACCAATATTCTTCTTTGGCCTTGTCGACCCGACCCTCCTGCCGCCAAGCCGTACCGATGAAAAAGAGCGCTTCGGCCGCGCGCGGACTGTTGGGGTATTGCCCGAGGTACTGCTGCATGAGATCACGCAACCCGGGATAGTCCTCCTCGAGTTTGAGAACTTTGGCCAACTTGAATTGTGCCTCTTCGTGAAACCGTCCGTCCGTCGCCGCGATTCCGGCATAAACGGCCTTGCCCTCCTCGGACTCGGCTTGTGCGAGCAAGGCGTCGCCGAGAAGAATCTGCGCCTCGGCCCATTCTTCACCCTCCGGATGGGCCTGCAGGTAGGCTTTCAATTCCTCCTCGGCACTCGCGTATTCCCGCATCGATTGCGCGCAATAGGCCCGGCGGAACGCCGCCGGGCCCAGCAGTGCGCCTTGCGGATACTCGGTCGGGATGGCAGCGAGCACCTCGCGTGCTTCGGGGAATTTCTTGGCGAAGGCCAAGGCCGATCCCTGCCAGTAAGCGGCCGGTTCGCCGAGTTCGCTGTCCGGATATTTTCTGCGGAACTCCCCGAAAAGCTCCGCTGCTTCCTCGTTTTTTTCGGACAGCAATTGGGTGAAGGCTTGCATGAAAAGTGCCCGTGGTGCTTGTTCGGTTTCCGGGAATTTGGTCGCGAGGTCTTGGAAAGTAGCCAGAGCCTGTTCGTAATCCTGATCCTGCTGCTGCGCCATCCCTTGGAGATAAAGAATAAGAGGCAACTGCTTAGATTCCGGAAAACGTTGGGCAAAGAGACGGGCACTTTCGACGGCCTTGTCGTACCGTCCGATCGCCATCCAGCTCTGCAGGGCGGTCATGGATGCCTGCTCCACCACTGCGTCCGGCGGCATCTGGTTGAGCATGTCGTTGAGCAGCAGCGCACACTCCAAATACCGGTCCTGCTGGTGGAAAGCACTGGCCAGACGGAAGCGGGCGGACGCGTCGAAGGACGGTATCTTCCCGAGGTTTGTCAGCTCCTCCCCGACCTCGCGCGCAATCTGGCGCGCTTGGGAGCGCTCGAAGATATCGGGGTTGGACGACGCCTCGAGGGCGGTCAACTGCTCTTGGATATCCGCCAACCGACCTTCCTGGTGCGCGACCAACCGGTCTCGCGTCCAGAGGGTTTGCAAGGCACGGATGGCCTCCCGCGGCTTTTCGTTGGCCAGATATTTTTCGCCGAGTGCCATGGCCAGAGTCTGGAAGGTGGCAATTTGCGCGATGTGTTCCTGCCGCGGCCCTTCCTGCGCGAGCAACTCGAGCGCGGCATCGTCCTGCCCGGTTTCGATCAGGCTGTGCAACTCGAGAACAACGGCGCGGCCGCGGTGGAGGCTTTCCGGATTTTTGCGCATTGCGTTGAAGGCCGCGGCGGCTTCTTTCATTTTCCCCTCGAGCATCAGTGCGGTCGCCGCGAGGAGTGCTGCGTCCTGCCGGCGCCGGGACCGGGGAAATTTTTCGATGAACTCCTCGAGTGCTTGGCGGGCTTTGGCGTTCTCGCCGAGTTGGGTCAGGCTGACCCCTCGCCAGAAGGAAAGATTTTCCTGCTGGTCGGGCGTTGTCTCTTCGAGTGCTTGCCCGGTCTCGATCGCCGCGAGGGCCGCGTCGAACTTTTGAACCTGCAACAAAGCTGCCGACAAATTGTAGTACACGTGCGGCAAGGCCGGCTTGGCTTCGGCCGAGTTGCCAAAATCGCGCAGGTAGGCCTCATAACCGGCCACGGATTCGGCGTAGCGCCCGGCATTGTAAGCAGTGTCCGCCCGAAAGATGACATCGCGAGCGGTGCCTGTCTGGACTTCCTCTCCGCCGACTTGCGTTAGTCCCAATCCGGCCGATGCGACGCCCACGGCGGTCAGCAGTATCAGCCGGAGAGTCTTCACATCGGGCAGCACAAGGCGAAAATGGGCCCGGTCCGCCGCGTGGCGCGAGGCCAAAATTGCGTTTCCGCGTGCCCTCGGGCTGGCAATATGGCCGGCATGGCCGCCGCTGACCTTATGGAAGCCGAAGTCCTGCGTCGGATCGGACCTGATCCGGCCGCGGAGTTCGACCTGTTCTTGCCGCGCTTGCACTCCTTCCAGTACACCCACAATACCGCCTACCGTGTCTTTTGCCGGGACGCCGGGTGTGGCGAAACCGTGACATCGTGGCGCCAGATTCCCTGCCTTCCCCAGGCCGCCTTCAAATACGCGGACTTGCGCAGTTTCCCGGCGGAAGAAACGGTCAAAACATTCCGCACCAGCGGGACGACGGGGGAGGGCTACGGGCAGCACCACTTCCGCTCGCTGACCATTTACGAAGCCGCGGTGCGCGCGGGCTGGCGTCATGCCAGTTTGCCTTCCGGTCCATTCCTGGTCATTGCTCCGCACCCGGAGGAAGCGCCCTTCTCTTCGCTCAGCCACATGTTGGCCACTCTGGCGAAGAAAGAAGATTTTATCGCTCCGGGGGGAACGATCGATCTCCACCGCCTGCGCGATTTGTCCGGTCCGGTTTGCCTGCTCGGCACCGCCTTGGGATTTCTGCAGGTGATCGAATCACTCGGGACCAATCGGATCGTTCTTCCCGCTGGCTCGACGGCCATGGAAACCGGAGGGTACAAAGGTAGCGGTCGCGCCATCGCGCGCTCCCGGCTCTATACGCTGCTCGGCGAGAAGCTCGGCCTTGCTCCCGAAGACATGATCAACGAATACGGCATGACCGAACTTAGCTCGCAATTTTATGCCCGCGGCCCTCGCGGCTTGCACTACGGTCCCCCGTGGACCCGCGCTGTGGTGGTCGATCCGGTCACTTTGGAGGAAGTGGGCGAAGGCGAAACTGGTATCCTGCTTATTTACGACGGGGCCAATGTCGGTTCGGTCGTCGGGATCCGCACGCAGGATCTGGCGGTCAAACGCGGTGATGCCTTCGCATTGCTCGGGCGCGACCCCTCCGCCTTGCCGCGGGGTTGCTCGCGCGCGGCGGACGAATGGCTGACCTCATGAACACGGCGGAACGAGCCGAAGCCATCGCCGGTGCCGCGGAAGTTTTCCCCGCGCTGCTCGGGCCGACCTCCGCCCGCGACCTGCTCGCGTGGGTCGCGGCGGAGCTGGGGGACGCCTGCGCCCTTGACCGGTGGTTTGATCACGGCACGGCCCGCACTAAGGCCCTCGCGCCGGGCCTGATCCTGCATGTGGTCAGCGGCAACACGCCCCATGCCGCGTTGCAAAGTCTGACCGGCGGTCTGCTCCTCGGCAGCCGCAATCTGGTCAAACTCCCGGGGACCGGCCTCGGCGCAGTCGATCAATTCCTCGCCCGCCTGCCGGCCGAATTACGGGCCCGCGTGGAAGTGTCGGTCGAACTCCCCGCCGCGTGGCTCGCCGCCGCGGATGCCGTGGTGGTTTATGGCTCCGAGCAAACGGTCGCCGCTTTGCGCGCCCGTGTCCTGCCCGGGAAAACTTTTCTCGGGCACGGTCACAAATCAAGTCTCGGGGTCATTTGGCATGACCCGCTTTTCGAGTCGTGCCTTGGTGCGGCCCGCGACGCCTCGCTCTTCGACCAACAAGGCTGCCTGTCACCGCAGGTCTTTTACGTGCGGGAGGCGCAGCCGGGCTCCGCCCGCGCGTATGCGGAAAAACTCGCGGCGGCCATGGATCAATTCAGTGGCACCCATCCGCGAGGCCCGCTGGCCATCGAGGAGAAAGCGGCCATCGCCAATTTGCGCGCCGCCTACCGGTTCCGCGCGGCAGGCGATTTACGCGTGGCGCTCTGGGAGGGTGGGGCCCATCTGGATTGGACCGTCATTTACGAGGAAGACGCATGGTTCACTGCTTCGCCCCTCAACCGCGTGGTTTTCGTCAAACCATTGCCGCCGGACCTCGCCGGAGCGATGGGTCCGGCCGTCGATTACGTTGGCGCGGTCGGCTTGTGGCCATGCACGGAGGAATTGGCCGACCGCTTTGCGGCGTTGGGTCCCTCGCGGTTTTGCCCCATCGGAAACATGCAGGATCCGTCCTGGACTTGGCATAACGGCGGGGTCGCTCGTTTGGCTTCTTTGGTCAAGTGGGTTGATTTCGAGCCGTCGAGCGGCTTGACTGTCTGATCGCATGCCCAAAGAAGAATCTATTGCCGCCCAAGGCGTCGTTGTTGAGGTGCTCCCCGGCACGATGTTCCGCGTGAAATTGGCGAACGACCGGATCGTCCTCGCTCACATCGGCGGCAAGATGCGCAAGCACTTTGTCCGCATCGTTCCCGGTGACAAAGTGCAGATCCAAATCTCGCCCTACGACCTGACCAAGGCGCGGATCACCTACCGCGAGCGGTGATCAAGGCCGCGGCGGTTTTGTCCCGCAGCCATTGACGAGGGACTCCTACCGGTCGCATTCACCCATCACGAAGTCGATGCTACCGAGGATGGCGGGCACGTCGCTCACGTAGTGGCCGGGCAGGAGGGACGGAACAATGCTCAAGTTGGCAAAGCTCGGGGCGCGGATTTTCAAACGGTAGGGCACTCCGCCACCCTTGCTGTGAATGTAAAAGCCGAGTTCGCCTTTCGGGTTTTCCGCACCGAAGTAAACCTCCCCGGCCGGTGCATCGATACCTTGCGTGGTGATGATGAACTGGTGGATGAGTTCCTCCATCTTGGTCATCACATCGGTCTTGGGTGGGAGGATATTTTTCGGATCATCGACGTGGATCGGGCCGGAAGGCATTTTGTCCAGTGCCTGGATGAGGATGCGGGCGCTTTGCCGCATCTCGGCCATGCGGACCAGATAGCGGTCGTAACAATCGCCGACCGAGCCGACCGGCACGTCAAATTCGTATTGCTCGTAGCCGAGGTAGGGGTGCGCCTTGCGCAAATCGTAGTCCACGCCGGATCCGCGGAGGTTTGGGCCGGTCAACCCGTAGGCGATGGCATCTTCCCCCGAAATGACGCCCACGTTTTTCGTGCGGTCGAGCCAGATCGGATTCCGGGTCAGCAGGTTGTCGACCTCATCTAGGCTGGGCAGCAAGCCGTCGATGAAGGCGCGCACCTGCTGCGCGAAACCCGGAGGAATGTCCCGCGTCATCCCGCCGATGCGGGTGTAGGACGTGGTGAACCGCGCACCGGTCAGTTGTTCGGTCAAATTGTAAACCACTTCGCGGTGCTTGAAGGTGTAGAGGAAGACGGTCATGGCCCCGATGTCCATGGCGTAGGCCCCGATGCCGAGGAGGTGCGAGGAAATACGGGCCAACTCGCAACAAACAACCCGGATGGCTTGGCCGCGCGGCGGTAACTCCCACCCCATGAGCTTTTCCACCGCCAGGGCATAGGCCACGTTGTTGGCCAGCGGGGCAAGGTAATCGAGCCGGTCCGTGTAGGGCACGAGCTGGTTGTATTGCATGTTCTCCGCGATCTTCTCGTCGCCACGATGCAGGTAGCCGATATCGGCGTCCGCCTTGGTGATGATCTCGCCGTCGAGTTCGAGCACGATGCGCAGCACGCCGTGAGTCGACGGGTGGGATGGACCCATGTTGATGGTCAGGGTCTCCCCGAGCAGTTCACCGTGGCGGCGTGCTTCGTGCTCCGCCGCGAGGGTGCGGGCGGCGGGATCGGGTGACTCGATAACGGTGGACATCGGCCTTATCCTTACGGTTGAGAAGCCGTTTTGGCAACTTCCGGACGCTGGGCTAGGAAGGTCAGCCGTGGCCACCACCAGACGACTTTTCCCTCCTCCTCGGCGAGTCCGAGCACGCGGCGCACCTCGGCGGGCGCTTGCGCCACCATTTGCCGCACCTCGGATCGGTTCGCTCCCGGCGTTCCCGCTGTGTGGAAATACCACTCGAGGTCCGGTTGCTTGAAAGGAAGACAGTCGCCGTGCAGGACCTTGAAGCCGGTTTGCTCCGCCAACTCGCGCCATTCGGCCGCCCGGAGGAACCGCCCGTGGCTCGGATCCCGCAATTTTTCCACACCTTGCAGCCACTTTTCCGCCACGGGCGCTCCTTCGGGCGAAGCTCCGTCGATGACCAGCAGCAGGCCACCTGGACGCAGCACCCGGAAAGCTTCACGGAGAAAATCCTCCACGCTGGCAAAGTGATGCGCCGCCACCCGGCAGGTGACGAGCCGGAACGAATTGTCGGCATAGGGCAGCGATTCCGCCGCGTGTTGCCGCGTGGAGATGTCCAGCCCGCGCTCCGCGGCCAGCTTGCGCACCTCTTCGAGCATTCCCTCCGAAATGTCCGCCGCAGTCACCGCCACTCTGCGTTCCGCCAGATAGGCCGCGGTATGTCCCGCGCCCGTCGCGACGTCGAGTGCAGGCGAAAGGCGGGCGGTATCGAATCCATCCAGCGCCGCCGCCACGTCGGACACATCGCGCAGGATGTGAGCGCGGCCGTAGCACGCGGCTTGGCGGTCGAATTGCACCCGCGAGGTCTCGACCGGATCACTCATGCTGGCGTCCCGGCGAGTTCGTCCTCGGCGCGGAGGCGCAACTGCCCGCAAGCGGCATCAATATCGTGTCCTTTTTCGCGGCGGATGGTGGCGACTACGCCGCCGGCGCGAACGACCCGGACAAATTCCTGCTGGCGCGCCTCGCTCGGGCGTTCCCAGCTCAGGCCTTCGACCGTGTTGTAGGGGATAAGATTGACCTTGGCGTCGAGCCGGCGCGCGTGTGCGGCGAGCAGCCGGGCCTGTTCCGGGGCGTCGTTGACTCCGGCGATAAGGATATATTCGAAGCCCAGCTTTTGTTTGCGGCGGGAGGAAAAGTAAGCGCAGGCCTCGAAAAGTTCCTTCAACGGATACTTCTTGTTCACCGGCATGATCTGCTCGCGCACCTCGTCCGTCGCGCCATGCAACGAGATGGCCAGGCGCACGGGGACGGGGTGCTCGGCCAATTCACGGATCTGCGGCACGAGGCCACTGGTCGACACGGTGATGTGGCGCGCTCCGATCTCGAAGCCCCACGGGGCATTGAGGATTTCAATCGCGACGGACAAATTTTTCCAATTGGCCAGCGGTTCGCCCATCCCCATGAAGACGATGTTGTCCACGCGCTCGCCGGTCGTCTTTTCCACAACCATGACCTGCGCGGTGATCTCGCCCGCCGTCAGATTGCGCTTCCAGCCCCGCAATCCGCTGGCGCAGAATTTACAGCCGTAAGCACAACCCACTTGGGTCGAAACACAGAGCGTGCGGCGGTCGGATGTCTGGCCATAAAGCGCCGGCGAGGCCGGGATGAAAACACTTTCGATGAATTGCCCGTCCGGGAGGCGGAAGAGAAACTTGCGCGTCGTATCCTTGGATCCGGTGAAGCGCACTTGCTCGAGCTGCTGCGGCGGAAACATCCCTGCCAACTGTTCCCGCAATTCGGCCGGAAGGTCGGTCATGCCGGCAAAGTCATCAACCCGTTTCTCGTGCACCCAGTCGGCAATCTGCCGTGCGCGGTACGGCTTGTGACCCAACGCCCCGAGCTTTTCGGTCAGCGAGCCGAGGGTTTCGCCCAACAAAGAAATCATCGGCTTACCATGCCACGGACGGGTGGCGGAATCCACTGCGGGATGCCTTGACCCGCCGCGGCGGGAATCTACCTTGGCGCCCATGCCCGTCCGCCGCCTCCTTCTCGCTACCCTTGTCGCGGCCCTCTTGGCCGGCTGCGAAACCACCACGGTCACCCGGGTCGACCCTGCGGTGGCCGCCTCGATTGCGGCGGAAACGCCCGGCAATTATTTCATCGGCCGCCGCTACTACAAAAAGGACTACAAAATGTGGGGTTGGGTGCGGAAGCCGGGTCAACCTTGGAAAACCGCTCAACTGGTCATGTTGAACGAAAATACCAAGCTGGCGCCCGATCGCGCGGCGGGAACGCTCGGCGTCGACCACAACACAGAATACCGCCTGCAGGGCCGCTTCACCGGCGGCAAAGTCTACGAGCCGGCCAGCAATTCCTTTTATCCCGAGTTCGTCCTGACCGGCATCGAGGTTCGTTCGACCACCCCGCCCTTTATTTACCGCGACCGCAGCGCGCTCGACCCCAAGGTCCGCCTGCTCGTTCCCCCGCTTTAGGCCAACAACCCCGCTCTCATCATCACCAAGGTAGGGCGCGGCGTCCCGACGCGCCGTCAGCATTGCTTTTCTGCACGCGGCGGGTCCGGAAGCCCCGCCTTACCAGCGGGAAATGACCCGCCTTTTGCGGCGGTGTCCCGTTCCGGGATTGAGGCTAATTCCCTTGCGGCCTGCAGAGTTGGCGCGTAGACACCATTGATGCTCAAAGCTACAACCCTCGTCCTATTTACCACCTGCGCTGCCTTCCTGACTGGCTGTAGTGACCCCAATCGTGATGCCGTCAAGATCGGCATGAATATCGAGCTGACCGGCGAGATTCCCGCGGTCGGTGCCTCGAGCAAAAATGCGGCCGAATTGTTTTTCAACGCCCTCAACGAGCAAGGCGGCGTTACCTTGGCCGAAGGGCCCAAGAAAGTCGCCCTGATCATCCGTGACAATGGCGGCAAGGCCGACCAAGCGGCTTCCGTCGCGCAACAACTTATCTCAAGTCAGGATGTTGTCGCCATGATCGGGCCCAATTCCAGTGCCTGCGCCATCCCTGCCGGGCAAATCGCGGAGAGCCTCAAGTGCGTTATGATTTCCCCATGGTCGACCAACCCGAAGACCACCCTGGACCAAGATTCCAGCCAGCCGAGGCGTTACGTCTTCCGCGGATGCTTCACCGATCCGTTCCAAGCCACCGTGCTGGCCAAGTTTGCCCTCAACGATCTTGGGGCCAAGAAAGCCGCCGTCCTTTATGATGTTTCCTCCGAGGCACCGCTCGGCCAGGCCACCTTGTTCAGGGACACCTTTACGGCCCAAGGAGGAGAAATTGTCGCCTTCGAGACCTTCACCACGGGCGACAAAGATTTTTCCGCACAATTGACCAACATCCGCGAGGCCGACCCCGACATCATCTTCCTCCCGACCTACTACAACGACGTCCCGCTCATCGCCCAGCAGGCGCGTCGCCTCGGCATCACCGCGAAATTCGTCGGCAGCGATGCCTGGAGCTCGCCGGAAATCATCAAGCTCGGCGGAGCCGACGTGGACGGCTCGTACTTCTGCAATCACTTCTCGACCCAGATCGCCACCGACGAGGCGAAAAAGTTCATTGCCGACTACACCGCGAAATACGGACAGCCCCCCGATGACGTGGCGGCGCTCACCTTCGATTCCTGCGGACTGATCACCGAAGCGCTCAAAGCCGGTGGTAAAAACGAACGTGAGGCGCTTCGTGAGGCATTGTCCAAGATACGCGAATACAAAGGGGTGACCGGCACCTTCCGCTTCGAGCCCGGCTCGGGCGATCCGATCAAGAGTGCGGTCATCCTGCAGATCAAAGATGGTGCTTTTCAGTGGGTGACCAACGCCCAGCCTTGATCGCCTGATCTGCGCGCATGGATTACTTCGCGCAGCAGGCCATCAACGCCATCCAGCTCGGCTCGATCTACGCCCTCATCGCTTTGGGCTACAGCATGGTCTATGGCGTGCTCGTCATGATCAATTTCGCCCATGGCGACGTCTTCATGGTCAGCTCGTTCTTCTGCTTCCTCCTCCTTCTCGTCCTGCCGGTCCCCTTCATTGCCGCGCTGCTCATCGTCATGCTCGCCACCGCCATCCTCGGCGTCTGCATCGAGCGTCTTGCTTACCGCCCGTTGCGCAATGCTCCGCGCGTTTCGGCCATCATCACCGCCCTTGGTTGCGGTCTGGTCATCCAAAACACGACGCTGAGCATCAGCCCCTACTCCCAGCGCATGCCGGAATTATTCACGCCGGTGACTTGGAACTTCGCCGGGCTGACCATTTCCTCCCTGCAAATCCTCATCGTCGGGATCTCGGTCGGGCTCATGCTCGCCCTGGATTTCTTCATCCGCAAAACACGCTACGGTATGGCCATGCGGGCCATCGCGCAGGACCGCGTCACCGTCCCGCTCATGGGCGTGCCGGTCAACCAGGTGATTGCCGTGACCTTCGCCCTCGGTGCCGCGCTGGGCGGTGCGGCAGGCGTGCTCTACGCTTCGGCCTATCCCGTGATCAGCGCAACGATGGGCGTGCTTGTCGGCTGGAAAGCATTTGTTGCCGCGGTGATCGGCGGTATCGGCAACGTGCGCGGTGCGGTCCTCGGTGCCTATTTGCTCGGCGCGGTTGAAGTCTTCACCGTCACCGTCCTTCCCTCCACCTATCGCGACCTCGTCGTCTATACTTTGCTCCTGGTCATCCTCATCTTCAAACCCTACGGGCTGCTTGGCCGTCCCGCCGTGCAGAAAGTATGACACGCTGGCTGCAACATCCGCCGCCGCGCGGCGTGCTTCTCGTCCTTCTCGCCGCCGGGCTGGCTGCCTGCTTCGCCATCGAACAGTTTGGTCTGGTCGATGACTACGTGCGTTTTGTCCTTATCACGCTCGGGATCAACATCATCCTTTGCGTCAGCCTCAACCTGGTCAACGGATGGATGGGGGAATTTTCCGTCGGCCATGCCGGCTTCATGGCCCTCGGTGCTTATCTCTCGGCCTGCGTCTCGGTCAAATGGCTCAGCTGGGGCGACCCGCTCTGGATGTTCCCCCTCGCTGTCATTGGTGGCGGCCTCATGGCCGGCGCTGTTGGATTTCTCCTTGGTCTGCTCTCCTTCAAAACACGCGGTGACTACCTCGCCATCATCACGCTCGCCTTTCTCATGATCGTGAAATCGGGGATTGAAAACATCCCGTATGTCGGCGGCCCTCGAGGGTTCCTCGGCATCGACAACCACACCACGCTGCTCTGGACCGCGGTTTGGACGGTTCTCACCCTCTGGACCATCCGCAACCTCGTCTACTCGCGCTTCGGCCGTGGCATTGTCGCGGTGCGCGAGGATGAAATCGCGGCCAACGCCATGGGTGTCGACACCCGCAAGGCCAAGCTCACTGCTTTTGTCGTCTCCTCGTTCTTCGGCGGTGTGGCCGGAGCCCTCTTCGCCCACCAACTGCAGTTCATCAACCCGTCGGTCTTCGACATCGTCAAATCGACCGAGATCCTCGTCATGGTTTACCTTGGTGGGGTCGGCTCGCTGGCCGGTTCAATCCTCGGCGCCACGGCTTTCACCTTCCTCTCCCAGGCCCTCCAACCGCTCGGCACCTGGAGGATGGTCATCCTGCCGCTCATCCTTGTTTTGCTCATGATCTTCCGTCCCCGCGGCATCATGGGTATGCGTGAATTCTCTTGGTTCGTCCCGCAGCGAGAATTCCCGAAGAAGGAGGACAAGAAATGATGCCGCTTCTCGAGGTGCGCGGCGTGACCATGCGCTTCGGCGGCCTCGTCGCCCTCTCCGACCTTTCCTTCGATGTCACCCCGGGCCACGCCCACGGCATCATCGGGCCCAACGGCGCGGGCAAGACCACCGCGTTCAATGTTATCACCGGCATTTATGCCCCGACCCAGGGCGACGTTCTTTTCCGCGGTGAGTCCGTTACCGGCTGCCGTCCCAGCACCATTGCGCATCGCGGTATCGCCCGCACTTTCCAAAACATCCGCCTCTTCCGCGATCTCACCGTGTTCGACAACGTCCGTATCGCCTGCGATGCGCACGCCCGTTATTCGTGGCCCGGCGCCATGATCCAGCTTCCGTCCGCGCGGCAGGCCGAAAAGGAAACCATCGGCCGCTGCACCGACCTGCTCGAAAAATTCGGTCTCGGCAACGAGATCCACGAGCGGGCCGGCGACCTGCCTTACGGCTCGCAACGCCGGCTCGAAATTGCCCGGGCCATGGCCCTGCAACCGTCGCTTCTCCTCCTTGACGAGCCGGCTGCGGGCATGAACTCCGCCGAGACGCTCAATCTCGTCGAATTCCTCGGGTGGCTCCGCGACCATTTTTCCGTGACCATGCTCCTGATCGAGCACCACATGCAGCTGGTCATGACCTTCTGCGACCGCATCACCGTGCTCGACTTCGGCAAGACGATTGCCGAAGGCACGGCGGACGAGGTCCGCAAAAACCCGGAGGTCATCGAGGCCTACCTCGGCCAGGAGGACGGCCATGAGTGAAACCATGCTGCGCGTGGAGGATCTTGTTGTTCGCTACGGCGACATCCAGGCGGTCAAAGGCATTTCCTTCCAGGTCGAACGCGGAGAAATTCTCGCTTTGGTCGGGGCCAACGGTGCGGGGAAGACGACCACATTGCGCGCTCTCTCCGGCATGCAGCCCTGCGAAGGCTCGGTCATGCTGGAAGACCGCGGCCTTCGCGGCCTCTCCCCCGACGAGATCCTGCGGCTCGGCTTGTCCCATGTGCCCGAGGGCCGCGGCATTTTCGGCGGCCTCACCGTGATGGAAAACCTGCAACTCGGCGCTTGGATCCGGCGCGACAAGGCTGCGCGCACGCGGGACCTCGGGATGGTCATGGATATTTTTCCACGCTTACGCGAGCGCGCCACGCAATTGGCCGGCACCCTGAGCGGGGGAGAACAGCAGATGCTTGCGGTGGGACGTGCGCTGATGAGCAAGGCAAAGATACTCATCCTCGACGAGCCCTCCATGGGCCTCGCCCCGAAGCTCGTACAGGAAATATTTTCCGTTATCCGCCAACTGAACGAGAAGGGAACAACGATCCTCCTCGTCGAACAAAACGCCAACATGGCCCTGCGCCTCGCCCACCGTGCCTGCCTGCTTGAAACCGGCAACCTCGTCCTCGAAGGCCCGGCTTCGGAACTACTGACCAACCCTCGCGTCCGCGAGGCTTACCTCGGGGCGGGGTGAGGAAGCGTGGGTATTTATTTTAACAGAAGGTAACGAGCACCCCTGCTCCGGTGCTCGTTATCTTCTGTTCAAAAAATCCAAATGCTCCACCACCACCCGGTTCCCCAGCCTTGTCAAAACATCCCAAGTAATCGTCCCCGCCCAAGCGGCCACTTCGCCGACCGTGATCTCCCCGTCTTCTTGTTTCCCGAAAAGCACCACCTCCTCACCCGGCGCCACATCGCGGGGCAGATCGGTCACATCAACCATGAATTGATCCATGGTGACCCGGCCAAGGATCGGGCAGCGCTTTCCGCGCATGAGCACCTGAGCACCCCGGTTTGAAGTCTGCCGCGGATAGCCGTCGGCATAACCCATAGCCAACGTGGCAATGCGCATTGGTTGCGCGGTGATGAAGTCGCGCCCGTAACTGATTCCGCGCCCCGGCCCGACATCGCGCACCAAGGTGATGCGCGTTTTGAGCGTCATGACCGGACGCAACAACTTCTGAAAGTCGGGGAGGGGAGAGATGCCGTAGAGCGCCAGTCCGGGCCGCACGCGGTCGGCGGCGTGTTCCGGCCGCTGGAGCGAGCCCGCGCTGTTCAGGGCGTGAAATTTGGCGGTCGGTAAAATCGGACGGAGCTGACCGACCAGTTTGTCCCACCCGGCCAATTCTTGCGCAGTGAAGTCCGCATCGCTCTCCGCCACCGGCAAATGCGTGGAGACGCTTTCCACTTTGATCCCGTCGATCGCTGCAATTTCCTGTGCGGTTTTCATCGCATCGTCCTGCCAGACGCCGATGCGTCCCATCCCGGTGTCGATGCACAGATGGATGCGCACGGGTTTGACCTTGGTCAACTGCGCATAGGCCTTCGCTTCCGCCGCGCTCGAGACCACGGGAATGAAGCCCTCACGCACCGCGGCTTCGCGTTCCTCCGGCAGACACGGACTCAAAATCAAAATCTCCTCGTCTGGCAGGGCAACGCGCACGGCCCGGGCTTCGTTCAAGGTGGCCACCCCGAATTGCTCGGTGAATGGGGCGAGGGTCTGGGCCACCTCGGGTCCGCCATGGCCGTAGCCATCGGCTTTGACCACCGCGATGAGGCCGGCATGGTCACCGACCGCCTTGCGCATGGCCGCCGCGTTGTGGCGCAGGGCGCCGTGGTCGATCTCGGCGCGGATGCGCCAGGACTCGCCGGCCTGGCTCACGGCTTCTTCGCGGATCCCTCGAGCATTTGGGGATCGAGCTGCAGCATCTGCAGCACGCCTTCACCGCTGGTGATGCGGGGCATCACGCCGTCCCAACGTTCGATGGTGCGAAGACGCAGCACTTCCGGGCGCCCGCTTAAGGCTTCCGCTTCGCGCGTGATCGCTTCGGCCCGGGCGATCGATTCTGCCTCGATGGTGAAAGCTTGGGCCGCGGCCGCCAATTTGACTTCTTCAGCGGCGGCCTCGGCTTGGGTCACGCGGCGGAGCTTTTCGTTCTTGGCCTGCAGGGCCGCTTGCTCGGCCTGCACCTTGGACTCGATCGCTTTGTTGAATTCGTCGGAGAATTTGAAGTCCGTGATGGCCACGTTGGCGATGTTCAGGGCGCCTTGGACCTCTTTCTCATCGAGGGTGGTGTTGATGAACGATTCGATGGCTTGCTGGATCTGCTGTTTGACCACTTCCCGCTGGGTCACCAATTGTTCGGCGGTGAATTTTGCGGTGACCGCTTTGACTGATTCCTGAACGGCAGGATTGACGATGGTCGCGGCGATCTTTTCCGGCGTACCCACCCGCTGAAAAGTGAGCGGGGCGAGGGCGCCGTTGATGGCATAGGTCGTGGTGACGTCGGTGGTGACAATCTGCAAGTCGCGCGAGGCGGCGGTGGCTTTGGCTTCGCTCGCGGTGAGACGCGTGCTCATGGGCACCACCTCCTCGGCAAACGGTATTTTGAAGTGGAGACCTTCGGGCAGGGCCACGTCCCTGACTGCGCCGAAGCGTTTGACCACCCCGACCGTGCCGGCGTCGACGGTGACAAAGACGCCGGCGGCGGCCACCAGGAGCAGGATGACAATAATGAGGAGCGGGGCAAATTTGCCGGCCAACTGGGTGGCATCGGCGGAACCGGAGATGGGATGTTTCATATTTAAGAAGGGTGGGCAGTGCGGGCGCGGCGGGCGTCGATGAACGACTTTACGCACAGGGCGACGAAAATGAGAGAGAGAAGGGCGAAGGCCGCCTGCACGCCCGTCATCAAGTAGGCCCCGATTCCCAAGAGGACAAAGATGACAGCGAAGATAAAGATGATGCGTGGCATGTTCATGGGAGTGGAGACTAATCCCCCGATTATGCCCTGCCAAGGCAGTAAAGCCGTTCTGCACCTCCATCTGTATCACCGATGGGGATGATTGGGGTCATATCCCAGTCAAACCCCGGGATGTGCGCGACGAGCTTGTTTGCGTCCGCGCGACGGCCTGCGGTGGCATGAGTCTCGCGGACCCCGTGGGCAGTTCACCCCATGGTTTCCGTCCCTGGCAGCGTGTTTAATGACATCACTATGAAAACCGTTCCCAGAAAAGGTTGTCACGCACTGGTCGCGGCTGGTTCCATTTCATCTTTTTCGGGCGCAGTCCGATGCAGCACCGGGCGGGAATTTCCGAAGTTGCCGCCGATTGTGCGCTTGACAACGTCGGTTAAACCTTGCACAATTATATCTAATAAGAATTTACGCGCAACTTCTTAGCTCCACTCTGGCGGCACCGCCACAACTCATCGTTGCCTCGTCCAACCGCGCTTCTGCGCGGTTTTTTTGTGGGTATTTATGGTTACACTCGCGCCGACCGCTTGGGCCGACATCTTGCAAGCCGGCTTCGACACGAACTGGCTCACCCCCGGCACGAACAACTTCTACCGCGTCATCTTCAGTAACCAGTGAGGTGGTGACGCTGGCTAGGCCGGCGACCATGTGTTAGCTTTGCCCCATGAAGCGACTCGTCGCTTTCCTGTTCATCGGTATTGCTTCTGCCGCAATCGGACAGGAATTGCAGAAATTCGAAAACTGCAGCCTCGTGGAAGCGGGTTGGGCGGATGGCGACAGCTTTCCGGTCAAGTTGCCCGACGGTCGTGAAATCATCCTGCGGCTCTACTACGTCGATTGCAACGAGACCTCGGCCACGTCGGAGACCGATCAGCGCCGGGTGCGCGGCCAATCCTCGTATTTCGGGATTGATGACCATCAAGTGACCCTGGCCTCCGGACGCCGCGCGGCCGAGGAATTACGCAAGATGCTGGCCAAACCATTCACCGTGCACACCGCGTTTGCCGCCGCCCCGGGGCGCTCGGCCAAACCCCGCACCTACGGGTTTGTCACCTTGTCCGACGGACGCGACCTCGGTGCGGTGCTTGTCGGGGAGGGCTTGGCGCGGAGTTTTGGTCTCCGGCGCGGCACACCGGACGGCCTGACCACCGATGCAGCCGAGGCCCGGATGGATGACCTCGAACTTGGCGCCGCCATCGCCCGGCGCGGGATCTGGGCCGAGACGGATGCACAACGCCTCATCTCTCTGCGTGAAGCGCAAAGGGCGGAAGAGCGGGAATTGCAGGAAGCTTTCGGCCCGAGAGCAGGGGAACCGATCGACCCCAACACCGCCTCGGTCGACGAAATCATGCTCCTGCCCGGTATTGGCGAAGTGTTGGCCGAGCGTATAGTCAAAGGTCGTCCCTACAAGACGATCGACGATCTCCGCCGCGTGCCCGGAGTGGGGGATAAAGTTTTCGCCAAGTTACGGGATTCCCTGCAAATTGCCCCCTGAGCGTTATGCAGGCTACGAAATGCCGGAAATTTAACCACGGATGACACGGATGGCACGGATACCGGAACAATTCGGGGTGAAAATCCGGCGCAGTCACCCTTGCACTTTCCGCCTTTTTCCTTCTCTGAATCATCTGTGAAATCGGTGTTATCCGTGGTTAAGAAAAATGGCTTTTGCTCAGTCTAGTATGGAAAGCTTTTACTCCTCCGACCCTCTTTTCCGCATGGCCGTGAAGCAATTCGAGGTGCTGGCTGATCACCTCGAGATTCCGCAGCAATACCGTCAGCGCCTGATCCAACCCAAGCGCTCGGTCACCGTCTCGCTGCCCATCGAGCACGATGACGGCCGGGTCGAGGTTTACCAAGGCTACCGCGTCCAGCATCACCTGAGCATCGGACCGACCAAAGGCGGCACGCGTTTCTCGCCGCATCTTACGCTCGGCGAATCGGCGGCCCTCTCCATTTGGATGAGTTGGAAATGTTCCTTGGTCGGCTTGCCCTACGGCGGAGCGAAAGGCGGGGTGGCCGTCGACCCGAACAAACTGACCCGCGGTGAACTGGAAACACTTTCCCGCCGCTACATGCAGGAAATGATCCCGTTCGTCGGCCCGCGCACCGACATCATGGGTCCCGACATGGGGACCAATGCGCAGGTCATGGCCTGGTTCATGGACACCTACTCGATGCATGCGGGCCATGCCGTCCCGGAAATTGTCACTGGGAAACCCGTGGCCATCGGCGGGGTGGCCGGTCGGCGCGAGGCAACCGGTCGCGGCGTGGTCTTCCTCATCGAGCGAGCGCTGGACCATCTCAATATCAAGCCGTCGGAATGCACCGCTATCGTGCAAGGCTTCGGCAATGTCGGATCGGTCACCGCCTGCGGGCTGGCCTACCGGTCCGGCATGAAGGTGACCGGCCTGAGCGACCACACGGTGTGCCTTTACGATCCGAAGGGTTTCGATGTTTCCGCCGCGGATCGCCATGTCCAGGAGCACAAAACGTTGAAGGATTTTGCCCAAGGCGAGCGGGTCAAGCCGGAGGATTTCCTGTCCCTGCCCTGCGATGTCTTGGTGCCCGCTGCCGTCGAACGGGTGATCGACGCCAGCCAGGCCGCCACACTCCGCTGCCGCGTGCTGGCCGAAGCGGCCAACGGTCCGACCACGCCAGAGGCGGATGAATTGCTCGACCAGCGCCGGGAGGAGATTTTCGTCATCCCCGACGTCCTCTGCAACGCGGGTGGCGTCATCACGTCCTACTTCGAATGGGTCCAGGACATGCAAAGCCTGTTTTGGACCGACATCGAAATGACCGACCGCCTCTACCGCATCCTTGACACCGCTTTCAATGCGGTGATCAAGCGCTCGAAGGAGCGCAAGGTGGCCAACCGCACCGCGGCCATGGCCATCGGCATCGAGCGCGTGCTCGAAGCCAAGCGCGACCGCGGTCTTTTCCCCTGATCGGTCCGACGTTGAAAGACACGGAGTCTTAGCCACGGATTAGGGAAGATATCGGAAGATGATTTTTCCCGCCGGGCCCGGCGGGAAAAAAGTCCGTCTCAGGGAACTGTTAAGCGGGGCTGGTCTCAGTCGGCCCTGTTCATATCCTCTATAATCTTCTTCAATCCGTGGCTGCTCCTTCAGCGCAGTTCCAGCACGACCGGGCAGTGATCCGAGCCCGGCACGTGCGGCAGAATCTGCGCGGCTTTGACCCGTGGTACGAGCTCAGCCGAGACAAGAAAGTAATCGATGCGCCATCCGATGTTCCGCGGTCGCGCGCCGTTCATGTAACTCCACCAAGTGTAATGCCCATTGCCTTGGGTGAAGAGGCGGAAAGTGTCGACCAAGCCGGCATCGACCAGTGCTTGGAATGCCGCCCGTTCCTCGTCGGTGAAACCGGCGTTTTTCCGGTTGGTCTTGGGATTGGCCAGGTCGGCTTCAGTGTGGGCGACATTGAGGTCGCCGCAAACAATAACCGGCTTTTTCTTCTCCAGCTTTTTGAGGTAAGCGCGGAAAGCCGGCTCCCATTCCCGTGTCCGGTAGGCAAGGCGGGTCAGCTCGCGCTGCGAATTCGGGGTGTAGACATTGACCAGGAAAAAGTCCTCGTATTCGAGGGCAACCACGCGCCCTTCGCGGTCGTGCTCCTCAATCCCGATACCGCAGGTGGTGTGTTGGGGTTTCTTTTGGGAAAACGTGGCGGTGCCGGCATAGCCGAGTTTCTCCGCGGAGTTCCAATGCGGCGCGAAGCCCCCTGGCCAGGTGACCTCGGCGACTTGCTCGGGTTTGGCTTTGATTTCCTGCAGACAGAGTACATCGGGTTTTTCGGCGCCCCAGAATTCGAGGAGGCCCTTGCCGAGGACTGAGCGGAGACCGTTGACGTTCCAGGAGATGAGTTTCATGAATTTTAGGAATGGGACTTATCAGTCCTATAGGACCCATGGGACCTATGGCGCCAGCCTCCCGTGCAAGGTGGCCTCGTCGACCACGGGTACTCCCAGCGACTGGGCCTTCTCGAGCTTGCTCCCGGCCTCCTCGCCGGCAAGGACGTAGCTTGTTTTTTTGCTCACGCTGCCGCTCACCGTGCCGCCGTGGCGGCGGATCAGTTCGGCGATTTCGTCGCGGGGGCGGCTCAATGTGCCGGTGAGGACCCAAATTTCGCCGGCCAGTTCCTGCGAGGCGGGCGCGGCCCGTTCGTCGCGTTCGCCGAAGTTGAGGCCGTGCTGCCGGAGTGATTCGATGAGTTGCCGGTTGTGCTCGAGGCGGAAGAAGTCGTGAAGTTCCTTGGCCACCACCGAACCGACATCTTCGGTGCCTTCCAACTCTTCGACTGATGCAGCGGCCAGACGGTCGAGGGTGTGGAATTTTCCGGCGAGCTTGCGCGCGACGGAGACGCCGACGTGCATGATGCCGAGGCCGAAAAGAAGGCGCCAGAGCGGTTGTCCTTTGCTCTGCTCGATTGCGGCGAGAAGATTGGCCGTGCTTTTCTCGCCCATGCGTTCAAGCGCCGAGACGTTTTCGGCTTGGAGTGCGTAGATGTCAGGCAGGGCTCGGACCAAACCGGCGGTGACTAACTGGTCGACCATGGCTTCTCCCAAACCTTCGATATCCATCGCCCCGCGCGCGGAAAAATGCTCAATGCGTCGCCGGATTTGGGCCGGGCAGTCCGGATTGAGGCAGCGCACGGCGGTGAGTTCCGGATCGCGAAAGACTTTGCTTCCGCACGACGGGCAGGCGTCGGGCATTTGGAATTTCTTCTCCCGACCCGTGCGTGCCGCGGTATCGACTCCGACCACCGCGGGAATCACCTCACCGGCTTTTTCGACAAAGACCCAATCGCCAATGCGGATATCCTTGCGGGCGATCTCTTCCTCGTTGTGCAGGGTCGCGCGGGCCACGCGGCTGCCGGCGATCTGCACGGGTTCAAGTTCAGCCACCGGGGTGAGGGTGCCCATGCGTCCGACCTGCACCGTAATTCCGTTGAGTTTTGTCCGTGCGCGTTCGGCCTCGTATTTGTAAGCCATGGCCCAGCGCGGAGCCTTCGAGGTGGTTCCGGCCTGATCACGGCGCTTGAATTCATCGAGCTTGATCACCGCGCCGTCGGTCTCGAAGGCAAAGTCATGACGGATGCTTTCCAGTGTGGCGATGGCCTTGCGCACCCCGGCCTCATCGTTGGCTTCCCAGAATTTGGGGACAACGGGCAGACCAATGCTCTTCAGCCAGCGCAAAAGTTCGGCCTGCGTCTGCGGCGCTTTGCCACCCTCGACCGCACCAAGTCCGTAGAAGACGGCGTTGAGTCCGCGGCGGGCCACAACCGAAGAATCAAGGAGTTTGAGCGAGCCGGCGGCGGCATTGCGTGGATTGGCGAAAAGCGCCTCGCCTTCTTTCTCGCGCTCCGTATTGAGCGCGGAGAATTTTTTCTTCGGCAAGAAAACCTCACCGCGAATCTCAATCAGCTCGGGCACCTCACCTGCAAGCTTCAGCGGGATGGAACGGATGGTGCGGATGTTCTGCGTGACATCGTCTCCCGTCGCACCGTCACCGCGCGTGGCGGCCAACTCGAGAAGTCCGCCCCGGTAAGTGAGCGAAAGAGCCACGCCGTCGACTTTCGGTTCGATCGTCCAGCCAAGTGGGATCCCCGGGAGCAAACGCTCGACCCGCGCCATGAATTCATCGGCTTCCTCGAGTGAATAGGTGTTGTCCAAACTCTGCATCGGAACGCGGTGGCGGACCTGCTGGAATCCTTCAAGCGGTTTGCCCGCCACGCGCCGGGTGGGGGAATCCGGTGTGCTCAGGTCCGGATGAGCCGCTTCCAAGTCGGTCAACTCGCGGAGCAGGGCGTCGTATTCCCGGTCGGTGATCTCGGGCTGTGCTTCTCCGTAGTAGAGCTTGTCGTGACGGGCGATCTGTCGCCGGAGTTCACGGGCGTGTGATGAGACGTTCGAGGCGGGCATGGGTCCGAAGGGTCAATAATGCGCCGGCGATGGCGCCGAGGAAATCTGCGATCCAGTCATAGAGGTCACCCCCCATGCGGCCGGGGGTGGAGGTCTGCCAGGTTTCGTCGATGACCCCGAACGCGGCGACCAAAACGATGGCTGTGAGTATGACCCGGGCCACGGGGAGGGACGGAAATGAAAGCCGCAGGGCGGCCGCGGCCAACCAACCACCGAACGCAAAGGCAATGAAATGGATGAATTTGTCGGCGAAGGTGAGGGAAAATAAGGCGGAGGGCAGAAACTCGCCGTTGACCGACGAGACGCTAAGAATGCCGGCGCTCCAGCCCAGCAACGCGCACCACAGCAGGCCGGCGAGGAGGCGTGACGTCATGCAGACAACGAACATGGCTGGCGGGAAGCGGACAAGGAAGATGTTTGCCGTGGCGATTTTTGCGCAGGCGCAGGTGCTCTGGTGGCCTTTGCCCGGCGGGGAGCGAGGCGGAGCCGGAAGTTGGCACACGGACTGCTCTATACATTGAGATCCGTCTCGGCGGATTAAGATGCAAGGGCGATAAGCCCCGCAGCCTGATTGGTTTCGAGCAAATCGAGTCCGGGGGGAATTCGATTGCGGAACCAGTCAGGCTGCTGTTTTTCCCAGAATCGCGGAATCGGGTCAGCTTACTTTGTCTGCCGGGTCATGGCGATCTGCCTATTGTATCAGTTCGTCGGCGACGGACGTTTCATCGCCAGCGCCCTTGGGGTCTGGGCCATGATTTTCCTCGGCAAAAAACTCGGAGCAATTTTCTCGGGTCTGATCCCGGAGGCGGCTCCCCGGGCGATGCAGGTCGTCGTGGGCCAGAGGTCAGTCCTTGGCTTGGGCGCCGGGGAGCGGGGTGGGGAGGCAGAAGGCGCCGTCGCGGGCCAGTTGCGCTACGAGGAGGATGCCGCGCGGGGTGGTTTTGACGCCGGGCAGGAGGTTTTCGGCGGTGAGGGATTTGCTTGATAGGTCGTTGCCGCAGACGGCGATGACCACGCCGCGTTCGAGGAGTCCGGCGATGGTATCGGCATAGGGATTGCCGTCGGAGGTTTTGGTCTGGGTGTCATAAGCCTCAGAGCCCAGGATGATCGGGGTGGCGTCGTCGTCGAAGACGGCGGTGATGGTGCCCTTGAGGCCGTGGGTTTTGTAGGCGTCGGCCAGATTGAGCAGCATGGAGAGTCCGGCCGGTTGGTCGCCGGAGGCTTGCACGCCGTCGATGTAGATCACGGAGTCGAGTTCCTTGAGATCAAGCGGGATGGTGTTGTCCGCGGAGGCGGAGACGATGGTGGCGGCGAGGAGGAGGGTGGTGAGGAGGTGCATAGGTGAAGGATGAGGGATGAGTTTGAACCGGAACGAAGTGGAGATAGCCGTAGGCAAACTTGAGTGAAAAGGTGCGGCCGGTCGCCACGGCGACCGGCCCTACCGGGGATGGGGTTAGTGGGCGTGCTCGGCTTGCGCTTGGGTGAGCCATTCGGGGAAGGGATCGGGCAGTTGGCGCCAGGCTTCGGGACCGCGGACCATTTCTTCGTCGGTGAGCAGGCAGCGGTCGAGTTCGGCGGTCATGGCTTCCTTGGGAAGATTTTGTCCGATGTAGACAATTTGCTGGCGGCGGTCGCCGAAGGGTTCCTGCCAATCCTTCATGATCGACTTGAGGGTTTCCTCGTCGTCCGGCCAGCGGGACTTGGACGCGGCGGCCCACCAATAGCCGACGGGTTTGTATTCTGCGCTGCCGCCGGCCTGGCTCCACAGGCCGATCATGTCGTGGCGTGTGGCCAACCAGAAATGTCCTTTGGAGCGGAGGAGTCCGGGCCATTCGGTGTAGAGAAAATCCCAGAAGCGTTGCGGATGGAACGGGCGGCGCGCGCGGTAGACAAAGCTGCCGATGCCGTATTCTTCGGTTTCCGGCGTATGGACATTTTGCAATTCCTTGATCCATCCGGCCGAGGCCTGTGCTTTCTCCATGTCGAAGCGTTTGGTGTCCAACACGCGCTCGAGCGGAATGCTGCCGCGCTCGGCCTCGACGATTTCCGCGTCGCGGTTGAATTGGCGGAGAATGGCGCGGAGTTGGGCGAGTTCGTCTTCGCTGACCAGATCGGTCTTGTTGATGATGATGACATCGGCGAATTCGACCTGGTCGATGAAGAGGTCGGCGATGGTGCGTTCGTCGCCTTCGCCGGCGGCCATGTTGCGGTCCTTGAGGTAATCGGCGGCGTTGAATTGTTTGAGGAAGTTGGCCGCATCGACCACCGTGACCATGGTGTCGAGGCGGGTGATGTCCAGCAGTCCGTTGCCTTCCTCGTCGGCGAAGGTGAAGGTCTGCGCGACGGGGAGCGGCTCGGAAATGCCGGTCGACTCGATGAGCAGGTAGTCGAAGCGTCCTTCGCGGGCCAGGCGCGAGACTTCCTTGAGCAGGTCGTCACGCAGGGTGCAGCAAATGCAGCCGTTGGACATCTCGACGAGTTTCTCCTCGGTGCGGCTGAGTTCGGCGCCGCCGTCGCGGACGAGTTCGGCGTCGATGTTGACCTCGCTCATGTCGTTGACGATGACCGCGACGCGTCGGCCGTCGCGGTTGTTGAGGACGTGGTTGAGCAGGGTAGTTTTTCCGGCGCCGAGGAAGCCGGAGAGGACGGTGACGGGAAGTTTCATGAGTAGTTGAGGGTTGAGAGTTGAGGGATAGAAGAGAGGGAGGAGACCTGGGTTGGAAACTTGAGTGAGAGGGTGAGGCGGGGCCTAGCGGACCGAAGTAGAAGCGCGGAGGATTTCGCGGGGGCGTTGTTGGGTGCGCGGGTTTTCGAGAAATTCGAGGAGCCAGTCGACGGCTTGGGGCGGGGTGAGCCAGGGGCGGGCGTGGCGGAGTTTGACGTAGTCGCGCCAGCACTCCTGGCGCCAGGCGGCGCCGAGTTCTTGTTGGGCCCACTGTTCGTAGTCGGTCCACCAACGGAGGAGAGGTTCGCTGGCGAGGAGGATTTCGTCCGTGCTGCCGCTGCGGAGGCGGGATGTGTCATAGCGACCCGGGATCATTTGTCCGCTGGCGAGGAAAATGCGGTGGCAGCGGCGGATGTAGAGCAGGCCGGTGGCTTGCGGATCATGCGGACGCCAGCCAGCGCAGAAGCCGTGGAGTTCGATCCATCCGTTTTCGCGCTCGATGCGATAAAGGCTGGTACCTTCGCCGCCGGTTTCGGTGCGGGCGATGCGTTGCATTCCTGACCGCAGGAGCGCGTTGCCTTCGGGGTGACGCACGTCGCGGCCCCAGAGATACATCTGCTGGGCGAGTCCGTCGGTGAGGTCGCGGATGAGTCCGCGCAGGCGCGAGTCGGGGATGCTCATGGATCAGGTTGGAGGGGCGGGAGGCTTTGCGCCTCCCGCCCGACAACCAAAGTTGCCGAGATCAGCTCTGGCCGCTGCGTCGACGCCAGCCTAGGAGGGCGAGCATGCCGGCTCCGAGTCCGACCAAGGCGTAGGTCGATGGCTCGGGAATGACATTGTAGGTCAAGGTCTGAGGGTCGCTGCTGATTGTAGATCCACTGGTCAAAGTAGCACTGGCGACAAAGGTGACTCCGTAGGAACCAAACTGGCTGAACCCGAATTGTCCATCTTCGTGTTGATTGACCTGCACACTGATAGACCCGTAGTTATTGGTCCCAAGGGTTGAATTCATATAGATGGTGTCGTCCTTAAAGAGGTAGAAATCACCGTTTCCACTGCCCGTGTAGCTAAAATCCGTCATGGTAAAGATGACCGAGCCAGAGAAACTGTTGGTTGATAGTTCCTCCGCGCTGAAACCGAGCAAGGGAAAGCCTGCCAGCTCAGCTACGGTTTCATCCTCTGGAGTGGCCCACAAGAATCCGAGGTTGTTGCTGCCGACTGTGATGTTGACTGGGGCATTGGTGCCAAAGTTGTAGCGAACGGTGGAGCCGTTCAGTGGAGCGGTTATTTCCTCACCTCCACCAGGCTCCGGATGCTGGGCCAGCTCGGTTTCAAGGGTAGTGACATCATAGTGTGCCGCGATATCCCAGTGGCCGTTGGTGACGGTGACGGGTGATCCCTCGTCGGCCATGGCGGCTGGGGCGATGGAGAGTACTAAGGAAGCGAACGGACTGATTACTAATTTTTTCATTGGCTTTATTTCGTGTGTGTTTTGGTCTTTGTTTTTTTCCGGAGGGCAGGCGACGGCCGGGAAAGTCAGGGAGCCGAGAGTTCCGTTCGCACCCGGAGGAAGGCGCGATCGGTCAGGCTGCCATCAAGCAGATAATCAAACTCGTCAATACCCTCCCGTAGATTGCGCGGTTGACCATGCGGAGTGAGCAGGTCGGCGCGCCAGGGGCTGCCCTCCAAATGAGCAGAGGCCACGGGCGTGATGGTCAGGCCCGAGGCGTTGGTGCGCTGACGCACGGTGAGGATCCAAGCATTACCAGCGTCAATGAGCCGCGGTCGGATCAGATCGGCGTCGGGCACGAGGGGATACCCGCCGAAAGCGAATTCCTCTTGGTTGAGGAAGCCGTCGCCATCCGGATCAATATTTGGCCCGCTGATCAGCGGGTCGGCGGATTGGGACGGATTGAATTCGAGGTCACGCCAGGCGGTGTATGACAGAGTCGCGGCGGGAATTTGCCACTGCTCGATGCCGAAGTAGGCGGGAACGAGCCCGCTCACTTCCTGTCCGGTCGACGCGAGGGTTCCGCGGAGGCGGAAGGTGATGCGATACATGCCAGGAGCCTTGAAGAGCAAATTCAAATGGCTATGACCTTTGGCGATCATTGCCATCTCAGCGTCAGGATAACCGGGGTCGAGCGTCAGGCGCATCCCCACGTTGCCCGAAGTAACGGCATAGCCATAGAAGGCGGTGGCGGAGGGCGTGGTGAGGTTTTCCACGGAGTGGACGGTCCATAGGATGCGTCCCCCCCCGCTGCCCGTGAACGTTCCATCGTCAGGCACTCCATAGGCCGAAAAGCCCAAGTAAAGTGATAAGTTGGCATTGCTTGAGGGAGCACTGGAGGGGAAAATCCAGTAGGTATCGCCCACGGCGCCTTGGAAGTCGTATTGGTCCGCGGTGCTGGTGCGTTGCCGTTGGCCACTGGAGGGCAAGTAGGCCACGGCGTCTTTCGGGCCAAACTGGACCGGTTGGGCAGTGCTACCGGCATCCGGTTGGGTCAGAAAGCCTCCGCTGAAAGTCTGCAAGGTGGAGTTCCATGTGATATTGAAGTCGACGTGGGGTTCGGGCGTCACTAAGTAACCCGGGCCAACCGTCGGGTCAGAGGCTCTCGCCCCGGCCACACTGCTGACCAGCACGCGGACGTCATTCGCCGGTGAAGTCGAGAGCGTCACGGTGAAGGAGAGGAGAAGCATAGCCGTTCGTGTCATGGGTTAAAATTCGACCGTGATATCCTGACCTGCCTCAAGGCGCTGTTTCATGGTGGTGGCAGCGATGTTTTGCACGTGTCCGTCGGCAAAAAGATAGTTGGCCGATCCCCGTGTTCCGTCGGGTAATCCGCCACCGAAGGCGTCGGGCCAGATTTCGCGGCGAAGGCCATTCCACGATCGCATCAGGCCGGAATGGATGTGGTCGGTGCCGGTGGCTGTCCTGTTGGTGTTGCCGAGGAACATGATGATGGCGCGGGAGGGATTGGCGATGCGAAGGTGACGGTCAAAGACGGCCTCTCCCGGGACCAACTCGCCGTTTTCGTCGACAAAGGAGTCGGCTTCGACCCGTTCGTTGAGCAGGTAGCTGGTGGCGTGGCTCGTGCGGAGCTTTTGTGCCGCGCGCGGATCGGCCGGGCAGACCCGCACCATAGTATAATTAGTTCCGAGATAGGGCTGGAGTTGCTCGATCCAGGTGGTGTCGGGATTGAGGCAGTTGATGCTCGGAAGCTTGCCGTGGTGCTCGGCGGCGTAGAGGTGGATGCCGGCGCCGATGGATTTCATGTTGGAGGCGCATTTCGAGCGCTGGCTGGATTCCAAGGCACCCCCGACGGCCGGCACGGCCAAGGCGGTCAGAACAGCGATGATGGCGATGACCACCAGCAACTCGACCAGAGTAAAAGCACGATGAGAATCAGTCGAATATCGAAAAGGAGTGCGCATTCTCTCGTGTCGGCCTGAAAGTTTGGCAGTGAGAAAATGCATGGGGACTGTTTCTCAGAGCCGAAATTCAGGCCGAGGTTGGCCCAGAGAAAGTGGCTTGCTGCATGGACCTGCGGGGCCTAAGGCGAGCCATCGCTGGCCCGGACAAAGCTAAAGACAATAATATAGTGATTTTCATAATGCACTCCCAATATTTTGTAAGCTGCATCTTCTCCGGGGCTAAGTCAAGCAAATGCGGTCAGCGGGCCGGCAGGAAAGTCCGCCGCGGGTCGAGGTAGCCACGAACTTCCAGTCCGTGGCGGGTGGCGGTGAGGATGGCGGCACCGCATTGCTCTTGGTCGAAAATTTCCGCGCCCGTGGCGGCCAGTCGGTTGCGCAGGGCGGGTTCGTCCGAGCCTTCGCGGAAGGGGTCGGCGCGGCTGAGCACGATGACCGCGGGGCGTACGGCGCGGAGGAATGCTTCGGTCGCGGTGAGGTCTGCGCCGTGGCGCCCCATGATTATAACATCGCTGCGCAGTGCCTCACCCTCGCGGCGGACAAGGGCGTCCTCGGTAGCCGCGCCGGAATCGGACATGAGCAAGACGCGGAAACCTTCAAGATCAACCCGTGCAACGATGCATTGGTCGTCGGCTTGACGGGCGGCCTTGCCGGGTTGTGGATGGAGAATGCGAAGGGTTGTGTTTTTCCCAAGGCGTTCGAAGTCACCGGGCAGGGCGAGCGATTTTCCCAGTCCGGAGGAAGCAACGGCGGCATGGAAGTTGTTTCGCGTCCGCGACCGGTCGCGCAGGGTGGAATCGACGACCCGCCATGGTTTCGAAGCTTCGAGGGCAAGAATTGCGCCACCAAGATGGTCGGCATCACCATGGGTGACGACAAGGGCATCGAGCCGCGTGATACCCGCGGTCCGCAGAGAGGGCTCGATGATGCGGCGGAAATCACTTTCCGACCCGGTGTCGAACAACCAGGCCTGTTCTCTTGTCCGCACGAGTTGCGCCCCTCCGTTGCCGAGGTCGAAGACGGTGATCCGCGCGGCGGGCTGGAGCCAGCCGGGAGGAAATGAGAGGTAGGATCCGGGCAACGCGGCGGTGCCCTCGACGACAACGATGAGGAGGGTGGCCAGTCCCCACGAAGCATTGTTGAAGACCGCGGCCAGCCAGAGGGAAACCGCGCCGGTGACGAGGGCGAGCATCGAGACGGCCAGAATGGCAAAAGCGAGGGGAACCGAGAGCATGTTGGCCGGAATGGCGAGAAGCGGGAGGAGATGGAAGACGGCGATGGTGAGCGGCAAGCTGCCGAGCCAGGCCGCGGAGGAAACGCCGAGGGTCGAGGCGAGTTCGTGGCCGGCGTCGGAGCTGATTTTTTGCCGGTGGGTGTAAAGCCTCCGCGGGAGAAAGGGATCGGGTCGCAGACGCGCGGAGAAAAATTCCTGGAGCGGGGGCGAAAGCAAAAAAATGGCTGCGACGATGCTGAAAGACATTTGGAATCCGGCCGAGAAAAGCTGGTTGGTGTCCTCACCGAGCAAGAGCAGGGCGGCGGCCGCGAGGCTGTTGGCCGGCGACACCGGGCGGTCGAGGAGGAAACCGGCAAAGGCGACCGAGAGCATGACGGCGGCCCGGATGCTCGGAGGCGAAGCGCCGGTGACCAGGGCGTAGAAGAAGAGTGAGGGGATAATGACGAGCACGGCATGCCGCCGGCTCAAGCCAAGGGGACGAAGTAAAAGCCAGAGCAAGAGGGCCACCATACCGACATGCAATCCGCTCACGCTGAACAAATGATAGGTGCCGGTGCGGCGGAAGGCGTCCGCATATTCGTCCGCTTCCCTGTCCCGTGCCCCGAGGGTGAGGCCGGCAATGAGGGCGCGGATTGGCGGGGTGTCTGCGAGTCCGACTCCGAGCGTGTGCAGCATCCAAGCGCGCGCCCCGAGGGCTGCATGACGCAGTCGCGACCCTTGGTCGCGGTCGAGCAGGCGGGAGGGTGAGTCGCGGCCGGCGCGCAACTCGAGGAAAACGCCCTGACGTCCCCACCACTCCGCCGCGTTGAATTCGGCGGGGTTGCGTGGTGGCGCGATGCGGGAGAGCAAACCGCTGATGGCCCAACGGTCGCCGTAGCGCGGGGGGTTGGGGGTGGACCAACGGACGACCACCTTGCCCGGGAGGGCAATGCGGCGGCCCTCCAAGTTCCAGCGCTCGACGCGCATGGTGGCGCGATAGACGCCCGGGAGATTTTCTTCGGGTTGCCCGGTGAGGACGCCGACAATCCGGACTTCGCGTGATTCCGGGGCGAGTTGCTCCGCCCAATAGCGTGCGGGTGTGTCCCGCCATTGCCAGGCATGAGCGAGGGCAAAAGCGGATGCCGTCGCGACCAGTAACGCGGGAGTACCTCGTCTCAGAAGTGCGGCCATCAGCGCAATGATGGTCACGGGGACGAGCCAGGCGGACGGGAGGGCAACGTATTCCGCGAGGAGGATGCCGGCTGTTGCCGCTAGGGCCAGGCCGAGCAGGGGCAGACGGGGGATAGACAAGGCGGAGACTGGAGTGGGAGTTCGACTGAGGGGCTGCGGTGGTCAAGTCAGTTGGTCGCCGTTGGCGACCTGTCTCGTCAAGCCTCGGCTGCCCGCCGCGACAAGAAGACTCAAGCGGCAAACCCCTGTTTCGTCCTTCCCGTTATTGCCCGGTGAATTTGAGCAGGGCGAGTTCGACGCGCTGATCTTGGTCGAAATAAAAGCGCACGGCACCATCGCCCCCGCGCCGGTCGTTCGGCACGCTGGCGCTGCTGCGGCGCGAGTGGATCTGGTGGAGGCCGGGTTGGGCGCGACGGAAGGGGACGCCCCAAGCCTCGATGCGGCGGCAGTTGGCGCAACGCGAGGCGAAGTATTCTTCCATCGCGGTGCGCTCGAGAATGCGGTATTCGACGTTTTCGATCAGCTCAATCGTGTCATAATCGAAAAATTCCAGCGGATAAAGCCCGCGGGCCGGGAGGTGCGTCCAGCGCCAGCGCAGGACCCCGAGGCGGATGCGCGGATCGTGTCCGGCCACCCGGTTGCGGAAGGACAGGGTGTTGAGCGAGAGGGTGACGGGTGATTGCAGTCCGGCATCGACGGTGACGTAAACGTGGTCGATGTTTTCCACGCGTTGCGAGGTTTCGACCTCGAACCGGCTGACTTCGCCGGCCACCCGCGCCATGGGCGTGGCGGGGAAGGCGATGCCGTGGGTCGCCGCGCCGGGGGTGGGCTTTCTACTCGGACGAGAACGGGCTGTAGAGGTTGTCTTCGTAAGCCGAATTGAAAAAGGTGTCGGCGATCGGTGGTTCGTAGGCAAAAGGCGCTTCGAGGTTGTAGCGCTCGTCGCTGAAATACGGGTGTTTCTGGTTCGTCGCCTTCGGTCCTTGGGTGAAGTAGCCGTAGGAGCGCTGCATGTAGTTGATGACCGGCGCGGGTGTGCCGGCGGCGCGCAATTGGGCGACGTCCGCATTGCTCAGATCGTAGGCTTTGCGTGTGCTTTGCATGTAACTGACCAAGCCGGGACCGGGAACACCTTGGCGGGAAGCTTCGGCGACTTGGCCGACGGTGAGCGGGAGGCCGTTGCGCACTTTCGAGAGTGTTGCCGGGGAGACGCCGCGATTGGAAAATTCCCCGAGGATTTTCGGATCAACTTGGGCCGGGTCGATGGTGGCGCAGCCACCGAGAGCAAGGAGGGCAAAAAAGAGGGCAAACTTCATCATGGAGTGCATGGTGTCCGGCGACCGCACCAGAGGCAAACGGAAAACAAGACCGAGGATGGTCCCCCGGGGTCGGCCATGCCTGCTCCATGAGGGGGTTTAGGTTGCCGGGGGGGCGCCGCGGGCCCGGCGGGACCTTTTGCCGAAATCTTCTTGCCAACGGCGCACGGGGGCGGTAGTTTTCCGGACCCTTTCGGGATCCACTTTATGTCTTACGCAATTATCCAAAGCGGCGGCCGCCAATTCCGCGTGCAACCGGGCGACGTGATCGACGTCGAACTGCTCGGCGTCGAAGCCGGCAAAACCACCTCTTTCGAGGAAGTCCTGCTGGCCGCCGACGACTCGGGCCTGAAGATTGGTGATCCTTTCCTCAAGGGCGCCAAAGTCTCGGCCGAAGTGATCGAAGAAGAGCGCAAGGCCCCCAAAGTCGTTTCCTACAAATTCAAACGCCGTAAAGGCTACCACCGCACGGTCGGTCACCGCCAGAGGCACACCCGGGTGAAAATCGGCGAAATTCAACTCTAACCGCATATGGCCCATAAAAAAGGACAAGGCAGCGTCAAAAACGGGCGCGACAGCGTCAGCAAACGGCTCGGCGTGAAAAAGTATGGCGGCCAAGCTGTGCTCGCCGGGAACATTCTCATCCGCCAGCGCGGGCGCAAATTCCTCCCCGGTCGCAATGTCGGCCTGGGGCGTGATTTCACCCTCTTTGCCCTGGAGAGCGGCAAAGTGGAATTCGACCGCGGTGGACGCCGGATCAACGTGGTCAAGGCGGTCAATTAAACCTTTCCTCCTCGTGAAAGACCGGAGCCCGTCATGGGTTCCGGTCTTTTTTTTGCCCTCCCGGATAGCAGATCGGGATTGCCGCGGACCGCGTCCGTTTGAATGATGCAGGGAATGTTGGAACTCATGCAAAAGGGCGGCCCTGCCATGTGGGCGATGTTTGTGGTCAGTGTGGTCGGGGTGGCCGTGTTTCTCGAGCGCTTGGTCTACCTGCACCGCGCACAAATCCGGGTGGGGGAATTTTTACGCGGATTGGCTAACCTGATGCGCGGCGACCGATATGAGGAGGCGCGCAAGCAGTGCCTCTCGACGCCGGGGCCGGTCGCGCGGGTCGCTTTGAGTGCGGTTTTGGCCCGTGAGTGTCCGCGATCCGAATTGCGCGACATCGTCCAAGAGGCCGGCCAGCTCGAAGTGCCGCGTCTGGAACGGCATTTGCCCTTGCTCGCCGGTTTGGCTTATACCGCTCCTTTACTCGGGTTGCTTGGCACGGTGCTCGGGTTGCTTGAGGCGTTCTATCTGGTGTCGACCCAGGGAGGCTATGCCACGGTGGCCGACGTCTCCGGTGCGGCCTACCAAAGCCTTATTTCGGCGGCCGCTGGACTGGCCGTGGCCATCCCGGCGCTGATCGGCGTGGGCTACCTTTCGGGGCGGGTCAAAGATTTGCTCCATGACATGGAGCGTGCGGGTATCGAGATGGTCAACCTGATCAAAAATCGCACGCTGCCTGCCGCGGAAATCCTCGCTCTCGACGGCGAACCGGCGGACGAGGCATGAGGCTGGAACCGGAGGTGCGGGTGCACGGTTTGGTGCCGGTCTTCACCGGCACGGTGACGGTGGTGCTTTTGCTCGTCTTTTTCCTTCTTCTTTCCACCTCGTTCATGATGCAGCCCGGCATCGCGGTGGAATTGCCCGCCTCGCGTTTCCTTCTTCCAGCCATGCAGGATCCCCTGGTTGTTTCGGTCACCGGGGGTCCGGGTGCAGCGGTTTATTTCGAGGATCGGGCCATTGACACCGCAGAATTGGGTGGCCGCCTCGAAGCACGGCGCACCGCCTCGCGGCAGGTGGTGATCAAGGCCGACGAGGACGCGCCGCTCGCCTTGGTCTCCGCGGTGACCGAACTCGCCTTGGAGCGCGGATTCAACGTTGCCCTGGCTGCCTCGCGTCCGACCCCGCCATGATTCTCGCCGAGCGTTTGCTCCATGTTTTCCAGTGGCCGGCGAGCTATCCGATCCGCCTGCTTTTGCCTGGTATGATTCTGTTGTCCGTCGTGCTCCACGCGGGGGGCCTATATTTGCTGCCGGCCACTGCGCCCGCGCCGGGTGTGGCCCTGCCTCCCTTGCCCGGCAAGGTCACGGTTGTCTCTGCCGCCGAATCGGTTTTGCTCGCGGCGCGCGACCCCTCATGGCTGCAACCGGGGCGCTATCGTGATGCGATTCTGCCCGTGCCGCGCGTCGTGCGTCCGCGGCGTGCGCTGCAGCCGGCATTGCCGGTCCTCCAACCGGTGCCCGCTGAGTTATGGCCCGGGATGTGGGTGCCGGCTTTGCCGCCGCTCGCCGTGCAGCCGCGCTTCGAGCCGAGGGCCGCTGCTTTGCCGCGGGAACTGGCCCCGGTTTCGGCCCGTCTCGAGAGTGGCGGGCCGGAAGTGACGCCGGATGTGTTGGGGCGGCTGAAGGCGGCCGCATCCGCGCAACCGCCCGGTCTTCCGACTGAATTATTTCTCGTGCTCGACGCGGCGGGCGAGGCGCGTCATGTCTGGCTGGTGCGCAGTTGCGGCGATCCTACGCTGGACACCGCGGCGATCCGCGCGGTGCAACTTTCCCGTTTCGGCCCATCCGAAGCGGGATACCGCGGCATGCTGCGCGTGGTCTGGGGAAACACCGGAGCGAAACCATGATTCGCACGGGTCTTTCTTTTCTGCCCTTGCTCTATGTGGGGGTCCTCGCCGGGGCGGTTTTGCTTCTCTGGCTGGCCGGTGAATGGCGACGCTCCCGCCTCCGCCGCCACGAATGGCGGGCCATGGGTCAATGCCGCCTTTGTGCCGAGTGGGTGCGTCCGGTTCCGGGTGCGGATTTGTGGCGCTGCCCGGTTTGCCGGGCGTGGAACGAGCGCGCGGTGCCTTCCGACCTCTAACTTCTCCGGCCATTTGGCCTCGCCAACTCTCGGCGCTTTGCTCTACGAATTACGATTGGCCATAATGAAAGAGCGGCGTGTTGTTATTACAGGAATTGGCGTGATCAGCCCGGTAGGCAATGATCTGTCCACATTCTGGGAAAGCCTGAAGGCCGGGCGGAGCGGGATCGGGCCGATCACGGCGTTCGACACCGCGAAGTTCGACTGCAAGATCGCGGGCGAAGTCCGCGGCTACGATCCGACGCCTTTTTATACCACCCCCAAGGATGTGCGCCGCACGGATCGCTACACGCAATTCGCGGTGGGTGCGGCCAAGATGGCGCTCGAGGATGGAGGCTATGATTTATCCGCGCTTGATCTTGACCGGGTGGGCGTGATGGTTGGCAGCGGGGTCGGAGGCTTGGCCACCATGGAGACGCAGGTCACGCAGATGCTGACCAAAGGTCCGGACCGGACTTCGCCGTTCATGATCCCGATGATGATCAGCAACATGGCGACCGGTTTCATTTCGATGGAGCACGGCTTGCGCGGGCCGAGTATGGCCATCGTCACCGCCTGCGCGACCGCGAACCACTGCATGGGCGAGGCATGGCGCATCATCAAGTTCGGCGATGCCGATGTCATGGTTACCGGCGGTAGCGAGGCCTGCGTGGTGCCGGTGGGGATCGCGGGTTTTACTTCGATGCGCGCGATGAGTTTGCGCAATGACGAACCGGAGAAGGCTTCGCGCCCGTTCGAAAAAGACCGCGACGGATTTGTCATGGGCGAGGGCGCCGGTATCCTTGTCCTCGAGGAGTACGAGCACGCGAAAAAGCGCGGGGCGAAAATTTATTGCGAGGTGGCGGGCTACGGTCTCACCACTGATGCTTACCACATGAGCGCGCCGCTACCCGGAGGTGAGGGTGCGGCCCGCTGCATGGCCATGGCGATGAAGCATGCCAAGGTCAACCCGGAGGAGGTCGACTACATCAATGCCCACGGGACATCGACCCCGGTGGGCGACGTCTGCGAGACCAAGGCGGTGAAGCGTGCCTTCGGCGAGCACGCGCGCAACGGCGGCCTGCTGGTCAGCTCGACCAAGTCGATGACCGGCCATTTGCTCGGGGCGGCCGGCGCGGTGGAGATGGCGGCGTGCGTCATGGCCATGCGCGAGGGCATCGTGCCACCGACGATCAATCTCGACCACCCCGACCCCGAGTGCGATCTCGACTACGTGCCGTTCAAGGCACGGGAGAAGAAGGTGAAGATTGCCATTAGTAATTCGTTCGGGTTCGGCGGCCACAATTCCTCGGTCTTGATCAAGGAGGTCTGAAGGTCTCCGCCATGGCGTCCGCGATCCCTTGCCCGGGCGAATTTCCCGATCTTCCGGCCGAGTTGGCCGCTTTTCGTCCGAAGGTTGCTTTGGTCCTGGGCTCCGGGCTCGGGGGATTCGCCGAGGCTTGCGACCGACTTTTTGCCGTGCCCTACGCGGCGATTCCCGGCCTGCCGCTCTCGGGGGTGCCCGGGCATGAAGGCGAATTCGTGGGCGCCGAATTGGGCGGCGTGCCGATCCTCCTGGCCAAGGGCCGCGTGCATTACTACGAGGGCCACACCCCGCGAGAGGTGGCGGCGCAGGTGCGCCTGATGGCCTCGCTCGGGCCGGAGGTGCTCGTCCTGACCAATGCGGCCGGCACCTTGAATCCGCAGTTTGCCCCGGGAGGATGGATGATGTTGAACGACCACCTGAATCTCACGGCCGCGTCGCCATTGTCGGGCGGCCCGAATTTTTTCGACATGTCGGAAGTTTACGATGCGCGCTGGCGGGACTTGTTTCGCGGTCTGGCGGTCGAGTCCGGCTTGGCTTTGCATGAAGGGGTCTACGCCTGTGTGCCCGGTCCGCAATACGAGACACCGGCGGAGGTGCGTATGCTGCGCACGCTCGGGGCCGATGCGGTGGGAATGTCGACGGTCTTTGAAGCTATCCAGGCCCGTGCGCTCGGTCTGAGGGTGGCGGCTTTTTCCTGCCTGACCAATTGGGCTGCCGGGGTCACCGGTCAACCGCTCTCCCACCAAGAGGTGATGGAAACGGGACGCTCGGCAGCAGCCACGCTGAATGTTCTCCTCGGCAGGGCCATGGCGAAGATGTCCTGAACGGGGTTGCGCCGCTTCTCCTTTCCCCTGCGGTGGGGCGTCTGGTAGCTTTGACCTCTTTATGGCCGAAACCGTCGAAGAGCAGGAGATCAAGGATGTCGATCTCGTGGCGCGCACCCAGGCTGGTGACCCGCGCGCTTTTGACGATTTGGTGCGCAAATACAGCCCCCGCCTCTACGGATTGGTCTATCACATGACGTCCAACCATGAGGATACCAACGACTTGCTGCAGGACGTCTTTGCCAAGGCCTACCGCTCGATCAAAGGTTTCCGGGGCAAATCCAGCTTCTACACCTGGCTCCACACGATCGCCACCAACATGACGATCAACTTCCTGAAAAAGCGGTCCCGGACCTACAATATGAGCCTTGATGACGTCGATAACGGGATTCATCACGACCCGGACTTCATTGAAATGACTTCGGGCCCGGACGCCAGACGAGAAGTGAATCTCAAAGAGCTTCAGCAAAGATTGAACGAGGCTATGATGAAGCTGTCGAATGAGCACAGAGCCGTAGTCACTATGTTTGATATCCAAGGCATGCCACACGCCGAAATCGGCAAAGTCCTCAAGGTTTCCGAGGGCACGGTGCGCTCGCGTCTCTTTTACGCGCATCGCCAACTGCAAAATTACCTGCAGGAATTTTTGGTCAATTAGCCTATGAATACGGACATCCACAAACTTCTTCATCTCAAGCGATACGAGAGACCGACGTCCGATTACTTCGAGCGCTTCCTCGACCAGTTCAACGACCGTCAGCGTTCCGAACTCCTCCGCCAGCCGACCTGGAATCTTCTCTGGGAGCGTCTGGTCGGGGTCTTCCCCGAGTTCCGTGTCCCGAATTTGGCTTATGCCGGGGTGGCCGCTGCGGCCGTCGTGCTGTCCACCTTCATTCTTGTCACCCAGAAAGACACCGCGCTGACCGGTCCCGGTCTGGCCCTTAATGATCCCCGCCCTACGGTCAACGTCCTGCCGCCCGGCAACGGCGACATTCGCTTCCCTGTCTCCTCCCGTTCTGAATTTCCCCCGCACTATGTGCTCGAGGCCCGGCCGGTGAGTTATGAGTCGCCCTACAGCTTTTAGTTGGTGCGCCGTGCTGGCGGGCGTGGCCTTGGCCAGCCTGGCCGCAGCTGATCCGGCGGGGCCCCCGCAGCCTCGCAAGGTGGATGGCGCCACCATGGCGGATGCCATCCAGGCCACCGTGAGCAAAGTTTTCGAGTCCGCAGTTCCTTCCGTTGTGCGGGTCGAGTCGGATGACGAACTTGGCAAGATTTCCGGCACTGGTTTCTTTGCCGATGCGACCGGCACCATTTATACGCTGGCTTCGGTGGTTGGCGACGGGCTGAGTATTTCCGTCACGCGCGGAGACCGACGTTGGCCGGCCAAGTTGCTGGCCAAAGACCCGCGAAGCGGCATCGCCTTGATTAAGGTCGACGAAGCCGGGGCGACGCCTTTTCTCCAGAAGGGCGAGTGCCGGGCGGTGAAAGCTTCCTCCGCCCTCGTGGTGGTCGGCTTTCCCTTCGACCATGACGTCTCGCCGAGCTTCGGCCTCGCGGGCGGTCTTGACCGGAAGTCGCAGGGAAAATTTTTTACCACCATGCATATCCGGGCGAATATTCCGGTGCAGCGCGGTCAGGGCGGCAGCCCCGTGCTCAACCTCGACGGCCAGGTGGTCGGCGTGTTGGTCAGCGGGCTCGAATCCGGCGCCGGGTGCTTTGTCCTTCCCATCCGCGCCGCCGAGAAAGTGCGTCAAGATGTGGTGCGATTCGGCGACGTGCGTCGTGGATGGGCCGGTGTGACCGTGCAAGAAATGCCGGTCGCGGTGCAGGGCTCGCACCTGATGATTGACAGAGTCGACCCAAACGGTCCGGCTTTCAGCCAGTTCCGTTCAGGCGACGTTCTCTTGCAAGTGGGTGACATCGCCACCCGCAACCCGGAGGATGCCCTCGACGCCGCTTTCTTCCTGACCGCCGGCGAACCGGTGGCTGTCCGCATCGCCCGAGGGGAAGAAGTCTTCGACCTGCCACTGACACCGGTCGAGCATCCGCTTGACCTCGGCAATGAACTCCAGGCCCTCGGGCCCGGCAGCCTGATGGCACCCTGAGCGCTGCGCCCGGCCTTTGTTCCTTCTCTCGCATCTTGTTGCTCGCGCCCCCTCCACGGCACAGAGCGGGCGTCTCACCCTTCGCTGAAGACCCCCATGGCGCGGAATTTGTCGTAGCGCGCGGCCAGAAGTTGGGCCGGTGACTCTTTGCCCAAAGTGTCGAGGTTTTCCAAGAGCGTTTTTTTGAGCAGTGCCGCCGCGCCTTGGTGGTCGTGGTGGGCTCCACCCTGCGGCTCGGGCACCACTCCGTCGACCAGTCTGAGTTCCATTAGGTGGGGAGCGGTCAGCTTGAGGGCCTCGGCGGCTTCCGGGGCATGGCTCCGGTGTTTCCAAAGGATGGCGGCGCAGCCTTCGGGACTGATCACCGAATAGTAGGCGTTTTCCATGATGAGCACGCGGTCGGCCACACCGATGCCCAGAGCGCCGCCGGAGCCGCCCTCCCCGATGACCACGGCAACAATGGGCGTCTCGAGCAGCATCATTTCCCGCAGGTTTACCGCGATGGATTCCGCGATGTGTCGTTCCTCCGCCCCGATGCCGGGAAAGGCGCCGGGCGTGTCGACCAGGGCGACGATGGGAAGGCCGAACTTGGCCGCGAGCCGCATGACGCGCAACGCTTTGCGGTAGCCTTCGGGGTGGGCACTGCCGAAGTTGCGGAGAATATTTTCCTTCGTGTTGCGGCCCTTCTGATTGGTCACCACCGCGACGGGACGTCCGTCGATTTTGGCCAGCCCGCAGGGCATTGACGCATCGTCGCCAAAGAGGCGGTCGCCGTGCAGTTCGGTGAAGTCTTCAAAGCACAGCCCGAGGTAGTCCAGGGCGAATGGTCGTGCCGTGTGGCGGGCGATCTGCACGCGCTGCCAGGCGGTGAGGTTCCCGTAGATTTCCTTTTTCAGTGCACCGATCTTTTTCTCGATCTTGCCGACTTCCGAGTCGCCCCCCAGATCCGACCCGTTGGCTTTGTCGCGCAACTTTTGCAACTGTTCCTCCAGATCGGCGATAGGTTTTTCGAAATCCAGCGGTTGGACTTTCATCGGCAAGCATTCTGGCCGGATGGCCGCGTTGTGGCAGCACAAAAAACGGCCCACGGACTGATCTCCCAGTCTCCGGTTCGGGGTGATGCGGGATTCCATCCGCCTGTTCAGTCGCTAAGCTCAAGACATGGCTTCCTTCCTTGTTGCGCGCTACCATCGTTGCGGAAGGCCCGGCGAAGTGCTTCAGGTTGATCAAGTCACCGCAGTGCCGCCGCGGGAGCATGAGGTCACCGTGGGCATGTTCTGCGCGCCGATCAACCCGGCGGATCTCAATAGGATCGAAGGCAAGTATGGCGAGGCGAGGGATTTGCCCGACGTGCCGGGCAGCGAGGGTTGCGGGCGGGTGGTAGCCGTGGGTGCGGGCGTGGACCGGGCCTGGGTCGGCCGGAAGGTGCTCGTTGATGGCCAAGCCTGGCGGGAGTCGGGCAACTGGCCGCTGGACTGTGTGGTCGCCGTTCCGGATGGACTGGCGACGGACCGTGCTGCCGTGCTGCGGGTCAACCCGCCGACTGCTTGGCTCCTTTTGCACCAATTTGCCGCCCTCCAGCCCGGTCATTGGGTCCTGCAGAATGCGGCGACCTCGGCGGTTGGACGGGCGGTGATCGAAATCGCGCACCAGCGTGGTTGGAAAACACTCAATGTGGTCCGGCGGGCCGCTGCGGCGGAGGAACTCCGGGCGCTTGGCGCCGATGCGGTGGTGGTCGATGACGAAGACATGGGGGCCGCCGCGAAGGACGTGCTCGGCGGGGCCGTTCCGCGGCTCGCTTTGAATGCGGTTGGCGGGAGTTCTGCCACCCGGCTGGCCGGACTGCTGGCCTCCGGTGGCACGCTGGTCACTTACGGCGCGATGAGCAAGGAGGCGCTGAAAATCCCCAACGGATTCCTCATTTTTCGCGATCTGGTTTTTCGCGGCTTTTGGCTCACCCGCTGGTTGCGCGCCGCACCGCCGGACCAAGTCAGCTCCCTTTTCGACCAAATTTTCCGATGCGCGGCCTCCGGATGTTTCGCGCCACGGGTCGTTGCGGAATTTCCGCTCGGGGAGGTATCGGCCGCCGTGACTCGTGCGGAGGAGGGTGGGGGCAAGGTGTTGTTGCGGCTCGGGGGATAAAAGAACGGACGGCCTCTTCGTCCCCATCTTCACGCCGTGAAACGTTTCGACATCGCCGTGCGGTCGCGCTAACCACAAGGGCTTGCCCATGAGCGCTCCGCACCTCGACGTCCGCTATATCGCCAATTTGGTCCGCTTGCGATTGACCGAAGAAGAAGTCGCCGAATTGCAACCGCAACTCGACCATGTTCTCTCTTACATCGAGCAACTCGACGAGGTGAACGTCGACGGCATCGAACCGACGGCCCATGCTTCGGCCGTTTACAATGTTTTCCGCGCCGACCTGCCGCGCGATGGTTTTACCCAGGAGCAGGCCACGGCCAATGCCCCGCATTCCGGCAACGGGCTTTTTCTCGTGCCCAAGGTGGTGGAGGGGTGATGACTCTTGAGGGACTGACTATCGCCAAGGCCCGCCGCTTGATCCAAGCCGGCGAATTGTCCCCTGTGCAACTGGTTGATGCGGTCCAGGCCGCGATTGAACGGACCGATCCGGCCGTCGGCGGTTACCTTTCACGCGATTACCAGCGGGCCCGGGCCTTGGCGGAAAAGAGCGACATCACTTTGCCGCTCGGCGGGATTCCGGTGGCGATCAAGGACGTGATTAATGTCGAGGGCGAACCTTGCACCTGTGCGTCGCAAATTCTCCAAGGCTACGTCGCGCCCTATGATGCCACGGTCATCACCAAGCTGCGCGCCGCGGGGGCCATTCCTTTCGGCCGCACCAACATGGACGAATTCGCCATGGGCTCATCCACCGAGAATTCCTCGATCCAGATCACGCGCAACCCACGCGATCCGGAGCGTATTCCGGGCGGCTCGAGCGGAGGCTCCGCCGCGGTGGTGGCGGCGGATGAAGCGCTGGCCTCGCTCGGTTCGGACACCGGCGGTTCGATCCGCCAACCCGCGGCCCTTTGCGGTTGCGTCGGGATGAAGCCGAGCTACGGACGCGTCTCGCGCTACGGTCTGGTTGCTTTTGCCTCCTCGCTCGACCAGATCGGACCTTTCACCCACACGGTGGAGGATGCGGCCCTCGTGCTGCAGGCCATGGCCGGCCACGATCCGTTGGACTCCACTTCGCTCGACCTGCCGGTGCCGGATTACTCGGCCACGCTCAACGATGGGGTCAAGGGCCTGAAGCTTGGCGTGCCCAAGGAGTACTTCATCGAGGGGATGGACTCCCAGGTGGAGGCACGGGTGCGGGCGGCCATCGAGGTCTACCGCGGCCTGGGCGCGGAAATTGTCGAAGTCTCCCTGCCGCATACCAAATATGCGGTGGCCGACTACTACATTATTGCCACGGCGGAAGCCTCGGCCAACTTGGCCCGCTTCGACGGCGTGCGTTACGGGAAGCGCGCCTCCGCGCCGCGCGACCTGGCCGACCATTACGGACGCACCCGCGGCGAGGGCTTCGGCAAGGAAGTGAAACGCCGGATCATCCTCGGCACCTATGTGCTGAGTAGTGGCTATTATGACGCTTACTACCTCCGCGCGCAGAAAGTCCGCACCCTCATCCGCCGCGATTTCGAAGAAGCCTTCCAAAAAGTCGACGGCCTCCTCTCTCCGACCTCGCCGGTGCCCGCTTTCAAGATCGGCGAGCGCATGGCCGACCCGCTCCAGATGTATCTGGCCGACATCTTCACCATCGCGGCGAATCTGGCCGGCATTTGCGGGATCAGCATTCCCTGCGGTGATGCCGAGGTGGACGGCAAGAAATTGCCGGTCGGGTTGCAAATCATGGCTCCGGCCTTTGCAGAGGCCCGCCTCTTGCGCATGGCCCGTGCTTACGAGACGGCCCGCTTAGCCTGATCAGTTCGCGCCGACAATTTCCTCGATTTTTGCGAGGACCCCTTGCGGCGACTCCCACTCGTTGTCCGCTTGGGCCGTGACGGCGTTTCCCTTGTTGTCGATCAGCACGAGGTAGGGGATGCCGCTCGAACCGAATTTCCGGAATGTCTCGCTCTGCGCCTGGTCGAACTTCACCGCCGGCCAGGGCATGTTGTCACCCTTGATGTATTCCTCCATGGCCGCTTGGTCGCGGTCCGAGCTGACGAAAACCAACTCGAAGTCCGGGTGCTTGGGTTTGAAGTTATTGTACCATTCGACGAGCTTCGGGGTGAACATACGGCAGGGCGGGCACCAATGGGCCGAAAAATAAAGCGCGGTGTATTCCGGCGATCCTTCCACGGAGGGTCCGGCCAGGTCGCCTTTGATCCCGTCGAAAAAGTTAGCCTGCGCGGGCGGGACGGCGACCAGGGCTGCGGCAAGCATGGAGAGGAGATGTTGAGTTTTCATACGTTGGGAAATTGCACCCGGTCGTAGCCCTTGGCAACCCTTGGGTGAGGTTTCAGAGGCGGTTGGCCGTTGTTTTTCCCCCCGATGGGACGATAGTGCCCCCATGATTTTGCGGGTCGCCTTGCTTCTCTTGGCCTGCCTCGTAACCGCGGTAGCCGGCCCGATCGTTCGCGAGGCGGGGGCCATTTACCTCTCCGATTTTCAGGAGAAACTGCCGCGGTTCCGTCTGGCCGGCCCCGCGCCTTGCTACTTTGAGGTTTCCATGCAGCGCTATGCGGGGACGCTGCGTTTTCCGCAGGCGGTGCAATTGGACGCTATCTCGGCTGGGGGCTTGCTCCGCGTGCGCGGCAATGCCCAGCAGGGTGGGGTGGCGGCGTGGATCGAGCCGCACTATGTCACGGGTCTTCCCGAGAACTACCTCGAAGTCGCCGCGCGCGCCGAGCAGCGGCGCCGTGACGTGGAGGAACTCATTGCCCGCAAGGAGGTGGCCATTGGGATGTCGCTCGACGAAGTCACGCGCAGTCTGGGCAAGCCGCAGAAGCGTTCGAGCAAGACCGGGCCCGAAGGGTCCACGCAAACCTACGAATACGTGAAATACAAACTGATCCCGCAGACCGTTTACACGCCGTCCTACGTGCAGTCTCTTACCGGCTCCCGGCCCGATCCGCGCGCCAAACTCGAGAGGGTGGTGGTGCGCAGCGGCTACGGCTACGACGCTTCGACCGTCTATTTGAAAGTTCCGGTCGGCACGACCACCGTCGGTTTTGTCAACGGCTTGGTCGAAAGGGTGGAGGAGTCCGAGGGCACCCTGACCGGGGCCAACGCCTCAATCGTCGTGCCGCCGATCAATCTCGTCTGGTAGCACCATCCGGGCTTTACAAAGCCCGCGCCCGGGAGCATTCCGGTGGGGATGGATGCGATGTCCGATTTCCTCCAGGCCCGCTACGAGGTGCGGCGGGCGGACGGCACCGAGTTCGGCCCGGTGAGCGCGTGGACTTTAGCCGAGTGGCGTGAGAGCCAGCGCATCTTTGATTCGGATGAGATCCGGCGGATCAATGGTCAGACCGACCGAGATTGGGTCGTGCTACGCGAATCGCTGTTCCTGCGCAATCTACCGGACGAGCCCCTCGGTTGGGGCGGCGAATCCTGAATTTTCCCCTTGCCGTGACCCCGCATCGCGAGATCATCTTGAGAGGCGCTTTGCGGGTGTAGTTCAATGGTAGAACGGCAGCTTCCCAAGCTGCATACGAGGGTTCGATTCCCTTCACCCGCTCCCTTTCCATTCTCGCAAAAAACACTCTTAAAACCCTTGCAGGCAAGGGGTTTGCGATAATGCTCACGAAAAGCCATTCGGAGCAAAACGTGCAAGTTTCATCATCTCTTTGTCAGGAATTGTCAGGAAAGTCGGCCCTCACTCTTCCCCCCATCCCTGCCGCCCTCGAGGCCATCGGGTGCGGCTGGCGAAGTGCCCTTGCCTTTCGTCATTGCCCCACTTGGGGGAGCGGCTGTATCGTCCGCGCTTCAATCAATGAGGACAACGTCCCGACTCACCGCCGCAGCTGTCTTATTTGCCGCGTTCACTCTCGTCTATAATCTGAAGGCCCAGCAGTTGGTCACGATCGAGACGGTGACGGTAGGCGATGCGGGCAACGCCGCGGACACCACCATCGCTGGCTTTGGCGCGGTGGCCGATGTCTTCGCCATCGGCAAATACGAAGTGACCATCGGGCAATACACCACCTTTCTCAATGCGGTGGCGGCGACAGATACTTACTCGCTCTACAACCCGGGTATGACAACGGACCAGAACGTTGCTGGAATTACCCGGGCCGGAAGCAGCGGGAGTTTTTCCTACTCGGCGATCGGCAGCGACAACCGCCCCATCACCTACGTGAGTTGGTTCGGCGCTGCGCGTTTTGCCAACTGGATGAACAACGGCGCGACCACTGGCGCGAGCACGGAGACCGGGGCCTACACGCTCAACGGAGCGACCAGCGGCATCATCACCAAAAACGAAGGGGCGACTTGGTGGATTCCTGCAGAAGATGAATGGTACAAAGCGGCCTACTACAAGAGCGGCGGGACCAATGCGGGTTATTGGCGGTATCCCACGCAGAGCGATCTTGCCCCGGGCAACACGATCGGCGGGACGCCCAATCTGGCCAACTATTACAACGGTGTATACTCTGTCACGCAGTCAGGGGACTACTCCAGTTCAACAAACTATCTCACCGATACCGGTGAGTTCAGCGGCAGCGCCAGTGCTTATAACACTTACGATCAAGGGGGCAATGTGTGGGAGTGGAACGATGCGGTAGTGGATGATTCGACACGGGGCTTGCGTGGAGGAGCCTGGCGCTATGACGGCCAAGGCATCAACTATCTACAGGCCTCCATCCGCGGCCACTACGATCCAACTCTCGAGTTCGGCAGCGTCGGCTTCCGCTTGGCCAGCGTTCCAGAACCCTCGGCATACGCACTGCTTTTGCTGGCCGGAGCGGGGTGGCTGCTTTGGAAGCGCCGGAAGGCTACCCTTTGACCTTTGGTTCTTTGCCTTTTGCCGGCGCCGTGGATGACGAGGAGACGGCGGTAGAGCAACAGGTTGACCGGCAGGAAACAGCGGAAAATCTCGGCCATGGGGGATGGGTCTTTCTGGACAAGCCGAGGACTGCGGAGTTTGCTTACCCCGCTCTATGATTAAATCACAAACTCTGATGCCTTTTGTCGCGGCGCTCTTTGCCGTCTTCACCCTTAGTCCAAACCTCCAAGCAGAGTTGATCACCTTCGGCAGCGGTGCCAACACATTCCAGATCGACTTCCTTACCATAGGAGACGCGGGCAATGCGGCTAATGCGATCGGCTACGGCGCGGTGCCTTACGAATATCGCGCGAGCACTTACGAGATCACCCAGAACGCCATCACCAAGGCCTCGGCCAGCGGGATGCTCCATGTGACGGCGGGCGCATGGACAGGCAATCAACCGGCGGCTAACATCAGTTGGTATGAGGCAGCAGCCTTCGTCAACTGGCTCAACACGAGCACGGGAAAGACGGCGGCTTATGATCTGGCATGGGACGGTTCCGCATGGAGCATGAATCTGTGGAGCAGTGGCGATGCGTGGCAGGCCGGCGGAGAAAATCTTTACCGCAACAAAAATGCCTCCTATTTTCTGCCCAGCGACAACGAGTGGTATAAGGCGGCGTACTACAAGGGCGGCGGGACCAATGCGGGCTATTTTCTCTATCCGACGGCAAGCAGCAGCGTCCCGACGGCGGTGGCTAGCGGGACTGGTGCGGGCACGGCGGTTTACAATAACGCTGCCTCGTTTCCGGCCACAGTGGACAGCGCTGGAGGTTTGAGCCCGTATGGAACGATGGGCCAAGGCGGCAATGTCTTTGAGTGGAATGAAAGTGCTTTTGACGGAACAAATAGCTCGTCGTCCGAGAATCGCGCGATCCGCGGTGGCTTCTGGTTCGGCACCGAGATCCAATTGCGCTCCAATTTAGGCCGCGACAGCGTCGACCCGACGTTCCAGACCAACTTCTTCGGTTTTCGTGTCGCGAGTGTCCCTGAACCCTCGACCTACGTGCTGGTGTTGATGGGAGCAGGAGCGTTGTATCTTTGGAAGCGCCGGAAGAGTTCCCTTTGATCTTTGGCCCTTTGCCCTTTTCCTGTGGTGAGGTGGAAAGCCCGCCACAGGCCAGCCTCGCGCAAAGATTTCGCATCCTTACAGGTAGGCAAGGCAACCTTTGATTTCGTTAGTGGACACGCAGGGAAGCATCGGTCTGTTTCGGGCACTTCCGCGTCAAGAAAGAGTAAGTTGTCCTTACCCGGGGGGAGGACTATCGGCAAGCAAACCACTTGCGATGAAGCGCATCGACCTGACGGCGCACGGCTTGATTGTTGGCGATGGTCGGAGTGAAGCCGGGATCAGTTGCGCGGGGTGGCCAAAGGGCAATTACTCGGACCAGCCAACCGGAAGATTGAGTCGGTGCGCTGGCTGGTGCGCATCGGTAAAGACCGAAATCTGTTGAGCGCAGCGCAATGCGCGTTCAGCTGCCGGCAGCGACCATTGGTCTCTCATCGTTTTCTTTTGTTTTTGGCCGTTAAGTTGTTATCTATCGCGTTCTCTCCCTTGGCTCAGGGCCAAAGCGCAGGCCAAGGGCAATCCGCTTCACCCGATGCACTAATCTTGAACGGATGAAGCCAAGAAATAGTCCCACCATCACGATGCACCGATCAGTCCTCTCTTTCCTGCTCATCCTGCCTACTCTCGCTCCCGCCATGGAAGCCCGTCCGCCCAAAATCGAGCAACCGCCACCGCTTATTCCCATGCGGGATTTTTTCCGCAATCCGGAGGGCGCGTCCTATGAAGTCAGTCCGGGCGGCGATTACATTTCTTGGCTGGCGCCGTGGCAAAGCCGCCTCAATGTTTTCGTCCAACCGGTTGATGGAAGCGGCCAGCCGCGGCGGCTGACCGACGCAACCGAGCGCGACATCGCCGGGTACTTCTGGGCGGCCAAGGATCAGATTGTCTACTTGCAGGACGACGGCGGGGACGAGAATTTCCATCTCTACGCGGTCAACGCCGACGGTGCCAGCCGCCGCGACCTCACGCCGTTTCCCGGGGTGCGGGTCGGCGTGGTCGACGACTTGCGTGATGATGAGGACCACCTTCTGATCAGCATGAACAAACGCGATGCGCGTGTCTTCGACGTCTTCCGCCTCAACACCCGCGACGGCACGATGAAACTGGTCGCGGAAAACCCCGGCAGCGTCTCCTCCTGGATCACGGACCACGACGGGCAAGTACGGGCCGCGGTGCAGACCGACGGCGTCAATACCGAGCTGCTGACCCGCGCCACGCCGGACGAGCCGTTCAAAAAGGTGCTCAGCACCAATTTCCGCGAAAGCGCCGATCCGCTCTTCTTCACCTACGACAACAAGGATCTTTATGCCTCGTCCAATATCGGCCGCGACAAAGCGGCCATCGTGCGCCTTGATCCGGCCACGGGGAGGGAAGAGGAAGTCATCTTCGACCATGCCGAGGTCGACGTCGGCACTTTGGTCGGTTCGGACAAGCGCAAGGTGATCACCGCCACCGTTTTCACCCGCGACAAACAGGAATATCATTTTTTCGACCCTTGGCGGCGCGACCTCCAAGCCAAGCTGGAGAAAAAGCTCCCCGGTCAGGAAGTCGTGCTCACTTCGATGAACCGCGAGGAGGACAAGTTCATCGTCCGCACCCACGGCGATCGGTCGCGCGGCGCGTTTTACTACTATGACAACCAGAGGGATGAGCTCCGCAAGCTGGCCGAGGTGTCCCCTTGGCTTGATGCGGAAAAGCTCGCCCCGATGGAGCCGGTGCGCATCCCGGCCCGCGACGGCCTCAAGTTGCCCGCCTATCTGACCCTGCCGCCCGGCATGGAGGCAAAGAATTTGCCGGTCGTGTTGCTTGTGCACGGTGGTCCGTGGGCCCGGGATGCTTGGGGTTTCGATTCCGAGGCGCAATTTTTGGCCAACCGCGGTTATGCCGTTTTGCAGGTCAACTTCCGCGGATCGACCGGCTACGGCCGTGAGTTCTGGGAGAAAAGTTTCAAGCAGTGGGGCAAAGCGATGCAGGATGACTTAACTGATTCGGTCAAGTGGCTGGTCGACCGCGGCATCGCCGATCCCCGGCGGATCGCCATCTATGGTGGCAGCTACGGCGGTTATGCCGCGCTGGCCGGCATGGCCTTCACTCCGGAGGTCTATGCGGCGGGGATCAGCTTCGTCGGGCCCTCGAACCTTTTCACCTTGCTGGCCAGCGTCCCACCGTACTGGGAGCCCTACCGTCAAATGCAGTATGAAATGATCGGCAACCCGGAGACGGAGAAAGATCTGCTCACGGCGGCATCGCCGCTTTTTTCGGCGGATAAAATTACCTCCCCCTTGCTCATTGCCCAGGGGGCGAACGATCCGCGGGTCAAGCAAGCCGAGAGCGACCAAATTGTCGCAGCGCTCCAGGCCCGCGGCATCGATGTTCCCTATATCGTGAGGGACAACGAAGGACACGGTTTCGGCAACGAGGAAAACCGGCTTTATTTTTTCCGCGCCATCGAGCGTTTCTTGGCCAAGCATCTCGGCGGTCGCGCCGAGCAAAGCGACGAGAAGATTCCGGAGTTGGAGGGAACCGATGTGAAAGCCAAAGGCTGAGGCGGGAGAGGGTTGGCCGGTTCGCGGCTAATAAAGTGCCCGAAGCAGGCCGCCGCCAGCCGCCAAGCCGATGACCGCGGGGATGGGCCAACGGCGCCCGACCAAAAGCCACAGACTCAGGCCGGTGATAGTAGCGTAGAGCATCGCTGGTTGGTCCGGGGCGAAAACGCCCGCGGCAAACCAAACGGCAAGGCTGGCGATCACTCCGACCACGGCCGCCGTGATGGTGTTGAGGATGGTGCGGGCTTGTGGATTCTCGGCCAGTCGTTCGACCAAAGGCGCACCGGCCAGAATGAAAAGAAAACTCGGGACAAAGGTGACCCACGCGGTGACTAGCGCACCCAGGGTGGCCATGACCCAAGGGCTGAGTGGCGCCGGATGGTTCCACCCGGCGAGGAATCCGGCGAAGGGGAGCACTTTGACCAAAGGTCCGGGCAAGGCTTCGGCCAGGGCAAGGCCATCCTTCATCGCGGTGGCCGAGAGCCAACCAGCCTGATTGACCGCATGGTCGGCCACATAAGGCAGCACGGCGTAGGCACCCCCGAAGGTGACCACCGCGACTTTGCTGAAGAAAAATCCGAGCGACGCGAGCAAGCCGTCCCACCCGAAGGCTGCGCCGGCCAGCACAACCGGGGCCCACCATGCGAGGAGTCCGAGGCTGAGGGTGCGCCACGGCACGGAAGTGCGCTGGGTGGTGGCGGTTGCCGTCGCGGTGTTCGCTGCGACGAGATTGTCCACCACCCCCATGGCGATTGCGGCGAGGACAATCCACGGGAAGGGGACTTGGTAAAACTGCATGGCCAGAAAAGCCGCCGCGGCCGGCAGCCAAGCACGCGTGCCGCGTAAATGATGCCGCGCCATGCGGACCAACGCAGCGAGGATGACGGCGAGCACGGCCGGTCGCACCGTGCCGAAAAGCGTTTGCACCCAATCGAGTTGGCCAAACATGGCGTAAAGCCCCGCCGCCAGCCAGACGAGCAGGACGGCCGGAAGGACAAAGAGCGCGCCGGCGGTGAGGGCTCCGCGCAGCCCATGCAGCTTCCAACCGGCATAAATCACCAGTTGGTGCGCTTCCGGACCGGGGAGCAGCATGCTGAAGCTCAGCCCGGCGGAAAATTGGGGTGGAGTCAGCCAACGCCGGCGCTCGACCAACTCTTCGCGCAGGATGGCGATCTGGCCGGCCGGACCACCGAAGCTCATCCAGCCCAACCGGGCGAAGAAGCGCCGCGCCTCGGCCCAGTCGGGAATCGCTTTGTCTTGGCAATGATCTGGCATCTTTTTATGCTTCCCAGTCGAATATCACCACGTCATGGCCGAACTCGAAAACAAATACCCTGAAAACGTTACCGGCAGTTTTTTCGTCGATGATCAATGCATCGATTGTGACCTCTGCCGCGAAACGGCCCCGGCCAATTTTACGCGGAGCGATGACGGTGGTTACTCTTACGTTTACAAGCAGCCCGGCACGCCCGAGGAAGAGGCGCAATGCAAAGAGGCAATGGAAGGCTGTCCGGTCGAGGCGATCGGCGATAACGGCTCCTAAGGCCGCATCCGGGCGGTTTTTTTCTCGACCCTCCACTGACATGAGTCGCTGGGCTAACACCGTGATGGCCGAGTGGCGGCGCTACCGTGAGCCGCGCGATCCGGATCAGCGCACTTCCATCCTTGCCGAGGCCCTGCGCGGACTTCTCCCCAAACTCGGCTTGGGCCAGTCGCTCGACGAGCACGCCGTCCGGCGCGCCTGGGTCGGGCTGGTCGGGCCTTTTATTGCGGGTCAATCCGCACCCGACCGCATCCGCGGCGGCATCCTTTATGTGCGGGTGCACCAATCCAGCGTGCGCTTTGAATTGGAGCGCGTCTGGAAAAGCGAGATCGAGACAAAACTGGCCGCCGAATTCGGGCCGGACAAAATCCGTTCGGTCAAATTTTTCAGCTGATCATGTTGCGCAACCTCCTCCTCGATTGGTCGGGCACGCTGGTCGACGATTTGCCGCCGGTCATCGGCGCGACCAATTACGTGCTCGAGCAATTCGGCAAGCCCGCGCTGACCCGTGACGAATTCCGCCGGCATTTCCGCCTGCCCTTCACCGAGTTCTACGAGGAATTTCTCCCCGATATTCCACTCGTCGAGCTGGACGCGCTTTTCCACCGCCGCTTTGTCGAGATCCAGGACGAAGTGACGCCTCTGCCCGGGCTCTACGAGTTCCTCGATTTCTGCCGGGCCAGCGGGCGCCGTCTTTTCCTCCTCAGTGCGATGAAGCAGGAGCATTTCGACGTGCAGTCGGCCAAGCTCGGTCTGCGTCATTATTTCGAGCACCCCTATGCTGGGGTGACCGACAAGCGGGCCAAGATCGGCTCGATCCTCGAGACGCACGGGTTGCTCCGCGGCGAAACGGCCTTCGTCGGCGACATGATCCACGACGTCGAGACCGCGCGTCACGGCGGCGTGATGAGCATCGCCGTGCTCACCGGCTACGATTCCATCGAGAAACTCACGCCGGCGAAACCCGATGTCGTCGTTTCCTCGCTCGATGCCTTGCGTCGCCTCTTGCAGGATCCGCGGGACTTGGCCCGCGGGGCGGCGGACTGCATACGTATCCACGGCCTCGAGGTGCAGACGCGCATCGGGGTGGGGGAAGAGGAGAGAGCGCGACCGCAGAGGCTTGTTCTCGATGTCATGCTCGAAACGGATTTCCGCGGGGCGCAGGACGACATCGCCCGCGCCACCGACTATGCTGCGGTGGCTGCGTGGCTGACGGCGGAATGTGAACGCCGTGAGGTGCGTCTGCTCGAAACGCTTTCCGAGGATCTGGCCGCCGGCTTGCTGGAGGGGTTCCCGCACGTCGACGTGGTTGTGCTCGAGATTCGCAAGTTTGTCCTGCCGGACACGGAGAGCGTTTCCGTCCGTGTGCGCCGCAGTCGGTAGGGCGAGGCCTCCCGGAGGCCCCGCCCTACCTTGTGGGCTGGCGTTCTGGTAGGTATGGTCGTCAGCCATGCGCATTTTGGTCAGCGGTGTCTGCGGCTTCGTCGGGTCCGAGTTGGCGCTCGGATTTCGCAAGGCCGGGCACGAGGTTTGCGGCTTCGACAATTTCAGCCGTCGAGGAAGCGAATTGAATCGACCGCGCATCGAGGAGGCGGGTGTCGAGTTCTGGAAGGGCGACGTGCGCAATGAAGCCGACTTGGAGCGCGTGCGCGGGATCGATTGGGTCATCGCCGCCGCGGCCAACCCGAGTGTGCTGGCCGGGGTCGATGGCAAGACCGGGAGCAAGGAACTGCTTGAGCACAATCTTTGGGGTACGGTCAACCTGCTCGAAGTCTGCAAGCGCGAGCAGGCCGGCTTGATCCTGCTCAGCACAAGTCGTGTTTATTCGATCGATGCTTTATGCGCCTTGCCGGTCGTGGCGAAGGACGGGGCTTTCGCCCTGCCCGAAGCGCTGGCCGCAGTCGGACCGCAGGGAGTGACCGAAGAATTCTCCACGGCCGCGCCGATCTCGCTTTATGGGGCGAGCAAATTGGCCAGCGAGCAGATCGCCTTGGAATATGGCTCGGCTTTCGGTTTTCCCGTGTGGGTCAACCGCTGCGGGGTGATGGCCGGCGCGGGGCAATTTGGCAAGCCCGACCAGGGAATCTTCAGCTATTGGATCCACAGTTGGGCGCAGCGTGCTCCACTCAAATACATCGGCTTCGGCGGCACCGGTCACCAAGTGCGCGACTGCCTGCACCCGCATGACCTCCTTGCCCTTTTGCTCAAGCAAATGGCTGCGGGTGCGCGCGCCGGACGCCGGATTCTCAACGTGGGCGGCGGGGCAGCTTCGACCCGGTCGCTCCGGCAGTTGTCTGATTGGTGCGGGCGGGAATTCGGGGCGCACGAGGTGGCGGTCGACTTGTCCCCCCGGCCCTTTGACCTGCCCTGGGTGGTGCTCGATGCAGCCTGCGCGGGTCAGGAATGGGACTGGCGTCCGGAGAAGACGGTGGACGAGATTTGCCAGGAGATTGCCCGGCATGCCCGCGAGCATCCGGAGTGGTTGGAAGTTTCTCGGGGTTGACCATGGCAGCTGACTATCAGCTGCAGTTGGCCCTACTCGGTCAGGCGGATGAATTCGCCCTCTGGCTGACGCCGGGGGAAAGGGACCGGGCGGCGTGTTTGTCCGAAGGTCCATTGCGCACGCGCTTTGTGGTCTCGCGCGGTCTGCGGCGGCAGATGTTGTCCGCCTGCACCGGTCGTCCGGCCCAAACCCTCGAATTCGAGGAGGATGGGACGGCCAAGCCGCGCTTGGTCGATGGTGAAGGTTGGGACTTCAACCTTTCCCACGCCGGCGAGCATGTGGCTGTCGTGGTCCGGCGCGGCGCGGTCGGGATCGATCTCGAACATCATGGCAAGGTGCGGGACCAAGAAGGGATTGTTTCCCGCTACTTCCATCCCGACGAGGCGCAGGCTTGGCAATGCCTGCCGGCAGAACTTCAGGCTGGGGCTTTCTTCCGGCTGTGGTCGGCGCGTGAGGCCGCGATGAAGTGTGCCGGTTTGGGGCTAGCCCGGGGAATCCGGGTAACCCGGATCGACCCGGGTTTTATCGAGACCGGCGCAGCCATGGCAAGGGTGGGGGAAGAGATTTTTGCGGTCAATGTCTTGGCAGCCCCAGCCGATTGCACCTTGGTTGTCGCGACCTCACCGGCGGATGATTGATGAGACGGTCGCCGGGACCGGCCGAGGCTGCCACGATCATTATTGACCAAGCAGGTTTGCCGGGAACGGCTCTGCCTCCGACGGCAGGTCAAGGCCAGCACAGGTCCGCGGTTCGGTTGTGGCCATCGGAGGATGCCGGGGGAAAATTTACCTGTTCCCATCATGAACCTGTTCACCCTGGCGGGAGGCGCAGCCGTCTTGGGGGAAAACACTTGTCAAGACGTGATGGGGCCTTTAACTACTAAAGCTCATCCGCTTGGAATCTCGAAACTGTCCTGCAGTCTCCTTCCGGCGGTTGACGCGCCGCGGGTGTAGCTCAGTTGGTAGAGCACTTCCTTGCCAAGGAAGATGTCGCGAGTTCGAGTCTCGTCACCCGCTCCCCCCCTTCATCACCAACGCTTTATGCAATGCGGGGGCTGTAAGAAGGTCAAAAGCATAGAAAAAGCATAACACCCCGTGCCCGTGATCCAGGCGTTCAAGCGTGTGGGCCCGCGTGTGGAATTGCCTAGCCCCCAGCATGAAGGCTGCCGCCGGGAAGGCGCCGGCAGGGTTTAAGCGTCACCTCGACCCTCTTTATGAGTGGAACGCCCAAAAAATGTCCGCGGCTATAACCTACAACCATAGTTTGGCCCTTACCGCTCTCTTTCAAAACGTGCCACGTTGCGGCTACTTGCGGCGCCATCGGCCGCGAAAGCTCTCTCGCTGGGGGCACAAGGGAACCTTCTGGCGCCCGTGAGCGGGGGGAGTTGGCGACTTCCACCCTTGGCGCGCAAATTTATTGCGATGATCTGAAGTAAATAAGGACCCCATGATTTGCCATAACTTGCAGGACGAAAAAAGGGGAAGGAGGGCCGAAAACGGACTAAGTTTTTCCCGATCGTCGACGGTCCCCGTTCTCCGCCCGCCGAAATCCTCAGGGAGCAGTTGCACCGAAAAGAAGGTCAATCGGGGTAAGCAGAAGCCCTCTGTGGCATCGGTGGACGAGGACTCCAGAGGGGTGGCCCCGTTCGTCTGCCGCAGAGGACAAGCCTAACCTCCCCCCATCGGGGGCATCTGTCAAATGGAGGATCTGCCGGGCCGCGTTCTTCCGAGGCTCAGGACTCTAGCCAAGTCCAAGCCGCCTCCACCTCGAGCGATGGGAAATAGCGTATTTTCGTGGGGGATACCGAGCTGAAGAGTTTGGTCATCTTGGCCAGTAATTCCTCTTTTTGGTTTTCTCCGACCATGGCAACCCGGGCAAGGTCCTTGCGGTGGGACAGACCAAAATTGAGGTCATCTCAGGCAGCCCCGAGATCCCAAAGGTGAAAATCTTCAAACTGAACGAGCAGACTAATCTTGCCGGAGGAGGCGATGGCTGCTTCGAAAATCGCAATGAATTTACGATAATCTTCATCGGTGAGCTTTCCGCCCATGGTGAAACCTAAGAGATTATTTTTGCCGCGGTCGATGGCCGTGATCATGATTTTTGCTTTTGGTCTGCCGTAAGCATAATTCTCCCCGGCAGCGTGGTGCCTCGGTTTAGAGCAACGATAATAATGGACAGACCAGTTTGTCCTGGCCTCTAGTTTCCGGACCGGGAGGCAAAACCTTTTCCTCCGAGCATGGTCCACAGGCGGGGACCATGCCGGTCGTGGGGTTGGTCATTGTCTCCGCCGTCGAAGTCGACTTTGCCGCACCCGGCCTTGATCTCTTTAATTGTTCCATGCGCCACGGTATCGGGGAAGGTGTTGATCAAGGTTTCCATCAGGTAAGTGAGCCACTTTCGAGCCGAGACCTCGAAAAAGTTGCGCGGCGAGTTCGCGGTTTGCGGCATAGCCAGGTTCGCGATCCTGCTGCGGATCAGATGCCGTCCTTGTTTGCACACCTTCTCCCCGTATTTCTTCCGTTCCTTTTCGTATCCCAAGAAGGCTTCGCTGATCAACTTGTCCGAGTTGGTTTCCACCTGTTCTTGGTCGATCAATTCGAAGGCTCGGTGGAGATGCTTGGCCAAAACGCAGGCATCCCCGATGGCCGAATTACATCCCTGTCCGGCTAATGGTGTGGGGGCATGCGGAGCGTCTCCAATAATGACAACGCGGCCCATGTGCCATGCGTCGACATCCAAGGACAGCGACGCGTCACCGAGAGAAATGTGGATCAGCTCTTGGGGTGATTCGACCAGTCTCGCCACCTTCCCGAGAACTCCCGGACACTTTTTCATTCGTTCCAGTGCCTCTTCTCTCGATGCTGCACTTCCGTAGCGAGCGGACTGCCACGTTCTTCCATTCCCGTTCTGTGTTGAATTATTTTTCTGTTCGTTGGAGAGTTTGTAAGCGTAGCACATCTCGAAATCGGTGGGACTGGTGGGATACCCTACGATGCCAATGCCGGATCCTTTTTTCGTGGCGAGCATCCAACAGGCCTGATTTTCCTCTTTGCTGAAATCGAGAACTTCTGGCGGGATGTTGCGCTTGAGCAACAACCATACCGCCTGGTTGTAAGTGCCCAGAGTCCTCGGGCCGAACATCAGTTCGCGCACTTTGGAGTGAATCCCGTCAGCTCCGACCACCACCGCGCCGACCTCGGTTCTCGTTTCTTTTTCCCCGCCAGCTGTCGTTGTCACGTCAAAGCGGACAGTCAGCGTTCCGTCCTCGTTTTCAGTTATGTTTCTGCATTCCCAGCCCAAGCGGAGTGTGCCCGGATGAAGATTGTCATTGAGAACATTCATCAAGCAGCTTCGGGTTGTCCCGGCCAAGAGTGGTCCGTTCAACTGCTTCTTGATTTTTGGAATGGAACCGAGATTGTATCGGCCGAGAAGTTTACCTTCAGATTCGCCGTTGGTTTCTTCGTCTTCGACCACGCGGAACTCGTTCACCGGGGTCATGATCTTGCTGAGCCGGTGTTTCTTCTCGGGGCCGAAAATTTGTTCCAACCAGATCCGACCGGAAGCCAAGGAGAAACCAGCGCCAATATCGTGCTGCAATGTCTTCAAGTTCCGTTCGAAGACCATGCAGGCCACTCCCTTCCGCTGCAAAGCGTTGGCGAGGGTCAGCCCGCCGGGTCCGGCACCGATGATCAGAACAGTCCTCTTCGCGTTTTCGGTTGGCATTGTTTTCAAGCTGTCTCGTGGGGTGGCCGCGGCACAAGCGCAACGCATTGTAACTATCTCAATCTTCCTCAGCCCTTCCGGGCGTTGGCCCGGAGTCTGCATCCGGAAGCGACGACTTCCACGGATATATGGAGCCAGATGAGGCGGCGGAGGTCAATCGGGCATCGCTGGGCGGAGGGAGAGGGCGAGCGCGTCCGCGCGCGTTTTCTGCTTCGCGCTGTGCAGAAATGGCTTAAAGTCGGAGTGAAGAAAAGCTCCAGTTTAGTACGGGGAAGAGTTCCCGTCTGCGCGGTGAATTTCGTCAACTCTCGCCATGGCCCAGCATACTAAAGGCATAAGAAGTCCCCGCGTTTCGGCTCTTGGCCGGACGAATTATGCGGAGAAAAGGGCACGGCTAGATGTTTAGCTAGCCATGGTGAGTCCGAGCTTCTTGACCCGCTTTTCACTGAGCATCCACCCTATGAAATTTTTTACCCTGACCGGATTTCCAGCCCTGGCCGCTTGCATGGTCTTAGCCGCTTGCGGCCAGCCGCTACCCGAAGAAGAAAAATCCGGGGCGGATAGGCCCCCGGGCAAGGAGGAAATGGTTGAGGTGGTGGAGAGAGGATCGGACGGGCAGGATTCTCCCTCCGCTGTTCTCTTGGAATCCAGCATCGAACCGATTTCTCCCGATTCCGTGCCGGGAAGTTACCAAGATCCCGACGTTCCGGAAGTGACCTACACCTTTAACCGCGATGGTTCGTGGGAGGCTACTTGGCAACCTCAGGATGAGTCGCGCGGCCTTTTGATGAGCGGCGTTTACATGGTGGAGGAAGGAGGCCTATTGCATCTGCGGGCATTATCCTTCGGGCGGCGCGATTCTCTCCTTGGCGACGACTGGGACCGGCGCGCCCCGCCGCACCCGCGTCCCCGCGCTTATTTCCGCGTCGAGGGTGGGCAACTTGTCATCATAGCGGAGAACACCGCGCAGGCTTTCACCATGGCGCCATTCACTGCGGTGCGTTTGGTCAGGGTGGCGGATAAGGAATGACTGATTGAGGGTTTGGGATCGGGGTGTTACCACTGCGTTATGAACGAACCGCACGTGTGTCAGAAATCGCCACTGGTGGAAGAAATGGAACCGGGCACTTACTGGTGGTGTTCTTGCGGGTATTCGACCACGCAACCTTTTTGCAACGGGATGCACAAGGACAAGGGATTCAAGCCGGTCAAGGTGGTCATCACGGAGAAGAAGCGGGTGGCTTGGTGCATGTGCAAGCACACGGCCTCGCCGCCATTCTGCGACGGCTCGCACGCCAAACTGGTTTAAGCTGGAAGGACGCGGTATTTTCGGTGGAATTTTCGTTCTGCCTCCCGCGGGGTTGATCCGTCGGCCCGGTTTGTTCATCGTGCCAAGGAACAGCCCGCCCGGGCACCCAGACCTTGAAACCGAACCCCGAAAAAATACCTCCCGCCGGGACCATCCCGGACAAGGTGCCGATGGCCCCGCCGCCGGCTGCGAAGTCTAGTCCGCCGGTCGCAGCCGGGGCCTCTCCGGTGCCTCTTCCGGATGCGGGCTCGCGGTCAAAGCCCGGGACTGCGGCGGCTCCGGCGTTCACCGCGCGCGGTCTCCCTCCGACCGGGAGGTGGCGTGCTGTTGTCTTGGTCGTGCTTTTTGCCGGATTGGCAGGCGGAGGAGGTTGGTGGTGGCTCAATTCGGAACCCGCCCCGATTTCCGGGCGCGTTTCGCTCTCCGGCGACGAAACCGGCGCGGTCGAGATCCACGTCTTGGGGAGGGAGGATTTGTCGGCAGCCTGGCGGGATTTGCTCGCCGCGGCGGACGTGCGGGCCGCGGAGTTGGCCGAACTTTCGACCGAGGCGCTGGCGCGGCACCGCCAAGCGTGGCTTGCTTATGACGAAGCGTCGCGTGTTTACGCCGTCGGTGAGGAATATAACATGCCCGACTTGGCCGAACTCCGGGCGGAGCGCGATGCGAAGCAAGCCGGGGAAGTCGCGGCGATGGAAGAGTTGAAGAGACTGTCGGCCGAAAAGGAGGGTTTGGTAACCCTGGAGGGATTATTGAATGCCTTGCCTGCGCCGCGGCAGACCGTGATGACCGATGCGCAGGGAATTTTTGCTCTGCCGCCGCCCGAGGATACCGGGGTTGTTCTTGTGGCCATAGCTGGGTCTGGCTCGGACGGAGGCGTCCCGCTGCGCGGCTGGTTTGAAGTGCTGGAACTGGAGACCGACGGCAGATTGCCGGACACCGTGGAATTGTCCGGCGAGGACCAGCTTGAGGTGGAGGCGATCCGTCGGTTTATTGCGGGGGATGGCAGCCGGTAGCCCGAGGTGGCGCGCTGATCCAAAGCGGCGTGGTGCCGTCGCTTCCACCGCAGTCCATTCTTGGTCTATTGCGGCGAGACGCAGCAACTGTGGTCGCTTCGGCACGGCGGATGCGTCAGCGCACACCTCCCGCCCTGGTCCAGACCCCTTGATTTCCAAGCGGATTCTTCGTCGTATTCCAAGAGCCATTCTGTTTAAGTCCGCGTTATGGAAAAACTCACCACCCATGTTTTGGACACGGCGCACGGCAAGCCTGCTGCGGGGGTCGGTGTTTTCCTTTTCCAGGGCGACCGGCTGGTCTCACAGTCCGTGACCAATGCCGACGGACGTTGTCCGGAACTGCTTGCCCGCAAGCTTCCGGCCGGGGTTTACCGGATTGAATTCGCCGTGGGTGATTATTTTCGCAATCAGGGGGTGGAGTCGCCCTTTCTCGATCGCGTGCCAGTCCAATTCACTGCGGCGGCCGGTCAGTCTTACCATGTTCCACTGGTGTGCACGCCGTGGTCTTACTCCACCTACCGGGGGAGTTAGATCATGGGTCGGATGCTCAACAAGGCCGTGGAACGGCTTGAGTTCCTCGGGCAGATTTCCGACAACCCGCGCTCTTTGGTACGGACCTACCTTTCGCCCGCCAACCGGCAGGCGGCGGAGTGCCTGCTTGGCTGGATGGCGGAGCTGGGAATGAAAACCGAGCATTTGTCGGACGGCACAGTGCGGGGTGTTCTTCCCGGCCCCGAACCGGAGGCTAAGCCGTTGCTCTTGGGGTCGCATCTGGACACGGTGATTAACGCCGGGAAATACGACGGTGCTCTCGGCCTGATCGCCGCTCTTGCCGCCCTTGAGGAACTCCGGGACGAGGGGATTCAACTGCCGTTTCCCGTGCATCTTCTCGGGTTTTCCGACGAAGAGGGCGTGCGGTTTCAAACAACCTACCTCGGCAGCCGCGGCGTGACCGGTCAACTGGACCCGGCGACCCGTAACCGGCTGGACGCCGCAGGCCAGAGCCAAGCCCTCGTCTTGGCGACCGAGGGTTGGCACGAAGGCGCGTCGGAGATTCATTATGAGCACGGAAACGTCCGCGGATACGTGGAAATCCATATCGAGCAGGGCCGTATCCTCGAAGAATGCGATGAGCCGGCTTGTGTGGTGTCCGGAATCAACGGGCAATCGCGCCTTCTGGTAACCCTGACCGGACGCACCGAGCATGCCGGTACCACGCCGATGGAGCTGCGACGCGACGCATTAACCGCCGCGGCCGAAGCCATTTTGGCGACGGAGAAACTCGCCCGCGACCAAACCGGGTTGGTGGCCACGGTCGGCAAGATCGAGGTTCTTCCCGGAGGCTCGAATTCGATTCCCGGGGTGACGAGCTTCACCCTTGATTTCCGCCATCCGGTCGATGCCGAGCGGGTCCGCTTGCTCAAGGCCTTGGAAGATTCGGTCCGGAAGATCACCGCCTCCCGCCAGCTGGAACTGGACTGGCAGCTGGTCCAAGAAAACGATGCGGTTGTTTGTGACGCGGGGCTTACGGCCGATCTTTGCGACGCTTTGGAGCGCGTCACCGGTTCGCGGCGGCAGCTCGCCAGCGGCGCCGGGCATGACGGGGTCGCGATTTCGAAGGTGGCGCCGGTCGGAATGATTTTCGTCCGCTGCCGGGCCGGGCTTTCCCATCACCCGGAGGAATATGCTTCTCCAGCCGACATCGGGGTGGGCATCCGGGTGCTGGTGGAATTTCTAAAATCGCTGCCGGCATGAGCGACTTCGATCTTTTGGTCCATACCCCGGGCTTGAGCCTTGGCGTGATCGACGGCTTGGTGGCGGCGACCGGTCCCTCTTTGGCCGGTCCGGCGAAGCAGGTGGTCGAGGTGCCGGACGGGCGGATCGTTCCAGGGTGGATCGATGCCCATGTGCATTTCAACGAGCCCGGCCGGACCGAGTGGGAAGGCTTGGAAACCGGAAGCCTCGCGCTCGCGGCGGCCGGCGGCACGACCTTCTTTGACATGCCGCTGAACTCGACGCCCCCGGTCGTGGATGCGGCATCGTTGGAAAAAAAACGGCTCATCGCCACGGAGAAATCGCATTTGGATTTCGCGCTCTGGGCAGGACTCACGCCGGACTCGCTCGCCCACTTGGAGGCCATGGCGGAGGGCGGTGCGATCGGCTTCAAGGCCTTCATGTGTCACTCCGGACTCGATGAATATCCATGGGCCGACGCAGCGACAATGAAGGCGGGGATGAAAATCGCCGCCGGCTTGAATCTGCCCGTTTCGGTCCACGCCGAGATTTGCCGCGACTTGCCGCGCGTGGGTCATGACATGGCGGCGTGGTTGGCCTCGCGGCCGCAGAGCTTCGAACTAGTGGCCATTCGGCTCGCCTTGGATCTCGCCGGGGAAACCGGATGCGCCCTGCATATCGTCCACGTCACTTGTCCGGAGGGAATCGACTTGGTGACCCGAGCCAAGAAACAGGGTGTCGATGTCACGGTGGAGACTTGCCCGCATTACCTTTTGCTCGACGAGGAGAATGCCATTGCCATCGGCGCCCCGGCGAAATGCGCACCCCCGCTGCGTCCGGCGGAGACCGTGGCGAGAATGTGGGAAAAACTGCGGGCGGGCGCAATCGATACCCTCGGTTCCGACCATTCGCCGTCGAGCCCCGAGCTGAAAACCGGCGACGATTTTTTTACGATCTGGGGCGGCATCGCCGGGATCCAACACGGGCACCCACTCCTTCTCGACCGGGAACTTAATCTTACGGGACCCGCCAGCGCGAATGTTGCGAAGCGTTTCAAGCTGCGCGGCAAGGGCTCGCTCTCGGTGGGGAACCACGCGGACTTTTCGATTTTTATCCCGGACGACCGGGCGATTGAACGGGGTGAGTTTTTGACCCGCCATCCGATCTCCCCTTACCTCGGGATGCGGCTCAGGCACCGGGTGAAGGCGACATTTTTGCGGGGCGCCAAGGTGGACATGGCAACAAAAGGCCGTTTCCTTCGCCCCGATTTCTTCTAAACTAAAAGCGGTGAACACCCGGACCGTTGTTTGCAGCCGTCACGCCCTCATCGCGCCCGACGGTCATATGCCCTCCGCATTTCCCGGTTGGGAACAAGCGACGGGCTTTGTCGTGTTGTCGCCGGCGATGGGTGCGTCCCTCTCCCAAATCCTCATCACTTTTCAAGAGGACGGCGGTAGCGCGGTCTTTGCTGCGGAGCAAAAGGAGCATGCCTTTTATGTTGAGACGGGAACCTCTCGGATTCACTACGGCGACGGTGAAGCCATCGACTTAGGCCCCAGCGGGTTTGCTTTTATTCCCGCGGAAACGGCGTGCCGGGTCGTCGGATCGGCGGACGCCCGGGTGACGGTGTTCCGCAAGAACTTCGAGCCATCTGCCGGGGTGGAGTCGCCCCCGGTGACTTTCGGCCACGCCAAGGAAGTCCAAGGCGAGCCCTTCCTCGGTAATGAGCGGGCGGTTTTGCAGACCCTGCTACCGAGTGATCCGCGTTTTGACCTGGCAATCAACATTTTCACCTATCAACCGGGGGCGACTCTGCCCTTTGTCGAGACCCACGTGATGGAACACGGTTTGCTGATGCTCTCCGGCCAAGGTGTCTATCGGTTGGAGGCTGCCTATTATCCGGTCGAGTCGGGGGATGCAGTCTGGATGGCGCCTTACTGTCCGCAGTGGTTCGCGGCCATCGGCGATGTCCCGGCATCTTACCTTTATTACAAAAACATCCATCGGATGCCCTGAAACTCCATTGACCGCATTGATCACGATCAACGGCGACCCGGTCGAGGTCTCGTCGGCACCACTCCACCAAAATCTGCTGGAGTTCCTCCGGCTTTCCGGCCGCACGGGTTCCAAAGCGGGCTGTAATGAAGGCGACTGCGGGGCATGCACTGTGCTCCTTTTGGAACTCGATCGGCCGCCGCGGGCCATCAATTCCTGCCTCGCACTGGTGCACTCCTTGATCGGCCGGGAAGTGGTGACCGCAGAGGGACTGGGCGGGAGCGGGTTTCATCCGGTCCAGCAGGCGATGATGGCAAGCAACGGCTCGCAGTGCGGTTACTGCACGCCAGGATTTGTCTGTTCCATGGCCGAGGCTTCCGCCCGCGGGGTGGCCGGTGATCCGGTAGCGGTCGCGGACCAACTCTGCGGAAACCTTTGCCGCTGCACCGGGTATCGGCCGATCCGCGACGCGATGGACGGGGTTCCGGAACTGCCGATGACAAGCTCTGTCCGGCCATCCGAAGCAGGCAGTCCCGCTTATCTGACCCCTGCCACTCTGGACGAGGCGTTGCAATGGAAGGCGGAGCATCCGGACGCGCCGTTCATCGTCGGCGCGACCGAACTGGCGGTCTTGATCAACAAGCAACACCTGCGGCCGGAGAAGCTGATCTCCTTGGAGCACGTTGACCGGCTTCTCACCGTGGAGGAAACCGAGAGTCACTGGCATATCGGGGCGGCGGTTCGCTTGACCGATTTGGTGGATCGCTTGAAAGGCGAGTTTCCGGCCCTCGACCAGATGTTCCGGCTCTTCGCCTCGCGGCAAATTCGGCACCGCGCTTCGCTGGGGGGAAACCTGGTCACGGCGTCCCCCATCGGGGATTCGGCCCCGGTATTGTTGGCGCTTGATGCGACGGTCACGCTGGCCTCGCTCACCGGGGAACGCGTGGTGCCACTGGCGGAGTTTTTCACCGGTTACCGCAAGACGGTCCTCGCCGCGGGAGAAATTCTCGTAACCATCTCCCTCCCGCGGAAACTCCCGGGGCGCTGTGTCTTTTACAAGGTATCCAAACGGCGGGAGATGGACATTTCGGCGGTCTCTGCCGCCATCCGGCTGGTGGTGGATGATGAGAAGGTCATCACCGACGCGCGCCTCGCCTACGGCGGAGTGGCCGCGACTCCGGCCCGGGCGACGAAGACCGAGCGCATGCTTGTGGGGAGATCCTACCAGAACGCTGCGGACGATGAGGTGCTGGAGGTGCTGGCCGCTGAATTTCAACCGCTCAATGATCTGCGGGCTTCGGCCGACTATCGCAAGGCATTGATCCGGGATTTGTTCTTGAAGGCGCTGAGCGGTGCCGAGGACGTGATCGCAGCGCCGATCATTCGGCCCTTGGAGCCGCGCGATCTACCGCACGAATCTGCCGGCGGTCACGTAACCGGCGAGGCGCTTTATACCCATGACTTGGCCCTGCGCCGCAACGCGCTGCAGGTTTGGCTGGTGCGCTCCGAGCACGCTCACGCCCGGTTGACGCGCGTCGATGTCAGCCGGGCCCGGAATGCTCCGGGCGTGCGTGCGGTGCTAACGGCTGGCGACATTCCGGGGCACAACAACACGGGCTGCTCGCGGGATGACGAACCCTTGTTCGCCTCGGACCTCATTCAATTCCACGGTCAGGTGATTGCCGCGGTGGTGGCCGGATCGCTGGAGCAAGCCCGCCTCGCGGCCCAACTGGTGGTGGTGGAGTATGAGTCGCTGGAACCATTGCTGGGAATCGAGGCCGCTTTGGCAAAACAATCGTTTCACACCGATCCCCGCATACTGCGGCGCGGGGCGGTGGACGAGGCCTTGTGCGGTGCGCCACGGGTGATGGAGGGAAGTTTGTCGATCGGCGGACAAGAGCATTTCTACCTGGAAAGCCAGGCCGCCTTGGCCGAGCCGGACGGTGACGGGGTTTTTGTTTTCTCTTCTTCGCAACACCCGAGCGAGACCCAGATGATCGTCTCGGAGGTTCTTGGTTGGCCGAAGCATCGGGTGGTGGTCGAGTCACCCCGCATGGGCGGCGGATTCGGGGGAAAAGAAACCCAGGCCAATCCGTGGGCGGCGATCTGCGCCCTTGCGGCGCACCGCACCGGTTGCCCGGTGGCGATGCAGTTGGACCGGGATCACGACATGGAATGCTCGGGGAAACGTCACCCTTTTTTCGCCCGCTACCGGGTAGGTTTCCATCCGGACGGCCGTCTGCAAGCGGCAGATATCCAGCTTTTTTCCGACGGCGGATGGTCGCTGGATCTTTCGCAACCGGTCAACGACCGGGCGCTGTTCCATCTGGACAACGCTTATTTTATTCCGCACGTCCGTTTCGAAGGGCGGGTTTGCAAAACCAACGTCACCTCGCATACCGCGTTCCGGGGGTTCGGGGGTCCGCAGGGGATGCTCGTCATCGAGGAAATCATCGCCCGGATTGCCGGGGAACTCGGGCTGGCCCCGGATGAAGTCCGCGCCCGGAATTTCTATCGGGGCGAGGGAGAAAGCAATACGACCCATTATGGGGAGGTGGTCGAAGGAAACCGCCTGGCGAGGATTTGGTCGGAACTGAAAGAGACTTCGTCGTTTGAAAAACGTCGCGGAGAAATCGCGGAATGGAACGGCGCCCATCCTTACCGGAAGCGCGGGCTTGCCATCACTCCGGTCAAATTTGGGATCAGCTTCACTCTGAAGCACTACAACCAGGCCGGCGCCCTCGTCCTGGTCTATGCCGATGGTTCGGTGCAGGTGAATCATGGCGGCACGGAGATGGGCCAAGGGTTGCACACCAAGATTCTCGGCGTGGCAATGAGGGAACTGGGGCTGCCCCGGGAGCTGATCCGCCTGATGCATACCCGCACCGACAAGGTGCCCAACACCTCTGCGACCGCGGCGAGCTCGGGCTCTGATCTCAATGGAATGGCGGTCGCCGATGCCTGCCGGACCTTGATCGGCCGCCTGATCCCGGTGGCCGCGGCGATGCTTTCTTGCCCTGAGGATGAGTTGCGGTTCTCCGAGGGAATGGTGCGCGGCGGCGGGCGGGAGGTTTCCTTTGCCGCCGTGGCGGGCAAGGCTTACGCGGAGCGGATCCAGTTGTCCGCGACCGGATTTTACCAAACGCCGGATCTAAAGTGGGACTGGTCGATGGAGAATCCCAAGGGCCGGCCTTTTCACTATTACGCCTTCGGGGCCTCGGTCTGCGAAGTGGAACTGGACGGCTTCACCGGCATGCACCACTTGCGCCGCGTCGATATTCTCCACGATGTCGGTGACTCGCTCAACCCGGACATCGATCGCGGGCAGATCGAAGGTGGCTTCGCGCAGGGCGCGGGATGGCTGACCAGCGAGGAGCTGAAGTGGAGCAAGGAAGGCCGGCTGCAATCGCACAGTGCCAGCACCTATTCCATTCCGACGATTTCTGACGCACCTCTGGATTTCCGGGTCAGCCTGTTGGCCGATGCGGCGCAGCCCAATACCATCCATGGCTCGAAGGCGGTGGGAGAACCGCCTTTGATGCTGGCCATCTCGGTGAGGGAGGCACTGCGGGACGCGCTGGCGGCCTTCGGCAGCAAGGTGCTGGTTTCTTCGCCGCTGACACCCGAGATCCTCAAGCAGGCGATCGGAAAAATTCCCGTCTAAGGAAAATTGGCGACCGTGGCGAGCGGGTCTTCCGCCCAGACCCTGCGACGGGCAACCTCGGCCCGGAGCTCGCCGCGCGATCGCTCGGTCGTGGAGAGGTCGTCCATCACGCGACAAGGTCCTCGATCCGGAGGCGGGCGATTTCGTGGATTTGCCGCAGGGCTTCGACCATTTCCTCCGGGCGGGAGTTTTCGAGACGGGAATGAAAGGCGGCGAGGATGCCCTTCTTGGTGGTGAGTCGTGCGCAGATGATGAAGGGAAATGCAAAGCGTTCACGGTAGCGCGTGTTGAGTTCGTTGAATTCGTCGTATTCGGGTGGGGACAGGCAGTCGAGTCCGAGGCCACCTTGTTCGCGGGCGGATTCGGAGGTGAGAGCGCCGGCCCGGGCCACTTTGCCTGCCAGGTCCGGGTGGGCGCGGATGAGGGTGAGTTTCTGGTCCTCGCTGGCGGCGTCGACCATGGTGCGCATTTTGGCGACGAGATCCGCCCGATCAAGAAAGGGGCGCATGGCGGTGGCACTCCGCGCCACCCATTCCGAGTGTTCATAGACGCCGCCGAGCAACTTGATAAAGTTTGCCGCGGGGAGTCGATTCAGCTGGGATGTGGTCGTCATTAGTGAAGACACAGCTGGGATAAGGGCGTCACTAGAAGACACAGAGTGCGATGAGTGGTTTAAAAAGCAACCAATATGGCAAGGCCATGGTACGGGTCATGAAGGTCCTGCGGGGCACCCAGCACGAGGTGTGCGAACTGGAGGCGGATGTGCTTTTACGCGGAGACTTGGAGGGTTCTTATTTCGGGCCTGACAATTCATCAATCGTGCCGACCGACACGGTGAAGAACACCGTGCATGCGCTGGCATACGATGCACTGGGGACATGCCGCACCAGCTTCGCCAAGGTTCTGGGCGCGCATTTCTTGGAACATTATGTTCACTTGGACGGGGTCTCCGTCGAGTTGCGCGAGCGGCGCTGGAAGCGGATGAACGTGGAAAATGAAGGCCGGGCGCATTCGTTCGTGGCCGAGGGCAATGGCGAGTGGTTTTGCCGCGGCGAATTTGCCCGCCCTGGCGGGGAGATTTTGCGTGCCGGGATTCGGAACCATTTGATCATGAAAACTACCGGATCTGGTTTTGCCGGGTATGCTCAATGCGAGCTGACCACCCTGCCTCCGACCAACGACCGGATCCTCTCGACCCGTTTGACTGCCGAGTGGACATTTTCCGATCAGGCGCGGGATTACGGTGCCGCGGACGAAGCGATTCTGAAGGCCGCCTACGAGGTTTTTTCCGGAAGCTTCAGCCCATCGGTGCAACGGACCTTGTTTCAAATCGGGGAAGCGGCGCTGGCGGCGGTTCCCGGGATTGACGAAATCGCTCTCACCCTACCCAACGTGCATTTCCTCGGTATGGACCTGACCAAATTGGGACGTCCGGGGAACGATTGCCTCTTCCTTCCCACCGATGAACCGCACGGGCAGATCGAGGCGGTGGTGACCCGCTAGAAGCGCATGGCAAATCCCTGGAGCGAGATTGGTCGTTTGTTGGCCGGCGGGGAAACCGTGACTGTGGTCACGGTCACCGGCGTGAGGGGCAGCGTGCCCGGAGAGGTCGGGGCGAAAATGGTGGTGGGTGCCGACGGCCGGATACTTGGAACCGTGGGAGGCGGCAAGGTGGAGTCCAAGGCGGTTGAAGTTGCCGCTGAAATGCTAAGCGGGGGCACGAGGTGCGTGCTGGCGACTTGGAACCTTCAGCGGGACGTCGGGATGACCTGCGGTGGCGAGATGTCGTTCTTGTTCGAACGGGTGGCCGGGCGGCCGGAATGGCACGTGGTGATTTTCGGAGCGGGCCATGTCGCGCAGGCCGTGGTCCATGTTCTTGCCAACATGGCGTGCCGTATTGATGTCGTCGACGAGCGGGCGGAATGGTTGGGGCAACTTCCGGCCGGACGGAATATCTCAAGCCATTTGGTTGCCCGCTTCGAGGACGGGGTACGGTTGGTTCGTGACGGTAGCATGGTGGTGTGCATGACGAAGGGACACTCCACGGACCGCCCCGTGCTGCGGGAGGTTTTTCTGGGTGGCTTGGGGGTTTCCTTCGTGGGGGCTATCGGGAGCGCGGCCAAGCGGGCGGTGTTGCTGCGCGAACTGCAGGAAGACGGGGTGGGCGAAGAGATTTTACAATGCTTGGTTTGCCCCTTGGGCTTGCCCATTGGTGGAAACGACCCGGCAGAAATCGCGGTGAGTATCGCCGCGCAGTTGCTGGAGCGCCGAGGGCCTTAGAGACTCACCGCAATTTACCACCGCCGGGGTGCGGTGACCGGTGCTTCGGACCCAGCGCTGCAGAAGCCGCCCGGTCAGGGAAGAACTCTTGTCCACAGGTTCCCCGCGACGATCAGGATGATGAACCCGGTGATTTGGCGCAGGCGGACGGCGGGCAAAATCGAGCAACCACACCGCGCACCGAGAAGCCCACCGACCAGAACGGCAAGCGGCAGTGGCCAGAAGTTGAGCACCGCCTCCGTGCTCCATCCGTGTTTTTGCAATTGTCCGACCAATCCTGCCGCGCTGTTGAGCAAAATGAATCCCGCGGCCAAAGCGGCCACTTGTTTGGCCGGCGCCCAGCGGGTGAGGTGCAAGATGGGTGCCAGGAAGATGCCGCCGCCGATACCCACGATGCCGCTGACAAATCCCAAGCCTGCGCCGATCAATGGGCTGCCCAGTGCGGTGATGTGTCGCGCGAGGCCGCTGGTGGGCCGGTGGCGATCGCGCAAGGGGACAAGGAGAAGGCATCCTGCGGCGGTGAGCGACGCCGCGAGGAGGAAGAGGAAGGTCGATTCCCTCACCACAAAAAGTCCGCCGAGATAAGATGCCGGGACGGAAAGCACGAGGAAGGGCAGACTGCGCCGCCACGGCAAATGGCCGGCATGTGCGAATTGGGCGAAGCCTTGCGCCGAGACTATGAGGTTGCAGGAAAGCCCGAGAATGGGCAGCACCGCGGGCGAGACTCCATGCCAATGAAGGAGGGCGAGATAGGAGGAGCCGCCGCCCAGGCCGACGCTCGAGTAAACCAGCGCGACGAGGAAAAAAAGAACGGTCAGGATCATGGATTGCCCCTCAGCCCCCGATGAAGGACATCTCGACCTTGGGTGCGCCGCCGGCGGACTCGGCGCGGATTTCCGAATAGCGGTCCGCCCGCCGGCTCCAAAGTCCGGCCACCAAGCGGTAGAGTGCCTCGTCATCAAGGTTGTCCGCCCGCATGGCGCCGACGAGGTCGAATCCCTCGGACGCGAAGAGGCAGGTGAAAAGCCGACCGTCGGCCGACAACCTCGCCCGCGTGCAATCGCGGCAGAACGGCGAGGAAATCGAAGTGATCAGCCCGAATTCGCAGCCGTCGTCACGATAACGGTACCGGGCGGCCACTTCGCCGTATGCCCCGGGACGCACCGGTTCAAAAGCGAATTCTCGTGCCAACCGGTCGAGGATTTCGCGACCCGACACGACCATGGCGGGATCCCAGTGGTTGGAATTGCCGACGTCCATAAATTCGATGAAGCGCAGGACAATGCCCTCGCGTTTGCAGTGGCGGGCGATGGACAAAATTTCGCCGTCATTCACCCCGCGCTGCACGACCATATTAATTTTCACACCCAGCCCCGCGGCGCGCGCCGCGGCGATACCCTCAAGGACGCGAGCCGGATGATGTCCGCGACCGTTCATCGCCCCGAAAATTCCCGGATCCAGCGCGTCGAGACTCACGGTCACGCGGTGCAGGCCCGCCTCGGCCAGTCCGGCCGCCAATTCCGGAAGGAGCAGCCCGTTGGTCGTCATGGCGATGTCCTGCAAGGCGGGAAAACGGCGCAGCCCGTGCAGGAATTTTTCCACTCCGCGCCGCAGGAGGGGTTCGCCGCCGGTGACGCGCAGCTTGCCGACCCCGCAGCGGACGAAGGCGCCGATAATGCGGCCGAGTTCGGTCAGCCGCAGGAGTTGATCTTGGCGCAGGAAAACATGGTTGTGGTCGAAGACCTCCGCCGGCATGCAGTAGGTGCAACGCAGATTGCAGCGATCGGTGAGAGAAATGCGCAGATCATGCACCGGGCGGGCGAGAAGATCTAGAGGCTGGCTGTCGGGGGTCGGCGGGGTCATTGATCGTCGCCAAGGCGGAACATCCAAGCTATCCGTCATCCATCGCCATGGAAACCCCAAGCACGCCAGCGCGGGCCACGGAACGCATTTTCGCCCTGCGCGGGACAACATCCCGGCAACGTTGTCCGCTCGGCGACGCGGCCGGCCGCATACTGCGTCAGGAGGTGGTGGCGGACGCCGACTTTCCGCCGTTCGATCGCGTGATGATGGACGGGTTAGCCGTGCGGCACCATGAGGTCACGGGCGGAAGGCGCGGGTTCACGGTGCTCGGATCGGCGCCGGCGGGGCGCGGTCGGACGACTCTGCCCGCGCAGCCCGGCGCGGCTTTGGAAATCATGACCGGCGCGGTCCTGCCGGAGGGCGCCGATTGCATCCTGCCTTGCGAGTGGTATGACCTGTCTGGTGCCGACGCCGTCTTGCGCGCGCAGTCTTCAGTGCCGCCGGGCGCTTTTATTCACCGCCGCGGCTCGGACCATCGCACCGGTGATGTCTTGGTCCGGCCCGGTGTGTGCATGGGGCCCGTCGAGGTCAGTATCGCGGCGGCCTGCGGTTGTGCCGAGGTTGAGGTGTCCGAACCGCTCCGGATTGCGGTGCTCGGCACCGGCGACGAATTGGTTGCAGTCGGGGATGTGCCGCGCGAAGGGCAGATCCGGCAGACCAATGTTCCCGCACTGTCCGCTGCGCTGAGGTTGTCCGGCTACGGACCGGCCGAAACCGGCGCATTGCCCGACGAAGGGCCGGCCTTGCGCGAGGGCTTGGTGTCTTTGCTGGCGCATCATGATGTGGTCGTTGTCACCGGCGGTGTCTCCAAAGGCCGTTGCGACTTGATCCCGGCGATCCTCATGGAGACGGGCGCTTCGTGCATCCTGCACGGCGTGGCCCAGCGACCCGGGAAACCGATGGGCGTGTGGCAGGTGGCAGGCGGCCCGGTGGTTTTCGGTCTGCCCGGCAATCCGGTGTCCGCCCTCGTCTGCCTGCGTCGCTACGTCCTGCCCGCGCTTTTCCGGTGGAGCGGGGGCGCGGAGGATCCTCCGCCGCGGAGGATTTTGCGCGGGTCGTTCGCGAGGCCGCATGGACTGACCTTGTTTCTCCCGGTCTTGGAAGGCGGGGACGGGAATCTCGCTCCGGCGCCCGTGGCCAATTCCGGGGATTTTTGCGGTCTGGCCGGGAGTTGCGGATTCGCGGAGGTGGACGAAAGTTTTGCCGAAGGTTCACCCGTTCCGTATTTTCGTTGGTGCGAACCATGACTTCCGATTCTTCCTGGACCCACCTTGATCCGGACAACAATCCCGCCATGGTGGATATTTCAGCCAAGCCGGTGACGGTCCGCACCGCGGTGGCCGGTGCGGAATTATTGCTTCCTCCCGGGGTCCTCGCTGAACTGCGGGACGGTGACATCCGTTCACCGAAGGGCCCGGTCTTCCAGACGGCGATCATCGCTGGCACCATGGCGGCGAAGCAGACCTCCGCCCTCATCCCCTTATGCCATCCGTTGCCTCTCGACGTGGTCCGCATTACCATTCAGCCGCCGGAAAGCGGAATTCTCCGCATTGAAGCCGTGGTCAAGACGGGCCACAAAACCGGGGTGGAAATGGAGGCCCTTGTCGCGGCGAGCGTGGCCGCGCTGACCGTTTATGACATGTGCAAAGCTTTTTCCCCAGCGATAGAAATCCGTCGGGTCCGCCTCCTCAGCAAGCGTGGCGGGAAAAGCGATTACACCGCGGACCAATGAACAGCGCGCTGCACGGACTTCTCCTTGCGGGGGGCAAAAGCTCGCGCATGGGTTGCGACAAAGCGTCCATGGTGTTTGGGGATGATGGACTGACGCAGGCCGGGCGGGCTCTGCGGCTCCTGCGGCAGTTTTGCGGACCGGTTTATCTTTCCCTCCGCGAGGGGCAACCGGTGCCGGCCGGCGGCGAGGGTGTTCCGGTACTGCGCGATGCGCCGGGAGGGCAAGGCCCGCTGGCCGGGATCCTCGCTGCTTTCCGCCAAGCCCGCGGCGCGGCGTGGCTCGTCATGGCTTGCGATTTGCCTTTGGTCCGCCCCGGCGTCCTCGCCCGCCTCGTGGCACGGTATGCGGAGGACCCCTTGTTACCCTTTGTCGCCTATGCCAGTGCGCTCGATGGACTGCCCGAACCGCTCTGCGCGGTTTACGGGCCGTCCGCTTTCCCGGTTCTCGGACGACACGCCGCGCGCGGACATTTTTGTCCCCGTCGTATCTTGCGCGAGGAAAGCGTGCCGCTTCTCGCTTTGCCCGAAGTGGACACCGGAGCGCTGACCAACGTGAACACCCCGCAGGATGTGGCCGGGGCACGGATCGGAGCCCGCGAGGTCCGGGTCGCCTGGTTCGGCCGCCTTGCCGAGCAGAGGGGTTTGCGCGAGGAAAGCGTGGCCACCACGGCGAAGACGGCCGGTGAATTTCTACGCGAGATGAGCGATCGCCATCGCCTCGGCCTCGATCCCGGGGTGGTCCGCGTTGCGGTCAACGATGAGTTCGCGCCTGACGCACACCCACTGCAAACCGGGGACCGGGTTGTCTTTCTGGCGCCCTTCGCCGGAGGATGAGCCCGTAATGTTCCGGCTCGCAAATCATCCGATCGACCCTGCGCCGCTGCGCCGGGAGTTGGCTTCCGAGGATTGCGGGGGATTTGTTTTTTTCGAAGGTCGGGTGCGTGACCACCACGAAGGGCGGGAAGTGACCGGACTCTATTACGAGGCTTACCGGGAGCTGGCCGAAAAGGAGGGTTGCAGGCTTGTCCGGGAAATCGCGCTCAAGCACGGGGTGCGGGCTGCCGCTATGCACGCGACCGGCGGTCTCGTGCCCGGGGATCTCGCCGTGTGGGTCGGGGCGGCCGCCGCGCACCGTGAGGAAGCCTTCGTGGCCTGCCGCGAACTGATCGACGCGATCAAAGCGCGTGTACCCATTTGGAAGCGCGAGTCTTACGTCGGGGGAAGCAGTGGGTGGGTCGAAGGATGCGCCTGCGCTGCGGGCCATGGTGACGGACGACGAACACCGTCATCGATGACCTCCGGAATTCCCACCGCCACGACTTCCAGCGACGCCGCGGACTCGGGCCGTTCGACTACGTCATGACGCGAGTCGACAGGGCGCTCGCGCCCGATGCCAATACCTTGCTTTCCGGTCGCGGCGGAACCGCGCTCAAGCTGTTTTCCCGCGGTTCTCCTTAAAGGAGTCCGCGTCGTTTCCATTCCTCCATATTGCCCCCGGCGGAGCGCCGTGCGGTGTCGACCGCCAGTTTGAGCAGGGAGACTTCCCACGCGTCATCCACGCTCTCGACCACGGCGCGCCGGGTTTCACCCTCTTCGCGGGCACGATTCACGGTCTCGGCGACAACTTTGTCGAATTGTCCGCTGACAATTTCCTCCTGCAGGTTGCTTCTGGTGAATTGGAAGCCGTAGCGGAGGAACTTGAGGTCTTCGCCGTTTTCCTCCAGCCAGTCGGCGAACTCGCGGGCTTTCTCGCCGAAGCCCTCGAGCATGATGCGGGCGTAGTTGCCCGGTGACATGATGCGCGGGCGCTCGGCTTGCAGGGTGCCGCGCCGGAGACGGACACGATTGACTTCATCCATCAATTCGCTGACCAGCACAAAGTCGAATGCGGTCGACCCGAATGTCTCGATGAGACTGGCGGGTTCCAGATGTGTCTTCGTATTTTCCAGAGCGTAGAGAAAGCTGTCGCGGTCCATGGCGGTAGTGGCAAAACGATAAGCCCCCGGGGCGCGGATGCAAGAATGGGTGAAGGTTCCCGTTGGACGCCGGCCCGGCGGGCGTTAGATTGGGTGCTGTCCATGAGCACCGCGGTCCCGATCAAGCGCGTCAATCTCCGTACCCCGGAGGTCATGGAGGAGGTGCAGGCGGCGGTTGAATCGCACTACCACAGCCCCATGGTGGAGCGTCTGCGGGCCGCGGGGGGCGTGGCCACCTTCGGCAATGTCACCGTGCGCCTAGCCAAGCAGTTTGGGTTTTGTTACGGCGTCGAGCGGGCCATCGACCTGGCTTACGCGGCGCGGAAAGTTTTCGCCGACCGCAATATCTTTCTGGTCGGCGAAATCATCCACAATCCGGACGTCAACGCGCAACTCGCCGCCATGGGTATCCGCACGCTCTCCGGGCCGTGCAAACTGGCCGATATCGACAAGCTCTCAGCCGAGGATGTGGTCATTGTGCCCGCCTTCGGTGCCGAAGTGGCGGTGCAGGAACGGATCAAGGCTCGGGGTTGCCAGATTGTCGACACGACCTGCGGCGACGTCATGAGCGTGTGGAAGCGGGTGCGGCAATACGCCAACGATGGCGTGACTTCGATCATCCACGGCAAGTCCGATCACGAAGAGACGAGGGCCACCAGCTCCCGCGCTCGATCCACGGGGGGGGGCGGCCACTTCATGGTGGTCTATGACCTTGAGGAGACGGACTTTCTTTGCGCCTACCTGCGCCATGGTGGCGACCGTGCGGCTTTTCTGGACAAGTTTCGTGGTGCTTACTCCGAGGGGTTCGACCCCGATTTGCATTTGCGCAAGCTCGGCGTGGCCAACCAGACCACCATGCTGCGTTCCGAAACCGAGGAAGTGCAGCGGCGTATCCGGGCCGCTGTGACCGCCCGGGACGGGGCGGAGGAAAACTTCCGCGTCTTCGACACGATTTGCGGTGCCACCCAGGAGCGGCAAGACGCGCTTCTCGACCTGCTCTCCCAACCACCCGACCTCATGCTCGTGGTCGGAGGCTACAACAGCTCGAACACCGCTCACCTCGCCGACATGGCCCGGGAAAAATTACCGACCTATTTCGTCCTCAATGCCGGTTGCCTTGAGTCGACGCAACTTATCCGTCACTTTGACACCCGCGCGGGCCGCGAGACAACAACCGGGGACTGGCTGCCGGCCGGCCCGGTTTCTCTCGGCATTACGGCCGGCGCGTCGTGCCCGAGCAATTTGATCGAGGATGTTTTGCTCCGGGTTCTGGAGCTGAGCAAAGTTGCCGGTCCGGCAGCGGTTTGAACCGGCTCAAACCATGATTTCCTCGTGGAAGAGGCGACCCTCGGTCGTGGCCTTGACGTATCCCGCGCGGATGGTGAAGTCGCCGAAATGTTCCCCCTCCTGACGTTCCGTGGCATAGCGACGGATGATCGGTGCGAGTTCGTTGACGATCTCCTCCGCTTTGACCGAGGGCTTGTAGAGTTTGTTCAGCCGTGAGCCGTCATGGGCAGCCCCGAGGTAGATGTTGTATTTGCCCGGCGCACGACCGACGAAACCGATTTCCCCGAGGTAAGGCCGGGCGCAGCCGTTCGGGCAACCGGTCATGCGGATGAGGATGGCATCGTGGTGCAAACCGCACTCCTCGATGACTTCGTCCAAGTCGCTGACCAGTTGGGGCAGATATCGTTCGCTTTCGGCCAGGGCAAGGCCGCAGGTGGGGAGGGCGACGCAGGCCATGGAATTGAGGCGCAGACCGGTGATGCGCTCGGGGACATCGAGTTTGTATTGTTGGAGCAGCGCTGCAATGCGCGGCTTTTGCTCCGCAGTCACGCCGCCGATGACCAGGTTCTGGTTGGCGGTGAGACGGAAGTCGCCGGTGTGAACCTTGGCAATCTCGCGCAGTCCGGTCTTGGCGGGGAGATCATCGGTATCGCGCAGGCGGCCGTTCTGGATAAAGAGCCCGTAATTCCAGCGCCCATCGGTGCCCTCGCTCCAGCCGTAGCGGTCACCCGAACTGGTGAATTCAAAAGGACGGGCCTCGCCGAGGTTCCAGCCAAGACGGCTTTCCAGTTCGTTTTTGAACCAGTCCACCCCGCGGTCTTCGATGGTGTATTTGAGGCGCGCGTGCTTCCGGTTGGTGCGGTCGCCGAAATCACGCTGGACGGTCAGGACTTTTTCCGCGACTTCCACGACCTTTTCCCGCGGGAGGTAGCCGATGATGTTGGCCAGTCGCGGGTAGGTTTTGGTGTCGCTGTGCGACATGCCGAGCCCGCCGCCGACGGAGAGGTTGTAGCCGAGCAATTTGCCGTCCTCGCCGATGGCGATGAAACCGAGGTCCTGCGTGTAGACGTCGATGTCGTTGCTCGGAGGCACGGCGAAGCCGGTCTTGAATTTGCGCGGGAGGTAAGTTTTCCCGTAGAGCGGTTCTTCCTCGACTTCGTCGGAAACTTTTTCCCCGTCGAGCCAGATTTCGTGGTAAGCGCTGGTGCTCGGGGTCAGGTGGGTGCTGACCGCGCGGGCGTCGTCGAGCACGGGAGCATGCAAGGCGGACTGCCACGGATTCGGGTTGGCCATGACGTTGCGATTCACGTCGCCGCAGGCCGCGATGCAGTCCATGACCGCACTGTTGATCCCCTGCATGGTGGTTTTGAGGACGTCCTTGGTGACAAAGTGCAACTGGAAGGCTTGGCGGGTGGTGAGCTTGAGGGTGTGGCTGCCGTATTGGTCGGCGAGGGCGTCGATCTTGAGCCATTGTTCCGGCGTGCAGACTCCGCCGGGCACGCGGATGCGGATCATGAAGATGAAAGCTTTCTCCAGACCGGCCTTCTTTCGTTCGCTGCGCTGGTCGCGATGGTCCTGCTGGTAGATGCCGTGAAATTTCGAAATGTTCGTGTCTTCGTCCGCGATTGATCCGGTCGTGCGGTCTTCGAGGCTAGCAGCTAGGGTGCCGCGCAAGTAGTGGCTGGCCTCTTTGAGGACCTCGGCTTTGGAGAGCGGCTTGGGGTCGGCGTGGTCGGAAATCATGATGGGTTGAAACTTTGTAATTAATGGCCTCTCGTCTTTGGGGCAACAGCGGAATGAGCGGATTGCCTTTGGGGACGATTTTCTACAAAAGGTTACGTTGCCATGACGGATCTGGTTTCCCAATCCTTTCCCCCCGAGCGTCTCACCGCGGTATCGGTCCTGCGTGCCTACCGGGACGGCTTCTTCCCGATGGGTTGCGGCGATGGTCGGTTGCGGTGGTTTTCGCCAGACCCGCGGGGCATCCTCCCTTTGGATGGCTTTCACTTGCCCCACGGGTTCCGCCGGGTGCTCCGGCGTTTGGATTTTGCGGTGAGTGTGGACGCGGCTTTCCCCGAGGTTGTGGCCGGTTGTGCGGACCGGTCCGAGACCTGGATCGATCCGGCCATCGCGAGGGTTTATGCGGATTTATTTGCCGCGCGTTCCGCCCACAGTGTCGAGGTCTGGCAGGCTGGAGACCTTGTCGGGGGGCTTTATGGTGTGCAATTGGGCGGCGTTTTTTTTGGCGAGTCGATGTTTTCCCGGGTCGGGGAAGCTTCGAAGGTGGCCCTGCTTGCCCTCGTCGGGATTCTTCGCACCCGTCAGTTCGGCTTGCTTGATATCCAGTGGGTGACCGATCACCTCGAGAATTTCGGCGCGGTGGAAATTCGACGTCCCGTTTACCTCAACTACCTCCGCGAAGCCATGGTGCGGCAATGTTCCTTCCCACCGCCCGGCGAGGTGCACGTGGCGGAATTGATCAAGCCGCGTATCGGTGCGGTCGAGGAACAAAGCGCGGCACGGGTGACCTTGCCTTGATGCGGGTTTCAGACCACCGGTTCTGACTTTATCTCCCCGTCGGCGAAGACGGTAACGATCACCTTTTCCCCGGTGGCTTGCCGGGCCGAGGAGAGCGGACGTCCCCGGGTGTCCATCGTGATGGTGAAGCCGCGGGCCAGAGTTTGGCGCGGCCCCAGCAATTCCAAAGCGTGGGCGTCCCGCTCTTTCTTTAGCCGGCGTTGTTGCAGGAAAGCTGCCGCTGCTTTCCCGCTGCGTTGATTCAGGGTAGCCAGACGGTCGGACCAGAAAGCCAAACGGGCCGAAGGGGAGCGCGCCGCGAGAACAGCCTTCGCCCGGCCAGCGCCCTCTTGGAGCAAGGCAAGGCGGGCTGAGACGGCCGAACTGCCGCGGGCGTGGAGGTCATCGGTCAACTGGCGCCAGTCGCCGATCCGGCGCAGGGGCAGTCGGAAGACTCCGGATGCGGCGCGCAATTCGAGTTGCGAGCGGGCTTGGACCAAATGGATGCCGGCATCGCGCCCGATGCGCCGGACCATGGAACGCAACCGGTCGAGCGTCTCGGCCCGGTCTGTGCTGAGAATTTCCGCCGCGGCACTTGGCGTGGGCGCGCGCACGTCGGCCACGAGGTCCGAGGTGGTCACATCCGTCTCATGGCCGACGGCGGAGATGACCGGCACACCGCTGGCGGCCATGGCGCGAGCGAGGACCTCTTCGTTGAATTCCCAGAGGTCCTCGAGGCTTCCGCCGCCGCGGGTGACGACGATGACATCCACCGCGGGAAAATCGTGGTTCTCAGCGTCGGCGAAACGTCCGACGGCTCCGGCTATTTCCGCCGCCGCCCCCCGGCCTTGCACCCGGACCGGAGCGATGAAGACTTCGATGTGCGGCGCGCGCCGGCGCAGGACGTGCAAGAAGTCGCGGATCGCGGCTCCGGTCGGCGAGGTGACGACCCCGATGCGGACAGGGTGGGGAGGCAGGGGCTTTTTGCGGGACTGATCGAAAAGCCCCTCGGCCCGGAGCTTTTCCTGCAGGGCGCGGAGGCGCGCCTCGAGTTCGCCGGCGCCGCGGGGTTGGATGCGGCGGACGACGATTTGGTATTGGCCGCGCGCCTCGTAAACCGAAATGTCGCCGAACAACTCGACTTTCATCCCGTCGTGCAAGGGCGGGATCCCCGAGGCCGCACTGCGGAAAAGGACGCACGAGACCTGGGCGGTTTCGTCTTTCAAGCTGAAATATTGGTGCCCGGATGGTTGCCGGCGAAGATTGGAAAGTTCGCCCTGCACCCAGACCGTTCCGAGACTTCCCTCAAGGCATGCGCGGACCGCGCGGTTAAGGAGGCTTACGGTCAACGGACCACTTGGGGCCCGGGGGGCGGCAGCCCTCTCTTCGGGGAAGGCGAGGATGCCCTGCTTGTTCATTCCGTTCAGGAAGGAAACTGCTGCCACTCGCGTCGCAGCGTGCCGACCAACTTGCGCAGGCGCCGGGACAATCCGGGTTCGGCAAGAATTTGCTGCGCCGCAAGAGGATCGCGGACCAGATGCTGCGCGAAGAGATCGCCGAGCGTTGACGGATCGCTCATCTCCCCGACGGCATTGACAAAGGTTTCCGGCAACTCGATCCCGCGGGAGACGAGTCCGGTACAAATGTCCTGCAACTCACGGCGCAAGCCTTGGCACGCCTCCTCGTCGTCGATCACTGTGACCAGTGGTCTGGCCCGGCCGATGAGGTAGGGGTCCTTCTGATCAAACTCGGTCAACTCGACGCGGCCCAAGCCCTGCAGGATGAGTTGGCTGGTGCCGTCGGGTTGGCCCACACAGGCGCGGACCAAGCCCGCCCCGGCGACGGGGAAGATCGATTCCTCCCCGGTGTCCGGCCGGACCATACCGACGGCGAAAATGCGGTCGCCGGCCAAGACGGTAGCGAGCATCTCCCGGTAACGGGGTTCGAAGATGAAGAGCGGCAACAACGCGTTGGGAAAAAGGGTCACCCCGGAAAGGGCCATCACGGGCATGGAGGACGGGAGTTGGACGGAGGCCGTATTCATTCCACCTCAATTTACGCCGGAATCCGCTCACGGGGATCTTTTTTTCACCGCTTTTTCGCTTCAAGCCATGAGGTCCGCTCGGCTACTCTCCCGGTATGCCCGAATCGCCGAAGTACCGCCGCGTGCTCCTGAAAATCAGCGGCGAGGCCCTGCGCGAACCGGGGAGCAAAGATAATATCTCGCCCCAGATCGTCAGCGCGCTCGCCGCTGAAATCAAGGAAGTGGCTGCCCTGGGCGTGCAACTCGCGGTGGTCATCGGCGGCGGCAACATCTGGCGCGGTCTGGCCGCCTCCCACCGCGGGATGAACCGAACCACAGCCGACTACATGGGAATGCTGGCCACCGTGATCAATGGCATGGCCTTGATGAGCGGCCTGGAGGACCTCGGCGTGACCACCCGCGTGCAAACCGCGATCGAAATGAACAACGTGGCCGAACCCTTCATTCTGCGCCGCGCCTTGCGGCACCTTGAAAACGGGCACGTGGTCATATTCGTCGCCGGCACAGGCAACCCTTTCTTTTCCACCGACACGACCGCGGCGCTTCGGGCCAACGAGATCGGCGCCGACGTCATTCTCAAGGCGACCAAAGTCGACGGCATTTACGATGCCGATCCCAAAACACATCCGGATGCCAAGAAATACGACCGGATCACCTACACCGAAGCCTTGCAGAAGCGGTTGCAGGTTATGGATTCCACCGCCTTCAGCCTTTGCATGGACAATAAGATGCCTATCGTGGTGTTCGACATCGCGGGTCCGAGCAACATCAAGCGCGCGGTCACCGGAGAGCCGATCGGTACGCTGGTCACCGGAACCTAATATTTTATGGACGAAATTCTTTTCACCGCAGAAGAGGGCATGGATAAGGCCCTCGATTTCATGAAGCACGAATTCAGCAGCGTGCGCACCGGCAAAGCCTCACCGGCCCTCGTCGAGGGGATCGAGGTGGACGCCTACGGTTCGGTTATGAAGCTCAAGCAGCTCGCTCTGATCAGCACGCCGGAACCGCGGCTCATCGTCATCCAGCCCTTCGACGCCTCGACGATAAAACCGATCGAGAAAGCCATCAATGAATCGAAGATCGGCATCACCCCCTCGGTCGACGGCAAGCTCATCCGTCTTCCCGTCCCCGAACTCAGCGAGGAACGGCGCAAGGACCTGGTCAAAACGCTCAAGAATATGGCCGAGGAAACCCGGGTGCGCATGCGTGCGGCCCGCCGTCATGCCATGGAAACAGCCAAGAAAATGCAGAAGGAAGGCGCTTTGACCGAGGACGATCTCAAGAGTGCCGAGACGCAGATCCAAAAACTTACCGATAAATTTGTCGCCGACGTGGATGCCCAACTGACGTCCAAGGAAGGCGATATCATGAAAATCTGATGCGCTCCGCGACCATGCGCCGTCTGGCTTTCCTGCTCCTTGTTTGCGCCGCCTTCTCCGGCGTCTCCGCCAATGTGGCGCGCTGGGCACCCGATTTTGCGTGGCTCAAATCGGGAGGTAGCCGCACGACCCTCAAGTCGCTGCGCGGTCAGCCCGTTGTTCTTGTGGTCGCTCCCTCCCCGGAGCACCGGAATTTCCGCAAACAGGCGAAAGAGCTGGCAAAGACCTACCAACTCCTCGGTAACGACAAGGCGGTCATGGTTGCCGCCTTCACCGGGGAGCCGGGTGTGATCCGATCCAATATCCCTTTTGTCCTCGCCGCCAATCCGGGGGCCATCGTGCAATCTTATGGGGTTGCCGGAGACTTTGCCGTCTTTGTCATCGGGAGGGACGGCAATCTTGATGAGATTTCAGACCGCGTCCTGCCGGGACAACGCGTTCTCGACATCATCAATAATTCTTTCGTCCCCCAGCGCGACAACCGTCGCGCGGAGTAGGCGGGTGCTTCGGGTTGAGGTAGATCGCGTTCTTCGGGCGCGATAATTCAAGCGTGATCGCGCTGGACAGGGCGATCCACCTACAGACTTTGGCGCACGGCGTCGGCAATGTGGTCGGCGTGCGTCTCAAGCATGCCCGCATCGCGGCCTTCGAGGAGGATGCGCAGTTTCGGTTCGGTGCCGCTGTAGCGGACCAAGACGCGGCCGCGCGGGGCGAGTGCTTGTTCCGCGGTGGTCATAGCGGTCTGGATCGCCGGCACCGATTCGAGAGCCGGTTGGGATTTTACGGACACCGCGCGCTGCGCCTGCGGGTATTTCCGGATCGCTTGGCGGAGCTCGCTCAGCGGTTTTCCGCTCTCGGCCATGAGGCGGAAAATCTGCAGGGCGGAAACAAGCCCGTCGCCGGTCGTGCCGTGACGCAGAAAAATCATGTGGCCGCTCTGCTCGCCGCCAAGGATGAATCCCCCCTCGCGCATGGCTTCGAGCACATAACGGTCTCCGACCGCCGTGCGGATCACCTTGCCGCCGGCTTGTTCGATGGCTTCGTCCAGCCCGAGATTGCTCATCACGGTGGCAACTACCGTGTTGCCCGTTAATTCACCGCGGCGCAGCAAGTCGAGTCCGGCCATGGCGAGAAGTTCGTCGCCGTCGAGCGGGTCGCCGGTCTCATCGCAGAGGAGAAGCCGGTCGGCATCGCCGTCGTGGGAGAGTCCGACCCGGGCCCCGGATTCTTTGACCAGACGGCTGATCTCGCGGGCCACCGTGCTGCCGCAGTCGCTATTGATGTTGCTCCCGTCCGGCGAGGCATGGAAGACGTGCACCTCGGCGCCGAGCGCCCGCAAGGCGGCCGGTGTTGTCTCGAACGCGGCCCCGTTGGCGCAGTCCACCGCGACCTTGAGCCCGTGCAGCGAAAAGCCGGCGGGCAAGGATCGCAAGGCATGGGCCACGTATTGACCGGCAGCATCCTCGATCACGGACATCGTTCCCGTTCTGTCGGTGGCAAACTCAGCATCAAGTTGCTCTTCGATGGCAAATTCGGTGGCGTCGGGGAGCTTGAAGCCTTGGCCGGAGAAAAATTTGATCCCGTTGTCGCGGGCCGGATTGTGGGACGCGGAAATGACCGCGCCGGCATCGAGGCGGTTTGCCACCACGAAAGCAGCCACTCCGGGGGTGGGCAGGACGCCAAGCAAGCGCACGTCGCCGCCGGCCGAGGTTATTCCTCGTCCTAATGCCTCCTCGAGCATCGGGCCGGACTCACGGGTGTCGCGTGCGATGGCGATGACCGGCTTTGCTTTGCCTAGAACGCGGACCAGTGCACGCCCCAGTTTTTGGGCAAACTGCGCGGTGATCGGTGTTTCGCCGGCCCGGCCGCGGATGCCGTCCGTCCCAAAATAGCGCCGGGTCATTTTTTGGCGCGTTCGGCCGCCGCCGGGCGACCGCGTCCGTCGTCGCCGGGGTCGACGTTGTGCTGGATGAGGTACCAGACGACCGCGGCGAGCAGGAGACAGATCAGCTTAATTTTCCAATTGTGGAGGAGAATCTGTTTCATATTTCTCGAGGAGGAGGAGTTGGTTGAGGCGGCGGCGGAAGCGGTCGATGTTGAGGTTGCGTTCGAGGATGCCGCGATGGCAGAGCGAGACGTGGCCGGTTTCCTCCGAGACCAAAATGGCAATGGCGTCGGACTCTTCGGTGATGCCGATACCGGCGCGGTGGCGCAGCCCGAGACTGCGGTCGAGATCCTCGCGCGCGGTGAGCGGAAAGATGCATGCTGCGGCGGCCACGCGGTCGTTCTGTACGATGACACCGCCATCGTGCAGCACCGTCTTGGGGTGAAAGATGGTCAGGATAAGTTCCTTGGAAAACACGGCGTCCACGTCGACGCCGGTCGAGGCAAATTGGCGGATGCTGATGTCGCGCTCGAGGGCGATGAGCGCGCCGAACTGGCGCCTGGCCAAGTCGAAAACGGTGTCGACCAATTGGTCGATTGATTCTTTTTTCTGCAGGGCGGATCGGAAGAAATGCTGGCTGCCGAGTTCGGTCAGGGCGCGCCGCAGTTCCGGTTGGAAAATGACGACCAGAGCGATGGCGAGAAAAACGGAAAAGCTGCGCAGGAGCCAACCGATGACGTTGAGGTCGAGAAGTTGGGAAGCCAGGGTGAGGCTGATGAAGATGAGGGCGAAACCGACGAGAATTTTCGCGCCCGGGGTACCGCGGAAATACAGGTACCCGTAGTAGAGCAGCACGGCGAGCAGCACGATCTCCACCGCGCCGGTCCAACGGGTGCCGATAAATTCAATGACAGGCTCCATCGTTGTCCATTCTGCCTGCTCCCCGGCCCAGGGGCGAGCGCGCAGTCCGCCGGAGCGGTGGATTTTGCCTCTGGATTTGGCGACCGCCCAAGCGTAATTTGCCCTTGATGTCGCAGCAGCAAGTTGTTCCGGTCCAACTCAAGGCCGTTGTCCCGACCGCCAATGGCGCGGCCCTGTTTCTCGGCACCGAGGAGAAGACCTTCGTCATTTATGTCGATGCCACGGTCGGCCACGCGATCAACATGTTCTTGGCGGCCACGGAGAAAGAACGTCCGCTGACCCACGACCTCATGGCCCACGTGCTCGCCGCCTTCGGCGCGAAGGTCGAACGGGCGGTGATCAACGACGTGAAGAACAGCACGTTTTATGCCCGGCTCATTGTCTCCGCGGAGAATGAATTGCATCAGAAAAAGATCATCGAATTGGATGCGCGCCCGAGTGACTGCATCGCCATGGCCATCCAGCAAAAAGCTCCCATCTTGGTCAGTCGCGCCGTGCTCGATGAGGTGGATGATGCTTCCGACGCGCTCAAGCAGCTCGAAGCGACGAAAGAGCAGGGCGGGGAACCGCCGGTCGTCGGGGAAGGCGAAGAGGAATAACCGGAGCGCCGGGTTTCTCCCGCGCGCCGCCAACCAATGTTTGTCGACCAGATCCGCATCCACGCCATTGCCGGCAGCGGAGGGAACGGGTGCTCCAGCTTCCGCCGCGAAAAATTCGTCCCTCTGGGTGGTCCCGACGGTGGCGATGGCGGCGACGGGGGCAGCATCATCCTGCGGGCCGATCCGCAGGTCGATACTTTGGTCAATCTCTACTACGAACCGATTGTCCGGGCCAAAAGTGGCGCCAATGGCATGGGAAAGCAGAAATACGGGCGTGCGGCGCCCGACAAAATTGTCCCCGTGCCGGTCGGCACGCTGGTCTACCGCCTGCCGGATGTCGCGCCGCACGATCCGTTAAAATTTGTGGAGGAAGACAAAGAGCCTCCGCGGCGGAGGAAGGTGGAAGCGAAGGATCTCGAATTGCTCGTCGACTTGGACCAGGCGGGCGCGGAGTTTTTGCTCTGTCAGGGAGGTCGCGGCGGCCGGGGCAATATTCATTTCAAAAGTTCCCGCAACCGCGCGCCGAGGCAATTTACCGAGGGAACGCCGGGCGAGGAAGGGTGGTTCTTTCTCGAATTGCGCATGATCGCCGATGCCGGCCTGGTCGGCTATCCGAACGCCGGGAAATCAACCCTGCTCGGGGCACTTTCGGCTGCCCACCCGAAGGTGGCGGCCTACCCCTTCACCACCCTGCATCCGATGGTTGGGGTGATGGATTTTCCCGGCTTCCGTCGCGCTACCATTGCCGACATCCCCGGTCTGATCGAAGGCGCGCACCGCGACGTCGGTCTCGGGCACGATTTCTTGCGCCATATCGTCCGGTGCCGCACATTGCTCCTTGTAGTCGACGCGGCCGGCAGCGAAGGACGTGATCCGGTCGAGGATGTGCGGAAAATCCGCGAGGAATTGAGCCTCTACGACCCCTTGCTGGCGCGGCGCCCGTGGGCCTTGGTGGCCAACAAAACAGATTTGCCGGGAGCGTCAGACAATCTGCCGCGCTTGGCGCAGGAGTTTCCCGGGGTGTCTCTCATCCCCGTCTCGGCCCAACAAAAGGGGAATTTGGAGGAGCTGCAGAAGTTCCTCGATGCCGAGGTGGGGCATCCGGGGTGAAGCTGGGCCTCGCCTGCCTGGCGTCCACAGACTGCTCGGGTAAGATTTTTGGTTAGGAACCGTGCTTACGGTTTGGTGGTGACGGTCAGGGACCAAGAATCGAGGGTTCCGGTGTCATAGCGCGCGAGGTCCTGCACCAGGAGCTTCCACTGTCCGGCGGCAGTTGTTCCCCGGAAAGCTGTCAGCGGAATATCGACAAGAATCACATCCTTACGACCTTTTCCAGCCCTGTTGTGGAGTAGAGCCCGGGTTCCGGACGGCGAGATCAAGGTGACACGCAGGTCGCTGCGGTAAGGATGGCGGATGCTGACCGAGGCAGTAAGGGTAGATACTTTTCCGGTGGAAGTGACATTGAGACTGCTCGTGAGGCCGGTCCACTTCTTGTCCGGAATGGATCGGGGAAGGCCCGTTGCCGTAAACGTGGCGGTGCCGGAGGGAGGCGGGACCGGCGTGGGGGCGGGTGTCGGTGTCGGTTGCGGCGTTGGTGCGGGCGTGGGCACCGGGGTGGGTGTTGGTGCAGGTGTCGGGGAAGGTGTTGGCTGTGGCGTCGGTGCAGGGGTGGGCGTTGGCGTGGGGCTGAGCGCGCCCACCCCGCCGGTGACCACCAGGGAATAAACTTGATTTGTCCCGGCGAGGGCGTTGGTGCCATGCATTCCGACAGTGAGCGTGTATGTTCCAAGCTGGTTGGGCGCGGGAATATCGATGCGTTCGACGTTGTCGACCCGATTGGTCCCGGTTCTCGCGTCGGCTGTCATGGAGGCCGTTGTCCACGTCCCGACAAAAGGCATGACGTAGGGAAGAAATGTTGTGGTGCCATCGGGTGCGGTTATTTTCAGGTCGAGGTCGTTGATCAGGTTGCGCGTGCGACTGTTAGTCGCAGTCTGGGCGGCGCCGGCGGGGTCGGTCCAGGCGAGCGTGGCACGGATCGGGCTGACGCCGTCCCAAATGAAGGTATTGGTGCGGATCTGGCCGGTGGCGCTGATGGAATTTTCGATCAGCTTGGGGGCAGCAGGAGCCACCTTGTGAGCTTCGATCACATCGGCGGCTGCTTTGGTATCGAGATAGCCCCAGCCGTATTGGTAGTCCGGACCCGGACGCCCCATGTCCGTGGCGGTGTGGATGAGGAGGGCCTTGAGCATGCTGGCGCGCATCAACTGGCCGGAGAAATTCTTTTTGTAGAGCTCCTGCAGGAGTGCGGCGGAGCCTGAGGCGTTCGGGGTGGCCATGCTGGTGCCGCTGTAGGTGCCGTTGTAGGACGTGTTATTGGCCGCCACGCACGAGTAGATATTCACCCCGTTGGCCACGATATCGGGTTTGATGCGGCCATCATCGCACGGGCCCATGCTCGAGAAAGAGGCCAGCGTGCCCTTGCTGACATCGCGCAGGCCTGAGGCCACGGCATCGTTGGCCGCACCGACGGTCAGAACATTTTTGGCCAAACCGTTGAACGTGACCGACTGGTAGCCGGCGAAGGGTTTGCCGTAATCCTGCTGCTCGTTGCCTGCGGCCCAAAAAATCAAGGTGTAGGGCAAACCGGCCGCGAGCGCATCGACCGAATTGCATTCCCTTTCGTAGCGCCCCATGTCGGCGGCTGTGGCGTTGTAGCCGTAGGAGTGGTTGGAAACCGGTATTTTGCCGCCGGAATCGGTCGCCGACGAGGCGCCGGCCGCGGTCATTTCGGCGTAGTCGCTGTTCCAGTCGTAGGAATCGATCGCGGCGAAGGGGGCCATTCCCTTGGCGTTAGCTTGTCTTCCAGCGGCTCCGATGGTGCCTGCCACGTGGGTGGCATGATTATCGTTCGCGGCCGAAGCGTTTTTCTTGACCACGCGGCTGGTGGTGAACTCCTGGTGCGTATTGCGGACTGACCCGCCGTCCCAAATGCCAACCTTGATCCCGGAACCGCTCAGGTTGTAGGGGGCGGTTTGACGGACCAAATTTGCCCCGGTCGAAATCGCGGCGTTGGCGTTCAAAGTGGTCCGGTAAAGCGGCTCGTCGCCCCTAAAGTCGTGCAGGATGGCAAGGCCGCCCTCCGGTCCTTCAACTCTCACCGGGACCCCGGCCTGTGCGGCCCGGGCCAGCACGGCAGCATACCTCGCATCTTCCGCCGCCTGCATTTCCGCGACTGCGGCGGAGCGCTGGTCCGGATTATTCAAGTCCTTCCCCGCGAGAATTTTTGCTGTGGGGCTGGAGATCATGCCGTAAGCCGGTGCGGAGCGCTGCGATGGCGCGCCCCCGCTAGATGTCGGGGAGGCAAGATCCACGGAGCCAACCCCCGGGGCGGCCGGTTGGGCGCGGACGGTTGAGGCGGTTCGGGTGGCCGGAGTGGCTTGCGTCGGCCGCGGATTTGGCCCAGGCGATGGTTGGGTCGCCGGAGTTGTGGCTGCCGCGGCTTGGGTGCGCTTGTCCTCAGCTGGCCTCGAAATTGCGGTGAAGGTAGAAGAATCGCTCTCACCCGGTGCTTGGGTGTCCGCGGCATTCACCTGCCTCGAGGGCAAGTCTGATTCGGAGACGGAGAGGGCGGCCAAGGCGATCAAAGTCGCAACCAAAAAAAGACCGAGTGCGGCAAGCGGGAGTTTTCTTGTCTTCATGGGTTTGTGCGGGGAATGGGTCAAGCAGCGATGGGCTTCTTCGCAATGTTAGCATTACCCGCCTCTGGTTCAAGGGAAGGCAAGCAAAATGTGCTGGCAATCCGCTTGGTGGGCCGTGCCGGGAGGCGCCGGGGATGGTCTTGGCGCCACGGGCACCAAAGGATTGCCGTGATGCCCCTCGACCTGCAGGATGCAGAGTCTTCATTATGCGCGATATTGGTATCGGTTTAGCCGGGTTCGGTACGGTTGGAGCCGGGGTTTTTCTTAATTTGGAAAAAAACCGGGCTCTCCTCCGTGAGCGGATGGGCCGCGATCTTGTTGTCCGGAAAATCGCGGTCAAAGATCCAACCAAGAACCGGGATGTTTCCGTCCCGCCCGCGCTCCTCGCCAAAAATTGGCGCGACTTGCTCGACGATTCCTCGGTCGAGGTGGTGGTGGAACTGATGGGAGGCATGGAAGAACCGCGCGAACTCATCATGGAAGCGATCCGGCGCGGCAAAATCGTGGTCACGGGAAACAAGGCCCTGCTGGCCGAACACGGGGCGGAAATTTTCCGGCTCGCCACCGAAAAGCGCGTTCCGGTTTTTTACGAGGCGGCGGTGGCCGGCGGCATCCCGATCATCAAGGCGGTCCGCGAAGCTTTCGTGGCCAATCATTTTCGCCGCATGCGTGGCATCATCAACGGCACGAGCAATTACATCCTGACCCGCATGGCCGAAAGTGGCCTTGATTTTGCTTCCGCTCTGTCCGAGGCGCAGGCCGCGGGCTTCGCCGAGGCCGACCCGGCGCTCGATGTGAACGGCTGGGATGCCGGACACAAGGCGATCATTCTCGCCTCGCTGGCCTACGGATTCTGGGTGCCTTCAAAAGACTTGCTCGTCGAGGGCATCGAGGGCATCACACCCGGGGATATTCGCTTTGCCGCGCAACTGGGCTACACGATCAAGTTGCTCGGTTTCATCGACGCTTGCCCCGACGGATCGGTCGAGGTGAGCGTCCAGCCTTCACTCGTGCCGAATGAAAACATCCTCGCTTCGGTCAGAGGGGTCTTCAATGCCATCGCGGTCCGGGGTGATGTAGTGGGTGACGCGCTTTTCTACGGGCGCGGCGCGGGTCAGGATCCGACCGCAAGTTCCGTGATCAGCGACCTGGCCGATGCCGCGATCGCGCTCGACTCCCCTCGCGAGTCCTTCGGTTTCATCCCGCATGGCCTCTACGGAAAATTGCGTCCGGCCGGCGAGGTGACCAGCGCGTTCTACCTCCGACTCGGCGTCGATGACCAACCGGGCGTACTGGCCCGCATCGCCGGGGTGCTTGGAGAGTCGAACATCGGTATTTCTTCGGTCATTCAGCCCGAGACGCCCGAGGGCGAGCTCGCGGTGCTCGTGCTTATGATCCACGATGCACCGCGTGGACGCGTCATTTCCGCGCTGCAAAAAATCCGCGCGTTGGATTGTGTCCACGGCGAACCGGCGCTTTACCGGGTGGAGGCCGCGTCATGAAAAACCGGAACGACCGAGGGGTGATCAGCCGCTACCGGGCGTACCTCCCAGTCACCGAGGCCACCCCCGTGGTCTCGCTCAACGAAGGATCCACCCCCCTGATTTATTCGCCGAAGCTGAGCCAAGTGGTCGGGCGTGGTGCCGAAGTTTACGTGAAATACGAGGGGCTCAATCCGACGGGGTCGTTCAAGGATCGCGGGATGACCATGGCGATTTCCAAAGCCGTCGAGCGCGGAGCCAAGGCCGTCATTTGCGCTTCGACCGGCAACACCTCGGCCGCTGCCGCCGCCTACGCCGCCCGCGCCGATCTCGCCTGCGCTGTGCTGCTGCCCGCCGGAAAAATCGCCGCCGGCAAATTGCTGCAGGCCTTCATCTACGGCGCCAAAGTTGTCGCCATCCGCGGCAACTTCGACGACGCCCTCCGCTTAGTGCGCGAGCTTGGGGCCGACGGACGTTTTGAAATCGTCAATTCGATCAACCCTTTCCGCATCGAGGGACAGAAAACCGCGTCCTTCGAAATTATCGAGGAACTGGGCGACGCGCCGGATATCCACATTTTGCCGGTCGGCAATGCTGGCAACATCACGGCCTATTGGCAGGGTTATCGCGAATTTCACCAACTCGGCATGGCCACCAAGCTGCCTCGCATGACTGGATTTCAAGCCGCAGGATCGGCCCCGATTTTTTTTGACCACGTCGTGGAGAAGCCGGAGACGATTGCCACCGCCATCCGGATTGGTAACCCAGCCAGCTGGCAGGGCGCGAGCAATGCGGTCACCGATTCCGGTGGCTGCATCGATATCGTGACGGACGAGCAAATCCTCGCCGCCCAGCGCTGGCTCGCCTCCGAGGAAGGCATTTTCGTCGAACCGGCCAGCGCGGCGTCCGTCGCGGGGTTGATGAAATGCTTTTCCAACGACCGCTGTGCCACTTGTCCGTTCCACCAATATCCGGAGGGCGCGAAAATCGTGCTCACCGTGACGGGTCACGGTCTGAAGGACCCGGAGGCTCCGATGGTCCACGGTTTTAAGGCGCTGGAGGCGGAGGCCACCATGGAGTCGGTAGCCGGAGTGTTGGGAGTCGGCTGATGGCGACCATCGTTCAGAAATACGGCGGCACATCGGTCGGCAGTCCGGAGCGGATCAAGAACGTCGCTCGCCGCGTGCTTGAGACCCAGCAGGCGGGAAACAAAGTCGTGGTTGTGGTTTCGGCCATGTCTGGCGTGACCGACTCTTTGATCAAACTCTCTCGCGCAGTCTCGGACCAGCCGAGCGAGCGTGAAATGGATGTGCTGCTTTCCACCGGCGAGCAGACCACCATCGCCCTGTTGGCCATGGCTTTACAAGGAATGGGCGCCAAAGCGGTTTCCTTGACCGGGGCGCAGGCCGGCATTGTGACCGACGGGGTCCATACCAAAGCAAAAATTTTCAACATCACACCGAAGCAAATCCACGCACATCTCGACGAAGGTGCGGCTGTTATTGTTGCTGGTTTCCAAGGTCAGACCGCGCAAGGAGAAATCACCACGCTCGGCCGCGGTGGATCCGATCTCACCGCCATCGCTCTGGCCGGTGCACTCAAGGCCGACAAGTGCGAAATTTGCACCGATGTGGACGGTGTTTACACCTGCGACCCGCGCATTGTGCCTGACGCCCGCAAGATTGATACCATCAGCTACGAGGAAATGCTCGAAATGGCTTCGTCAGGGTCCAAAATCATGCAATCTCGCTCGGTCGAATTTGCCAGCAAGTTCGGTGTCCTTTTCGAAGTCCGCAGCAGTTTCAACCAGAACCCGGGAACCATCGTGAAAGAAGAAACACCAGGCATGGAAGACGTCGTCATCCGCGGCGTGAGCATCGAACGCAACCAGGCAAAAGTCACCATCGAGGGGGTGCCCGACAAGACCGGCACCGCGGCGAAAATTTTCAACGCCCTGGCCGCGGCCCATGTCGTCGTCGACGTCATCGTGCAGACCGCCCCGCACGAGGGAAAAACGGACATCTCGTTCACCACGAACAAAGATGAATTGGAGAAAGCCGGTCCGGCCCTCGAGGCCGTGGCCGCCTTAATCGGTGCCCGTGGGGTGACCCAAACCGCCGGTGTCGCGAAATTGAGCGTCGTCGGTATTGGCATGCGCACGCACTCCGGCGTGGCCGCCAAACTGTTCGATCTCCTCGCTAGCGGCGGATTCAACATCCAAATGATCTCCACCTCGGAAATCAAAATTGCCGTCATTCTCGACGAGAACAGCATCGCCGAGGCCGCCAAGGCGGTGCATGCGGGATTCGGTCTGGCTGGTTGAGCAACGGATCCAGCCGCTGGAAGCCAAACTCCCCGTTATTATTTCTGCCCGGCAGTGTCGGCCAGGTAATCCTCCACCGCGAGGATGTTTTTCTCACCGGCGCGCTTGACGAGGCGGAGGAATTGGTCGGCCGAGGAAATTTCCTCCACCTGCTCGGTGATAAACCATTGGAGCATGGCCGCGGTGGCATGGTCCCTCTCTTCAAGGGCCAAATCCATCAGCTGGTGGATCGACTTGGTCACCGCCATCTCGCTGTCCAGTGCCGCCTGCGCCGCGGCCTCGGATGATTTGTAGGTATGCGGCTGGGCCGGAATCTCCGGGATCTGGACGCGCCCGCCGGCGTCGAGCACGTAGCGGAGGAATTTGTGGGCGTGCTCGCGCTCCTCGCCGGCTTGTTTGAAAAAGCGTTTGGCCGCTTGGGGCAAGGCTTCGGCCTCGAAGTGCGCGGCCATCGCGTCGTATTTCATGGCGGCGGCAAATTCCATGCCGATCTGGGCGTTGAGCGCCTTCTGCATTTTGACGGAAATCATCATTAGCTCACCCTACGCCCGTCGCTCGTACTTTTCAATCCACCGGAATCCCCGGCACTGTGAGGGCTTGGCCGTTGTCCTTTGGTCCCAAGCCGAGCAGATACGGCCCGGCGGAAAGCGCCCACTCCGGGGCGGAGGGGTATTGCGCGGCGGACTCTGGGCCGAGGCAAGTTTGCAACATCTCGGTATTGATGATCCCGGGATTGAGGGCGATCGCGGCAAGGCCTTGGGGTAATTCCTGGGCGAGCGCTTGGGTCATTCCTTCGATCGCCCATTTGCTGGTGCAGTAGGCGGAGACGTCGGGGGAAGTCGAGCGGCCCCAACCGGAACTGAAATTGACGACCACGCCGGACCCCCGATGGATCATGGCGGGGAGGAAATGCCGTAGAACATGGGCGGTGCCTTTGATATTTACGTCGATGACGGCATCAAACTCGTGGACAGGGATGTCCCAGAGTGGGGCGTTGCCCGAAATGACCGCCGCATTATTGACAAGCAAATCAGGAGCACCGAAGTGTGCGAGGACATCGCAGGCCCAGAGGCGGACCGCCTCGTCTTCGGAGACATCCACGGTGGCGAAATGGTGGAGCGGTCCGTGTTCGGCGAGGAGTTCGTCGACGATCTCGTGCGAACGCGCACAACCGGCCACCCGGTACCCGAGGGAAAGGTAGTATTCGGCCAGGGCGCGGCCGCAACCGCGCGAGATGCCGGTGATGACGATGTTGCGGCCGCCTGTTTTCATGCTTCAGAGGGTGGATCGGACCGTCCCGGTATGAGGTTCGATCTGGAAAATCGCGATGGAACCGAAGCGAAGCGCAGATGACCCTAAGGCAAACATCGCGATCCACCTTACTTTTTTTCCAACGGATTGAAATCCGCCGCGTGGTAGGAACTGCGCACCAGCGGCCCGCTGGCCACGTGGGTGAAGCCTTTTTTGCGGGCGATCTCGCCGTAGAGATCAAAGACCTCCGGACGGATGTATTCGACGACCGGCAAATGCTGCGGGGTGGGGCGAAGGTATTGGCCCATGGTCAGCACCTCGACCGCGTGGTCGCGGAGGTCGTCCATCGCTTGGAAGATTTCCGTCTCCGTTTCGCCGAGGCCGAGCATGAGACCGCTTTTGGTCACGGATTCCGGCCGCAGTTCTTTGGCGCGGCGCAGGAACTCGAGGGAGAGTTGGTATTTGGCCCGCGAGCGGACGACCGGGGTGAGGCGTTCGACCGTTTCGAGGTTGTGATTGAAGATGTGCGGCGCTGCCGCCAGCACGGTGCGTAAGGAGTCGTCCTTGCCGTTGAAATCGGGGACAAGGACTTCGATGATGATGGCCGGGTCGCGTTCGCGGATCGCTTCGATGGTCTGCGCGAAGTGAAGCGCCCCGCCATCGGCCATATCGTCGCGGGCCACCGCGGTGATGACCACGTGTTTGAGTTTCATCCGCATGACCGCTTCGGCTACACGCTGCGGTTCGTCCTGCTCGAGCGCGAAAGGTTTGGCCGTGGACACCGCGCAGAACCCGCAGGCGCGGGTGCAGCGGTCGCCGGCGATCATGAACGTGGCCGTGCCCTGACTCCAACATTCCCAGCGGTTCGGGCACTGCGCGCTTTCGCAGACGGTGTGCAGACGGAGGTCGGAGACCAGCGCCTTGGTCGAGAAAAAGACCGGGTTGGAAGGCAGGCGAACTTTGATCCAGTCCGGCTTCTTGGCCAGGTGGAGGGCGGGGTCGATTTTGACGCGCGACATTGGTGGTAAATTTACACTGAGAAAACGCGGGCGGAAGGGGAAAAGTTGCCTCTTCGCGGAAAGGGGGCTTTGTTGTGGTCAGGCGGCTTTAAGATATGAGCCATTGCCATGCGGATGCAACCTGCCGTAGGATTTTGTTTCGCAGAGACAAATTCCGCTTCGCGGATTTGCGCAAATATTCCGCTTAACCTGCGGAACACAAAAATCTCCCCACCCGCTTCGCCCGGGGTTTCCCGATCAACCGGATGCACCTGTCCGCGTTGTTCAATTCATGCCCACCAAACAGCCATTATGACCAAACGACATCGCATCCAATTCCCGCCCGACAAAGAACACCAACTTTCGCAGGCGGAGGCGTATTTTTACATTGTGGAAGAAGGCCGGCCGGTCAAATTGCGCTTTCATGATTACGATGAAGTTTTTGCCAGGCCTGGTCTTTACGAACAGCTCTTTTACGAGCGTCTGAAGTGTGTCTCGCCGCAAAAAGTCACAGAGCTTTTGCAGAGGAGCCTGACGTCCGAGCGGGCAACTTCCAGCGAATTGCGCGTGCTTGATTTGGGGGCGGGTAATGGAATGATGGCGGAGTGTCTCCGCCGGATTGGCGTTTCCCGTATCGTCGGCGCCGATATCATTCCCGAGGCGCGGGATGCAGCTTACCGGGACCGCCCTCTCGTCTATGACGATTACCTTGTCGCGGACTTCACCGACCTGTCGGAGGAGCAGAAGCAGGATCTGAAGGACTGGAGCTTCGACTGCCTGACCTCGGTGGCAGCGCTTGGTTTTGGGGACATTCCTCCGGCCGCTTTTTTCCAAGCTCTCCAATTGGTGGGGTCCGGCGGCTGGGTGGCCTTCAATATCAAGGAAACCTTCCTCGAGTCCTCCGATGACAGCGGGTTTTCGCGCTTTGTGCGCGAACTTATATTCTCGGACTTTTTGGAAATACACCAATTGGAACGCTATACCCACCGGGTTTCCATGGAGGGTGTTCCGTTGAAGTATTACGCGCTGATCGGCCGCATCGTGGCGCCCATGCCCGAAGATTTTCTCGGGAACTTGGGCATTGCCTGAAGTCGCGTGATGCTCGGCGTGAGCGTGGACCAGTGGAAGCCGGAGGGTCCCCGGTGGGGGGCCCTGTTTGCCCTTGTCGTGGCCGGGGAAATGGTTTTTTTTCTCCCCTTCGTCTTGGCGAGGGTGTTCCGGCCGACCTTTCTGGAGGTTTTCGGTTTGACCAACTTCCAACTGGGTACGGCCTTCGCGCTGTATGGGGTGGTGGCCATGCTCTCGTATTTTCCCGGCGGGGTGCTGGCCGACCTCCTCAGCCCGCGCAAGCTTCTGGCGCTTGCTCTGGTTGCCACGTCTGGCGGCGGCCTGCTGCTCGCATCCATCCCCTCGCTCAGCAGCTTGAAACTGCTGTACGCCTATTGGGGGTTCACCACGGTGGCCCTTTTCTGGGCCGCGCTGATGCGGGCGACGCGCGAGTGGGGCGGGTTGACCAGGCAAGGTGCAGCTTTTGGATTGCTCGATGGCGGCAGGGGGTTGCTCACGGCGGCAACAGCCGTGGTGTTGGTCGTGCTCTATGCCAGCCTCATTCCCGACGAGGCGGCCTCCGCCACCTTGGAACAACGGTCTGCCGCATTCCGCCGGATCATTGCCGTGACAGCGGCCATGACCGTCCTCGCCGCGGTGCCGGTGTGGTTTTTCCTGCCGCGGCGGTCCGATTCCCTGCCTCGAGAGCGCTCCGGCTTTGAATTCCGCGGGGTTGCCCAGATACTGGCCATGCCGACCGTCTGGCTCCAAGCTTTCATCGTCATTTGTGCCTATGTGGGATTCAAAGCCACCGACGACTTTTCCCTCTATGCCCATGAGGTTCTCGGCTTGGATGAAGTGAAGGCTTCCAAGGCCGGCGCGGTATCACTGTGGGTCCGTCCGTTCGCCGCTATTGCCGCCGGCTTTTTGGCGGACCGGTTCAGTGCCGGGCTGATGACGATTTTCAGCTTTGTGCTTCTCCTGCTCGGAAGCCTGCTGCTCGCGGCCGATATCATTCATACCGGAATGCTTGGTCTCTACCTGCTGGCTGTGATTGGCGCGAGTCTCGGCATCTTTGCTCTGCGGGGTCTTTATTACGCGATCATGCAGGAAGGAAAGGTGCCTCTGGCTTTCACGGGCAGTGCGGTCGGCCTGGTATCCGTCGTGGGCTATACGCCGGACATTTTCATGGGACCGGTCATGGGGTACCTCTTGGACGAATTTCCCGGACCCCTCGGCCACCAACGCGTTTTTCTAGTCGTTGCCGGGTTCGCCTTGGCCGGACTTGCGGCGAGTGCCGTCTTTCACGGCTGGTCGTTTAAAGATAGGTCCCGAGGGAAGGGGATCAAAGGCGAAGTCTGAGTGGGGAGGCCGGTCTGGTTTGGGCGGTTGGAGTTTCGCTGCCTCCCTCCGGGACTGCGCCCACCCTTTATTCCGACCGCAGCGCCGTTGCCGGCTGGATGCGTGCGGCGCGGGTGGCGGGGAGGAGACCGGCGAGGGCGGCGGCGGCGATGATCCAGACCGGGGTCCAAGCCATGAGGTCCCACGGATAGCGCAGTTGCACGGTCCAGCCGAAGAAGGCGAGGTTGATGACCCACGTGAGCACCATGGCCAGACACGCGCCGGCGGCCAGGCCGATAAGGCTGGCCAGGAGTCCGATCAAGGCGGACTCGGCGACGAAGGCACGCCGGACTTGGCCGGATGATCCGCCGATGGCGCGCATGATGCCGATTTCGCGTTCGCGCTCGGTGACTAAAGTGGTGAGAGTGAGCGAGACACCGAGGACGGCGACAATGACCGAGATGGTGCGCAGGACGTAGGTCACGGCGAAGGTTTGGTCGAAGATTTCGAAGATGCGTTGGCGCAGGGAGGCGTTGGAATAGACGGCGTATTCGGTCTCGCCTCCGAAGCGTTCGCGGAGTTCGCTGCCGAGGGCGTCAGGCTGTGCGGAATCGCGCAGATGGACACCCGCGGTGTGGGCGCGGGGAGCGGGCCAGTGGGCAGCGTAGTTGGCGCGGTCCATGAGGATGACGCCCTGATCGCGGGTGTAGTCGAGGTAGACGCCGGCGATGCTGAAGGTTTGCGGTCCGGCGGGGGCGGCCAGTTCGATCGCGTCGCCTTCGGCCACTTGGTGGCGGCGGGCGAAGCTTTCTGAGACGGCGACATACCCGGGCGTGCGCAGGAGTTGTGCTTTGCCATCGCTGTCGCCGCCGGTGAATTCGAGTTCGCCGCGCACGCGGCCGCGGATGATGCCGAGGAAAACTTCTTCGCCGCGGAAGGGGATGCGTTTTTCGTGGAAGGTGTCGACGGATTCCACTTGCGGGTGGTTTTCCAGCCAGGCGATCACTTCATCCGGAATGGTTGCTTGGAAGCCGGTGACTTCGTTGGCCGCGAGGGTGACGAAGAGATCGGCTTGGATGGTGCGGTTGATCCAGGTGTCCACGCTGGCGCGGAAGGAATAGATCATGACGGAAATACCGACGGTCATGGCAATGGCGGCCATGAGGGCTGCGGTGGTCGGGGCGTTGCGGTGCATGGCGCGGACGAGGTTGCCCACGGCCATGCGCCAGGCGGTGCCGCGGGTGAAGCGTGCTGCCAGCGGGGTGAGCAGTTTTCCGGCCGCAGAGGTGGTGGCGGGAACGAGGAAGGCAAAGCCGATGATGACGAGAAAGGCGGCGGCGAACCCGAGCAGGGCCGGTCCGGTCTGCAGCGCCAACCATGAGGCGGCGATGGCGCCGGCCAGGCAGAGGATCCCGTAGGCCAGCCAGCGTCGCGGGACGGTGGCGTAATGTTCCATCGCGGTGCCGAGATGGAGGGCGCGGGTGACTTGCACTTTGGTTGCTTCGCCGGAGGGGATCCAGGCGGCGGCGAGGACAGAAGCCAAGCCGGACAGGGCGGCGGCGGCGATTTGCCACGGGCTGACCGCGAGATTTTCGATACTGACCAAAACGTAGAGGGAGCTGATGGTTTGACCGACGGCACCGACGAGGAGCCCGGCCAGCGGGAAGGCGGCGAGAATGCCGAGGATGATCCCGGGGATGCCGAAGACGAGGGCTTCGCCGAGGAAGAGGGTGCGGATTTCCCGGCGCGAAGTGCCAATGGCACGGAGGATGCCGATCTCGCGGCGGGAGCGCACCACGGAGGCGGAGACCGTGTTGTAAATGAGAAACATGCCAACCAGGAGCGAGACGAGGCTCAAGGCCGTGAGATTGAGTTGGAAGCTGGAGAGCATCTTGCCGATTTGCTCGCTGCGTTGTTGCGGGGCGGCGACGACGACATCGGGGGGCACAACCGTGCGCGCCGCGGCTACCACCGCCGCGGGGTCGGCGTCTGCGGAGAGGAGGATTTGCACGGAGTCGAGTTTTCCGGCCGAGCCGAGCAATTCCTGCGCCCAACTGATATCCATGGAGGCCGAGCGGATATCGGCGAGGGCGGCCGGGTCGTCCGGTTGGAGGACAAAACGGATACGGAGGTCGGTGGTGCGTCCGTTCGCGTTGACCCGGAGGACGTCGCCTTGCTCGAGTCCGAGTTTCCGCGCGAATTCCCGGGTCAGGGCGATGGCCTCCCGCTGGCCCAGCCAGGCTTCGACATCGACGGGCGCGCCGTCGGGCCAGACCATGCGGAAGGTTTCGAAGGGCGGGTTGGTGAAGGGATCGACGCCGAGCAGGCGGAGGTATTCGCCGGGATGATCGGGCAGGGTGAGGATTCCCTGCACGACGGGGGTGGCCGCGGCAACACCGGGGATTTTGGCCAAAACGGGGAAGAGGGTTTCCCCGAGCGGACCGCGCACCTCGAGGTTCGCCTTGCCGGCCAGAAGTTCGACCCCGGCGCGGAACGAGCGGTTGGCACTGTGGTTGGCGATCATGATGGCGAGGAAAACGCACACCCCGAGGGCCACGCTGACCACATTCATCGCGGCGAGCAACCGGTGGCGCCGGGCGTGGCGCAAGACTTGGCGCAGCAGGATGGACGGCCAGTGACGGGTCATGTCCCCGGGACGGGCCCCGCGACGGCGGCCTCTTGCAAGGCACGTTGGAGGGCTTGTACTTCGCGTTTCCCGGAGACTTTGGCGCTGTTTTCCGCCCGGCTGAGGTAAAAGGTATCCATCGCAACTTCTTTCTCTGTGGTAATACGTGCCAGCTCGAGGTTCAGTTCCAGCCGGTCAAGCACGGCGAAGAGATCGTAGAGCAGTCCCATGCGGTCGGGGGTCTCCAGATCGACAATAGTGAAGGCCGGGTGACTGCGGTTGTCGATCGTGATGCGGGTGGGAAGGTCCGCTTCCTGCGACATGCGGTAACCGGTGCGCGCGCGCGCTTTGGCGATGTGCGGGGCAAAATCGAAATCCGGATCCTGCAGTGCTTCGTCGAGGAGGCGTTCGAAATGCCGGTGGTCTTTTTCGTTGGCCACCGGTTGGTGCTTGGCATCACAAACCCGGAAGATGTCGAGGACGAGATTGTCGGTGCGGGTATGGATGTCGGCACTGAGGATGTTGACCCGTGCGGCGAGGAAGGCGCCGCAAATGCGGACGATGAGTCCGGGGTGATCCCAACCGCAGAGGAGGACTTCACTGTGTCCCTGTTCGGGGTGGTGCATCCATTTGACCACGGGGCAAACGCCGCTGGCTCCTTCCTTGCTTTGGGCTGCGAAAAATTGGCGGAAGAGACGGACGTGCCCGGCAATTTCCGAGGCGGTGAAAGTGCGGAAATAGCGCTCCGGCATGTTAGCAAAGTGCGCGGCGGCTTCATCGCCGTAGTCGGACGCCAGCTTGCGCAGGACTTCATTTTTCAGCTCTTCAAAATCGACGCGGCGTTTTTCGAAAAAAGCCGGGCCATCCTGGAGGTAAGCTTTGGTTGAGCGGTAGAGGTGCCAGACGAGGCCCTCTTTCCAATCCGACCAACTGGTGTCACTCGTGCCTTGTCCGTCGGCCAAGGTGATAAGCATGAGCGCATCGAGGTCGTGGCCCGGTTGCACCAGTTCCGCGAAATGCGAGACGGTGGCGGGGTCATCGAGGTTGCGGGACTGGGCGGTTTTGGAAAGGAGGCCGTGGTTGTCGACCAGCATGATGAGGGCGCGGCGCTGCTCGGAGGACAGTTGCAGGCGTTTGGCCACGCGGGTGGCCATCATGGCGCTGGCTTCTTCATGGTGGCGGCGGTGTTCGGCCTTGCCCGTGTCGTGCATCAAGAGTGCGAGGTAAAGCGTGGCCGGATCGTCGTTTTCGAGGAACAGGTCGCGGTAGCCGGAGAGTTTCGGATCTTCGCTGGTGATCAGGTTGTCCAGTTTGTCGATGCAGACCAGAGTGTGCTCGTCGGCCGTGTAGCGGTGGAAAAATTCATGCTGCACCAAGCAGGTGAGGCGTCCGAACTCGGGCAGATAGCGGCCGAGGAAATCGGTTTCGTGCATGAGACGCAGGATGCGGCCGACTTGACCCTTGCGGGAGAGGATGGAGAGGAACACCTCGCGCGCCGCGCGCGAGTATTGGAAGGTACGGTCGACCAAGCCGATTCGCTTGCGCACCAGGCCGAGCATTTCTTGCGAGAGATCAAGTCCGCGCACCTGAGCGTGTTGGAAGAGACGCATCAATCGCTGCGGATCTTGGGTGAAAATGCCGGCCGAGTCGGGGTGGAGCATGCCGTCCTTGGCGTAAAAGCCGTCGAAGCGTTCCGTCCGTTCGGCCGGTGGGGCAAAGAGACCGAGCAAACCGGCGGCACGGGAGGGTTTCAGCTCGGGCACCATGCGGTGCACGGCGGCGGTGGTGACGCGGTTGATGTTGCGCGTGTGCTGGTAATAGTCGCGCATGAAGGCTTCCACGCGGGCCAGCATGTGCTTTTGTCCATACTCCAGCCGCGTGGCGACCTGCCCCTGGAGGAAGAGGGTGAGTGAGTCGATCGGGCGCTTGTTGACGAAATGCATCTCGGTGCGGACGCGGAGCAGGAAGTCGTAGGCTTTTTCGAGAAGCCGGCGTTCGCTCTCGGTCAGGATTTTTTTCTCTACGAGCTTGGCCGTGGTCATGGCGTGGGCGTGGAAGTATCCGTTCCAGAGGAGATTCTGGTAATCGCGCAGGCCGCCAGCCCCGTGCTTCACGTTGGGTTCCTGCACGGGCACGATGCGTCCGTATTGCTCGTGCAGTTCCTTCTGGTTGACCAGTCGCCAGGCGATGTAGGCGTCCTCCTTGCCCTTGACGCATTTGCTTTCGAATTCCCCGCGGAAGCGGTCGACAAGTTCGCGGTCCCCGGCCAGCCAGCGCGATTCGAGCATGGAGGTCTTGGTCTGCAGATCGGAGTTGGCCTGCGAAATCGCTTCACGCACGGAGCGCACGGAGTGCCCTACCTTGAAACCGGTATCCCAGAGCAGGCGGAGGATTTCCTGCACGGTGGCGGTTTCCCTCGCGTCCGGTTTGTTCCCGGCGTGGAGGAACATGATGTCGACATCGCTGAAAGGATTCATCTCCCGGCGTCCGTATCCGCCGAAGGCGATGACGGCCAAACCTTCGGGCTTCGGTTTTCCGAAATGCGCGGTGCAGACCTGCGCGAAAATGCGGCGGAAGAGAATGTCGACCAAGTCGCTGCGTTGCCGCACGACTTCGCGGCCGCCGGCCCCGGCCGAAATGCGCAGGCGCAGGCGGTGCTCCTCCAGCCGGCGGAAACGCCGGTAAGGCTCGAGGCATTCGGGGGCGGATTTTCCCCGGGTCTGCGTGGCGAGATCCTCGGAGGCGCGGACGAGGACTTTTTCGGGATCGTAACTCATGAGCCGCAGGGACCTTTTTTTAGCGGTCTCCGGCCGCACGGAGAATGACAATCTCGACGCGGCGGTTGAGTTGTTGCTCCTCGACACTGCCGGTGGTCGGCGCGAGCGGGCGTGTGCTGCCCAGTCCGCGCGTGTCGATGCCGGCAGGATCGATCTTCATGCGGTCCGCCAGCCATTGTTCGACCGATTCCGCGCGGGCGCGGCTCAACCGCGCATTGTAATCGGCCCCGCCGAAGGAATCGGTATGCCCCTCGATGCGGAAACGGGCGTCCGGATTGCGCCGGATGAGTTCACCGAGCTTTTCTAAACTGGTGATGGCTTCGGGCCGGAGAAACGACTCGTCGTAGCCGAAGAGGACGTCGGACGGCATGAAGATAGGGCCGGAGGCGGTGGTCAGCCCGCCGGTCTGGGCCAGCAGGTCGTCAAGATCACTGTAACCGGCAGGAACCGAATCGGCGCCTTCCGTGCCGGCACGTCCGGCCGCGGCAGCCAATTCGAGAGCGGGTTGCGCGGCGGAGGCGGGCACGTCGGCGAGGAGGGCTTCGCGCATGGAGGCGAGGTCCTCTTCGAGCGTGGCGGCGGTGGCCGCGGTCAGACGGTTGGCCGCCTCGCTGGCGGCCAGTCCGATTGGCGGGGCGGGTTCCTCTTTGATCCCGAGTTGGCCCGGCTTGGCGGGGGAGGCACGGATTTCCGCCCTCTCGGCCGAGATGTCCTCGACGGGAAGGTCGACGGGTGCCGGGGTGAGTTTGCGGACCGTTTCGCTTTCGGACGCCTCGGTGTCGTCAAGCAGGCGCGAGTCGATCTCGACGCGTTCGACTTTGAAGGCGCGCGGAACTATCTGGTCGTAGTAGGAATCGCTGAAAGTGTTGACCGCGTGCGACCGCGCCCACCAGATGAAGGCGAGGTGGGCGGCGACGGAAAGGAACAAGGCGAGGACAAACCAGCGGCCCCACCACTCCTTGCGGAGGGGTTCTTTCTCCAGTTCGTCCAGCAGCAAAGAGCGTTCCATCGACCCCGAAGATGAAGTTGCCCGGCCCCCGATGCAAACCTGCAGGCGCCAAAGGTCTTGACCACGGGGCGCTCTCTTCTAGGTTCAACCCTCCGCTTTATGGCTGAAAACACGCTAAGAATCGGTCTGCCCACCGGCAGCCTGATGGAGCAGACCTTGTCCCTTTTCGCCAAGGCAGGCTTTGCCGTGTCCGGGGCTGAACGGTCCTACCGTCCCTCGGTGGACGATCCCGAGTTGGTCGTTCGTCTGCTGCGGGCCCAAGAAATCAGTCGTTATGTCGAACAGGGGTTTCTCGACTGCGGTATTACCGGCCGCGACTGGGTGGCGGAAAATGCCTCCGATGTCGCCTCGCTCTGCGATCTGCCCTACAGCAAAGTTTCGGTGGCCCCGACCCGCTGGGTCGTGGTGGTTCCGGAGGATTCGCCGGTGCGTTGCGTGGAGGATCTGTCCGGCAAGCGCGTGGCGACCGAAGCGGTCGGCTTGACCAAAGAATTTTTCCGCCGCCGCGGGGTGAGTGCCGAAGTGGAATTCAGTTGGGGGGCGACCGAGGTGAAGGTGCCGGATTTGGTCGATGCCATCGTGGATATTACCGAGACCGGTTCCTCGCTGCAGGCCAACAACCTGCGCATCGTTGAGACCATCATGGAGTCCTATCCTGTCTTCATTGCCAACCGCGAGGCTTACTCCGCCGAATGGAAGCGCGGCAAAATGGACCGCATCGTCTTGCTCCTGCAGGGGGCCATGGCGGCCCGCGGCAAGGTCGGGTTGAAAATGAACCTTCCGCAAGCCCGTTTGGAGAATTTGCTTGAGGAGTTGCCCGCTCTCCGGAATCCTACAGTTTCGCCTCTGGCGCATGATGGCTGGGTCGCCGTCGAGACAGTCATCGATGAGAAGGTTGTCCGCGAGATCATCCCGCAGCTCAAAGCGCTCGGGGCTGAGGGGATTATAGAATATCCCCTCAACAAGTTGGTTTATTAAAGCATTACATGGGATCTATCAAAAAGAGGCGGAAGGCGAAAATCGCCAAGCACAAGCGCCGCAAGCGCATGAAGCTTAACCGCCACAAGAAGCGTTTGCGCTACAAGAGCTAAAGGCTATCTTTGGCCCCATGTTCGCGCGTTTCCGGTTGCGTCCCGTCGCTGCCTGGTGGATCTGTGCCGTTGTCCTCTGCCACGGTCGGCACGAACTCTGGGCGCTGAGCGCCGATGCCGGTTGGGGCGAATTTTCCCCCAAAGCTCGTCCCGCGGTCCTCGAAGAATCGACGGACCACCGGGCCGAGTCCATGGCCCGCATGGCCGTGGGACTTCTTGTGGCCGAGAACGATCCGGACGAGTCATTCCGCCATTACCGTCGTGCTCTGGACCTGGATCCGTCCAACGTCTCCTTGTCCCAGGAAATCGCCCGAGTGCATTTGCAGCGTGAGGAAGTTCCCGAGGCTCTCGCCGTTTTGAAGGATGCGCTCAAGCTCAATCCGAAGTCCTCGTCGCTTGCCCTGCGCATTGCCGGTATTTATGTCGTGAGCTTGCGCAAATTCGGCCCGGCCGAGCGCTACGCGCGCCAGGCTTTGGGTGCGGATCCCGATGGCATCGAACCCTACCAGATGCTTTATAGTATTTACCGTGCGGACGGCCGACCGGGCGAAGCAGCTGCCTTGCTCCAAGAAGCCGCCCGGCGCGATGGAAACCAGAACGCTGCCTTTTGGGCGGGTCTCGGCGATTTGTCGGTCCGGCAGCTGGTCATGGATGGCCACCTGCGGGATTCCGGCAAAACCGCCGTGGTCCTCGGACACTACCGGCAGGCGGCCGAGTTGGGGCGGCAGGATCCGGTGGTCTTGCTGCGTGCTTTGAATTTCTTTTTCGCCGGAAATCACCTCGAGGATGCGGTCGCCACTGCCCGCCGCCTGCTCGTCTTGCAACCTTCCGACGCACGGTCCCGCGAGAAACTTGCCCTGGCCCTTTCGTCCTTGGGGCGCGACGACGAAGCGGAAGTCGAACTCGAGGGTGTCACCGCGGAAAATCCGACTAGTCTGCTCGCCTACCGGGCCCACGGGGAAATCTTGCTCCGGCGCAGCGACACGGCCGGCGCTTTGGACAAATTCGAAAAAGCACTACTGCTCCATGACGACGATCCGCGGCTCTACCTCGAAATCGTCGATCTGTGTGTCCAGACCGAAGATCCCGAGCGGGCCACCCGCTGGTTGTCCCGGGCCCGCGAGAAATTCACGCACCTTCCGGAATTGCCTTTTTACGAGGGGCAATTACTCGGCCATCTCAAGCGCTGGCGTGAAGCGCACAACGCGATGGACATTTCTGCCGATCTGGCCTCGCGCTACCAGCCATCCTTCCTCACCGCGGACTTCTACTTTCAGCACGGTGTGGTGGCCGAGCGGGCTGGCGCACGCGAGGCGGCAGTGCGGCACTTGCTCGCCTGCATCGAGATGGATGGCGAGCATTCCGCAGCGCTCAATTATCTCGGCTATATGTGGTCGGAGGAGGGAGAAAATCTTTCCGATGCGGAAAAGTTCATCCGCCGCGCACTTGTCATCGAACCCGACAATGCCGCCTATCTCGACAGTCTTGGTTGGGTCCTTTACCAGCAAGGTCGCTACCATGAGGCGCTTGATCCTTTGCAGCGTGCTTCGCAACTGGCGGCCGGTGAACCCGATGCCACCATCGAGGAGCACCTCGGTGATGTGCTCGACAAACTCGGTCGCCGCCAAGAGGCTGCCGAAGCTTGGGATCGCGCCGCCGCACTCGAAGGCGCCTCGGAGGGAGTCGCCGGAAAACTCCAAGCTGCCCGCGCGGGCAAGGCTACACCATCCGCAGAGGCGAAGGTCGCCAAACCTTGATCATCTCAGGTGAAAGTCCTTGAGTCTCCAAGTGTTCTCTGCGAACATTTTCCTTCAGTTTCAGGACTGCACAACGGGCTCTTAGCTCAGCTGGTTAGAGCATGCGACTCTTAATCGCCAGGTCCTGGGTTCGAATCCCAGAGGGCCCACTTCCCGAAAAAATGGCACTCGGTCGGGCGTATTTTAAAAAGACAAATCTCGATCGGAAATTCACTTCGACCAAGCAGTAGCGTAAAAGCGACGTCGATCATGACTAACATTCACCCGGAGACGGGCCGCTTTCTCAACCGCGCGGCCAAAGAAGAATTGCTCGGGCAAAAGGGGGTCGTTCTCTGGCTATACGGGCTTTCCGGATCGGGCAAGTCGACCATCGCGAACCAGGCCGAGCGTGCCTTGCACGGCGAGGGGCGGATGACCGTGATTCTGGATGGCGACAATTTGCGCACCGGACTGAACAGCAACCTCGGATTTTCCGATGACGACCGCACGGAAAACGTCCGCCGCGTGGCCGAGACGGCAAAACTGCTCGCGGGGCAGGGCATGATCGTTTTTGTTTCGGTCATTACCCCTCTGCGCCGCCAGCGCTCGCTGGCCGGGGAAATCATCGGTCCTGACTTTCACGAGGTCTATGTGAAGGCGGACTTCGCAACCTGCGCGGGGCGCGATCCAAAGGGGCTCTACGCCAAAGCGAAGGAGGGGAAAATCAGCCAGTTCACCGGCCAGGACAGCGGGTTCGAGGAACCCGGGGCGGCCGCGCTTGTGCTTGACACCCAGGCACGTTCCGTTGCTCAGTGTGCGGCCGATTTGCTTGGGTATTGGCGGTCCGTGGCGGACGGCCGCCGGAGGGATTGATTCACCGGAAAAGCCCGCGCGAGGGAAAGCACTCATGCCGCATTACCAGTTAGACCATCTCGACCAGCTCGAGGCCGAAGCGATTTTTGTCCTGCGCGAGACGGCCGCGCAGTTTCAAAATCCGGCCCTGCTTTTTTCCGGCGGTAAAGATTCCATTGTCATGGCCCACCTCGCCGCCAAGGCCTTTTGGCCGGCCAAGATTCCTTTTCCGCTCCTCCATATCGATACCGGCCATAATTTTGCCGAGACCATCGCTTACCGGGACTCTTTCGCCGAAGAACTTGGGGCGCGGCTGGTCGTCGGCCATGTCCAAGATTCGATCGACAAGGGTCGGGTCAAGGAGGAGAAAGGCCCCTACGCATCGCGCAATGCGCTGCAATCGGTGACCTTGCTCGACACGATCGAGGAGCACAAATTCACCGCGTGCCTCGGCGGCGGACGTCGCGACGAAGAGAAAGCGCGCGCCAAGGAGCGTTTTTTTTCCCACCGCGACGATTTCGGCCAGTGGGACCCGAAGAACCAGCGTCCGGAGTTGTGGAACCTTTTCAACGGTCGTCACCACCCGGGTGAGCACTTCCGCATTTTTCCGTTGTCCAATTTCACCGAGATGGACATCTGGATGTACCTGCGGCGTGAAGCGGTCGCGTTGCCCCCACTCTACTTTGCCCACCAGCGCGAGGTATTTGCCCGTCATGGCTCACTCCTGGCCGTGACCGAGCACATCACCCTGCTCGAGACCGAGAAACCGGAGAGGAAAACGGTCCGTTTCCGCACCATCGGCGATGTGACTTGCACCGGCGCGGTCGAATCGAACGCCGCCACCTTGGACGACGTCATCGCGGAGGTCGCCGCCGCGCGTCAGACCGAGCGCGGCACCCGTGCGGACGACAAGCGTTCCGAAACAGCGATGGAAGATCGCAAGAAGGAGGGTTATTTCTGATGGACCTTCTCCGTTTTGCCACTGCTGGTTCTGTCGATGACGGCAAGTCGACGCTTATCGGCCGCCTGCTTTACGACTCGAAGAGCATTTTCGAGGACCAGTTGAGCGCGGTGGAGGAAAGTTCCCGCCGCCGCGGCGATGCGGTGGTCAACCTCGCGCTGCTCACCGACGGGCTCCGCGCCGAGCGCGAACAGGGCATCACCATCGACGTGGCCTACCGCTACTTCGCCACGCCCCGCCGCAAATTCATCATTGCCGACACCCCGGGCCACATCCAATACACGCGCAACATGGTCACGGGTGCTTCCACCGCCGACCTCGCCATCATCCTGATCGACGCGCGCAAAGGGGTTATCGAACAAACCAAACGCCATTCGTTCGTGGCCAACCTCCTCAAAATCCGCCACCTCACGGTTGCAGTGAACAAGATGGACCTTGTCGACTACGACGAAGGGGTTTTCCACCGCATCGTGCAGGATTTCCACGCGTTCGCTTCGCGCCTCGATGACATCGCTGAAATCACCGCCATCCCTGTCTCCGCGCTCAACGGTGACAACGTGGTCGACAAGTCGGACAAAATGCCGTGGTTCAAAGGTCCCTCGCTGCTTTACCATCTGGAGACGGTTTACACCGGCGGCACGGAAAACCATGTCGATGCGCGCTTCCCTGTGCAGTGGATCATCCGGCCGCAATCCCACGAGCACCACGACTTCCGCGGCTATGCCGGGCGGGTGGCCGGCGGCGTGTTCAAGCCGGGCGACACGGTCTCCGTCCTACCCTCCGGATTTTCCACCACGGTGGAGAAAATCTATCTGCCCGGCGGCCAGGAAATTGCCGAGGCCTTTGCCCCGCAGTCTGTGGTCATGACCCTCAAGGACGAGATCGACATCTCGCGCGGCGACATGCTGGTCAAGGCGAACAATCCGCCGAATGTCGGACAGGACGTCGAGGCCATGGTTTGCTGGTTTTCCCAAAAACCGATGGAAGTGCGCGGCAAATACCTCCTGCGGCACACGACCAAGGAAACGAAAGCCATCGTGCAGGACTTGCGCTACCAGGTGGACATCGAGACCTTGCACAAAAAGGAAGGCGTGCCCACCCTGGCCATGAACGATATCGGGCGCGTTGGCCTGCGCACCGCGACGTCCCTCTTTTATGACAGTTACCGTCGCAACCGGTTGACGGGATCCTTCGTCCTGGTCGATCCCGGCACCCACGAAACGGTGGCGGCAGGGATGATTGTCTGAGGTTCGTTGAAGAAGTTTACGCGCCCCAACGTCCGACCATCATGAGCAGGGAAAGGGCGAGCAGGGAAATCGCCGGCAGCGATTTCTTGAAGGGGTCTGCCACTTTGAGGTGCATAACGATGGCTCCGGCCATGAGCGCGGCGACGATGGAGGCGGCGGGCAGGATAAGAACGGGATAAAGGAGCCCGGCGAGCAAGGCGAAGGCCGAGGCCACTTTGAGGAATCCGACCAGGTAGCAGGACCAGGCGGGCAGGCCGTAAGCGGCAAATTCCTCCAGCATGCTGGACGCCTTGCCTCCGCGGTAGGCCGTGGCTTTGTTGAAGCGCAGCAGCCAGACGTTAAGCAGGCCGCAGCCGACGACGATTTGGCAAATTTGGACAAGGATTTTAGGGATTTCCATGATGAACTGGTGGTTGGACGTCAGCCTAAGCACACTCTAACCTCGGGGTCAGGAGAAATCTGCGTGCTGACCCTTGTTCCCGTTCTCGAAGCCCTCTCCGTGGTCGCCTTCCTTTTCTACGGAATCGCCTGTCTGCTTTCCCCGAAGTTGGAGGTTGAGTTCAACCGTTACCAATTGGCGCGTTGGCGGGTGCTGGTCGGCTGGCTGGAGATTGCCGGCGCGTTGGGCCTGGTTGTCGGTCAATGGTTTCCCCTCTTGAAAGTCGCGGCGGCCGCGGGGCTGGTCCTTCTCATGCTCTGCGGTTTGTGGGCCCGCTGGCGGGTGCGTGATCCCTGGTATGCCATGGCGCCCGCTTTTGTCCTCGCCGTGGTGAACTTCTTCATTTTCCTTTCCGCCTTCCGTTCTCTGTGAATCCGCCACCGGGCCAGCTGCACGACGCGCGCCTCGGACTGATGCAACTGGTCGGGCAGTGCTTCTGCATCGGCCCGCTCATCGATATCGCGCTCTTCCTTGGCATCGTCGCCGCCTTGGCCGGGGCGATCGGTCCGCTCGCCGTCCTCCTCGCTTCCTTGGGTATGGTCGCCTTCTCCCTTGTCGTGGCCTTTTACGCGTCGGAGACGGGCGGGGCCGGGGCGATGGGCGACTACGTGGCGCGCGCGTGGGGCCGCACCGCGGGCCTTGCCGCGCTCGGCGTCTACGTGATTTCGTTGCTCTTCGCGGGAGCCGCCGGATTCACCATCGTGGTCGGGGACCTGGCTTCGCGTTTCGTGGAGCTTTATTTCGGGGCCGAGTTTCCTTGGTGGGTCGGTGCCCTGCTGGTCTGCGGGGCCGCGTGGTGGTTCAATCTGCGCGGTGCCGCGGTGGCCACGCAGATCCAGTTACTCATCGTCGGCGTGTCGGTCATTCCGTTCCTGCTCACTGCCGCCGCGGCGATCATCCATGCCGGTCCGGCCAATACCTGGTCGGTTTTCTCCTGGAGCAATCCCCACGGTGGCGATCTCTTCGGCGCCCTGCTTTTTTGCATCCTCCTCTTCGGTGGATTCGAAACGGCGGGGTCTCTCGCCGAGGAAACCGGCAATCCGCGCCGCAATATCCCGCGGGCACTGGTCGGCACCGTGGTGGCCGCCGCCCTGCTTCTGCTTTTCTGTTCCTATGCGGGGACGGTTTATTATGGTCCGGACCGCGCGGCCAAGACTTGGGGCGAGGCGATCGATGGCTTTGCTGTGATGGGCGGGGAGTTGCTCGGGCCGTGGGCGGCACTGTGGATCCGGCTGGCCGTGCTGGTTGATTTCACGGCGACCTGCATCGGCTTCACCGTGGCGGCCTTGCGCGGCATTTATGCCCTGGCCCGCGCCGGCCGGCTGCCGTCGTGGTTGGCCGCGACCAACCGGCGCGGAGCCCCGCATCATGCCGCAGCCTTGGTTCTCGCCTGCGCCGTGTTGGTCGTGGCCTGCGGCCTGCTCGTCCCTGCGGCCGACCGTTTCCAGACCCTTTTTGTGGCCGCCACGGCGCAAGCGCTCTTACTGGTGCTGGTTTATACCGCGCTGGCCTTGGGCGCATTGCGCATCATGTGGCGCAGCGGGCAGAAACAACCTTGGTGGCGATGGATTGTCTTCCCCCTGGCCACGGTTGTCCCCCTCTTCGCCCTCTACGGCACCTTTGTTCCTCTCCCGGCCCATCCCGAGCGTTTCGGGTTGTATGCGGGACTGGCCGCCTTGTTCGCGGTGGGTTGCTGGGTCTGGAACGTGCGGCCTTGGGTAGAATCGGGGAGTGAAAAGCCGACCGGGTCGGTTTAAAGTCACGAGCTTCATGGCGCGCGCTGATCTCCACCTCCATACCCGACACAGCGCACGGGCCACCGACTGGCTTCTGCGCAAGGTGGATTTCCCGGCCAGTTGTTCCGCCCCCGGCGAACTTTATCGCGTCCTGCGTGAAAAGGGTTTTGATTTCGTCACCTTCACGGACCACGACACGATTGACGGTTGTCTTGAAATCGCGGGGCGGCCGGGCGCCTTCATCAGTGAAGAAATCACCGCAAGCTTTCCCGAGGATGAGGTCAAAGTGCACCTCCTTGCCTGGGGAATCACCGAGGGGCAACACCGTGAGATACAGTCCCTGCGGCGGGATATTTACGCCCTGGCCGCGTGGCTCAAGGCGAAGGATATCGCGCATGCCGTGGCGCATCCATTCTGGCCGGTCGACGAACGGCTCTCCCTCGACCACTGGCAACGCCTGATTCTTCTCTTCCGGCACTTTGAGACGGTCAATGGATTGCGCGATCCGTTGCTTGGCGAGGCGGCCGAATTTGCGCTCTCGCGGCTGACTCCGGGGGACACCACGCGGTTTGCCGAAAGGCTCAAATTGGAACCGCTCTGGGACGAGCCGTGGCGCAAGGTGTTCACCGGCGGTTCCGACGACAAAGGGGGTATGTATGAGGGGCGTGCTTGGACCGAGGCGGCCGGTGATTCCCCCGGCGCCTTCCTCGCCGCGGTGCGCGAAGGCCGGTGCTTTCCCGGCGGAGAAGGGGGCGGCCCGCTCGTCATGGCCCACAGCCTCTACAGTGTTATATTCGAGTTCGCCGGTCAGCGTCTGTCGCAGAACGCCCAAAAGCCCGCCGCGGCCCTGCTTGAGAGAATGGCCGGACGTTTCATGGAGGGCAAAGATCCCACGCGGTTCACTCTCACCGAGAAGCTGGGTTTTCTTGCCCAGGGCATTGCCACCGGAAAGATCTGGGAGGTGGCGCTTCCGGGCAATGCGTCCTTGTGGAAAGAGTTGGCCGATGCGGTGGGCAAGCCGGGCATGCGCTCGGCCATCGAGAAAGCAACCGAGGGCGTGGTGGCACCGGAACGCCGCGCCTTCCTCACCGCCAATCTGCTGGTCAACCAGCTCGCCTTCCGCTTCTTTTCCCAGTTCATCGCGCAATTGCGGGCCGGACGGCTGATCGAAAGCCTGCAATTTGTCGGCTCGCTCGTACCCCTCGCGCTCGGTCTCGCCCCGTATTTCTACGCTTTCCGTTCGCCCGGACGCGGGGAGTTGCGACCCCTCTGCGAAGGAACCTGCGGGGAAGTCCCGGAGAGCCTGCGCAACCACCGGCGCATCTGGTTCACCGACACGCTGGAAGATGTCAACGGGGTTTCGACCACCATACGAAGAATGACCGCGGCGGCCCGTGCCGAGGGATTCGACCTGACCGTGGCCACCTCGCGCGGCGAGGTGGCCCCGAGCGACATTCCGATCATGAATTTTGCCCCGGTCGGCGAATTCGAACTGCCCGAATATGAACTGCAAAAGCTCAGCTTTCCGCCCGTGCTGGAAATTGTCGACTACGTGCAGCGCGGGGGATTCACCGAGGTCATCATCAGCACGCCCGGACCGATCGGGCTCTGCGCTCTGCTGGCCGCGAAAATTCTCGGACTTAAAACGAGCGGCATTTACCACACGGACTTCCCGCAGTACGTGCGTATTCTGACCGACGACTCATGGATGGAGACGCTCACTTGGAATTACATGCAGTGGTTCTACGAGCAGATGGACATCGTTTACGTCAATTCCGGCGACTACCGGCAGGCGCTGGAGGCGCGCGGAATTAAGGGGGACAGGATCCATATCCTGCCGCGCGGATTGGACACCGAACTTTTCACGCCATCGCGCCGTGACGAAAACTTCTGGAAGCAACGCGGACTGCAGGACGGCGAGATCGGCTTGCTCTATGCCGGACGTGTTTCCAAGGAAAAGAAACTCGACCTTTTTGCCGCCGTGGTGCGGAAACTCCGGGCGGACGGACTCCCGGTGCGCGCGCTCGTCGTCGGGCACGGCCCGTATTGCGCGGAATTCGAAAAATCCTTCCCCCAAGGGATTTTCACCGGCTACCTCGCGGGTGAGGAGTTGGCGGCCGCTTATGCTTCGGCGGACCTCTTCGTCTTTCCCAGCACGACCGACACTTTCGGAAACGTCATCCTCGAAGCCCAAGCTTCGGGTTTGCCTTGTGTCGTCTCCGACCAAGGGGGACCGCGCGAGTTGGTGGCCCATGGCGAGGATGGCTTTGTCACCCGCGGCGGCGATTTGGCCGAACTTTGCCAGGCGGCGCGTCAATTGTGCGCCGACGCAAAACTGCGATCCAACTTGGGTGCGGCGGCGCGGCGCAAGGTGGAGGATCGGAGTTGGCCCAATGCGGCGCGGCGTTTCTGGGAGATCAGCACTTGATCTGAAGGCGCCGCCCGTAGCTGGACCTTCCATCGAGGCGGGCCCGGCTGGCGTCAGCGTGGATCGGTTTCTTCCGCCAACAATTGCCGGATCAAGGGCTCGTAGTCCCGCCGGGCATTGAGCGAGCGGAGGCGTCCTGCTTTATCGAAGACGAAGACGGTGGGCAGCGCGTTGATGCCGAGCCGGCGGGCGAGGGGATCATCCCAACCCGATCCGCTGTACGCCGTCGGCCAGGAAGACAACCCGAGGGCTGCCAGCGTCTTGGTGCAATTCGCCTCCTTGGTGTCCAAACTTACGGTGGCCACGTTAAGCACTCCTTGCGGCAGGCTGCGGGAAAATTTGGCAAACGCCGCGAGCCAGGCCACGGACGGCGGTGACCATCCGGCCCAAAAAACCAAGGCCACTACGCGTCCCCTCTGCGCGGTAAGCGAAAATTTGTCTCCCTGCACCGTGGAGAATGACACGTCCGTTTCCTTCCCGAGCAGATCCACGCGTTTCAAGTCGTCCTTGATTCTCTGGCGCGTGCCTTCGTCGCGGGCCAATTGTGCCGCCTGATCCAAGACCTTGCGCTTGCGCGCCGGTTGGGCGTCGAGCAGGGTGGCGGCCTCGGCCAGCAGGCGTGCCGCGCGGCGGTCATCCGGGAAATTGCCCGCGAAATTCTGCGCCGCCTCGAGGATGGTGTTGCGCGCCATGGCGGTTTCGCCCGGGCGTGCCGAGGCGGCGATATTCACGGTCTGCATCGTGATGGTGATGCGCTGGAATGCGGCATCCGCCCGGTAGCGCAAAGGAGCCGACTTCGATCGTTCCAGGGCGGCCAACCGTTGGAGGGATTTTTCAATACGTTTGCGGTCGGAGAGTGATGCGCCGAGCGTCGAAACGACCGAGGTGTATTCGAGTTCGGCCTCGAAACGGCGCGGATCGTCGGGAAACTGCTGCAGAAAAGCGGCAAGCGCTTTTTCCTGGGCGGCGAGGTGCGACCGCGCGGCTTGCACGATTTCTTCCGGCGACTCGGCATCCGGCTGGCCCGGGCCTTGCCGCAGTTTCGTTATGGTCGCCCAGGCGGCGTCCGCTTCCGGGGCCGCTCGAAGGGTGGCCGGGAAGAGCAAAACCAGCAGGAGGAGAGCTTTCATGGTGTCTCGGGGTCGGGGAGGTTGAGGTTGACGATGAGAGGGCGGTGGTCACTCGCTTTGAACCAGTCCTTGCTCCGGTGGAGACGCGTGCCGGACCGCCGGACCAGAGGTCGTAAATTTCCGCTGACCATGACGTAATCGACGCGGGTGTATTCCTCGCCTTCCTCCCAACGGTAAGTCCACTGGTCACCCTGCCGGTCGGCCAAGGGTAGCGCAGTCAAAGACGTGCCGGCTCCGGCCCGGCCGAGCACTCCGGTGACCACCGGAGAATTTTTGCTGTCGTTGAAGTCACCGAAGACAAGAAGCCGCGTTTGCGGTGCGGATTCGAGGATATCTTCCACGTGGCGCCGGAGGATGAGCGACTCGGCGCGGCGGAATTCGGCTTGGTCGAAGTCGGGGACCACGCGCGGTGATTTGAGATGGACGCCCAGAATCCGCAACGCGAAGCCGGGCCCGACTTGGACCGTGCAATCGAGAATGCCGCGTTGCACCCGGCGGATCACCCCACCTAAGGGGAATGACCTGCGCGTCTCGTGCCGCACCTCGACCAGAGGGAAGCGGCTGAGCAAGGCGAGATGCCTTTGCTTGTCTGGTCCGTCGACCCAAGTGCTATGGGGCAGCCGAAGCCCGGCTGTCGCCAAGCGCCGCTGCAAATCGGCGAGGTCCTTCCTTGTGCCGATCTCGCACAGTCCGAGGATATCGGGTGAGATGGTGCGCAGGGTCGTCACTACTGCGACGATGGACTCCGCCGGTTTCGGCGGGGCCGGCAAGGTGCCATCGCGCGACGGGGTGAGGAGGTAATTACGGACGTTCCACGCCGCGAAAACGATGTGTTCTGCGGAAATCTTGCCGCAATGGGCAGGGGCGGGGAGCAGGGCCAGCAGCGAGGCCGCGATGATCGCGCGCGGCGGGAGCACGGGAAATCAGGCCGGCTTGTGCGGCTCTTTGTCCGGAGCTTCTTTGGCTTCGAGGGTGGCGGCGGTTTTTTTGACTTCGCGGTCGAGTTCCTCGCGGGCCTTGCGGAATTCGTTGATGCTTTGCCCGAGGCCTTTGGCCAACTCCGGCAGACGTTTGGCCCCGAAAAGAACCAAGATGATCAGCAAGATAAACAAAATCTCCGGCCATCCGGGGGCGGTGAAGGCAAGAATTGGATCCATGTCGGAACGCTAAGTCTCTTCGTGGCGGGGCGCAACCGCGAATGTGGGCACCTCTGGTAAAGTGTGACCAGGCGGGCGAGGAGGACGGCCGGATAAAGCTGTCCGACCAGCGCCTCGAGGGTGGTCAGCGAGCGCGCCATGGGATGGACCGGCAGGATGTCGCCAACCCCCAAGGTGGTGAGCGTAGTGAAGCTGAAATAGAGAAGCTCGGAAACTGGAGGCTCGCCAAATTGGGATGACGGTTGGAAGTAAAAGGAAGATGGCTCAAAAAGGTAAACGAGAACGAAGAGCTCGCCCCACAGGATCCCGAGAATGATATAAACCGCCATGGCGCCGCAGACGCGGAAAATGGTGATGCCACCCCCGCGGAAGACGCTCTGAATGATGAGAGAAGAGAGAACGCTAAAAAAAAGTATCGAGGCAGATGCGGCGATGACATGAACGGCGTGTGCCGGGATTAAAAGGTGCAGCCAGCGCGAAGTGAAGGCAAAGACGGCGAGCATCACCATGCCCATGCGCACCGCCTTGTGCCGGGTGGTGGCAAGCACGCCGAGAACCAGGACAACGGAGAACGCAGATGCAGCAAGCGGGTTGGCCGTTTCCTTCGCGCAGACAAGCGGATAGATGATGAACCCGTAGGCGACAAGGAAGAGGAGTAGCGCGGCGAGACCGCGGTCGCTATCGACCAATATGCGCCAACCTTGACGGACTTTAAGCAAAGACCTGTGGGTCATGGCGCCGGCTCGTGTTCGCGTTTGGTGTCGCGGGAAAGGAGGTGGAGCAGCCCGCCGCGCGGGGAGAGTCCGTCGAAAAGAACGGCATGCACCGTGTCGAGCAGGGGTGTGTCGACCCCGGTTTTGCGCGCTTCTTCGTGGGCGCTGCGTGCGGTGGGAACGCCTTCGGCCACCATGACCATCGACTTTTGGATGTCGGTCAGCGATTCGCCCCGTCCCAAACGCTCCCCTAGTCCGCGATTGCGGCTGTGCACGCTGAAGCAGGTGACAATGAGATCGCCGAGACCGCTCAGGCCGTAAAAAGTTTCCTGCTTTCCGCCGAGTTTCGTGCCGAGCCGGACCAACTCCGCGAGCGAACGGGTGACCAGGGCCGACTTGGCGTTGTCACCGAGTCCGAGCCCGTCGGAAATGCCCGCGGCAATGGCATAAATATTTTTCAACGCCCCGCCCAACTCGACCCCGGCCACGTCGTCACTCGAGTAAACACGGAAACTGGCGGTCCCGATGAATTCGCGCAAATCGGCGGCGAGATCATGGCTGTCCGCGGCTAGCACTGCGGCAGCCGGTGTGCCGCGCGCCACTTCCTCGGCATGGTTCGGCCCGGAAAGGGCGGCCACGGGATTGTTCGGGAAGAATTCGCCGAGCACCTGCGTCATGAGACGCCCGGTATGGTGTTCCAATCCTTTCGTGCAGCAGACAAGGGGGACGTGCGGGCTCACCCCGGCGGCGGCAAGGTCGCGCGAGATACCCTTGAGGAATTGGGAGGGCAGCACGACGACGATGATGTCACCTTGCGCGGCGACGGTGAGGTCCGGCGTGGCCGTGATGTTTGCCGCCAGGGTAACGCCGGGGAGGAATTTTCGGTTGGAGTGCGCGGTGTTGATTTCTTCCACCTGGGCGGGGTCATGCGCCCAGAGGGTGACCGGCAGGCCGTGGCCGGCGAGCAAGTGGGCCAGCGCACTGCCCCATCCGCCGGCGCCGATGACCGAAATGCGTTCTGGTTTTTTCACGTTGGGGTTTTGCCTTCCAAGCGGGGCTCGGTGCCGTTCCGCAAGCGCACTATGTTGGATCGATGGCGCCAGATGGCCAGCGCGGAAATGACCACGGAGAAACCGAGAAGCGTCGCGTTGCCGCCGCAACCGGCGAACCAAAGGACGCCGACGGCCAAAGGAAGCGCTGCGGCCGCGCAGATCGAGGCGAGGGAGACGTAGCGCGAGAGCAGGAAAACGAGGAACCACGCGGCGGCGACGATGAGCATAGCCCAAGGCATCAAAGCGACGAGGACGCCGGCCGAGGTGGCGATGCCCTTCCCGCCTTTGAACCCGAGCCACGGCGTGTAGTTGTGGCCCGCAATGACCGCGACCGCCGCGAGGATGCCGGGCCAGGCGGAAGATCCGCCGAAATGCACCGCGAGCCAGACCGCGCCGAATCCTTTCATTGCGTCGATGACAAAAACAAAAACGCCCAGCGGTCTACCCAGAGTGCGGAAGACATTGGTCGCCCCGATGTTGCCGCTGCCGTGTTGGCGGATGTCGACGCCTTTGGCCCGGCCCGCGAGGTAGCCGGTCGGGATCGAGCCGAGCAAAAAAGCCAGCAGGATGAGGACGGCGCTGCTCATGGGTCAGGGCCGGAATTTCTGCGCGATGGGCACGCGGCGGCCGATGCCGAAGGCTTTGGACGTCACCTTGATTCCCGGCGCGGCTTGCTGGCGTTTGTATTCGTTTGCCTCCACTTTGCCGGCAACCCAGCGGACGGTCTCCGCATCGAACCCCCGGGCCGCGACTTCGCCGGCGGTCAGTTGCTCTTCGACAAAGAGGCGCAGGATTTCATCGAGCACTTCGTAGGGCGGGAGCGTGTCTTCGTCCTTCTGGTCGGCCCGTAATTCGGCGCTGGGCGGCTTGTCGATCGTGTTGCCTGGAATGACCTCGCCGTGGCGGTTGATGTGGCGGGCCAACTGGTAAACCATCATTTTGGGCACATCGGAAATGAGGGCCAGTCCGCCGGCCATGTCGCCGTAAATCGTGCAATAGCCAACGGCCAATTCGCTTTTGTTTCCGGTGGAAATGACCATGCGGTTGAACTTGTTGGAGAGTGCCATGAGGGTCATACCCCGCAGTCGGGACTGCAAATTTTCCTCCGTCACGTCAGGCGGGTATCCGGCAAAAACCGGCGCGAGCTGCTTTTCCAGCGCCCCGAACCCGCCGCCGATCGGGACGTTGTGGCATGCGATGCCGAGCTGCCTGGCCAGCCCGATCGAGTCGTCGATGCTGCCTTGGGACGAGAACGGTCCGGGCATGGTCACACCGAGCACGTTGTCACTGCCCAGGGCGGCGACGGCCAGGGCGGCGGTAACCGCCGAATCGATGCCACCACTCAAGCCGATGACCACTTGATGGAAGCCGCATTTTGCGAGGTAGTCGCGGAGCCCGAGGACAAGGGCATCGTGAATATCGGATACATCGGAATGTCCGGCCAGATCAACCGGAACCGCGGCGGGAATGGTGGCCAGTGCGTTGACTTCGCGGAAACCGGGCAGTTCGGCCGCGAGGTGGCCTTCGGCGTCGAAGGCCAGCGAGTGCCCGTCAAAGACAAGTTGGTCATTGCCGCCGACAAGATTGGCGTAAACGAGAGGCACCTTGAGTCGTCGCGCGATGGCGGAGAGCATGAGGCGCCGTTTGACCGGCTTGCCCGCCTCAAAAGGCGAAGCACTCAAGTTGAGCAGCAGGTCGATGCCGGATGCAGCCAATTCGTCGAGCGGGCTGCGTCCGTAAAAATCACGCGGCAAATACTCCGCGGTCCAGAGGTCTTCGCAGATCGTGATACCGGTCCGCCGTCCTGCCATCTCGGCGATGGTCAGGCGGGAGGCGGGTTCAAAGTAACGACCTTCGTCGAAGACGTCGTAGGTCGGCAGAAGTGATTTGTGCGCGGTGGCCAGGCGGCGTCCGTTCTGCAGCACCACCGCGCTGTTGTGGCAAGGTCGGCCGTGCGGCGCGGGGTTCGGTTCGACTGTGCCGACGATGAGCGGCACGGCGCCGGTCTCGGCCGCCAACGCGTTCACGTGACGCTCGGCCGCCGCAATGAAGCCCGAGCGGAAGACGAGGTCCATCGGCGGGTAGCCGCAGACCGCGAGTTCCGGGGTGATGACAAAATCAGCCCCGGCGGCAACCAGTTCCCGGTAGGCCCGGAGGATTTTGTCCGTATTACCGGCAAAATCCCCGACCGTCGTGTTGATTTGGGCAAGGCCGGCGTTCAAGGGAGTTGAGGGTTAAGGGATGAGAGTTGAGAGGATTGAACAGCCCCTTGCGAAAACTGTAAACTGAACACGGAACACTCTTGCCGCTCCGCGGCGGGTCACCAAAACCCCCATTGGCCGGTTTGCATGATGTAGATTCCGAGGCCGAGGTTGGTCACCGCGTGGGCGATAACACAGCAGGCCAGGCTGCGGGTCTTGACGGCCAGCAGGTTATAGATCGCACCGGTGAGGAGGGCGGGAAGGAAATCGGGCCCGAAGTGCGCCAGGCCGAACATCACGGTGACCATGCCGAAGGAAAACCAGGAGAAGGTGCCGAAAGGCACTTTGGTGAAATCTTCTTTGATCAAGTAGCGCAGGAGGAATCCGCGCCAGAAAATTTCCTCGAGCAGCGGGACAACGACAACGAGGCGGACAAAACGCAAGGCGAGGGTTCCCCAGTAAAGCGCGGCCGATCCGGCGAAGATATCCGGGTTGAATCCTTCCCTGCGCAGTTCGGCTCCGAGGAGCCATTGTGGCGAGACCCACAGGGCCAGCACGACCAGTCCGGTCAGGACGGCCGTGAGGATGTGCCACGAGGCGCCCCAAGCGTACGTTTTCCAGAACCAAAGAACGAGACCGCCGCACAAAATGGTCTGCAGCGGGAAGACCCAGTATTTGGGTTCGGCCAGCCAAAGGGGGGCGTTTTCTGCCGGGGCGAAAGACGGCGCGAGCGAAATGAGGGCCAGCCCGCCCATGAAAACCGCGAAGGGAAGGGCGTAGGCCCACAGGGCATTGCGTTCTGTGGCAGGGCTGGAGTTGTTCATGCAGTCGCCTTTGTGCCGTAAAACCGCCTTGACGGGCAAGCACTGGCCGACGATCACTAAGGTTGTTTCGCGGGCATAGTTTAGTGGTAAAACTCCAGCCTTCCAAGCTGGCTATGAGGGTTCGATTCCCTCTGCCCGCTGTCCTTTTCCTTCACCGCCCGACTACCCGCCACCCGCAACCATGAAAGCTGTCATCGGCGCGGTTTTGGCGCGTTGGCCGCGGGCTTCGGCCGGCCACACTTGCGCGGTCATGAATTGGGTCAAGGGCCTTGAGTCGCTCGGTTGGGAGGTATGGATCACCGAGCATCTGACGTCCGACGAACTCGAGGGTCCCGAACCGGGGCACGAACGCAGTCCGCAGGAGGAATTCTGGCACGAGACGGCGGCGGAATTCGGCCTGTCCGCTCGCCAGTGCCTGCTCGTCGACGGAAAGAGTCCCGACCTCGAAGCCTTCCGTCAGTTTGCAGCGGGAGCGGATTTGTTTTTGAATTACTCGGGTCAATTCAAGCTCCTCGACTTGCTTGGTGACCGCATGACCAAGGCTTATCTCGATGTCGATCCCGGTTTCACCCAGTTGTGGGCCGAAACCTGCGGCACGGACATGAATTTCGCGGGGCACGATTTGTTCCTTACCGTCGGCGCAAATTTCCTTTCCCCCGATTTGTGTCTGCCGCGCACCCCGCAGGAGTGGATTCCGCTCGTGCCGCCGGTGCCGGGTGAATATTGGCGCGCACGACTGGCCGCGGCCGGCCGTGCCACCACGGCGGATGCCTGGACTACGATTTCTCACTGGTATGGCTACAATGATCTCGTCTGGGAGGGGAAAATTTATGGCGGTAAACGGGACAGCTTGCGCGCTCTGGCCAACCTCCCGCGCATGACGGGTCTTCCTTTTTCTATCGCCAGTGATTTGCAGCCCGGATGGGAGGACTATGACGCCTTCACGGGCGGCGGATGGAACTTGCTTTCCTCGGCCGAGGTCTGCCGCGATGTGCCGGCTTATTTGCGCTTCATCGCCGCTTCGCGCGGCGAGATCGGCGTGGCCAAAGGCGGGTATCTTGTTTCGCGCGGGGGTTGGATTAGCGACCGCAGCGTAATCTACCTCGCGCTTGAGCGTCCTGTTGTTTTGCAGGACACCGGATGGCCCGCAGTGGTGGCTCCGCGTCCGGGGTTGTTGCCTTTCGAAGATGCGAGCAAGGCGGCAATACGTATGGCCGAAGTGGAGCAAAACTTGGACGGGCAAAGCGCCGGGGCGCGCGAGTTGGCCGATACGGTCTTCAACCCCGCGTCTTCGTTGGCCCCGATCTTTGCGCGTCTGCGCTGAGAAAAAGTGCTCGGGAAGGGAGTCGAACCCTTACTCCTTACGGAACCAGATCCTAAGTCTGGCGCGTCTGCCAGTTCCGCCACCCGAGCGTTCGATTAGGGTAACACCGGCAACGGGCCCGTGGCGAGGGTGGAGCTTGGTTGGATTTGACTTAACAGCGGGCCCGGTGTTCCGCGGCGGCCGCACTAGGGTTGGCCGGCGGATTTGGTGCGGAGTCGACTCGCGGATGGCCCCTCCCGAACGGAGAAACTCGAGATATGGGCACACGCTTTAAAACATGTGGCGGATGAGCAACGCCCGGCCGCCACCAGCGACGACTACGGCCGCGAGCCACGAAGGCGTCAGCCCGTCATTGATCCACCAGAGGCGCGCCGTACCGCTGCAGATAGACAGCGCCCAAGCCTGTGCCCCGCGTTGCCCTCGTCCCGCATGCGCGGCACTCACGCTGTTTGCCTCGGGGCTATCTGCGGTTCCGCTTCGCTCCGGCTCTCCGTTTGTTCACTCCGCTCGACGAGAGGCGACTGAGGTCCACGGGCCCCGGATCGGGTGCGTGGACCGGAACCCAATTTTCGGGAAACCACTTGTTTATGGGAATAACCTGTCGGACAGTGAGGCTGCCAGGTAAATACGCCGCGAGGGAAGGCGATCACGCCAGTCCCCCCCGACCCCCATGCGCTTCACGCTGCTCTTGCTGACCGTTCTCGCCCTGCTCGGCCCCGAGCGGGCCGTTGCTTTTGTCAGGATCAGTGAATTTTTGGCCGACAATGCCAATGGTCTGAGGGATGAATACGGCGACCGCTCCGATTGGATTGAAATCCACAATAGTGGACCCACCCCGGTGAACCTGGAAGGCTGGTGGATCACCGACAACGGGAATCTGCCCGCTAAGTGGAAATTCCCGGCCTGTGTCCTAGCACCGGACAGTTACCTCATGATCTGGGCATCGAACAAGGACCGCCGCGATCCGGCCCTGCCTCTCCATACCAACTTCGCCCTTTCCAAGCGTGGGGAATACCTCGGCCTATACCGTCCCGATGCAACCACCGGCCAACCCGTGCTGGTGGACGAATACCGGGACACCGGAACCGGCTTTCCGCCGCAGGTGACCGATCTTTCCTACGGCCGGAATACCTCCCCGATCACCGCCACTCCTGTGTCCGCCGCCTCCACCGCCCTCTACCGCGTGTTGCCCGACACGCCCGCCGGTGAGGCGGCTTACAACGGCCATGATTATGCCGCCGGCCAAGTAGGCACCGGGCGACCGGGCGGATGGAATGTCAGCCCGTCCTTCGACCATTCCTCGTGGCGTTCCGGACAGACCGGCATTGGCTACGATGTGAACGGCGGGCTTCTCAACTTTGTCGGCGCGAACCCGGACGGAAATTGCCAGAGCGCCCTGAGGAATGTGAATACCTCGTTGCTCCTCCGGCGGGCCTTCACCCTCGCCGGCACTTCTTCGCTGACCACCGCGAAGTTGCGCATCCGCTACGAGGACGGTTTTGTCGCGTGGATCAATGGTGTCGAAATCGCGCGCGCGAACTTCACGGGAACCCCGGTCCACAACTCGAGGTCCACCGTCGCCCTGGACGAAACCATCGTCGAGTCGTGGACGGAAATCGCTTTCCCCACGGCGCTGCTCAACGAGGGGGCGAATGTGCTGGCCATCCAGGGACTCAACGCCACTCCCGGCAGCAGCGACTTTCTCATCCTGCCCGAGGTTGTCGTGACGAGCGTCCGTCCAGACCTCGCGACAGCGGGATATCTCAATCCTTCCACCCCCGGCACCGCCAATTCCGTAACTTCCGCGGGGCCCCTGCTTTACCACGCCACCCCGGAGGATCCCGATGTCCCGCGGCCCACCGGAACCGCCGCCAGTCCGCCGCTCCTCGTGACCGTCAAGGTGATAAAAACACGGGCCGACATCACGGAAGTAAGGGTCATTCCCCGCACCATGTTCGCCGCCGAGGGCGCCGCCGTGAGGATGAACGACCGGGGAGAGGCACCGGACAACATCGCCGGCGACGGCGTTTACTCGGCTTTCGTCCCCACCGGGACCATCGGCGCCGGCCAGATGCTGCGCTGGAGGTTTGAGGCGGTGGATACCGCCTCGCGCCTGACCCAATTCCCCGCCTTCCACGACCCGCTCGACTCTCCCCGGTATTTCGGGACGGTCGCCCTCGCGCCTTGGTCCGACACCAGCCGACTGCCCATCCTCCATTGGTTCGTGGCCAATACCAATGCCAACGGTCCGGCCGACGCCGCCTTCCGGGCCAGCTTTTATTATCTCGGGAACTTCTATGACAATACCGGGCATGAGCTGCGCGGGCAATCGACCATGACCTTTCCGAAGAAGGGCTACAATTTCGACTCGAACGACAATCACCGTTTTCTCTGGAGAGAAGGCGAAGGCCGGGTCAAGGACCTCAAGCTGCTGACCAATTACGCGGACAAGACGAAGGCCCGCAACACCCTGAGCCATGAAATCGCCATGATGGCAGGGGCTCCCTGGCATTTCGCCCACCCCGTGCGCGTCCACCTCAATGGCGGTTTTCACGGGGTCATGGATATGGTGGAAGACGGCGACGACCGCTTTCTCGAGCGCAACGGGCTCGATCCGCTCGGCGCCCTTTATAAAATTTACGCGCAGGATATGATTTCCAGCGCGGAGAAGAAAACGCGCAAAGAGGAACCGAACACGGACCTCGCGGCTTTTGTGGCCGGGCTCAACACCCCTGGCTGGCTCGGGCTGCGCCGAACTTTTGGTTATGACAATATTGATATCGCCGCGACCATCAACTACCTCGCCGTCCGGAACATCAACAGCGATCGGGATCACGGGGCGAAAAACCTCTATCTCTACCGGGATACCGAGGGCAGTGGCGAATGGCAGCCGGTGATTTGGGATGTGGACCTCTCGCACGGTCGCAACTGGACATGGGACAAGGCATATTTCAACGACGCGCTCGTCCCGACCAACGGGCTCACCGAAACGCAGTCGCAGGACCATGCGCTCTACAGCTTTATCTACGATTCTGCGGAATTGCGGGAAATGTTCACCCGCCGGCTGCGCACGCTGATGGATGAGATACTGCAACCCCCCGGGACGACCGGAGGGTTCATCGAGACAAGGCTCCGCGAGATCGCCGCCGCCATCGACCCGGATCCGGCGGTCTCAACCTGGACTGACGGCGACCTCGATGCCGCCAAGTGGGGGTTCGACTCAAACTTCTTCCCGAATCGTCCGCGCGAGGAAGTCGAACGTGTCATCGCCAACTACCTCGGCCCGCGCCGGACTTTCCTCTACAACACCGGCCCGGACCGTCCGCTTTTTTTCCGGCCCGGCCTGACCCCGAACGCCGGCAACTCCACACCCATCCCCGACCACCCGTTGGTAAGCTCACCGGGCCTCGTGCTCGTCGATTCCGTGGAAGCCAATCCGAACAGCGTGAACGCTGCGATGAACCAGTCGCACGAGTTTATCGTCCTCCGCAATCCCGGCAGCCAGGCGGTGGACCTCTCGGGATGGAGGCTCGCCGGAGCCGTCGATCACGTTTTCGTCGGCGGCACGGTGATTCCGTCCGGCCCCGGCACATTGGCGGCCGATTACCGGGGCTTGCTTCACGTGGCCAAAGACGCCCGTGCTTTCCGGGCGCGGCCCGCCGGCCCGAGGGGCGGGCAAAGACGATTTGTGCAGGGCGGATACTCGGGACAGCTTTCGGCGCGCGGCGAGACCGTCGAACTGCGCGACCACCGTGACCTGCTGGTGCATTCCTTCACCTACGAAGCCGCGCCCACCCCGGCCCAACGCGTCTTGCGCGTCTCGGAAATTCAATACCATCCCGCCGATCCCCGCCCGGCGGAAACCCTGGCCCTGCCCGGTGTGACCGACAACGACTTCGAGTACCTCGAATTCGTCAACACGGGAACTGCGGAACTGGACCTGACCGGATCGGCTTTCACGGCCGGACTCACTTACACCTTCCCCCGGCAAACACTCGCCCCCGGAGCGCGCCTCATCCTCGCCAAAAATCCCTCCGCCTTCGCCCTGCGTTATCCTTCGGTCACCACCACCATCCTCGGTCCCTACGAGGGACAACTCGACAACGGGGGTGAGCGTCTCGAGATCATCGAGGCTTCTGGCGAGGTGGTGCTCGATTTCGATTACAAGGACGGCTGGTATCCGGCGACCGACGGCAGCGGGCGCTCCCTTGTGCTGCGCGACCTGCAAACGCCGCAGGACCTTTTTTCCTCGTCTTTGAGTTGGGGCATCAGCTCGGAGGCAACGGGCAGCCCCAGCACCGGCGACACCGCTTTGGCCCAGTCCTACCAGGGATGGGACAACTTTCATTTCACTTCCGCCGAGCGGGATGAGCCCACCATTTCCGGTCCGGAGGCTGACCCCGACCAGGACGGGCGGCCCAACTGGATGGAATACGCGCTCGGTCGGAACCCGCGCGTGGTCGACTCGGATGGCGTCAGCTGGGGACCCGTCACCTCTGCCGGGACCACCCACGCCGCTCTGCGCTACCACCGTCCCACCCACGCGCTCGATTTGAACTACGTCCTCCTCGCTGGGGACGAACCCGCGGCCACGCTGCCCGTCGATGCCGCCCAGGACTCCGGAGTGCCCACCCAGCCGGGAATCGAGCAATCCGTTATCCGCGAGCAGTCACCGACGGCCGGACCTAAGAGATTTATCCAGCTCCGGGTCACGTACTTGCCCTGAAAGACCTCCCGCCAGGGCCAGGGCCTCAGGGGTGAATTTCCCCGTCCTTCTACAGGCCGCAGCAGCGGCCAAGGTGATCCGATCAAAGAACGGATTGTGGAATGAGCGCATCGCGCGCTTCGCAAGTCGTTGCGACTCGGAGGTTTTCCAGCTCCGCAGAGTCTTTTAGACTTTTTGTCTCTGGTCTCCTTGTCGGCCTTCGGACGTTATGACACACCTCAGTCTGGACCCTGTCTTCGTGCTGTGTTTTTCTCATTGCATGAAAAACTTCCTCGCACCCTTTGAAACCCTGGTCGGACACTGCCAAGAGCACGGGATCAAGTGCCACGTCGACTATGGCAAGAAATTCATCAGCTTCTCCATGTGCGGTGAAGCGGCCATTTACAAAGCAAGATGGGCCATCACGCACGACGGCGAGATGCTGCAGATGGATGTCTCCGTTCCCGTGCACGCGCGCGACGAAAAAATCCGCCCCCTCGTCCTCGAGACCTTGATGCGCGCCAACCACAAGTTGGTTCTCGGCAGTTTCAATCTCGACCACGCCGACGGCGAGATCATCTACCATCTGGCCTGTCCCATCGGCCAAGCCGGCCTTGAGGACGAGGTGATCGGCAAGCTCTTCGGCACGGCCATGGCCACGACTGATCGCTACTTCACCGCGGTCATGCGCGTCATGTATGGCGGACACACTCCGGAGGACGCCATCTACCTCGCGGAGCTTCCGCTGCACAGCGGGAACGTGTCCGAAGAGGACCAGCCCGGGAAGGCGGAGAAACCCGAACCTTCAGCCAAGTCTATGGCGAAAAAACCCGCCCGCGCTCCGCGCAAAAAGAAGCAACCCCCAAAATCCGTTGCCCCGGTTCCGGATCTCCCTGGCAATGCGCCCGCGGGCGAGGGGACCAACCCGCCCAAGTAGGATCGTGCCTGCTGAGCCGAAGCCCTTGGGCTGGCCGGCTAAGACACACAGCCCCCTTCGTTCCCTTCGTTGGCTTCTGTTCAAATATCCCAGTGCCTCCAAAAAATCTTATTGACAGCGACACTGTCTACTGGCAGATTGCCCCCATGCCTCGTTCCACAACCTCTCACTCAGGCCTCAAACTCAGCCTTCAGTCCTCGTTCGCCTCCCTCCACGATCTCGCCGAAGCCGTGAACGAATGGTGCTCCGAAAAAGGGTTCGTTCCGGCCAGCGGTCAGGCTGCCGAGAACCTGTCCCAGCGCAGCCTCCGCTATTACCGCACGCTCGGCCTTCTCGATGGTCCGCTCAAAGGCGAGGGGACCTACGGCGAGCGTCACTTCCTCCAACTGGCCGCCATCCGCGCCCTGCAGTCCCGCGGCATGCCCCTGCGCCGCATCCAAGAGCTTATCTACGGCCGCGACGACGCCAACCTCCGCGAGCTTCTTACCCGGGCCAAGAGCGAGCAGCAGCCCGTCGCCACCATGCCCCCGTTTTCCGCCGAAACTTGGAACGTCACCCCGCTCGAAGGCTCCTTCGCCTTGATCGGTCGTGACGGTGCGCGCCCCACCGCCGCCCAAGTCAACGCCATCAACCGCATCCTCCAAAAACAGAAAGTCACCTCCCGATGAAAAACCGCACCACTGATCCCGAGACCATCGGTCTCGAAGCCTGGCTCGAAGACACCCGCGTCGTCCTTCCCCTGCGTGCCGTCAGCGTCCGCGCCGACCTCACTGCCGGCTTTGCCGACGTCGCCGTCGACCAACTCTTCGAGCAAAACAACACCCAGCCCCTCGACTGCCGCTTCCTTTTCCCCTTGCCCGCCAGCGCCGCCGCTTACCGTTGCGAGATGCACGTCAACGGCCGCGTCATCCTCGCCAAAGTCGAAGAACGCGCTGCGGCCCGCAAGCACTTCAAAGAACTCAAAGCCTCCGGCCGACGCGCCGCCTTGGCCGAAAGCGAACGCGACAACCTTTTCAGCCTCCAACTCGGCAACATCCAACCCGGCGACCGCATCCTCATGCGCTTCGCCTACCTGCAACCCGTCCAACGCCTGCGCGAACAGCGCACCCTGCGCATTCCGGTCAATCCCGGCATCCGCTACATCCCCGGCGAACCCCTCCTGCGCGACAACACCGGACCCGGCACCGTCGATGACACCAATCTCGTGCCCGATGCCTCGCGCATCACACCCCCGCGCATCGATCCCGACCACGCCGATGCCGCCGCACTTCACGCCACCGTCCGTTTGCACGGAGCTGGTGATCTGGCCGACGGCGCGTCCTCGCCGAGCCATCCCATCGTCATGAAACGCGACGGCGAAGACCTCGTTGCCGCGCTCGCCGCCAACGGCCATCTGCCCGACTGCGACTTCATCTTTACTTGGAACGAAAAACCGCCCGTCACCCCCGTCATCCGCACCTGGCTCGACGAGAACCGCCGCGGCCTCCTCGAAATCCGCCTGCCTGCCTCTGACCCCACTCAGGTTTCAAACTCACGTTTCATCCCTCCTAACACATCGACTCCCGTCGACGTGTATTTCCTCCTCGACCGCAGCGGCAGCATGCAGGGCGCCAACTGGACCGGAGCCTGCAAAGCCCTCGCCGCTTTCATTCCGCATTTGCATCCCGACACCCGTGTCTGGCTCACCCTCTTCGAGACCGGCACGAGTGATTACGACGCGGTTCCCGTTCGCGCTGGCGATATCGACTTCGGTCCCGACGGCAAAAGCATCCACCGTCACGGCACCGCAGGCGGCACCGAGTTGGTTCCCGCTCTCCGCCATCTCGGCGGCAAAATCCAGGAACATAGCACCGGTCGCCCTTCTGTCGTGCTTATCATCACCGACGGCCAGGTCGGCAATGAGCATGGTGCCGTCAACGCCGCCAAAGAATTCGGCTGTCCCGTCCACTTGCTTGGCATTGCCATGACCGCCAACGACGGTCTCGACGCCATCGCCCGCGCTACGGGTGGCCGCAGCGTATTCCTCGCACCCGGCGAAGACATTCCCGCCGCCATCGAACGCTTCGCACCCATCCTCCGCGCCCCGGTTGTCAGCGGATTGACCCTCACCCCGGGTTGGCAAACCGCCGACGAATCCCCGCTGCGCAACCTCTGCGACGGTGACGACATTGTTATTCCTCTCAGCGCGTCCGACGACGCGATGGATCTCGATGTTGGTGGCCGCACCGCCGACGGTTCGCTTTGGTCCGTCATTCCTGAGCGGCAGACTCTTGCCAGTGCCGGCCTTGTCTGGGCCCGCAGCCGCATCCGCCATCTCGACGCCTCCAAACGCAAAGACGAGGCCCTCGCGCTGGCCAAGCAATTCAATCTCCTCTCCCGTGGTGCCGCGTTCATCGCCTGGGACGACGCGGAACGCGTCCCAGTCGCCCAGACCGAGATCGTCCAACCCGCGATGGAAGTCGCCGATGGCATGGTCATGTATATGTCGGCCGGTGTTGCCTGCGACTCCGCTCCGCCCAAGATGCGTTCCTGCAGTCCACGCTTTAGCCGTCTACGAGTTGCAGACGGAAACGGCGAGCCGGCCCCCGCGCCTCGGCGGGCTCCCCGCAAATCCGCCGGCAAGAAGGCCCCGACCGATAGTCCGGAAATCGAAGCGGTCTGCAAGCAGGTCGCGGTCCTCTCCGAACGCTTGCTTGAGGAAGTGTCCCGTTTTTTCAGTCCACGACCGGTGCCGGAGCGCCTCATCGACGCTGTCCGGCAGCTTCGGGACTTCGCCCAGGCCATAGAACATGATCCGGATGCGGCTTTGACGGCCCAGCTTCTCATAGAACAGTTCAGACAAGAGTTCGATAAGGCTCTAGCTGAACATCACCACAGGCTGCGCGAGGAACTCGACCGATTAGACGCTCTTCGCGAAAAAAGCAGTGAACTCAAGGAGCTACAGAATCAGTTCCGGCTGCTCGAAGTATGAACCTCATCAACACCATCATCGACGCCTTCTTCATCGGCCTGATCATCGTCGTTTTCGGCACGATCATTTGGTACAACATCACCGAAACTTCCAAAGCCCGGAAGCAACTCCGACAACAACACCGAACTTTCGATGAATCCGCGTCTATCCGCGTTAATCGGTGGCTTGTATTCGTCTTTCTCCTGACCCTCGTCTTCGCCGCAACGACGCATGCGCAGGACGACAGCTTCGATCCCACCGAGAGCTACCGCACGACCGATTACGACGGGAACACCACACGGATTACCCCAAGTGCTTTGGGGGGCTACAAGGCGACGGACTCCGAAGGCAACGTGACGCGTATCAGGCCTAGTGCCTTGGGCGGCTACAAGGCGACGGATTCCGAGGGAAATGTCACCCGCATTCGACCGAGCGCATTGGGCGGTTACAACGCCACGGATTCCGAAGGCAACGTGACCCGCATCAGGCCCAGTGCTTTGGGCGGCTACAACGCCACCGACTCGGAGGGAAACACCACACGGATCAAACCCACGGGGTTTGGTTCGCGCTCCTCCTACGATCGCGCTCCGATCGACGCTGATTCCTCCGTCTCTTCGTCCCTTGGTCCTGTAGTCCCGTCGTCTCCTTCCTATGTTTACTCTCGTCACTCTTCACACGACACACGCCACTCCTCCAACGCGGAGGCGGAGGAGGAGGGCTTCGCCGCTGCCTCCGGGAAATGCGGCGATGTCACGACGCAGAAGATCGGGAACTTTTACTACCACTCCGACGGAGGCGTGACGCAGAAGGTCGGAAATTTCCTCTACGGTCCAGATGGGGAGGTCACTCAGAAGATCGGCAGCTTTTATTACCACTCGGACGGCACCACCACCCAACGCGTCGGCAATTTCTACTACGACTCCGACGGCGGGGTGACGCAGAAGGTCGGCAGCTTTTACTACCACTCCGGCGGGAAGCCCTGCGAAGACGGGGAAAATGAGTAGGAGAGAGCAGCCGTTCGTCGGCGGGTCCTCTCCCTCGCGTGCGCGCGTACGCGTGATCACGCGCGCGCAGGCGCGTCTTGATATATGGACACGATTCATCCGCCCTCCGGTTCTCGCCAGCCGTCACCTCTCAGCTATGGCCTCAGGTTTGCCCAAGGCTGTCTCCGTTACACTCCGGCTCAAACTCAGGTTTCAGCCCTCTCTTCCGCCTCCCTTCGGCCCTTTTCCAACCAGCTGGCCGCTTACACCAGGTTTTCGCTCATGTTCCGCGACGTCCGGGCTGCATCGAAGACTCTGCCGGCCTTGGTCCGGGCAACCAAGAAGAACACCGGGCTTCGCGCGGCCCGGCTGGCCGCCTGGGCCGAGTTGCAAAGCGTTTACGACCACATCGCTTTCGGGCTGCGTCTTCCTCGTCTCCCTCTCTACCTCCCGCTGCGCAAACGCGTTCGCGTTGGTGGCGGGGTTCTCCATTTAAGATTTGTGCCCAAAGAAATCCGCCTCTTTCCGTTTTGGGGTGTGGTCAAAAAGCAACGCCGCGATTGGCAGCCGTCCGAGATCGGCGTCACCACGCCGATGGCCATGTGCGAAATCCTCCTGCATGAGGTTGCCCACGTCCACCAACTGCACTTCGAGCACGCAGGCGACCACGAGCACAGCTTCGTGCGGAGTTACGTCGCCGTTGAGGAAGTCATGCTCGGCTTCGGCTTTGGTCCCTTGCTTCCGCAACGGTTGCGACTTATAGGCTGTCCTCCCGGATCCTACGCCGCGTCCATGCAAGCAACGCCCAGACCTCAACCAACCCAACCCGCCAACTAGATAGGAACCACCAATGCAATATTCAGTCATTCAACGCACACACATGGGAAATCCCGTTGTGGAGATTCTCAGCGATGGGCAACCCTGGGGCGCGGATCGTCTCGGTTCGGCGCACTTCAGCTTCGGCATCACCAAGGCACGTATGATCCGTGCGTCGCTTCCCGCCATCACACAGTTAGCTGACTCGCTCGGCGGAAATCCATGGCCCGGGCAGACACAATTATTCACCGACCTTACCAGAGCCGGCGTTGTCGCCGTCGATGTTACCAAGCGCGACGACTTCCAAGGCGTCGGCGGTGTGCAGGTCAACCAGCCCTACCTGGATCTGCGTTCCGGCCAGACCTCGCTCGGTCTTGGTGTGCGCAAGTGCCAGGCCATTTTGGATTTGTGGCCACGCATCGACGCCTTCCTTTCCGACAATGGTCAGAAATTACTGTTGAAATCCTAGTCAACTTTGCGCTCCCAACCGCACAAGCCGTTGCGGCTCTGCGGTTTTCCAGCTCCTCAGAGTCTTTTGGTCTTTTCCACTTTTCTGCCACCCGTCACTCGTCTGTCACGCCGCAGCAGCGCGAAGGCGGATCACAAGTTTGGTCGCCGCGGCGACCCATCTCCGCAGACTCCGGTTCTCGCCACAGCGGCTTTGCCGCTTATGACCCACAAACTCCTTCGTTTCCTTCGCTGGCTTCTGTTTACTCAGGCTCAAGTCTGAACTTGCCCGCCACCTTTCGCTTGACGGGGCAGGATTAACCTATAAGTTAACTATGCCGATCCAAACAGCCGAGGTCCTTGCCGGTGCCCGTGGCCGGATTCTGGCTCTCGGCTCGGCCAATCGGTTTCCACTACTCGACTTTTTTGAAGAATGCGAACGCCACTACCCAGCCGAAGTTGCCAAGCTCAACAAACTCTTCGAGCGCTTGGCCGCAACGGCACTGATCCGCGATGAAACCAAATGCCGAAAGCTTCATGATGACCTCTACGAACTCAAAACCTCCGGAGGTCTCCGCGTCACATGGTTCTGGGACGAGGGTTACACGGTTCTCTGCGGCCATTGCTTCGTAAAAAAATCAGCTAAGACACCAAAAAACGAACTCCAACAAGCCCTCGAGTGGCAGCGGCGCTACCGTGCCGCCAAGCAATCAGGGCAAATACAAACGATATGAGCAAAGTCCAACAACAACTCGCCCGCGTTCGCGGCATTCTCGCCAAATCAAGGGAGACCCTCGATTACAAGATCGAGTCCGCCCGAGTGGACTTCACCGAGGAGGCCCTTGGCATCATGGCTGGGCAGGGGATCAGCAAAGCCGATCTCGCCCGCAGACTCGGCGTCAGCAATCCTTACGTGACCAAGCTTCTCGGAGGCGGGGCCAACCTCACGCTCGAGAGCATGGTCCGCCTCGCCGAGGCACTCGGATGCAGCATCTCGACGCATCTAACCCAGGCCGGGTTCTCGCCGCGATGGGTAGATATTTCCGACGCCACTGAAACCCGTCGCATCGAAGCCAAGCCCGCCAAAGCCGATTACCAGCCGACATTTACCGAGGAGAACTATGACGCCATCACCGCTGCAGCTTGAGTCCAGCTTCATCCTCCAGACCGAGGTCAAAGCTGCGGAGAAAGCACCCAAGGATGGCAATCAAACCATCAAGACACGAGTCCGCGTCGCGCGCTCCTCGCACGACGAACTGTCGTGGAACGTTATCCTCGGTGTCACCTTCGGCCGCAACGGGAAGGAAATCAACGCGCCCTACCACGGTGATATTGTGGTCGAAGCCCGTCTGCGCGTTCATCCCGGATACCCTGCGGAAAAGCGCGCACAACTGGTGCAAGTCACCGGTGCCAGTTTGGCCTACGGCATGGCTCGCGAAGTCATCGCCAACCTCACCGCCCGCGGTCCGCACGGCACGTTTTTGCTGCCCTCCATTTCGTTTCTCGAAACCAAAGGGAAACCAGCCAAGTCCGCAGTTCGCTGAGAGCAGGACCTTCCACAGGCCGCAGCAGCGGCCAAGGCGATCCGATTGATGAAAAGATTTTGGAGTGAATCGCTCCAAGCCCCACGCTCTGAACCGTTTGCCGTCAGCAGTATGCCTCATGCGTCCGCCGCGGGGTTGTTCGTCTACCAAGAAATGACTTGGCTCGCCCTCGTCACTCGTCACAAGTCACTCGCCACAGCGGCTTTGCCGCCTATGACTCAAAAAGTTCTCTGAAGCGGCTCGCAATTGGAGTCGCAGTTTCTTAAGAATTCTCACGTCATGCCCCGCCGCCTCCAAGCCATAGATCTGTTTTGCGGTGTGGGTGGCCTTACTCACGGACTCCAGAAGGCGGGCATCGATGTTCGGCTAGGCGTGGATTTGGACCCTGCCTGCCAGTTCCCTTATGAGGCGAATAACAACGCCTTATTCCTGCTGAAATCGGTAGAACAGTTGAACGAGGAAGCCCTTCGCCACTATCTGACCCCTTGCGCACCGCTTCTTTTGGCCGGCTGTGCGCCTTGTCAGCCCTTCAGTCTTTACCGCCAAGGAAAGACTGATGAGACAGACAGCCGTTGGAATCTTCTGAAGTCGTTCCAAAAGTTGGTCCAAAAGCTGCAGCCGGAATTCGTGACGATGGAGAATGTCCCGCGTCTTGCGGAGCAGACTGTTTTTACAAGCTTTGTGCGATCGTTGGAGCGGGCGGGATACAAAGTGTGGTGCGAAGTGGTCGACTGCGTTCGTTACAATGTTCCCCAACGCCGCGAACGACTTGTGCTGCTTGCGTCGCAACTCGGGCCGATCAGTTTGCTTGAGCCCAAGACATGGCGGTATCGCACTGTCCGTCAAGTTATCTCGAAGCTGCCGAAGCTGCGGGCGGGAAATGCGGATCCGGTTGACCTCATACACCAGTCGTCCGGCATGTCGCCTCTAAACATGCAACGCATTAGAGCCTCCGTGCCGGGCGGCAGCTGGAAAGATTGGCCGTCCGTCCTTATAGCAGACTGCCACAAACGACGGACGGGTAAAGGTTACCCTAGCGTTTACGGCCGCATGAAATGGGACGAGCCCGCGCCGACCCTCACCACGCAGTTCTTTGGGTTCGGGAGCGGGCGGTTCGGGCACCCGGAGCAACACCGCGCAATATCGCTTCGCGAGGGCGCATTGCTCCAGAGTTTCCCGAGAACCTATCGCTTCGCTGAAAAGAAGAAGACTATCCATATTGCGAGAGTCGGGAAACTCATCGGCAACGCTGTTCCCGTGAAGCTCGCCGAACAGATCGGACACAGCATACTCACCCATGCGAAGCAGCACGGCTTCGTTGTTTAGCCCCCCTTATTTTGTCTTTGCCCCCGAACCACTCAGTTTCCAACAGCCTGCCTGAACCAGGGCAACTGGTAGAGGTTCGGAGACGCCAGTGGGTCGTCAGCCAAGTCGAGTCCGGCACACTGCACGCATCCGTCGGAGACGCCAAAAACGCCCTCGTGAGCTTGGTGTCCGTGGATGAACACTCAACCAACGATGAGCTACAGGTCATCTGGTCGCTTGAACCGGGTGCTCGGATTTTGGAGCGAGCCGGACTACCGGCTCTAACCGGCGTAGATGATACGGAGCAGCTGGAGGCATTTCTCGACGCCGTGCGTTGGGGTGCAGCGACCAACGCTGACCGGAATTTTTTACAATCGCCTTTCCGCAGCGGCGTCTCCATCGAGACTTACCAACTTGACCCTCTGGTCCGTGCCCTCGACATGGCACGTGTCAACTTGCTCATCGCCGACGATGTAGGCCTCGGAAAGACCATTGAGGCCGGCCTTGTTGTGCAGGAGCTACTGATCCGTCATCGGGCACGGACAGTGCTCGTCGTCTGTCCTTCCTCTCTCCAATTGAAGTGGCAGGCGGAGATGCAAGAGAAGTTCGGTTTGGAGTTTCGTGTCGTCGATACGGAATACCTTCGTCGGCTACGGCGTGAACAAGGCATCAACGCTAACCCGTGGACATCTTATCCGAGATTGATCACATCCATGGACTGGATGAAGTCGGGTGAGGGTCTCCGTTTGATCAAAGAAGTTCTGCCTCCGCACATGACGTATCCGCGTAAATTCGACGTTTTGATCGTAGATGAGGCCCACAATGTGGCGCCTGCCATGGCGACGCGCTATGCGATCGAAAGCCAGCGCACGAATCTGATCCGGCGCATCGCGCCTCACTTCGAGCACCGGATATTTCTTACTGCAACCCCTCACAACGGCTACCAGGAGTCGTTCACCTCTTTGCTTGAGCTGTTGGACGATCAGCGGTTTGCGCGGACTGTGATGCCCGACGAAAAGCAACTAAACCGGGTCATGGTCCGTAGGTTAAAGACGGACCTTGTCGACGAGCACGGAAAACCGATCTATCCGCCCCGAAAAATCGACGTGTTAGAAATCGATTACAGCGAGGAAGAGAAAGAAGCTCACGGGCTATTGGAGGATTATTCCCGCTCTTTGACCAAGGCCCTTAAGGGAAAGGGTAATGCGTTCGGCGGTCGCTTCATTCTGACTTTGCTTAAAAAGCGCCTCTTTTCTTCTCCGAGAGCCTTCGCTGCCACCTTGGGGCGTCACCGACAGACCCTCTCAAAAAGGCGCGGTAAATCAAAAACAGCGGACCTTGATGATCGCATCCTCAGGAAAGCGATCGCGCGGCTGGCGGAGGACACCGCCGATGACCAAGCTGCGGAGGAAGCCATCGATGACGCTGTCGAGATAGCGACGCCTTCATTATTGGAGATGAGCGGCGAGCTTCTGGCGCCCTTGGATAAACTTTCTGCATGGGCAGAGCGCGCTGCGGGACGCCAGGACTCCAAGGCGGCCGCAATTCTGAAGTGGCTGGAGGAAAACCTTAGACCGGGTGGCAATTGGAATAACGAGCGCGTCATTTTGTTCACCGAATACCGGTCAACTCACTCCTGGCTCTTCGAGCTACTTGCATCTTATGGCTTCGGTGGAGATCGGTTGTTGCAGCTTCACGGCAGCATGGATCCTGAGGAGCGCGAGAAGGTGAAGGCGGCCTTCCAGGCCTCACCATCTGTTTCTCCGGTGCGCATACTGCTGGCCACCGATGCTGCATCCGAAGGCATCGATCTCCAAAATCACTGCCGGTATTTGATCCATGTCGAGATTCCATGGAACCCAAACGTGATGGAGCAACGGAACGGGCGCATCGATCGGCACGGACAAAAGCGTTCGCCCCACATTTTGCACCCTGCTGGGAAAAACTTTCGCGATGCGGCAGATAAGTCTAGCGAGCCGGGCGACCTCCAGGGCGACCATGAGTATCTGATGAGGGCTGTCCTCAAGGTGCAGGCGATACGCGAAGATTTGGGAAGCGTCGGCCCGGTCATTGCGCGTCAGATCGAAGAAGCCATGCTCGGCGAGCGCAAGCAATTGGACACCCGCGAGGCGGAGGCGAATGCAGCAAAGATCCGAAAATTTGTTGCTGCGGAGAGAAAGCTGCAGGAGAAGATCGCGAAATTGCATGACCGTCTCCTTGAGGCAAGGAACGACTTCTTCCTCTCGCCCAAACGGATTTCGCGTGCTGTCTGCGCCGGAATGGAGGTGGCCGAGAAGCAGCCACTCGCTGCCGTTGCTTTGCGAGATGCACCCGAAGGCTCCGCCTTTGAGGTTCCGGTTATGGCTGGATCTTGGGAGCGCGCTACCGCCGGTCTAAATCACCCGCACACTCTCAAGCGTCGCCCAATCACCTTTGACCACGAGGTCGCAAAGGGAAGAGATGATGTTGTCTTGGCGCACTTGAGCCATGCACTCGTGCAAAGATCCCTACGGATACTTCGAGCGGAGGCATGGACTCTCGACGACAACAAGTCCCTGCATCGGATCGCGTTCCGTCGTTCTCGGGATTCCTCTCTTCGGAATCCGGTCGTTGTTGTTCATTCCAGACTTGTGCTCACAGGTGCTACTCACCACCGGCTTCATGAGGAACTGATAATGTCCGGCGGCGAATTGAAGGACGACGGCTTCGCACGGATCAGTACTCTCACGAAGCTCCAAGAGTTGCTGGAGCAGTCAGTTCCGCTAAGGCCCGACGAAAAGATGCTTTCCGAGATTAGAAAGCGCTACGATCGCGACAGCGAGGGTATCCTAGCCGCGATCGAAGCACGTTCAAAAGACCGCATGGAGTCTCTGTCCAAGTCCCTGGAAAAACGGAAAACATCCGACATCCAGGACATCAGCACCGTTCTCGCGGAGCTGGAGAAAGCAATCCGCTCTGAACTTCAGGAGTCGGTCAAAATGGTGCAACATGAACTGTCGTTGTGGCCCGAGAGCGAACGTGCCCAGCTCAGGCGGGACGTCGACGCTCTCAAGGCTCGCCTGGAGCGGATTCCCGAGGAGCGTGAGTGCGAAAGCGAAGCGATATCCTGCCGGTATGCCGATCCGGTGCATCGGACCTTCCCGGTTGCAGTCGAGTTTATCATTCCCTCAGCATGAGCGCGTCGCAGCATATTGAGTGGCTGGGCCTGATCGAAAAGCGAGGGCCGTTCTTGGCGGTAGACGTTCTCGACGATGCATTCCCTCAAGACCTTGAGTCGGTCGATACGCTGCGCAGACAGCGTGTGCGCGGTGCTTACGAGGAATGGACTGAAGCCGTCGAAAATGATGATCCGCAACAAGAAGACCTTCATCGGGAGTGGATAAGGCTGATTCTCTCGGAGCTGCTCGAATATCAGCCCGAGGTATTGAAGTCGGGGAACGAGATCCCCGAGTCACTTGTCTATAAAGAGCCGACCAGCGGAACAGTCGTGCGCCCCGACTACGCATTGTGCGGCGCCGGCAAAACGCACCTGCTGATCGCCTATTATCCGCCGCACACGGATCTCGATGCGCCCCTTGCTGGTGAGTCATGGGCCGCATCGCCCATTGAGCGCATGACCAACTTGTGCCGTGCCACGCAAGTTCGTGTGGGGATGGTCACCAATGGCGAACTTTGGAGCATCATCAGCACTCCTGCCGATGGAAGCACCAGCATCGGCACTTGGCATGCGCGCCTGTGGCAACACGAGCCGATCACCCTTCGAGCATTCGTGTCGTTGCCGGGGGTGCGGCGTTTTTTCGGTCAACCCGAGGGAAGCCTGGAGACGCTCTTCGCCAAATCGTTGGAGAATCAAGATGGCGTCACCGAAACGCTCGGCGAGCAGGTCAGGCGAGCCGTCGAGGTTCTTGTCCAAGCCCTCGACCGAGCCGATATCGATCGCGACCGCAAGCTGTTGCAGAACGTTTCGCCGTCTCGTCTCTATGAAGCAGGGCTGACCGTCATGATGCGGTTGGTGGTTTTGCTCTGTGCCGAGGAGCGCAAACTGCTGTTGCTCGGCGACCCGATCTACGACCAGAACTACGCAGCATCCACGTTGCGCTCGAAGCTTCTTGAAGAGAAACAGCTCTTCGGCGAGGAAGTTCTCGAGAGACGTTTCGATGCATGGTCTAGGTTGCTCGCGCTCTTTCGTGCGGTCTATGGAGGCATAGAGCACGAGGGGCTTAGGCTTCCTCCGCTCGGTGGGTCGCTCTTCGATCCTGATCGGTTTCCTTTTTTGGAAGGACGGCACGAAGGTTCAAATTGGACAGAAGCCTCCGCCGAGCCGTTGCCGATCGACAACCGCACGGTGCTTCTCTTGCTGGAGGCGCTGCAGGTTCTGGAGCAGAAGGCTGGAGCCCAGCTGCTCACCTACGAGGCTCTCGACGTCGAGCAAATCGGTCACGTTTACGAAGGCCTTTTGGAGCGCACAGTGACGCGGGTGCCGCAGGTTACCTTGGGCCTCATCGGTTCGAAGAAATCGGTAAACCCCGTCATCTCGCTTGAGGAAATAGAGAAGCTCTCAAAAGAGGGCGCGGCGAATCTGCTTGCGCACCTCAAGGAACTCACCGCTCGTTCCGAGGCAGCCATCCGGAACGCGCTCGAAAAGCAAATCGATGATGCGGCCTACGGCAGGCTTCTCGTTTCCTGTGCGAACGATGCTAAGCTGGCACAGCGTGTCAGGCCCTACGCGTCCCTTCTGAGGACGGACAGCTGGGGAGATCCGATCGTCTATCCCGCGGGAGCCTTCATTGTTGCGCTGGGCGCAGACCGCAGGGCAACCGGTTCACACTACACTCCACGCTCGCTTACCGAACCGATTGTCCAGCACACGCTAGCACCTTTGGTCTACACTGGCCCTGCCGAGGGCAAGCCTGACAGCGAGTGGCAGCTGAAATCACCGGCTGAAATTCTCGACCTCAAAGTCTGCGATATGGCCATGGGTTCGGCTGCGTTCCTTGTCCAAACCGCGCGTTACTTGGGTGAACGCCTTGTGGAGTCTTGGGATCGAGAGGAGAAGAAGGGTAGTTTCATCTCCAGCGACGGAACGGTCTTGGCTGAAGCGGGCGCAGCCGAGTTGATGCCCAAGGACAAAGCCGAACGGATTCTTCTCGCTCGGAGACTTGTTGTCTCTCGATGCCTGTATGGCGTCGACCTGAACCCTATGGCGGTTGAACTGGCCAAGGTAAGCCTTTGGCTCATCACTATGATGAAAAACCGGCCGTTCGGATTCCTCGACCACGCGCTCAAGTGCGGCGATTCTCTGTTCGGCGTCAGTTCCGTCCAACAGATCGAGAACTTCAGCCTCCGCCCCGGAGAACGGCAGGTCACCTTTGCCACCGCTAACCTGCTCCGCTGCGTGGACGAAGCCTCCGTCAAGCGCCGTGCTCTCGAAGACCTGCCCTCCAACGACCACACTCAGATCGAAACCAAGAACCGCCTGCACGCCGAAGCCGAAGCCGCCACCGCCAAAGTAAAGGGCGTCGCGGACTGCCTCGTCGCCTTTGAACTGCGCGACCTCGACGGCGGCGCCTACGAAGACCAACGGACCGATGAAGCGGAGAAAGTGCAATTGCTGATGAAGCACGATGTCGGGGCTTCACTGAAATCTCAAACGACAACCATAAGCCAGCTCTCCGCCCGCGCCCGCGAGCAACTGCTGGCACGCCGCCCGTTCCACTGGCCAGTGGAATTTCCTGAAGTGTTCGCTCGCGGAGGCTTTGATGCTTTTGTCGGCAATCCTCCGTTCATGGGCGGGAGGCAGATGCCAACCAGCCTTGGGTTCGACTACACTGAACCCCTCAGAAAGCTCTATGAGGTAACAGGTCCGGCGGACCTCGTCTGTTATTTCTTTCGACGAGCGTTAGCTCTCGCAGGCACCACGAATGTTACAGGGCTGCTTGCGACGAACAGTATTTCAGAGACTGTCAATTCACATGCCGCATTGAAGTTCATTTTGGATTCGGGAGGGCAACTCATCCGCGCTATCAAAAGCATGCCGTGGCCCGGAAGCGCAGCGGTATCTGTGGCTGTCGTCCATTTCACAAGAACGAACTGGCGTGGCGAGCGGTGGTTAAACCATGTGCTTCACGACAATATTAATACCACGTTAGATCCCGCTGACACTGGCAAAGAGCCGTTTTCTTTACATCAGTCGCTCGTATACTCACAGGGAACCAATGTTTATGGTGAGGCGTTCATCCGGAACGAGGGAGAAATCACCAGCCTGCTAAAACTCAATCCTGGTCTGCGCATTTACATTCGCAAATACATCAATGGTGATGTTCTCAGCGAAACCCCGTCTTTAGAGGGTAACCTTTGGGTCATCGACTTCGGAGAATTGGACGAGGATGAAATTTCCGGCTGTGATGAAGTGCTTTCCTCTCTGAAAGTCAAAGTCACCTACGAACGGCGAAACCAAACGCGGCAGGTGCATGAGTCGAGGCCGTGGCTTCATTGGGACAAGCGGATGCGCTTTTATCGGCAAGCTCGCAAGCAAAACTTCATTTTCGCGACAACAATAGTGTCCTCGTTTTACGTCATCCACCGAGTTCAGACGAAACACCTATTCGCCCATGGCATCGAACTTTTCCTTGCGGATGACTTTTCGACGTTTGCCGTTCTGCAATCATCTTTGCACGAACATTGGGTGAGATTCACCTCAGGCGCGCTTGGTCAGACGACCCGTTACACCCCGTCGAAGTGCCTCGAAACCTTCCCTTTCGCCAAAACAACAGAGGCGTCGTCCGTCACTGCCCCAGGCGAAGCTCTTTTCAATCGGCGGATGGCTGCGATGGAAGAACGAAAGTGTGGAAGCAACCATATTTACACGCTGATTCACGACCGTGCCGAGCTGTCGGCGGACATCGCGCGGCTACGGACATTGCACGTTGAGATGGATCGGGCCGTCACTGCCGCCTACGGCTGGAGCGATTTGGACTTGGGCCATGGCTTCCATGCCACCAAGCAAGGCGCACGCTACACCATCAGCGAGTCCGCGCGCCGCGAAGTCCTCGACCGCCTCCTCGCCCTCAACCACCAGCGCTACGAAGAGGAAGCGGAATCCGGCCTTCATGAAAAGAAAAAGAAGATAGGTAAACGCGCAAAAAGGAGCGATACCTCTTCGCAAGGAACGCTTCTTTAGTCACGAATGAGCCAGCAGCCCCCAGAGACAGCGGACCGTAACGCCTGGTTGATCACCGTCGAAAGTGGCGCAGGAAGTCATGAGTTTTCTGTCGGCATCGATCCAAATCTTGCGAGTGCAGTGGCGGAGGGAGACTACGTTGCGGCCCTTTCCAACTTCTCGGGTGCTCTCAAGTTTATCCGTTTCGGACGAATTTGTCGTATCCGCAACGAAGAGGAGAGTGTCACGTTCTACCTTGATCGTGAGGAATCATTGGCAACTCCCGCGGACTTGTCGTCTCTTGGCGTCACTGCCCCATCCGGGCCGATCCAACGCTTGGAATGGACTAAGTTCACCGAGTGCCTGTCCGCAGCCCTGTCCAAAACGCCCGAGCAAATGCAGGTCTGCACGGATCAGGCTTACATACGTCGGCTGTTGCAGTTAGCCGTGCAAGACGACTTGCTCGGTCCTGCCGGCGGTCCGTTTGAGGAAATCCTGAAAATACGTGTCAGCAGTCGCTACATCGTCGGACGTCTCGCGCCACAAAGCACCTACGCCGACGACGATGACGACCAAGATCTCGGCGCAGCCGGAGAAGACGAGGAATCCCAGGAGAAAGACGCCTCCAAAAATCAGACTCTCGTGCCGTCGTCTTTCGGCTTCACGTTTTGCTTAGATGGCGATGCGAAAGACCTTGAGCTTGAAGTCAAATGGGGTCGCTACGAACGAGGACCAAGTGACACTGCGATAAACGAGGAGACCGGAAATCCCCTCAAGGCATGGAAGCGGTCACCTGCCGGTGGAAGATCAACGCTCCACCTCAAGGAGGGAGAAATCAAAGACCTCATCGTCGACCCGCACTGCCCGGAAGTTGTCCTGACGGGAGTCGTGCGCCCCAAGACCACCAAAGGAGATCGGCTCGTCACAGTTTTTCTCGTGAACAAGCAGAACAAGCCCGACGAAAACCAGGATGCCGCGTGGGTCTTCCAGCCGAAAATCATCGCGAGAGGGGTTGATGGCAGCGCGGTATTCCGCCGCCGACCTGTTTTGGATCGCGAAGCGGCAGACAAAGAACTCGGTGCTTTGGAGATGCTCTACCGCAAGAGAGTTGAGTTCGCCGTCGGGCATGGCGTGTCGGTGCACGCCGACATAAGTCCCGAAAACGCCGAAAAGGCGACATCGGTGAGGACCGTCGTCATGCCTGAACATGAGGTACAAGCGACCGAGACGCCCGGCGCCTACAGCGAGGATCGTCCCGCGATGAAACAGCTGCAGGAGGAGGGTCTGCTGGACATGAAAA